>Ga0207695_10000031_pt1 | contig 526801 bp, 369 predicted proteins | sample KBSC54metaG_FD_184354 | JGI IMG/M metagenome (GOLD analysis project Ga0207695, IMG submission 184354) | Corn rhizosphere microbial communities from Kellogg Biological Station, Michigan, USA - KBS C5-4 metaG (SPAdes) (version 2) | ecosystem: Host-associated > Plants > Roots > Rhizosphere >... | reverse complement strand
CTTTAAAAATGACCACAGAAGATTTTTGTTGGTGAATAGAAAAAGAAGTACATTCATGGTCTAATAGGATAAGGTTTAATGGTTATGGTATTTGATTAGTGCATCCCCGCCTCAAGCGGGGATTTTTTTTCCGGATAAGGTGGAGATTAGTGCCTAAAAAAGGAAACCAGGATCGGAAAACTACCAAATCAATACCTGATGCAAAAAAGAACCGGTATTACCATCCTAACTGTCGAGGATAATCCCAGCGACCTGTTCCTGCTCGAGCATATGCTGAGATCCTCGGGTCTGGATATCGAACACCTGTATTCTACGGATCATATCCACGAAGCCTATGCTTTACTGGAAAGGCATACTATCCATGTAGTTCTGCTCGACCTCACTCTGCCGGATAGTTTTGGCATTCATTCCTTTATTCATCTGAAGCCGGTTGTCCAGCGGATACCGGTGATCATTCTGACCGGGATGTCGGACACCAATATCGCGCTGGAGGCGATAAAGGAGGGGGCGCAGGACTATCTTGTTAAAGGAGAGTTAACAGAGGGATTGCTGGCGAAGGCCATAAAGTATAGTATCGAGCGTAAACGTACGTTAGAAAATCTACGATTGAGCAATGAGCGTTTCAACACCGTCGTAAAGGCCACAAATGACGCCATCTGGGACTGGGATATACTTACCAACAGGGTTTTCATGGTCGGTGACAATTACAAGGTGCTGTTCGGCTATGATATCGTGGATGCATACGCTCCTGATGGTTTCCTGGATGAGATCATTCATCCCGAGGACAGGGAGAGGGTGATGACCAAGCGGTCGAAGCTGATCCGGGATGGGGGGGCGAGCAAGTGGGAGGACGAATACCGGGTCCGGCGCAGCGACGGTGAGTATGCCCATGTGCATAACCGTGGGCATCTGATCTATTCGGCCGACCAGCGGCCCATACGTATGATCGGCGCCATCCAGGATATAACGGAAAGGAAAAGGTCGGAGGCTACCATCCTGGCCTCGGAGGAGAAGTACCGGCAGATCTTTTATAAAAATCCTTTCCCTACGTGGATATTTGACCTGGATACGCTGCAGATCATGGAGGTGAACGATGCTGCGATAGAGAAGTATGGATTCGACAAGAATGAGTTTTATCAGCTAACGATGACGGACATCCACTCGCCGGGGGAGGCGGAGATGTTTATGGAGAATCTGAGGACTGTCTCCGACCTGCAGTCCGGAGTCTTAAAATTGTGGCACCACCACAAGAAGGGTGGGGACGTGATGATCGTCGAGATCAACTCGCACCTGATCGACTATTTCGGAAAGCCCGGCATGCAGGTCATCATCAATGACGTGACGGAGCGTATCCGGCTGGAGAAGGAACTGGCCCTTCAGCAAAAACTGAAGCAGCAGCAGATCACGGAGGTGGTGCTGGGGGCGCAGGAGCGGGAGCGGTTCGAGCTGGGGCAGGAGCTGCACGACAATATCAACCAGATACTGGCGACCTCCAAGCTATACCTGGACGTGGCTATTGAGGAGCGTGAGCCGAGGTTCGAGCTGCTGGCGAAGAGTCGGAAGAATATTTCGATGGCGATCGAGGAGATCCGCAAGCTTTCGCACGAGCTGATAACGCCCAGCCTGAATGACCTGGGGTTGATACAGTCGATAAAGGAGCTTATCCGGAGCATCCAGATGGCGGGGAAGATGAAGATCAGGCTGATCATTTCGGGGATTGACGAGCAGTCGCTGCTGCCGGAGCAGAAGATCAATATTTACCGGATCATCCAGGAGCAGCTGAACAATATCCTGAAGCATGCGCAGGCTACGTCGGTAGTATTGGAGCTGAATATGGTGAAGGAGCAGATCCGGTTGCGGCTGACGGATGACGGGAAGGGATTTGACACCCGGATGCGGCGGAAGGGGGTAGGGCTTTCCAATATCATGAGCCGGGCCGAGCTGTATAATGGCCGGGTCGAGATCGATTCGGCGCCGGGAAAAGGGTGCAGTCTTGAGGTTATCTTAAACTCCAAGGTATTGCCGGAACAGGCATAGTCCGGGACGCGCCATTTCGCGGGCGGTCCGAATTTATATCGATTGCAAAGCAGCGTTGAGGAGAGGAGGGATTGAGCCCCTGCTGAGGCAGGTGGATAAGGAGAGGGTTGAATCCGGGTTACAGGAGACGGCTGTGGCTGTTGGTCCTGTGCGACACGCAGAACGGATACTGTTTGGCCATGGCGTTCAGTCGCTGGATCATTTCTTCGGAAGGGGGAGGAGGCATTAGGTCCTCGTCTTCTTTAGATTTTTTCGAGCGGGGATGTCTGACGATCTTGGCGGAGGCTGGCAAGGTGGTCAGCTGCGGGCTGACGGAGGGGGACATTACCTGGACGACATTGGGCTTCATCTGATGAGGTGTTAGTGATTGACGAAAAAATTGGTTTATAACACATCTTCCATGCAAGCTAATCTTCGACAGGGGAACAGATAAAAGAACCGAACTGTTGGGTATGTGAAGGTACAGAAAAAAACTATCGAACCACAATGGAACTGTGCATTTTTTGTGAAAAAACTTTTGTGTATTTCATACTCAATTTATGCGTGGGTGAGGGGATGGGTGAGATCTTGTAGGCGTAGTGATAGTCGGCGTAGGGGAGCTGGCCCAATGGGATCGGGGCGTCGATGTAGAGACGGGGTGAGGAAGGCTGGGTATGGATGGTGAGCAGAGTGCTGTCTGCTGTAAATTTGAGACCCTTACCGTCCTGGCGGGTGACAGACAGCCATCGGACGCTGTCGGAGGTGTTGGTCCCGGTAATCAATAAGCGATAGCAGGACGGTACAGGATCGTTGGGCTGCCGGCCGTAGGCTGCCAGGGAATCGAAGCCGGGGGGCAGTCGCCAGTACATTCCGAAGCCGGGGAGGGGCGGACCTTGTTTGGCCGTATCGGTCGTCAGGGACTGTTCGACCAGGATCTCGCCGGCGGCGTTGACCGTATAGCTGAGGTGGAGGAGGCTGGATGTTTCGGGGAGGGTATATTCCGTCCGGACGATGACGAGCTGGCTGCCCGTGCTGGTCGAGAACAGCTGGAGATGGGGAGCGGTGATCGAGTCGGCCCACAGGCGGCTTTTACAGCCGGGGGTATCTTCTACGAGCTGGCAGTCTCCGGCACTGTAGGATTGCAGCCAGCCGGTCTGTTTGTCGAAGCGGGCCTGGAAGGCGGGCGACTGGACGGTGAAGATGCCGTTGGAGTCGATATAGGTCAGGTCGCCGGTTGGTCTGACGGGTAGCTGGCTGCCGGTCCAGGGGTGGAGGAGGAGATGTGCGGAGGAGAGGGGTTGTCTACGATAATTATAATGGAGGTTGAGGTAAAGCTCTTCCGCGGCATTGGGGGCGACCCGAACGGGCAGGTGGATCAGGGCCGGTTTTTTCGGGGGGATGGGCAAGGCGGCCAGCTTTCCTTTTTGCCGGACCAGGCCGTTGGCCATTAATTCCCAATTCAGGGTTATATTTGTATAGTCCTTCAGGCCGCTGTCATTGACGACGCGGATGGCGATGGGCTGGCCTGGGGTTGAAGGCACCAGTACGGTGAGAATGGGGCTGGTTCTTTGGGCTGACGCCGAGGCGCCGAAGAATAGCAAAATTGCTGTAAGAGCGTTCTTCATGAGCAGTTTTGGGGGTGGTCCCTAATAATACTAAAAATTATCTGAGAGACATGGGCTAAAACGATTTAGTTCTTATCTTTATAGCCCAATACACAGTAATGAAGAAAGTCTCCATCAGCGACATCGCCCGTAAAGCGGGTGTCTCTGTCTCCACAGTCAGCTTCGTAATGAATGACAAGGCGGTGAAAATGCGCATAAGCCGCGAGGTGATCGAGAAGGTCGAGAACGTTGCACGCGAGATGGGTTATCGGCCCAATCAGCTGGCGCGCGGTCTTCGTACCGGTAAGACAAAAACGATCGGCCTCATCGTGGAAAATATCTCCAATGCATTTTTTGCTACGCTGGCGAAGACCATCGAGGATGAAGCAAAGAAGTACGACTACAAGGTCGTCTACTGCAGCACCGACAACGATGAAGAGAAGGCGCGTGAGCTGATCAATATGCTGTCGCAGCGGCAGGTGGACGGATACATCATTACTCCGACGCTGAACCTGGCCGATGAGATCCGTAAGCTGCAGGCAGAGAACAAGCCCGTCATACTGATCGACCGGTATTTCCCGCAGCACGACGAGATACCTGCGGTGCTCGTCGACAACTTCGAAGGCGTGTCGAGGGGTACGGAATATCTTATCGACAAGGGCTATCGCAAGATCGCGCTAATTACGATCGAGTCGGAGATGGCGCATATGAAGGACCGAGTGCGCGGCTATTGCGAGATGTTGAAAAAACACGGTATAGGCAGCGAGGGGCACCAGGTAAAGGTCATTCCTTATAACAGCAGCAAGGAAGCGGCCCTAGAGGAGATCGAGTCTGTCCTGTCGGGCGCCGGTGATTCGGTGGATGCGGTCTTCTTCCTGACCAATTATCTGGGTGTATTGGGGATAGAAGTGATCAAGAAACTGCACATCAAAATTCCGGACCAGCTGGCCGTACTCTGTTTTGACGACAACGATATATTCCGGCTGTATACGCCCACGATCTCGGTCATCCGTCAGCCCGTCGAAGAGATAGGTCAAAAAGCTATGGCGGCACTGATCGACCGGCTGAAGCATTCGGGCGAGGAAGTAGCGCAGGAAAATGAAACGGTACAGCTGCACGCGGATCTTGTGCCGAGAGAGTCGATATAGGGAGGGGGACGGGTGGTCGGACTGAAAAGGTAGTGCCAAAAAAAACCGGAAGCGCTTGAGACCGCTCCCGGCGTAATGCCTGGGTCATTACCGAAACCGTTAGCAACAAGGATTATCGATGTTTTAAACCCAAACACTGCAAACTAATGCATTTAAATTGTCCTGCAAAAAACTCTCCGCAGGGGAAGATGAAATTCAAAAACTCCCTGCAGGGAGGGATGAAAATTATGAAAATGACCATATACTCGTCCCCGGACTAAGCCCTTCCAGGGCTTCCTTGAAATAAATGGGCCGGGACGTTGTCCCGGTGTCACCGGCAAAGCCCTCCTTGCCGGGCATTATGAAAAAATTGACCGGTTACTTTTTATTTGAACTGGTCAATTTTTTTGCCCTAAATTCGCACAAATTTCTTCCAATGAACTTGCATGAATATCAGGCTAAAGAACTACTGAAAAAGTACAATGTACCGGTACAGGAAGGCATCCCCGTAGACAATGCAGGGGCCGCTGAAGAAGCATATAAGAACCTCAAGGTCCAGTTCGGCAATAACTTCGCGGTGGTGAAGGCCCAGATACATGCAGGTGGCCGTGGAAAGGGTAAGATAGTGGGAACCGAGCAGAGGGGGGTGGCAGTAGGGAAGAGCGCAGAAGAGATCAGCCAGATCGCTTCAAATATCTTAGGGGGTACGCTGGTGACGATCCAGACCGGTCCCGCAGGAAGGAAGGTCAACAAGGTCCTGATCGCACAGGACGTCTACTATCCCGGCGCCAACCCGGTGAAGGAATTCTATCTGTCGGTGCTGCTGGACAGGGCCAAGGGGCAGAACGTCATTATGTACAGCACGGAGGGTGGGATGGATATCGAAGAGGTGGCGCACAACACCCCCGACAGGATCTTCAAGGAGTGGGTACATCCCGGCGGTGGCCTTCAGCCTTTCCAGGCGCGCAAGATCGCCTTCAACCTGGGGCTTAGCGGCGAAGCCTTCAAGAATTGCGTTAAGTTCGTTACCAATCTTTATAATGCCTATGTCGGGCTGGACTGCTCGATGCTGGAGATCAACCCGCTGTTCAAGACCAGCGACGACAAGATCATTGCGGTCGACTGTAAGATGAACCTGGACGACAACTCCCTGATGCGTCATCCGGAGCTGGAAGCCCTCCGGGATATCGGCGAGGAGGACCCGACCGAGGTCGAGGCCGGCAAGTACAACCTCAATTTCGTCAAATTAGACGGCAACGTAGGCTGTATGGTCAATGGCGCCGGTCTGGCGATGGCTACGATGGACATGATCAAATTGAGCGGCGGTGAGCCCGCCAACTTCCTGGACGTAGGCGGTACTGCCAATGCTACGACGGTGGAAGCCGGTTTTCGCATCATCCTGAAGGACCCGAAAGTAAAGGCGATCCTGATCAATATCTTTGGCGGTATCGTGCGTTGCGACCGGGTAGCCCAGGGGGTGATCGATGCCTACAAATCCATCGGGGATATCAAGGTTCCTATTATCGTTCGTCTGCAAGGTACCAATGCAGAAGAAGCCAAACAGCTGATCACCCAAAGCGGGCTCAAGGTTCAGTCTGCAATTCTCCTGAGCGAGGCGGCAGCGCTGGTTAACAAAGCCGTTAGCTAATCATATTATGGGTAATACATCCATTCTACAGCAGATAGAAGAGGCGGTCCGTTCTATCAGGACTACTTATTCCCTCAAGCCCCGGATCGGCATCGTGCTTGGCAGCGGTCTGGGAAATCTTGCGCAGGAGATCGTGGCGGAGAAGGAGATAGCCTATACCGATATACCGCATTTTCCGGTGTCGACGGTAGAAGGCCACCAGGGGAAGCTGATCTTTGGCACGCTGAACGGCCAGCCTGTGGCCGTCCTTTCGGGACGTTTTCATTACTACGAAGGCTATTCTCCCGAGCAGGTCGTCTTTCCGATAAGGGTATTGAAATTCCTGGGGGTGGAGACGCTGCTGCTCTCGAATGCGGCCGGGGGGATGAATGCGCGGTTCCATGTCGGTGATCTGATGATCATCCATGACCATATCAGCTTCTTTATCGTCAATCCTTTGCTCGGTAAGAACGAAAGTCAGCTGGGGCCGCGGTTCCCCGATATGAGCGAGCCTTATAGCAAGGCCTTGATCCAAAAGGCGAAGGCCATTGCGGGACGGCTGAATATCCATCTTCACGAAGGCGTCTATGCCGGTGTTACGGGGCCGACCTTTGAGACCCGGGCTGAGTATAAGTTCCTTCACCTCGCGGGTGGGGATGCGGTGGGCATGAGCACGGTGCAGGAGGTGATCGCGGCGAGGCATGTCGGTATGTCCGTTTTTGCTGTCAGCGTGATCACGGATCTGGGCATCCGGGAAGAGGACAATATTATCACGCACGATGAGGTGCTGGCGGCGGCTGCTGCCGCGGAGCCGAAATTAACAGCTCTTTTCAAGGGTCTGGTTGCGGAGTTGTAATTATAATGAGTAATTTAACCGGAATTTTTCCAGTAGTGAAGGGACGCCCAATTATAACAGCGCTGCTATTCCTGTTGTTACTCGTACTGAGTGCCCGTGTTCAAGCACAGAATCCTTTAGGCCGTTTTGGCAATATCGGGGGTGTCGGCGGGGGCGGCAAAGGTGATACGCTGCAGCACCGGAAGGCCGATACCATTACCATCAACTATCGCTATCTCGATTCCAGCCGGCTGCTGAAGCTGGATTCTTCCGTATTGGATTTTGGCAGGAAGGTGCCGAGGCCTTCGACCTGGATCAACCTGGGCAATATGGGGACGCCGGCGCGAAACCTGGTCTTTTCTCCGCGGATGCAGTCGGGGTGGGATCCGGGATGGCATTCTTACGATATTTATGCGTTCAGGGCCGAGGATACCCGGTTCTTCAATACGACCCGGCCCTATACCGAGCTGGGGTATATGCTGGCGGCCAGGGGCGAGCAGCTGGTGAGCGTCTCTCATACGCAGAACAGGGGGCCCAATTTCAATTTTTCGTTCGACTACCGGCTGATCAATGCGCCCGGGGTCTTCCAGAACCAGAATACGAACCATTCCAATATCAGGATCGGGACCTGGTACCAGGCGAAGAATAAGCGATATCAGAATTTCTTTGTGCTGGTCAGCAATAAGATGGCGGCCGCCGAGAACGGCGGCATTTTGCGCGCATCCGATCTGGATTCCATCCAGTACGCCAACCAGGCGACGCTGCATGTGAAGTTAGGCGATGGGCTGCCACAGTCTACAGGGAATGTCTTCTCTTCGATCATTGGTACCGGTATACACTATACGACGGCTACCTTTATGATGCGTCAGCAGTATGACCTGGGGCAGAAGGATTCGATCGTTACGGATACTTCGGTCATCCCGTTGTTCTATCCCCGGGTGCGGGCGGAGCATACCATCTCGTATAGTACGTACAGGTACCGTTACACGGACTTCAGCATCAACCCGACCTATGCTCTGGATTCCGCCTATTATAAGAACAACTACGGCTTGGGAGTGCTCTCGCCGGTGACGGACAGCATCTATCTGCAGGATCAGTGGAAGGTCTTTTCCAACGATTTTTCCCTTTATCAGTTTCCCGACTCGAAGAACCCGCAGCAGTTCGTCAAATTGGGCGCTACGCTCGAGCTGCTGAAGGGGACCTTTGACTCTTCGCTGACCAGCCAGACGACGAAGACTATTCATCGGACCAATACGCAAAACGTTTTTGCGCATGGGGAGTACCGGAACAAGACGCGCAACCAGGTATGGGATATCGAGGCCTATGGCCGGCTTTATCTCAACGGGCTGAACTCGGGGGACTATAATGCGTATATTTCCCTGCGGAGGCTGATCAGCCGGCAGGTCGGGTATTTCCAGGCGGGATTCGAGAATGCCAACCGGACGCCGGGTTTTACATTCGACCGGGCGAGCGCGTTCTACCTGGATACGGCCTACAAGAGTGGCATCAAAAAAGAGAATACGACGCATCTATTTGCTTCTTTGGATCAGCCACAGCACCAGCTGACCCTCACGGGGGCCTACTATCTGATGACGAATTATGCCTTTCTCACCAATTATTCCCGGGTCGCGCAGGCGGATGTTTTCAATCTGCTGCAGATCAGCGTGCGTAAACAGTTTACGCTCTACCGGCACTGGAAATGGAGGACGCTGACCTATCTGCAGCAGACTGCGGGTAATTCACCGGTGCATGTTCCCCTGCTGCTGTCGACGAACCAGGTGGGGTATGACGGGAGTCTGGGCTTCCGGAATCTCTTTACTTCTTTTGGCGTCGAGCTGCGGTATATAAGTCCTTATAAGGCGGATGGGTATGCGCCGGTGGTGGGGCAGTTCTTTACGCAGGATTCGACGATAAAGCAGAAGCTGCCGGACGTCAATTTCTATCTGCATTTCCGGGTTCGCGGGTTTACGGCGTATATACGGGCGGAGAACATCAATGCGATGAAGTTCAGCCCGCACGGTTTTGGCTGGTACAATAATAATTTTGTGGCGCCCGGCTATCCTTCGCCGGGGCTTGTTATACGGTTTGGATTTTTCTGGGGTTTCGTGAATTAGGGGGTCTGGAGGGGTTAGCAGTCCGGTTCGTCGCAGGGGGAGTTCTCCAGCTCAATTTCGAGGGTGGCGTGCTGGATGTTCTGGTGCAGCAGCTCGTGCTTGATCCTGTGTTTCAATTTTTCCATTTCATCCATGGTGCAATTGCGGTCGACGACCAGGTGGGCAGTCAGGGCGTTCTCTGTGGTGCTGAGCGCCCAGATATGGATATGGTGGAAGTCTTTTACTCCGTTGATCCTGTCTATGAGCTCTTTTACTTTCCGGAGCTCGATGCCTTCGGGGACTGCGTCGAGGGAGAGCCGCAGGCTGTCGCGGAGCAGCTGCCAGGTGCTGAAGAGGATGACTATGGCAACGAGGAGGCTGAGCGCGGCGTCTATCCAGTACAGGTGGGTGTAGAAGATGATGATGCCGCCGATGACCAGCGCTGCGGAGACGATGGCGTCTGACAGCAGGTGGAGGAAGGCGCTGCGGATATTGAGGTCTTTGTCTTTTCCTTTTAAGAACAGCAGCGCTGTGATGGCGTTGATGGCGATGCCGATGGCTGCCACGATGCTGATGGTCCTGCCGGGCAGCGGTTCGGGCTCCATGAGCCGGTGCAGCGCCTCATAGCCGATGGCGCCGAGGGACAGCAGCAGGATGGCTGCGTTGAGCAGGGCGACGAGGATGGTCGTTTTCTTATAGCCGTAGGTAAATTTTTCTGTGGGTTTGACCTTTAGCAGGCGGATGGCCATGAGCGCCATAGCCAGGCTGGCTACGTCTGCCAGGTTGTGGCCGGCGTCCGATAAGAGGGAAAGGGAGTGTATGGAAAGACCGACGACCGCCTCGATGATGACAAAGAGAAAGTTGAGCGCAATACCGATGACGAAGGCCTGGTTGACGTCTTTCAGGTCGACCGGATGGTGGTGGTGGCCGAGGCTGAAGCCATGATCGTGGTCATGGTCGTGGGTATGATCGTGTGAGTGGGTGTGTGCCATACTGGTTTACCGGTAGTCGTCCCGGGCGGGTGCGAAGCTGTCGATGATCTTGCAATCTGTGATAGCCACGGCCGAATGCGGGACATTGGATGGAATGACGTGGACGGTGCCGGGGGTGAGGAGGTATTTCTCTCCGCCGATGGTCATTTCCAGCTGACCTTCCATTATATAAGTGATCTGTTCGTGAACGTGATGGTGTTCGGGCGATACGCCACCTTGCTTTATATCCCAGAAAACGAGGGAGGATGAATCTCCGTGTACCATTCTGCCGTAGAAGCCCGGGAGCGTATTCTTTACGGGGATATCGTTGAGGTGCTGCATGCCTATTTTTCCCCGAAGGTAACCAGAAATGTGGATAAGTGGATAAGGTTCCGTGGCCGGGATGAAGGAAAGATTGTACTCTTGTTGCAAATCCTATCGAATGAAACCTTTAATGACCCTAATGGTGGCCGTAGGAGCCCCTTTTTTTGCATTTTCGCAAGTGCCCCTGACCCACGAAGACTCCCTTGTGTTAAAAGAGGCTACCGATTCCCTTGACCGGGTAGACTCCGTATTACGTGGTCGTGTCCGGGTAATGACCTTTGATGGCGCTATCGACGCAGTGTTGAAGGATCTCCCATTTAATCTCAAAAATATTACTGGTGAGCTGGTGCTCGCGCAGGGCGAGTTCGAGAACTATGCCTCCATTGTGGAGCTGCCGGGGCGGAGCAGTGTATCGTCACCCGCTGGCATTCTGCGGATGATACGACGGCGAGCTGGCAGGCGAAGATGTTGAGCGGAGAGGATTTCGAACCTGCAGCCAGGGCCTATCATGAGCTGTTCCGCAAATTACAGGGATGTCATCTCACGCTGGTTGACGGCAGCGTGATCTATCTCAAGGGGGACTGGGAGCCTGCCAAAGAGGGCTCTTCGTTCACGACGAGCACGCTGAAGCTGATGACGGGTGACTGGCGTTACAGGGACGTGAAGGTCGAGCTTGAGCTGGTCTATCAGCTGGCAGATTGGGCTGTTCATATCAATATCGTTACCAAGAAAAGAGACGATGAGGTCGGGGGACGCGGGCTGGTAGAGAATTAATAAGGCGCTTTTACTGCGCCACCGTCCACCTGGATGGTCGCACCGGTGATGTATCCGGCCAGCGGGCTGGCGAGGAAGGTCACGAGCGCGGCCAGCTCTTCCGGCTTGCCGATGCGGCCGAGCGGGATGTCTTTTGCGCGCCGGGCCAGCAGCTCTTCGAGGCCGGGACCACCGGGCTGTACCGGGGGCAGGCTGTCCTTTACCCTGTCGGTCAGGATGAGGCCGGGGGCTACGTTATTTACGGTGATATTGTCCGGGGCCAGTTCGTTGGAAAGCATTTTGGCCATACCGACCACGCCCATGCGCATGCTGGTGGAGAGGACGGAATTTGCCAGATAGGTTTTTACGGAAAGGCTGACGATATTGATGATGCGGCCGCTACCGGTGGGGCGCATCTGCGGGATCACCAGGCGGCACATGCGCGCGAAGCTCAGCAGGTTGAGGTCGAAGGCCGACTGCCAGGCGGCTTCGTCAAAGGATTCGAATTTGCCGAATGGGGGGCCGCCGGCGTTGTTGACGAGGATGTCGATGGCGCCGAACCGGTTGGCCGCGGCGTCTACGACGGCTGCCGCATCTTCGGGTTTTTGGACGTCTGCGGGGATGGCGAGTACCTGCACGTCTTTCGCCTGTGTGCGTATCTCTGCGGCGGCACTTTCCAGTGTGTCTTTGGTGCGGGCGCAGATGATGGTGTTGGCGCCTTCCCGGGCGAGCATCAAGGCGCAGGCTTTACCGAGGCCTTTGCTGGCGGCCATGACGAGAGCGGTTTTTCCTTTAAGCTGAAGATCCATCTGTTGTTGAGTCTTATCGTTATCGTTCGAAGAAGGCGACGCTTCCGCCAACCCATTCCCGGTCTTTATTATAGCTGACGCCGATCATTTTTCCCTTACTAAGCCTGGCGAGGTTGACGGCGAGCGAGGGGCGGCTTGCACCGTCCTTCCAAAGGTACATCATCCTTATCTCAACTTTGGCGGGGACATCGGGGGTAGGGATGGCGTCGGCGTATCTGACCTTTTGCTGGAGTATCCAGTTCTCGGGGTCGGGGACGTCGAGGTCGGAAGGCTGGACGTCGATGATCACGCCGCGTCCCGAAAATGAGAACAGGGGCTTGAGGACGTAGTTCTCCAGGTCTGCCGGCGGCTGTTTGAGGTCGTTGAGGAAGAAGGTTGGCGGGACGAAAGCGTTGCGTAGAAAAGGCAGGGTAAATTTACTGATACGATAAAACCAGTTGGGATGGGCGACCCATTCCACGTCGAGGTCCTGCCGGATGTCGACGTGCGGGCCGAGCGTATCCTTTATGGCGTTGAGCTCGTCGAAGATGAGTCGGTTGTAGATGCGTTTGATCAGGGTTTTTGTCCCGGTCTTTGGGTAGATATAGTAGAGCTGTCTGCCTTCCTGTATCAGCGCGGTCAGGCACACTGGCTGGATGCCCAGGTAGTCCCTGGTGCAATAGAAGTCGACCCTTGTCTTTTGTTCGTCCGGTCTGATCTCGAGGAGGATGACGTTCCCGGGTGCGTGCGTGCCGAGGATGGTCTCTTTTAAAAGGGCGAGATAGCTGTCGTGGTCATAGCCGTTGAGGAACTGGCTGTAGCTGTCGGGCACGGGGAAATGCCGGCGCAGGGTTTCGGGATAGTATGCCTGGAAGCCGTAGAGACTGGCGAAGCCCTGCATTTCGATGAGGCGGGGGGTATAGCCGCGGGTCCCGTCTCCGCAGATGCCGAAGTCGAAGACGAGGAAGTGGGGGTGGTCGTTCTCGTTAGCGACCCGTTCGTTGGGAGGGATAGAGCGTTCCGTCCATTCTTTATAACGGGGGTCGACGATGAGGTCGACGATCGACTCGCAGGCTTCTGTCAGCTGTGCGGCGAGGTCCTTGGGGACGAAGACGGGCGTTTCGGCGAGCCGGAAATCGATGGCGCCGGGATAGCGGCTATTGAGGTCCGTCAGGAAATTGGCGTAGCGCTGTCTCGTAAAGGTCTCATTGAACGCGGTCCGAAGTGCTGGTACCATGCAGGCTTCTTTTACCGAAAGTTACGTGGTTTGAGCCAAACTGGACCGGGTCGGGAACAAAGACTTTAGTGCATTGCCGAGGAAATTGGGGATGATATGGCTGTAGGTCCAGCGGATCTTGTCGGGGTCGTCGAGCTGTTCGATCATGCTCTGCCATTTGGCTTCGCCGTGTTCGGCGATGACGGTATGCTTACGGTCGTCACGCTGCAGGTACATGCTCATGCCTGCTGCGTCGGCTTCGGGGTGGAACTGTGTGCCGACCATGGAGTCGTTGAAGCGGACGGCCATGATCGCTCTTTCGAGGGGGACGTGGGGTCTTTCTTTTTCGATGGCCAGGATCCGGCCGCCCATTTCTTCGAGTCGCTCGTGGTTGGGCTGGATGACCTGGTAGCTGCGGCTATCGACGGCGTAGAAGGGGTCCTGGAGGCCTGCGAACAGCGGTTCGGTCTGCGCGCCTTCGAGCATGTGCACCGGGAAGACTCCGAAGGCGGTAGACTTCCGGTTGGTGACGTGGGCGATGGCGTAGTGGCGGCATACCAGCTGGAATGAGTGGCAGATAAAGAGGACCTGTTTGCGGGTGGGCTCGGTTGCGTTGAAGCGCTCTATCTCACTGAGCCATTCGAAGTAGGCGGATTCCCATTCGGAGCCTTCGCTGTCGAGCGGGCTGCCCGGGCCGCCGCTGGAGATATAGATATCGTATGAGAGGTCGGGGACCTGTCGTTCCTTCCGGACCTCGAATTCGTCGAGCCGGATATCGAGGTCGTGGGTCCTGCCGTAGGTATTTATCAATTCCCGGATACAGCGCATCCCCTGATTGGGTACTCCTTCATAGAGGTCGAGGATCGCTATTCGTACGCTGGTCTGCGGTTCCATCGCACAAAGTTACGATTTTTCCGGTAGTACATATGCCCGATGGCCGATACAGGGTGCGCGATGACGGGCGCGGATGCCAGGTTCCCGAGCGTTCCCGAGGGATCGAAGTTCACGAGTTCCACTCGATGATCTGGTAGAAGTCGTCTTTGAAGCTGTCGCCTATGGGAATGATCTTTTTGCCGATGTATATCTCGTTGCGTGCGATGGAGTCGATATGCGTGAGGCTGACGATAAAGGACCGGTGTACGCGGATGAACTCTTCCGGGGGAAGCTTGAAGGAGAAGGATTTTAAGTTGTTGAGTGTCAGTATCGGTTCGGCGCGGCCCCGGACGTGTATCTGTGTATAGTCCTTCATGCCTTCGCAGAAGAGGATATCCTCAAATCTCACCTTGATGATCTTGTATTCCGATTTGACGAAGACGAAGCGGTTGTTGCGGTGATGGATATAGATCGTGGTGGAGAGATAGTCCCGTATCTTATTCATCGTGGAGAGGAAGCGTTCGAAGGAGAGGGGTCTGAGCAGATAGCTGAAGACGTCCATCTCGGTCTCTTTTTCTTCCTGCTCCTGCTTGTCGGCGATGCAGATGACGATAGGATAGTAGCCGGCCTCTTTCAGCCTGACCATGACCTTGTTGTCCAGCAGGCGGATATCCCAGAAGATGATGTCTGCCCGGTGGGAGGTGACGAGCTGGAAGACCTCGGCCGCCGATTCGCATTTTCCGGAAAAGGCGAGCTTGGGTGTCTTGGCGATATAGTCTTTGAGAAGAGCAGACTGCTTGCCGTTGTCCTCCACCACAATACAGTTCAGCATTCCCATCATCGGGAAGCCCTGCATCGGTTGGTGAAGGTCAAACGTATTACTCAAATTTCTTTCCTTTTGTATACCAGATCGAGCCGTAGTTGATGTTGAAGGTGACGTTGAAATAGTTTTCGCGGATCAGGTTGTTCTTTGTTGTGCCTTTTACGCCATACTGAAAGGTGATGGAGTAGGCCAGCGGGGTCTTAAGGGAGTTGATCCCGAAGCCCGCGGTGACGCCCATGTCCTTGATCTGCTGCCCGTTGATCTGCAGATAGGAGTTGCCGTAGTAGACTCCCGACTGAAAATAGCTGAGCTCGACGCGGCTGTTGTAGAGCGCCTTCTTCTTCGATATCTCGAAGCCAAAGCTGCCTCTTTCGCTGCTGGCGATGGCATAGTCCTGGCCGGGGTAAATGTTCTTGGATTGTACGGCTTTCCAGTCCTGGTAGCGGTAGTCGGCTACCCAGGTAAATTTCTGGTTGTGGGTCAGCGAGAGGCCGACGCCGTAGCTGTTCGGAAGAGAGAGGTAGCGCTGGATGAGCTCGTTGTTCTGCAGGCTGACGGAGTCATTGTCCAGGACGCTCTTGTTGTAGGACGCCAGGAGGTCCGCACGGGGAGAGATGATGCCGCCGATGCCCCACTGCCAGTGTCTGCCGATGTTGCCGTAGGTCTGGATGCCATAGGTCATGTACAGGTTCTGCAGGTTGATATCGTTGGTCGTGGAGACCTGTGTGGCGCCATTGCCGGCCTGTATGATGTCTTTCTGGTTGAGCTGGCCGAAGATATAGCCGGCTTCCACGCCGATGCTGACGTGGTGGAAGAACTCGTAGGAGTTGCCCCAGTAGACCTTGTTGACGCTGCCGTGTCCCGAATAGAAATGGTTGGCTATTTCTGTACCGCTGCCCTGGATGTTGTAGGGAACGTTGAACTCATAGTTCGAGGTGCTGAAGGGGACGAGGCCGATGCTGCTGCCCCAGTGTTTGGTGAGCTTGATCCCCATGGCCAGCCGGCGGAAGGTGATGTCTGCGCTTTGGGTGCTGCCGATGTCTACGGGAGAGCCTTTATAGTCGATGAAGGTGCCCCGGAGGCCGGTCTCCATGGTAAAATACTGGTTGGCCAGCTCGCTGAAAGAGGCGGGGTTGTTGTTGATCAGAAAACGGTTGGAGCGATAGGCGATGCCGGTATTGCCCAGACCCGTCGTGCGGTTGTAGAAGCCATCCTCTATGTCTCCGATGCCCATCTGGGAATAGGGTGAGAAGTTTCCCTGTGCCATTGCCCCCAAGGAGATTACAGTAAGCAGGTATATGAGGACCGATCGTTTCGTCCGGAGTAGATAATTGTTAAAAGGCCGGACGGAACCTCGCTGGAGGTTGACGGTAGTAATATGGTTTATTAGCCTCGGTTTGTTCATCCGAATAAGTAATTAGTTATTTATTGGTGGGGGAAAAGGGATATATAGTAAACGTTGAGGAGTACACGCTGATTGACCGGGTAGGTCTGGTCGGCGATCACCAGTCTGCGCCAGTCGGAGGTGTTGGCCGGCGACGGTACGCTGAGCAGGAGTCCCTGGTCGGTCGCGTTGGCGGCGTTGTTGGTGATCTGCGCCTTGACGAAGGCGGTGACGTCATAGGTATAGGTGGTAGTCAGCGGAGCGAAATAGTTCAATGAGAGGTTGCCCGTCTGTGCGCCGGAAAGGCCGATCGCCGGTATCGGTATGCCGAGCCCGTTGTTCTGATCGGTGGTATATATACCGAGCGATGGCGGGATGCGCCACTGTGTGGTCATGCTGCCCGGTACGGGACGGACGGTCAGGGTTGCCCGGAGAAGCCCGATATAGTCCGGTCGCAGGGCAATGGCCCGCAGATAAGGGAATGAGAGCTTCACGTTCAGGCCGGTAATGCTCTGTACATAAGCTGCGTTGCCGGTCAGTGCTGATACCGTGGCCGGTGGCGGCTGGACGATCGCCGTGGGGAGCTTCAGCTTGTCGAGCGGCGTCGCCGGGCCAGGGTTTGGCCGGGTGGCGAATTGCCTGTCTAAATGGTTGAAGGCCAAACTCCTGTTGGTGATATTAAAGTCGATGTATTTCTGTGTGCTGGTGACGCCGGCTGAGCGGTAATAGATACGCATGATGCAGCTGTCCTTGAAGCCGTAGATGGCGCCGGTCTGGCCGGAATTGAGGACGGACTGCGAAGACATGCAAAGGCCGTGGAACCAGTTGAGCCATTTGGTAACGTTCTTGAGGGTATCCGATAGGCTATACACCATATTATATAGCTGCTTGCCCAGGTTGTCGTCGAGCTTGATCTTGACCGTGTCGCCCTGTGCGAAGCCCTGGCTGATATAGGGCAGAGTGTCGCGGCGGGTCGGATAGATGGATATGGGACCGGTCTGGCCCAGCGGGGTTGGGGAGATGGGTAACACAGACTTGCTGTTGAAGCCGTACTGGTAGGTCGCGAGCTGATAGAGGGAGTCCACCTGGCTGACCACGTAGTTCTGGTTATAGGTCGTGTCCCCGTACCAGGGATTGTTCTTTTTGAAGAAAAGGAGGAGGCCGATCGAGTCGTACCGGTCATTGATGGGGCTTATCGCCGGAAGGTTGCCCGGAGGAGCGACCTGCCAGTAGGCCCGGGAGGTGACATTGCCCAGATAGGGATCATTGTAGGAGCCTACCATGAGGTAGCCCGTCCCGTTGGTCGCCGTAGAGTCGGAAAAGACGGTCGATAATAAGACGGTCGACGTATCTACAACAACAATATTGCTACTGTTGTTATCGTTGGTATAGGTGTTGCCGAAGCGGAGATTTGGCTGTTTCTGACAGCTCGTGCCTAAAAAAAGAACCACAGAAAGAAGAAAAAGCAGTTGTTTGCCTGGGTATTTATTAAGTGTCATGCTGGGTTTCTTAATTGCGGACAAAAAATTCCCGGTTTACGGCCTATGGGGCATCGTGTGTGATCGGACTCCGTCCGGTTTTGGTCTGAAGGCCAAGCCTTGATGGGCGCTTCCGGCGTCTTTTTGGTGCGCTTATTTTTTTAGATACCGTGCAATATTAGGGGCCCTTCTTGTTACTATTTTGTTAGTATGTATCAAAAGTACAAAAAAAACGACTAACAGCCCGATTTTATATACCAATAGAAAATATCTGCAGATGATGTAACTGTCTTTTTTTCAACAGTATTTCTTTTTTTGTATATAAAAAAAGGCTGATTGTCTATTAAATATCCCCAAAGATACATTTTAACGAATTTCCTACCGCGACTTCGAATACTTTAGCGAAAAATTTCACTAAAACATGAAGCGGATCAACATTACTTTGTTCTCATTAATGTTAGTCGGTATCCTTTTCAGCTGTACCAAAGCTAGCTTAAACTATACTCAAAACGGCAACTGGGTCGGGCGTGCGACCTTCCCGGGCAACCCCAGTGGCGCGGCCGCTTCCTTTGTCATTGACAATTCTGCTTATATCGGTACCGGCATCAATCCGCAGACGCCGAATACCCGCCTCACTACCATGTACAAATATTCCGCTTCTCCCATTAGCACCGCCAGCCCTACCGGCTATGACAGTGCCCTGGGTTCCTGGAAGCAGGTACAGGATTTTGCCGGGGCGCCCCGCAGCAATGCGGTTGGTTTCGCGCTGAATGGCAAAGGCTATATTGGTACCGGCATCGGCAGCGATGGGTTTACGGTATATGCCGATTTCTGGCAGTATGACCCTGTCGCTGACAGCTGGGTCCAGGTCGACAGCCTCCACGACAGCAAAAAATCTTATCCTCGTAAGGATGCTGCCGTCTTCAACTTCGACAACTCTGCCTACGTGCTGACTGGCACCGACCTCAATAACTTTTTTGGCGATGTCTGGAAGTACGATCCGGCTGCCAACAAGTGGACGGCGATGAGCTATCTCCCCGGCAATCCGCGCGCGGGAGCCGTCACCTGGGTATATAACAACAAGGGCTATCTGCTGACGGGCAGGACTCCTGGCTCCCGCTGGGCGGTCAACAATATGTGCTATGATTTCTGGTTGTATGATCCTTCAAGGCCCGACTCCACTGGCTGGATCCGCCTGAGAGATATCTCCAACACCAGCAGCAGCACCTATGATGACGGCTATACCAATATCGTTCGCGAGCTGGGCGCCGGCTTCGTCATCAAGGGTACTTCAAGCGGCGACAAGGGTTACCTGACCACGGGCGCAAACGGTACTTCCTACACCTATACCTGGGAATATGATTTTGCATCCGATCTGTGGACAGAAAAGACTCCTTTTGAAGGCGGCGCCCGTGTCAACGCCGTGGGCTTTACCATCAAGAACCGGGGCTTTGTAGGAACCGGCCTGCCTTCTGCAACGGGCGGCGGCGTAGGTTACCAGGATCTGCTGGAGTTCTTCCCCAACCAGATCTACAACCAGTTCGACTAAAGTCAGACTAAGGCGTGATGAAGTTCTTTCGTAAGTGGGGGATCACCATTCTGTTGTTGCTGGGGATCGCGGCCGTTGTAGTATACAATGTGCGTCGCCGCAACGAGTGGAAAAAAGATAAGGTGTACGTCGAGCTGCGGGCCTTCCATACGGAAAAGGGATGGGGGTATGAGATACTACAGGACGGGAGGGTCTATATTCACCAGGACGTGGTTCCGGCGATAGCTTCCCACGGCTGGGGATTCCGGACGAAGGAAGAGGCGCTTGCGGTAGGCAAGAAGATCTACGACAGGCTGCTCTCGCGTCAGATGCCAGCGGTGAGCCCACAGGAAATAAAAGATATGGGTATCGTGCCTGCAGATTCGCTGCAGCACTAGGTACCGCTCAAATAGATTGAAGGCGCCGGCTTTTTGCCGGCGCCTTTTTTATGTATATTAGGACATGAAACCTTATCTATTAGCCCTCCTTTGCGGGGTTGCCGTCGCCGGCATGGCTCAGTTCCGCTACGACCAGCACAAAGCCTTCGATCCACTCTTTTACCCGACGACCAGCACCGTCTACCGAAGCGCCAGCGGCGCACCGGGCCCAAAATACTGGACCAACCGTGCAGACTATACGATACATGTCCTGCTGGACACGGTGCGGCAGGACATCAGCGGTGATGTGCTGCTGACCTATACCAATAACAGTCCGGACGAGCTCTCTTTTTTATGGCTGCAGCTGGACCAGAATATTTACCGGGCCGATGCGAGGGGTGTCGCCGCCGGCCCTGTCCAGCCGGGACGCTGGTCGGACAAGAATTTTACCGAGGGCGAGCAGATACGGTCGGTGACGGTGCTGGTGAAGGGGAAGGAAGTGCGGGCAGAGTTCGAGGTCACTGACACGCGGCTCCAGGTCTTTTTGCCGGCGCCGGTCGCCGCAGGCGGAGGGGTGGTGCGTGTGCACATCGCGTATGATTTTAGTATTCCGGAATACGGTACAGACAGGATGGGGCGTCAGCTGGCCCGGGATGGCTGGATCTATGAGATGGCCCAGTGGTATCCGAGGATGGCGGTCTATGACGACGTGGGTGGTTGGGATGTACTGCCCTACCTGGGGGCGGGTGAGTTCTATCTCGACTATGGCAATATCGACTATACGGTCACGGTACCTGCGGGGATGATCGTTGTTGGTTCGGGCGAGCTGCTGAATCCAACGGAAGTGTTGACTCCTGTGCAGCAGGGCAGGCTGGCGCGGGCGAAGGGCAGTCCGGCGGCGGTGTTCATTCGTACGGCCGAAGAGGTGGCCGGGGGGAAGGATCATGTTCCGGCCAGGGCGCAGCTGGTCTGGCATTTCCGGTGTAACCAGACCCGTGACGTGGCCTGGGCGGCGTCGAGGGCTTTTATCTGGGATGCGGCGCGCATCGATCTGCCCGGCGGGCGGAGGGCGTTGGCGCAGTCCGTGTACCCGGTAGAGGCGGCGGGGTCGACCGCCTGGGCCAGGAGCACCGAATTTGTAAAGGGCTGTATCGAGCTCTATTCGAAAGAGTGGTATCCCTATACTTACCCGGTGGCGACGAATGTGGCGGGAGCGGTGGGGGGCATGGAGTATCCGGGGATCGTCTACTGCTCATCGGCGGAGCGGGGCGCGGGTCTCTGGGAAGTGACCAATCACGAGTTCGGGCACAACTGGTTTCCGATGATCGTCGGTTCGAATGAAAGGAAATATGCCTGGATGGACGAGGGTTTCAACACCTTTATCAATGGCCTCGACACGAGGGTCTTTAATAACGGAGAATTCTATCACAAGGGGGATCGCTGGCAGTCTGCGAGATATCTGTTCGGCGAGCGGAGCGAGGCGATCATGAATCTGCCTGACGTTATATCGGACGCTGACCTGGGCAACGCGGCCTACGACAAGCCGGCGATAGCGCTGCGGCTGCTTCGGAGCAGTGTGCTGGGCGAAAAACGTTTTGACTATGCCTTCCGTACCTATATCCGGCGTTGGGCGTTCAGGCATCCCACTCCGTGGGATTTCTTCCGGACGATGGAGAATGCGGCGGGTGAGGATCTCGGCTGGTTCTGGCGGGGCTGGATATTCAACAACTGGCGGCTGGACCAGGCGGTAAAGGAGGTCCGGTATGTGCAGAATGATCCTGCCAAAGGTTCCATTATTACGCTGGAGAACCGCGAGGAGATGGTCATGCCGGTGGTGCTGGCCATCGGGCAGGAGAATGGGGCTACCGATACGTTGAACCTGCCGGCGGAGATATGGCAGCGCGGGGCCACCAAATCAATTGCCTTTCGGTCGGTATCGAGGATCAGCTCGGTTGTTGTGGATCCGCGGCATGAGTATCCCGATGTCGATTCAACCAATAATGTATGGAGGGATTCGACGATCGCCAGGCCGTATTAGAGCCCTGATAGGAACTGGCTGTGAATATAGTCCATGACCTTTACGAGGCTGCCGGTCTCCTGGTAGACGTTCAGCTGCCGGTCGGCGCCTGTGCCTGTCTCCAGTATCTTTTTGGCGAACTGGGTGGCCTGTCTGCTGTTGAGGGGGTCGACCACGTCGTCCACGAAGTCGAGCAGCTCGTAGATGAGCGCGCGCGTATTGACCTCTTCTTCCTTTCCGAAGTCGATGAGGTGTCCGTCGATGCCATAGCGGCTGGCCCGCCATTTATTTTCGTTGATGAGGGCGCGGGAGTACTGGATATAGTTCATGTTCCGGGTGCGGAGCTTATAGATCTTCACGCAGATGGCCTGGAAAAGGGCCGCTATGCAGATGGTCTCGTCGACCGTCATGGGGACGTCGCAGATGCGGAATTCGACGGTATTGAAGAAGGGGTGTACCCGGAGGTCCCACCAGATCTTTTTGGCGTTGTCGATGCAGTTGGTTTTGACCAGCAGCTTGATGAAGCGGTCGTAGTCCTCGATGCTTTCAAAATATTCGGGGATGCCCGTGCGTGGGAATTTGTCGAAGACCTTTGTGCGGTAAGATTTGTAGCCGGTATGTCTGCCTTCCCAGAAGGGTGAGTTGGTGCTCAGCGCATAGACATGAGGGAGAAAGTACCGGGTCGAATTGGCGATATGGTTGGCCATCTCGCGGCTCTCCATGCCTACGTGTACGTGGAGGCCGAAGATCAGGTTGCTCCTTGCCGCCTCCTGGAGCTCGTTGACGATCTCGTTGTAGCGGATGTGTTCCGTGATGAGCTGGCTTTCCCAGTGGCTAAAGGGATGGGTGCCTGCCGCTCCTATGTGGAAGCCCAGGTCGTCGGCGATCTGGGCAATCGTCTTGCGAAGGGTGGAGACGTCCTTATAGGCTTCGTTGATGTCCCTGCAGATGTCGGTGCCCACTTCTACTACGGCCTGGTGCATTTCAGCCTTGACCTTATCCCGTATCATCTTCTGGCCTTCGGTGACGATCTTCTGCTCGTGGCTTTTGAGCTCACGGGTCTCGGGGTCAATGACCATATATTCTTCTTCGATGCCAAGAGTAAAAGTGCTATAGTTGATGTCTGCCATATCTGGTGGTGGGAGCTGAATGCCGTTCAGTTCGGCGTATAATGTACGAATTTTATCGGATGGTATGGACGCTGTGGCGCAAATATTTTCCCCAGGTGAGGTTATCGGTGTCGTCGCGCTGGGCGATGGCGCGTTCGATGGCGTAGTCGGCGGAACTGTCTACGACCCAGTTGAAGTTGTCCTCTCCCACGCTGGGTCTGTCTGCGTCCGGCGCGGGATTGCAGAAGTCGATGGCGTAGGGTATCCCGTCGCGGATGGCGAGCTCTACGGTGTTGAAGTCATAGCCGAGCCATTCGTTGATCTTTATGACTATCTCTTCCATCTGCTGAAGTCTTTCTGCGGAGGGCTTGAAGTCGGCGGCGTAGCGGAGGTGGTGCGGGTTGCGGGGTTCATAGGACATGATACGGACGTGCTGTCCGCCGATGCAGTAGCACCGGTAGTATTCGGTGAAGACGATCTCTTCTTGTAACAACATCACCAACTGGCCTGTCTCGCCGTGTTTCTGGTAAAAGTCCTCTGCGCTGTGCAGCTTGTAGACGTTCTTCCAGCCTCCGCCGGCAAAGGGTTTCATATAGGCCGGGAAGCCGACATAGTGGAAGATGGTCTCCCAGTCGAGCGGGAAGGCCAGGTTGGAGAATGACTGGTCGGACGTATCCGCGGGAAGTTCGCGGGAAGGGAGGATGACGGTCTTGGGTACGGGGACTCCGATCTTTGTGGCGAGGCAGTTGTTGAAGAACTTTTCGTCGGCGCTCCACCAGAACGGATTGTTGATCACGGCCGTGCCGCAGAGCGCGGCATTCTTCAGGTAGGCGCGGTAGAAGGGGACGTCCTGGGAGATGCGGTCGATGATGACGGCATAGCCGGAAGGTTCGCCCTGTACGACCTTGTCGATGCGCACGGGCTCTGCGGTTACGCCGGCGATGTTCCTTTTGTTGATGGCTTCGATCAGGGCCATGGGGAAGCTGCGTTCTTTGCCGAAGAGGATGCCGATCTTTTTGGTAGTGTTCATAAATTTTTTTTAGGGGAGCAGAGACAAATAATGAGGGAATATCTCTTTCCATAGGGGCCAGTCGTGGTCGCGGTTGGGGCGGATATCGAGCCAGTGCTTTATATTCTTGGCGTTGAGCAGGCGGCTCATCCATTCGTTCTGTCCGCGGCAGATGTCCCGTTCGGCGGTGCCCAGCACGATCCCCATCTTCCAGAGGGCGGGGTCGGTCGCGTCGGGGATGAAGTCCACGGGGTTGTTGAAATAGACGTTGTCGTCATAGTAGCCGTCTGTGAACGAACGGATGTCGAAGACGCCGCTCATGGGAAAACAGTTGCGGGTCAGCGAGGGGTGACGGAAGGCGAAGTTTGCGGCGTGGTATCCGCCAAAGCTGCAGCCGGCGACGGTTATCTGCTGGTGGCCTGTCTCCTGCAGCGCGCGGGGGACGATCTCCTCCAGCAGCAGCCGGTCGTAGAGGGTATGCATCCAGGCGCGCTCTGCGGGGGGGATGGATTTATTGTACCAGCTGGCGGCGTCGATGCTGTCGGGGCAGTAGATCTTTACCTTTCCGTTCTCGAGGAACCAGGCGGCCGTTTCGATCAGTCCCTGGTCCTTATTCTGGTAATAAGTGCCTTTGGAGGTGGGGAAAAGGATGACCGGATGTCCGGAATGCCCGAATGTGAGCATTTCAAAGTCCCGCCGGAGTGTAGGGGAATGCCATTTATGGTATTCTTCGGTGTATTGCATGGCTGTATACTAAATATAATAAAAAGTTCAATGCCGGTCAGTTTTGCTATTCATAAATTCAATTAAAATGTAGGCAATGAAACTTTCGTCGTATGTCTTTACGCCCAGGCGGTTATTGGTCATATGAAGAAGACCTTCAAACGGGCGGAACCCGGAGGGATATTTTTTTTGACCTTTTTTAAGTTCCCGGCTGATCTTTTCGAAAAGAAGCATATTTTTTTTATTCCATTTTTTCAGGCCCGGAAATTCACTAAAATCGCCCGTTTCGCACGATGTCCAAACTGTCTCCAGGAGGACAAATATTTTAGCTCGCTGAGAAACCAGGATTTCCCTAAATTGTTGGAGCACGCTCGACCTGTCTATGTCCTTCTGAGGGGCTATTGTCATTGCTTTTGAAAAAGTTACGCCCTGTTTGAGCCACGCGGATATGATCATTGTAAGAAAATCCTGGAGACCTGCTGCGCCTAGGTTTCGCCGGATATGATAGGCTAAGACAAGATTCAAGACCATCGCCTGAGAAAACCGCGCGTCATACCCCCTTGTTTTGCTTTTGTCTAAAAAAAGTAAAACCACTTCAGATGAGGCATTGAAGAATTCCTCGCAAAATGGTAAAAGCTCAGGGCCACCATACCTATCGGTTTCTGGGATATAGGCTGAGTTCAGAAAGATGGTTTTGTCTTGCAACGAAAGGCCTTTTGCTTCCAGGAAGGTCTGATAGCCAGTCGTGATCAATTTGTCTATTTCCTGCTGTAAGGTCATGTTTTTGGGAAGGATCCTCAGTCTTATGTGTGGCCCGTTTTCGTCCAGGTATCGGATAAAGAAGTAGGAGGAGATCAGCTGTTTTGATCTAAGCTCTTTGATCAATCTTCTGACGTAATCGACTAGGATCAGGTCCATATTCAACTGAAACGAATATAGATAAATCGATATGTAGTTGTTAGTCTCCAATCAATCGCCGATTTGAATGAACATTTCGCTTGCAAAATGCTGCCCTTTTATAGTTACCATATCCGGGTATGCAGGAAGAGCCTCCTGAATGATCAAGTCCTTTTCCTTGTTCTTGTTGATTATTCTTCCAAATTGCAGGATATTCAACGGGGAATTGAAGTTGATGTATTGAGGCTTGTAATTGTCATTTCCCTGTTGGACGTCCGACTTTCTTCGTCTTATGAACACCTGGCTTGGAATATCCAAATTTTCGCGCCATGATCTTGTTCTTTGAAAATAGGACTGATCGTCTTCATTCGTCTGCTTCAGTGGGAGACTCGCCGGAGAGATCACCCATGTTTTTCTTTGAAGGATAATGTCGTCTTCGTATACGATCCTGGGTAGGATAATATATTCCGTATTTCCGGAGGAACGCTTTTTGTTGAGAAAGCCGTTGAGGGTTTCGACAAGAAATGCGTGTGATATGCCTTCTATTGGAGAAAACAGACCGATGAACTGGAATAGTTCGAGTCTGGTCTCGGGGTTTTGGAAGCCAAAATCAATTGGAAATATTCTTTTTTTCCGGCTCTTTTCATAAAGATAAAGGCGCTTGTTCTTGCGGTTCTTTCGTATTGATATATCTGAAAGCTGGATCTGCCTGTTCAATCTGTGGCTGGCCCTTCCTCCCGGTAATTTAAGCTCATGATCCAGTATGCTCGGATAGATGTTTGCGTTGTTGGGAGAAGAATCGTTAATCTCGACGGGAAGTCCTGCTTGATCGAGCCTTTTGTAAATGAACGCTTTCAAGTCTTTTTTTACCTTTTTGGAAAGGACCGGCAGGAATCTGGAGAACATTTTTCCAAACGATCCATACATCGAATTCACTACAGTAACGTGACGTTCTGCAGATCGGTCGTAAGCCGTCTGGATGAACAGGCCTAAAGACAGATGAGTCGGGACCTCCTTAATATTCAATTCCGAGTTGGTGCGTTCAATAATGTCAAGGTTTAGATTGATCTCCGTGGATGATGCGTCAGGTGAGAGACGCCGCAAAAAGCCTTCTTTCCATTTGGCGAGTAATTCTTTGTCTTCGATCAGATTGTTCTTGAAAAGGCTGATCGACTGTGTTTTCGTGGTTTGGCTTTCGTACTCGGGCTGGAGGACGTCTTTAAAATAGTTTTCATAAAAGTCCAGAAATGGTACCTCGCTTCTTTTGGGAAATTTTGTCTCGAAATAATTAAAGACTTTTTTTTCGGGGCTATTTTTTGCATTTGTTATTTGAAGGGCTTTGAAAAGAAGCAATATTTTCCTGCCAAACGTGCTTGCATATCCTTTGTCCAGCAATATCCCGCCTTCAAAACCTATGTCTTCATAGATGAGCTTTTCCGGCACTGCAAGTTTCCCCTGTGTAACGGCCTCGGCGGGAGTAATTCCCAAAGCTCCGTTAAGATAATAGTGAACCTTCGCTTGAATATCCTGTAAGCCCCTGACTCTTTCCAATGCGTCTGCATTCGGGAAATGAGTCAGCAGCTGGTTTATATCAAAAAGCAGAGTTTCCAGTGCGACCAAATGCTCTTTTACAGGGGGGGGCTGGGCATTTATGTTTTTTTTGAAAGTCTGGAGCAGGCTGCTTGCCCAATCAGGTTTCAGAAGGTCAATATCTAATTCTACTTCGATGACCCCAGCTCTGGCCAACGCTAAAAGATAGTCTACTATTTCCTTCTTGTCCTGCTGGGTTTCTGCGATGATCTTGCTGGCAATTTCGTCGATAGACAGGCTTTTATTTTCCATAATGTCGAGTACGAGCGAAATTCCTTTGTCATAGCAAACCCTGGTGAGCTTATGGGAAAAATTCTGATAGGTGACAAAGGTAAGCTCTTTCTTTTTTCGTTGCAGCGTTCTGTTGACGCGTACGGGTATTTGTAGTGCTAATCCGATGTCTGAGAGAATTTTGTTCTTTATCTGGTTGACCAAAAAGGCGCTGATCCTGTAGTTTTTGTTCAGGGTTATCACGCCTTGATTTTGGATTGGAAAGAGCTGTTGTCCTTTAAATTTTTTCAAGCGGGCTGCTCCTATATGCGTGAAAGTGCTGAATGGGCTTGTTTTGCAGGCCATCCTCGTGGCATATTTGAACAGGGCTCTTTCTGTGGAATATTCGTCACTTTTGAAACCCTGGACGTCTTTTGACTGATATTTGCTCAAGTCGCGATATAGGTGGTGACTAGAAAGGGATATTCCTTTCAGCAACGCATTATTGAATGACAGCTGTTGAAGATTGCGTCTTTCTATGACAAGTATTTTGCCATACTCCTGTCTATATAGCTCGTTCAGCCTTTCGAGGTCGTCCAATTTGCCATTGTATTTAATGACGACCAATTGGAGGAAGTCCGGCAGGGACTTGACAAGATCCAGTTCCGACTGTGAAAGCCGTTTCAGCTGAAATATCTTTTTTCGTATATTCTGGATAATTTGCTGGACTTTTCTATCTTCAAGTGTGCGATTAAACTCAAGTAAAAGTGATGAGGCCTCATTTTTATAAAGCACAAGGTCTTCATTTGCGAGGTTAAGCGTATCAACAGTTGTGATTACTTGATTAGCGGGTATTAGCAGTGATTCATGAGGTAAGGCAGACATTCGTATCAATACATGCTCAAATATTTTCATATTTCATGGATGGTTTAGCGCAATAATGGAAAGCACTAAATTTAAAATATTTTGAATGAAAGAGCGGAAATTTTTGGATGAATCGATGGCGATATTCGATCAGCTGTTGCGATCAGCTCATTCGGATATACACGGCTTATATTGGGACACTATTTTTTTTGCAGACAGGTCAGGGGAGCGAAAAACGATCATTCGGGAGGATATCTACTCGGGTAATGCCGGTATCATTCTATATATGATTGAATTGTATAAAGTGTCTGGTGAAGAGTTGGTAAAGGAAACGACAGTGCAGGCGATCAGTTGGTTAATCCGATTTTGTGATGAGCACCCCTTGAGATCCTACGCTTTTTATTCTGGCAGAAGCGGTGTCTCCTATGTCCTGCTCAAAGCTTTCAAATTATTTGGAGATGAGCGATATCTGGATTCGGCCAAAAAATACCTTGCGCAGTGCAATGAGGCTTTCAGAGAGGACAGGGCAGAGAAGGTTATCGACGACCTGCTGAATGGCGTCGGGGGCTTGTTATTGGCGAATTTGCACATGAATGCACATTTTTCAAAAGAGCATATGTTCGGACGGGAAATTGAGGAGATTGCCGGGTATCTCGTCGGCCGGGCTAATTATGGGGCCAGGGGAATGTACTGGGATAGGGGAGAGGAGCAAATTTCCGGATTGTGCGGATTTTCTCACGGTGTTTCAGGAATGGCCTGGATATTTTCAGAACTTAGCCTTTTCTTCAGGGATGATTTTTTTCTCGGGATTGCTCAGCAGGCAATGTATTACGAGGACATTTTTTTTGACAAGGCGCTGAACAACTGGCCTGACATGAGGCGGGAGATCAGGTGGGATGACCTTAAACCAGAGGACCTTGGCAAGTATCGCGACGAAATAGGCCGGACCGGAGATAATTCCAGGTATATGACTGCCTGGTGCCATGGTGCACCTGGAATCGGCTTGTCCAGGTACAGGTGTTTTCAGATCGGTAATGATCGAAAAGTCCTGCGAAAGGCGGAACTGGCGCTGGAGACTACAATAGATTTTTGCGATAGAATGATGCAACAGCGGTATAATTATACACTTTGTCATGGGATTGGAGGAAATGCCTATTTATTGCTGAAGTTTTTCAAATTTACCGGGGATCAGCGGTTGCTGGAGAAAATTCATCAATATGGCGAGAAGGCGATAGAGCAGAAGAGAGGGGCAGGTTATTATTTTTCGGGGTATGCAAATGCTGAGGGCGAGACGCTGGATCTGTTTACTGGAATTACCGGAATTGGATATTTTTTCCTGCAATGTTTTGACGCCGGCAATGACGACCTGGATATCCTTCAGCCAATTCCTTCCAGTGCAATGCATGGCAATTTAATTTTTTTAGAAAAAAAAAAGAGGCTTCTTTCCGCCGCCTTTCCCAAGAGCACCACTCTGTTGTGGCAAGTGACCGACTTAGAAAAGCGTGAGCTGGATTTTTTCAGCCGTACTTTGAGAAATGATCTGATCAGCGCTTTGCTCAGATCCGTTGATGCATACAATGGCGAATACAGAGAGGAGGCGAAAGCTGTCTTCACCTCCGAAAGAAAGGCCCTGAATATCGGAAGCAAGATGGTCAATAATTATGCACTTTGTGTATATCAATACTTGAATCACAAGGAAGCAAGAGAGATTGTTCCGTCGAAGTTGGTTGCCCAAACGGTATTGAGGCTCTCCGGCTTGTGTTTCCTTGTCAAAAGCGGGTATGATTGGAGCGGTGCTTCCGAACTTTCGCAAATAGTCAAGAAAGTTAATTACCGAATCATTGCTTTGAGTTGCTTTGGCGTAAATGTGACACCAATAAATATCCTGGAAGGGGCTATTTGTATGCTCTGCCGCAAGGAGTTGACTATCGCCAATATCACTCATAAGATTAGACAAGAGTTCTCCTTGTCAGATGAAAGCACAGATATCGCTACGATAGTTGGTGATTCCGTCGGTTCACTGGTCAGACAGGGAATCCTTGTCGTCGGAGGATAGCCTGGATGGTGGTCGGGGCTATTTGTTGATGGTAGTGGCTTTAACCAGGCCATTGTACAGACGTTCCAGCAGACGGGTGTTTTTGATTATCACAATGGCTCTTGTTTTTAGGCCAGTTTCATATTGTATTTTAATATTCCTGTCAGTGACCAACTGGCGATCGATCTGGACATTTCCCAAAAAACCGCTGTCTGTACCAATTGCCGAAACGTAATTGAGCTTTCCGTTAATGAAGCCGAATTCCTGATAGGGATATGCTGCAAATCTCAGCTGCACCCGCAAGCCTGTGTCAACCTTGCCGAAGTTATTTTGTGGGAGATTAATGCGGGCATAGAATTGTGTATTTTCCGGATTTACATAGCCCAATAGTTTTCCTTTTTCCAGGAATTGGTTCTCCTGAATGGACATGGTAAATGCAACTTTCCCGTCTATTGGGGACATAAGGATATATTTTCTGATCCAGTCATTTGTGGCGCTTTTGAAAGTTTGCAGGGCCTGTTCGAAGATGATTTTTTGCTGAAGGATATCGTGTTCCATCTGGTAAATCTCTTTTTGTTTTTCTCTAAGCTGATTCTCATTGGACAACAGAGTGGCATTCAGCCGGGGTATCGATAGTTGTTTGTTGAGGTATAAGCTTTTCTGCTGGCCAAATTCCTCTTTTGACAAGACGTTCTGACTGTATAGCGTATCATTCATTTTAAATGATTCTTCTGCCAGGTGCATATCCTGTTCCATGAGAGATAGTTGTTGTGTGATCGACTGATTCACTTTCGAAAGCGTTGCGACATCGCTTTCCAACAGCTGCTTTTTTTTATTAAAAAAGCCGTTTACCAAATAGTCGTTGAATTGCTCCAGGGCGATAATGAACTGCTGATAGCCGATTTGCAGCTCTCCCAGCTTTTCAAAGTGTGTTGTGAATAGTCGGGAAACTGCTTCAATTTTTCCCCGGCCTAGCAGGCTAAGGCTGCTGTCCAGCTGCCTGGTCAATTCTATGACCTGGGAGTGATTCCCGGTACTTTCTATCCAGGCTAACATTTCTCCTGTTTTTACTTGCTCGTTGTTTTGGACAAAAATTCGAATGACTCGCCCTTCCTGAAGGGTGACAATTTCTTTTGGCGCGTTTTGGGCTATCAGCAATCCATCAGCTTCGATGGTGTCTGGGTATTTTATGAACCATGTGCCGGCTATCATTAGAACCAATAGGCCAGAAAATATGATCAGCGCCCATTTTTCCCAGAAGTCAGGCGTCTTGGTGAGCATTTCCTGGATATCTTCTGATCGCAGCATTCCGTCGTTGGTCTTGTTCATAATAATCAAGAGTTAAGCGGTCACTTCGAGCTGATTTTTGACCAGGTCAAAATATCTGCCTTTTATGCCTATCAAAAATTCGTGAGTACCCTGTTCTACTATCTGCCCTTTGTGAAGCACTATGATTTTGTCTGCCGTTCTGACCGTGCTGAGCCTATGGGCTACAATGATGACCGTTCTGCCTTTAAAAAAAGTGTTCAGGTTCTCCGAGATCTCTTTTTCGTTGTTTGCGTCCAGCGCGTTCGTGGCCTCGTCGAAAAAGATGTATTCCGGATCTTTGTATACGGCTCTGGCGATCAATAGCCTTTGCCGCTGTCCCTGGCTGGTTCCGACGCCTTCAGCTCCCAATCTGGTAGAAAAGCCGTTTGGAAGTGATTCAATGAAGGAAAGTATATTGGCGATCCTGCAGCTTTGCTGGAGCTTGGTATAGTCTATTACTTCGTCACCTACCGCGATATTCCTCTCTATGGTGTCGGAGAATATATAGCCATCCTGTAGTACTGCTCCACACCGGCTTCTCCAATAGGATGGGCTAATATAGCTGAAATTGGTTTCTCCGACCCGTATTTCCCCCTTGTATTCTTCATAGAATTTCAGCAATAGCTTCAAAAGAGTTGTCTTGCCGCTGCCGCTGAGTCCCACAATTGCGGTCACCTTGCCTTCTGCGACCATGAGCGATATGTTACTTAACACGGGGTCGGCGTCAGCGCCCGGATAGGAGAACGAAACATTGTTGAACTTGATATCTTTTGCTTCCGGAAGGATATTTAAAAAGTTCTTTTCCGAATCCTCTTCGTCTTTCATTTGGTGGATGATATTGAGGCGTTCCATGCTGATCCTGGCGTCCTGGGCGCTTTGGACAAACCCGACCCACTGTTCGATCGGACCACTTAGCTGTCCGATAATGTATTGAACGGCGAGCATGGTCCCTAGGGTCAGCTGTCCTTCGATGACCATTTTCGCGACAAAATAGCTAATCACAAGATCTTTACTCTGGGTAATAAAGACCGCTCCTGCCTGCTGCCACTGACTGAGCATCAGGCTTTTGGTATTTAATTTAAAGATGGAAGCCTGGATATTCTCCCAGTTCCACCTCTTCAACCGTTCGGCATTATTCAGTCTGATCTCGTGCATTCCTTGTATCAGCTGCAGGGTTGCGGTGTTCTCTCTTGATGATGCTGAAAAGATTTTGTAGTTCAAGCTGCGCCGCATTCCAAGAAATATTCTTACCCATAAGAAATATGCGCTGCTTCCAATAAAAAAAATGATAAATAATGAAAAATTGTATGAGATCAATACAAAGGCATAAATAAAGAAGTAGAAAAATGAGAAGATGGTATTCAAAGCCGATCCCGTAAGGAAGGATTGTATTTGTTTATGGTCTTCTATGCGTTGGATGGTGTCGCCGGCCGGATGGGTATCATAGTATGATAAGGGTAGACGTGTAAGCTTGATCCAGAAGTCTGACAGAATAGACAGGTTAAAGAAATTGGAGACTTTTAGCAGAAGTCTTGTTCGAATGAAATCGACAACGGTTCGGCTAAACACAAGCATGAGCTGCGCGATGAGAATGACGACGACAAACTGGAGGTTTTGCGTGGTAATGCCAGTATCGACAATACTTTGCGTGAGATAGGGAAATAGCAGCTGTATGGCTGACGTAATCAAAAGCGTTATGAATATCTGGGTCAGCCGCCAGCGGCTCTGTTTCAGGTAACCTACCATGGACTGCCAGGTCAGTTGCTGCTTACTTTCCGGCTCTGTTTCGTAAAAGGCGGCTGTAGGCTCCAGGAGGAGGGCGTTACCAATGGGGTCTCCTTCCCGGCTGGTGGCGGCGATCCAGTGACCCAGAAACTCCTTTTTTGAATATGACAGAATTCCGATAGCGGGATCGGCAATTTTTACCTTATTTTTTCCCAACTTCAACAGGATGACAAAATGGTTTTGGTCCCAGTGAAGTATACAGGGGGATCCAATGCCCATAATTTGTTCGAACGTAGCCTGAACGCTCCTAGTCCTGAAACCAATTTTCTCCGCGGCTTCGCTTAGGCCGTACATCGAGACGCCGATTTTTGTCATGTGTGTCAATCTCCTTATTTCATCTCCTGCCAGTCTTTTTCCGTAATACAGGGAGATCATCCTGATGCATGTAGGGCCACAGTCCTTCGAGTCAATCTGCTTAAAAAAGGTAAATTGCATCAGGAAATGTTTTTGTTCACCATAAAGGCTGAAAGAGCAAAGTCTGTTTCGTTGATTTTAAGGTTAAAGAAGAGCAACTCAAGCGTTTTTCTGTAGATATACCATCTTTTTCGCTGTGTCAATTTTTTTGTATAGTGCTTCATTTTTTTTACTTCGAATGCAGGAATGGTAAAGTCATTTGAGTCAAACTTTTTACTTTTGACAAACCATCCAATCTCTTTTGCGAGCTTAATTTCCAAGCCCGATGGCAGCGCGGTGTAGTTGCGGAGGACGGTCTTAATATAGGCACTCAGTTTTTCATTGCTTTTGAGCAGGGATTGGAATAAGTGCAACGTCCTTTCTTTTTCGGTCGATAGTTCCATATATGTTCTGTACCCTTTGTCGTAGGACAAGCATATCCAGGAATCGAGCAGGTAGATGGAGAAGGATGTAAAATCTTTTTTATTGTGAGATGATTCCCTTGCAAATGCAATGATGAGCGTGGTTGCAGCGGCAAAGCAGTTGAATCCGGAGATATCACTTGACGTAAATACGCGGCATAGCCGGGATAAAAGGTCTTCCACGTGGTTCAGCATTATGTCTCCGCCGAATAGTGTGTTTATCAGTTGAAACTGGGCTGGCCTTACAGCGTCATCGTTCTTGCTGGCGGCTTTTATAAGTGTGGCGAATAAATCGAGATGACGGCCTCTGATCACTAGTTTATTTGAAAGCTCTCGTGTCAGTTTGAAGGGGGTTAGGAGGTAGTAGATCCTAAAGTTTTTCAGCTTTTTTTCTGAGGCCGTTTTTCTTATTGCTTCTATCAAGCTTTGCAGCACGTGCTCTGAAGCTATATCTACAATGATCTTGCCATTGGTGATATAGCTCTGTTCATACAAATTCTCATTTTGCAATAGTGATGAATATCCGGCCAGTAATTCTGATGAAAATGCTGAGAATGCTTGAATGTAATCGGGCCGATCTGCCTGAAATGCGCATAATTCAAATCTTTTGTAGAGGGCCGGATTGATCTCTTTTAATAAAGCGGACTTATGCTTTCTGCTTACAACAGGTCTGTCAAGGTTGATCATGATCTCAATATCGATAAGTTTGTCCAGCAATAGGGACACAAGGAGGAACTGGCCCAGTGACTTTTCTTTATACCTGATCTCCTGTGTGATCTTGCCGGCCAGAGAGATGGTTTGCAGGAGAAATGCCGGATTGGTCGGAGTCGCACTGGTAGTCTTAAAAAAAGCGTTTGCCAAATCCTTGTAAGAGTCAAGAATATCTTCTTTGTCATAGAGGATATCTCCCTGAATGATAGCGTCCAAATAGGCACTTCGGAAGTCGGAAAGGCTTTTTGTATACAGTAATTCCGACAGATAATTCTCAGGAAGCAGTGTAATATCGAGTATGAATCCGGAATCTACGGTCTTTTGTATCTTTTTGATGTAGGCCGTCGGAACCATTACGAGCAGGTCAATATCTTTGGTAGGAGACAGGCTCTGCGACCTGAGCTGGCTTCCGAATAGAAGAACACCAGTGGCTGTAGGGAATAATTCCAGAATAAGATTGGCTATGTCGCTCCTTTTCACGTAAGATGATATTTTTATGCTATGTGTTTTGGGGTGCCCGGTATCGTTAGGGAGAAATTAACAATGTTATTCTATTTGTTTTTAAAGATAAAATATTATTTTTAGCCAATAACGTTCATTAACTATTAGACTTTTTTTATGAAAAAGAAAAACAAGATCAAACTTTCCGTTGCCGATCTACAGGTGACGAGTTTCTCGGCTACGTTACGTAAAGACCAGACAAAGGAGCTTATTGGCGGTAGTGATGTGTATAATACCGACAACTGCCCGGACACCACTATTCCTGGTTATTGCGGTTTTGGAGGTGAATCAGATACATCACAGACATCTTGTGCCGCAGCATGCCGCCCTTCCGATTATCCCGGGTGCTGGTCTACCTACCCTTGCGGCGAGCTTCCCTAGTCCGACCAATTTTTGAAGAGTTAGTTTCTGCCGGGAAGAATTTGCAATTTAATCCCGCATTTGACTATTTTTGACGCTATGTCGCTCGAAATGACCTCGAATGTTGGGATAGGGACTTTTTTGTTAAGATCGGATCATCTGAACCGTGACGTTACAGTTGATATATTTCGTTGTGGGAGGACGGAGGAAGATACTTCTCTTCTTCTTTTCAATGATGGTCAAGATCTTGTCAGGATGGGCTTTGCAGCTATCTTGGAAGAATTGTATAGCCGGAAGGATATAGGATCGCTGCTGTGTGTAGGTATCCATGCCGGGGAGCAGCGGATGATGGAATATGGTATTGCGGGGCGTCCCGACTATATGGGCCGGGGGGCGAAGGCGGGGGAATATGCGAAATTTGTCTTTGACGAGCTGATCCCGGCGGTCCGGCAGCGGTATGGGGCGCAGTTCAGGGAGAAGGCCTTTGCGGGGTTCTCGCTGGGGGCTTTGTCGGCGCTGGATATCGTGTGGCAACATCCGAAGGAGTTTGCCAGGGTGGGGCTTTTCTCGGGCAGCTTCTGGTGGAGGACGAAGGACAAGAGCGATCCATTATACAATGAGAATACCGACCGCATTATGCATGACGAGGTGCGGAAGGGCGGGTATTATCCCTGGCTGAAGCTGTTCTTCGAGTGCGGGACGCAGGACGAGTCGGAGGACCGGAATGGGAATGGGATCATCGATTCCATCGACGATACGCTCGATCTGATGGCTGAGCTGACGCGGAAAGGGTATGACGCAACGCGCGATATAAAATATTTGGAGATCCCCGGTGGGCATCATGACGTGGAGACCTGGGCGAGGGCGATGCCGGAGTTTTTGAGATGGGGATGGGGGAGGTAAGAAAAGGTATAAAAAAAGCCCGCCTATTGACTGGCGGGCTTCTCCTTTTTATTTAACGACTTATTTAACGACGACCGTAAACGGGCTGACCTTGTCGCCTGACCGGGCGGCCTGGTCGGTGTAAACCTGCTGTGACGGTTGAACGCTGCTAAGGCTTAGCTGATAGCTGAATGTCGCTGACATGGCAACCTTGCTGCCGTGCGGTACAAAGCTGGTGACGAATGCGGGTATGGTTGCCGTCCATGCATAAGTGCCGTTAGAATTGGCGGCGCCGATGACACGGTTGATCTTTACCGGTGATGCGGCCGTGCCGACGCCATAAGTAATGGAGCCGAAGGTGGCTGTAAGATAGACCGACAGGTTTTTTGTCGTGTCTGCAATGGTCCCCGATGCGTTGTAGATCAGGGAGTCGCCGACACTGATCGTGTCTTTCTGGTGGACGAACTTAGTGATAGAGAAATTATTCTTTACCGGAGGGGTGTAAACCGGAAGAGTAGTCTCCTTATTACAGCTGATAAGGATGATAACCACCAGCGTAAAAGAGAACAGAGCTATTTTCTTCATATTATTCTTTTGAAGTTGTTGTATTAATTGAACATATAACGGATACCAAACTGCACCTGGAAACGGGAGCCATAGAACGTATTGTTGTTGGCGAAGTTGGTCAGGTTGGTATTGTTGTTGAAGCTGTTGACCAGCGGCACCAGGTTGGTGGCGTCGATATAGGGGAAGGAGAACAGCGGAGTCTTCCCGTCGACGGCCATTCCTTCAAAGCGCAGGAAGTTGCTGGCAGTCGGGGATTTGACGAGGCCCCAGTTGCGGTTCAGGAGGTTGCCTACGTTGACGATATCCACGCTGAGGCGGAGCGTATGCTTGTCCTTCTCGCCGCCGTTCTTCGTATAGAAGAAGATATCCTGTGTAACGTTGAGGTCCAGGTGCTTGTAGAAAGGATTCGTGACCGAGTTGGCCTGGGCGTAGTTGCCGCGGCGTTTCGACAGGTAGTTGTCCTGGTTGATGAAATTGTTCACCTGGTTCCAGATCTGGGAGGCCGTGCGCGGGTCGGCGGCCGTACCGGTGGTGACGCCGGTCATGGTCGTCTTGTTATAAGAGCCGGCGTCGATCAGGTTGATCTCGGAAGCGTTTCTCGGAATATAGATCAGGTCGTTGCCGGTGTTGCCATCGCCGTTGAGGTCGCCATTGTATACATAGGAAGTGGTACCGTTGGAGGTAGCTTCGAATACGGCACCGACGTAAGTGGCCATGTGCTTGGTGTATTCTATGCGGTAGTTGGCGGAAGCGATGACACGGTGGGGCTGGTACCAGGAGGGACGGGCCAGGGTAGGTGCGTTGGGGTCTGTGTTGGAGACGGCTCTTGCGGACCACAGTGAGCTCGCCGTACTGCCCTGTTCCTGGGCCGTCTTTGTGTCAGAATAGGTATAAGCGACGCTTGCTACCAGGTTACGCCAGTTCTTCGTTATGCGGCCCGTAGCGGTATAGGAATATCCTTTGCCGGTATTGGCCAGGATGATAGCGTTCTGGATGCTGGGGTTCGCCAGGGTCGTCCCGTTGTAGTATTTGTTGCTGCTGTTGGTAGTAGCTGCACCGGAGACCGCTGTACCGTCCGTATTAAAGCGAAGACGGTTGTCGGGACCGTTGGTGATCGCGAACCCGTTGTCTTCCTTCAGGTTGGCGTTGTACATATAGGTTGCGTTGATATCCTTGCTGTACGTGAATTCACCGGTCAGTACCCAGTCACCAAGTTTTTTGTCGAGACCTATGCTGGTACGAAGCTTGGTCGGGTATTTGAATTTCTTGTCGATGACGTTGACGGCGTAGCTGATAGGCGTGGACGTCTGGCTGACGCCGCTGACCTGCAGGTAGTTGTTAAGTCCATCCTGGGGGTTGGCGAAGAAGGGCTGAGCAGCGATGGTCGAGCTGGGCAGGGTGTAGGAGCCGAACTGAACGCCGTTGTTAGCGGCCTGGTTCTCGATCCACACGAAGGGCGGAGCGCCTTCGAAGATGCCGGCGCCGCCGCGAAGCTGCCAAGTCTTGTCGCCGGTGACGTCCCAGTTGAAGCCGACGCGGGGAGAGATGACCAGGAAGCCGTTGGGAGCGCTGCCGACGTTGAAGGTTGCGCCGTCCTTGAATTTCAGCTGGTCGAAGTTGGGGTTGTCGGTGAATTTGTTCTGGTAGGTCGTATAGTCGAATCGAACGCCGTATGTCAGGGTAAAGTTCGGGCGGACGCGCCATTTGTCCTGGGCGAACACGCTGAGGTTGGTTGCGCCTGCATAGGCCCAGGGGAAGGCGGCGCCTTTCAGCGTCGAGTAGGCCTGGTAGTAGTTGGTGGGCAGGCCGCCGTTGAGGAAGGCTGCAAAGCTGCTGTACTGGTAGCCGCCGTTCCAGTCGGGGGCGAAGGCGTTCTGGTATTTTTTATAGCTGTCCTGTGTACCAAAGGTGATCTCGTGGGCGCCTTTGTAGAGGCTGAAGATATCCGTGAACTGGTAGGAATCCATGTTCAGGGTATTGTTATACGTATAGGGCTCGAAGCCGAAGGTCGTCAGGATGTTGCTGCCGCTCAGGATGTCCACCAGGGGGAAAGTAGCGCTGCTCTGGGGGACGCGGAAGTCCCTTTCGCGGGTATAGCCGACCTGCAGCTTGTTGGAAGCCGAGTTGCCAAAACGGGTGTTTAGTTCGGCGATCCAGATATTCAGGTTATTGTTGATGCGGTAGCCGCTGCCGTAGAAGGGCATGGAGAAAGTGCCGGGCTGACCGCCGGTGGTCTGACCGGAGGTGCTTCCGGGACGGCTGGTGCTGGCGAACTGGTCGGCGTAGGACTTGAGGTAGTTGTATTTCAGCGTTAGGGTATTGTCCCGGTTGATGTTGATGTCGAGGCGGGCATTGACCTTATAGTTATTCTGTTTGAACGAATAGCCGGTGAAAGCGCCCGGGTCGTATTTATACTGGCTCTTGAGGTAGTTGGACAGGAGACTCAGCGAGTCAGCGCTGACCTGGGCTACTGAGCCGGGAGAGGGGGCGTGGGTCGCGTCGGAGGGGATGATGCTGGTCGCAGGAGTTGTCTGCAGGTTCTCTTCCGCATTGATAAAGAAGAATATCTTATCCTTTACGATGGCTCCGCCGAAGCTTGCGCCGAGTACATTGTAGGTGAAAGGGCTTCTTGCTACCTGGGTCGGGCCCACTTTGTAGCCGATGGTTCCGGGGCCTTTGATATAGTCATAAACGGTGCCGCGAAACTGGTTGGTGCCGCTGCGCGTAACGGAGTTGACGCCGGCTCCGGTGAAGCCGCCCTGGCGGACATCATAAGGAGCGATGTTGACCTGGATCTGGTCGATGGCATCCAGCGAGATGGGCTGGGCGTTGGCCTGGCCGCCGAGCGTGCCTGACAGACCGAAAGAGTTGTTGAAGTCCGCGCCGTCGACCGTGATATTGTTCATGCCGGGGTTGGCGCCGGAGAAGCTGGTGCCGTTGGACGTCGGTTCCAGCCTGGCAAAGTCCTGTACGGACCGGGTGATGGTCGGCAGGTGCTCGATCTGTGCGCGGGTGACGATCTCCTGGCTACCGGTGCGGCCGTTGTTGAATATCTTATTTTGGCGGCCGGCGGTGACGCTGACGGCGGTCAGCTCTTTTGTCTCGGGGTTCATCTTGATATCGGCTACATAGTCCTGTCCGACGACGAGGGTGATGTTCTCCTGTTTGTCTTCCTTGAAACCCACGTAGCTTACCGTCAGGATGTAGGGGCCGCCGATGCGGACGTTGGGCAGGTTGAAGCGGCCATCCTTACGGGTTGTGGTCGTGTATTTTGTTCCGGTGGGAGTGTGCAGGGCTGTTACTGTCGCCCCTGACAGGCCGGTGTTGCCGTCACTGACGGTGCCCAGTATCTGGGAGGTCGTTTCCTGTGCGAAGGTTGCGACGCTGCAAAGAATGATGCTAATAAAGAATAGCAGTCGTTTTATCATGTTTGAGGTTTTTTGCGGGTGCAAAGAAAGGAATAACAGTCGGTCTGTCTTGTATGAAAATATTAAGTTATTATTAACATACATATGCACGGTTGGTCTTTTTTGTCCACATGTATGTCACATAAAAAGCCGACCCGAGGGCCGGCTTTTTTTCAATTCAGATATTATTAAAAGGAGTAGCGCAGGCTCAACTGGCTTCTCCAACGGGAGAGCAGGTCGTTAACAAAGTAGCCTCTGTAGACGCCTTTGATCAGGTTCATCTTTGTCTGGTCGAAGTTGAAGGTCGGGTTGGTGCCCTGCGAGATCACCGTCAGCGGAGAGATATCCTGGTTCGACGCGCCATAGCTCCATCCTGCCTTCTTGTCGACGAGGTTGCCGACGTTGAGAATGTCGATGGATATCTGGATCCTGTGCTGTTTGTAGATGAAATCCTGGGAAACTTTCAGGTCGAAGTGATTTTCCCAGGGTGTTCTGCTGGCGTTGCGATCGATGATCTTGCCTTCGTTGTCCTTCAGCCCCTGGTTATTCTCGATAAAGCTTTTGAAATCAGCCCATTGCTGTGCGGCAGTCCTTACCACGGTAACGACACCGCTAGAGCTCTTGGTGGTGATGTCTACGAACTTATAGTTCTGATAGCCATTGGCGTCATTCAGCTCGGCAGCGGTCGGAACATAGATCATATTCGCGTTGTTGTTGCTATTCTTGCCGGTTACGTCGTCGCCATTGATGTTCTTGGTGTACGTGTAGGAGACGGGCTGTCCGGACTGACCGGTGTAGACCAGGCCGACCGTGGTAGCCAGATGATTGTTGGCATACGTGAAGGTCTTGGAAATAAAGCCGATGATGCGGTGGCCCGGGTCATAGTTGGATGTACCGATGTCCAGGTAGTTCAGCCCTCTTTTGGTATAGGCAAAGCGCCAGTTGGACAGGGCCACCGAGCTGCCGCCGTCGTTGAGGGAAGTAGCGTGGCCATAGGTATAGGCAATGCTCCCCTGCCAGCCTCTGGAGTAGGGTTTCTGGATCTGGACCGTGGCATTATAGGCGTAACCCTTGCTTGTGTTGGTCAGCTCTACGACGTCGGTGTAGCTGCTGGTGATTCTCTGGAAATTGTACCAGGGGCGGGTGCTTCCACCAATGGTGACATTACCGACCTGAGGTCCGACGTTGAGGTTCTGGTAGTTGATATCGTTGATCTTCTTCGTGTAGATGCCTTCGATCGTACCGATCAGGCCCCACCAGGGTAATTTCTGGTCAACAGCCAGGTTGGCGCGGAAGGTTTGGGGCACTTTGAATTTGGGATCGGTGAGATCCACTTCTGTAGCCGGAGCGGTGTTGCCGCTGGGTACATAGGCGCCTGACAGCAGCGCTTTCGGGTCATAGTTGAATCTCAGGCTGGATGGAACCGTGGTGTAGCGGATCGTCTGTACGCCGTTGGTGCCATATTGGTTGGAGATCCATACAAAGGGCGATCTGCCGGTGAAGACACCTGCGCCGCCGCGCAGCTGTGTCTTGCCATCGTGCTTAACGTCCCAGTTGAAGCCAACGCGGGGCGAGAACAGCGGAGTCGCATCGGGCACCTTGGTGTTGTTGAAGCCGGCGTACAGGGGATCGCTGTTGAATTTGGCATTGTTGACCGGCTTGTTGAAATAGACCGGCATGTCGATACGGACGCCATAGGTCAGCTTGAAATTGCTTTTGATCTTCCATACGTCCTGGCCATATACGCTGAACTGGGCGGCGTGGATCTTTGCAGGAACCTTGTCCCCCGGGTTGGCAGGAGCATAGTTGAGCGTATAGCCGCTGGGAGCAGAGCTGTTGTTCTCGAAGGCCGCGATATTATCGAAGCTCGAAGGGGTGGTCGTGTTGTAGGTATATGCGCCGTTGTAAGCCTGGAGGAAAACGTTGTTCGTGTTGTAGAACTCTTCGTTGGTCCCTACGGTGATCGTGTGGTTATCCCGATACATCGTGAAATTGTCCGTCAGGGTGAAGTTGTCCTGTCCCAGCGAGTTGGCAGAGGAGGAGAAATCGGCGCCGAAGTTGTAGGTCAGCCCGCTTTGCACGATCTGCACGTTGGGGAAGGGAGAGGTTACCCGTCGGTCGCGGATATTATTATAGGTAATACGGGCGACGTTGGACGATCTGCTGGAAAAGGTAGTATTCAATTCGACAACGGTGGAGTTGGTCGTATTCTTAAAGAAATAACCGCCGTTGGCGAAGGTCATCGACGTCGGGCTGCGGCTGATAATATAGTTGCTGCCTTCGACATAGCTATGACGGACGGTCAGTCTCGACTTGCTGCTGATATTGTAGTCTATGCGGGCAAAGGCGGTGTTGGAATACTGCTCTTTGTTGATCCCGAGGTAGGAACCCGGATCGTAGTTGTAGGTCCTCTTCAGGAAGTCGGAAATTCCCTGCAGGGTTGCGACGTCGAATTTGGAGCCTGAGCCGGCCTGTGAAGGATCGAAGGCGAGGGGAGAGGAGTTGTCAAAGCGTTCGAAGTTGACAAAGTAGAACAGCTTGTTCTTGATGATGGCTCCTCCCAGGCTGGCGCCCCAGGTCGTGTTTTTGAAAGTGGCGTATTTGAGGTTGGTCGTTACGCCTTTGCCGACCAGGTTCTGATTCTGCAGGAAGCCGTATACTGAGCCGTGCAGTGTATTGGTACCGCTTTTGGTAACGGCGTTGATGCCGCCGCCGGTGAAACCACCCTGGGTGACGTCATAGGGAGAGAGGAGGACCTGTACGTCGGAGATGGATTCCAGCGGGACGGGGTTGATGCCTGCCTGTCCACCGTTGGTGCCGGTGGCGGACAGACCGAACACGTCGCTGGCGGAAGCGCCGTCGACGGTGAACTGGTTGTAGCGGTTGTTCTGGCCGGCGAAGGTGATGCCGGCGGGGCTGCCGTCGGAGTTGCTGGTGCTGGCCACGGCCTGGGGCGTCAGCCTGACGAAATCGAAAATGCTCCTGTTCAGGGTTGGCAGGCTTGCTATCTGCCGGGAGCTGATATTCGTCGAAGGTCCGGTGCGTTGCGAGCTGATCACGCCGTTGCGTGCGGAGCCGACCACTGCCACTTCGCTAAGGGTCTGGCCCTGGATCTGAAGGGTGGCGTCGATGGCCAGCGGATTCGCCAGCACAACCGTGAGGTTATCAAAAGAAGCCTCGCTATGGCCTACGTAGTTGACGGTCACCGTGTACGGGCCGCCAACGGGAAGGTTAGGGAGGGTGTAGTTGCCCTTCGGGCTGGACACCGTAGTGTATACGGCTCCGGTAGGAATGTGAACGGCTTTGATGGTGGCCCCGGCCAGCGTTTGGCCTTTTGAGTCAGTAACGTGTCCGGTGATCGTCCCGGTCGTCACCTGGGCGAAGGTAAATAGGGCGGTTAGGATGGTGAATGCTGTTAGTAGCAGTCGTCTTATCATATAAAGTGATTTTTGCGGGTGCGAAGAAAGCTGGTTCTTCGGTTTGATACTCGGTTTTTGCGTTAACGAATTATTAACTAATCGAATTTTAATGTGGCAGGCTCGTTCAGAGGTTTTCGCGGAAAATTGGAGGGAGTTGAGTGGCAAGTGTTAAAGAAAGATAAAAATAGAAAAAGGCTGCTCGGTAAGAATAATTTTACATGAACGGGTCAGGAATTTGGTCGAAAATACCCACTTGCCGGTAGTGGGGATCGTGGTTGCCGGTAGTGGGGATAGTGGTTGCTGGTATTGGGATCGTGGTTGCCGGTATGGGGAATCGTGGTTGCCGATAGGGGGGATCGATGCTTATGGCGCGGGAGAGTGGCGGGGTACCCGCGACGGGTGTAGCGAGCATGCAGGGGCGCCGTAGGCATCCTTTCTTAACTTTCCGGCGTTTTTATTGTTACTTTTACATTAGTTTAAATCAAATTATGCTGTCCAGTATACCAAGCGCTATCGAAGATATAAAGGCGGGCAAGCTTGTGATCGTTGTAGACGACGAAGACCGTGAAAATGAAGGAGATTTTGTCGCAGCTGCCCGGCACGTAACCCCTGAGATCATCAATTTTATGAGCAAGACAGGGCGGGGACTGATCTGTGCCCCGCTGGTGGAAAGCCGGTGCGAAGAGCTCGGATTGGGATTGATGGTCAATAACAATACGGCTATTCATGAGACCCCTTTCACTGTCAGCGTCGACCTGCTGGGTCATGGCTGTACGACTGGTATCTCTGCCCATGACAGGGCGGCGACGGTCAGGGCCTTGATCGATCCGGCAACGAAGCCTGAGGACCTGGGACGTCCGGGGCATATTTTCCCGTTGCGGGCGAAGTCCGGCGGGGTCTTGCGCCGGGCCGGCCATACGGAGGCGACGATCGATCTGGCGCGTCTGGCGGGTCTGGAGCCGGCGGGAGTGCTGGTCGAGATCATGAACGAGGACGGCACGATGGCGCGCCTGCCAGAGCTGGTGGAAATCGCTAAAAAGTTCGATCTCAAGATTATATCTATTAAGGACCTCATCGAATACCGGTTGAAGACCGACTCGTTGATCGAGGAGATCGTCCGGGTCGATATGCCTACGAAGTATGGACATTTCAAGCTGATCGCTTTCAAGGAGAAGAATACCAACAATGAACACCTGGCCCTGGTAAAGGGGGAGTGGAAGTCTGACGAGCCGGTGCTGGTGCGGGTGCACTCCTCCTGTTTTACCGGCGATATACTCGGCTCTTTCCGCTGTGACTGCGGAGAGCAGCTGCACGAGGCGATGCGCCTGGTGGAAAAGGAAGGTCAGGGTGTCATATTATATATGAACCAGGAGGGCCGTGGCATCGGGTTGCTGAACAAGCTGAAGGCCTACAAGCTGCAGGAAGAAGGGATGGACACGGTCGAGGCGAACCTACACCTGGGATTCCCGATGGACAAGCGCGACTATGGAGTAGGGGCACAGATACTCCGCTACCTGGGTATCACCAAGCTGAGGCTGATCAGCAATAACCCTCGTAAGAGGGCGGGACTGCTGGGCTATGGGCTGGAGGTCGTGGAGACCGTGCCGGTGGAGATACATCCCAACCCGCATAACGAACGGTACCTGACTACCAAACGGGATAAATTAGGACACGAAATATTGAAATAGTCTTTGACCAGTATAAAAACTTTTGACCCCACTTCGGTGGGGTTTTTTCATTGGGGGGTGGAAATGAGGAGGAGACGCGGTGGGGTTTTCATTGGGACCCGGTCGTGTCCTGCGGCGGAGGCGGCGGGGGGGTAGGGGCCGGTTTTTTCTTTTTCTTCTTTTTGAAGAGCTCGTCGATGCGGTCGAAGTCGCGGCGGTAGGAGATGCTGGCGCCCGAGCTGTTCTGGGTGTGGTTGCCGGTGGAGATATAGTTATAGGAGTCGCGATAGAAGAAAGTGAGGGCGACCCGTCCGTCCGGGGTGACCTTGTATTCAGCGGCGACGTCGGGGAGGAACTGGAAGGAAGAGGCCGCGGCCTGCTGGGCCGTCCAGCCGAAGTCGAGTGCGCTGCCGACGACCAGCACCAGCTTTTCGTTCATAAAGCTTTTGGCGATGGAGAAGTTGAAATTGGTGCGGTCATAGGCGAGCCGTCCCTGGTCGGGCAAGCCTGTCGAAGCCTCGGCGCCGCTGTAGAGGTTGGTGTTGAAATTTACCTGGATGCTATTGTCTTTGAAAGCCCTGCGCAGACGGGACTGCAGCAGCCGCGAGACGCCGTTGGACACGGCGCCGGAGATGCTGTTGACCACTACGTTGGTGGTGGCTATCGATGGATCGAAGTTGGTGGAGCTGCTGGACAGGGGGACAAAGGTGTTGAAAACGACCAGCGTGGACACCTGCTTGTTGAGCTCGTTGGGGTCGTTCTGGATCAGCTGCATCAGCGACTGGGCGCTCAGGTCGTCTTTCAGCGGGCTGTTCTGGGCCTGCTCGATGTGGAAGGCGATCCTTGGTGTCATCAGCTTGCCCGTCAGGTTGGCGGTTACCAATATGGTCACGCGCTGGCGGTTGAGGTTGGGATTGCTGAGGAAGGTCGACGAGCTCGTGGCGTTTGGAGTGGCGGTGACCCCCAGATCGCTAAAACGGACGTTCTCTGCCTTGTACACCGCCTCGATGCCGATGTCGGCGTCGTAGGGATTGCCGTTCCACTGAATATAATTACCGACACCTTCGCTGAGAATAAAGGGTTTGTGAATAAAGGACTGGAAGGTGAAGTTGTAGGACCCCCTGTCGATCTCGTAGCGGCCGTTGAGCTTCAGGTCTTCCGAGGTCCCGACGCTCATGATCAGGTTGCCGTGGCCGTTGGTCTTGATGACGTCTCCGCTGAGGGGGTCGAGGATCATGTATACGTTGGCGTAGTTGTTGGCGTTCATGTCCAGGTTGACCAGCAGGTTGCTGCCCTTTTTATCCGGGGTCAGGTTCTTCATTTCCTTGCCGTATACCTTCCAGACGATGAAGTCGGCCTCGCCGCTCTCCCGGCTGACAGAAGGCGGGAGGTAGATATTCGAGCTGTCGGTCGGCTCACCCTTGATATTCATTACCATGTTCTCCTCGGGGCCCTTGAAGGTCATTCTTGCCCTGCCGATGACGGTGCCGTAGAACTGGCTGTTGTCCGTGGCTTTCGTATCCAGGAGAAGCAGGCGGTTGGTGTTCATTTCGAAGTCAAAGCCCAGGTCGTCGAAAGCGTGGTGGTATAAGCGGCCATGAAGGAGGTCGGCCGTATGCCCGAGACGGTCTTTCAATTGGAATGATCCGAAGTCGATCGTATCCTTCTTGAATTCGATCGTCGCCGCCGGTATCTTGTATGTGCACTGGGTATAGGCTACTTTAAGGGACGCGTCTTTCAGGTTGACGGTGCCCAGGTAGAGCAGGTGGGAGGATGGCCCGGTGATCCGCAGCTTGCCGCTGGCGTTGCCGGTAAGATTGGTAAAGACGCCGCCGAGGTATTTTTCCAGCAGGTCGACCTTCATGTCGGCGACGTCGGTGACGATGTCGATGGGGGCGCCCGCGGTGCTGTCGGAGAGGTTGATCAGGGCTTTTGCGTCGAGGTGATAGTTCTTGTTATCCGAATGCAGGGTGGCGTTGATCGCGCCGGTAGCATTCTGATAGTCTCCGGCAAGCTGCAGGTGACCAATGGAGTCGTTGGCGAAGCGGAACTGGTCGGCGTCACCATTGAAGATGACGGTAGGCTTGCCAAAAGGGTCTGTCATGTCGATGCTGCCCGTCAGCAGGCCTTCGAGCCTTTCCGATTTAACAATATAGGGAGTGAAGTCACCGATATTGATCTTTTTGACGTCGACGTGAATGTCGTTCCAGCTGCCTTCGCCGGAGGGATGGGTGGTCATCTTTATCTCCTGGTCGCCGCTGTGGATCCTCAGGCCTTCTGCCGAGAGTACGTTGTTGTTGAAGGCGAGCTCTCCGTCCCTGTCGATGTTCCAGGTCTTGCTGTTGATGTCGAAGGTAGACGGGTCAAAGGTGACGTGTACCCCGGTGGGCAGGGTCTGAACTCTTGCGGAGATATTGGCGGAGTTGAGCGTCTGGTTGGCGCTGGTCGTGACCTGCAGGCTGGACAGGTCGTTGGAGGACCTGAGACGGATATGCGTAGAGGGGAAATGGAGGCTGTCGCTGAGCTGTACGTCGCCGATGCTGGTCTCTATGGAAAGGCTGTCGAGGTTGCCGCGTCCTTTCAGGGTGAGCTTGTCAAAGGCAATGCGTTTATATCCGAAGGAGGGGAGGTCGACGTTGAGGTCGAGCAGGTTGTCGCGGGTATCGATACGACCGCTGATAGCCGAGTTGTTGAAGCCCTTCAGGTCTTTGTTGAACAGGTCAATATAGTCCTCGACCTTCTTGGTGGTGATCACAAAGCTGAAGTTCTGGTTGATGGGGACGGCTTTGGCGGGCTTGATATAGCTGGGATAGTATTTGTTGAGAAAGGTCTGGAACGAGGCGGGCAGGTCTTTGATGGAGAACTCCCCGACGATGGCCCCGTCGAACTCGTTGCTGACGACGGTGATGGTCTTGTTGTTGTCGATGATGCTGGACTCCAGCGTCAGGGAGTCGAAGGACACCCGCTGGCCGTTCTTGAAGACGGAGGCGTCGTAGATGCTGGCGTTGCCGAGGAAGTTGTCGATGTCGTCGCCGGTAAAATTACACTTGAATTTTCCGTTGAACTGCACAGGCTGGTTGGTAAAGTGCAGCTTGCTCAAATCAGCTTTGGAGACCTCGGCGGTGAAATCGAATTTGGGCTGCAGCTGGCTGAAGTCGATCAATCCATTGAGGTGGACGCCTAAGTTAGGGTCGCTGGCGATGAGCTCTCCGTTGAATTTCTTTTTGGCCACTGCGCCGTTGACCTTTATCTGCTGGTAAGTATAGTTGTTGAATACGAGTGAGGTGATGGTCCCGTCCAGGGTGGCGTTGAGGGTGCCTGTTTTTAGCCCGGTGCCGCCGATCTTGCCCTGGAAGGCGATCATGCCCAGGTTGTCGTTGTCGACGAACGGGCCGAGCCGGAAGCTGTCGGTGCTAAGGGTCCCTGAGTAGACCGAAGGTTTGTTGGCCGGGAACTGCATGTCCACATTGGTCACCAGGGTGCCAAGGTTGGTTTCGATGGTGCCTTTGGTGACAAAGTCCCGGATGGTCCCCGAGAACTCTCCTCTGAACCGGAGCCAGCTGACCTGGTCGAGGCGGGGCTGCTGGACATTCTTTATCGAGGGAATGATCGTGGCGATGTCCTCATAGGTAGTCCTGAATTCGTTGGACGTAAATTCGATATGCGTGGTCTCGATATGGGGGAGTCCTTTCAGGTGGATGTCGCCGTTGAGGACGGTATTTCTGCCGGCTTCCACCAGCACTTTTTTGCCCCTCAGATCGGAGACCGTCCCCTGCAGGTCGCCGGTGATCCGAAGGTGCTTGTCCGCGCCTTTCAGGTCGGGGGCGAAGTAGGCGATATCGTCGAAGTCTATTTCCGAGTCGATGAACCTCGCTTCCATTCTGATCTTTGTCGTAAAGTCCGACATGTCGTCAAGCGACTTGAAGCGCATGGCGAAGTAGTTGCGCAGGTGGCTGCGGTTGGTTTGGAGGTCCAGGTGGGCAAATTCCATGGCTTCGGGGAACCATTTGATGCGGGCGCTGAGCTTTTTTACGTCCAGGCCGCTGCGCTCTTTTGTGCTGAGCAGCAGCTGTGCCGTGATGGTGTCGCGTTGTAAGCGCAGGTTCGTGAAGCTCGTATTGACCGCGGAGAAGAGGATGTGGTCGCCGTCGAAGTGTTTGTTGACGACGGTGTCTCCTTTTTCTTCGTGGCGGAAGGAACCGTTCTTTATCGATATGCTGCCGGCTGTAAGGTCCCATTCATCGGGATTCAGGCGGAGGTGCAGGGGATCGTTGACGATGGCTGTGGTATCGATCGGGGGATGGGGTCTTCTTCCGTCGTAGTTGGACAGGATGAAGTCCGGTCTGGTGAAACTAAGCGAGCGGATGCGGGCGATCTTCTCGTGAAAGCTGATCGTGTCTGCGTCGAGGGCCAGGGCCTTCAGGCGCAGCTCCATGTCCTCTCCCCGCCAGGCGTCGTGTTTGAGGAAATGAATATTGGCCAGGTCTACCTGTTTGAGGTCGAGCTGTAGTCCGGGAGTGGTATCCTTCAGGGCCGGGTTAGTAGGGGGTGGAGACGTGAAATAGTCGATGAGGAACTGGTAGTTCCAGACGGAGTCGGTACGCTGGAGCTTGATGGTGGCGTCTTCGAGGCCGATGTATTTGAGCTGGGCCTTGTCCTTGAAGAACCACCAGTCGGTGATGTTGACGCTTACTCTGCCCGCAAAGAGGAGGGTGTCCCCGTTCTTGTCTTCCACCAGGGTGCTATCCATCATCATTTTGTTGAAGAGGGAGAAGTCGACGTGCTTGATCCGGATGGTGGTATGGAGGTCGTGGGAGAGGCGGTTGGTGACCTGTGAAACCAGCCATGTCTGGACTGGGGGCAGCTGGATAAGCACCCATCCCGTAATTAGTAACAGTAATAGAATTAATAATGTATTACGGAGTATTTTCCAGATCTTTCTCAGGGGCTATACCGTTTCGGGTGGTAAAATTACGCTTTAAGGACCGATGTGCAAATTCGGTACCAATAAAAGACGAAAATTGGTAGATGGGTGTTAGACCTTGAGAATTGGGAAAAGTTTATCGTCTCGCGTGTTTGTCCTGCATGAATTGGTTAAAAGCCTGGGAGGCGCCCTTCGAAATGGATAGGCTTTGCCAGGCTTCGCCGCGGATCATCTTGCCGATGTAGACGATCTGGCCGACGTGGTGCGGGTAGTGGGCCAGCTGCCGGTTGATGGCGTCGACGGCGATCAGGGGTTCATGGCGGATGGTGATGGTCTTCATCAGGTCTTCCTCTTTGAGCGAGCGGAGGGTGTCCATGAGGCAGCCCCAGCCTTTTTCCCAGAGGGCCAGCAGGTCTTCTTTTCCTAAGTCAGGGTCGGTAAATTCCAGGTCGCGGTTGCGGCCCGGCTTTTCGCCGTCTTCGGTGAGGAAGTTGGTCCAGCGGCTGATCATATTACCGGCCATATGATTGATGATGACGGCGATGCTGTTGGAGGCGTCATTGGGTTTGTAGTGGAAATCCTTGTCTATGAGCTGGGAGAAAGTGGCGTCGCCGAGCGCCTTATAGGTCATGAGTCTTTTGATGACGGATTCCAGGTAGGTTTGCCCTAAGCTAGTGTTCATGGTATTGTGGTTTATTTTGTTTAATAGCCGTCTGCGGTGTCGTCGCCGCGGGAATCGCCTACGGCCTGCAGCTGGTGGTCGGGGGTGACGCGGATCAGCTCGGTCCTGCCGATGGTGCCACGTGGAGTGATGGTATAGCCCATCGTCGTCAGGCTATCCCGGGTGGCTGCCGGAAAAGCGGATTCGACGTACAGTACGTCGGGTAACCATTGGTGATGGAATTTGGGTTTATTGACAGCGTCTTCGGGACTGAGGCCAAAGTCGAGGACGTCGACGATCGTCTGGAAGACGGACGTGGTGATGGTGGTCCCGCCGGGGGTGCCTACTACGAGATAGACCTTTCCTTTGTCGAGCACGAGGCTGGGGGTCATCGAGCTGAGCATGCGCTTGCCGGGGGCTATGGCGTTGGCGTCGGTGCCTACGGCTCCGTACATATTTGGGACCCCGGGCTTGACGCTGAAGTCGTCCATTTCGTTGTTCAGGAAGAAGCCCGCGCCGCCAACAACGACTTTGCTGCCATAGCCGCCGTTAAGGGTGGTGGTGATGGAAACGGCGTTGCCGTCCTTGTCCATGACTTCGAAATGGGTCGTCTCTTCGCTGGCGGGGGAGAGTACGCCTGCCCGGATGTCTTTGCTGTTGCCGGCTTTGCCGGCGGGGATATCGGCCAGTCGGCGTTTGATATAAGCGTCGCTGGTCAGGGTCGCTACGGGGACGGAGTAGTAGTCCTTGTCCCCCAGGTACTGCGCACGGTCGGCGTAGGCCAGCCGTTCGATCTCTGCCATGAGGTGGACGGCTTTTACGGAAGCGAAGCCGTATTGCTTAAGTGGATAGTTCTCCGCCATTTTCAGCATCTGCTGCAGGACCACGCCGCCGCTGCTGGGGAGGGGCATGGTAACGATGCTATACTGTCTGTAGGGGAATATGGATGGCTTACGTTCTTTTGCGGTATAGCCTTTGAGGTCGGCTGCGGTAATAATGCCGTGACCTCTTTGCATTTCTTCCAGGATCAGCCGGGCCGTGCGGCCTTCATAGAAGCCTTTGGCGCCCTGGTCGCGGATGAGGCGGAGGGTGGCGGCAAGGTCTTTCTGGATCAGGGTGTCGCCGGCTTTCCAGGCTGTCTCTTTTATGAAGACGGTGGGGGTGGTGTTATATCTTTTGAATGCGGCCTGGCTGGAATTGAGGCTGCGGGCTTCGGCATCGGTGATGGTGAATCCTTTTTCGGCCAGGTCGATGGCCGGCTGGATAAGGCGGGTGAAGGGGAGCTTTGCATATTTCAGCTCGGCGAAGATGCCGGCGACTGCGCCGGGGACGCCGGAGGCCAGGTGGCCGTTCTGGCTGAGGTCGGTGCGGGCGTTGCCTTGTGCGTCGAGGTACATGTCGCGGGTAGCCGCTGCGGGGGCTTTTTCTCTATAGTCGATGGCGATGTTGGTATGCGTCTTTTCGATGTGGGCGACCATGAAGCCGCCTCCGCCGATATTGCCTGCGGCGGGGTATACGACAGCCAGGGCCAGCTGGGTGGCGATCGCGGCGTCGAAGGCATTTCCGCCCTGTTTGAGTATTGCCACGCCCGCGGCGCTGGCGAGCGGGTTGGCGGAGACTACGGCGCCGTGGGAGACGGTTATTGTTCTGGGCTGCGCCTGTAGCAGACCGGTGACAAGGAGGGATAAGATGACAACAATAACCATTGGTCGCATAGAGGAGAATGTATTTCAACGTAAGTTACCATTTTTTTTATTTTACGCGATTGCCTACATTCGACACCATGTTCAGCCACCGATACCTATTCCTCATTTTTCTGCTGGTCGCCACTTCTGCCAGTTCTCAGGGGCCTGTCCCTTCGCCGCAGGCATTTCTCGGCTATCCGTTGGGAAAACATTTTACGCCGCACGATAAATTGGTAAGCTATTTTAAGGCGGTGGCCGAGGCCCAGCCAAATCAGATGAAGCTGGAGCAGTATGGGACTACCTATGAGGGGAGGCCGCTGTTGCTGGCTTATATCGCTGCGCCGGAAAATATGCGGAGGCTGGAAGAGATAAGGCTGAATAATCTCCGGCTGGCGGGTGTCCTGCGCGACAAGGCCGGCGATGAGACCGGACCGGTGATCGTGTGGCTGAGCTACAACGTGCACGGGAACGAGCCCGCGTCGTCTGAAGCGGCGATGAAGACCCTCTATACGCTGGTAAGCGCAACCGACCAGCGGGTGGCGGGCTGGCTTAAGAATACGGTGGTCATCATCGACCCCTGTATCAACCCGGACGGACGGGACCGCTATGTCAGCTGGTACAATGACGTCGTCGGCATCCAGCCGAATCCGGACAGGCAGGCGAGAGAGCACCAGGAACCCTGGCCGAGGGGAAGGAGCAATCACTATAATTTCGATCTCAACCGGGACTGGGCCTGGCAGACGCAGGTAGAGACGCAGCAGCGGCTGAAGAGATACAATGCCTGGCTGCCCCAGGTGCACGTCGACTATCACGAGCAGGGCTATAACAGCCCTTATTATTTCGCACCCGCGGCCGAGCCTTATCACGACGTCATCACTCCCTGGCAGCGGGAGTTCCAGGTGATGATCGGAAAAAATAATGCGAGGTATTTCGACGCGCGCGGCTGGCTCTATTTCACCAAGCAGGAGTTCGATCTTTTCTATCCCAGCTATGGGGACACCTATCCTATATATAACGGTGCGATCGGGATGACATTCGAGCAGGGGGGTATCGGCGCCGGGCTGGCGGTGCAGACGGCCGATGGGGATACGCTCACGCTTGCTGACCGGCTGGAGCATCATTTTACGACGGGTATCTCGACGATCGAAGCCGCTTCGCAGCATGCGGAGCAGCTGATAAAACAATTCCACCAGTACTTTGTAGATGCGGTGGCGCGCCCTGGGGGTGAATATAAGGCGTATTATCTCCGGAACGACTCTTTCGGGGACCGGCTCGAGCGGCTGAAGGGCTTCCTGGACAAGAATCTTATCGAGTGGACTCCGGTGTCGGCGGGCAGCTTTACCGGGGTGGACTATGAGACCGGCAGGACGGCCAGCTTCAGCGCCGCGGCTGGTGATATCGTCATCAATGCCGACCAGCCCAAGTCAAATCTGTTGCGGGTGCTGTTCGAGCGGCAGTCGCATATCAGCGATTCGGTCACTTACGATATCACGGCCTGGTCTGTGCCTTTTGTATATGGGGTGCAGGCGTATGGGCTGAATGCGTATGTTAAGGGGGATGATAAGGCGGTGGCGAGGCCATCGCGGGTGATGCCCGACCGGTCGTATGGATATGCGATCCGGTGGACCGGCATGCGCAGTGTTCGTTTTCTGACGGAGATGTTGAGAAAGGATATCAAGGTGCGGTATGCCGAGCGGCCGTTCCAGACGGGGAGTATCTCTTACGGGAGCGGGACGCTGCTGATAACGGCTACCGGTAATGGACAGCCGGACAGCCTGTGGAACATCGTAATGAATGCCAGCCGTAAGGCGGGAGTTGTCCCGGAGCGTATTACTTCCGGTTTTGTGGAGAAGGGGGCCGATCTCGGCAGCGATATGGTGCACCTGGTGCACAAGCCACGGATCGCCTTGCTGACCGGGGAAGAGGTCAGCTCGCTGGATGCGGGAGAGGTGTGGCATCTTTTCGAGCAGGAGATCGACTATCCCGTCACGCTGATCAATGCCGACGATATAGGAGGGATAACGTGGAAGAATTTTGATGTGCTGATCCTGCCGAATGGCTATTATAAGGCGCTGGAAGAAAAGAGTAATGCCGACCTTATCCGCGGATGGGTCAGGGAAGGGGGGAGGCTGATCGCGATGGAGGGCGCTGTGGCGCAGCTGTCGAAGCTGGACTGGGGGATCCGGCTGAAGGGCGAGGGCGACAAGAAAGAAGAGGAGAAGGACAAGAAGGAAGAGGGGGTTCAGCCGTTGCGCCGATATGACAACCGGCAAAGGGACGAGGTGGCGAACAGCGTTCCCGGCTCGATCTATAAAGTAGAGCTGGACAACTCGCATCCGCTGGCTTTCGGCTATCCGGATCATTACTATACGATCAAGCAGGACGACAACCTGTATGAGTTCCTGAAGGATGGGGGCTGGAATGTGGGGGTTATCCGAAAGAACGGCTATGTCAGCGGGTTCACCGGTGTTAAGGCTAAGGAAAAGCTAAAGGACGGGCTGCTTTTTGGTGTGCAGGATATGGGGCGTGGTAAGACGATCTATATGGCGGATGATCCTCTTTTCCGCAGTTTTTGGGAGAATGGGAAATTGTTGTTCTGTAACGGAGTATTTTTGGTGGGTCAATAACTGGACGGAATCATAGATTAAAAGAATATCGAATGTTTAAGGTTGCAGGAGCCGCTCTGGCGGTATTTTTATTGGGGAGTGTCGGGTTCGCACAGGCCCCCGCGACGATCACTTCAGGAGACATCTATTTGCGGATGAAGAAGCTGAATGTGCTGGGGACCGTGCTATACGTGGCTGCCCATCCCGACGATGAGAATTCGCGGCTGATCGCCTATATGGCCAAGGACAGGCTCTATCGCACCGCATACCTGGCGATGACGAGGGGAGACGGCGGCCAGAATCTCATAGGGGACGAACAGGGTGTCGAGCTGGGGCTGATCAGGACGCAGGAGATGATGGCGGCGAGGAGGATGGACGGGGCTGAGCAGTTCTTTGCCCGGGCCTTTGACTTCGGGTTCACCAAGTCGACGGAAGAGGCGCTGACGACCTGGAATAAGGAAAAGATACTGAGCGACGTGGTTTGGGTGATCCGCAGGTATCAGCCGGACGTGATCATCACGCGTTTTCCCGAGGACAGCCGGGCGGGGCATGGGCACCATTCGGCGTCGGCGGTGCTGGCGCACGAGGCTTTTAGCGCTGCGGCCGACCCGACGAAGTTCCCAGAGCAATTCAAATATGGCGTCAAGCCGTGGCAGGCCAAGCGGATCATGTGGAACGGTTTCAATTTTGGCGGGGTGGCCGCGGGTACGGATGCCCAGGTAAGAATAGACGTAGGCGGCTACAATCCCATTTTAGGCAAGAGCTATGGGGAGATCGCCGCCGAGAGCCGTACCAATCACAAGAGCCAGGGGGCGGCGCTTACGCCTGCCCGTGGTCAGTCGATCGAATATTTCAACCCGGTAGCGGGAGACCCGGCGCAGAACGACCCGATGGATGGCGTGGTTACGACCTGGGCAAGGGTAGAGGGCGGCGAAAAGATCGGCGGGATGGTGGACGGGCTGCTGCAGGACTATTCCCTGCTGCATCCCGAGAAGTCGGTGCCCGGGCTCGTGGCAGTATACAAAGCCATCAGCGGGCTGAAGGATGGCTACTGGAAGACGCAGAAGCTAAAGGAGGTCCAGCAGCTGATAGAGGCGTGCAGCGGGCTATGGCTCGAGGCAACGGTTCGCGGCCCGTATGCGGTGCAGGGCGATTCCCTCGCGGTAGGCATTGTGGCCAACAACCGGCTGAATGCGCCGATCACTGTCCGGGGTATCAGTGTGGATGGTTATGATACCGTCCTGCAGCAGCAGCTGGATGGCGACAGGAATTATTCTTTTTCGCACAGTATCTACATATCGCCTCAGCATCCCGTCACGCAGCCATACTGGCTCGCCGAAACGATGTCGCCCGGTTCTTTTAACGTGAAAGACCAGCGGCTCATCGGCGATCCGCTGAGCGCGCCGGCGTATGAAGTAAAATTCAGGCTGAACGTCGGCGGAGAAGAAATGGTATTTACGCGTCCGGTGCTGTTCAAGTATACCGATCCGGTAAAGGGCGAGCTTTATCAGCCGCTGACGATACTGCCGCCGGCGACGGCTGCGTTCGAGCCGGGTCTTGTGCTGTTCACGGACAAAGAGCATAAGTCATTCCAGGTAGAGGCGACGGATCATACGGGGCGCGGAAAGGTGCCGGCTATGCAGCTGACCCCGACGCCGGCGGTGGGCGTGCGTGCGAATGGTGGTTCTGTTGCGGGCGGGTTTTCGTGGCAGGCGCAGCCCGTCAGTGGCGTGCCGGGAACGGAGTCGGCTAATCTTTTATTTGGAAAGGATACGGCGCTTGATCTGAAGACCATCGCCTATGACCATATTCCGCGGATCGATTATTTCCGTCCTGCCGTCGAGAAATTTGTGATGGCGGACGTAAAGACTGCGGGGCATCGCATCGGGTATATCGAAGGCGCGGGAGACAAGGTGCCGCAGGCGCTGCAGCAGATGGGGTATGAGGTAGTGCTTTTGAAAGAAAGAGACGTGACTGCCGCCAACCTCAAGCAGTTCGACGCCGTTCTTACCGGGGTGAGGGCCTATGACGTCCACGGCTGGCTGACGGCCAGGCACGATATCCTGATGGACTATGTAAGGGAGGGGGGCAACTTAGTTGTCCAGTACAACAGGGACAACCTGGGCCGGATGAATCTCAACATTGGTCCGTATGCTTTTGCGGTCAGCAATATCCGCGTGACGGATGAGCGTGCGCAGGTCAACTTTTTGCAGCCGCAGCATCCCGTGCTGAACTATCCCAATTCCATCACGGATAAGGATTTTGACGGATGGATACAGGAGCGGGGCATCTATTTTGCGGGTCAGACGGATGCTGCCTATCAGGCTGTGCTGTCGATGAAGGATCCCGGCGAGCAGGAGCAGAAGGGGAGCCTGGTAGTTGCTAATTATGGGAAGGGGACCTTTGTCTATACGGGGCTGGTCTTTTTCCGTGAGCTGCCGGCCGGGGTACCTGGCGCATACCGGCTGATGGCGAATATCATTGCGTTGAATCAAAAAAAGGGCTTCTGATGCGTCGACGGATGGATATTGCTCTGATCGTGGCGATTATTGTAGGATTGGTAGTGGGTCGGTTCATTAAACGTGCGACCTTTGGGCTGGTAGTCGGGCTGATCATCGGGTTGACGATCGCCTGGCTGGTCTCGAACCGCAATAAAAAATAAAACTATGGATGAAGAGCGGGTGCCCCTGTTCAGGAAGTGGAGCTACTGGTATGCGCTGGTTATCGGCTTCCTTGTCGTATGCATTTTGCTCTTTAATCTGCTGACCAAACATTTTTCATGAGCCGTCCTGACTGGTTCGTATTAGCGCTGACGTTGCTTGGGATCATTGCCTATGGCTTGTACAAGAGCCGGACCAGTAAGGACCTGGAAGGGTATTTCCTTTCCAACAGGTCGGTGCCCTGGTATATGGTGCTGCTGGGTATAATGGGTACGCAGGCCAGCGCCGTCACTTTTCTTTCGGCTCCCGGCCAGGCCTATACGGACGGGATGCGTTTTGTGCAGTATTATTTCGGGCTGCCGCTGGCGATGGTCGTGCTCTGCATCAGTTTTGTACCCGTCTTTCACCGGCTGAAGGTGTTCACGGCCTATGAATATCTCGAACAGCGGTTTGACGGCAAGACCCGGACGCTGACCTCTTTCCTTTTTCTTGTACAGCGTGGTCTGTCCACGGGGATCAGCATCTCCGCCCCGTCTATCATCCTTTCTTCCCTACTGGGCTGGAATATTGTGTGGACCAATATTTTTATGGGTGGTCTGCTGATCATCTATACGGTGACGGGGGGCGCGAAGGCGGTCGCTTACACGCAGCAGCTGCAGATGATCATTATCTTCAGTGGGATGACGATTGCCGCATACATTGTGGTCCATCGATTGCCGGCGGGAGTGGGAATGAGCGAGATCCTGCATATTGGAGGGAAGGCCGGGAAGCTGAATATCATCAGCACCGGATTTGAAAATAAGGGGAAGGGCTTTGACTGGAATGACAAGTACAATCTTTTGAGCGGGATCATCGGCGGATTTTTTCTCGCCCTCTCGTATTTCGGGACGGACCAGTCCCAGGTGGGGCGGTATCTGACGGCGCGGTCGCTGACGGAGAGCAGGCTGGGGCTGCTGTTGAACGGGCTGGTCAAGGTGCCGATGCAATTCCTTATTCTGCTGGTGGGGGTAATGGTGTTCGCTTTTTATAAATATAACCCCGAACCGATCTTTTTTAATAAATCGCAGATCACGGTGCTGGAGCATTCGAAGTACAAGGACTCGCTGGCGATCGTTACGGCGCAGTACAATGCGCTGGAGCAGCGGCGGCTGGGGGGAGATCCGATCGGGGAAGGAAAGGACGTATACAAGGCGACGATCCGTCGCTGGCTGGATGACGTAGGTGGCGACTCCAATGACACCAACTACATATTCCTGCGATTTGTAACTGACTATCTCCCGAAGGGGCTCGTCGGGCTGCTCATTGCCGTTATATTCCTGGCGGCTTGGGGGTCTATCTCGGCTACGCTGAACTCGCTATCCTCGTGTACGATCATCGATTTTCACAAGCGGTTCTCGGACAGGGTCTCCGAGTCGAGGGAGTACCGGCTTTCGCGCCTGTATACTTTTTTCTGGGGAGCGTTCTGTGTGGCGGTGGCGCAGCTGGCTTATAACCTGGGTAACAGCCTGATCGAGGCGGTGAATGTGCTGGGCTCTCTGTTCTATGGGGTGATCCTGGGAATTTTCCTCGTCGCATTCTATCGCAAGCGCGTGGGGGGGCATGCGGTCTTCGTCAGCGCCGTCATTATCGAGATTGGCGTGGTCGTGCTGGGCGTACTTATCCAGAAGAAGGTCGTTGGATTGAGTTTTCTATGGCTCAATGTAATTGGGGCAGCGGGAGTAGTGATATTAAGCGAAATATTAAATCCTATTTTATGCAGGCGTGTTCCTTCCTCCCCGCCGCCACGCAAATGATCTATGACATGGGTCAGCGCGGAGATCGACGCTATTTTCCGGGCTGCCAAAGCCCAGGGGAAGAGTCTGTATTATGTGGAGGAGGAATTGCTGCAGCAGATAGCCCCCGACGTTATATTCACCCAGGACACCTGCGAGGTCTGCCAGATCGATACAAAGTGTACGGCGGCTGCAGTAGCCAGGCTGGATCGAAGACCCGAGATCATCCCGCTGACCCCGTCTAACCTGGAGGACGTGTATCTGACCGCTGTTACTATTGCGAAGGCCCTGGGCCGTGAGGAGGCCGCCTATGCCTATCTTGCCGGTCTGCGCAGACGGACGGACAGGATACTCGACCGGCTGAGAGAAAATAATATGCCGCTTAGGCGGGTCCTGCTGCTGGAATGGATCGATCCCATGTATAACTGCGGCCACTGGATACCTTTCCAGATCGCGCTGGCCGGCGGAATCGATATGTTGAGCAATCCGGGCGGAGACAGCATTCCACTGCAATGGGAGAAGGTCCGTAAATATAATCCGGAGATCATCGTTGTTGCGCCATGCGGCTTTCATATCGAGAGGGCTGTCGAAGAGCTGCACCTGCTGAGCCGCCACGAACGATGGACTGAGCTCGAGGCGGTGCGGAGCGGCAGGGTCTTCGTTTGCGATTTCCAGTTGTTTACGCAGCCTTCTGCGTCTACGCTGGTGGAGGGGATCGAGCTGCTGGCATCTCTATTGCATCCCGAGCTGTTCGAACTGCCGGCCGGCAGTCGCTGTACCAATGCGTCGTTAATTGAAAGTTAATATAGAGTCTTTTGTCGTCTCCTTAATTTTAAAGGAACCAAAAAACTTTGTTCAATGAAAGCAGCTCTCCAACTTTCGTATGTGCTTTTTTTTGCTCTGGCCATAAGTTCCTGCGAAAAGCAGGCCGCGCCCGGACCTCATTCTTCCTCTCTTCTTTCCCGTGATGCATCGGCTGTGCTGCCGGCGGCCACTCTGACGACTACCGTCGAGAATTTCGAGACGGGTACAAAGGCTGCTTACGCCGACGGAACGGTGACGCTGAGCACCGGGGTATGGGATTTTAACGACGCGCTCATCGGCAATCTGTCGACGGACCACAAGAACGGTTCGCAGGCCGCGCGTATCCGCAATACCGGTAGCATCACCATGGAATTCGATCTCACGGGTGCGACTTCGGTATCGGTGTCGCACGCAGTGTTTGGCTCGGATGGGAGCAGCACCTGGCAGCTGTGGGCCAGCACCGATGGCGGCAGCTCGTTCAGCCAGGTAGGGTCTACGATCACTACCAGCGCCACGACATTACAGACGGCATCGTTTACGGTCAGCTATACCGGCAGTGTCCGTTTTCAGATAAGAAAGGTCAGCGGCGGCAGCAACCGCATCAATATCGATGACTTCACCGTCAATGGTGGCGGCTCAGGCGGCGGTGGCGGCACGGGTGGCGGGAAGAAATTCCTGTTTGACGCGACCAAGGCGGAGACGGCCGGCAATGCGGACTGGGTCATCGACGAGGACGGCGGCGTTCCGCAGCGGATACCCACGCCTGCGCAGTCCGGCATTACGTCTTCTACCGCCGAAACATACTGGACGGGCGCCATTTCCAGCTGGGGCGTTGCGCTGGTCAAGGCCGGCAATACCGTGGAGACGCTGCCTTCCGGCACGGCCATCACCTATGGCAATGCGTCCAATCCCCAGGACCTTTCCCACTATGACGTATTCGTTATCGACGAGCCGAATATTCTCTTTACCAGCGCCGAGAAAACGGCCATTCTCAATTTTATCAGCAATGGCGGCGGGCTGTTCATGATCTCCGACCATAACAATTCCGACCGCAACAATGACGGTCATGACTCCCCGAATATCTGGAATGACCTGATGACCAATAACAGTGTGGCCACCAACCCGTTCGGTTTCAGCATCGACCTGACCGATATATCGGAGACTACCAGCAACGTGCTCAGCGGCAACAGCACAAATCCCATTCTGCATGGGTCGCAGGGGAATGTGACGCAGCTGGAGTTCAACGACGGGGCTACGGTCACGATCAATCCGTCGGCCAACAGCAGCGTACAGGGGCTGATCTGGCAGAGCGGCATGACCCAGAACACCACCCATATCATGGCGGCTTCCTCTACCTTCGGGACGGGGCGTGTATTTGTAGTGACGGACAGCTCGCCGATGGATGACGGGACCGGGGCTTCGGGCAATAATTTATTTGTAAGCTGGCCTTTGCTGAGCCATACGCAGCTGTTCATGAATGCGTCGCTGTGGCTGGCGAAGCTGCAGTAGAGAAGAGAAAGACCCGGCGCCAGCCGGGTCTTTTATTTTTTTATCGGAGAGAGGCGATAAGCTTTTCGTTCAGCGCTACGTAGTCAGCGTTGTTGGCTTGTTTGGCGAGGTCGATCGCTTTCTTTGCGGTGGCGATGGCGTCCTGCTTCTTACCCAGCTTTGCCTGGCAGCGGGCCTTCTGGTAGGCTACGAAGAAGGCGGTGGGGTCCTGGGCCAGCGCTTTGTCGAACCATTCCAGCGCCTTGTTGAGGTCCTTTCCGTTCTCGAGGTAGTAGTAGGCGGCCGTGTAATAAGGATGGTTGTCCTTGTTCATGGCGTTGTCAATCTCCGCCATTATCTTCGAGTCGATATCGGTGGTGATGGGCACCATGACGATCGTGTTGTCCCAGATGAGCTGCAGGTTGCAGGACGTTGACGTTACGTCTGAGAAGAGGATGGTAAAGGTCTCGACGGAGAAGGGCAGGTCATGTGTTTTGGCAGTGAGGCGGACGACGTCCTGGTCGGGTTTGTAGGCGGCAGGGCTGGTGACGTCGAGCTGGCGGGTGATGATGATGGTCCACTCGTCGGCGCCGGGGATGGAGAGCAGGCCGTATTTACCGGCGGGGATCTTTGTGCCGCCAATGGTGACCGGGTCGCCAAAGGTAAGGGTAGTAGCCTGGTTGGCCCCGGTGCGCCATACTTTGCCGAAGGGAACGAGGTCGCCGAATATCTTGCGGCCTTTGACGCCCGGTCTCGAATAGGAGAGTTCGATGGAGGAGAGGCCGAAATCCTGTCGGACATACTGGGGTGTGGAGGGCGCTGGCGTTTTAATGGATTGTGCCATGGAGGGTAGACAGAGATACCCTGCGAGGACACCGGAAAGCAATAGCTTCTTCATGTAATGGTGGTTTTGAGGGCCGAATGTACGTCAAAATGTGACGCGTACTGCGGCGCGAACCGGGCGGTTCTTACTCACTTTCCACTGAGGACCTTCCGATATCAGGCGAATGACGCCGGCGTCGTGGGCGGGGGTCAGCGAACGTTCGACCTTGAAAGAGGAAAGCGCTCCTTTTCTGCTGACGTCGAAGGAGACGACGACGGTCCCTCTGATGGTGCTGTCTGCGCCGATGGTTGTCTTGCCTTTGTCCAGGTAGTCAAGGTAGGCCTGTCTTCCGGATACGGGCATTGCGGATATCCAGAGAGAGTCGATCTTTTCGTCGCTGGGCGAAGAGACGAAGGCCCTTGTCTCTTTGAGCCTGGAGCCGTAGCCTACGACGACCTCGTCGAGGGAGTTGGACTGCTGTTTCAGGTAGACGAGGTTGCCTGTCGCTGCGCTGGCGTCGAGGGTGTTGAAGGCGAGCGACGAGGGTTCGTAGCCGACCATTCCGACGTTGACGTGGACGACGGAATCCCTGGTGGATCTGGGGTCGATCTTCAGGCTGAAGTTGCCCTGCATGTCGGTGACGGTGGCGACGTCATTTTTGCCGGAAAGATGCAGGGTTGCGCCGGATAGCGGGTTGTTGTTGAAGTCGAGGACCCTGCCGGAGAATATTTTCGGGGTGAATTCGCCGCTGTAGTGGATGGAGTCTTTTCTAAGGGTCTGGAATTTCCGTTCGGTATTGATCGCAGCCGGTGGGGCTGCCGGTCTTTCGTTGATGGCGAGGTCGGCTGCGCCGGCCTGGGTCTTGTATTGTATGGTATCGGCTGTTATCTTATCGTCCAGCACGGGAGGGACTGGTTTGGCCGGGGATGGTGTTTTCGCCTTTTTGAGAGATGGTGTGGGTGTTTGGGCGGGGACAGGTTCAGAGTCGGCTGCGGGTGCGGGTGACTGTGGTTGTGATGTTTGTGGTGGTGGCTGCGGCGGCGTCACTTTTTGTGTTGCGACGGTCGGTTGTTCGGTTTTTGAATTCAATAGGAAATACCAGGCGCCGAGGCCGAGGCCGATGAAGAGGGCTGCGGCGACGGCGATCCTCCACCATACAATAACAGGGCGTTTGGTCGCGCGGGCATGCAGCCGGGTGCGGAGGTCGCTGAGGTCGGCGGTGGCGGTCGGGTGGGCTTCGTAGCCTTCGAGCGCGTCTGCCAGGAAGGGGTCTTCCAAGGCGGCCTTTTCCATGTCAAACATTTCGCGGGCAGACATCTCCCCATTCAGATACCGTTGGATATCGGAAGCAGAATAGTGGGTGGTATGTTTCATTTGACCGCTCATGCTGTGGCTTTCTGCTGTTGTTCGATACAGATCTTCAAATTCCGTCTGCCGTTCTGGATATGACTTCTTACCTTATTCCATTGCAGGCCGGTGAGCTTTTCTATTTCTTTATAGCATAAGTTTTTCAGGTAGAACAGCTCGACGACGGTGCGCTGGTCGTCGCCAAGGGTCTCGATGCATTTGGACAGGCGGCCCAGCTGGTCTTCCTTCTCCATTTTCTCATTCAGATGCAAATCTTCCGCCGATTGCATATGTTCGGGGTCGAAGCTCGCGGTAGGGATCCGCTTCGAGGAACGCAACTTCATGAGGCAGTGGTTCTTAGCAAGGGTGTAGACCCAGCCCCTGAAATAGGTGACCTCGTGTTTGGGTAGTTTTTGCGCCAGCTCTTCGAAGATATCCATCACGGCGTCTTTCGCGGATTCGGGGTCATCCAGGTATTTCAGGCAGACGCCATACAGGATGTCGAGATACCGCTGGTAAAGGGTTGTCAACACATTCAGGTCGGACGAGGCCTGGTAGGCAGAGACCAGTTCGTGGTCCTCCCGATCGTCGGATGATATGTTGGTTATGAACGACACTTCCGCCACCAAAGTAAGGAAAAAACATGACTAGTGGAAGGCCGGGTGATAGCGGTGAAGGGTCTCGCGGAGGAACTCGCGGTCGAGGTGGGTATATATCTCGGTGGTGGTGATGCTCTCGTGTCCCAGCATTTCCTGGACGGCGCGGAGGTCTGCCCCGCCTTCGACGAGGTGGGTGGCGAAGGAGTGACGGAAGGTATGAGGGGAGATATTCTTGTTGATGCCGGCCTTTTGGACGAGGTCTTTTATCAGTAAGAAGATCATGACGCGGGTGAGCCTGGCGCCGCGGCGGTTGAGGAAGAGGATGTCTTCGTGGCCTGGTTTTATTGTTGTATGCACCCGGATATCGCGCTGATAGATCTGGATATATTTTATTGCGGAGCTGCCGATGGGCACCAGCCTTTCCTTGTCGCCTTTGCCGATGACCCGGATGAAGCCTACGTCCAGATAGAGACAGGACAGGCGGAGGTTGACGACTTCGCTGACGCGGAGTCCGCAGCTGTACATGGTTTCGAGGATAGCCTTGTTGCGTCCCCCTTCGGGTTTGCTGAGGTCGATCTGGCCGATGATGGTCTCTATCTCGTCAAAGCTGAGGATATCGGGCAGGGCCCGTCGCAATTTGGGGGATTCCAGGAGGGTGGTGGGATCGTTCTTTACGATCTGTTCGATCGAGCAATACTTATAGAACGACCGGATGCCTGAGAGTATACGGGCCTGAGAGGCGGCGTTCAGCCCCAGTCCGGCTATCCAGTGCAGGAAGGACTGGAGGTCTTTCAGCTGGATCGTGTCGGGTGATCTGAGGTCGCCTGAGGTCTGGAGGTATTGGGTCAGCTTGTCGATGTCCCGCAGATAGGCCTCGATGGAATTGTCTGACAGTGATCTTTCCAGCTGCAGCCAGGCCTTGTATCCTTTTTTATACGGGTCCCACATGGGCCGAAGATAACTAAAAAAAAGAGCCGGCCTTACTATAAGCCGGCTCTTGAGTCAACATGAGGTAGGTATACGGATCAAAATTTATCCCAGAACAGTTTGGTCTCTACTTTGTCGCCACCGATGGCAGCGGAGGCGCTGGTATAGTTGTCGCCGTTGACCTGTTGTTCCGCCGTGGGGTAGGAGAACCGGTTAGGGAACCCTGAGACGGCAGATACCGGCGGAGTCAGTTTGGGGTAGTCGAGGCGGCGCAGCTCGGTCCAGCCGTCGTAGGGGCGGTTGTACAGGGCGATCCATTTCTGGAAGCCGATCTTCTGGTGCCAGTCGCCGGTCGCTGTAGTGTAGGCGACGTCGGGGCGGGCCAGGTAGGTCGAGGCGTCTGTCGCGGATCCGCCCCAGGACAGGATGGATGCCGTGATGGCGTTGTTATAGTGTGTTTCTGCGGTCCCCGCGACGTTGTAGCCTCTTTCGATAGCTTCGGCGCGGAAGAACTCGATCTCGGCGTAGTCCATGAAGTAGTTGGGTGCGGTGGCGGCGGAGACCTTTGAAGAAGGCTGCGAGGTGACCGACAGGGTGTTGTTGGCTCCTACGGTACCGCCTGTAAAGTTGCCGTTATTGTCCTTGGCGAAGAAGCCGGCGGTGCGGGGGTCGGACATGTTCAGCAGGGGCGTCATGAGGTCGCTGGCTGCGACATAGTCACCACGGCCGCCGAGGACGATATCCGCATACAGCGGGTTGGTGTTGGGAGTGCTTCCCAGGTAGGTCAGCAATACGTTATCTGTAGCGGACGCGAGGGCCCCTGCGTCGGAGGCTTCGACGGCCGCTTTTGCGGTGGAGGGGTCGACGTCAGCGAGGAGCATGCCCATTTTCAGGCGAAGGCCGTTGGCGAATTTGATCCATTTGGCCATGCTGGCTCCGCAGAGCAGGTCTTCGGTGGATGTGAAACCAGCCCCGGCGGCGGTGCTCATCTTGGAGATGTCGTCGCCCAGGCGTTTCATGAGATCGGCATACACCGTTTTGGCGTCGTCGTATTTTGGCCTGGTCACGGTGAAGTCCAGGGCCTGGGAATAGGGAACGTTGCCAAAAGTGTTCACCAGGATGCCATAGGTATATACCTGCATGACGTCGAGGATCGCCAGCTGGTTGGTCTTGACGGCCGGGTTGATGTTGGCGTCGGCCTTGACGAGCTGTGATGCATTGTTCATGTCCGCGAGCACGTCTTTGTACATGCGGTTCCACCAGGCCTGGGGGATATTACGGGTCGTGAAATTATAGCGGGCTTCGTCCTGGTAGGTGGTCATCGCCCAGTGTTTTACCGTGAAGCGCCAGACGTTGATGTTCACGCTGGCGTTGGCCAGTCCGTCCGAGAGGTTGCGTGTGGCGTTGGCAAAGAGGGCGCCGGGAGGAGCCGAAGTCGGCCTTTTTGTCTCGTTGTTGATGCTGTCGATGTTCTTTGTACAGGATTGCAGCGTGAATACAGCGAGCGCGGCGATCAGTACTTTATTCTTGGATAACATATTTCGGAATTTTTTTGAATTAGAGTTTTACTTTCAGGTTGACGCCGAGCGAACGGGTTGTTGGATAGGCGCCGCTCTGGTAGCCCTGTGAGTTACCGGAAGAAAGGTTCTCTTCAGGATCGGCATAGGGTAGGTTCTTGTGGATCAGCCAGAGGTTGCGGCCTACGACCGAAAATTCTATCCCCTTGATGAAGGAGGCGTTACCCCAGACGCTGGAGGGCAGATTATAAGAGAACACTACTTCGCGCAGCTTGATATAGCTGGCGTCGTATACGAACTGTGAGTTCGGCTTGACGGGAGAGCTTGCGCTTACGACCACGCGTTTGGTGTTGGGTTTTCCGTCTGCCGTTACCCCCGGCAGGATGACGCCGCCGCCGTTGGCCAGGCTGTTACGCTGGGGGTTGCCCAGGTCGTTGAGGCCGGCTGAGTTAGGCAGGATACCGGTCTGTGCCGCGTAGAACTGGTCGAGCGAGTACAGGTCGCCGCCCTGGCGAATATCGACGAGGAAGCCGAGCGAGAATCTTTTATAACGGAAGGTGTTATAGATGCCGCCGATCCAGTCGGGGTTTGCATTTCCGAGTACGTTGTTGGTCGTCGTAGTGACGCTGTCATAGCCGGTGGAGGCGATGAGATTGCGGCCGTTGAGCTTGACGTTCGTCTTGCCCTGGATAGTGCCGAAGGGCTGGGCAATGGTAGCATTGGTGGTGACACCGCTCTGTGAAGCCGCATTCGTCAGAAGCAGGTTCTGGGTTCCTTCGAAGAGGGAGAGGACCTTGCTGCGGTTGCGCGTCCAGTTGATATTCACGTTCCAGCTGAAATCCTGTGTCTTGACGGGCGTAATGTACAAGGTTGCCTCGATGCCTTTGTTGGAAACATTACCGGCGTTGACATATTTGGAGGCAAAGCCTGTAGCGTTCGAGATGTTGACGGGATAGATCTGGTCTTTAGTAGTCGTCTGGTAGTAGGTCAGATCAAACCCGATGCGCCCTTGCAGGAACGACATTTCAAGACCGATCTCTTTGCTGTCAGTTCTTTCAGGCTTGAGGTTGGGGTTGTTCTTGATGTCGGGCAGGGAGTAAAGCAGGGTGCTGCCGAACGGGGGATTGACGTCGTAGGCGTCTTTCAGGGCCAGCGGGGGGGCGTCATTACCGACTGTTGCATAGTTGGCTCTCAGCTTTCCGCTGGACAGCCAGGTGAGGTTCTGCAAGTGATGGGCGAATTGCCAGCTGCCGCTGACGGAGTAGTAGGAATATCGGTTGTTGTTGCTTGGCAGGGTGGATGAGCGGTCGCCGCGATAGGAGGCATCGAGCGAAAGGAAGCCCTGGTAGGTCAGCGTTGTGCCGGCAAAATAGCCGTCGACGGCAATGGGAATATATTTTTCTGTGGGTGCCGGAGCGGTACCCTTTGAATTGGAGATCGCATAGAAGTCCGGAATTACGAGTCCGCCGCTGGTGGTTGCAAGAATGGAGCTTTCGTCCACCTTGCGCTTGTTGAAGCCGGCAAGGCCCTTCAGGTTGAAGTCCGGGCTGAGGTCTTTGTCGACATTCGCGATAAAGTCGTAGTTGGTCTCGTTAAAATGGTGGTTAAAGCGGCTGTATGCCGGAGTACCCTGGCTGCCGACGGCGATGCGTTCTTCCTGCAGCTCGTCGTAGTTGTCTGTGGCGATCCTGCCGACGAGGTTCAGCCAGCTGGTAGCCTTATAGTTAAGGGCAACGTAGCCGAAGGTGCGGTTGCGGCTATCGTTCTCGTAGTTCTTGTACCGGGTCCAGTAATAGTTGTTCGTGTATTTGGCGACGGTGCCGGCTGCAGTGGAAGGGTCGGCCCAGTTCCAGGTGACATTCTTGTTGGTCCGGAAGAACGCCTCTTTTTGCTCCTGGATATCGACGTTGGTCTGGTACCACTGGCGGAAGTTCTGGTTGAGATTGAGGCCGCTGTAGCCCGTACCATATCTGCCGAGGCCGGTGATCCGGGAATAGTTGACACTGGCCGATGCGCTAAGGCCGCGGGCGATGTTATAGCTGGCGCCGAAATTAAAGATATTCTTCGTTAGATGGCTATTCGGCAGGGTGCCTTTTTCGTCGTTGCGGGTAAAGCCCAGCTTATAATTCCCTTTGTCGGAGCCTCCATCCAGCCGGATATTGGTGTTGTTGGAGATAGACGTCTCATAGAACGTCGACGGGTCGTTCTTGGCAGCTACCCAAGGGCGTTTGGTATGATAGTAGGGCGAGGTTGGGTCGAAGGCGTCCCAGTGGTAGACCAGGAGATTAGGGTCGAATTTTGCGCCATAGGAGGCGTCTTCGGAAGTCGGGACTACGTATTCTTTTGTACCGTTGCCGAGGACGTCGAAGTACAGGAAACCGTCCTTCTGATAGTTAGAGGAATAGCCGGCGCCGTATTCGTGCTGGTATTTGGGGAAGGTCGATTTGTCGATCTTGCCGACAGTGAGGCCGGCGTTCACGGTCACGTTCGTGCCTTTGCGGCCTTGCTTGGTCGTGATCATCACGACGCCGTTGCTGGCGCGTGAGCCATAAAGCGCGCTGGCGGCAGCGCCTTTCAGGACATTGATCGACTCAATGTCGTCGGGGTTGATATCTGCTGCGGCATTACCATAGTCGTATCCGCCGGCTCCGCGCTGTTGTGCGGCCGTATTGGTATTGGAATTATTGAAGGGTATCCCGTCTATGACGAAGAGTGCCTGGTTGTTCGATAAGAAGGACTTGTTACCGCGGATGATCACGTTCGTGGACCCGCCCATGGCGTTGCCCTGGCGGATCTCGAGGCCGGAGATCTTGCCGGAGAGTGCGCTGACGGCGTTGCCGCTGCGGACGCGGCTGACGTCGTCCCCGCTGACCTGCTGGGCGGCGTAGGGGAGGGTATTCTTGCTACGTTTGATGCCGAGGGCTGTGACCACCACTTCTTCGATGGCGCCCTGGTTGCGGGAAAGGGTCATATTGACGGTGCTTTCGCTGCCGATCTTGTACTCTTTGGGAGCGTAGCCTGCGGCGGAGATGACGACCGTCTCGCCGGCGTTGACGTGGGTGAGGAAGTTTCCGTTCTGGTCGGCGGAGACGCCCTGTCTGTGCCCTTTGATGAGGATGGTCGCGAAGGGGATGGGTTCTCCCTTCTCATCGGTGACCTTACCGTTAATGGACCGGGTTTGTGCGAATACTGTCGATGCGCAAAAGGCTAGCGCGAGGGACAGCGTGAGTAGTTTTCTCATTCGTGTGTCAGTTTTGATGGTGATTATAAAAAAAGAGTTCCCGTGCTCTGTGTCGCAGGACGCAGAGCAGCTGATGGCTGGTAGTCGGAGAGCAATAATTAGATGGAAGGGGGGATATCCGGATCGTAACGAATAGACGGAATGATGCCGCTGTGAGGTGTGTGTTTTCTCATGTTGTTGGTTGATTAGCGGCGTAAATATAAAACCAAATCCTATACGAGCAAATTAAATTGGAATATGGAGTTAATTATTGGTTAACGACGGGTTAATTCATGGCTAACCGGGTGTAATGCTGGGTTTTGGTTATGAAGGGGTTAACTGAATTTTGGCTTTGTTAAGGCGGATTTGTTCATTTTCCCGTAGGTTTGTCTCTTTCAACCCAAAAAAAGCATGGTAACAGTCAATCTACGTAGTTTCAGGCAAGTGGTCCTCAAGAACAGGCGCAGGATGAGGAGTTTTTTAACAAGGCTGGAGAAGAATGTCCCGAAGGGGATGAAGAAGTTGCAGGAGGAGGCGGATAAAGGGGCCTGGGGCCGTACGGATTGTCTGGACTGCGCCAATTGCTGCAAGACGATGTCGCCTACCTACACGGTTGAGGATATACGCAGGATCTCTGCTCATTTGAATATGACGCCGGCGGCGTTCCGCGAGAAGTGGCTATATAAGGACAAGACGGGGGATTGGATGAATGTAAAACAGCCTTGTCAATTCCTCGACCTCAAGACGAATAAGTGTGATATCTATGCTGTCCGTCCCAGGGACTGCGCGGGGTTTCCGCACCACAACAAGAAGATGGGGCCCGACTACATGCACATGTATCATCAGAACATCGAGTATTGTCCTGCTACCTACCGGTTGGTGGAGAATATCATGGAGAAGGCGGCCAGTGGAGGGTTATAGATAGACGTCCTCTATCAGAAAGTATTCCGGTGGGCTGTGTCTCCCGAGGGTAATTGCGAGGACGTCGTATTGGATTCTTTTGTGGCCGGGGTATTCGATGAGCCAGCCTGTTGCGCCCTGCAGGATGTGGTGGAGCTTTTTTTTGCTGACGCTTTCTTCGGGTCTTCCGAAGAGGTTTGAATTTCGTGATTTTACTTCGATGAAATGCAGTATGGCGCCTTTGCTTGCGATGATATCTATTTCATGGCGACCGTGGCGCCAGTTGCGGGTCAGGATAGCAAAATTTTTAGCAGTCAGCCATTCGGCGGCGAGGTCTTCTCCATTTTTTCCGGTGATGATATGCGGGGCCATTGTGCTTGTTTTTACTTAACTTGACGCGCTATTTACAATTAATATAACATGAAAAAGGATAATAAGGTTTTTCGGTTACGGGGGAAGGTTCAGCACTATGCGTGGGGTGGATCCGATTATATTCCAGGGATATTGTCTATGTCTAATCCGGAGAAGAAGCCTTTTGCCGAGTATTGGATGGGGGCGCATGAGAATGCACCGTCTGAGCTGGTGGTTGCGGATGGGAAGGTCGTGGCATTGGATAAGTATATTGGTCAGGGGCCGGAAGAGGCGCTCGGGAAGTATACGTTTGACCGTTACGGGCGGCTGCCTTATCTGCTGAAGATACTGGACGTAAAGGATATGCTGTCGATCCAGGTGCATCCTACCAAGAAGAATGCGGAGAAAGAGTTTGCAGCAGAGAATAAGAAGGGCGTGGCGCTGAATGCGCCCGACCGCAACTATAAGGACGACAATCATAAGCCCGAGCTGATGCTGGCGCTTAGTGAGTTCTGGCTTTTGCATGGCTTTAAACCCCAGATGCAGCTGCAGAAAGTGCTGGCGGAGGTAAAGGAGCTGCGCTTCCTGATACCTGTGTTGACGGAGGGGTCGTACCGGGGGCTGTACAAGAAGGTGATGGAGATGCCGCAGGAGGAAGTGAATGCGGTGCTGCAGCCGTTGCTGGATCGTATCCTTCCGTTGTATAAGGCGGGCGAGCTGAAGAAGAGTGAGGAGGATTTCTGGGCGGCGCGGGCGGCGTTGACCTATGACCAGAAGGGGAAGATCGACAGGGGGATCTTTTCGATCTATTTCTTCAATCTATTGAATCTTCATCCCGGTGAGGCGATCTTCCAGGATGCGGGTCTGCCGCACGCTTATCTGGAAGGGCAGAACGTCGAGATCATGGCTAATTCGGACAATGTTCTCCGCGGCGGGCTGACCCCAAAGCACGTGGATGTGCCAGAGCTGTTGAAACATATCCGGTTCGAAGAGACGGAGCCGAGGATCATTACCGAGGAGAATACGCCTGGTCATATTACTGTGTATAAGACGCCGGCGCCTGATTTTGAGCTGAGCAAGATCAGTCTTGTGCAGGGGGCGTCGATGACGATAAAGGCGCATTCGGTGGAGATATTTATCGTGATGGAGGGAAGTGTTGGTGTTATTGAAGAGGGGGGTGAGCCGTTTGGAAGGAAGAGTGGAGAGGTGTTTGTTGCGTTTGATCAGGGAAAGTTTGAATTGAAGGCGCAGCAGGATGCGGTTATTTATAAGGCTTCGGTGCCTATGGGGTAGGAGAGTGATTACCTACCCGGTTTCGTTTTCGAAAAAAATATCCACGTCGAGGTTGCGGCCGTCGGCGGCGGCGGTGGCGAGCTGGTCGCAGCGGTTGTTGTAGGGGTTGTCGGCGTGGCCTTTTACCCAGACGAACCGGATACTATTTCGTTTGGAGAGTTCGTAGTAGCGCATCCAGAGGTCCTTATTCTTCTTGCCGCCTTTGAAGTTGGTGGCGATCCAGTTGTTGAGCCAGCCTTGTTCGACGGCTTTGACGACGTACTGGCTGTCGGAGTAGACAGTTATCCTGAGACCGTCTTTTTTCAGCGCTTCCAGGCCGGCGATAACGGCCATGAGCTCCATGCGGTTATTGGTGGTGCGGCGGTAGCCGTGGGAGAGTTCTTTTCGGTGATCGCCCCAGAAAAGGATGGTGCCGTATCCGCCGGGACCGGGGTTTCCGCGGGACGAGCCGTCTGTGTATATCGTGAGTTCGTTGGACATATTCTTATAAATGGTACGGTTGTTTTTGTGAACCGATGACTGATGTGAACCGAGGGTCCAAATGTGAACCGAGGGTCCAAATGTGAACCGTTGGCTACACCTGGAAGACGCCGGTTTTGAAATTTTCTATAGTTGGGTTCTGCGCTGCTGCATGGAGGCCTTCGGCGATGACCTTGCGGGTGTCTGCAGGGTCGATGATCGCGTCTACCCATAGCCGTGCTGCTGCGTAGTAGGGAGAGGTCTGGCGGTCATAGCGGCCTTTGATCTCTTCGAGCAGGCGTTTTTCTTCGGACGGATCGATGGTCTCGCCCTTGGCTTTTAGCGCGCTGACCTGTATCTGCAGCAACGTTTTGGCGGCCTGTTCGCCGCCCATGACGGCTATTCGCGCCGTAGGCCACGCGTATATGAAACGGGGATCGTAGGCCTTGCCGCACATGGCATAGTTGCCTGCTCCGTATGAATTGCCGATGACGATGGTGATCTTGGGAACGACCGAATTGGCGACGGCGTTGACGAGTTTTGCACCGTCCTTGATGATGCCGGCGTGTTCGCTGCGTGAACCGACCATAAAGCCGGTGACGTCCTGCAAGAAGACCAGGGGTATCTTCTTCTGGTTGCAGTTGAGGATAAAGCGGGCTGCCTTGTCGGCGCTGTCGTTGTAGATGACCCCGCCCATCTGCATCTCTCCTTTTTTGCTTTTTACGATCTTGCGCTGGTTGGCGACGATGCCGACTGCCCATCCTTCGATGCGCGCATAGCCGCAGAGGATAGTCTTGCCGTAGTCCTCCTTGAACTGGTCGAAGCTGCCGTTGTCAACGATATGCGCGATGATGTCGAGCATGTCGTAGGGCTTGGTCGCGTCTGCGGGCAGGATGCCGTAGATATCGGCAGGGGGCCTGGACGTAGCTGCGGGAGCGGTGCGGTCAAAAGGAGAGGGACCGGCCGGGCCTAATTTGCCGATGATCTTCTTTACCTGGTCGAGGCATTCCTGTTCGGTAGGGAATCTATAGTCGGCGATGCCGGAAAGTTCTGTATGGGTGACGGCGCCGCCCAGGGTCTCGGCGTCGATGTCTTCGCCGATGGCGGCTTTTACGAGGTAGGGGCCTGCCAGGAAGATGGAGCCGTTGCCTTCCACCATCAGCGTCTCGTCGCTCATGATCGGCAGATAGGCGCCACCTGCAACGCAGGGGCCCATGACGGCGGCTATCTGGGTGATGCCCATTGCGCTCATACGGGCGTTGTTGCGGAAGATGCGGCCGAAATGCTCTTTGTCGGGGAATATCTCATCCTGCATGGGCAGGAATACGCCGGCGCTGTCCACCAGGTAGACGACGGGGAGGTGATTCTCCATCGCTATCTCCTGGAGGCGAAGGTTCTTTTTCCCGGTGATGGGGAACCAGGCTCCTGCTTTTACCGTTTGGTCATTCGCGACTATGACACACTGGCGTCCGCTGACATAGCCAATGCCGCCCACTGTACCGCCGGCGGGGCAGCCGCCCTGCTCTTCATACATCTCATAGCCGGCAAACGCGCCTATCTCGATAAAGGAGGAGCCTTCGTCGATGAGATAGCTGATCCGTTCGCGCGGCGTCAGCTTGTTCTTTTCCCGTTGCTTTTCGATCGACTTTTTACCTCCGCCCAGCGCGATCTTCTCGAATCTCGTCCGCAGCTGGCTGAGGCTCTGTCGCATTGCGTCCTCGTTCTTATTAAAATCCAGTGTGTTGGAATTCATAGCAGGCAATTTTTGAACCGGACATTGTCCGATAGTGGCTGCAATTTAACATGGATGCTGTAATTATTTCGAGTAAATTTAGCGCTATGGGGACAAGACGAAAGATAACATGGATATGCCTGATCGTGCTGGCGGTGATCATACGAATCTTTTCGAGCCGGCCGGAAGCCGTTGAGCAATATTATTCCACCGGTCTTTATCCGATAATCTCCCGCATACAGCGTACATTGTTTGGCTGGATACCGCTGAGCATCGGAGACGTCCTCTATGGAGCCCTCCTGATCGCCCTCGTCTATGGGCTGGTCCGGTTGATCCGGAGAATGGTAAAAAAAGAGCTGAGCCGGGGGTGGGCGCTGGTCTTTTTGAGGAAGGTGGTGTTTGCCTGTCTGTTGGTATACGTGCTGTTCAACGGTCTGTGGGGGCTCAATTATGATCGAAAAGGAATTGCGTCGCAGCTGCAGCTGAATGTCAGGCCGTATACGACACCCGAGCTGACCGAGCTGGTTCAGCGGATATCGGTCAGGCTCAACGGGCTCGACAGCCTGGCCCATCTGCATCGCAGCGAGCTGTCGCCATCACGGGCGGTCTATACCGGGGCGATCGGCGCATATGCGGCGCTTGCCGATAGCGATTCGCGGTTCAGCTATCCCCATCCCTCGGTCAAGTCCTCTCTTTTTAGCTATATCGGCGCCTATATTGGTTTTAGCGGCTATTACAACCCTTTTACCGGTGAGGCGCAGGTGAATACGGTGACGCCCGAGTTCACCCAGCCCTATACGACCTGTCATGAGATGGGTCATCAGCTGGGATATGCGAAGGAGAATGAGGCCAATTTTGCGGGGTATCTGTCTGCCCGCGCGTCTTCTGACCCTGTCTTCCGATATTCTGCTTATTTCGAATTGTATACGTATGCCGCCTCTGAGCTATACAGGCGGGATTCCGCTCTGGTGGCCGGTTTCAGGAAACAGCTGCGTCCGGGTATCCGTGCAGATTTCCGCGAACTAAAGGAATATAACCGGAAATTTGCCAATCCCATGGAGGCGCATATATGGGCGCTATACGGTGGATATCTGCGGGCCAACCGTCAGCCGCAGGGGATCGTGACCTATTCGGATGTCACCGCGTGGCTCATTGCCTACGCGAAGAAGAATGGGTGGGAAACCATTTAGAATTTATTCTTCCACATCATGCTTTCGATCGGCCTGTTGGGCTGGCCGTTGTATTTGGCGTTCGATTTCTGGTTGTATTTTACTTCGATGGGTCCTTCTACCGGGAAATAGATCAGCTGTCCGACGGGCATGCCTTTATAGATCTTCACCGGCTGTTTGACCGATATTTCCAGCGTCCAGTTGCCGCAAAAACCGACATCGCCCTTGCCTGCGGTGGCATGGATATCGATGCCCAGCCTTCCTGTCGAAGATTTGCCTTCGAGAAAGGGTACATGGGCGTGTGTTTCGGTATATTCGTGGGTTACGCCGAGGTAAAAGACGTGGGGGTACAATACAAAACCATCGTCGGGGATCTCAAAATATTCGATCTCGTTGTGTTTTTTGGCGTCGAGGATATGATCCCGGTAGGTAGCCAGCCATTTTCCCAGGTGTACGTCATAGGAATTGCTTCCCAGACAGTCCCTGTCATAGGGCTCGATCTTGATCGTGCCCTTTTCTATTTCCTCAAGGATTCGAGTATCGGATAGGATCATTGTTGAAATTGGTTATTTTTATGAATTGCGAATATATTACAGAATGCCGCTATTTTATCAACATAATATCAACGAGGACACCCGGCTGGGTATCTGGCATATAGAAGAGCCGGAGTCCTTTTTTCTGGAGAAGGTACCATTAAAAAAGGATGTTTCGCACCCTTTCAAACGACGGCAGCACCTTGCCGGCCGCTATCTGCTGTCTTATCTTTTCCCGGATTTTCCTTTGGAGGAGATACGGATCGCCGATACGCGCCAGCCTTTCCTGGCGAGTCAGCGATACCATTTTTCCATCTCGCATTGCGGCAACTATGCCGCCGCGGTCGTCAGCCTGAGCAGCAGGGTGGGAGTGGATATTGAGCAGATATCCCCGCGTATCGAGCGGGTGGGGCATAAATTCCTTGACGAAGAGGAGGCACATTTCTTCAATGACGACTACGCCCGTTTTTTAGAGCAGTGGGGATTGCGGGGCCGGGTGTTCCAGGAGTTCCTGACCCTGATATGGTCGGCCAAGGAGGCGATCTTCAAGTGGTATGGGAAGGGGGAGCTGGATTTCAGGAGGCATATGAAGCTGGAGGGTAGTATCAACCTGGATGAGGACTGGATCAGGCTTCCTTTTGTGTTTGACAAGGGGAGGACTGTGCACCTGGGGGTTGCCGGAAGGATATTTGAAGAGCAGTCGCTGACGCTGGCGTGGGTGTTGACCTGAGGGGGTGTGACATGAACCGCGCGGGGTTAGGTTTGTGGCGCGTGCACCGTGGCGTCGTCGCCGGGTTGGCGCGCTAGTCGGTCAGCAGGTCGTCGCCGTCTTCGAGGAGGTCGACGTCGATCGCGTCCTTGCCGGCGATGCCTTCGATGGAGCCCCGGACGTGGGCGGCGTTGAGCAGTACTTTTTCCAGCTGTTTTTCCCGCGCTTTCCAGAGCCGCTCCATGGTATCCCGTTCTTTTTGTATCGACTGTTTCATCGACAGGAAGCCTTCGCGGATGGCCTTCCATTGTTCGCCGAACTCCGAGCTGGTGAGGTAGTCGTAGAGCAGCTGCATCTTGTCTCCTTTGTTCTCCTGGGACTTGGCTGCGTTGTAGGTTTTGACGATGCCGTCGCGCAGGACGCAGGCGAGGGCTTTTACCTCAGCGAACGAGCATATCCAGACGCCGTTCTTTTCCCCGAACATATGCATGTCCTTTGGCATGGCGTGGGTGACGATGACGGCGGCGACGGCGCTCTGGCTGCGCATATCGGCTTTGAGCTTGTCGATCCAGTCGGGGGAAAAAGACTGTGTTCTCTTGCTTTCATAGATGATCCGGCCGCATTCCTGGCCGAAATTGTTGCGGACAGTCTGGATGCAATCGGCGCCTTTGACGCCTTTTCCGACCTCGCTGATCTCGTCGAAGGGGAAGGCGCTTCGCAGCAGCTCTTCCAGGGCGAGCTCCTGTACCTCTCCCTGTAGCTGCATGGAGCCCTGTTCGGCCTTGCGTCGCATTTCTTCGATGCGGCGCTCCATTTCGACGGCCAGCTGTTTCTGGTCGGCGAGCTGTTTTTCCAATTCTTTGTGGCGCAGCTGGTGTTCCGTCTCGCGGGCGGCTATCTTCTGCTCTTCCAGCTCGCGGATCTCCCTGGAGAGTTTTGCTCTTTCTTCCGCCAGAAGGCGCTGGACGTTGAGTTCCAGTTCGGCCTCCTTGCTGGCGAGCTCCTGCTGTTTTTTCAGGAATTCCAATTCGCGCAGACGACCGGCCTTCAGCTTCTCCTCGTTGTCCCTGTTGGCGTCCTCCAGGAGGCGAAGCTTTTGTTCGAAGTCGCCTGTGATGGATTTGCGGAGGGATTGTTCGATGGTTGTCTGGACCTGGCGTTTTTCTTCCTCGAGTCGCCGGAGGAAAGCGGCTTCCTGCTGCTGGCTTTGTTGCAGCAGCTCTTTTTCGCGGCGGGCGAACTCGTCCTGTTTTTTCTGGAACTCTTTTTCCTTATTGTTAATAAAGGACTGCATTTGTTCGCGCAGACCCTTTTTATATTCTTCGGTTACGGCCTCTTCCATAGGAAAAGAATGACCGCAATTGGGACATTTGATCTCTGTTGCCATAACCGCAAATTTATCTTTTTTTGGTGGAATGGGGGGACAGCACCCGGGAAGCTGTTTTTCAACGACAAAAATGACCGTTTCATATAACAATTTGACCGTTTGCTATAATTCATTCCAATCGTATTGGCCGGGTTGATATTTTCGCGCCACAAAAGGTCCCGGATGGAACTCGTCTGAGGGACAAAAATCTTTTCTATGAATAAACTTGTCGTTCTAGTCCTCATCCTTTTATCAGCATTGTCTTCATTTGCTCAGCGAAGAATTACTATCTCCGGAATTGTCAAATCCCGTTCGAAGGGGGAAACACTTATTGGGGCCACCGTCAGGGTCGATGGCTCGGGCGGGAGCGCCACCAATGAATATGGATTTTATTCTATAAGTTTATCCCCGGGCAGTCACGAGCTGGAGTTCAGCGCGGTCGGTCTGCTGACCAGGAACCTGACGGTGAACCTCACACGGGATACGAGCGTCAACATTTTTCTCAGCGATGACAATAAGGCCCTCGACGAGGTGACGGTAACGGCCTCTTCAAAGCGACGCAGTCTCAGCAGTCCTCAAATGGGGCTGGATCATGTCAGCACGAGCGAGATCAGGAATATACCGGTGCTGCTGGGTGAGCGGGACCCGATAAAGGTGATCACCCTGCTGCCGGGCATCAAGTCGGCGGGCGAGGGAAATACCGGCTTTAATGTCCGGGGTGGCGCGGCCGACCAGAACCTGATCCTGCTGGACGAGGCGCCCGTGTATAACGCTTCTCACCTGCTGGGTTTCTTCTCGACCTTCAATTCCGACGCCATCAAGGATATCAACGTCTACAAGGGCGGAATGCCGGCCCAGTATGGCGGGCGTCTCTCCTCGGTGCTCGACATCAAGATGAATGACGGCAACAACCAGGACTATAATGTCAGCGGCGGGGTCGGTGTCATATCGGCCAAATTGAACGTCGAAGGGCCGATTCAGAAAGACCGTTCGTCCTTCCTCTTATCTGCCAGAAGGACCTATGCCGACGTATTCCTCAAGCTGTCCAGTGACTCGACGATCAATACCAATACCCTGTATTTCTATGACCTTAACGCCAAGCTGAACTATATCCTGGGCGATAAGGACCGGCTCTATCTGTCGGGGTATTTTGGCCAGGACAAACTGGGTGTGGGCAAGCTTTTCGGCCTCGACTGGGGCAACGGGACGGGAACTTTGCGCTGGAACCATATTTTCAGCAACAAGCTTTTCTCCAATACCTCGCTCATCTTCAGCAACTACAACTACAAGATCCACATCAACAGCGGGGGATACGACCTGAATATCTTTTCACAGATCAGGGACTGGAATATAAAGGAGGAGCTGCAGTGGTATGCGGATAGCAGGAATACTCTGCGCATGGGGGTCAATGCCATCTACCACGAGATCAGGCCCGGCGAGGTTACGCCTACCTCTGCCAATTCGGGTATCAATGAAAGCATACTGCAAAGAAGACACTCGCTGGAGAATGCCGTCTATCTCAGCGACACATGGAAGGCGACGGACAACCTGAACATCACCTATGGCGGACGTCTGACCGGGTTTTCGATCCTTGGCAAGGGGGATTTCTACGATATCGATCCTGTCAGCGGGAAAGTGACCGATACCCTGCGCTACAGTGACGGGCAGGTCGTAAAAACATACCTGAATTTCGAACCCCGCGTGGCGGCCGCGCTGCAGCTGGACGCGACGACGTCTGTCAAAGCCTCTTATGTGAGGAATGTTCAGAATCTGCACCTGCTGGCCAATTCTACGTCATCGAGTCCCACGGACAAATGGGTGGCGAGCACCAATATCATCAAGCCGGAGATATCCGACCAGGTGTCGCTGGGATATTATAAGAACCTGCCCGGAAATGTCTACGAGCTGACGGTAGAGACCTATTACAAGACGATGCAGCACCAGGTGGACTACCGCGATGGCGCCGACGTCTTCAGCAATACCAATGCTATCGAGTCCGAGCTGCTTTTTGGCAAGGGAAGGGCCTATGGCATCGAGTGGCTGCTGCGAAAGAGGGCAGGCCGGCTGACGGGCTGGGTAAGCTATACGCTGTCGAAGACGGAAAAGCTGATCGACGGCATCAACAACAACCGCTGGTACAACGCCACCCAGGACAGGACGCATGATATCGCGATCGTGGCGATGTACAAGCTGAACAGGAAATGGTCCCTGTCCGCCAACTGGGTCTATACTACGGGCAACGCGGTCACCTTCCCTGCTGGCAAGTATCGCAGCGGAGACCAGGTGCTGTTCTACTATACCGAGCGCAATGGCTATCGTATGCCGGCCTACCACCGGCTGGACCTCGGCGCGACCTGTCAGCTGCGACAGAAGAAGCGATTCTCTTCCGAACTGGCATTCAGTGTATATAACGCCTATGCGCGGCAGAACGCCTATACCGTCGAGTTCCAGCAGGATCCGGACGACGCGCAGAAGACGCAGGCCGTTCGGACGGCGTTGTTCGGGCTCATTCCTTCCATTTCCTATAATTTTAAATTTTAACCTATGTTGCTGCTGAGAATAAAGAATCTTGTTTTTGCCGTTCTGATCCTGGTCTTCGCCGGCTCGTGCCGGAAGGTCATCACGCTCGACCTTCATAGCGCGACGCCCAAGCTGGTAGTGGAAGCTGACGTCACGGACCAGGCCGGTGGCTGCCAGGTGCTGCTGAGCCGGACGGTCGACTTCCAGAAAGACAACAGTTTCCCTTCCGTCAGCGGGGCATCGGTCACCATTACCGACAATGCGGGGGCCGTCACTGTCCTCCAGGAGACATCCCCCGGCACCTATACTTCCAGTCTTCTGGGTCTTACCGGCGTCAGCTATCAGCTGCAGATAATTGCCGGTACCGATACAATCACGGGGACGTCCACGATGCCTGTGCCCGTGAATTTTGACAGCCTTTTTGTTACCAATGACCAGATCTTCGGAAATACCTGGGAGCTGGCTAATGTCGCTTATACGGACCCGTCAGACCCTGGTCATTATTATCAGTTCGTCCAGTGGGTCAACGGTGTTAAGGTGACGCAGATCTATACGGCAGACAACGAGCTGACGGCGGGGCGTCCACAGGACATCAAGCTCTACCTCGATCCCAACACAAAAGATAAGAATAAGATCAAGAAGGGGGATGATATCACCGTAGAGATGCAGTGCCTGGACGAAGGGGCCCATAAATACTGGTTCAGCGCGCAGCAGAGCGCGTCGGGAAATAGCCGGAATGCGGTGCCGGCCAACCCGGTAACCAATCTGAAGGGGAATGCGCTCGGCTATTTCAGCGTGCATACCTCCCAGACCCGGAGTACTGTCGCGCCTTAGGGGAGATACAGTATTGGTATTACCTCCGGTCCCCTGAGGCCCTGGAAGGGCCTCGTCCATAGGACAATAATTAGAGTTTTGCCGGGGACGCGCTATTTTTTGTGACCGCGCGTCCCCGGCATATTGTATTGTGGGGCCGGCTTTTTTTGTGTAGATTTATGTATCCCGCTGTTTACCCTCTTATCCGTCTATCCGACTACCTTGGTCACATATCTGAGAATTTCCTTTCGCCGCTGCTTACTCTGACTACCGGGGCTCTTTTTTGATCAACCTAAATCACCGAATATGTATTACCGTCTGGTAGTTTCCGGGATTAGTCTGCTCCTGCTGTGCCAGCTGGGGTATGCCCAGGCCCTGGTCTCGGGGCTGGTGCTCGACAGGGCGAATAAGCCCCTGACAGGTGTCAATGTGCTGCTGCTCCGATCAACAGACTCCGCCTTGCAAAAAGGGATGGTCACCGATGAAAAGGGGGCTTATACATTTGTCAGGGTTCGGCCGGGCAGCTATCTTCTTTCCTTTTCTGCGAGCGGCTATGAAAAAGTATATAGCCCGATGCTGTCTTTTTCCGGAGGAGAGAAGAAGGATATGGGTGTGCAGCAGCTGGCGGAGGCCCGCAGGGAGATGGCCCAGGTGACGGTTACGGCAAAGAAGCCCCTGTTCGAGCAAAAGATAGACAGGATGATCGTCAATGTGGAGGGGAATATTACGGCTGCCGGCAGCACGATCCTGGACGTACTCGAACGATCGCCGGGGGTGATCGTAGACCGACAGAACAATTCCATTTCTCTTAGCGGGAAGAATGGTGTCGTTATCATGATCAACGGGAAGATCAACCGTATGCCCATCGATGCCGCTCTGCAAATGCTTGCCGGTATGAGCGCCGGAAATATAGAGAAGATCGAGCTGATAACGACGCCTCCTGCCAACCTGGACGCCGAGGGGAATGCGGGGTATATCAATATCGTACTGAAAGTGAGTGACCAGTATGGCACCAATGGAGCGTTTTCGCTGACGGCGGGCTATGGTAACCGGGATATGCCGCAGGCCAGCGTGAATTTCAATCACCGGCAGGGGAAGGTCAATATCTACGGCGACTATAGCTACTCCCGTGTCCATTCGGAGCAGGACTGGATGTTCTACCATAGGGTCAGCAATGCGGGTGAAGTTAAGGAAAACCAGACCTTTACCTATCGGAATACGGTGCAGCGCAATCACAATGGCCGCCTCGGATTGGACTACCAGGTGGACAGGTCAACGGTGGTTGGCGTCCTGTTCTCGGGATACAACAATAAATGGACGATGGATGCGAAGAATATCGGCTCGACAATCGTCGACGGGCGGAAGGACTCGGCGCTGCAGGTCGCCAATACGGAAAAGAATCTGTGGACCAGCTATGGGGTAAATCTCAACGTCCAGCATAGCTTTTCCGAAGGCGAGAAGCTATCCTACAATTTCGACTATCTCCACTACAGGGATGACAACCCCGTCAGCTACCTCAGCGATTACTATGATGGCCAGGAGAAATTTCTTTACGCGCAGGAGACGAGGAGCTCGAAGATCACCCCCCTCCTTTTCTGGATCAACGCGGTGGACTATTCCAAACGGCTTTGGAAGATCGTGGGTTTGGAAGCGGGCCTTAAGAGCACTATCTCCAGATTCAATAATGACGTGGTTATCGACAGGCTGGAAGGGAGTGACTGGGTTGCGGACCGGGGGCTGTCTGCAAAGTATCTGCTAAAGGAAGACATCGAAGCCGCGTATGCTTCCTTTGATATCAATGCCGACGCCCGAACAGAGATCAAGGCGGGCCTGCGTTATGAATATACGAACTCGAACCTTGGCTCCGATTCGCTGAAGAATATAGTGGACAGGCACTATGGAAATCTTTTCCCCAGCGTCTATGTTACACGGAAATTCGGAGAGATACACAGCCTTGGGCTTGCCTACAGCCGGCGGATCACGCGTCCTACTTTCAGGGACCTGGCTCCTTTCCTCATCTTTGTAGACCCCACTACTTTTTTCTCCGGCAACCCGGCGCTGCAGCCTTCGCTGGCGGACGCGATAAAGCTGGACTATGGGTATAAGAAATACATGCTGTCCGTCGCCTACACCTATGAGAAGGCGCCGATCGCGAATTTCAATCCAAAGATCGACTCCGTTACCAACGTCGAGACGCTGAGCTCGGTCAACCTGGAGAATAACAAGACAGTGGCTGTGGTACTGACCGTACCTATTGATCTGAGGCCCTGGTGGAACGTAGCGCTGAATATTACCGGCGTATGGTCGGAGACCAGCGCGATCTATAACGGGAGTCCTGTACGGATCGACAATAAGAATATCAACGCCAACATGACCCAGACGTTCCGGCTGCCGAAGGATCTTTCCTTCGAGCTGACGGGGTTCTACCAGTCGAGATCGTTCTTTGGCATCTATGAGACGAGGGCCTTTGGCTCGCTGGATGTGGGGGTGCAGAAGAAGATCGGAAAGAGCAGCTGGCGGCTGAACTACAGCAATATTTTGAATACGATGATCTTTTGGCCGGGCGTCGACCGACCCGACCTCAACCTGGTGGTGAGGGATGAGCTGAGGTTTGTTTTTCCGGCCGTGAGGCTGACGTATTCGCGGACCTTTGGAAATAATAAGCTGCGGTCGAGCCGGCAGCGGTCTACGGGGTCGGAAGATGAGCAGGGGAGGGTCAACTAGGGGGGCTCGGGTGGAGGGGTCAGCTGAGGCCGTGTTCCTTTTGATAGGTTTGTGGACTTTTCCCGGTGAGGAGCTTGAAGTGTTTGTGGAAGCAGGTGAAATTGTTGAAGCCGCTCTCATAGCAGAGCTGCTTGATGCTGATGCGGTTGTCGAGGAGGAGCTTGCAGGCGTGGCCGATGCGTATCTCGGTGAGGAACTGGGTATAGGTCTTTCCGGTGCGCGATTTGAAATAGCGGCAGAAGGAGTTGGGCACCAGTCCTGCTACGGAGGCTACCTGGTGGAGGTAGATGGGGCGGGTGAAGTGCCGGAAGGTATAGTCATAGATGGCGTTGATGCGGTCATTCTCGGACTCCGCAAAATCGTGCCGGAAGCCGATGGAGGACAGGGACTGCAGGTGTCCGGAGGCCGCAAAGGCCGAGAGGCATTCGATCAGGGCAATGATGCGGCTCACGCCATCCGCAGTGCGTATCTTTTCAACGAGGTCTGATATTTGCTTTTCTTCTTTGGCGCTGACAAGGATGCCGAGTCTGGCTTTTTCCAGCAGGCTGCGGATCTGTTTGGTCTCGGGGAGGTGGAGGAAGGCCTCTCCCCAAAAATTTTCGGAGAAATGAATGACGGTGGAATGGACGGACTGGCGGCCCTCGGGGTCAAAATGTACGTCGTCGTACCGCCAGTAGTGGGGGAGGTTTGACCCGACGAGGATGATATCGCCGGGCTGAAAACGTTTGATGTGATCCCCTACGAACTGTGTACCGCTGCCCTCGTGGAAGAAGATCAGCTCCACTTCGGCGTGATAGTGCCAGCGGTTATTGATGAACGGGTCCCGGTCTTCCCTGACGCTGAAGGACTGCGCGGGAGTTTTTGGGACTTTCAGGAGCTTTGCCTTCATGATCTTCGTAAATTTGCTTTCATAGCCTGGCCCAAAGGTACTTATAATTAGACTTCGGTCGGGTAAGCACCGGTCAGGCCAATAGTTAACCTTAAAAAACACATTGTGAACAAATTCGTTACCGCCGTTTTTGTTGCGGCCTCCCTTTTCCCGGCTTTTTCATGCACGCGCAATCCCATTACCGGACGCAATCAGCTGAGCCTCGTCTCGGAGGAGCAGGTACAGGCGATGGCGCTCACGGAATACAAGAGTTTTCTTACTTCCAATAAGGTAGCTCCTTCTACGAGCTCTGACGCAGAAATGGTCAAACGGGTTGGGAATCGTATTGCGGCTGCCATTGGAAGGTACTATGCCGATCATGGTAACCCTGACGCGCTGAAGGGGTATTCCTGGGAGTTCAACCTGGTGGAGAGCAAAGAGATCAACGCCTGGTGTATGCCCGGAGGAAAAGTGGTCGTGTACACGGGGCTGCTGCCGGTGACGCAGAATGAGACGGCGCTGGCCATTGTGCTAGGGCATGAGATCACGCACGCCGTTGCGGGGCATGGACGCGAGAAGATGAGCAATCAGATGCTAGCCCAGGGGATCCAGATAGCCGGAGATGTCGCGTTGGGCAATAATCCTACGACGGTCAATATTTTTAACCAGGTATATGCGCCGACCGCACAGGTGGGTGTGTTGCTGCCCTATTCGCGCAAATTCGAATATGAAGCGGATCACTATGGGTTGATCTTCGCAGCTATGGCCGGCTATGATCCGCGCGAAGCTATTCCTTTCTGGCAGCGTATGGCGTCCTTAGGCGGGCAGAAGCCGCCGGTGCTGTTGAGCGATCACCCGGCGGATGCGGACCGGATCCAAAAATTGCAGGAATTGATGCCGGAGGCTCTCACCTATTACAAAGGGGGCAAGTAGGTCTCACTGCTGCCATTGCAGGGCAAAATATTCGCAGCGTCCGTTGGTCCTGTTCTCTACGGCGTGGGGCGTGCCGGAGGTCAGGAAAATGATGTCTCCGGCTTTGGCCTTTTGATAGGCGCCGTCGACGTATTCCTCTACGTTGCCCGAACGCATAAGAATGATCTCTTCGTTGCGGTGGATATGGGGCGGGTGGCTTACCTGTCCTTTGTTCAGCGTCGTTGCGTGCATGTCGATCCTTTTGAGCCAGGCCACCGGCCGGTCGAATATCTGGCGGCTTTCTCCTTTGTCGGTTGTTCTTGTAGTCAGCTCTGTCCAGTCGAGGAGGATGGGAGGACCTGCTTTTTCTGCCCTGTCGTGGTCGGGAGCTGACCAGGACCGGAAGTGGAAGGCATAATAGCCCGCGCCCTTTGAGTCTGCGTTCCTGATGGTGATGGGGTCTCCGGCGGAGAAGAGGGCGACGCCGCCGGGGCCAAGGGTTTTCGTGTCGTTGACTCTGATCCTGCCATTCCTGACGATGATCAGCACGTCGTCACCATCGGACTCCGCGGTATCCGACTGGCCTTTTTTCAGCGAGAGCTGGCGGACGTCCAGCCGGGACAGGTCGCGGGTGGAGCCGATCAGCTGCGGTCCTGTTCGTGCCGTCAGCGTATCCTGTCGTTGCAATGTCAGCCGCCGGTTATAGAATTCGGCGTTCAGCCGGCCGTCTTTTTCGAAATGAAAACGGCCGAGCATTCCGTGCAGATAAAAGTCCTGGTCGGAGGTAGGGTGTAGCGGCCAGTGGTTCCTGCCGAGGACGGCGGTCAGGCTTTGCTGTTCTGTGATGATCTTTAGAGAGTCCTTTCCGTCGGTGTAGATGCCGGTATAGCCGGAGAGGTCGGTGGATGGGAGCGTATGGGGCGGCGGGGTGAATGTGAACTGCAGACCTCTTGTGTATCCTTCGGCTTTTCCGCCGGAATGTCCCATGTCTTCGAGGATCCTGGATTGCAGCTGTAGCCCGGGGTGGCGGTCCGACAGGAGCCTGTCTACAAACTGCTGGTAGGCGCCGGCGCCGGGTTCGAGTCCGCCTTCCGCCATAAAAAGCCGGACCGTGTTGGTGGAGGGGGTATAGTTCTTTTCAAAACTGTCGATGACGTCGCGGTCCCATCCGATGGCGGGGCTGGTCAGGATGTAGCGACTGAAGAGCGCCGTCTCATTATAAAGAGCATAAAGGGTGAAGAGACCTCCGAGGGAGCTGCCTATGAGCGTTCGGTCGGTTTGGGAAGCGCCGTAGTTCTTTTCCACTGCGGGAATGAGCTCCTGTTTGATGAAGGCCAGGAATTTCGCCGCGTGTCCCCATTTATTTGAACCATCGGGGCTGGACGGCGTGAAGTCGCGGGCCCTCAGCTGGTCATAGTCGGGATTGTTGCCGCCCCAGGTGATGCCGACCGTTATAGCTGACGGGACGAAGCCGTCATAGTATTGCTGGCCGTACAGAGAGGAGACCAGGGGGAAGTCCCATTGCCCGTCGAGGACGTAGATGACGGGATAGGTTTTGTCGTGTGAATAGCCGCCGGGAAGGTTGATGTAGGCGACGTAGTCCTCTCCGACAAGATTGGAGTGGATCACCAAGGAATCTATCGGTGCTGCAGTAGCAGAAATGCTGAGCGTCAGCGTTAGGACGAGGAGATGAAATCGCATAGTTGGTGCATTAAGCTTTTACAATGTCGCTAATGTCTATGAACCGGACTCCGTCCGGTAGGGTGCCCTCTGTGGTCGCGAGAGCATGGCATTGGCTTCGGGGTCGTTCTTGAACTGCTCGGTCGCCGGATCCCAGTAGACCTTTCTTTTCAGCTTCATCGTGACGTGGTGGAGCAGGCAGGTGGTGCAGGCCCGGTGCGCGATCTCCGCGTTGGTGATAGGCGCTTTCCGGGACGCGATGCATTCCAGCCAGTTGCCGTGGTGGTCATCACTTTTATAGAGGTGGATCTCGCCTGGTCCGATCTCCGACCGGATGATGGCAGGGTCGCTGGCTTCGAGTGGCTTGACGCCGCTGGCATCCGGCACGGGGTCGCTGGCCGTCGCGCGGTAGTCGCCGCGGGTAACAAAGATCCATCCCTTCGTTCCTTCAAATTTAACGCCATTTGGCAATTCATTGCTGACGACCATCTTCACGCCATTGGCGTAAAGCGCCTCGGTGCGAAAGATGCCGTGTACGCCCCAGAGGCCGTGTGTGGGAAATTCGGCGTGTCCCCATATCTCGATGGGGCCGGTGTATTCTGTGTTCATGCCCCAGTGGGCGGAGTCGATATGGTGCGCTCCCCAGCCGGTGATCATCCCGGCGCCGAACTGCTCGCAGCGCAGCCAGCCCGGCCGGTCGAAACCTATTTGAGGGTGCACGCGTTTTTCGGTATAATAGACATTGGGAGTCGAGCCGAGCCAGGCGTCGTAGTTGAGGTTGGGGGGAATGGGCATTTCGCGCTCTTCGTCGCCGGAAGGGTCGCCCGGCAGACCGACGTAGACCGTCGTCAGCTCGCCGATACGCCCGTTGCGCACCAGCTCGGCGGCATAACGGAACTGGGGAGACGAACGCTGCTGGCTGCCGATCTGGAAGATGCGGCCCGATCTTTTCACGGCGTCGGCCATGGTGCGGCCTTCGGAGATGGTCAGCGAGGCGGGCTTCTGCAAATAGACGTCCTTGCCTGCCTGTACAGCGTGAATGGTCGCCAGGGCGTGCCAGTGGTCGGGCGTGCTGATGATCACCGCGTCGATGTCTTTATTGAGGAGGAGTTCCCGGTGGTCGCTATAGCCCTTTACGCCGTCGTAGGTCTTGCCGGTCTTTTTTGAATAGTATTCGTTGACCAGCTGTTTGCCGGCCTCTACGCGGTGGGAGTCGAGGTCGCAGACGGCAATGACCTGCGCCTGGTCGTATTTCCATACGCCAGGAAGGTCGTGACCGCGGGAGATGCGTCCCGTGCCGATAGTACCGATGTTGATGCGGTTGCTGGGGGCATATTTGCCAAAGACGCTGGCCGGGACGATGGCCGGGAACAGCGCTGCTGCTACTCCTGCTTTTGCAGAAGAGCCGATGAACTGGCGGCGGGAGAGCTTTTTCATTTGATCATGCTTATTTAGTGACAGTAATTTTTGCGGGTTGGGATAGTCGTAGTTGGTAGGGCTGGACATCAGTTGATGGTGACAACCTGGTGGATAGCGGTGCTGGCTTTTGCGCCAGGTTGTCCGCCGCCTGCGGATATATCATAGCGGCCAGGCAGCGGTACGCGTTGCATCCTGTCGTCGATGACGGTAAAGGCGACGGGGTCGATGGCGAAGCGCAGCGTTTGAGTTTCACCGGCAGCGAGGTGGATGCGCCGGAAGCCGCGGAGGGACAGGTTGGGAACGGGGACTTTTGCCTCGAGGGCCGAGACATAGACCTGTGTCACTTCGTCGCCGGGGAGCGAGCCGGTATTTTTAACGACTACGGTGACGCGCAGACTGTCTCCTTTATGGGCGGGTGGTTCGATCTTCAGGTTGTCATAATGAAAGGTGGTATAGCTGAGCCCATAGCCGAATGGATAGAGGACGGGCTTTTTATAGTATCGATAGGTCCTGCCGGCCATGGCGTAGTCGCCGAATGCGGGCAGGTCGCCCAGGCCGGTATAGAAGGTTACGGGGAGGCGACCGGCGGGGTTGTAGTCGCCGAAGAGGACGTCTGCGATGGCTTGCCCGCCTGCCTGTCCCGGATACCAGGCCTCGACGATCGCGGGGACGTGCTGGTCGGCCCAGTTGACGGAGACGGCGCTGCCGTTCAGCAGCACCAGTACGACGGGCTTGCCCAGCGCCGTTATCTCTTTGATCAGGTCCTGCTGTATTTTGGGAAGGTCCAGGGTTGTGCGGTCGCCGTGGTCGAAGCCGTCGATGGCGACGTCCATCTCTTCGCCTTCCAGCCTGGCGGAAAGGCCCATACAAAGCACTACCGCGTCGGCCTGTTTAGCGATGGCCAGGGCCTCTTTTTTTAACTGTTCGCGAATATCTGGCTGCTGGCGTGACCAGACCAGCTGCACACGTGCGTCGCCGTAAGACTCGCCGGCCTCGACGCGGATATGGTATTTCTTGCCGGCCTCGAGGCGGACGGGTTTGGATTTTCTCAGCCTGGGGTCGTTGAACTCGTCCCGGAAATGATAGCTGGTGTTGGCGATGACGCTGTCGTTCAGATAGAGGTTGACCTTACAGGTGGTGATGATGCCCAGCTGGTAGAGGCCTGATACGGAGGGAGTGAGCTCGCCTTTCCATTTTACGCCGAAGTCGTCGTCGTTCATGTCTTTGCGGGGCGCGCCTTCGTTCCATACGGCGTCGAGGTTGGAGTCCACTTCGGAGTAGAGGACGCTGCCGGCGAAGTCCTTGTTGGTATAATAGTCCGTTTGCAGTCCTTTCGCCCCGTCGTGGGAGAGGGCGGAGGACGGCACTTTGTCGAAATTGGGCAGTCCATCGGCCAGCTCGCTGCCGCGGGTATATAGTACCCGGGAGCCGGGCGCCAGCTTTTCGCGGATGCCTTCCAGCGGGGTAATGGCTTTGGAGGGGAGGCCGTTGTAGTTGCCGAGCAGCATCGTCCATTCGTCGGCGTTAGGTCCGATGACGGCTAGAGTCCGGATGTCCTTTTTCAGGGGCAGCAGCTGGTGGTCGTTCTTCAAAAGGACGATGGATTTGCGGGCCGCTTCGAGGGCCAGTTCTTTGTGCTCTTTGCTGTCGACGACGGAGTAGGGGATGGAGGCGTATTTTACTTTTTCTTCCGGGTCGAACATGCCCAGGAGCATGCGTGCTTTGAAGAGTCGTCGGACGGCGGTGTCGATCTCTGCCACGGTGATCTGTTTTTTCTTCACGGCGTCGCCGAGGTGGGTGTATGTCGTGGCGCATTCGAGGTCACAGCCTGACTTTACTGCCAGGGCGCCGGCTTCTTCGGGTGTTGGGACGATCTTGTGGTGTTCGTAGATGTCGTCGATGGCGCCGCAGTCGGAGACGACGTAGCCGGGGAAGCCCCATTCCTTTCGCAGGATGGTGGTCAGCAGATGGCTGCTGCCGCAGCAGGCTTCGCCGTGCAGGCGGTTATAGGCGCACATCACCGAATAGGCTTTGCCTTCTTTTATGCCCATTTCGAACTGGGGGAGATAGGTCTCGCGGAAGTCGCGTTCGTCGGGTTGGGCGTCGAAGAAATGCCGTTCCGGTTCGGGGCCGCTGTGTACGGCGAAGTGTTTGACGGTCGCTATCGTTTTATAATAATGTGGGTCGTCGCCCTGCAGTCCTTTGATGAACTGGACGGCCAGTCTCCCGGTGAGGTAGGGGTCTTCGCCGTAGGTTTCCTGGCCGCGGCCCCAGCGGGGGTCACGGAAGATGTTGATGTTGGGGGACCAGAAGGTAAGCCCTTCGTAGATGAGGCGTTTGCCTTTTCGGGCGAAGTCGTGGTGTTTGGCCCGGGCTTCGTCGGAGATGGCGGTGGCGACCCTTCCCTGCATGTCTTCGTCCCAGGCGGCGCCGAGTCCGATGGCCTGGGGGAAGACGGTGGCCAGGCCTGCTCTTGCGACGCCGTGCAGGCATTCGTTCCACCAGTTGTATTCCGGGATGCCGAGGCGGGGTATGGCGGGTGCGGCGTTCATCATCTGGCCGATCTTTTCATCCAGCGTCATGCGGCCGACGAGGTCGTCGACGCGCTGGTCGACGGGGAGGTCGGGATTTTGAAAGGGAAAGCTGTCGGGGTTCTTGCCGGAGTGACAGGAATGGTAGAGAAGGACGATTGCCGTCAAGGTCAGAAATCGGGGGAACTTTTTCATATGGAGCTGGGCGGGGGATTGCGCCCAGCTTAAATGTACCGATAATTTCCAAAAATGTAACCGATTACAATGGATAATTATTTTGTTAGTGGACCGGACGGGCGAACCCGCCCGGGGGACCGGGAGGATCCGGGTGGCGGCCGGTAGGTTATTCTACGACCAGCCTGCTGACTGCGGATTCGGTACCGGTGGTGGTCCGCACGATATAGATGCCGGTTGGCAGGCGTGCCGGGATGTCCAGGCTGACGGTGGTGGTGCCCCGGGAAATGGTGGTCTTCCGTGACTGGATCATTGTGCCGGCGGGGCTCCAGAGCGTGATATCGGCGGAGCCTCCGTGGGCGGACCAGATGGCGAGCGTGGTCGCGGTCCTCGCGGGGTTGGGGGACAGCCGGGTCGTAAGCATGTCGGGGTAGTCGTCTCCTGTTCGCAGGACGACTATGTTGCTATACTGCGATGTGCCGTCGTTGTCGTCCATACGGATACGGTAGTAGAGGGTCGAGCCGGAGGACGGGAGCAGGGCATCGGTGTACTGGTACGTGCCGCTGTCGGGATAGGCTTGCTGGTAGCCGACCGGGAGGAAGCGTGTGCCGTCCGTGCTGCGCTCGATGGTGAATGAGTGCAGTCCCTGCCAGGGGCTCAGCTGCCAGCCGAGCAGGATGCCCTGAGCTGTGGACCGGCCGCTGAAGGACAGGAGGCCCAGGGGGAGGACGACAAGGCACTGCTTCATGGAGATGTCGTCGAGGACGTAGTCGTTGCCGCCGCCGCCGGGGGCATTGTTCTTGATGTCGATGGTGGCGGAGGTGGAAGAGCCGTTGACGAAGGTGAACGACTTCTGCACCCACTGGCCGGTGTAGCCGATATTGCCGGTGCTATAGTAGTTGTTGCCATTGATGTTGATCGCGAGGTTCGGGCTGACACCCGGGGTAGTTCCGCTGCCGCCAGTGGCCGCGTTGGCAGAGCACTGGGGGCAGATATTGCGTACCCACAGCGAGACTGTATAGGTTGAGTTGGGAAGGAGGCTGTTGGCGGATATGGTAAATACGGTTGCCGGGGCAAAGGTGGCGTTGATAGCAAGCATGTATCCGGAAGAAGTGCCGCTGGCGGGCGGCGGGTTGCCGGTGCCATTGGAGGTACCGGTGTGGTCCCCGATCACGTCCCATACGCCGAACACTTTGTTCGAAGACGAAGGCGAGCTGCCGCTGTACGAGTTGTAGCTTGTGTTCTTCACGACGCTGTAGTCTCCGTCGACCGGCGAGTTGGCGCCGATGGCTGTATAGGTATAGCCGGTCACGCTGGAAGATGCGGATCGGTTGAGGGAGGTGCCGCTGCCAAACGTGCCGCCGCTCTCGGCGCTGATGGTATTAGTTGGGTCCTGGCTGCTGCAGGAGTAAGCGTTCGAGACGACAATATGATTAGCCGGCAGGTTGGCTGTTGTATTGTTATTATAGTGGAAAGCGCCGGCTGTGGTGATGGTGCTGCCGATTGCTGCTGTCACCTTTACCTGGTAGGCAGCCATCATGATCGTTGCGTTGGAATAGAACACAGGGGTCGTCGTTCCGCCGACGACCTTTCCTCCGAGGGATATTGTCGCGTTATCTCCCATGTAGATGACAATTACTCCGCCGGATTGTACGCCCCGATCATCTCCGGACTTGTCGGTATAGTTGCCCGTGTTCGGGATGGCAGGGTCTACTACACCCTCGTTGGTAACGGTCTTCAGCGATCCGAAGACGAAACTGGTCCCTGCGGGAACGGCGTCCTGAAAATACAAGCTGGTAATGGTTGTGCCTGAAGGGACGCTGATCACCGCGCGCATCTCGAGGATGTCGCCGGTCATAACAGGCCCGCCCGAAGGTCGGCTAACATTGAGATAGGAGCCCTGGATCTGGATCTGGGAAGAGCCAGTCAGAAAGAATAAGGTGCCAAGAACCGACAAAATGATCGATTTCATGGGATCTGGATTGGGTTTAGTTGGTATAAGGGTGTAGTCGGCGCTAAAGGTAGACACAATATTTCCCTTGAGAATCATTGAATTTACAGATCAGTAGCGTCATGAGACGAGATATCTGCACACAACCGTATACCTTTATCGGTTGTTAAGTGAAATTATGGCGAGATCAAAAACTTCTGCAGCATCGGAACCCCTGACCTGGAAACAACGGATCAACGCACTGCGCAATCTGCCGCGCTTCTTCCGGCTTGTATGGCAAACAAGCCCAGGTATAATGCTGACTAACACATTGTTACGCATTACGAGATCGGCGATACCTGTAATTATCCTTTATGTTGGCAAGCTCATCATCGACGAAGTTATTCTCCTGGCCAGGGCCGGCGGAAAGGGGGACCTCCACTATATCTGGGAGCTGGTGGCCCTGGAATTTGGCCTGGCCCTCTTCTCGGACGGTCTGGCGAGGGCGATTAGCCTCATGGACAGCCTGTTAGGCGAAAAATTCGCCAATTTTACTTCAGTCCGGATCATGGCGCATGCGGCGAGGCTCGATCTGGACCAGTTCGAAGATTCTACATTTTACGACAAGCTGGAAAGGGCGAGGCAGCAGACCAATGGGCGAACGGTATTGCTGTCCCAGGTGCTGGGACAGGTACAGGACCTGATCAGCATGGGATTTCTTGCTGCCGGTCTCATGGCGTTCAATCCCTGGTTGATCCTTTTGCTGCTGGTGGCCGTGGTGCCGGCTTTTTTGGGGGAGTCGTATTTCAACGACCGCAGCTATGCGCTGACCCGGTCGCAGACGACGGAGAGGCGGGAGCTGGACTACCTCCGATTTTTAGGCGCCAGTGACGAGACGGCCAAGGAGGTCAAGCTGTTCGGGCTTTCGGGTTTTCTGATCGACCGGTTCAGGATGCTGGCGGATAAGTTCTACCGGGACGCCCGGACGCTGGCGATAAAACGGTCTGCATGGGGTACTTTTTTTGCCCTGCTGGGCAGCGCGGGGTATTATTCTGCGTATGTGGTCATCATCTTCCGGGCGATTCACGGGAGCCTGTCCATCGGTGATCTGACCTTTCTGGCGGGATCGTTCAGGCAGCTGAGGAGTCTGCTGGAAGGGATACTTACCCGATTTACAAGCGTTTCACAGGGCGCGATCTATTTGCAGGACCTTTTCGAGTTCTTCGAGATAGAGCCCCGGATAAAGCCGGCTGCTCATCCGCGGCCATTTCCCCGTCCGGTAAAAGAAGGGTTTGTCTTTGAGAATGTCGGCTTCCGGTATCTGCACTCCGAGCGCTGGGCCAACAGGCATCTGAGCTTTACGCTGAGGGCGGGTGAGCGGCTGGCGCTGGTTGGCGAGAACGGCGCCGGCAAGACCACGCTGATCAAGCTGCTCACGCGGCTGTACGATCCCACCGAGGGACGGATACTGCTGGACGGGATCGACCTGCGGGAATATGACCCGGATGATCTTCGTCGGAATATCGGCGTTATCTTCCAGGACTATCTGCGCTACCAGATGACGTTGGCGCAGAACATTGCGGTGGGGAATATCGGGCATAAGGAAGACAGGGCGCTGATCGAGACGGCGGCGCAGCAGAGCCTGGCGGATTCCGTTGTCGAAAAGCTGCCGGGTCGCTATGACCAGAAGTTGGGGCGCTGGTTTGGGCAGGGCGTAGACCTGTCGGGGGGCGAATGGCAGAAGATAGCATTGGCCAGGGCGTATATGCGGGATGCGCAGCTGCTGATCCTGGATGAGCCGACGTCCGCGCTGGATGCGAGGGCGGAGTACGAGGTCTTTCAACGTTTTACCGAGTTGACGAAGGGGCGGACGGCGGTGCTGATCTCACACCGGTTCTCGACCGTCCGGATGGCAGACCGGATATTGGTGCTGGACAAGGGGCAGTTGCTGGAGATAGGGACCCATGAGGAGCTGCTGGAGCGCGGGGGACGGTATGCTGAGCTCTTCCATTTGCAGGCGAGGGGATATAGGTAGACGAATAGCCCTATTTTTGTAATATATGAAGGTCCTGATCATCGAAGACAACCAGGAGCTGGCCCGGAATATCCGTGATTTTCTGGGGAGGGAAGGGTATATCTGCGCGTCCTGTGAAACGTTGGAGGAGGCGAAGGAGAAGCTCAGCCTTTTTAAATACGACTGTATCTTGCTGGATATCGGATTGCCGGATGGCAATGGCATCGGTCTGCTGACCCTGATACGCACCGAGCACAAGGATAGCAATGTGCTCATCATCTCTGCGAAGAATGCGCTGGACGATAAGATCATCGGGCTGGAGAAGGGGGCGGACGACTATATCACCAAGCCCTTCCACCTGGCGGAGCTGCACGCCCGTATCAGGGCCGTCTACCGGAGGAAGAACCTGGGCGGGGCCAGCATTGTGGAGTTCAACGAGATCAGCCTCAATACGGATACGTTCGAGGCGCGCATCAACGGTACGCTGCTGGACATGACCCCCAAGGAGTTCGACCTGCTGCTGTATTTTCTTGTCAACAAGAACAGGGTGCTGTCCCGGCAGGCGATAGCGGCGCATCTGTGGGGGGACTATACCGACAACCTGGCGAATTTTGACTTCGTGTATCAGCACGTCAAGAATCTGCGGAGGAAGATCAGCGGCGCGGGGGGGATGGATTATATCAGTACCGTTTATGGCCTGGGATACAAGTTCAATTCGCATAAGCAAGAATGAGATTAACCATAAAGTTCACGCTCTGGTATTTCGGCATCATGCTGGTCGTGCTTCTCATCGGGGGCGCGATCGTCTACTATGAGATACAGTGGAAGATCAGCAGGGTGGAGGTGGCGAGGCACGAGCGGCTGAACGACATCATCGCCCAGCAGATAAGGGAGGGCGGGGACTACACGGGGCACCCTACCCGAAGAAGGGCGACGATCACGCGTATTCCGGCGGATTCTGTTCCGCGCGGGATCAGCTCGTACTACACGCGGGGTGTCGAATGGAATCCCGAGTTCCAGGTACGCGAATACCGGCTGGTCGTCACTTCCTTTTATACTATCGGTGATATGCACTACCGGGTCTCAACCTATTCCTTTATTCCTTCCTTTTACCAGCTGCTGCCTGGTGTCGTCGACTCGTTCAAATGGATACTGCTGCTTCTGCTGGTCCTGGTCGGCATCTCGGGAGGGCTTATCTCCAAATACATTCTCGCGCCTTTCAAAAGGACCCTCCGCGTTATTCAATCCTTTGAGCTCAAACAGAAGGAGGCCATCCGTCTTCCGGGGACCAGCACTTCCGAGTTCAGGGAGCTGAATGAATTTCTGCTGAAGATGACCGACAAGGTGCGCGAGGACTATCAGTCGCTGAAGGAATTTACCGAGAATGCCTCGCACGAGCTGCAGACGCCGACGGCCATTATCCGGGGCAAGCTGGACCTGCTGATGGAGTCGGACATCCGGGACGAGCAGGCGGTGCTGATCGCCGAGATGCAGAATGCGCTGGAGCGGCTCAGTCGTATCCACAGCTCGCTGACCCTGCTGACCAAGCTGGAGAACCAGGAATATGCCGCGAAGGAACCCGTCAACTTCAGCCGGCTGACGCGGGAGGGGCTGGCGTCCTTTCAGGAGCTGATGCAGATGAAGCAGCTGCGGCTGGTGGTAGAAATAGAAGATAAAATTTATATACCGCTACACGCCTCGCTGGCCGATCTGTTGTTGACCAATCTGATCAGCAATGCTATCCGGCATAATGCAGGGGCCGGTGTCATCTTCGTGCGGCTGCGGCGCGAGGGGCTCGTCATTGCCAATACTGGACAGGAGCCATCGGTGCCTACGGAGGAATTATTTGAACGGTTCAAAAAAGGGAATCCCGGTAGCGACTCCATCGGCATAGGGCTGGCAATCGTCCGCCAGATCTGTGATATGAGTCATTTTGATATTATCTACGAATACCAGGAGGGCTTCCATATTCTGGGTATCAGCTTTTTACCCCGACAGGCTGCTTCAAAATTGCTTCAAAATCTTTCGGTCCCTTTGCTGAAGATCAGACAGGAACCAGAATGAAAAAAATAGCGCAATTATTGTTCTTCAGCTTGTTGGCCGGTGGCGTCAGCGCGCAGGTGCTGACATTAAAGCAGGCGGTTCAGACCGCTATGACCAATTATGGTACCATCCGGGCCAAGGCCAATTATGTCAAAGCTTCCCAGGCAAATGTCAGGGAAACAAAAAGGGAGTATCTGCCGGACATCAATTTTGCCGCGCAGCAGGACTACGGTACGATCAACAGCAACTATGGTCCGCTGGCTGCTTACAAGGTACCGGGCGTATCCTCTTCGGGTCCGGCGCTTGGCTCTCAGAACTGGAATGCGGCCTTTGGCGCTCTTTATCTGACGAATGTCAACTGGGACTTCTTCCAGTTCGGCCGTGCGAAAGAAAAGACAAGGGTAGCGCAGACCGTACTGGGCAGGGATCAGGCCGACCTGGACCAGGAGCGCTTTCAGCAAAGCGTAAAGGTATCGGCTGCCTATCTCAATCTGCTGGCTGCGCAGCAGCTGGTCATCTCTCAGCACAAGAACCTGGACAGGGCTGTCAGCTTTCAGACGGTGGTCACGGCGCGGGCCAAGTCCGGTCTCAATCCGGGAGTAGACTCTTCCCTGGCGAATGCGGAGGTCTCCAATGCGCGCATCGCCCTGACCAATGCCATCGAATTTCAGCAGGAGCAGGCGAATCAGCTGGCGCAGCTGATGCAGGTGCCGGCGCCGGATTCCAACAACTTCTCCCTGGACAGCCTTTTCATCTCGCGTATACCCAATGCGCTGGGGACGGCTCCCGCGCAGGCTTTCGAGCAGCATCCCCTGCTGAGATACTTCCGCGAGCGGATAAGCGTGAGCGACGAGCAGGCGAAATACCTCAAGACCTTCAACTACCCGACCTTTTCTCTTTTTGGCGCTTTCCAGGACAGGGGCAGCGGGTTTAGTTCGGGCTATGCGGCGAACCAGAACGCGTACACCAGCGACTACCTAAAAGGTGTTAGCCTTGGCGTGGCCAACTATGTAGTTGGGGTTGGTGTCAGCTGGAACCTGACCACTCCGGTACGTATCCACCAGCAGGTAGCGGCGCAGAGATGGACTTCCGAGGGGCTGAACGAAGAATATGGCCTCATCAGCCAGCAGCTGAAGGCGCAGCTGGTGCTCTCCGAGACCCGGATCAGGAATGCGGTGGACAACTATCGCGAGGCTCCGATACAGGTGAAGGCTGCCAGTGATGCCTACCTTCAGAAGACGGTGCTGTACAAGAACGGGCTGGCGACCATCGTCGACGTAACGACTGCCGCGCTGGTCCTTAACCAGGCGGAGACACAGCGGGATATCGCGTTCAATAATGTATGGCAGGCGCTTTTGTTCAAGGCGGCCTCCAGCGGTGATTTTAACTTGTTCTATAACGAATTTTAAATACGACAATGGGATTAATCAGAAACGCGCTCAGAAAGCCTATCACCATACTGGTATTGGTGGCTGGTTTGCTGTTCTTTGGTATCGGCGCCGTCCGTACGATCAAGATCGATATATTCCCGGACATGAATCTGCCGGTGATCTATATCTCCCACCCCTATGGCGGTTTCACTCCCGACCAGATGGAGACCTATTTTGGCAAGCAGTATGTGAATCTGCTGTTGTATGTCGGTGGGGTGAAGAGCATCGAGACCCGGAATATCCAGGGGTTAACGCTGATGAAGCTGACCTTCTACGAGAATACGAATATGGCCCAGGCCGCCGCGGAGGTGACGGCCTATACCAACCGGGCGCAGGCGAGCTTCCCGCCGGGTTCGCAGCCCCCTTTTATCCTGCGTTTTGACGCTTCCACGCTGCCGGTGGGCCAACTGGTGCTGAGCAGTCCCACGCGTAGCAACAACGAGCTGCTTGACCTGGCCAATATCTATGTCCGTGCGCAGTTCAGCACAGTTCCCGGCCTGGTGTCCCCGGCGCCTTTTGGCGGCAATATCAGGACCATCGTGATCAAGGCCGATCCCGAGCTGCTGCGTGCACACAATCTTACCCCCGACCAGCTGGTAGAGGCGTTGCGGATCAACAACCAGGCGAATCCATCGGGGAATGTCCGGATCGGCAACTTCAACTATTTTACGCCTACCAATACGACCATCGAGACGGTGAAGGACTTCGGGAATATCCCTATATATACGGGTGGCGTGCAGAACCTTTACATGAAAGACGTTGCATCGATAGAAGATGCGGCTGATATCACGGCGGGGTATGCGCTGATCAATGGCAAGCGCTCGGTCTATCTTCCCATAACAAAGTCCGCGGCGGCCTCTACGTGGGAAGTGGTGCAGAACCTGAAGAAGGCCATCCCCAGATTCCAGGCCCAGCTGCCGGAAGACGTCAAGCTGAACTATGTGTTCGACCAGTCTGTATATGTCATCAATGCCGTGAAGAATCTGCTGACCGAGGGGGCGATCGGGGCTGTGCTCACGGGGCTGATGGTGCTGTTGTTCCTGGGTGACCTGCGCGGGGCTACCATCGTTATCCTGACCATACCCATCTGCGTTATATCCGGCATACTATTTCTAAACCTGTTTCATCAGACCATCAATATCATGACCCTTAGCGGGCTCTCGCTGGCGATAGGGATATTGGTGGATGAGTCGACGGTTACGATCGAAAATATACACCAGCATTTGGCGATGGGCAAACCCAAGTCACTGGCCATCTGGGATGCCTGTCGTGAGATCGCCTTTTCAAAGCTGCTGATCCTGTTGTGTATCCTGGCTGTATTTGCCCCGGCGTTCACCATGGGTGGTATTCCCGGTTCGTTGTTCCTGCCGCTGGCGCTGGCAATCGGCTTCTCGATGATCGTATCTTATATGATGGCTCAGACCTTTGTGCCGGTCATGGCCAACTATCTCATGAAGGGGCATCATAGGAAGGGGCAGCATTTTGCCAGTGATGAAGAAGAGTACAAGGCTTCCGGTCTGAGGCCGGAAGACGAGGCAGACATGGCTTTGGAGAAGATGCATTCGCTCGAGCACGGTCACGGCGAGGGTGGGAAGCTGACGCGCTTTGAGCGGTTCAGGGATCGATTCCTCCGGTTTGTGGATCGTATCCTGCCTTTGCGTGCGCCGATAGCCGTTGCCTATATTCTATTAGGGTTGGGTGGGGCCTACCTGATGATCACCCATATTGGCCGGGACGTATTGCCCAAGTCCAATGCGGGGCAGTTCCAGGTGCGGCTGCGGGCTGCCGATGGGACCCGTATCGAGCGTACGGAAGAATATACGCTGGCGACCCTGAAGGTCCTGGATTCTTTGGTCGGACACGACAACATCGAGATCACTTCCGCGATGGTAGGCATGCACGGTGGGCAGTTCTCGACGAATCCTATCTATCTTTTCATGGCAGGGCCGCAGGAGGCCGTATTGCAGGTGAGCCTGAAAGAGGATTATAAGGTGGATCTGGACGACCTGAAAGAACGTTTCAGGCAAAAGCTCGCGCAGGATGTACCGGCGCTGAAAGTTTCCTTCGAGCCGATAGAGCTGACAGACAAGATACTGAGCCAGGGTTCGCCGACGCCTGTCGAAGTGAAGATAGCAGGGAAGAACAAGAAGCTCAACGAAGAATATGCGAAAAAAGTGATTGCCAAATTGCAGGAGATCCCCTATCTGAGAGATGTCCAGATCGGACAGGCCGTTCACTACCCCGCGGTCGATATCGATATCGACAGGGTGCGGGCGGCTCAGCTGGGTACCAATGCAGCAGTTATCGGCCGTTCACTGATAGCGGCGACGTCCTCTTCGCGTTTTACCGAGAAAAATGTCTGGCTGGACCATAAATCCAATCTGTCCTATTTTGTACAGGTGCAGGTACCTGAGAACAAGATGACGAGCCTGCGGGACATTGGCGAAACGCCGATCCTGCCCAATTCGTCCCGACCTGTGCTTAACGAGGTAGCTTCGCTGAAAATTGATAGCGTATACGGCGAAAACGACAATATCGGCGCGACCCCTGTGCTGTCCGTTACGGCCAACCTGAATAAGATGGATCTTGGCAAGGCTTCTGTCGACGTGAAGAAGGCCATTGCTTCTCTCGGCACGATGCCGCGCGGTCTGACCATAGACATAAAGGGGCTCTCCGAGGTGCTGACCGATACGCTGGACAGCCTGCAGACGGGGCTGCTTACTGCCGTCGTGGTCATATTCCTGATGCTGGCGGCGAACTTCCAGTCCTTTAAAGTGTCTTTGGTAACCCTTTGCACCGTACCTGCAGTATTGCTGGGGTCGCTGGCGCTGCTGATGGTGACCGGCTCTACGCTGAATCTGCAGTCCTATATGGGTATGATCATGTCCGTGGGGGTGTCCATTTCGAACTCTGTCCTGCTGGTGACCAATGCCGAAGATATTCGCAAGCGGACCGGTAAGGCGCTGGAAGCCGCGCGTGAGTCTGCGGCCGTGCGCATGCGTCCGATCATTATGACCAGCGTGGCCATGGTGGTGGGTATGATACCGATGGCTTCCGGACTTGGTGAAGGCGGTGAGCAGGCTGCGCCATTGGGTCGTGCGGTTATCGGGGGGCTTGTCGCCTCGACGTTCGCGGCGCTTTTCCTTCTGCCCCTGATATTTGCGTGGGTGCAAAACAAGACAACTACGAACTCCGTGTCCCTTGATCCATCCGATAAAGAAAGTACACACTATATACCATCATTATATGAACAAAATGAGAAATAAATTAATCTTTGCTGGGGCAGGCGTCCTGCTGACTGTCAGCGTATTCAGCAGCTGTTCGTCTTCGGATGGAGAGGAGCGCAAACCGGGCAAGGCCGAAGCCGCCCATGTTGACAGCTCAGCTGCACCGGTGGCTGTTTTCGGCCTGGAAAAAGGGAGACTGTCGACCAATTTCGTCACCCCGGGCGAGCTCATTGCCTATCAACAGGTGGACCTCTATGCCAAGGTCAGCTCGTTTGTGAAAAAATTATACGTCGACGTTGGTTCTGAGGTAAAAGCGGGGCAGCTGCTCGTGACCATGGAAGCGCCTGAGCTGGGGTCTCAGCTGGCGAGCGCGCAGTCCCGTGTCAAGTCGCAGGAGGCGCTCTATATAGCGAGCAAGGCGAATTATGACCGGCTTGTAGAGACCAGCAAGACGCCGGGGACCATCTCCCAGAATGATATCGACCAGGCGGATGCGCGTCAGAAGTCCGATCTGGCGCAGTGGGAGGCGGCAAAGTCGGCATACAGCGAGGTTGCCGAGACCTTGAAATACCTGGAGGTGCGGGCGCCGTTCAGCGGCGTTATCAGCGCGAGGAATGTCAATCCCGGGGCTTATGTAGGACCGTCCGGAAAGGGGTCGGAGCTGCCGATGTTCACCCTGCAGGAGCAAAAGCACTTAAGGCTGGTCGTTAGCGTGCCTGAGGCCTATACGGGCTTCCTGTCCCGGAAGGACGTAGTCAGGTTCACTGTCAAGGCGTTGCCGAACCAGGTGTTCACGGCAAAGGTCAATCGCCTGGCGGGGGCATTGGACAGCCGTCTCCGGTCTGAACGTACCGAGATGGACGTCTACAATGACAGCAGGAAGCTGTTGCCGGGTATGGTCGCCGAGGTCAATCTTCCGATGCCGGCGCAGGACAGCAGTTTTGTGGTGCCTGTTACGGCGGTGGTCAATTCGACCGAAAGGGTATTTGTGATCAGGGTGGACAGTGGTCACAGGGCACAGTGGGTGGACGTGAAGACCGGGCGTGCTGAAGGGGGAAAGATGGAGATATATGGAGACCTTAAGCCGGGTGATCAGCTGGTGAAGGTTGCCAGTGAGGAGCGCCGGGACGGATCGGTAATTAAATAGATCGGGTAAGGGACAGGTCGGGTTAGGTCAGGGAGCCCAGTAGTTACCTGAAAGTATGATCATGTTGATCATTTTAATGCTGTTGTCGTAGTAGTCGAAGTCTTTGCGTTTGAACTGGACGATATAGTCCCAGAGTCCGTTCAGCCACTGCTGGTTCTCGGGGCTCGCGGTGGCGGCCACTGCGAAGGGGCAGATAAAGCAGAGGGCCTCGAAGTAGCGATGGGGGAGGTCTTCGCCGGACAGGTTATAGCCGGCGGAGATATTGTTCGGCTTGCCCTGGGTGGTTGTCCGTATCCAGGGATTGAGACGGGACAGGAAGGCTGCGGCCTGCGGGTCGCCGGAGAGGAGATAGTCGGTGGCGATACGCCAGGGTACTCGGCAGGCATTGAAATTATACAGGCCGTCGTATTGCGACTCCAGGTAGTGGGGTTGGGCAGGGATGGCGGAGATCTTTTCGACGGCGCTGGTATCGGGCAGGTCACCGTCGCCGCGGGAGTCACCGGACATAGCAGCGCCCTGGCCAACGGGGGGCTGGCCGCCTGTGCCTGTGATAAATACGTTAGGAGGGGGCGGGGTGATATGGATCGCCTTGATGAAGTCGGGAACGAGTCCGGCTTCGGGGCTGTAGGTATCCTGCAGGTAGCGGAAGACCTTATAATTATTGGCGATGGCGGTATCCCAGAACGGGTCCCCGGAGGCTTTTCGGAATGCCCTAAGATGGTCGGGCATGAAGTCCGAGGATCGCATGTCGAAATAGTCCTTGCTCCTTTTGCTCCAGCCGTTGCTTTCCATAACGATATATGTATCAGGGTTCACTTCCTGGTGGCGGATGGCATTGATCATTGCCAGGGCTTCTTCCCCGTATGGGATTGTGGTATGGGTTCCCCACTGTGCCTGCGCCAGCAGGAGGGAGTAGGCGATGTCCATGTCGCCGTCCGTTGCGGTCCCTCCGTCCAGGCTCTGGCAGTCTTTGGTTTGTGTCCAGGCCATCAGGTGCGGGCTGGTCGTCGCCGGGTGGGCCTTATAAAAATTATAGAGGGCGTCATAGGTGGCTTGTGCGCCGGGGTCGTAGCCGGCCATGAGGGCTACGATCATCATTCCATAGCCCTGGCCTTCCGATACACATATATTGGTGCCCCTGGTGCCCTCGAACCAGACATAGGCTTCGTTGGGGGCACAGCTATAGCGGATATAGTGTTGTTTCCATTGCCGGTAGAAAGACCGGACGCTGTCGTCCATCGTCTCCTGGCTGATATGGTCGGGGAGGATGGTCCCGGGGCGATAGGGGACGTGCTGGGGAAAAGGATGGGCAGGAGCGTTGTCGCCCGGCCCGTTAAAAGATGCGGTGGCAGACAATAAGGCCAAACACACCAAAGCTGTTTTTATTCTGCGCATTGTACCGTGGAAATTTTGAAACAAAGAGACATTCACGTCAATACAAACACCCTGCCATTTCTTGTGCGGTCTTAGCCAGCGGTTTGTTAACATTTCTTATAGGAAAGTTTAACAAGGCGACAACCATCACTATTTAACGTCGATCGCTCTTAGATAGTATTTGAGAGGATGCAGCGGTCTTTGCCGGCTGCAAATGTGCATATATTGGCTAACGTTGATACACAAACGAAAATAACTCCGACACTTAAAACCTACAATATGAAGTTGACCCCGTTATTGTTAGCTACTCCCTTATTTCTTTCTTTCTCGTGTAACCGCACCGGTCTGCCGAATACCCAGCTGGGCAACTGGGTGCAGGCTGCGGCGATAGGCAATGCTCCGCGGAGCAGCGCGGCCTGTTTTGTCATTGGCAATACGGCCTATGTGGGACTGGGTTACAATGAATCGCTGACTCAGCCGGGGAGGTTGAAGGATTTTTGGGCTTTTACGGTCGAGACGGGCTGGACGCAGGTAGAGGACTTTCCGGGAGAGGCGCGCAGCAATGCCGCTGCGTTCAGCATTGGCAACATTGGCTATGTGGGCGTGGGATGGAACGGGTTCAATGTCTACCAGGATTTCTACAGCTATGACCCGGCGGCGCATCAGTGGACGCGCAGGGCCGATTTTCACGATCCCCGGTATGACGCCGTGGGCTTTGGGTTGCAGGGGAAGGGCTATATCGGCACGGGGTACAACGCGTACAGCCGCAATGATTTCTATGCCTATGATCCGGCGGCGGACAGCTGGGCGCTGGCGCCGGGGACGTCGGGGAATTTCTCCAAGCGGCGGGGAGCGGTAGCGCTCGTCTACAAGGACAAGGCATATGTTGTCGCAGGCTCCAACAACGGGGTAATGGTAAAGGATATGTGGTCCTTCGATCCTTCACAGGCGGCGCCCTGGCATCCGCTGGCCAATATTACGAATACGGATCCCGGCACCTGGGACGACGACTATACGGATATCCAGCGTGAGCTGGCCACGGCATTTGTCAATGGGGACAAGGCTTTTCTGACGACGGGCAGCAATGGGACGATGCAGACGTCTACCTGGTCCTATGATTTCGCAAGCGACCGGTGGACCAGGCGGACGGCATATCCGAAGTCTCCGCGTACGGGTGCTGTATCCTTTACCATTGAAGGGATGAGCTTTGTAGGGTCGGGCTTTAGCGGCAGCAATACGACTTTTGACGACTTTGACCGATTTCTGCCGGACGTGCCATTCAATGCCAATGATTATTAGCGGATCATAATGATCTGTTTGGCGATAGGGCCCTGGATGTCAGACAGGCGGACGAGATAGGCGCCGGCGGGCAGGCCTGTGAGGGCTATCTGCTGGCGTCCATCCAGCGAAGGCCATTCCTTCTCCCGGAGGCGACGGCCATTCATATCAAACAGCTCGACGCGCGCCTGGCGGATGGTCTTTGCCGTCTCGACATAGACCGTGCTGTTCTCTACTATCGTCGGGTAGATACGGTTGGTGGTATTGCTGTGACTGACGAGGCTGGCGACGCCGGAGTAATTGTTCTGGCCGTCGATGTCGACCATTTTCAGGCGATAATAGACAGTGCCGTTATATCCGAAGAGGTCCGTGTACTGTGTCGTGCCGGAGGGAAGGGATTGAATGTCCTGGAAGTTCTGTCCGTCGGTGCTGCGCTGGACGACGAAGTGGTCGAAATTGACGGCGTCGGTGAACGTCCATTTCAGCAGGGCCTGGTCGTCGGATCGGGCGGTCACTGTCCAGCTCGTGAGGGTTACCGGGAGGAGGGTGGAGCTCCATGAAAAGCTGACGCGGTTGACACCGCCGTTCTCATAGTATTCCAGCACCATATTCTTTGTGCCGCTGAGCGTGGCCGAATATGTAGAAGTGGTGTAGACGTGGTCGTTCCAGCTGTTGATCACCCAGGTAGAGCCGCCGTCGAGGCTGAACCGGTAGCCGTCGTCGCCCCCGACGGTGATGACGTAGTTGCCGTAGGGCAGGTTCTGCTGCAGCTTGTAGCGGGCGCTGAACTGTTCGGTCACCACATAGCAGCTATTCGTGTAGTAGTTGCCATTATTGGTGCCAAAAGTCTCGTCGAAGGTGGGGTTGCTGGCCGTGCCTTCGGTAACGTCGCCTTTGTAGGTGTCGAAGTTCATGCCCTGGTAGAGGTGTCCCTGCCAGACGTTGTTGGTGCCGTAGGCCGTGGGGCTTCCGCTGCCTGTGCAGTTGTAGACCAGGTTGAAGGTGACGCGGTTGCCGCCGCCGTTCTCGTAGTATTCCAGGACAAGATCTGTCGTGCCGGTCAGCGAGACGGTGATGCTGCTGGTGGTATAGCCGTGGTCGTTCCAGTTGTTGATAGCCCATGTAGTTCCGCCGTCGAGGCTGAGGCGGTAGCCGTCGTCGCCGCCGACGGTGATGGTATAGCTGCCGATGAGGGACTGATTTAGCTTGTAGCGCATGCTGAACTGTTCGGTATAGACGCTGCAGCCGTTGGTCGTGTAGTTGTTCTGGTCGCCGCCAAAGCTTTCGTCGAAATTCGGGCTGGAAGCGGTGCCTTCGGTGACATATCCCTGGTAGTAGTTGAATGCGGTGCCTTTGTAGGCATAGCCGATCCATACATTATTTGTGCCGTAGGTACTCTGGTCTCCCTGGGAGGTGCTGCAGGCCTGGGCCATTGTTCGATGAGTGGATAAGGCCATGAAAATGAATACGAAACATCTTTTTGCAAAGGATACGTAGATAGGGTCCATTTATTACAGTTTAATAGGCAGTCCAGCGTATTGCCAGCGGGATGCCAAACTGTAAATAATTGGTTTTTATGGTTTTAGGTTGTCTGCAAACAGAGAATTGTTCCCTTGATGGGAAAGAAATCCATAAAATGGATGCGTGTCCCGGTCAATACTGGCCAGAGCGGTTTTTGGCTGTTGTATCGATGATATACTGGCTGGCGTTGCCATTGCCCTGGTCGACGCCCTCGGCACCGGGGGGAGGCGTTTTCTCGATGATCCCGTCGCCGCCGGCGTAGAGGCTGGAGGGTGGGATGCTGTCGGGTTTGGCGAAGCGGGCATTGCGGTTGAGGCCAAGTGATCTGTCGGCAAGGGCTTTCTGGAGGAAGTATTCCACGATAGGACGGGCCGCCTGTCCGCCGTCGCCGACGCCGGCGCCCATATGGATAAAGCGGTCGTCGCAGCCCACCCAGGTGCCTGCGAGCAGCTGTGGGGTATAGCCGATGAACCAGGCGTCGGAGTTGTCGTTGGTGGTACCCGTCTTGCCGCCCATTTCGGCGAGGCCGAGGCGTTCGCGCAGCCCTTTTGCCGTACCGAAGTCCACTGGTCCCTGCATCATCCGGGCCATGGTGTAGGCGGTCACCTGGTTGAGGACCTCTTTTTGCCTGGAGGTGAAGTCGGCCAGGAGGTTGCCGTGCTTGTCTTCGATGCGGGCGATATAGTAGGGTTCGACGTTGAGGCCGCCGGTAGGGAACATGGTATAGCCGCTCATCATCTCATAGAGCGAGAGTTCGCAGGCGCCGAGGGCCAGCGAGGGATAGGGCTGGACGGAGGTGGGGATATTGATCTGCTTCAGGAATTCGGCAAAGCGATCGGGGCCTTTGGGGCCGAAGGATTTCATGATATAGGCCGCCACTTCGTTGATCGACCAGGTAAGACCGGTAGCCATGGTCCGGGTGCCGCTGACGTTGGGTCTTGCTTTTGCGGGTACGTAGGCGTTGTATTCCGGGAAATATTGCTGGACGGCCTCGCATTCGGTCTCGGGGGTGAAGTTGAAGTCTTCGATCGCGAGGCTGTACAGGAATGGTTTGATGGAGCTGCCTACCTGTCGTTTGGTCGAGAGGTTGACGTGGTCGAACTTATAGGTCTTGAAGTCGATGCCGCCGACCCAGGCTTTTATTTCGCCGGTGAAGGGGTCCATGACCATAAAACCGGTCTGCAGCATTTGCCGGTGATACTTGATGGAGTCGAGCGGGGTCATCACGGTATCTTTCTCGCGGGTCGGCGTCCAGGCGAATACCCTCATCTTTACGGGTGTGTTGAAGCTCGCTTTCAGCTCGGCTTCTGACAGGCCTGCTTCTACTCCGCTGCGCCAGCGTTCGCTGCTGTGCATGGCTGCTTCGAGCACGTTGGCGTGGTCCTGCCACACTTCGCCTTTTTTGATGGCGGGGCGGGAGTCCAGCTGGCGCTGGAGGACGGGCATCTGGCGGGCTACGGCCTCGTCGGCATACTGTTGCATGCGCGGGTCGATCGTCGTATATATCTTGAGTCCGTCCTGGTAAAGATTATAGGGTTGGCCTGTAGCCGGGTTGGTGTGTTCCTTGCACCATTTTTTGAGGTCGCCGCGAAGGATGTCGCGGAGATAGGGGGCGATGCCGTTGTTCTCGTCCAGTTTGCGGTAGTGGCTGATGTCGATGGGCTTTGCCTTGAGGGCGGTGGCTTCTGCTTCGCTGAGGTAATTATGTGAGGCCAGGCGGTTCAGGACGACGTTGCGTCTTTCGGTGGCCGCTCTTGGATTGGTGCGGGGGTTGAAGAGGCTGGGGTTATTGACCATTCCGACCAGCACGGCGGCTTCGTCGGGGCTGAGGTTGGCGGGCTCTTTCTGGAAGAAGGTGCGGGCAGCGCCGCGGATGCCGTATACATTGTCGCTGAAGGAGACGTCGTTCAGATACAGCGTAAGGATCTCTTCTTTGGTGAAGTTGCGTTCCAGCTGGATCGCAATTATCCATTCCTTCAGCTTCTGGATGACGCGGCCGATCTTGTTGTGGGAGCGTTCGCCGTTGAACATGTTCAGGGCCAGCTGCTGGGTAAGGGTGCTGCCGCCGCCGTCCCTGCCGAGCTTGAGGACTGCGCGGAGGACGGCCTTGCCGTCGATGCCCGAGTGTTCGTAAAAATGTTCGTCCTCGGTGGAGACGAGGGCGTGGATGACATTGGGAGAAATATCTTTATAGTCGACGTGGACGCGGTTGCCCCGGGAGGTATAGTATTTTCCCATGGAGCTGCCGTCGGCGGCATAGACCTCGGAAGCGAGCGTAAGGGATGGATTTTCGAGCTCATGGAGGGAAGGCAGCCTGCCGAATACGCCTGTAACGATGCAGGTGATCAGGACGATAAAGCCTACCAGGCCGATAAAGAAGACAGCCCAGAAAATACGGATGACTTTGCGCATGATGTAATATCGTGCTTTTGCACAATAAATTGTGCAAAGGGCGGGTTAAAAATCGGGGTCCTCGCGCCGGTTAAAAAACCCGTTGTTTTATCCGGTTCATGAAGGCCTCGCGGAATTTTTCGCTGATGGGTATTTGGATGGTCCCGATGAAGACGTGGTTGTCTTTTATCGCATCCAGTCTCGATAAATTAACAATATACGAGTTGTGGATGCGCGCAAAGGAGAGGGACAGCTGGTCTTCGATGTCTTTGAGGCGTCGGTAGACGAGGAGGCGCTGTTCGGGGGTGACGATGCGGGCGTATTCTTTTTCGCCCTCGATATAAAGGATATCCTTTAACAATACCTTTTGGAGGGTCCGGCCGGATTTGATAAAGAAATATTCGTCCTCTTTGATCAGCGCCGGGGCGGCCTCGGCGGATGGGGGGGCGGCCTCGCGGGGCGGGGTGCCGGTTCTGGCGAAGAAGGCGTCTATCTTCTGCATTGCGGCGTAAAAGCGCTTCAGCGTGATCGGCTTGAGTAGGTAGTCGATGGTCGGGAAGGAGTAGCTTTCGGCGGCATATTCTGAATACGCGGTGGTAAAGACGATATGGGTCGAAGGCGGCAGCAGGGCGGCCATTTCCATGCCGGTCAGCTGGGGCATGTTGATATCCAAAAAGATGAGGTCGACATTGTCGTTTTTGAGGAAGGCGAGGGCTTCCCGTGCGTCGTAGCATTTGGCGCGCAGGTCCCAGCCGGTGTTCTGCCGGATGAACATCTCCAGCAGGCTTACTGCGTTGGGTTCGTCGTCGACGATGATACAGCTCAGGTTCGTGCTCATAGCAGCGGGATTTTTAGGTAGGCTTTAAAACAGGTCTCCGTGCGGGTTACGTTGAGCTCAAAGAGGCGTCCGTAGAGTAAATTTAAGCGTCGTTGCAGGTTTTCGAGCCCTGAACCTTCTTTACGAAAATGGGGCGGGTCTTTGGGCAGGGCGTTCTCAGTCAGAAAAAGCAGGTTGCCGTCGGCGGTCTGCAGGGACAGGCGGACGTGGTTGCCTGTGGCGCCCCGGTCGATGCCGTGCTTGAAGATATTTTCCACAAAGGTCATAAGTAGCATGGGAGGGAGGAGCGGATCGCCTTCGCAGTCCTTTTCAAACTCCACTCTTACGCCATGGCGTATGCGAATCTCTTCGAGCGCGATATAGTTCTCGAGGAATTTGATCTCCGTTGACAGGGCGACCTTTTCCTTCGGGCTTTCGTCTACGAAATAGCGCATGATGTCGGAGAGGCGGCCGATCAGCAGGGCGGTGCGGGGCGCTTCCCGGTAGGCTTCGTAGTAGATATTATTGAGGGTGTTGAACAGGAAGTGGGGCTGTACCTGTGATTTGAGCAGGTTCAGCTCGGCCTGGCTTTTTTGTTCGAGCATCTGCTGGGCCTGGCGTTTGAGCCGGAAATAGGCGATGGCGATCCGGAATACAAAGCTGAGGAGGTAGATGACCAGGCCGGTGGCGATGAAATAGACCAGGGTCTCGGCGGTCAGCGATTCCGGCTTGCCTTTCAGGAAGTAGTGGTTGTACAGCCAGATGGAAAGGATGGCGCGGCCGGTGCTCACCGCGACCAGCAGGAGAACGGCGCCGGCGATGTAGGCCGCGATCCGGCCTTTCTCGTAGAGCCTGGGGAACAGCAGGCTGATATTGCCATAGATGATGATGGCATAAAAGAAGCTGTTCATGGCGCTGTAGGTGAGCGCCTGAACGACTCCGTCCATGGGCAGGTACGAGAGGAAGTTCAGCAGGAACAGGGTACCCCAGACGATCAGCTGCAGCTGGACCGGGGTAGCGTTGCGAAAAGACATGCGCATTGCGCAAAAATAGCCCCTTTTTTTCCGGACGGGGCATCTTTTCAGCGATCCGCCGGGTTGCTTCAATGGTTCGATATTTCGCGGTTTACTAAAAAACGGGGCGGGGTGGTTGAATGGATTTTGGCGGGTTGTTTCGGGGGGAGAGATTTGCCGGATAAATCCTTTTTTATGCGTCTTTTTTATCTGGTTATACTATGGTTATTATTGCTGCTTACGGGCAGAGTGATCGCCCAGGACGAAGGTTCGTCCACGGGCGGAAGGGCCGATACCGTTCGTCCCGGCAAGGGTGCGCTGCCTGCCCATTCGCTGAAGCCGGGGTTGAGGCAATACCTCCTGTGCTACCAGGACCCGAAGAATGACAGGAAGCTGACCTTCTGGTACTGGCTGAGGGATATCGCGGTACAAAAACAGGGCGGGAAGGACGTCTATGTGATCACCCAGCACTGGTATGGCAGCGATAGCGGCAGCTACCGGCGGGTCTACTCCATCAATGACGCCGGGGATTTTGCACCGCTGTATCACCGCGAGCTGGTGAGGGGGAAGCTGAATGCCTATGACTGGAGGGGGGACGGTATTGCGGGGGCCGATAGTGTGGAGGGCAATGTGCGTAAGGACTTTCGCCTGGCTTTTGACCAGCCGAACTACAACTGGAACCTGGATATCGAGACATTCGAGCTGTTGCCGCTGGCGGAGGGTAAGGCGTTTCTGATCAATTTCTATGATGCGGGGTATGAGGCGCCGAAGTATGTGCGGTATACGGTCAGCGGCAGCGAGCGGATCAGGCTCCTCGACGGTCAGGAAACGGACTGCTGGCTATTGCGAACGGAGGGTACTTTGAAGGGTGGGGACTATTCTGAGACCTTTTGGATCAGCAAGAAGGGGCACGAGTTTTTGAAGGAGGAGGATCATTTTAATGGGATGGTGCGGTATAAGGTGAGGATGCCGGATGCGATGCCGGATATCCGGAAGGGGTTTGCACAGTAGGCGGGTCCCGGGAAAGGGCCGCGACCTGAATGGTGGCGGTTTTGGTCGTTTTGGCCCGCGTGCCAAAAAAAACAGTGGTTTTTGAGCCTCCCGAAGTCATATCGGGAGGCTATTTTTTTTCAAAATGAGTGAATTTATATGACGTGATTGATGAAGAAAATTCAATTAAGGGCCGGGTTTTTGAGAAAATAATAAAAAATTGTGAACGGGTTGTTAACGTCTTTTTCATAAGGGATTGTTTAATAATAAATTAACAATGAAATTTAATCATATTAAGATTATTTGAAATTTAATTCATTTGTGGCCTATTTCAAATTTTGCATATCTTTATCCAAGAATTGAATGTATTAGTTTTTTGTTAATATGAAATCCTGCAAGTTATGAGCAAAATCACTCTTAAAAGGTTCTTACCCTTCTTCCTGCTGGTGGCGGTGGCCGTCGCGGCTGTCTTTATTCCCAGTCTGCCTTCCAGTATCGATGAAAGTAAGTACAGCCCTGCGGACATTACCTGGATCCTGGTTGCTACGGCCCTGGTATTCCTGATGACGCCCGCCCTGGCCTTTTTTTATGGGGGTATGGTCAATCGCAAGAACGTCCTTTCCACGATGATGAAGAGCGTGGTAGCTGCCGGTGTGGTCGGCGTGTTGTGGATCGTGGTTGGCTACAGCCTTTGTTTTGGTGATTCGATCGGCGGGGTTATCGGCAATCCTTTGACGCATCTTTTTTATAAAGGCGTGGTATCCGGTCCGGTATGGGGTCCGGCTCCGACCATTCCCAAGGCATTGTTCTCGATGTTCCAGCTGATGTTCGCGATCATCACTCCGGGGCTGGTCGTAGGGGCCATCGCCGAGCGGATGCGTTTTTCGGCCTATGTGCTGTTCACGGTATTATTCAGTCTTTTGGTATACGCTCCCCTGGCGCACTGGAGCTGGCATCCGGATGGCTTTCTGGCCAAGATGGGCGCCCTTGACTTTGCCGGCGGTACGGTAGTGCATATCTCTGCCGGTTGCGCTGCCCTGGCAGGTGCGCTGGTGCTCAAAAGGAGAAAGGTCCATATCGAACGCGTGGAGACTCATCCCGCTAATATTCCCTATGTGCTGATCGGTACGGGGCTGCTGTGGTTCGGATGGTTCGGTTTTAATGCCGGATCTGCACTCGGCGCCAATTCCCTGGCTGTCAGCGCTTTTTCTACAACCAATACCGCTGCCGCCGCTGCGGGTCTTTCCTGGATGTTCTTCGACGTGATGAGGGGCAAAAAGCCTTCCGTGGTCGGTTTCTGCGTCGGAGCTGTCGTCGGCCTGGTGGCCATTACGCCTGCTGCGGGTTATGTAGCCATACCCCAGAGCATCTTTATCGGTGTATTAGCTGCTATTATTTCGAATATGGCCGTACATTTCAAGGCGACAAAAACGGTCCTCGACGATACCCTGGACGTTTTCCCCTGTCACGGTCTCGGAGGCATGGTCGGGATGCTGCTGACCGGTGTGTTTGCAACAGTGACGGTCAACAAGGCGGGCGCGAATGGTCTGGCCTATGGCAATGCCGGTTTCTTCTTCACGCAGCTGAAGGCCATGCTGATCGCGGTCACGTATAGCTTTGTCGTTTCCTATGCGATCTTCAAGTTTGTGAACTTCATCGTGCCGCTCCGGGTGAGCGAACAAGAGGAAGAAGAAGGCCTCGACGCCAGCCAGCACGACGAGAAGTATACGCAGGGTACGCTGCTGGTTGCCACCCCCAAGGGGCTGGAAGAGCACGAAGTGATTTAAAATATTCTGATCGATCTTATAGAAGGCTGGTCGGATGACCGGCCTTTTTTCTATTTTTACCGCCACTATGATCACTCAGGAAGTACTCGCCGAAGCAAGAAAACTGTGGGACTATCACCATCTGTACCACGTACCGGCCCCATCCGATTGTATACTGGTACTCGGGAGCCATGACCTCCGCGTAGCCGACCGGGGGGCAGAATTATACCTGCAGGGGCTTGCGCCCATACTGCTGTTCTCCGGAGGACTTGGCTATCTTACCAAGGGACTATGGACGGAGCCGGAGGCGGACCAGTTTGCGCGTATCGCGCTGGACAGGGGTGTGCCGTCGGAAGCGATCTTTATCGAGAACAGGTCTACCAATACCGGGGAGAATATACAGCTCTCCCGTCAGCTGCTGGAGGAGAAGGGACTGCATCCGCACAGCTTTTTGCTGGTGCAGAAGCCCTATATGGAACGGCGCAGCTATGCCACCTTTAAGAAGCAGTGGCCCGACAAGGAGCTGCTCGTCACTTCGCCGCAGATCGCATTCGAGGACTATGCCAATGAGGAGATACCCATGGAGCGGGTGATCAACAGCATGGTCGGTGACCTGCAGCGTATCCGGATCTACCCGGAGAAGGGGTTCCAGATCCCCATGGAGATCCCCGACGGGGTGTGGGATGCTTATGAGAAGCTGGTAGCCTGGGGATTTACCCATCATCTGGCCAAGGTATGATCAACACCTAAACCTTTTGTATACTTATGCGTCGACTTGTCGTACTCATCGTCTTTTCATTTGGGCTGTTCTCCGGTGCCCGTGCCCAAAGCGGTGTGCGTGATTCCATCATCTATTACCAGAACGAGCTGAACAAGATCTACCGGGCATCCTATGATTCGCTCCAGAAATCCGATGGGGTTGTGGAGAATACCCGGAAGCTCAGGCATTTTGAGGGGCTGTCCCGGAGCTATACGGCCCTGTCCGTGTTCGGCGAGGTGGCGGCGGCCGATTTCGGGTCGTTCAACAAAAGCATAGCGGCCAGCGGTTTCGGACCTCTGCACGGGCCCAATTTCCGGGGAGGCTTTGGGATCAGCCACAAGGGGTATAGCGGGGTAATGATCGATTTTAATTTTTTCTCGGCGGCGTTCGACAGGAAGAGTGTCAAGGGCGACGAGCGGATCGGTGCCAGCTTTTCGGACTTCTTCCAGCTGCATTTGGGCTACGCCGTCGTCAGCACCCGGATGTTCAACGTCTATCCTTATGCGGGTTTGTCATTCAGGGCCTCGCAGCTGACCTATGACGCGCCGGTTACGACCAATCCCAACTACACCAGCATCGTCGATATCATCCAGCACAATTCGGCTTACACGGCTACTTCAACGCGGCTCGGCTACCAGGCCGGTCTGGGCATCGACTGGGTCATAGGCCTGGACAACAAAGGCTATCACGGCATCATCCTTTTCAACAAGACCGGAACTGACGGGGCGTTTGGAGGGGATGAGAGTTATAAGATCGAGGGTATAAAATATACGCCCGGTATCCGGATGGGCAACTGGGTCTCCGCGTTGGGGGTTAAGTTGTTCTAGGGGCGCTACCGCAGAAAACCCTTCAACTGCTGGAATGCGCTGATGAAGAACTTGTACTTATTGTCTGTGTGCGCCCAGGCAATAGTGCGGTGCTGAAAGACGTCCTTTATCATTGCGTTGGCCCTGCTACAATCCTCTTCGTCGAAGAAGCAGCCCTTCCATCTGGCGGGAAGCTCTTCCATTGGCTTGAGGGTAAAGCCGTTGCCATAGATCTTGATAGCGGTGGGGGTGCTCCTGACGTCGATGGTCGACAGCTCGTTGGCGAGCGCCCAGCCGAAATAGGCTTCCCAGAACTGGCAGTGGTTGTAGAGGCGGTTCCTTATCTCTGCGTCGCTCTCTTTGTGCGTCGGCGGGATCCGCCATTTGTTGTTCTGGATGGAGAAGGGGTCGTCCGCAGGTTTGGCTGCGGCAAGTGGCTGGCTGTCGAATACGCCGGTCTTTCCGCCGCCGAGGTCTATCTTCATTTCTTTTGGGCCCATATCCGTGACAGGAAATGAGCTGTTATTGTTGCTTCCGCCCGTCTGGTCGGTGAGGTAGATGGTCTTGTCCTTATACTTCCAGCTGCCGTATGTGAAGCTGCCGAAGTCCCGGGTAAAGGTGCCGTCCTTGTGGAGCGATATGAAGCTGGCGGGGTTAAGAAGGCTGTCCGCGTCGCCGCCATTGCTATAGGTGAAGAACCAGAGCTGGGGCAGGGGATCGTTGAGCAGCTGGCAGCCGCTGAGGGTGATAGCCATCGAAAGGGCGAAGGCGAGATAAAAGGGGGCTGTTCTCATGGTCTTCAATTTACTGACGGGCGCGCAGCCCCGAAAGATACTTATAAATTTGTTCCTGCGAGCGGGTACCGGATGACGGGGGCGGGTTTTCGGGATCGATCGCGACCTCTTCGGAGTGGCTGTCGATCGGGACAGCGGCGGCGGTATCTTCCAGCTGCAGGCGGATCAAATTGCGGATCTCTTCTTTCAGCGCGGATTCGTAGACGGGGAAGCAGACCTCGATGCGCCGGTAGATGTTGCGGTTCATCCAGTCGGCCGAGCCGAGGAATATCTCTTCGTCGCCGTTGTTGTGAAAGATGAAGACGCGGCCGTGCTCCAGGTAGCGGTCGACGATGCGGCGGATGGTGATGTTCGCGCTCATGCCGCTGACGCCCGGGATGCAGCAGCAGATGCTTCTAACGATCAATTGTATGCGTACTCCGGCTTGCGACGCTTCGTACAGCTTGCCGATGAGCGTCTGTTCTTCCAGGTTGTTCATCTTTATCGTAATGCCTGCGGGTGCGCCTTTGCGGGCATTGGCGATCTCTCCGTCGATAAGGGCGGTAAAACGGTCCTGGAGGTTGAACTGCGCGACCAGCAGGTGCCGGAATTCGATCTTCTCTGTCTTTCGCGGGTCTTTGCGTTTGCTGAGGAAGATAAAGAGCAGCTCGAGCTCGCGCATCAGGTCGTGCTGGCCGGTGAGCAGGATATGGTCGGTATAGAAGCGGGCGGTATTTTCGTTGAGGTTGCCGGTGGCCAGCAGACCGGCGTAGTGGACGCGGCCGTCGATATTCTTTTTTACGAGGCCGATCTTGGCGTGTACTTTCAGCATCGGGATGCTGTAGATGATCTTTATCCCGGCGTCTTTCATTTTGCCGGCCCATTTGAGGTTGTTCGCCTCGTCAAAACGGGCTTTCAGCTCAACGAAAACGGTCACTTTCTTTCCGTTGCGGCAGGCGCTGATGAGCGCCTGGACGATGCGCGAGTCCCTTGCTACGCGGTACATGGTCAGGTATATCTCTTCCACGGCCGGATCGATGGCGGCCTCGTTGAAGAAGCGCAGCACCGGGTCGTAGCTCTCGTAGGGAGTATGCAGCAGCAGGTCTTTTTCCATGACGGCCTTCAGGAGGCTGGGGTGACCGGTCTCTTTCTGGCGGAGGGCCGGCCATGGCGTATAGGATAGCGACCTGTCCTTTATGGGGAATCCCGAGAGGTCGCGCATGTTGTGGTAGCGGCCGCCGCTAACGAGTGATGCTCTGTCGAGTCGCAGCCGCTGGACCAGCGTCTCCATGGTCCGAAGAGGGATGCCGGGTTCGTGGAGGAAGCGCGTGGCGAGGCCCGCGTCCCTTTTGGCGAGCTTCTTTTCTATCTTCTCGGCGATATCGCCCTGGTATTCGTCTTCGAGGTCCAGCTCGGCGTCGCGGGTTATTTTCAGGCTATAGACGCCGCTGATCGTCGACCGGGGAAATGCGCAGGCGATGTTCTCCCGCAGGATATCGTCGATGAACAGGATATAGCGGGTATTGCCCACCGTGGTATCATAGAGTCTCGGCAGGCTGTCGGAGGGAATATTGACGATGACCAGCTGTTCTCCTTCCTGGCTGTCGCCGAGGACGACGAGAAAATAGAGCTTGTCATTGCCGGGGAAAAAGTCGGTGCCATGCGTGAGGTATACCGGCTGGATGAAGGCCAGCATCTGTGTAAAAAAGTAATTCTGTGTTGTCTTTTTTACGGATTCCGGGATGGGTTCGGCGTATACGAAGCGGATGCCATGGGCGGCAAGCGAGGGAAGGATACCGGTCCTGAATATGCGGCCGTAGGACTCGAGCTGATAGTTGAGACGGGATGAAATTTGTGTTAATAATTTTGTTCCTTCGGCTGAAACATAGCTGTCCCTGGTCGATCTTATCTTTTGAAGGGCGGCGAGCGCGGGGATGCGTACCCGATAAAACTCGTCGAGGTTCGAGCTGTAGATCGAAAGGAAGCTGATCCGCTCGAGCAGGGGAGTCGCTTCCCGCGCGGCTTCTTCCAGCACGCGGTAGTTAAAGGTCAGCCAGCTCATGTCCCTGCCAAAAAAAGAATAGGAAGAAGCCATATGGTGCAAAATACTGTTTTTTGAGAAGGATGCAACAGGGGTATTTTGTATATTTGAAATGACTTATGACCCTCGCCAGCAATAACCATTTCCTTCAAACTATCCGTCACTTAAGGGAACAGGAGGAGATGCTGATCTATGACCGGTTCGTATCTACAACAAGGACCGAAGAAGAGGCAGTGGGAGATTTCCTGCAAGAAGAATATGAAAAGGAGATCGTCGGCTATCCCGGCTATCCTCCGCCCTTTGAGCAGGAGGCGGCGGTATGGGCGGCGAAGATCGTCTACCGTGCTGCTCAGCTGCTGTTGTCCAGGGACCAGAATAATAAGGACCTGGGTCAGCTGCTGGCGGATTATCCGGCAACGATCGATGCGGCGGCTATGCTGTCGGCCGATCTTTGCCTGCGTTGTCTGCCGGATGTCGTTGCCAAGGCCATGGAGATAAACCCGGATGATGCGTTGGCGCCGATGCTGGAAGATGTCTTGAGGACATGGCACTACTCGGGGATCGGCAGTTTCAAAGGGGAGGAGGTATTTGACTGGGCACCCGTGCTGGCCAATGACTGTCTCCGGCGGCTGTATGTCGACCGGGTCATCGGCAGGCGCGTAACCGTACTGGCGAACAGTCCTGTCCTTCGGTCGGAGGTGCGCGCGGCGCTGGGTGATCATAGCGGCTATTTTTGGAAAGATTTACAGCAATATGATGAATCAGATAGAGAAACTAAATAAGGTCCTGCACTACGTCAAGCGCGCTTTTGTGGGCAAGGATGAGATCGTCGACCTGCTGGGCATCAGTCTGCTGGCCAGGGAAAACCTTTTCCTGCTGGGGCCTCCCGGGACGGCGAAGAGCGCCATCGTGCGGCTTTTGTCGTCCTGTCTGGAAGACGGGAAGAACTTCGAATACCTGCTGACCCGCTTTACCGAGCCCAATGAGATATTCGGTCCCTTCGATATCCGCAAGCTGAAAGAAGGCGAGCTGGTGACAAATACCGAGGGGATGATGCCGGAGGCTTCCTTTGTATTCTTCGACGAGATATTCAATGCCAACAGCGCCATTCTCAACAGCCTGCTGATGGCGCTGAACGAGAAGGTCTTCAGGAGGGGGAAGGAGACGCGTCGGCTGCCGGCGCTGATGTTCGTAGGGGCGAGCAATATGCTGCCGGAAGATGAGGCCCTGCAGGCGCTGCTGGACCGGTTCCTCATCCGCGTGAAATGCGACTATGTCGATCCGGACATGCTGCAGGAAGTCCTGTTGGCGGGCTGGAGGATGGAATCGGGCGGGCAGGACGAGCGTCCGTCCATATCATCCGCGGAGATCGTCGCGTTGCAGGCAGCCTGCCGGGAAATAGACCTGTCGACCATCCGCCCGACCTATATCGATATCGTCCACAGCCTCCGCAGCACGGGCATCAAGGTTTCCGACCGCCGTGCTGTAAAGCTGCAGAATATCATCGCTGCCAGCGCCCTGGTCTGTGGAAGGAGCAAGGCCATCCTCTCCGACCTGTGGGTGCTGAAATATATCTGGGATACCGAAGAGCAGGTGGAGATACTGACCGGCATAATCGACGCCGTCATCGAAAAGGAGGACGCGGGTCCGGCTCATCCCCAGGCCTTGTTCAATAAGGTTCCCGATCCGGAAGAGGTCATGAAGGAGGTCAGCTTTTTGTCTTCCCGCTGGGCGCTCGATGGACTGTCCTTCGAGGAGCAGAACGTGATCAAAGACAAGCTGCGCTATGTACAGACCCGGTGCAGCTGGATCAGGAACCAGGAGCAGAAGCAATACGTTCAACAGGAAATAGACAGCCTATGGCAGCGGATCTTTCAAAAGATGTGATCTATCTGCTGGAGATCGGCAGGCCGCATCTGGACTATCTGGGGCCGGTCAGGCACTGGGGGCAGCTGAGGATCGCCGCCTCGCCGGACGGGTACTGGGTCAGGGGACTGACGGCAGAGCAGGTGGAGTCTACCGAGATCAGGAGCATCCCGTTCAAGAAGCTCTATTACCAATACGAAGGCCAGCCGCAGCTGCTGTTCCCTTATGGGGGGGCGGTACCGGTGAAGAAGCTGCCTTCCACGCTGTTGTGGACGCCATTGGAGAAAGCGATGCCGCTGGAGCATCCTGCCTATAACCACAACTATTTTGGCCTTGTCGAAAAGCTGTCTATCCGGCTGGTGGCGTCGGGTTCTGAAGAGGAGCCAGTGGCCCTGCTGGTGCCGATGCAACAGCTGGAGGTCTATATACAGACGGCGCCGGCGGTGCGGCTCGAGCCGCTGCTGTGGGTGATCGTCGACGATCAGGCGCTGGTGCTGGGCAGGCCATTGCTGCCGCTGCCCGGAAAGAGCTATTGGCAGAGGGGGAACCATCTGCTGCCGGCGGGGATGGACTTTGAATGGAGTGTGCTGGCTCCGACACTCGAAAAGGAACTGGATCCGGAGTGTTGGTTGTTCTGGGAGGAGGGTGGGTCCTGCCTGGCGGTGGATAGGAAGGCGTGCCGGCCGTTGTCGATCAGCTCGTTCAGGTTGAGCATGATAGATATCAAATGAATTACTTTACGGTATATCAGGATTATTTCTGGACTCTCGAGGAGGGTGGGGAGGTTATTGCCGTCAATGGAGGCGGCACGATAGCGTATAGCCAGTTCGTTTTGCAGGTGCTGGCAGACCTGAGGGATCAGGGCCTGCCTCCGCTGGGGTCGCTATTGCTGGCGATACTGGCGACGAATCAGACGATGGGAGGAGATCCGGTGGGGATAGTAGAAAACCGTGTTAAAGACAAGAGCGACTTTGCCGGGGCAATTGAACTTATCACAAAGGCTATTCGATTCCTTCGCATTCTGACCTCATTGCCGGGTCAATATACCACTGGTAATCGACGTATTCAGCTTTTCCAATTATTGTTCGCCGACTGCCATGGTATCCTGTCTAAGGCCGACTCGGAGCAGATACTCGAGGAGACAGAGGAATTGGAGGCGCACGTTGACAATCCGTTGTGGAACCTCTCCGAGAACAAGCAATTTGACGCAAACGTACTTTCCAACGAATTCTACTGTATCGCGCAGCTGCTGGAAAAGTTTCCGTCGAAGCAGGCGCTTATCGAGGCGCTAGCCGGCATACCGGCGATCGAAGAGCCGATACTGGAGGAGGAAGAGCAGGCGCGTCCGGCGCCGGGGGATTTTGTAGAAGCGCTGACTGATAACCCCGCGACCTTCCCGGTAGGCGTGCTGATCAAGTCGCTGTGGTCGGGGATGAATATTCCTATCCACCACAGCCTGCCGACCGCCCAGCCGCTGGGCGGGTTCTCGGACCTATCCAACAAAGGAGACCTGGACAAGCTGCTGATCTCGGAGTTCGCGACGGACGACTGGCTGTTCCTGTCGCGATTGGCCAATAACGAAGCGCTGTACCTGCACCGGGAGATGCCGCCGGGGGCGGACCCGATGGAGCGGATCGTCCTGATCGACGTTTCGCTGAAGTCGTGGGGCACGCCCAGGATACTGGCCTATGCTGTCCTGCTGGCTATTTCCAGGCATCCCCGAACAGATATCCCCTGTAAGGCCTACGCGGTGGGGAGTGGCTTTCATCCCGTGCAGACGGGCACTGTGGAAGAAGTCATTCAAAGCATCCAGCTGGTAGACGGGGCATTGCACCCGGCCGGAGGGCTGGCGCAGTTCTTCGATAGCGGTCCCGCCCCGAAAAGGTCAGAAGTCTTTTTTATTGCCTCTTCGGATACGATGCGGCACCCCGCCGTCCAGAAGTTTTTTGGCGACAACTACTCCCGTTTCAACTACTGGGTGACCACCAGTCACGAAGGCGAGCTGTCCTTTTACCGTAATCAGCATAAAGGGCGGAGGCTGGTACAGCAGCTGAAGCTGCCGTTGCAGCAGCTCTGGGAATCGCGGAAATGGGAGAGGAGGGAAGACCCGCATGAAGAGACGGAGCCGGGTAAGCTTCGTATACCCATCCTCTTCCCGCCGCCCACGGCGCCGAAGAAATTCTTCGTCGGCAGCGAGTTCGATCTGTTTGCGGTCACCAAAGAAAGAAACCTGCTGCGGCATCCCTGGAACGAAAGGGCCGGCGGGATGGGCTGGCAGCTGGTGATGGAGCAGGTGCCGCCTTCGGCCAGCCATTTTGCGATGGGGCCGGACGAGGACGGCAGGCAGCTATTCCTTTCCTTTAAGGTCCACAACCGCGAGCTGACGATCTGCCAGCTGGCCACGGGGGAAAGCAGGTCGATCTTCTTCAACGAGTGGAAGCCTTCCCGGTTCCCGGATTTCTTCTTTATGGAACAAGAGTTCCATTATATGAATGATGAATATTGCTGGAGCTTTTCTTTTCAGCAGGAGATCACGGTGCAGAAGAACAGCATCGGCGGCACCAACCGCTACATCAGCTGGTATGAGACGCTGCAGCAGCGGACGGAGACCGGGAAGTCCGGTATCTCCTTTACCTGGTCGGTGCTGAAGAATATCCACCACGTCTTTATCAACCAGCAGGGAAATCTGGTATTCAATAAGCACGAGCTGGTATTGAACCAGGCGGGGCATCTGCAGCTGCTGTCGGCCGAGCGCCAGTCGCGGGGAGTTGCGGCCTCGGCGGAGTATGACAGCCTGCGGAACGAGTTCGTTTTTCCGGGAGGTAATAAGGTAAAAGTGCATCGGTCGGGCATGATCGTTCTGGAGCCGGCAAATACGGAAGAGCTGTCGGCCAGTGTTGCGATCGGGAGCTGCAGAAATGCGGTCGAGGTGATCAAGGTCCTCCGGGAAGAGCTGGGGATCGACCTCAGGAGGGGAAAGGAAATTGTGGACGCTCTACCCATGAAGCTCGGGGAAAGGCAAAGCGAGGAAGCCGCAAACCGGCTCAGAGACCGCCTGATAGCGATTGGCGCTGAAGCTTCTGTGGACACAAGCGATGTGCCGCGACCGATATATATTCCGGCGGCGTTGGATGCGTCGCTGGCGGCCGCGACCGATGTGTTCTTTTCGGGGAACATGTATTATTACCCGAAAGAAAACCTGCCTTTGATCAAAATAAGTGTCCCTGTTTTTTATGAACAAAATATCCGATCTTTCATTCAACAAGTCCTGCAATGCAGCTGACCGTGCAGCCATACCATAAGAATAGCTATCCGCGGGGAGGGATAGTGATCCGGGGACAGCAGCTATCCGGCTGGCTCCGGCAGGTGGAGGCTATGGGGGTATCGCTCGAGGCCACTGCGCTCTATCCTGTTCCGGGTGAGACTGCAAACTCTATTTGGGGCTGTCTGCTGGTGCTGCAAGGCGAAGGAGGCAGGTGGCCGGAGGACCCGGGCAGCAACGTATATTGTCAGTGTATCGAAGGAAGACTGTTCATCCCGGCGAACAGCCGGCTTTACCCACAGTTATCTATAACCGAATTTGACCGGCTATTCAAGGACCGGCTTCATTTTTACCACCCTGAGACGGGGTGGGTCGAGCTGCCGGAGCCCGTTAAATGGCGGGAGGTCCTCGTGCGGCCTGAGGCTGCCATTAGGCAGATCTCGACGCCTGCTGAGTCGGTATTCGTTCCGTCGCGGGCGACGGCATTCTATAAGCAATCCCTTTCCCCTGAGGAAGCGCTGGAGGATCTTGCGCTGGAGTTCCCGCAGGCGTCTGCCAGCAACCGGCCGCTGTCTTTCGGAGAAAAGATCAGGCTTTGGATGCTGCGGCTATTGCTGGGCAGGGCGCGTGCAACTTCGGATAAGGTCCGGTCCAAATGGATGGAGCGGCTGCAGGCCAACCTGGACGAGCTGGAAGAGCGAAACAACCGGGAAGTGGACAAGCTGCTGAAGCTATTTAAAAAGGACCCCATCGAAGCGCTGAAATACGCGATCCCGATCGACAACGATGGCGTGTCGAGGGGCGGGAGCGCTGCGGCGTTCGTCCTGTCCCGGGTGTGGGCCAATTTCTCTGTTCTGGGCAATCTGCTGGAGGGTATGGGTGGCGGACGCGGAACGGCTTCTTCGGCTTCTGCCAGGCTGGGGCATCACCAAATGAACCTGCTGAACCAGGAGTACCGGAATACAGCCCTTACGCTGATGCAGAACAAGGACTATCGTCAGGCCGCCTTTGTGTACCTAAGGCTCCTGAAGGACTATCACGCCGGCGCCGAAGCGCTGGAGAAAGGCGGATACTACTCCGAGGCGGCGTCCATCTATATCAAATACCTGGATAATAAGCTCCGTGCCGCGGAGTGTTATGAAAAGGGGCAGCTATATGGAGAAGCCATCGAGCTCTACAAGGAGCTTGACCGGAATGAGAGGGTCGGCGATCTTTACCTCGTCATCGGCAAAAAGAAAGAGGCGCGGCCGTGGTTCGAAAAGGTCGTGGCCCAGCACCTCGACCACCAGGACTATATCCGGGCATCGCTATGCCTGCGGCATAAATTGGAGGAGCCGGAGCAGGCGCAGGGGTGGCTGCTGGAAGGATGGCGGAATGACCGGGATGCTATCACCTGCCTCAACGCGTACTTTTCCGAGATCCGGGATGACCGGCAGCTGGACAGGGAGATCAATATGGTCTATTCGAAAGAGACCACCGAAAAGAACAAAGAGAAATTCCTGCAGGTGCTGAAGCAGCAGGTCGAGCGGCCGGGCGTCGAACAGACGGTTCGGGATATTGCTTATGAAATAGTTGCGGACCGCATAGCGGCTGATCCCTTTATCAGCGGAGAGCTGCAGGCCTTTAATAAAAAAGACAAGCGGCTTATAAAGGATATCCTTCTGTACCGCCAGCAGCAGCGGAAATAGCTTTATTTCCCTGTCTTATTCCTTTTTCGATATTCTACAGGCGAATGCCCCATCAGCTTGGAGAACATCCTCGAGAAATAATACTGGTCCTCGATGCCCAGGGAAGCGGCCGTTTCCTTCACGGTCATGCCCGTGAACAGCAGATACTGACAGGCTTTCTGGATCTTCAGATGATTGAAGTACTCAATAGGAGAATAGCCGGTCCTTTCGCGGAAGACAGCGGAGAAATGTGAGACGGAGAGCTTGGCGAAGCGCGCGAGCTCCTGCAGGCTGATCACGGTATGTATCTTCTTTTGCATCAGCTCTATCGTATCCTCGATGAGGTCGGCTTCCTTTCTTTTTTCCGAAGAGCTGAATTTTTCCCCGTACAGCAGAGAGGACAGGAAATGATAGAAGATCATATTGACGTAGCGCAGGTTGTCGCTGCCGTATCCTTTTTCGAGCCCGGAATAGATCTCTTCAAAGAGCCTGATCCTGTTCTCGCTGTAGGCGAGGTCGGGTTTATAGTTCTTAGTGTTCTGGATGATCAGGTCGACGATGAACATTGCCAGCTCTCCATTAAAATGTAACCAGTAGATAGTCCATGGGTCAATCTCGTTGGCTGCATATTTGTGCGGGGTACCTGCAGGGATGACTATGAACTGGGACGCTGAGAGTGTCGTTCTTTTTCGGTCTATCTCGACCCAGCCGCTGCCTTCCACGTTGTAGATCATGATATGCTGGCCGCTCCCTGCCGTGCGCTCTACATAGTGGAATTCCGCCTTGGGATAGTAGCCGATGTCGGTAATATATATCTGTCTTGTCACCGGATCGCGCACCAGGAAATCCGTGGTGATCTTTTTCGGCAGGACGATCAGCCGCTGCCCTTCGAAACCCTGCCGTTTGCGGTGTTTATATTTTTTTGCTGACATTGGTGTTGTGACTGCAAATTAAGGAAACCAGAAAATAATCCATCTTTTTCAGAAGAAATACTATTCTTTCTTTTTGGTGATGGAGCGAAATTTGGATTGCAATAAAGCGATTGTAATGCCAAAACCTGCCGCCTGTATCTTTTTTCTGTTGCTCATCTCTGCTATTGCCGCAAAGGCCGAACGGGTCGTTAGTGTTGTGTCGCCCGACGGGAAGACCGAGGTCCGGCTGGCGTTGGGGGCCTCGATCCAATACAGTGTCTGGTATGAAAAGAGGCAGATTATAGGGAGCTCACCGATATCGATGACGGTCGACGGTGCTGTGCTGGGGAAGGACGCAGGGGTCAAAAAGATCAGCAGGGACAGTGTCCGGTCGGTCATCACGCCGCTGTATGGCAAGTTCGACCGGTTGACGGACGAGTATCACGAATTGCGGATCGATTTCAGCCAGTCTTTTTCTCTGCTGGTGAGGGCCTATGACGAAGGGGTATCCTGGCGGTGGGTTACCTCTTTTCCCGGTGAGATCACGGTTAACGCCGAGACCGTCGGCGTCGCGCTGAGTCCGGCTTGTAGCGCATTGCTTTCGGTAACGCCAAAGCTTACTACGTGGGAGCTGCCCTATACTTCATATCCTTCAGTGGGCCAGGTTCCTGATTCCGACAATATTATAGTGCCGGCCCTGTTCACAGACAGGGAGATCCGGGTAGTGGTCGCGGAGTCCGATCTGCGGGACTATCCGGGGATGTTCCTGAAGAAGAATGCTGGTGGTTTTCGCGGTTTTTGGGCGGCTTATCCCAAAAAGGAGACGCCTTATGGAGGCGATTGGGGAATGTCGACGAAGGTCGACGAGCGCGAGGACTATATTGCCCGTACGGACGGCAGCCGGGCATTTCCGTGGCGGGTGATCCTTCTTTCCGACGACGACAAAAAGCTGCTGACGAATCAGCTGGTATACAAATTGGCCACGCCATCGCTGATCGGCGACCCTTCCTGGATCAGGCCGGGTAAATGCGACTGGGAATGGTGGCACGACGCCATCGTCGGTGACGCCGGATTCCCGACGGGTATGGACAACAGGAGCACAAGACTCTACGAACACTATATCGATTTCGCGGCCGGCCATGGGCTGGAATATACGTTGATCGATGCCGGCTGGAGCAATTTCTATCACCTGGATACGCCGCAGCGGGTAGATATCCGGGAGCTGGTCGACTATGGAAAAAAGACAAATGTCGGCATCCTGGTATGGTGTAACGCGACCTCGCTGATGGGCGACCTCGATCACTATATGGAGACCTTCGGGAAATGGGGACTGAAGGGGATCAAGGTCGATTTCTTTGACCGGGATGACCAGAAGATCATCCATCAGCAGGAGCAGATAGCGGCGTCGGCTGCCCGGTGGCATCTTCTCGTCGACTTCCACGGGTCGCCCAAACCAACCGGTCTGCAGCGCACCTATCCCAATATCATCAACTATGAGGCAGTGCGGGGGGAGGAGTGCAGCAAGTGGGATACGACGTCGGGGCCGCCTTATCATCTGCAAATACCTTTTATACGCATGCTCTGCGGCGACCTGGACTATACTCCGGGATCGATGCGCAACAGGAGCCGGGCTGCCTTTGTTCCCATATCCAGGGGGCTGCCTGCTACGATGGGCACCCGATGCCACGAGCTGGCTCTTTTTATTCTCTTTGACCAATACCTCGCGGTGCTGAGCGATTCGCCGGAGGCCTACCGGAAATACGCCGACGTCATGGCTTTCCTGTCGGCAGTGCCCGTCACTTTTGACGATACGAAAGTTCTGGCCGCCTCACTAGGCGAATATGTTGTGCTCGCCAAGCGCAAAGGAGACAGCTGGTATGTTGGCGCCGCGACCGACTGGACGGCCAGGGATCTGCCTGTCGACCTTTCTTTTTTGGGAAAGGGAGGGTATCGGGCAGACATTTTGAAAGATGGCCGCGACGCCGGCTCCAATGCCGAATCCTATCAGAGCGAGACAAGGGCCGTCAATCATCAAACCCGGCTGCAGCTGCACCTGGCTTCGGGTGGAGGGGCAGTGATAAAAATCTATAAAGCTTCCATATGACAAAAAGCCTATTACTACTACTGCTTAGCGTGTGTACCTTTATCGTTCACGCGCAGGATCAGGCGCCCGGCAGCGGACGCGGCCTGACCATTCGGGGAACGGTCCGGGAAAAAAGTACCGGTCAGGCCATTCCCGGCGTGCAGGTCACGCAGCAATCGAACCCCAGGAATGTGGTTGTCGCCGGCGCGGCGGGAGAGTTTACGATCACGGTGCCTTCAGGGAATGCGGTACTTCTAATCCATGCTATGGAGTATGCGGATATGGAGGTGCCTGTTGCTGGCCGCAGCTTGTTGACGATCGATCTCGAAGCCGGGGGGACAAGCAACCTGGACGAGATCATCGTCGTCGGGGCCGTGGTCAAGCGCCACGATCTGACGGGTTCTGTCGCTACCATCGATGCAAAGACCATCTCTATCACCCCGACCGCGGATATCAATACGGCGATACAGGGGAAGGTTGCCGGCGCCTATGTCGTCAACAGCGCGCAGCCTGGCACTGCCGCCTCGATCAAGATCCGCGGCAATAATTCGTTGAGCTATGGCACGAGCCCCATCTTTGTGGTGGACGGCGTCATCGTCGGCGACAACCTGAATGCGCTGAACCCTGACGACATCGCTTCCATGGAGGTGCTTAAGGACGCCTCTGCCACGGCCATTTACGGTTCGCGCGGCGCGAATGGCGTCGTGATCGTAAGCACCAAGAGGGGTCGAAGGAATACGGGCGCCGTCAACTACAACAGCTGGATCAGCTGGTCGAAGTTCGAGCGGAAGATGAAGTTCATGAATGCGCAGCAGATATATGCGCTTCGTGCGGACGCCTTTGCAAATCAATACGTCGATGATAATCCGGGAGCCGACCGTCAGGCCTATCTCAACCGGATCACCAGCGACACTTCCGATCTGGTATTCGCCGACTACGAGCACCAGACATTCAAGTCGGGAAAGTCATACGACTGGCTGGCCCCTGTCTCGCAGAACGGAATGGCGCAGAATCATACGCTGGACTTTTCGGGAGGGACGGACAAGGGCACCTATTATCTGAGCCTCAACTACACCGACCAGAAAGGACTGATCAGGGGCGCCGACTACAAGAGGATGGGAGCCCGGGTCAATATCGACGAGAATGTCAAATCCTGGTTAAAGGTAGGCACCTATACTACTTTTACACATAGCATCGTCGACGTAGCAGATGCCAGCGTCTTCCCGACGGCGGTCGCTGCGAATCCCCTGCTGCCGGTAGATACTGCCGGTCTCTATACCCTGAAATGGGGTGATATCAACAACCAGGACCAGTACAATCCGTTGAGGAGCCTCTATATCCAGGACAATCAGTACCTGAACCGTCTGCTGACCAGCAACTATATCAGCGTGACGCCGGTAAAGGACCTGACGATCCGGACGTCGTTCTCGGCGGATATCACCAACGAACAGCAGTACACGTATATTCCTACCACTACTGGTCAGGACAGGAGGAACAGCAACCATGGGAATGCGATCCAGTACAAGCTGGAAAATTACAATATCCAGTGGGATAACTCGGCGACCTATGCGAAGACGTTCGGCGAGCATCACCTCAATTTCCTGGTAGCGACGTCGATGCAGCAGAATACCTCCAATTACAACCAGATAACGGCTTATGGCTTCCCGAATGACGACTTCGGCTATATGTATCTTGGCGGGGTGACGAATAAGGACAGGACCGTATTGGCGTCGGATTTTGTCACCACGACGCTGATGTCCTATATGGGCAGGGCGGAGTGGAACTGGAAGGGCAAATACTACGCCACAGCCACGCTGCGGTATGACGGGTCGTCCAAGTTCGGTCCCAGCCACCAGTGGGGAGCCTTTCCGTCGCTGGCGGTAGCCTGGGACATGAGCCGGGAGAATTTTATGTCCAAGCTGAGCGTTATCAGCCATTGGAAATGGCGGGTAGGCTATGGGGTTGCGGGCAACCAGAATATCCCGGTCTATTCGACCTATTCGCTCTACAGACCGTCTTATACGAACGGCACGGTCACCTATGTCAGCGATGGCCGGCTTGGTAACCCCGATCTGCAGTGGGAAAGGCAGAAGCAGGTGAACGTCGGGACGGATATCGGGCTGCTCAACGACCGGCTCAATCTGACCGCGGACTATTTCAATATCAAGAACGACAACCTGCTGATCGACGAAAGCCTTGCGCCGACTTCGGGATTTACCAATAAGGTCGCCAATGTCGGCGCCCTGACGAATAAGGGGATAGAGTTTACGCTGGACTATGCGATCGTCAGACAGAAGGACCTGCAGTGGAATTTTAAGTTTATGATCTCGAGGGACCGCAACAGGGTCACGAGGCTGAGCGGAACACTCCCCGCCATTTACAACAGGGGCGGGTATACCGGCACGGAGATCCAGCGGACCGGTAACTTCTTTGTTGGTCAGCCTGTCAACTCCATCTATTCACTGAAATTCCTGAAGATCGCGCAGTACAGCGACACGGCTGCGCTGGCCAAGATCAATTTCCAACGGGAGGTGAAGCCGGGTGATATCGTGCCGGTGGACAAGGACGGCAATGGCACTGTCAACGATGACGATCGCTATGTCGTGGGCAAGCTCGATCCGGATTTCTATGGCGGTTTCGGCACCGACGTTAACTATAAGGGATTTGGCATCAACGTGTTCTTCAATTATTCTTCGGGCTTGAAGCGGATCAGCTCGTTGTACGAGGGCGGGTTGCAGTCGGATGGTCTGTCCGCGGCTTCGGTTGACATGCTCGATCGCTGGACGCCGGCGCATACGAATACGAATATACCGAGGGCGCTGCATGGCGGATCCCGTTTTGGCATCGGGGACACCGATCTGGGTATCCAGGACGCATCCTTCATCCGGATGTCTGTGCTTTCGCTGTCCTATACGATCCCGAAGTCAGTTCGCAAGAATGTTCTCGACAACGCGCGTATCTATGTGACGGGCTCGAATCTATGGCTGATCACGAAGAACAAGGGATATGACCCGGAAACGGGTGATGGCTTCCCGAATACGAAATCGGTAACTGTTGGACTGAACCTGTCACTATAAAACGACCAATTTATGCAAATCAGAAACATCATTATATTGACAAGCCTTACGGCGACCCTGACGCAGACATCCTGTAAGAAATTCCTCGATCAGAAGCCAAAGACCGCATTGACGCAGGAGCAGGCTTTTGCCAAGCTGGATAATATCAAGCCTTTGATAACGGGCTTGTTTACCAACTGGCGCAATGTCCGAAAGGACAGGGGTGGATTTATGTTCGAGCTGGGCAGCGATGAAGCGCAACAGGGGGCGTACCAGGTGATGACCGATCCGGATCAGGCGGCGCTGGATCGCTATGACGGCTTTATGGTTCCACGGAATAACGCATTGACGGGGCAATGGCAGTCGCGCTGGCCGATAGTGGTCTCGGCTGCACAGGCTATTTTCGCGCTGCAGAACAACAAGGAGGATGAGGCTACCAGGACCGAGCTGCTGGGCGAGGCGAGCTTTATCCGGGCGGGTGTCAATTTCGAGCTGACCCAGTACTGGGGCAAGATACCGATATCCGACCCGGCGCGATTTGACGTGCTTGGTACCAGGCGGCAGCCGCTCGACCAGGTGTATGCTTTTATCATCAATGATCTCGAAAATGCGGTAAAGTATCTTCCCGAGACCCAGACCGATAAAAGTCATGTAACAAGATATGCTGCGCTGGCGCTATTGGGAAAGGTCTATATGAGCGCACCAGCGGAGGCAAATGTTCGTAACTTTCAGAAAGCGGCCGATACGCTAAACCTGATCATTAAGTCGGGAAAGTATTCGCTGCTGACCAACTATGCCGACCTTTGGGATGCAAAGCATCCCAATTCGGCCGAATCCATCTATGAGTACCAGTTCAACAATACCTACCCGGACAATAACCAGACGCAGTGGCAGATGGGTTCGCGCGCGGTGGCGAATATTCCGTCGGTGGGCGCCAACTGTTATTTCGGCGGCTACGACCTGATGGTGCCGACAGCCTATTGCTATAGTGACAAGTCTGCCGGAGGGCTTTGGGAAGCCGGAGATGTGCGGAAGGCGGAGAGTATCCGTTATAACTTCGTGTACCAGGGTATAACACCAACGCTGGGAACTGGTTTTGGCGGTGATGAGCTCGATCCGCACGTCAAAAAGTATGAAGATCCCCGTACCGATGGCAGCCTGAGCTTCTGGTATTCGGGTAAGAATATTTTCTATATCCGCTATGCCGATGTGCTGCTGATGTACGCGGAGTGTTTGAACGAGCTCAGCAAGACGTCGGATGCCGTCAATCTCATTAACAGTACGGTGCGGGCCAGGGCCTTTGGCGGCACTATTCCCGCTGGGTTGAGCTGGGATCCTGGAATGAGCCCGGACTCTTTCCGCGCCAATATCCTCGACGAGCGGATGCGCGAGCTTTGTTTTGAAGGCTGGAGACGTAGCGATCTGATCCGTACCGGCAATTTTGTCGATCTGGTTAAGGCAAGGAATAAGTGGACGAAGCAGAGCGGGACGATACAGGCTTTTAACCAGCTGTATCCGATACCGCTGACGGAGACGTTGCAGAACCCGGATATTCCGGCGACTGATCAGAATGCCGGGTATTAATTATAAAACTTATCACATTATGGAAGTAAAAGCATGGGCCGAGAAGATATCGATCCCGACGTACCCGATCGGACGGCCCGAGAAGAATCCGATGTTCCTGGAAAAGCGTGTCTACCAGGGCAGCAGCGGTGTCGTATATCCACACCCGGTGGTCGAGGCGATCTCCGATGAGAAGACGGATCAGCTGTACAATGCCGTATTTATCGAAAACGACTATTTGAGGATCATGATCCTTCCCGAGCTGGGAGGGCGTATTCAGCGGGCTTTTGACAAGGTCCGCGGCCGGGATTTTATCTATTACAATCAGGTGATCAAGCCTGCGCTGGTCGGGCTGGCAGGTCCCTGGATCTCGGGCGGCATCGAGTTCAACTGGCCGCAGCACCATCGTCCCAGCACCTATAGCCCGGTAGATCATACGATAGAAGAGTTTGCGGATGGCAGCGTGACGGTGTGGGTGAATGAGATCGAAGTGATGTTCCGGACGAAGGGGATGGCGGGTTTTACTTTATATCCTGATAAAGCCTATCTGGAGATCAAGGGAAGGGTATTCAACCGGACGCCTTTTCCCCAGACCTTTCTCTGGTGGGCGAATCCTGCGGTGAAGGTCAATGAGGCTTATCAGTCCGTTTTTCCGCCGGACGTCTATGCCGTTTTTGATCACGGGAAGAGGGACGTGTCCGACTTTCCGATCGCTACCGGCACCTATTATAAGGTCAATTATGCGCCGGGAACGGATATTTCCCGGTATGCGAATATACCGGTGCCGACCTCCTATATGGCGATCCGTTCGGGCTATGATTTCATGGGCTGTTATGAGCACGACACGCAGGCCGGGATGCTGCATGTCGCCAACCACCATGTTTCGCCGGGGAAGAAGCAGTGGACCTGGGGCAATGGCGATTTTGGGAAGGCCTGGGACAGGAATCTGACGGATGAGGACGGGCCTTATATCGAGCTGATGACCGGTGTCTTTACCGACAACCAGCCGGATTTCTCGTGGCTGCAGCCGAATGAGGAGAAGGTCTTTGAACAGTACTTTATGCCCTATACCGTTGTTGGTCAGGTGAAGAATGCGACGACAGAGGCGATGCTCAATTTACAGTGGAAGGGGGATGTGGCGCAGGTGAAGGTTTTTACGACTGCTGTCTATAAGAATGCCGTTGTGCGGTTGTTGTGCAAGGGGCAGGTGGTTAGGGAATGGTCTTGCGAAATTTCTCCGCGCCAGGTATTTGAGGAGGAATTTTTGCCTTCGGAAAAAGGTTCTGCCGGGGACTGGGCGGTTGTTGTGACGGATGCTCAGGGAGTGGTGCTTGTCGCCTGGCAGGACAGCGATCCGTCTGTGGAACGGCCGTCTATTCCGGAGCCGGCCACGGCAGCGCTGGCTCCCGCCGATATAGCGCAGGTCGAAGACCTTTATTTGAATGGCCTTCACCTGGAGCAATACCGGCATGCCACCTATAATCCGATCGACTATTATACCGAGGGTCTGCGCAGGAGCCCGGAAGACATCCGTTGCAACAATGCGATGGGGCTGCTGCTTTTGCGTCGCGGGCAGTTCGAAAAGGCGGAGCCTTATTTCCGGCGGGCGGTGGCGTCCATCACCCGGCGGAATCCCAATCCCTATGACGGGGAACCGTATTATAACCTTGGCTGGTCGCTAAAATTGCAGGGACGGCTGACGGAAGCCTATGACGCCTTTTACAAGGCGACCTGGAATGACGCCTGGCAGCACAGCGGGTTTCTGGCACTGGCGCGGATCGCGACTGCGCAGGGTCGTTATGGGGAGGCGCTCCCGCTGGTCGAGCGTTCGCTGGTGCGCAACTATCATAGCCCGGTAGCGCGGCACCTGAAGGCGGTGCTGCTGCGGAAGCTGGGGCGGCCGGCTGAGGCGTTTATCCGGGAGTCGCTGGCGATCGATCCATTCAATTTTGGGTGTCTGTATGAATTGGGCACTGATGAGTTCTTTTCGCTGATGCGCGGGTCACTGAACAATTACCTGGAGCTGTCGCTGGACTATGCGCAGGCGGGGTTGTTTGAGGAAGCAGACAAGGTGCTGGGGCAGTGTCCTGCAGTCTCGCCTCTGGTCAGCTATTACAGGGGATGGTTCGCATCCCGGGCGGGGCACGCTGCGGCGGCGCTGGGCTTTTACAAGGCTGCGGCTGACCAGGACCCTGCCTATTGTTTTCCGAATAAAATAGAAGAAGTGCTTATATTGGAGGACGCCCGTCGATCGAATCCTTCGGACGCCCGTGCCGGATATTACTTGGGTAATCTCTGGTATGACAAGCGTCAGTATGCTGATGCGATCAGGTGCTGGGAAGAGTCGGCCCGGCTGGATGACCGGTTCCCGACCGTCTTCCGGAATCTTTCGCTTGCCTATTACAACAAGCTGGGAAGGAAAGAAGACGCGGTCGCTTTTCTGGAAAAGGCCTTTGCGCTCGATGCGGGAGACGCAAGGGTGCTGATGGAGCTGGATCAGCTCTATAAGATCATCGGCAGACCTTTTGAGCAGCGGCTGGAGCTGCTCGAACGATATCCGCAGCTGGTGGATCAGCGGGATGATCTTTACCTGGAAAGGGTAACGCTCTACAATCAGCTAAAGGAATATGGGATGGCACGGAAGCTGCTTGGTCTGCGCCAGTTCCATCCGTGGGAAGGCGGGGAAGGAAAGGTCGTAGGTCAGTACTTGCTCTGTCATCATGAGCTGGCGAAGCGGGCTATCGTCTCCGGACGGCTGCAGGAGGCGCTGGAAATGCTGACGGCTACTGAAGTATATCCCGTGAACCTGGGAGAGGGGAAGCTCTATGGTACGCAGGAGAACGATCGCTATTATCTGCTGGGCCTTGTATACGACGGTCTTGGGCAGCGGGAAAAGGCGCTGGAGAATTTTCGTGCGGCGACGGTGGGTATCAGCCAGCCCGCACAGGCGATCTACTACAATGACCCGCAGCCCGACAAGATCATATATCAGGCGCTTGCCTGGTTCCAGCTGGGTGAGGCGTCGACTGCGCGCCGGATCTTTACGAGCTTTATTCAGTTTGGCGAAGCGCATATGAATGACGTTATAACCCTTGACTATTTTGCCGTTAGTTTGCCGGATATGCTGGTTTTCGACCAGGATATCAACAGGCGTAACCGGATCCACTGTACCTATCTTATCGGACTGGGGCATCTGGGCCTTGGCAACGAAGATGGCGCCCGGCGTTATCTCGGGGAGGTGCTCCGGCTGGATATGAATCACCAGGGTGCGGCCGTCTTTTTGCAGATGGCGCCCTTTTTTCAACAGGCAGTAAAACAGGAGCAGGCATGCTGAGGACGGAGGTTTGTGAATACGTGCTCAGCAGGGGTTCTGTTCGCGTTGGAATTTTGGACCTTGGTGCTACCGTCTCTTTCCTGGAGATGCCTGACCGGATGGGGAGAGTGAAGAATGTCGTCGCCGGATTCCGGCACCGGGAATGGTACTGGCAGAATGAATACTATTTTGGATGTATAGTGGGGCGATATGCGAACCGCATCGGAGAGGGCCGTCTGCGGCTGGATGGGCGTGTAGTGCAGCTGTCGGTTAACAATGACGGCAATCACCTGCACGGAGGTTTTGAAGGGCTGCATCGGAAGCTCTGGAGGCTGCAATCCCGGATAGAGCGGGGCGATGCTTCGGGGGTCGTGCTGGAATATATGAGCCCGGATGGCGAGGAAGGCTATCCGGGCAATCTTCGGATACAGGTAAGCTATCTATTGGATGGGGCGGGAAGGTTGCACATGGACTATACGGCGGTCAGTGACGCTGCGACGCCGGTCAACCTCACCAATCATTCCTATTTTAACCTCTCGGGGTTTGAGAACCCCGTCGTCGACGATCATTTATTACGGATATTTGCCAGTCGCTATACCGAGAAGAATGGCGCGAATCTTCCCACGGGCCGGCTGCTTCCTGTAAAAGGAACACCGCTGGACTTTATGGCTTTGCGGAGCATCGGGGATCGGTTCGGGCAGCTATCGCAGGATCAGGGCTATGACCACAACTATGTGCTCGACGGTTCTTCGGCGGGGACATTGAATGTTGCCGCTGAATTGTATGATCCTGATTCGGGGCGTCAGCTGCGGATACTCACGGACCGGCCCGGTATGCAGGTCTATACGGCGAACTGGTGGGATGGCAGCGTGGTCGGATCGCAGGGTGTCCCCTATGTCCGGCATGGCGCTATTGCGCTGGAGACCCAGGCGTTTCCGGATAGTCCAAACCAGGCTGGTTTTCCGGATACGATACTCAGACCCGGAGAGGTCTATAAGACGACTACAATATTTCAGATGAATACCAAATGATTGCTATGTCTAACAACTCTTATAACCGTACCTATATCTTAGGTTTGTCTTTTATCTCCGCCCTGGGCGGATACCTCTTCGGATTTGATTTTGCCGTTATTTCGGGGGCGCTGCCTTTCCTGCGCGACCAGTTTGGGCTGAATTCGTGGTGGGAGGGATTGGTGGCGGCGAGCCTTGCCGTCGGGGCGGCGCTGGGCTGTCTTATCGCGGGCAGCCTTTCCGACCGGTATGGGCGCAGGAAGGGGCTGCTGCTATCGGCGGCGGTTTTTGGCCTGTCGTCGCTGGCGATGGCGCTTGCGCCAGGTCGTGATCTCTTTATCGGCGCCCGCTGTATGGCGGGTATCGGTGTAGGGATGGCGTCGATGCTTTCTCCCATGTATATTGCGGAGGTCTCGCCGGCTCCTTTGCGGGGCCGGATGGTTGCTATCAACCAGCTGACGGTGGTGACGGGTATCCTGATCACCAATCTGGTTAATTATGGTTTGCGGAATAACGGCGTGGAGGCCTGGCGATGGATGTTCGGACTGGGCGTTATCCCTTCGGCCCTCTTCTTTGCCGGAGCGCTCTGGTTGCCCGAGAGCCCGCGCTGGCTGGTGAAGGCAGGAAATATTGCCGGCGCGGCGAAGGTATTGGCAAAGATCGGCGGGGACGGTTTTGCTGCTGAGTCGCTGGCGAGCATTCAGAAATCGCTTGGTGGCGGAGGCCGGCTGAACTATGCTGCGGTGTTTCAGCGGGCGGTGCTGCCGGCGGTATTGATCGGGATCGGCCTGGCCGTCTTCCAGCAGCTGTGCGGCATCAATGTCGTGTTCAACTATACGACCATTATATTTAGCAGCATCGGGATACCGCGGGATGGGCAACTGCTGCAGACCGTTTTTATCGGTGGGGTGAATCTGGTCTTTACCCTGCTGGCGATGGCGCTGGTCGATCGTCTTGGCCGCAAGCCGCTGATGCTTTTGGGAGCGGGAGGGCTATGCATCCTGTATATAATTGTGGTCCGCATGCTGGGGAGCAACTCTTCGTCCGTCTCCTTCTTTTTGTTGACGGCTATCGGCACCTATGCCTTGTCGCTGGCGCCCGTGACCTGGGTGCTGATCTCGGAGATATTTCCGAACAAGGTGCGGGGCGCCGCGACCTCTGTCGCCGTATTGAGTCTCTGGCTGGCGTATTTTGTATTGATCTTTACCTTCCCGATGTTATATGAGAAATTGAAGGATAGTACATTTTATATCTACTCCGTTGTTTGTGGCCTGGGATTTCTTTTTATCCTGTTGGGAGTAAAGGAGACCAAGGGCAAGACACTGGAGGAGCTGGAAGAGGTGATGGCCCGGCACCATTAAAAAAATACGACCCGGCATTGCGCCGGGTCGCTCTTAAAACACCCCTGCCTGTTGTAATCGCCTGCCAATTTAGTTTGTCCAAATGCCTGCCGGATGAATAGTTGACTCTGTTGTTATTTCCGATAGTTCAATGTTCCTGATGATACAAATCTACTCTCTTGATCAATGCCAGTCAATGTATGGATCATAGCAATTGCTGTATATATCATGACGCCTTTCTTTTTGGGAGCGCGTCATAGGCAGCTTCGATGTTGTCGGACAAATTTCTCACGGTGATCTTGCCTTCCAATTTCTTTCCGTTGACAAAGAATGTCGGGGCTTCTTTTACGCCCAGGCGCATCCCGCCGACGAGGTCGTCCTGCACATAGCGACCATACCTGCCAGTGACCAGGGCGTCGAGGAAATTTATGCCGCCGATGCCCAGCTCGTGTGCATAAAAAGCGAGGCTGGCGGTCCCCAGATTTTTCCGGTTATGCAGTATCATGTCGTGCATCTGCGCGAACTTTCCCCGCTGTGCCGCGGCGATGGCGGCTTCTGCGGCTTTGTGCGCTTTCTGGTGGATCCTGGTCTGCGGAAAATGCCTGTAGTTGAAATTGACGTCCGGATAACGTTGCAGCACCTCCCTGACGATAAGGTCGTTGTGCAGTGCGGTCTCGCATTCGTAGTCGCCGTATTCCATCAGCGTGATGCGGGCTTTGGACGGCCCGATAAAAATGGATGCCGGGGCAATGATGGTTTCTTCCTTTCTGGTGAACATGGCTCGTCTGTTTTTAATGATCGATCTGATGAGTTGTGGTTGCAGGGGGCTTCAGGTGGTTTCGGCGGTATCAGGTGGTTTCAGGCGCAGCGTGTGAAGCGTTCTTTCCGGAAGTCGGAGAAGTTCTTTCCGCATACGCTTTTGAAGAACTTGCTGAAATGGGCGATGTCGTCGAAGCCGAGGTGGTAGGCGATCTCTTTCATGCTCGTACTTGGGGTAGCGGCCTGTCTTTTTGCTTCGAGGACGATCCGCTGCCGGATGTGGTAGCCTGCCGGATAGCCCGATACCTTTTTGACGACCTCGTTGAGATAGTTGGGCGTTACCGATAGTTCGCAGGCGTAGTCTTTGACCAGTTTCCAGTACATGTATTTCTTTTCGATCAGCGAGATGAAGCTCTTCATCAGGCTCATGTTCCGGGTCTGGACGGAGACCTGCAGCGAACCTTCGAACTGGCGGGCGAGGTGTATGAGGAAAATGCTTATGTATCTTTTTATGATCTCAGACCGGAGCAGATAGCCATTGTGCAGCTCGCGGTACAGCCGCTTGCTGATGTCTTCTATTTCTTCGGCGATCTCCTGTTGGACGCGGACGCCGGGTGAGTCCAGCAGGAGGTGGAACAGCCCTGACCGGTACAGCAGCTCAAAGTCGTCGCTGCCGGAGTTGAGCAGCCCCTCGGGGAAAGAAATAATATAGCCTTCCGCCGCAATGACCTCGAGCTGGTGGAGCTGGCCGGGAACGATACAATACAGCGTATTGCTCCCCATCTTATACCTTTTCAGGTTGATGTCGAGAAACCCTTCGCCCTGTCTGACCCAGACGATCTCAATATGCTGGTGCCGGTGGGGCATGTCCAGGTTTTTTTGCTTGCTGTACCAGTCGAGGGTCTGGATCTCGAATGGGAGGTCTTTCTCTTTGTTCTCAGTCTGACCACCAAATGGGCCGACCGGTTCGCCGGATGAGAAGAGGTCAGGTCTGGCGGGTTGTGCTGCAGTTGGTTGTAGTGACATAGTGATAATAATTTCTGGATAGATATAGCCCAAATGCGTGCCATAGTCAATGGGATTGGTTATGAATATGTTATATCTTTTTTTCGGTGTCGGTGTTACGATATTTCGTTTTTTCACCGGATTATGATCGAAATATCGCTGTTGTATTTCGTGGTGGGTTGGGGAGGCTCTGTCGAGGGCTTGAGTAGCGGCGGCTTGCCGGGATTTGATGTTGGCGGTTCGCCCGTGTTTGGGCGGGCCTGGTGACAAAAAATTTGACGATGTGAAGATTTTGTCGTTAGTTTGCGTCAGATTAACGCAAACAAATGAAAACCTTTCATTCCTACAAGAACCCAGCGCTGGCGATTGACCTCGTGGTGTTTGGGTATAACGCCAGGGAACTCTCGGTCCTTCTGCTGAAGAGGAACGAGGAGCCTTTTAAAGGGGGCTGGACCCTGCCGGGCGCCTTCTTACAGATGGACGAGCGGTTCTCGGACACCTGTTCGCGTATCCTGAGAACCAAGCTGGGGATGGACAAGCTCTATCTCGAGCAATTATACAGTTTTGACGAGCCGGGTAGGGATCCGCGTGGGCGGGCAATATCGGTTGCGTATTATGCGTTGGTCAACCCGCGCAAGCTGGAGACCGTAGCGAGCACCATGGCGGGTGATGTAGAGTGGGTAGACTGCAGGAAAATGCCACAGCTCGGTTTTGACCACAAGCAGATCTTTAAGACAGCGTTGCAGCGTCTCCGTTCGAAGATATTATATTTCCCGGTCGGTTTTGAGCTGCTGGACGAACAGTTTACGATGACCGAGCTGCACGAGCTGTACGAGTGTATCCTGGACACGAGTCTGGACAGGCGAAATTTCCGGCGGAAGATACTGGATTCGGAATATATCCTTCCGACGGGCATCAGGCGGGAGGGTCTGCAGAACCGTGCTCCCGAGCTATATGTTTTTAATAAAAAATTAAAGAGACCAACGGACCTCGGGTCCGTCGCCCGAAGGGCCAACATAAGCGATTTGACGGCGAAGGGCTATGTTTCTAAAAAGCCATGAGCCGACAAATAATTTTCAACTTAATATTCCATTATCATGACTTCTCTCGAGGGCTGGGCGATCGGACGCTGGGGAAGATAAGGGAGAAGTTGACGAAGAATTTTAATGAGTGATCAAAATGAAAATCAAAACTGAAAACTATCTCGCTGCGCAGGCGGCGCTTCCGAAGGCGGGACAGCTTATAATAGGTCATCAGACCGAAGATGAAATTGTAGTATACCAGGCATACAAGCCTTCCATTGCCGATTTTGCGGTTAAGCACCAGTTCTTTGGTGGCAATGAATATGGCTATGGCCGAATGTCCTGGATCAAGCCCAATTTTCTGTGGATGATGTATCGGTGTGGTTGGGCAGAGAAGGAGAATCAGGAACGGGTATTGGCGCTTTGGATAAAAAAGGCGGTATTGGTAGAGATACTTTCCCAGGCGGTACTGTCGTCGTTCGCCCCTTCTTATTACTCTGATCAGGCAACCTGGAAGAGAGAGCTGGAAGAAAAACCCGTTCGATTGCAATGGGATCCCGATCATGACGCCTATGGCGCCAAGCTGACTCGCCGCGCGATCCAGCTAGGGTTGAAGGGGGATGTTCTCGAGAGATTCGGCAGACAGCAGCTGTTGACAGTTGAGGATATTACGGATTTTGTGAAGCAACAAAAAAAGCATTTGGACGACCATAAGCTGGATTTACTGGAAGTGCCGGTTGAGAGGGTGTGGGATATTGGGGATAGTGGGTTGGCGAAGAAAATTGGAGTATCAGATTATGAATACGATAAAACTTTATAGACCTGTCGGGTTGTACGCCGTTCAGAAGGGTTCGTCATGCCGGACGATGCGGCATTGCGGGATGAGCTGATAAAATTTAAAGAAGATGAAAGAAAAGGATAGAAACAGGACAAGCAAGTTCCTGAGCCTGGTCCTGAGGCACAGCCCTGAGGCGATCGGTATTGCGCTGGATGGTAGTGGTTGGGCAGATGTGGAGGAGCTGATCGCCAAATGCGCGGTAAAGGGGCATTCCTTTTCGCGGGAGGAACTGGAAGAGTTGGTTGCCCTCAACGACAAGCAGCGTTTTGTCTTTAATGACGACAAAACAGCGATACGCGCCAATCAGGGACATTCTGTTGAAGTGGAACTGGATCTCGAGGTCAAACAGCCGCCGGATCTGCTCTATCACGGAACAGTGGAGAGGTTTTTGCAGAGCATTCGCGCGGAGGGATTGAAGAAGATGCAGCGCCACTACGTCCACCTGAGCGCCGACATGGAGACGGCGGAGAAAGTTGGTAGCCGACGCGGTGAGGCGGTGATCCTTGTGGTCCGCAGCGGTGAGATGAGCCGGGATGGACATGCGTTCTTTCTGTCGGCTAATGGGGTGTGGTTGACGGAGGCGGTGCCGGTAAAATATATCAAGTTTTAGTTTATGACTTTCAATAGACAATGGTTATCCCAGAAATATCCCGACGCGGGGGCGATCCCATTTCTCTTTTTCTGGGGGCATCAGCCTGCCAAAGACGGGAGCGTATCCAATAGCTGTTTTAGTCAATGGTGGGTGGCGCCGTTTGAGGTGGACGGCCTTGTTTATCCCACGGCGGAGCACTGGATGATGGCTGGCAAGGCCAAGCTGTTCGGGGACGAGGCGGCGCTGAAGGTTATTGTTGCCGCAAACACGCCTGCGGCCGCAAAAAAAGAGGGTCGGCTTGTAAAGAACTTTGTTTCGAGCGTATGGGACAAACATAAATTTGACATTGTAGTAGCGGGCAACTATCACAAGTTCTCCCAGCATGGAAAGATGAAAGAGTTTTTGTTGGGTACGGACGAGAAAGTGCTTGTGGATGCCAGTCCCAGGGATCGGGTATGGGGGATCGGCATGGGTGGGGATAATCCTGCGGCAAGCAACCCGGCGAAGTGGAAGGGGGAGAATCTGTTGGGATTTGCGTTGATGGAGGTCAGGGAAAAATTGAAACGATGAGCAACAGCTGCCGAACGGCTGGGGAAAAAACTAAGATAAAATGGCAAAGACTTACGCAATTGGCGATATTCATGGCGGGCTGCGGGCTTTACAGCAATTGATCGGGCGAATGCGGCTGAAGCCGGAGGACCGGCTGATCTTTTTGGGAGACTATGTGGACGGCTGGTCGGAGTCGAGGCAGGTGATCGAGTACCTGATGCTACTGGAGAAGATCCATCCCTGTATCTTTATCAAGGGAAACCATGACGCCTGGTGTGAAGAATGGCTGAAGGGGTTGGGACCTAGTGTGGACTGGCTGCTGCATGGCGGCCAGGCTTCGGTGGCGAGCTATGCGGGGATCAGCGACAAGGAGGCAGCCGCGCATTTGTCATTCTTTGAGCACATGCCGCTGTATCATGAGGAAGACGGCAGGCTGTTCATTCACGCCGGATTTTCCAGCATGCACGGCCCTCAAAAAGAGCACCACCCCGATAATTTCTTTTGGGACCGGACGCTATGGGAAATGGCGATGTCAATGGACCCGCGGATCCCAAAGGATAGCTTTTTTTATCCAAAACGTCTTCTGCGATACAAAGAGATCTTTATCGGCCATACGCCGACTACCAACTACGATATTGAGGTTCCCATGCAAAAATGCAATGTCTGGAATGTGGATACGGGTGCGGCGTTCCAGGGACGGATATCAGCGCTGGATGTTGATTCCAAGAATTTCAAACAGAGCGACGTTGTTCAGCTTCTCTATCCGGGTGAAAAGGGGAGAAATGGATAATACAAAAAAATTAATTCTGCGTTACTGGAAATTGCCTAACCCCCACGATTATGTATCGTCTGCGAAAAATAAGTCATGTACTGGATCAATTTCAGGAATTGGAAAAACAAGAAATTTATTTTGCCGCGTTCGAAGAACTAAACGACCCGATGGAGGGGTATAGGGACATTTTCTGGCGCGGTGATAAGATAGTATGGAAAAACCTGCTCATTAATTATATAAAAAGTGTTGAGCATTTCTTTTGCTTAGCGCTTTTGTTGGCGGATACAAAAGAAATGAACGCGAATGACGTGTTAGTTAATTTTAGTGGTAGTATTAGGAGGCATTCTCCTGAGGCGAAGCAACTTATTGAGGAAATTATTACGACAGTCTTTCAATTTTCAGAAATTGCCGCTTTGCCAGAAGCGTTGGCAGCAAGGGAATCTCCAGTAATGCGGGAAGAACTTCGCCTTTATTTAAATTCTTTTCATAGGCTTGTACTCCACTCCATCTCTCTCGTATATCAAAAGAAAGCCAGGCGATTCACTATTCCTTTTGCAATCCCTCAGACAATTGAAAGGCATTATCTTGATTTGCTGGAAAAGTTGCCGGCGATGACAAATCAATTAGAGCGTGAAAATCTACAAATGGAACGACCCGCACAAAGGATGTACCGGGTTGTTAAAATAGTAACCGACAACGTTTTGTTGTCGCTACAGATTCAAAGGGAAGCAATGAATCGGAGTTCAAACTATTTCTATCTGCTCAATGAATTTACCGAAGTTTATTTGTCTAAATTGGAAACTATTGTTTATCCAGAGGCCTATATAGCCTCTTTTATGAAGAGCTGCTCTAATTCTGCGGCTTGGGGTCACTATGGGGAAGCGCACACCGGTGTGTGTCTAAAATTTAAGACGCAAGATGTTGATGGACATCGACTTAGATTGAGAACTGAGATCGGCGCTTCGGGTGGTCGAGATACCATAGTCAAGCCGATATTTGGGGTCGTCGCCCACGAACTACACCAGATAAGTTACAAGAACGAGCCCATATCAGTTGATTTTTTCAATTCTTTGAGCAGGTTGACTAAGCATGAGGCGGATGTTTTTTGGTACACCGATGAAAAAGGAAATCGTAGTGAATGCGGGATGGATTTGCAAAATAAGAAGGAGGACTGGCATGATAAATATTGGGATACTTTTCACCGAGGGTTATTGTCAAAATCCGCAGCTTGGTCATATGAAGAAGAGTCGAGGGTAATTTTGCAGGGAAACTTTATAGATTATTCTCAAAAGGCTTCTAGGAAATTGACTTATGACTTCAGCGATTTAGAAGGAATCATTTTCGGAATCAAGACTAAAGCGGCAGATAAGGCTAGGATTGTTAAGATTATAAAGGAAAAGTGCGAGAAAAATGGAAGAACGGAATTTGACTTTTATCAGGCTGACTATTCGTCTTGGACAGACCAGGTTGAAATGTATAAGGTAGACCTATAGGGTAAGGTTGGGTGTCAATTAAGATATTGCGTGGATTATTTGGAATCGACTTTTTTCGAGGTTAGGGTAATTTTTTAAATTTTCACATTAAGCGACGCACCGTCATACTTCACTGTTCTTGTTACTTCGCCCGTCATTAACCGGACCAGAAAGGTTTGGTGCACAGGCTGGCTGACCGAGCCGGGCGGGGCGCCGGGGCTAAGGGTCAGCGTGCGGGTCTTGTCTTTCCAGGCCAGGTGGATCCAGCTGGCGTTTCCTTTGAGATAGTTCAGGCTGATGCCGTCGTCTTCATATAGCGTAAAGTCGCCGTCGGCGCCGGGATAGATGCGGAGGGTGGTTGGCGTGGTGACGGGCTCGGCGGTGTATTGTCGGATGGGGTCGACAGGAATGATGGCGCCGGCGCGGACATAGATCGGCATGGTGGCGAGGTCGACGCGACGGTGGATGGTTGAGCCGCCGGTGATGGTGGCTCCGCTGGTGATGGGATGAAGGGAAGCGCTGAGCGTGTCCCAAAAGTCGTACCACTGCCCGGCGGGAAGGTATATGTCCCAGGCAGTGACGCCCTTTTTGTAGACAGGGGCGACCAGCAGGTCGCGGCCCCACAGGTATTCGCTGCCCATCGCGCGGGCTGTGGTGTCCCGGGGATAGTAGAGCCAGAGCGCGCGCATCAGCGGGAGGCCGGTTTGGCGGGCTTCCCAGGCAAGGGTGTAGGTATAGGGCAGCAGCTGGTAGCGCAGCTCGTCGTATCTTTTGATGATGGGCTCGATCGCCGGATTGTGCATCTCGGAGGGTAGGACGTTGCGACGAATGGCTTCGCTGTCGGTGCCTGCCCTCGTCTCGAGGTCGCCGCGGTCGCCCATGTTCCAGCCCCAGGGGAGGATCGTGTTGGTCGTTCGGCCGTGCGTGCGGAAGGACGGACAGAAAGCGCCAAACTGGAACCAGCGCGCGAAGAGCTCACCGGTCTTCTCCATGCTGGGGTAGAAGCCGCCGATGTCAGATCCCCAGTATGGCCCGAGGCTTAGCGAATGGTTGATGCCGACGGCGATCTGCCCCTCCAGCGTTTTCCAAGACGACTCGGTATCACCCGACCAGACCCAGCCGCCCCAGCGGGCGATGCCCAGGTAGCCGTTGCGGTGAAGACTCCAGGGCCGGATATTGGGATAGGTTGACAACGGCCCTTCATAGTACATCCGGTGACGCGTGACCCGCTCGTACAGGTTGAACCAGTCCCCTTCGTCGGGCCAGAAGGCGTCGGCGCCGGCTTTCATAACAGGAACATGTAGCTGCCAATAATCTTTCATGTGAACCGTATCCAGATAGGGAAGCTTGTCCCTGTCGAAGGGCACCATGTGCAGCACGACCTTGACGTGGCGCGCATGGAAGTCGGCCAGGACCTGTGCCGGCTCGCGATGGAAGACGGCGGGGTTGAAGTCGAAGGAAGGCTGTTTTGTATTCCATCCCTGCGGCGTGAAGCCCGTACCCAAATAGATGACGGCGTCCACAGGTATCTTTTTTGACCGGAAACTGTCTACAATACCCAGAATATAATTCTCATCCTTGATGGTGCGATGGGACTGCATATAACCCAGGGCCCATTTCGGCGGGATAACGGCGGGTCCCGTCAGCACGGACAGGTCTTTCATGAAGGCGGCAGGCTGGTGGGCGTCGAATACGAAACAGTCATAGAGGCCGGGGACGACAGACGACGCCGGCGGCAACCCTTTGGCCAACGCCTGCTGCTGGTTGTGCTCGTTCTGCTGGACGGTATCGGTTGACGTCGGCTGCCAGGGCAGGTAAATGCCATGGTCGGCTGCGCGCAGATCGACCTGGCCCCAGGGCGTGGCGACAAAAAGAGCCCAGCCATCGGTGCCGATCATGAGCGCCACGGGATTGCGGGAACCATAGGCGTCGCCCTGCCAACGGGGCTGCATATCCTGTAGCCTTCCCCTCCGGTCAAATTCGATCGGCGCCGTGCGCCAGGGGATGCCGGGCGCGGGCTTGTGTCCGCCTTCTCCCATGCCCAGGACGGGAGCGTCGCGCAGCGCGAAGGAGAGCGTATTGTCGGCATTGAAGGTCAGTTGTTGTACGGGCGCTCCGCTGAGCGTAGTCACTTTGACCGTGAGAGGAGTGGGGCTTACCTCTACTATCAGGGACCCTACCTGTTGTTTCACCGGCGCCTTCAGGCTTGTGAGGACGATGGTGGCGGCGGGGTATGCTCTTTCGACCAGCGCAGGACTGTAGGGCAGCGCCTCTTTGAAGGACTGGGGCTTCAGCACGATGCGGATGCTGTGTTCGCCCGCCTGTCTGATCTCCAGCTGGGCAGGCTTGCCGGCTGTAGTGATGGGTTGGGCGGAAGCAGTATCGGCGCAAACGGTGATCAGCAGAAAGAATAGGTATCTCACATGAAAAAGTTGTAGACCGAATTTCAACGATTGAATAAAAAAGTGGCGCCTATTTTTTACCCGTTTGCAGCTAAATTTTAACCGGACCGCGCGGCAGTGGAATATTTTACCCAGAAACAACTAGAGATCATGGGGTAACATAACAATAATCCTCTAAAAGTGGTATTGTTTGTGCCTGAGGGTAAATCTATTTTTGTGCAGTAAAAATAACTGCGTCCGTTGCAAATGTATCCTGTTAGCCTGATTGCCGGCGTGGGGAACCTCTGAGAGATCAGAGGTTTTTGTCCTTTTCCAAAAATTTATAGTTGGCTTCGTTGTAACGATCGCCGATATTCGGATACCTGGCTATGACGGCGTCTATCTCCTGCAGGTCGGCGGGGGAAAGATCGACATCGACCGAACCTGCGTTATCGATGAGGTATTTCCTCCGTTTGGTACCGGGTATCGGGATGATATAGTCTCCCTGGGCGAGTACCCAGGCGATGGCCAGCTGTGCGGGGCTGCAGCCCTTGGCGGCGGCGAGGTCGGCGAAGGCGGCGGAGAGCTGTCGGTTGTTCTCGGCGTGTTCGCCCTGATAGCGGGGCAGGTTGCGACGAAAATCGTTGGCGCCTAATTTGTCCATTTCCAGGGTATTTGTCATCAGGCCGCGGGACAGCGGGCTGAAGGGGACAAAGGATATTTTCAGCTCGCGGCAGACCGGGAGGACGTCAGTTTCCACGTCCCGGGTGAGGACGGAGTATTCGCTTTGCAGGGCGCTGATGGGATGTACGGCGTGTGCCCGGCGCAGGGTGCCGGCCGATGCTTCCGAGAGACCGATGTAGCGGACCTTGCCTTCTTTCACCAGGTCGGCCATGGCGCCGACCATTTCTTCCACGGGGATGTTCGGGTCGATGCGGTGCGCATAGTACAGATCGATGACGTCAGTGCGTAGTCGCCGAAGGCTGGCCTCTATGGCCTGTTTCATATAAGCGGGGGAACCATCAAATGTCGACAGCTTGCCGGAGGCGTCGGCGCGGAAACCGAACTTGGTGGCGATGAATATCTTTTTCCGGTTTGGCTGAAGGACTTTTGACACCAGCTCTTCATTCTTCCCGTTGGCGTAGACGTCGGCGGTATCCCAGAAGTTAATGCCCAGCTCGATGGCTTTTTCAAGCGTTGCGATGGATTCAGTATCGTCGGGCTGACCATAGGCGTGATTCATGCTCATGCAGCCAAGACCAATAGCGGATAGTTCTGTTGACGTATTTCCCAGTTGTCTATATTTCATCGTTGCTATTTTGTGTCAAAGTTCCACATTATGCGCGAGATGGAGTGTCGAAATTCTGACTTATTTTTACCGGTAATTAGCAGCTATGGAAGACTATGTAATCAATGTAGGCAAGGTGGAGGAATGGCAGATGGTCAACGATATATCTTCGCTCAACGAGGTGTTCCAGCGCGCAAAGCGGGTGCTGGTCGGTGGTGGAACAGTGGCATTGGTGCGGGAGCAGCGGGATGGAACTTCCTGGAAGGTGGATGAGTTCTCGAACCTGGACGATTTTGAGAAGTACAGGGAAAATGTATACAAATATCTGAAGGAATAGTTCGCGGGGAAGCGAGGGAAGGGGGAATAGTTCGCGGGGAAGCAGGGGAAGGAGGAATAGTCCGCAGGGGAAGCAGAGGAAGAGGGAATAGTCCGCGGGGGACCAACTGCGAGCAGATAAAATAAAAGAGGCTAGCTCCGTAGAGTAGCCTCTTCCTGACCAATGTCAGCAGATTATTTTTTGGAGTAACCCGGTTAAGCGAAATTAACCGAAGGTTTCCATGATTTATCTGTAGATAACATGAATACCTCCTTTTTTTTAGTGAACAATAGGGTTGAGAAATAAAGTTACTGAAAAAAATTTGTAATTCATCGTATCTTTAACGCTTTGTTAAAGCATTCTCTATTTGTCGGGTCACGTTCAATATACAGATCACGAACTTTTTCGTCTGATCGCAGGAAGTGATGAAGCTGCATTCGCAGAGGTCTTTCGTCGTTATGACCGGCGCATTTATCCCTTCGTCCTGAAAATGATAAAGACGGCGACGCAGGCCGAAGAGATCACCCACGAGATATTTATCAAGCTATGGCGGCACCGCGAGAGGCTGATATCGATAGATCAGCCTGAGGCCTATATATTTACGATCGCCGCGCGGCATACGCTCGACCAGATAAAGAAGCGCCTCAACGAAAGCCGGATGTTGCAGCGGTTGTCCGCCGCAGTGCCTCCCGCGCACAATGATACAGAAGAGTCCCTGCTGTTAAAGGACAAGGAAGCCCTTGTTCAGCAAGCTGTCGATCAGCTGCCGCCTCAGCAAAAGATGGTGTATCTGCTGAGCCGGCAACAGGGGCTTAGCTATGATGAAATTGCAAGGCAGATGGGGATATCGGCGAATACCGTTCGTAATCACCTGGTTAAAGCGCTGCAATCCATGCGCTGCTGGCTGGATCAACAGGATCAGCTGCCAGCTATTTTGTTAGCCTGCGCTAATATTTGGATCTATTCCGGAAAAAATTGAAAAATATTTCTGCTGCCACTAGTCCAACGGTTCTTTTGCGTCGTCTCATCAAATACAAGCCATCGAATGCCTGATCAGGACCGACTTTATTATTTATTGGATCGATACGTTGAGGAGACGGCGAGCGCCGACGAGCTTGATGAGCTAAAATTGTTGCTAAACGATCAGTCCCATGAAACGATCGCCCGGGACCGGCTGGTAAACCTGCTGCGGCAAACTGAGCCCCTTCCGGGGCATAGTGAATCCCGCTGGCAGGCGATCCTGCAGGAGATACGGGCAGAAACTATAGACGGACCGCTGTCTGTTGTGACAGCGGATACAGCGGCTGAACGCCTGGTGGCCGCCGGCCGTAAGCCGCTGTCCCGTCGCTGGTGGAGTGTCGCGGCGGCCCTGTTGATCGGTGCGACGGCATTATGGCTGCTCCGGCGGACGGACGCCAGAGAAAGACTGCAACCTGGCACGGCAACGCTACCGCATGACCATGTCCCCGGCGGCAACGTCGCTCTTCTTACCTTATCCGATGGATCTACCATCACCCTCGACAGCGCACACGACGGCGTGCTCGCGCAGCAGGGCAATTCCAGCGTTACCAAGCTGAAAAGCGGTCAGCTTGCCTATAAAACATTAGATGAAAAGCCTGCAGCAGCGGTCTTCAATACGCTGACGACACCACGCGGCGGGCAGTACCGGCTGGTATTGCCGGACGGCAGCGAGGTATGGCTCAATGCGGCGTCCTCCATTACCTATCCGACATTTTTTAGCGGAAAAGAGAGGACGGTGAAGATCACGGGAGAAGCCTATTTCGAGATCGCGCAGAACGCTGCCATGCCCTTCAAGGTTATTGTAAATGCTCCGATAGGGGAACAAAATATTGAAGTTTTGGGAACCCATTTCAACGTGAAGGCTTACAATGACGAGAGCGCCATTACGACTACCCTTTTGGAAGGCAGTGTCCGGCTCAGCGCCAAAGGCGTGGCTACGCTGCTGCGCCCGGGTCAGCAGGGGACTCAACAGGCTGATGGGAATATCCGGATGAATCCGAACGCCGACACGGAAGCGGCGATCGCCTGGAAGAATGGTCTTTTCCATTTCGAACACACCGATATCCAGGAGGTGATGCGGCAGCTGTCCCGCTGGTACAATGTGGAGGTCGTTTTTGAAGGGAAGATACCCGATGAGAAGTTCGACGGAGAGATAACGCGCAACAACAATTTAACGGAAGTACTCAAAATACTGCAACTCAGTAATGTTCACTTTAGGATCGACAATAACAAAGTGACGGTTACTCCATAGTCGGAGCCCTGACCGGCCGGTAGGGACCTGCAAATGCTGCTATAGGAAAGACGTTTTATTTAATCAAAACTAACAATGATCAGGATCATATGGTTATGAGACTAGCTGCTCTATTATTAGCAATCACCTGCCTCCAGGTCTCCGCGGCCGGACTGGCGCAAAAGGTCACCCTTCACGAACAGGGGGCCCCGCTCAAAAAAATTTTTAAAGAGATCAAACAGCAGACGGGCTATGTGTTCTTTTACAAGGCCGGACTGCTGGACAATTCCCGTCCCGTCACTATCGAGGCAAAGGATGAAGAGCTGTCCGCGGTGCTGGAGAAATGTTTCAGGGACCAGCCGCTCAACTACAATATCGTCAACAAGACGATCGTGGTTAGCCCGAGGCAGGCAGCCTCGACAGCGACGCCTGTCCTGCTGACCACAGATTCTGTGCCTCAAGTCGTGGTATCCGGCAGGATCACAGACGTATCGGGTAAGCCGCTGGCTGCGGCCAGCATTTCCGTGAAGGGTAAGCGCGGCCTGGGTGGGGGAGCGTCCACCGACAAAGATGGCCAGTTCCGGCTGCTTGCCGTCAAAGGAGCTACGCTCCTCATCAGCTATGTCGGCTATATACCCCAGGAGATAAAAGTAAAGGCAGACGGCCAGCCCCTGGCGGTGCAGCTGACAGAAGGAGCCAAAGAATCCATGTCGAATATGGTGGTCACGGGCTACCAGATGATCAACAAAGAGAGTTTTACAGGCAATGCGATCACCGTCTCGGGTGAAGAGCTGAAGAAGGTCAATCCGAATAATGTTCTGCAAAGCCTTCAGGCATTCGATCCTTCTTTTAATATTGCTACGAATAATTTAGCCGGATCCAACCCCAATGCCCTGCCCAGCATCAATGTCCGTGGCTCCACCGCGCTGCCTACGGGAAGCAGCGCCATCCTTTCGCGCACGGATCTTTCTAGCAATGTAAATCTGCCCACCTTCATTATGGACGGATATGAGGTGACGCTTGAAAAAGTTTTTGACCTCGACGTCAACCGCATACAGTCTGTCACCTTGTTGAAGGACGCAGCAGCAACGGCGGTATATGGTAGCCGGGCGGCAAATGGCGTCGTTGTCATTACTACGAAGGCGCCAAAGGAAGGGAAATTAGCGGTGTATTACAACTATGAACTGACGCCATTTGCTCCGGACCTGTCCGCCTATCACGTCCTGGACGCCCGTCAAAAACTGGACTACGAACAGCTGGCCGGCATCTACGACGCCAATGTCGTCAAGAATCAGCAGAGCCAGGATCAACTGGACGCGCTATATTACCAGAAGAAATACGCTATTGCCAGCGGAGTCAACACCTACTGGTTGTCTCAGCCTCTGCGGACCGCACTGGGTAATAAGCATTCCCTGTATCTCGAAGGCGGCACTTCGCAGGCGCGCTATGGCATCAACCTTCTCTATCAGACCATGCCCGGGGTAATGAAAGGGTCGGGTCGTGACCGCTATGGGCTGGCTGCAAGCCTGTCCTATAGCCCTACCACGGTCTTTATCTTCAAGAACGAACTGAGTGTCCAGCAGGTCGATACCAAAGCTTCACCCTACGGCAATTTCTCCGACTACGTGCGGACGAATCCCTACTACCGGAAGAGCGATGCGGCCGGTCATATTGTACAGGCGGTCGATACCTTTATGGAAAATACCGGACTCAACGGCGCCGCCCAGACGCGCGGTAGCGTGGTGCTCAATCCCATGTATGAATCCACCCTCGGCAGCTTTGACAAAACCACTTACCTGGAATTTACAGACAATTTCTCCGCAGAATGGAATATGGCCAGGGGTCTTCGCCTGCGCAGCGTCGTCAGCTATGACAAAAAGAATACCACCGCTGACGCCTTCGCTTCGCCACTAAGCAACCGGTTCTATTTTCTGGATTCGGCCCAGAAGAAGGGCAGCTATACTTATGGGCAGACAGCGGAAAATACATTTGACGGAAGCCTCACCCTCAATTATAACCGCCAGCTCGGGCCCCAGTTCTTCAATATTGCCCTGGGCGCCAACGTACATACGTATTCGACGGACTACAAGACTTTCACGGCGATCGGATTCGCCAACGACCGGTTCACGAATATCGGATTTGCCAGCGGTTACAAGCCGGGAGACGCGCCCCAGGGCGATTTCGCAAAGCAACGGCTTTTCGGCAGTTTCCTCAGCGTCAACTATTCCTGGCTGAACAAGTACCTGCTCGACGTCAGCGTCAGGGCGGACGGGTCATCACAGTTCGGAGAGAACAGGCGTGTCGCGCCGTTCTGGGCCGCGGGGCTCGGCTGGAATGCGCATAAGGAGAATTTCCTGCTGAATACCGCTGTCAGCCAGCTGCGCTTCAGGGTGAGCACCGGCGTCGTGGGCTCGGTATCTTTTCCTCCCTATCTGTCGCAGACGACCTACAACTACTATACCTCCAACTGGTATTCTACAGGCATCGGAGCGGTGATCAATAACTACGGTAACCAGAATCTCCAGTGGCAGCAAACGCATACCTATGACGCGGGCATGGACCTTGGGTTGTTCCATGACCGGATCATCATTTCTCCCCGTTATTATTACAAGCTTACCAAGGGGTTGCTGGCGGATATCCAGCTGCCACCTTCCACGGGTTTTTATTCTTATACGGACAATTTAGGCGACATGGCCAACAAGGGGTTCGAGCTGAACTTCAAAGTGAATGCGTTTCGCAACAGCGACTGGAACGTCAACGTATTCGCAAACCTTGTCCGAAATACCAACGTGATCAAAAAGATCTCCAACTCGCTGAAATCCTATAATGACAAGGCCAACCAGGCTCAGCAGCAGGACTCAGCGTTGCGGAGGACTCCGTTGCTGCACTACCAGGAAGGCCAGGCCATCAATGAAATATACGCCGTGCGCAGCCTTGGCATCGACCCGGAGAGCGGCAAGGAAATTTTCGTGAAAGCCAATGGCCAGCGCAGTTTTACCTATGACGTCCGGGACATCGCGCCGATGGCGGACCCTACACCGAAGGTGCAGGGTTCCTTCGGGACTTCCGTGTCCTTCAGGGGGTTTCAGTTCAATACCATTTTTACTGCCAGTATTGGCGGCAAGGACTATAACCAGACGCTTGTCGACCGGGTGGAGAATGCGGACCCCAGGTATAACGTCGACAGCAGGGCGCTTACCGATCGCTGGAAGAATCCGGGTGACCATGCGCAGTTCAAGAACATCCAGGACCTTTCCATCACCTTTCCGACGAGTCGCTTCATCCAGGACCTGAGCTGGCTGGACCTTTCTACGGTCTACCTGTCGTATGACTTCGGAAAACAGGTCTATTCAAGGATGGCCATGAAGAGTCTGCGGCTGTCGCTGACGGCCAATGAGGTATTCTACTGGTCGACCGAGAAGATCGAGCGGGGGATCGACTATCCTTTCGCGCGGAGCTTTACCTTTTCTATACAAACAAGCTTTTAAACTAACTACTGATGAAAAGACTGATCATATTTCTTTTGCCGGCAGTCGTGCTGTTGGGTTCGTGCATGAAATGGCTGGACGTAAAGCCGGAGTCGCAGGTCGCGGCCGACCAGCTGTTCACCAACAAGGAGGGATACGAAGAGGCGTTGAACGGGATATATACCCGCTGCAACGACGAGAACCTGTATGGCACCGAACTGACAATGGGTCTGCCTGACGTCCTCGCCCTCAACTGGCTGGTAGCGCCCGGTGCAGACTATCTGGGTTACCTGCAGACGTCCTTGTACAACTACAAGGACCAGAGCTTTGTTACCAGACGGGATAGCATCTGGGGAGGTCTGTACAACGCCATCGCCAACGACAACTATCTGCTGAAAAAATTGGATTCGACCAATGGCATACTCTCGTCTTCCGAATATGCGCTGATCAAGGGTGAGGCGCTTGCGTTGCGGGCATATATCCATTTCGATCTGCTGCGGCTGTTTGCTCCTTCTTATGTATCGGGTTCCGGCAAGGCCGTTATACCCTATGTCTCGACCTTTTCCAACAAAGTGACGCCTGCCTCCACCGTAGCCGACTTTTTGAAATTTGCAGCCAAAGACCTCAGTGACGCGAAGGCGCTCCTGAGGGCTGCTGACCCCATTCTCAGCCCGACCTACTATGTCGGCTATCCGGGGTTTCCGAGCCTTGGAGACACAAGCAGCGAACTCAAAAATTCGAACCTTTTCCTGCAGAACCGGCGCCAGCGCCTCAACTATTATGCGGTCTGCGGCGAACTTGCCAGGGTCTACCTCTATATGAACGATAAGACCAATGCGCTGGCCAACGCACTGGAGGTGATCCAGTCAAATAAATTCCCATGGACCGACTTCAACGATTTCACCAACGTCGATCCGCAACAAAAGGACAGGATACTTTACAAGGAGCTGATCTTCAGCTGGCCGATACCAAAGGTGGACAAGGACTTCGTGCTATACAACTACTTCCTGACCAACAATGGTCTTTATCTGTCCGCCGACATGGCGCAGCGTGCTTATGAAACCGGCGGCGTCGGCGGTTCAGACCTGCGCTATGCGCAGTGGTTTACGCCCGGGACTCAGTACCTGCTCGTGAAGTACAAGCGGGATCCGACTTACAATCTTCATCCTATCGTCGCTCCGGCGCTGCGCAAGAGCGAAATGTTCTATATCGCTGCTGAGTGCACCTACGCCAGCAACCCGTCCCAGGCATTTGCTTATGTGGACTCGGTCCGGTTCAACCGGCATATCGGTACCGCGTTTTCCGCCACCTCGGAGGATGATTTCCTGGCCCAGCTGACCAGGGAGGCTCGCAAAGAATTTTACGGAGAAGGGCAGATCTTCTATATGTACAAGCGGTTGAACAGAGGTATCATAGGCCCCACCGGCATTGTCAACCCGCCGTCGGACGCCACCTTTGTGCTGCCGCTGCCCGAGAATGAGATCGAATTTGGGGGACGATGATAAAAAAATCTCACTACTAAAGCAATTCAAAAATGTTTAAATATTTAACCGTTGCTGCGCTGGTAGTCCTGGCTTCCCTAACGGGCTGTAAGAAGGACAACTATCAGCTGTACGAAGAAAAACAGAATAATGTCTACTTTGATTTTAGTACACAGCAGGACCGGGATAGCGTGACCTATACATTTGCCTATACACCCGATGTCCTTAGCGATACTTTCTATCTGCCGGTGCGTATCTCGGGCAACCGGGTGTCTCATTCCCAGACCTACAAAGTAGTGGTTATGGACAGCGGCACAACAGCCAGGCCCGGTCTCGACTATGCTCCCCTGAAAGATTCTTATACGATCGCGGCCGATTCAGGCTTTGCCTGGCTGCCCGTCGTGCTGCTCAACAATGATACGTTGCTGACCCAGCATTCCGTGGCGTTGAACCTGCGCCTGACGGCGAGCTCAGATCTTGGCGTCGGTCTGCCGGACGTCATTACTGCGAGGGTTCTCATCTCCAACAAGCTGGAGAAGCCTTCGTGGTGGGAGACCTGGAATCTCACCAACTACTCGGACGAGAAATATCAGCTATATATTATCGGTTCCAACGGCCGGCACGATCTGCCCACCGGTGACGGCTATGGTCTGTATGCACCCCAGGCGTTGTACTACATCGGCCTGATGAATCAGCTGATCATCGACCCGCTGGGCTGGATTGCCCAACACAAGGATCAGGGCTATGTACTGCAACAACAGCCGGACGGCAGCTACTATTTCTACAATCCGGAGACGCCGGCCAACCGGATAAAGGTCGTCTTCGACGCAACCAATAACACCTACTATTTCGTTCAAAAGGCCGGCGGCTACGTGACGCCCAACTAAACTGCTATGATCATGAGAAATTTAATCATATATGTACTTACGGGTCTTAGCCTGTGCGCGGGATCCTGCTACAAAGACAAAGGCAATTACGGCTATAATCCTCCAGCTAAGCCGGTGGTGACCGGACTGGACTCAATATATCCGGCTATCGTGGGTGATTCGCTGATCATTGCTCCCACGATAACTATTGCAAGCAAGGCGAAATTAGGCTATGAATGGCGGATCATGGTTGGCGGGGATTCACTGAGGACCGATTATTATTATACTCCGCAGCTGAGAATACTGTTCGCCTTACCGGCTCAGCTGTATAGTGCCCAGCTTACGGTGATAGACAGCAGCAATGGAATGAAGTACTTTCACCCTTTCTTTATACAGGGATCCACGATCTATTCCAACGGCTATGTGATACTCAGCCAGGAGAACGGAACCAGCCAGCTGTCCTTCGCCCCACCCAACGGAGCCATTCAGTCCCGGATATACAGCGCGATCAACAAGACCGACCTGCCTCCGAACGGCCAGCAGATCGTCGGAACCTATCATAAGTATATCAATAACGGGATGTTATTCAACTACTGGGTGCTCTGTTCGCAGGGTGACAATCCGGGTGTCGAGCTGGACCCGAACAGCCTGCAGAAGGTCAGGACGCTGAGAGATAATTTCTTCAACCCGCCTGCCACTATAGCGCCTGGCTATTTTGCCAACAAGGAAGACAATGCCACCATATACGGGGTCCTGAACGGACAGCTTTGGGCCGGCGCCTTTCAGACTTCGCCTTTCTCTCCCGTCTATGACAATTTCAGCCTGCCCGCTACCGGCAACTACCAGATATTCAACAAGGCCATTATGAATTTTAACGCCGGGCCGGGCATTTTTCTTGGCTACGAGGTGAACAAGCGGCAGATAGTCGCTTTCACCAACTACGGTTCGCTGGGCTACGCGGGGACCGGCTACCAGAAGATCGATACAGCCTGGGATCCGACCAATATCGGATTGGACGTGCTGGATTTCGAACAGCCTGATGGGTTCAACGGATATGTCTTCGGAAGGAATGCTCATGATTCCGTATACGAATATTGTTTTACCGCTACACCTGCCGGTCCGGTAATGCTGACGACGCTGTACAAGCGGCCGTTTCCGCGTCAGGACCTGATAAAGCCGGACACGAAGTGGATTGGCTCCAAGTTCAATGTATTCTATTTTACTTCGGGGGCGACCGTCTATATGTATAACCCGGTCAACGAGGAGATCGCGGCCCTCGGCACGGATTTCGGCGGCAAGTCCATTTCCATGCTGAAGATATCGGGGGATGGCAATACCCTGACTACGGGTATCGACGGTTCGGTGCTGATGCTGGACGTCAGCGTTGGCAAGAACGGACAGATATTAAAGCGTATCGATAATATTCCCGGCAGCCCGGTAGACGTATATCAGCGCATCAAATAATCTATTACTTATGTTCAAGTTACGATTCCTGTTAGTGTCCTGTATGCTATTGCTGGCGAAATTGCCGGCAATGGCGCAGGCTTCATCTCACTCCTTCACCCTAAATGGCCGGATCGGGCATTTCAATGCGCCGGCCATTATTTACTTTGATCATATGGAAGGGGATGTGTCTCATTCCGATTCGGCGGTGCTGGTGGAGGGGAAATTCTCTTTTGGTGGTACGGTGGATGGCCCGGCGGCCGTGCGGATGGCCTTTGCGTCAAAGGGGGATGGCAAGGAGAAGGCGATCTATACCGGAGACGCCATTTATTTTTATATCGGGGCCGAGAAGATAACGCTCAGCTCGAAGGATTCGCTGGCTACTGCGGTTATTACGGGTTCGCCGGTGAATGATGCGTATGAGGCGTTCAATACCTTTATCGGCGGCAGCATCATGGCGATCACGAAGCAGGCGAATGCGGATTTCAACAGCGGAACGGAAGCGCAGAGAAAAGATACCGCATTCTTTCACGCAGTGGACCTGCGATTCCGCCAGCGGGTGCAGGCCCGGGCGGACCGTGAGCTGGAGTTTGCCAGGACGCATCCTCATGATTATTTCAGCGTGATCGCGCTTGGTGAGCTGACGAGGGATGCGGCGAGCGCCGTGAAGATAAGGCCGGTGCTCGAGACGCTGGACGAGGAGCTGAGGAAGACGCCTGCGGGGAAAAAGCTGGAAGAGAAGATCGGAGCGCTGACGGCCGTGGTGCCGGGGTCGATGGCTCCGGATTTTGTCCAGCAGGATACCTCGGGCAAGCCGGTGCGGCTGTCCCAGCTAAGAGGAAAATATGTACTGGTGGATTTCTGGGCCAGCTGGTGCAGTCCCTGCCGGGCGGAGAATCCCAATCTGAAAACACAGTACCTGCGGTATAAGGATAAGAATTTTGAAGTGATCTCGGTTTCGCTGGACGACAACAAGAAGAAGTGGGAGGACGCGATCATCAAGGATGGACTGCCCTGGCTGCAGGTCTCCGACCTGAAGGGATGGAACAATGAGGCGGGTAAGCTTTACGGGGTTTCCGGCGTGCCGGCGACCTTCCTGGTGGACCCGCAAGGGAAAATAGTGGCGACAGATATAAGAGGGGAGGTTTTGAATAAGAAGCTGGCGGAGATATTTGGGGGAACTTCGTCATCGGTGATCCCGATGAAGGTATTGTATGTAGGATACAGTCCGAATTATCCTATGCCGGATAAGCTGGTATATTATATGACCACGGATTCGTTTTATAAGAGAATATACGAAACCCGGATGGATGACTGGATGAGATTTCTCGGGAAGAATTTCATGGCAGTGACGGGAGTCGACGTCAGGAACTATAACGTCGGGATGTCCGATAGGGCAGACGTGACCATTATCGATGCCGGACCTATCAGCCTGCCGGCGGATTTTGACCGGCCGGTCATCCTTATGCATGCGATGGCGCCAAATGTAGGCTTGCCCATCGGGCTCAAGTTCGACTGGTATTGCCAGTGTCTGGAGTCGGATGCGCTGCATATCAAGACCGGGCACCCCATCTTTCACGAGCCCAATGACGTGAAGCTGACACTTGTCGAGCGGCCGACGCCGGGGTCTTTCTTCAATGGCTGGCAGGGGCAGCACACTCCTGCAACGATGCCCATGTGGCGGGTGAACACACCGGGAAATACTATCGGGGAGGTGCCCTACCTGATCGGGATGGTCTCGCATGGAGAGGGCTTTGAGGACTCTCCCGATGCGGAAGCGATCTCGGGTGGCGTCTGTCTCAAGAACGCAGAAGCTGTGGCGCTGGGCCGGCAGGGCAACTACTTTATGTGGGGATTCTCCGGATCGCCGGATTATATGACCAATGAGGCTCAAAAGGTGTTTGTCAATACGATCTGCTATATAAAGAAGTTCGACCACCAGCGGCCGTTGATGAAGAAGGTGCAGATCGAGACGAGGGAAGGTATCGACGAGAAGATCTACCGGATCGACGAGGCGGTCTACCAGAAGGCGATCGCTTCGCGCAGGGAAGGCAATGCCAGGTTGAAGAAAATGCAGGACTCGCTGCGCGCCCGGAAGGCGGCGGGTCAGGACATCGGCCGTAATAATGAGATGTTCCTGAAGATGCCGATGACGGATGCGGTCGAGAGTTTTGAAGACTATGTAAAGGGGTTTGCTGGACAGGAGCTGTTTGCGAAGTTTGGGACCAATACCGCGAAATATCATGAATACTACCGGGATAACTATGAGTACTACTATCCGTTGGATGCGTATTCGCTGCAGCTGGATGAGGACGCGCAGCGGCTAGGCATCTCGAACAGGAAGGTTGAGATACTGGAGAAATGTATAGGATTGCTGGAGAAGGGGAAGGACACGGCGATGGCTATGCGCGTGTTGCGCCGGTATACGATGGAGCGGTTTGCGACGGCCGCGGAGTGGAGGGATTGGTTGACGCAGAATAGGGACAGGCTTTTCTATACGGAAGCGGGAGGCTTTAAATTTATCGTAAATGCACGTGTGGCGGCAGGGGCGGCTGCCGCCTCAGAAGCCACGTCGACCGATCCGGTGGCGGTATCGGCGAAGCTGGAGAACGGGCGGCTGGTCGTGGATGCAGATATATTGAAGGGATGGCATATCTATGCCTATGTGTCGAAGGACAACCCTTTCATACAGACGGAAATGCTGCTCGACCTGCCGGAGGGAGCGGTATCTGACCAACAGTGGCAGAGCACGGCGGGGTTGCCGCTGGAAGGTACTGAGGGCGTTTTTGTATACGAGGGAAAGGTAAGATTCTCGGTCGCAGTGGATTGTGCAAAGGTGAAGCCGGGTTCGACGTTGAAATGCGGGATATACTACCAGGCCTGCGATAAAACCAAGTGTTTTCCACCGAAAAAGAAAGTGATCGATGTGAAGATCTAAGACCTGCGGCGGTGGAGCGCCCATTTGCGGAGCTTGCCGAGGAGCTCTTCCAGCTTGACCGGTTTGCCGATATAGTCGTTCATGCCTGCCCGTAAGCATTCCTCCTCGTCGCCCTGCATGGTATTGGCGGTAAGGGCGATGATCACGGGTTGTTCGGGCAGCTTGAGGCGACGGATATGGCGGGTGGCTTCCAGTCCGTCCATCTCGGGCATCTGGAGGTCCATCAGGACGATGTCGTATGCTGTGCGGATGACGGCTTCGACGGTCTGTCTGCCGTCGGCTACGATAGTGGGGGCATAGCCCAGCCGGTTGAGGATATGAAGAATGACCTGCTGGTTGATCTCGTTGTCTTCGGCGATCAGGATATTCAGCGGGAAGGTCCCCGCCATTTCGTCGCTCAGCAGCTGTTGTGACAGCCTGCCGTCTGAGCTGGGGAGTCCCCTGTTCTGAAGACCGGAGAGGATGTGTTTGTACATCGCCTGCTGTTTGATGGGCTTAGTCATGACCGCGCTGAACAGGTCGGTATGATTCTTCTTGTATTCGTCGCCGACCGAGCTCAGCAGGATGATGGGCAGCTGCGGGTGGCGGTCACGGATAGACCGTGAGAGCCGGATGCCGTCCATGTAAGGCATTTGCATGTCCGTTACGACAAGGTCGTAGTGGCTATCCTCTGAAAGTAGATTCAGCGCTTCTACGCCTGAGGCAGCGAGCACTGGTTGCAGGCTCCACAGTTCGAGCTGGCTCTTCAGGATGGTCCGGTTGGTCAGGTTGTCGTCGACGATCAGTATCCTTTTCCCTGCGTGCTCAGAAAGTCCTGTAGTGCTCAGCTGCGGGTGCTTGTCGATGCCGGGAATGGTGCGGATGGTGAAGGCAAAGGTGCTTCCGACACCGGGCTGGCTTGCGACGTTGATGGTTCCGCCCATCAGCCGGACCAGCTGTTCAGAGATAGCCAGGCCCAGGCCCGTGCCGCCATATTTGCGGGTGGTGGAGGAGTCCACCTGGGAGAAGGCTTTGAACAGCCGTTCCAGCTTGTCCGGAGGGATGCCGATGCCCGTATCGCGGACCTCGAAGCTCAGGGTCAGCCAGCCGGCGGGGGAGGTCTCAACCAGCCGGACGCCGATGAATATCTCGCCCTGCTGTGTGAACTTCATGGCATTCCCTACCAGGTTGGTCAGCACCTGGCGGAGACGATGGTCGTCACCCCGGATATACTGAGGGACGTCCTGCTGCACCTGGTAGAGCAGCTCGATATTGTTCTTGGCGGCGCGGGGACCGAAAATGTCTAAGATATTCTCGATGGTGCTGTGCAGGTTGAAGTCTTCCTCTTCGAGTTCCATACTATCTGATTCTATCTTCGAAAAATCGAGAATGTCGTTGATGACGTTCAGCAGGGTCTCGCCGCAGGCGGTGATCGTCTCGGCATAGGTCCGCTGCTGTTCGTTGAGGGTCGTTTCGGCCAGGAGGGAGGACATGCCGATGACGCCGTTCATGGGCGTACGGATCTCGTGGCTCATTGTAGCGAGGAATATGCTTTTGGCGCGGTTGGCCTTTTCGGCCTCCTGTCTGGCTGCCTCGGCTCTGATATAGGCGGCTTCCAGCTCGTCCTCGCTGCGTTTGCGCTCGAGCAGGATTATGGTCTCGCGCTGGAGGGCGGCCATGCGCACGCTCTGGGCGATCTGTATTGCTCCGGTCTTATTTAACTGATAGCCCCATAGTCCGCAGATGAAAACGATGATGGCCGCCAGCACGATATGGATGATCATCGTGTTCAGGCTGAGATAGTCGAATTGGGTAAAAAAGATGGCATAGCCATAGTACTGAAGCTGGTTGAATATGATATGGTGTGCCGCGACGATGATCAGCAGGGGGATCTGCAGCTTCCACTTCTGATAGGTGATGAGGATGGCGCTGCCGACAAAGGCGAAGAAGTGCATTTCGAAAAGGCCGTGCATCTGATATATGTACTGGGCCATGAATATGGCCAGCACGGCGCTGAGCACGTATTGATAAAGGTCTGATCCCGGCAGCAGGCGTTTGGTCGAGTAGTAGGCGAGCAGCGAAAGCCCGCCTACCTGGAGGGCGATGTTCCAGGTGTGGTAGTAAGGCGCCAGTAAGAAGCCAATGACGAAGAACCCTGCCAGAAAATAATTCATGAGGCTGTCGCTGCGGTCTTTGACGTCCGTGAGGTATTGATCGGTCTGCGTCTGCAGCTCGCTTGGTATATTGGTTATTAGATTAGGTGCTTGTTTCATTTGTTGGGAATGGCGCCACAGCCCACGGACACCCGGGTGGGAAATCGTTTAGTCAATTGGTCATACCGGAATATGGCGACGATGCTGGCGAAAAGGAAGGCCAGCCAGGCTACAACAAGTCCTTTTCTCATACTGTTATTGGATAATGTCACAGGATCAAGGTTTTGCTCAAAGAGGATAAAGGTCGATATCAATAACGTATAAAGACAGGATTTATTTAAGTGGATATACTTATTTTTTGGGCGACGCGTCTTTGGCTCAGGCTCAGAATTTTAGAAGTAATAGACAGACTTGTCTATTCTGGTTTAAGTCGTATATTTGTATACGTATGAGGGAATCGGGTGTAAAAGAAAGAATACTGGATACGGCCTCGAGGTTGTTTTACGACCAGGGTTATCACGTTACCGGGATCAACCAGATCATCGAGGAAGCGGATATTGCCCGGGCTTCTCTTTACAATCATTTTCCTTCCAAGACCGATCTTCTGCTGGCTTACCTGGATAATACGCATGCTTCCTGGTTCGAGGAGCTGGATGCTTTTCTGAAGCCTGTAGAGGGTCCGCGGGAGCGGCTGTTGGCGCTGTTCGATTTCAGGATACTGCGTCAGCGGAAGTTCAAGTACAAGGGCTGTCATTTTAACCGGATCGCTGCTGAGGCCAGCGACGATCAGGAAGTGCTGACCAGGGTGAAGAAACACAAACAACGGTTCAGGGACCTTATCCATGAGCTCGTCTCGCAGATACCAGATCGCCGCAGCATTCTGGACAATGACCAGCTGGCCGATACCCTTTTCCTGCTGCTCGAAGGTGGCATTGCTGTCGGGTTGATGTACCGCAGCTCAGAAGCCGCAGAGCAATCCAAGCGGATCGCGGAAACTATCCTCTAACGGTGCTCAGCCTATTTTTTTCTTTTTTAATAGATAGACCTGTCTATCTGTTATGCCAAATTCTTTACAGCGTATGAAATTGATCTTATTCGCTTTACGTAAGCCAATTACAATTCTGGTAATGGTAGCGGCCCTGTTCTTTTTTGGTATCGGCGCACTGCGCAGCATCAGGGTGGATATCTTCCCGAAATTAGACCTTCCGGTCCTTTATATCGCTCACCCTTTTGGCGGGTATACTCCGGTGCAGATGGAGACGCTTTTCGCCAAGCAATATATTAATGTTTTACTTTATGTAAACGGTATAAAGAGCATAGAAACCAAGAATGTTCAGGGCCTGACGTTGATGAAGCTCAACTTCTATCCTGGGACCAATATGGCGCAGGCTGCGGCGGAGGTGAGTGCGGCCAGCAACCGGGCGCAGGTGCTTTTTCCGCCGGGGTCGAATCCTCCCTTCATTCTCCGTTTTGACGTGTCGACTTTGCCGGTTGGGCAGCTGGTGCTGAGCAGCGAGAAGCGGAGCAATAATGAGCTGCTCGACCTGGCATTCCTGTATGTCCGGTCGTCGTTCACCTCTATTCCCGGGTTGGTATCCGCCCCGCCGTTTGGGGGGAATATCCGGACGGTGGTCATTAAAGCCGATCCCGAACTGTTGCGGATCCATAATATTACTCCCGATCAGCTGGTGCAGGCCGTCGACCTCAACAACCAGACGTCGCCATCCGGTAATGTCCGTATCGGCGACAAGAACTATATCACGCCTGTCAACACAACGATCCGGAACATAAAGGACTTTGGCAATATCCCGATCTTCAAGGGCGGCGGGGTAGCCAATCTTTATATCAGGGACGTGGCGACCGTTGAGGACGGCGCCGATATTACGGTAGGCTATGGATTGGTCAATGGCAAGCGAAGCGTGTATCTTACCATCGCGAAGAGCGCGGATGCTTCTACCTGGGAGGTGGTGCAGCGGCTGAAGGCGGCAATCCCCAAAATGCAGGCCCAGCTGCCGGAAGACGTTCATCTGGACTATGTGTTCGACCAGTCCGTATACGTGATCAATTCCGTCAAGAGCCTGATCTCCGAAGGGGCCATCGGGGCTGTTCTCACCGGGCTCATGGTATTGCTTTTTCTTGGCGACCTGCGGGGGGCTCTTATCGTGATCATGACCATACCGACCTCCATCATCTCCGGAGTGCTGTTCCTGAGCCTTTTTGGCCAGACCATCAATATCATGACCCTGAGCGGTCTGGCGCTGGCGATCGGAATATTGGTTGACGAAAGCACCGTGACGATCGAGAATATCCACCAGCACCTGGACATGGGCAAGTCCAAACGGCTTGCGATATGGGATGCCTGTAAGGAGATCGCTTTCCCGAAGCTGCTGATCCTTTTATGTATACTGGCGGTGTTCGCTCCCGCCTTTACCATGGGAGGCATACCGGGTTCGTTGTTCCTGCCATTGTCGCTGGCTATCGGCTTCAGCATGATCGTCAGCTACTTTTTGGCTCAGACCTTTGTGCCGGTGATGGCCAACTGGTTGATGAAGGTCCATGTGAAGGCTGACGGGCCTTCGCGGTTCGATCGGATCAGGGGTCGGTTTCTGCGTTTCGTCGACAGGGTCATGCCTTACCGGAAGGTTATAGTGGGAGGGTACCTGGTGCTGACGACGGTCGCTGCGCTGCTGCTGCTTTCGCGTATTGGCAAGGATGTTCTGCCCAAGGTCAACGGCAAGCAGTTCCAGGTGCGGCTGCGCGCTCCGCAGGGCACGCGTATCGAAAGGACGGAGGAAAGGACGCTTGGCGCTATCCGTATCATCAAGGATCTTGTCGGTCCTTCCAACGTCGACATTACCTCTGCCTATGTTGGGCAGCATCCGTCGCTGTTCTCTACGAACCCTATTTATCTGTGGATGGCCGGTCCGCAGGAGGCGGTGCTGCAGGTGGCGCTGAACGAACGCTATAAGGTCGATCTGGACGCGCTGAAAGAAAAGATCAGGGCCCGTGTGGATGCCGAGATGCCGGACGTGCGGCTTTCCTTCGAGCCAATCGAGCTGACGGACAAGATACTCAGCCAGGGGTCGCCGACGCCGGTGGAGGTCCGGCTATCGGGAAGAAATAAGAAGAACAACGAGGAGTATGCATCGAGACTCATCGCGGAGCTCAAAAAGGTACCCTATTTGCGGGACGTGCAGCTGGGGCAGTCGACGCGTTATCCCGCCATCAATATCGACGTTGACCGGGTGAGGGCGGCGCAGCTGGGTGTAGACATCAATGACGTGTCGAGATCGCTGACGGCCTCTACCTCTTCTTCGCGGTATACGGACAAGAATATCTGGATCGACGAGAAGATCGGCAACAGCTATAATGTGCAGGTAGAGGTGCCCGAGAACAAGATGAAGAGCGTGGGGGACATCAGCGAGATCCCCCTGATGCGGAATGCGTCGAGGCCGGTACTGGGCGATGTAGCCACCATAAAAGAGGACACCACTTACGGAGAGAGCGACAACTTAGGCGCTATCCCTGTTCTCTCGGTCACCGCCAACCTCAATGACAAAGACCTGGGCTCGGCTACTGCGGATGTAGCGAAGGCCATTAAGGCACTTGGACCGCTGCCGCGCGGGCTTTCGGTCGAACCGATCGGGATGAGCCAGACGCTGACCGATACCCTGGGCAGTCTTCAGAACGGGCTGCTGGTGGCGATCGTCGTGATCTTTCTCCTGCTGGCCGCGAACTTCCAGTCCTTTAAAGTTTCAGCCATTGTGCTGGCGACGGTCCCTGCCGTTGTGCTGGGCTCGCTGCTGTTGCTGCTGGCGACGGGATCCACGCTGAACCTGCAGAGCTATATGGGTATCATCATGTCGGTTGGCGTATCTATTTCCAATGCCGTGCTGCTGATCACCAACGCCGAGCAGCTGCGTAGTCGCAACGGTGACGCGATGGGTTCAGCGCGGGAGGCCGCGGCGCTGCGTCTTCGTCCGATCATCATGACCGCGCTGGCAATGGTGGTTGGGATGATCCCGATGGCCAGCGGACTTGGGGAAGCCGGTGACCAGACCTCGCCGCTGGGGCGGGCGGTTATCGGCGGGTTGGTGGCTTCGACCTTCGCCGCGTTATTCATACTGCCGCTGGTATTTGCGTGGGGGATGGAAAGATCGTCAACGGAATCTGTCAGCCTTGTGCCGGAGCAGCTCAGTTTAGACTGAGTAAGCGGCGGTCGGGGGAATTTGTTATATTCCGGGTATGAAAAAGATCGTTTGCATCGGCGTCGGGCTCCTGCTATGTGCGGGAGCCTTTGCGCAAGGGGGTATTCCAAAAGGTGAGCTGGTGCGCTGCAGCTTTGACCACTCTGCTATCTTCCCGGGCACCCATCGCGACTACTGGATCTATATCCCTGCACAATACAAGCCCGATCGTCCGGCCTGCGTCTATGTCAACCAGGACGGTATACAGTGGAATGCGCCGGCGGTGTTTGATACGCTGATCTCCCGCGGTGAGATGCCTGTTACCATTGGGGTGTTCGTCCAGCCGGGTAAGGTGATCGCCGGCGATACCAGCGCAGCACTCGACCGGTATAACCGCAGCTATGAATACGACGGACTGGGGGATGGCTACGTGCGATTCATTCTTGACGAACTGCTGCCCGATGTGGAGAAGCAACAGGCGTCGGATGGGAGGGCGGTGCGCCTTTCCCGCAGCGGCAATGACAGGGCTATCGGCGGGTCGAGCAGCGGCGCTATCTGCGCTTTTACGGCGGCGTGGGAACGTCCCGATGCCTTCTCCCGGGTCTTCAGCGCTATCGGAACCTATGTGGGGCTGAGGGGCGGAGAGCGTTATCCGACCCTGATCAGGAAATATGAGCCCAGGCCTATCCGCATATTCTTACAGGATGGATCGAACGATCTCAATATCTATGGTGGGGATTGGTGGATGGCCAATCAGCTGATGGAACGGGCGCTGGTCTTTTCGGGCTATGAGGTCCGGCATGTCTGGGGAGAAGGCGGGCATAGCGGTGCGCAGGGGACGGTTCTTTTCCCCGATGTGATGCGCTGGCTTTGGAAGGGCTGGCCGCAGCCGGTAGTGAAGGGGCGGAGCTCGAATCAGCTGCTAGGTGATATTCTCATTCCGGGACAGGACTGGGAGCTTGTGGGGGAGGGATATGGATTTACGGAAGGGACGGCGGCCGATGCTGCGGGTAATGTTTTTTATCAGGATATACCGGCCGCAAAGACGTATCGGGTTGGAGGGGATGGAAAGCCGGTGGTGGTGAACAGCGACTCGAAGAAGGCCAGCGGGACCTGTTTTGGGGTGGATGGGGATCGGTATGAAGTGGCGGGGGCTTCGCGCCAGGTCATCCGGTATGGTGCGGGCGGTGTTGCTGGTGTGGTTGCATCGGATATATCGGGAAATGATCTGCTGGTGCTGCGCAACGGGAATGTATATGTGACGTCGCCGGATGGTACGGAGAAGCCTTCGCGGCTGTATCTTCTGCGACCAGGTTCGGGCGAAAAAGTTGTTGTTGATTCCGGCCTTCATTTTATCAACGGGCTTTGTCTGTCACCCGATCAGACGCTTTTGTATGTGGCGGAGTCTGCCAGCCACTGGATATGGGTATACTCTATCCGGTCCGATGGGACTCTTTTTAACAAGCAGCGCTATGGCTGGCTGCATGTGCCGGATAACCAGGAGACCGCGTGGCCCGACGGGCTGAAATGCGACCGCGACGGCCGTGTCTATGTCGCTACCCGGCTGGGGATACAGGTGATGGATCAGCTGGGACGCGTGAATGCGATATTGCCGGTGCCTTCGGGGCAGGCGTCGAATCTTTGTTTTGGCGGACCCGGGTTCGATGTGCTGTATGTGTCGTGCGGGAGTCGCGTGTATCGCCGGAGGCTGCACATGAGGGGTGTCAATCCTTTCGAGGCGCCCGTGAAGCCGCCGCAGCCGCATCTTTGAAGTTATGCGGCGGCATCTGCTATATTCCCTGTCCATTCTCTGAGTAACTGGCGGAGGAGGTCCTTGTTGAGGAGCTTGGTCTCGTACTCTGCGATCAGCGTCGGGCTTATGCTGCGGCTGAGGGCAAATTCGACGACCTCTTTGTCGTTGGACGTGCAGAGGAGTACGCCGATCGAAGGATTTTCATGCGGCTTTTTGACCTCTCTGTCCAGGGCTTCGAGGTAGAAGTTGAGCTTTCCAAGGAACTCGGGCTGAAAGGCCGCCGTCTTGAGCTCGAAGACGACAAGGCATTGCAATTCTCTGTGAAAGAATAGCAGGTCGAGGAAGAAGTCCTGTGAACCGACCTGGATACGGTATTCTTCTCCGATGAAGCTGAAGTCCCTTCCGATCTCGAGAAGAAACTGTTTCAGCTTTTTCACGAGCGCTTTTTGGAGGTCGGTTTCGGAATAGGGTTCCTGGAGGTCGAGGAATTCGAAGATGTATTTGTCTCGAAAGACCTGCGGGATGATGGCGGCGTTGGGGTGTGGGGTGTTGATCAGTCGGGAGCTGCTGAGTTTTTGCCGCTCATAGAGGCCTGCGTCTATTTGACGACGGAGTTCGCGTACGGTATATTTTTCTTTGATGCTGAGAAGGGTGTAGAATATTTTTTCTTCCAGGCTTTTTGTTTTTCCTAAGATCTCAATATGATGTGACCATGGAAGCAGAGATAACACATGAGGAATTTCTTTAAATTGTGGTGACACTGTCGACACAAATTTATTATGCTGATTATCATTGTTTTGTAATTGTGTCGACGGTGTTGGCACAATTACGGACCCGTCCTTTTGCAGGGCATTCCAGTCCAATTCATGCCAGTTTTGATAAAACTCTCTCATGCGGTATAGTGAACGTCTACTAAATCCTTTGAGCGTAGGCTCCTTCTTTTTCAGCCATCTCGCCAGTTCGTCAATCGTCTTTTCCCCCCATTCCGCATTTTGGAGGCGGTAGTGGACGTACGCGCCTATCTGCCAGTAGGCGGTTAGTTGCTCGGAATAAGCGGCTTGCAATGCCTTTCTTTGCCCCTGCCGGATGAGTCGCCGGACCTCTTCGAAATGTTGCTGTATTTCCATACTGTCACGGTTAAGAGGACAAATGTATCAAACAGGTATACTCGATCTGAAAAAATCGATGGTACTTAAGGACGAGAATTACGCCGAACGTCAAGGAATCCGGACAAGTGGTCAAGGCCGGAATTTTTGCGTTGCGATAATTGCTCCCTTTGTGGTATTCAATCACAAAAAATTTACTATTATGAAAAGTTTTTTTGCAGTACTCGCGGGTTTGATCGTACTGGCGCAGCCGGTATTTGCGGGAAATGGTGGTAACGGTCGCAACAGCGGCGTTCGCGGCGTCGACAGTTACCGGATCTATCTGAACAACAAGCTGATCCTTCAGCAGTATGTCGGACAGCCGCTAAAGCTGGAGAGCCTGGCGCTCGGCGCAGCCAACGCCAATGACCAGCTGGTCGTCTATTACAGCCACTGCGGGGCTACGGGCAGGAACCGGAGCATTTCGGTGAAGGACGACAACGGAAATGTCCTCAGGGAATGGAAATTCAGGGATGCGGCGGTAAAGAATAACGAGAATGTCCCGGCCGGGGATGACGCGATGGTCATTCCGGTGAAAGACATCCTCGAGCTGAAGGCGAAGCACCCCGGGCTGACCCTTAGCTATTTTGCGCAGCAGCTGCCGGCGGGGCGGATGCTGACGAGGATCGGATAAGATCAGGATCGGATAAGACCAGGATCGGGTAAGATTTGGATCGGGTAAGATTTGGTAAATTTATGGGTAATGAGGAAACTGCACCATGTTCTGTTCTGGCTGGTGCTGCTGGGGGTATGGTATTTTTTTCGGTATGAGGATTATTCCACCAAACAGCTGGCACTGAAGGTGACCCTCCTGAAGGTGGCCGACCTGGCCTTTATGGTATATGTCACCAACTACCTGCTGATCCCGGGGTTGCTGTACAAAAAGAGATACGTCGTATTCGGCATAACCTTTTTGCTGTTCATCGTCGCCAGCAGCTGGCTGAAGATCTGGCTGGAGGGAAGGCTGGTGCATCACCCCGAGCTGTTCGATGTCTTCCGGCGGTTTAAGGTCCTTTTTTACGACAACACGATCCCGCATATCCTGCTTGTGAGCACTGGTGCAGCTTTCCGATTGATAATGGACTATGCTTCCGCGCAGCGGCGGCTGGCGGAGATGGCCAGGGAGAATGCGGCGGCCGAGCTGAACTTCCTGAAGTCGCAGATCAATCCGCATTTTGTTTTCAATTCCCTGAACTCGGTCTATTTTCTTATCGACAAAGAGAACACGGCCGCGAGGGACAGCCTGGAGAAATTCTCCGACATGCTGCGCTATCAATTATATGAATGCAGCGCCCAGGAGGTAGGCATAGAGAAGGAGGTCGGCTATCTAAGGGACTATATCGACCTGCAGCGGCTGAGAAGGGATGACAGCTGTATCATCGACCTGCAGCTGTCGCCTGAGCTGAAAGGATTCCGTATAGCGCCGCTGCTGCTGATCCCCTTTGTAGAGAATGCGTTCAAGCATCTTTCGCACTATCATAACGGGAGCAACCGGGTGGCGGTGCGGCTGGAGAGAGAGAATGGCTCGTTGTTGTTCGCGGTCAGCAATACGAGGGAGGAGAGGGCAGGGGAGACCGGGGGCATCGGGTTGCGAAATGTGCAGCGGAGGCTGGAGCTGCTGTACCCCGGCAGGCATTCGCTGGTCATCGATAAATTGCCGGACCAGTTCGATATATTCCTTAAATTGGAGATATGATCCTCAACTGTATCATCATTGACGACGAGCCTCTTGCGAGGAAGGGTGTCAGAGAGTACATCGGGGATACCGATTTCCTGAACCTGGTGGGCGAATACGATACGCCGCTGAAGCTGATCGATCGGGAAGAACTGTCGGAGGTCCAGCTGATCTTTCTCGATATACAGATGCCCAAGCTGACAGGGCTCGAGTTTTTGAAGAATCTGCGCAATCCTCCGCTGGTCGTTCTAACGACGGCCTATCCGCAGTATGCGCTTGAGGGCTTTGAGCTGGACGTGCTGGACTATCTGCTGAAGCCGATATCCTTCCACCGTTTTTTAAAGGCGGCGGAAAAGGCAAGGACCTGGTATGCGGCCCGTCAGCCCGATGGGGTCGATCATGTCTTTGTCAAGACGGGTTCGGTACTTAAAAAGATAGTTTATGACGATATCCTTTTTGTGGAAGCGTTGCAGAACTACGTCGCTATTCATACGAAAGATAAGAAGTACATCGCCTGGCTTACTTTTAAAAGCTTAGAGGACAATCTCCCTGCGGGCAGGTTCCTGAAGGTGCATAAATCCTATATCATTCAGCTCTGCAAGGTGGATGGGATAGAGGGGAATGATATACTGATCGGTGCGCACTCCATTCCGGTCAGCCGGGCCAACCGGGATGAGATCATGAAAAGGATATTGCAAGGGAGGTTCCTGAAGCGCTAGTCGTCGTCCTTATCGGTTGTTGTGACCTTAACAAATGCGCCCCTTTTTGGTGCGGGCATAGGGCTGTTCTCCCCTTTTACCGATTTCCATACGATCTCGCCGAGCAGCATATCCGGCGCGGCGTCGGGTTTCGAGAAGTTGAATTTGCCGGACAGTCTTGCCGACGCATTGTTGGCGGTGTTCCTGGCATTGAGGTCTGTTGCGGGTGTGAGGGCAGCATAGGGCCTCGTGTCGGCGGTTGTCTGAAAGCAGTCCCACATGGGCGCCGCGGCGGCGTCATACTGGCTCATTGGCGGCAGCCCAAGGATCAGCTCCATGGTGCGCAGCATGGAGGAAGTAGAATATGGAGTGTGATTGACCGAATGCATTTTGATGTACGGGCTGATGATATAGGCCACGGAGCGGTGCATGTCCACGTGGTCTGCACATCCTCCCGGGTCGTCTTCCAGGACGAAGATCGCGCTCTGTGACCAGATCGGGCTGTGGGTAATATGCTCGACCAGTCTGCCCAGGGCGAGGTCATTGTCCGCGACCTGGGCGGTCGGCGTGTACGCCCCTTTGCTGCGGCCGCTGGTATGGTCGTTGGGCAGGTATATGATGCTTAGCTGGCGAACGGCGTTGATAGCGGCCAGGGAATCAAAATCGTGCTCAAATACTTTTTCCCTGTAGATGTCCTGGATAGCCAGATTCCAGCCGGGATAGCCGGGACAGAAATTGTTGGAGTCTTTGAGTAGAGCGACAGTGGGATAGCCGTTGTCCATGAACTCTCCGTAGTTGCGAAACGATACTCCGGCCCGGTGACAATAGTCCCATAAAAAGCCTTTGGTAGGATTGGCAATAGGACGGCTTCCGTCAAAATCGTAGTTGCCGCCGCGTCCGGCATAGTTATAAGGCCAGTTCTTCTCGGTGAAATCCGTGGCATAGGCTGCCATCGACCAGTTGTGCCCGTCTGCGCTGACCTCGCCGTCGACATAGAAATTATCGAAGAGGACGAACTGGTCGGATATCGCGTGCGCGTTGGGGGTGATCTTTTTACCAAAGATGCAGAGCGTCGAGTCGCCGTTGCCCTGCGGCATATCGCCCAGGATATAGTCATAGCTTTTGTTCTCTTTGAGCACGTAGAACACATATTTTATGGGTACGGGGGGCGCCGTGGGCGCTTCCTTTTGCTTAGAGTAGGGTGTGTTCTGGTAGACCTGTCTGGCGTACCGGTTCAGCGAGGACTCGTCCGGCTCGTCGATGACAGACAGCGTTCCGGTGAACATATTGCTATAGGACTTCGTGCGTGGCTCGGGAGCGCTTCTCTTATAGCCGGTCGTTCCGGGGTCTGCGGGGATCATGCTGGAGGTCGACGTCATCCCTTTTCCGTTCAACACGAGAATTTTCTGTCCCATCGTCTTTACGCCCGTCGGATACCATCCGGTTGGAATGAAACCTTTGGACCTGCTGTTGCCGGGACTGGAAACGTCAAAGACGGCAAGGCAGTTGTTGTCGGCATTGGCCACATACAGGGTCTTGTCGTCAGGGGAAAGCGCGACCGAATTGGTCGTTGAGCCCGTGGGTGCGTCGGGGAACAGCGCGGCATTCAGCGTTTCGGCCTGCTTTCTCTGCTGTGTGCTGATGACTGAGACAGAATTCGAATTGGCGTTGGCTACATACAGCCAGCGGCCGTCTTTGCTCAGGACGAGGTCGTTCGGGTGGTCGTCTGTAGTGACGGAGTCGACGAGCAGCTGTTCTTTGGTGTTATAGATCCAGATCTTTTTCCCTCCCCAGGCGGAAATGTACAGCTCTTTTCTGGCGGAATTGAATATACAGCTGTAGGCTTCTGCGGACAGCTGCTGACGCCCGAGCACCTTCATCGTTCGCGTATCACAGGTATATAAAGAGTTGTTCTCCTTCGTGACGACGTACAGGCGGTCGTTCTTTTCGTCCAGCGTCAGTCCGGTCGGGCTGATCTTCTCTTTGGGCCAGGGGGCGCCGAGCCTGATCGTGTCTTTGGCGGTAAGCCGCTGGTCTTTGAGTACATAGCGGATGACGATGTCGTCGTTGCCGCCGGAGACATACAGCTGGGACCGCCCGAAAGCCAGACCGAGCCAGGCCTTGCCAAGGGGTACCGTCTGTACGCAGTGACCGGTCGTAAGGTCGATGAGGTCGATGCCCTGTCTGCCGTTGCCGTTGTTCGTCACCGCCACGAACCGCCTGTCGGGGGAAATGGCCATATTCAACGGCAGGTCGCTGGTCAGCGGTATGGAGCTGCCGGCAGGGGTCAGCGTCCAGCCATTGGGCAGCTGTGTCTGCTGTGCGCTTGAGGCGACTACGAAAAGGACGAGCAGAAGGGTGGCTATCGGGTTTACCATTGGTCTCATAATCCGGCAAAAATCGGTGAAGTCCGTTTTGTCCGGTCGTCAGGCCGGTTAATTAATTATTAAATTGAATGGTTGTTCAATTTTTACCGCCGGTGTGGATAAGGTCCTTCTCCGAGATATTGTCCATGCCGTCATTTTTTTAGTCGCAGGCGGTCGGCTACGAGGGCCCCGATCTGCGAGCCCATCTTATGGCTGACGACCGTGGAATATTCGTAGTGTATGCCGCCGTAAAAACGGGAGCGCTCTGTCTCCGACGCCGCGGCACGGAAGGAGGTAAAGCTGCGGCTTTTGATGCCGAACTCCAGCTCGGTGGTGTCGGTATAGGAGAAGTTGTCACCGAAGTCTTTTGTCAGGGTCTCGGCCGCAGAGGCGGAGATCGTACAGTGTCCGCAGGTGTATTCCGGGAAGGGCGGGGTCTGCAGGTGTGGCCGCCAGTTGGGATCGAAGTATTTGTTGATGGCGGTCTCGGGGCGCAGGGTATTGTAAGTGTATTTTATATCCCAGCATTGGATAAAGGCGTCGAACAGGGCGATGGCCGTTTTTGCATAGGCTGCGGCGGTAGTGCCGAAGTCAGCGCCCGATTTTTGTGCGGCGATGCCGACGATGCCCATCCAGTGGCCGGCTGGCGAGAATTTCTTTGTGCCGAACATCAGGTGACCGCTGACGTTGAGCTTGAAGGGGTTGTCGTCCCAGAAGTCGGCGATCCATATCTCTTCGGGGCTAAGGCTGTCGCCCTTGTTCTGGATCTTCTTTACTTCCTGGTAGTAGGGGGCGTTCTTGTCGGTCACGTTGAACGGATAGGGCGGGTGGGGGATAAATTCCCTGACGCTGTCCACGACGATGAAACGGATCTCGCGCCAGTGGGGCTCCATGGCGGGAGTATAGGCGGGTGGGGTGGGTACCCAGCGGCCCGGGGAGTCATTGACCATGTATTCGGTGGCCCCTCTTGTTTGCGCGTAGTTGTCTTTCCTGCTCCAGGCCATGATCGCGGAGCCGACCGTGTCGGCGTAAGCGACGGTGGCGGCCATTACGTCGGAGGACATGCCGTGGTCTTTTGCCATCTTTTTGAGACTGTCGACGTATTGGCGCATACTTCCTTCGGGGAATGTGACGGCTTCGCCCAATTTGCAGTAAGCCAGCAGGGAGGCCAGCTCGAAGTCGATCTTTACGCCGGCCGGAGGCTTGGGCACGGAGTTCAGGCCGTGCAGCTGTCCTGCCAGGGAATTGTATTTGTCGGGGTATCCGCCGGCTATTGCTTCGTAGCCGGCGACGGCAGCGTAGAGATAGTTGCGGGAGGCGACGATGGGACCGAAATTGTTGCCCATGACGACGGTATTCAGTTCGTGGACGGTATTGCAGTAGAGGTTGGGATCCCTGAACACCTGCTCGTAGTCATTCTTCGAATTACAGGATGTAAAGAGGGCAATCGTCGCCAGCGCAACGAAGAGAGAACGTTTCATGTATATAGTAGGGTTATTGTGCGAAAATTAATGATTGATCAGAGAATAGGGCTTTAAAGCATCCCTTCGGGCCGGGGAGGCCGCTTGCAGATATACGAATGTCCGGGGGAAAGGTTTGCGCCGGCATAGACAGCGGGGCGCGAGGGAAGGACAGGAAAGCCATTGACCGTCAGGCCATCCGGGACCGGGAAGCAAACCTTCAGAACGTTGGAGGCTATTTTTCCAGAAGCACCCGGAACCTTTGAGTGGCCTGTGTTTTGCAGGTCGTTGACAAGGCTGAAAAAATCGTTTTTTACATTCTGGAACCGGTTGGCTTCCCGGTCGGGAATACACAAAAATTCGACCGAATCGTTGTACAACCTTTTTCCGACGTATCTGTAGTGGAAGTTGCCGATGTCTACCTTGCCACTCTCACGATCAAAGGCCGTCGATGCGTTGCCATAGGGCAGGTGGTCAGCGGGTATCTTGACCAGCAGCAGCTGTGACCGGTCGTATCTGCCGTCTTCCAGCCTGCTCTCCAGAAGGGTCTCTGCGTGGCTTTCGACCCAGGAGATGAAAAGCCAGTAACCTACCCAATTGAAGAACAAAAAAGATAACAATAATATGGTGGCAATCTTTCTAAACAACATTACAAGGTAGCTAACTTTAGTTAAATTATGCATCCGGAAAATAAAAATATTCTGGCTGTCAACGGCGGATCCTCGAGCATAAAATTCGCTTTGTATACAGCCGTGCCGGGTGCGGCGCCTTCCCGGGTACTGTCCGGTAAGATCGACAGGGTCGGCCTGGATGGATCAAAACTAACCTACACGGATAACCGAAATAATAAACAGGACGAAATTCCTGCAACCGCTTCCTCTCCGGCGGAGGCGGCGGCTTTTTTGCTGGGGTGGCTGCGAAAGGGGGTGGGGGCGCCGGCGGCCATCGGTCACCGGGTGGTGCATGGTCTGCAGCACCGCCAGGCCTCATTTATCGACGAGTCGTTGTTGAAAGAGCTGCGCGGCATCGTGGCTTATGATCCCGACCATCTTCCCGGCGAGATCGCGCTCATCGAGCTGTTCCGGAAGGAGCAGCCGGATACGCCGCAGGTAGCCTGTTTCGATACCGCTTTTCACGCCAGTATGCCGAGGCAGGCGCAGCTGCTGCCGCTGCCGCGGCGCTATGACGGGATGGGGCTGAGGAAGTATGGCTTTCACGGCCTGTCATATTCCTATGTGCTGGAAGAGCTGACGCGGATGGACCCGGCGAGGGCGCGGGGTTCGGTCATTCTTGCGCATCTGGGCAGCGGGGCCAGTCTGGCAGCGGTGAAAGACGGGGTCAGCGTCGATACGACGATGGGGTTCACGCCAACGGGGGGCATCGTCATGGGGACCCGGACGGGTGACCTGGACCCGGGCGTGGTCTGGTACCTGCTGCAGCAGGAAAGGCTGGACGCAGAAGCCTTCAGCCGGCTTGTGAATCATGAGTCGGGGCTGCTGGGCGTCTCGGGCACCAGCCCGGATATGCAGGACCTGCTGGCGCGGGAGAGCGAAGACGAACGTGCGGCGGAGGCCATAAGCCTTTTCTGCTATCAGATAAAGAAGACGATCGGCGCCTACTCGGCCGTTCTCGGAGGGCTTGATGCCCTTGTGTTCACCGGGGGCATCGGGGAGCGCTCATCCGTCATACGATCGCGCGTATGCGCCGGCCTCGGCTACCTGGGCATCGCCCTGGACCAGAAGGCCAACGAGCACAATGCCCTTTCTATCGCTGCCGGCGGGAGCCGGGTGGCGGTCTATGCGATCCCTACCGATGAAGAATGGATGATCGCCCGTACCGTGGATCAGCTATTAAAAGAACAGTGATCTTATGATAAATAATTCCAACGGGCTGCTGCAAAAGATGCATGCCTACTGGCGCGCCGCCAACTACCTGTCCGTAGGACAAATGTATCTGAGGGCCAACCCGCTATTGAGAGAGCCGCTGGCTCCCGGGCACATCAAGCACCTCCTGCTGGGGCACTGGGGTACGTCGCCCGGGCAGAACTTTATCTATGTTCATCTCAACAGGATCATCAGGGAGTACGACCTCAACATGATCTATATTTCAGGTCCCGGCCATGGCGGGCCTGCGCTGGTTGCCAACACCTACCTGGAGGGGACCTATTCCGAGGTCTACCATGGTATCAGCCGTGACGAGGAGGGGATGTGCAGGCTCTTCAAGCAGTTCTCTTTCCCGGGCGGGATCCCCAGTCATGTCTCCCCGGAGTGTCCGGGTTCGATCCATGAAGGCGGCGAGCTCGGCTATTCGCTGAGCCATGCGTTCGGCGCGGTCTTCGATAACCCTTCGTTGATCGTCGCATGCGTTATCGGCGATGGTGAGGCGGAAACGGGTCCTCTGGCTACGTCCTGGCATTCCAATAAATTTCTCGATCCCGTGACAGACGGGACTGTCCTGCCGATACTTCACCTCAACGGATTTAAGATCGCCAATCCGACCTTACTGGCCAGGATCAGCCGTACCGAGCTGGAGCAGCTGTTCAATGGGTATGGCTGGGACGTACATTTCGTGGAGGGGGATGAACCGGAGAAAATGCATGAGCTGATGGCTGCTGCTCTCGACGAGATCGTTGAGAAGATCAGGTCAATTCGCGCTGCCGCGCACGGGAAAATGGATCGTCCGCGCTGGCCGATGCTGGTGCTGCGGTCTCCCAAGGGGTGGACGGGGCCGAAGTTTGTCAACGGGCTGCCGATCGAGGGTACCTTCCGCGCGCACCAGGTGCCGATACCTGACCCGGCGGGCAACAGGGAGCAGCTCCGGCTGCTGGAAGAATGGCTGAAGAGCTATAAGCCGGAAGAGCTGTTTGACGAAAAGGGAGCGCTGCGGCCTGAGCTGGCGGAGCTGGCTCCTGTCGGTGAGCGGCGGATGGGCGCCAATCCCAACGCGAATGGGGGACTGCTGCTGAAGGACCTGAACATGCCTGACTTCAGGGAGTTTGCGCTGAAAGTCCCTGGTCCCGGTAAGGTAAAGGCGTCCGATACGACGGTATTGGGAGGATTTCTTGCAGCCGTCATCCGGCTTAACCAGGAACAGCGGAACTTTCGCCTTTTCGGGCCGGACGAAACGCTATCGAATAAACTAGACGCTGTATTTAAGGAGACCAATCGACAGTGGGAGCTGGAAATAACGCCGCAGGACCAGTACCTGGCCAGCGACGGACGCGTGATAGAGGTGCTCAGCGAGCACCTGTGCGAAGGTTTCCTGGAGGGTTATCTGCTGACGGGCCGGCACGGCCTGCTCAACAGCTACGAGGCCTTTATCCATATTATAGATTCGATGTTCAACCAGCACGCCAAATGGCTGAAGGTGACCCTGCATATCCCATGGCGTCGTAAGATCGCTTCGCTGAACTACCTGCTGGCCTCTCATGTCTGGAGGCAGGATCACAACGGATTTACGCACCAGGACCCCGGATTCATCGATCATGTGATCAATAAGAAGGCCGAGGTTGTCAGGGTCTATCTCCCGCCTGACGCCAACTGTCTGCTGTCAACGATGGATCACTGTCTGAAGAGCCGGCACTACGTGAATGTTGTCGTAGCCGGCAAGCATCCTGCTCCGCAGTGGCTCACTATGGATGAGGCGGTCCTGCACTGTACGAAGGGGGCAGGCATCTGGACCTGGGCCAGCAACGACCAGGACAGCAAGCCCGACGTGGTGATGGCCGCGGCGGGGGACGTGCCTACGCTGGAGATACTCGCCGCCATTTCCATTCTTCGCAAGAAGCTGCCTGAGCTGAAGATCCGCATGGTCAACGTGGTCGATCTCATGAAGCTGCAGCCGCAGACGGAGCATCCGCACGGGCTAAGCGACAGCGATTTCGACATGCTGTTCACAAGGGACAAGCCCATCATTTTTGCCTATCATGGGTATCCCTGGCTGATCCACAGGCTGACCTACCGGCGGACGAATCATGGCAATCTGCACGTCCGGGGATACAAGGAAGAAGGGACGATCACCACGCCATTCGATATGACGGTGCTGAACGAGATGGACCGGTTCCACCTGGTAATGGACGTAATCGACCGGCTGCCGGGGCTTGGAGAAAAATGCGCATATATCAAACAGGAAATGCAGGATATGCTCATCCGACATCGGGCGTATATCAACAGGGAGGGGCTGGACATGCCGGAAGTGCTCGACTGGAATTGGGAGTAGGGTACCGGAAAAAAGTGTATTTTTAGCCCTTTCCATTGTGAACATGAAAATAGCTGTTTGCTTCGTCATATTAGTAGCGTTCTTTACTTATGCAGGACATTCACAATCTTATGGATTACAATTTGCCAGCCATGAGGTCGTACAGGAGAAGAGGACAGGCCTGAACCTAAGCCCCGTAGAACCCTGGTGTTTGACGGAGGATGCTGAGCTGTCTTTCGACCTCCAGTTTGCCCCGCGTATGGAGACCTATTTTGGCTATGTCTTCCGCATCATTACCACCGACCATCAGAATATCGACCTGATATATAACCAGAAATTAGGCAACTTCAATTTTATCATCGGAGAGACGGTTGCCGGAACGTTCAGGATCGATTCCCCCCGGCTTTACAGTCAGTGGAACCAGGTAGGGCTGCACTTTGCAACAAAGGAAAAGGGCCTGGAATTCTATGTCAACAGCCATCTTGTCGGGAAGAGCAAGGCTCCTTTCAGGGGCGATCCCTGTTTTCGCATAGCGTTTGGAACGAGCAGCGTTGACGAGTTCCAGACGGCGGATATCCCTCCCATGAGCATACGCAATGTCCGGCTGACGGAGAATCGCCGGTTGCGTTATTACTGGCCTTTGTCGGAGGCTTCGGGTGAGGAATGCCGCGACAGCGTCGCCCGGAAGCTGGCCCGTGTCAGCAACCCTATCTGGGTCCGCAGCCGTCATCAGAACTGGCAGCTGGTGAGCGCCTGCCAGATCAATGGGATACCATCGGTCGCCTTTGATCCCGGTAAAGAGCTGGTGTACCTGGTCACGCCCGATTCGCTTTTTAGCTTCTCGCTGTCCCGGTCGACGCTTTCGGGGGTGAAGATAGGCGACCCCGACGACCCGACGCGTCTGCCTGCGGGGCACGAGGCCATTTTTGACCCAACGCACGACCGGTTATACGACGCCTATATCGATCAAAAGACGGTCAGGACCTGGCTGGGCAATGAGAACCGCTGGGACAGTCATTTTCTTCCTGGCCCGCTGACAGAGTTCTGGCATGCCAATAAATTCGTCGCACCGAAGGACTCGTCGATCTATCTGATAGGCGGGTATGGGCAGCTACACTATAAGAACCTGGTGCAACGCTATGATATTCCGCAAAGGAAATGGGAGGTCGTCACGTCAAAGGGGGACCACCTGCCTCCGCACTATCTGGGAGCGGCAGGCGCCAACGCCACGGGTGACACGGCCTTTCTGCTGGGCGGCTACGGCAGCAACACCGGTGACCAGATGGTCAATCCAAGATACTATTATGATCTGTTCGCCTATAGCGTAAAGGATCGGCGGTTCAAAACCATCTACCACCTGAAGGAGCCGGACAAGCAGTTCTGTTTTGCCAACAGCCTGGTCATCGACGACAAGGCCAGGGAATACTACGGGCTGGTCTTCCCCAATGACCGGTTCAACTCCACGCTGCAGCTGATCAGGGGCTCGCTGGCCTCGCCGGAATACGAGCTGCTTGGGGATACCATCCCTTATTCTTTCTATGACGTGCGGTCCTTTGCCGACCTGTATTATTCGCCTATCGGGAAGAAGCTGGTTGCGGTCACCTTTTACACCAACAAGGACAATAAGACCGACGTCAGGATATATTCTATCGCCTTTCCTCCTTATGCGATCACTCCCGTAGTGGTGGCCACCAGCTCATCGACTCCCTGGTGGGGGTATGCGCTGGCGCTGGCTGGGCTGGGTGGTTTAACGTGGATAATGTTTGGAAGAAAGAAAAAGAAAGTTGCCCCGGTGACGCCTGTGGCGTCGGCGCCGGTCAGCGAACCTGTTCCGGTGGCGGCTGAGGTGGCACGTGTAGCGGTCGATCCGCCGGCGCCGATCGCCAGGATATTCTTCTTTGGACCATTCGAGGTAGTGGACAAGGCCGGTAATGACCTGACCAAGCTGTTCACGCCGCTGCTGAAGGAATTGTTCCTGCTGATTGCGTTATATTCCATCCGGTCGGGCAAGGGTATCTCGTCCGAGAAGCTGTATGCGACCCTGTGGAGGGATAAATCCAGCAAGGACGCGCAGAACAACCGGAGCGTCAATATGGTCAAGCTCAAAGCCATTCTCGATCGTCTTGGAACCTGCGGCATTGTAAAAGAGGCCGACAAATGGGTATTCCAGTACAAGCCGGAAGAGATCAGCATCGATCTGGCGCGGTTTTATTCGCTGTTGAATGGGCCGCATGCACCGGACAAGGCGCATATCCGGCAGCTGCTGCAGATCGTCCACCGGGGAAGTCTTTTGCCCGATACGTCATATGACTGGCTGGATGATATTCAGTCGGAGATCTCGGGAAAGGTGCTGGATGCGTTGTCTGCGGCGCTGACGCCTTTTGCGACGGATGCAGAGCTGCTGCTCGAGGTCGTGGCCGGTATATTCCTGTTCGACCCGATCAATGAGGAGGCCTTGCGGGTGAAGTGCAGGAGTCTCAGCATGCTGGGGCGGCATTCGATGGCGAAGGCCGCTTTTGAGAAGTTCACCCGGGAATATCACCAAATGTATGGAGAGGAGTTCCAGCAAAGTTTTCAGGAAATTATAGCATAAAAAATCCCCAGCTTTCAACAAAAAGTAGCCGGGGATTTTTTTCATTATGTCCGGCAAAAAGAGTTTTTGCCGGTGGAAGGCCCGGCGACAAACCGGGCCTTTTGTTTTATAGAACCAATATGGATTGATAGGCTGTCTTCGCCCCGTCTGTCCACCGGAGCTGGTATGTTCCTCTGGGGAGCCCCGGTATGTCGATCCTTACCTGGGATTGGCCGGGGGGCACGATGGCTTTCTTCATGATCCTGCCGGACAGGTCTGTCAGGAGGAAGGTCGACGTGCTGGTTGCCTCGGGCAGGTCGACGAGGAAGAAGCCGTATTTTACAGGGTTGGGATAGATCACGAGCAGCGGCGTCGAATTGGCCAGCTGCAGGGATATCGTCGGCCCATAGCTATAGTGTGCGGTCGTGTCCTCCATTTTAAGCCGGTAGTAATTGATGCCGCTTTTGGGCGACAGGTCCGTGAACGTATAGATGTGGCTGGAGCCGGTCTTGTTGCTGACGGGGATGGTGCCGATCACGTTGAACTGGCTGCCGTCGACGCTCCTCTCCAGCGCATAGAAGGAAATGTTGCCGTCGTTGCGGGTCTGCCAGTTGAGCTGTGGATGGCTGCCTGTTATTGCGCCGCTGAACTGTACCAGCTGGAAGCTTCCGCCGCTGGTCCTGGTAGTATCGTAGATAAAGATGAATCCTTTGAGCGAATCTGCACCGACCGGTCCGCCTACTCTTACCTGCCCGGTAGCGCCGGTGCCTATGATGGCGACGATGGTGCTATCGCTCTGGCTGTTGATGATGGCGGGGCTGCCGCCAAAGCTGACGCTGACTACCGCTTTCAGGTATTGTCCTGTTATGGTTACCGTCCCGCCGGTGCCTGCGCTCTGCGGCGTGAACGAGGTGATGTGCGGAGGATTTTGCGGGGGCGGTGCCGTAAGGAAGGTGAAGCCGGGATAGGACGCGTTGCCGTTGGCGCCGGTGACTACCACGCTGCCGGTCGTGCCGCCGGCGACGAAGGCGTGGATGGAGTTATCTCCATTTATCTGGAATGACTGCGCGGGTGTTCCGCCAAAGGTCACGCTTGTTATATTGGAAAGGTTGGTGCCGGTGATGACGATCTCGGCGCCCTGCATCGCGCTCATCGGCGAGAAGGAGCTAATGGTCGGCGGGCCGGCGCTGGCGGTGGTATAGGTGAATCCGGGCGCGGCGATCGTATCCCCTGTAACGATCACGCTGACGTCCCCGGTAGAGCCGGAGCCTACGACGGCTGATATGGTCGTATCGCTGGTCACGTTGATGGAGGTCGCCGGGGTGCCGCCAAAGCTGACTGCGCTGGCCTGGTTGGAAATAAAGCCGGTGCCTTTGATGAGCACAGCAGTGCCTGTGCCCGCGGTCTGCGGAGAGAAGCTGGTTATCGTCGATGGCGTTTGCGTAAAGACAAAGCCGGGCGCTGTTGCGAAGGCATTGGAAGTGGTCACTTTTACGAGGCCTGTGGCTCCTGCGCCCACCGTTGCTATGATAGAAGTCGGCGATACGACAGTATACTGTGCGGGGACACCACCAAAGCTGACGCCGGTGACGCCCGTAAAGCTGACCCCCGTGATCGTCACGACTGTGCCGGTGGATGCGGTGTCCGGAGAGAACGAGGTGATGGCCAGGTCGGTCGACCTTTTGTTGATCAGGATGGAAAGCTTGCCGACCCCGTTGTTGACCACCGACAGGTCGGGCACTCCGTCTCCGTCCAGATCGGCCGGCGCTATCCAGTAAGCCTGTGAATTGGCGAGATAGCTGGCTTTGGACGGAAGCGATATGTGCCCGCTGCTGCTGATATTACGATATACCCAGATCGAATCGCTGACCGGATAGTCGGCGCCCTGGGTGACCAGGCTAAGATCAGGCAGGCCGTCGCCGTCGAGGTCGCTAAGGGCGATCTGGGCGGCATATAGAGGCGCCGGCGTTGTTGTGGATTCCGTGCTAAAAGAAAAATTCCCAGGGGTGCTGGTATTGCGGAAGATCGCCAGGTCCTGGGTATAGAAATTGGCTGTCACGAGGTCGATCCTGCCGTCCCCGTCCATGTCGGCAGCCGCGATGCCGTAGGGGGTAGGCATGTTGCCATACATATCCATGTCCCCGGTGGTCAGGGGTTGTGGCGTGGTCGCAGGGATCAGACTGATCGTGGCGCCTCCAGGGGCAGACCCATTCTGGTAAACATAGATCTCGCTGTAGTTGGTCTCCGTGTAGGCCAGCTCGGGCATTCCGTCTCCGTCGAGGTCGGCGGCGCAGAGCATCATGGGATAGGACCCCGGCACGTATGAGAGCAGCTGTTCCGCCCCAAAAGAAAAATTGCCGGGAGTGCTGTTGTTCGCGAGAACGTTGATGTGACCGGAAATGGCATTATTCGGATCGCTATTGTCATAAATGTGGTCCAGGATGGCTATATCGGTCTTGCCGTCCCCATTGAAATCCGCGAGAGCGATAGAGCCGATATTGGCGGAGGCAGGGACCGCCGATGGCGTCGGATTGAATGAGATATGTCCGGGTGTGCTGGTATTCTGAAAGACATAGACATATGCATCACCTGGTGTGGACACCAGCAGATCGGTCTTACCATCGCCGTCCATGTCACCTGCTGCCAGGGCCTGGGGGACTCCCGAGCTGGGCAGGGAATAAGCTGTCATCGAGAGGGCGGTGACCGCAGGAAAGCCCAGCCTGCCGGTATTGTTATACACCTGCAAGCCCTCGGCAATGATAATGGCCAGGTCGATCTTGCCGTCGCCGTCGAAATCCTTGGCGGCAACCATGGTCGGCGCTGTCCCCCCGGTCGGCGCCGGTGACCCCGTGCCGAAGGCCTGCGGCGTGAACTGGCCGTTGTCGGAGAAGATGACGTTGAAGGGGATGGCCGAGGACGCGGTCAGGCCGGCCGTGGTCACGGTTATCGGCTCGTAGGTCGTGCCCGTTGGCACGGCGACTGTCAGCGATGTCGCGCTGGCCGAGGTGACGGTTGCTTTTACCGCGCCGAAATAAACGATATTGTCTGTAAGCGTGGCGCCAAAATTACTACCGGTAATGGTTACCGTAGTACCTATAGGACCCGATGTTGGGGTGAAGGAATTTATTCTGGGCTGCGCCTGCAGCAAAAAAGGGAAGAATACCGAAGTCAGAAGGAAGACAAAATGGCTTCCTTTACCAAAAAATGGTTTTCTGCCAGGGTTTAGTTTCGGCATGGGGTATTGAATTTGGTACCAATATAATAGAAAGACCTGGGAATCAAAAACATATTTAAATAAAAAATATATGTATCCGTAATATTGTCTTATTGCGACGTATAGCGTATAAAATAAACCAGGGATATCGCAAAAGGCAATATCCCTGGTCAGTGGAACCGCCGGAGGCGGTTCGGCAAATTTTAAGAGAGGACGGATGTTTAATTCAGTTTGGGGGCCGGAGTGATGTTCTCATTGGCATAGGGCCAGGTGATGGGCTTGTTGGCGTTGGGGATGCTGATGCCCTTGGTGCTGCCGCGTTTGGCCGCATCGGAACCGAAGAAATAAAGGGGACGTCCTTTATAGGTCAGCTGTGTGCGTCCTGCGACGGTGACATTGGCAAAGTCGGCCTTGTTCAGCGTCGAGGGGACACTGCCGATATTAGACAGCGTGTCGACCGGCCAGCTTGGGTTATTGCTATAGTCGGCCTTGGTGAATTTGTTGATGTTGAACGAGTCGTTCTTGAAATTGTACAGCGTGTGTCCGTGGTCGTCAGTAATATAGCGTGTAAGACCCGTTACGCCCACCGTGTACAGCGAGTCATAAAGATTGCCGTCGTTGCCTTTCAGCTGTCCGTTGGAGATCATTACCGTATAGTCGGGTTTTGCGACGTACCAGACCTTGCCGACGGGATCGCCGTTGACGTCGCCGGCTTTGCTGTCCTGCGCAAAGTAGTACAGTGGCCATCCTTTATACGTAGTCTGTTTGCTGCCGTCGGTGCGGGTGATGGTGGCGAAATCGCCGCTTTTCAGCCCGTCAGATAGTGTGGGATTGTTGACATAGAAGATGGGCCAGGCCGTTGCGCAGCCGCCGTAGCAGGTGGAAGTATCAGCGGCGTCATTCGAGAAGAAGTAGAGCGACCGGCCATTGCTGTCGGTCATGATCTTGCCGAATTTGGTGTTGTCCGCCAGCTGTATCTGAATTTTTGGTACAGGGGGAGGTGCGGGATTGCTGTTGTTGTCTTTCTTGGAGCAGGATGCGATAGTTAGCAGCATGCCAATGGCGATACCTGCCATTGCGAAATGGTGGTTGTTACGTTTCATGGTTGTTTAAATAAAAAATGAAATCTGATTTCCGGGGATAATGTAGCCCCCGGAGCAAATGGTTGTTGGTTGTTCGAAATAGTTTCTGGGAATGGAAAACGCCACATGAGATTCAGGGGTTGCCTTTTGCAGACAAAAATTATCGGTTGGCAGATCGGTGGAATTAGCTGCTTTGGCTTGTGGTAGTTTTATGGTATGGAAGCATACAGTCTTGAAACTTTCAATCTCAGTCATCAGTATCAGGGGCGTCATCGAGCCCTGGATCGCATTGGCCTTCGCGTGCCCAATGGCAGCATCTACGGTTTCCTCGGGCCGAACGGGGCGGGGAAGACCACAACCCTACGGCTGGTATTGGGGCTGCTTAGAAAACAGGAGGGGCAGATATCGTTCTTCGGAAAACCTTTTGAAGAGCAGCGTATCGATGTCCTGCGTAAGATCGGGTCGTTGATCGAGAGCCCTTCTGTATATGGGCATCTCAGCGCTGCGGAGAACCTGCTTGTCTATCAGAAGATATACCAGTGTCCGCGCAAACGTATCGGCGAGGTGCTCGAGTCTACCGGGCTCGCCGGTACGGGACGGAAGAAGGCCGGCCGGTTCTCACTGGGGATGAAACAGCGGCTGGCCATTGCAATTGCGTTGCTGAATGATCCAAAGCTCCTGATCCTCGATGAGCCTGCCAACGGGCTAGACCCTGCGGGCATCATCGCCATGCGCGAGCTGCTGTGGTCGCTGAACAGGGCAAATGGAATTACGATTCTGCTATGCAGCCATCTCCTTGCTGAGATCAGCAAATTAGCCACGCATGTCGGTGTCATCAGCAGCGGACGGCTGGTCTTCCAGGGCTCCATGGCTGAATTGAGGGAGCTGCGGGGCGGCGATCTGGAAGAAACCTTTATACATCTAACCGAAAAATAACCGACATGTCCATTTTTCTCCAAAGCCTTTCCAGCGAATGGCTGAAGCGTAAACGAACGGCAGCCGCGTGGCTGGTTGTGATCGGAGGGGTCTTTATCCCGTCGCTTGTAATATTTGCGCGCGTCATTGAATCAGGGGGGCTGGCGGCCGCAAATGAAAGCCCGCGGCTTTGGGAGGCGCTGTACGCTCGCTGCTGGCAGGTGATGGGCTTTTTTCTTCTGCCGATCGGGGTGATCCTTGCCACCAGTCTCATAACGCAGCTGGAATTTCGAAATAACAGCTGGAAGCAGCTGCACACGACGCCGCAGCCTCTGTACGTCATATTCTTTTCGAAGCTCACCGTTGTCCTGGTTATGCTGGTCCAGTGGTTCATCCTGTTCAATATCTGTATCTATCTGACCGGGGTTTTGCCCTGCCTGTTCGTCCGCCATGTGCCCTATCCGCCGGAGCCGATCCCTCTGCGGATGTTCCTGGAAGGCAGCGGCGCGTTCTTCCTTGACGCCCTGCCCATCGTGGCGCTGCAGTACCTGGTAAGCCTGCAGTGGAAGAACTTCCTGGCGCCGCTGGGCGTCGGGTTCGGGCTGTACGTCGCGTCAGTGATCGCGGTGCACTGGCGCTATGGCTACTGGCTGCCTTATACCTATTGTTACTATGAGTCGCTGGGCGCACGGAGTCCGGTGGATGTGTCGATACACTGGTGGGCGGTCGGGTATTTTATGCTGTTCACGGTTGTGGGTTATATTCTTTATATTTCAAAAAAAGAAAAGGGATGAGGATGAAAAGAGTGGTTGTTTTGCTGCTGCACGCGGGATACTGGCTCGTCTACCTGGGGATCGCGTTGTTGATATTGCTGGCGGCGTGGCTGCAGGTCCGTTATAGGGAGCACTATACTTACTGGTCGCTCGTCAGGGCCTGGCCCGGCTGGATATTGTCGATCATCCCGGAGGTAATCACTTTTTATGTATTCTATGGGCTGCTATTTGACCGGTTCCTGAAGAAGAAGCGGCTGCCCCTGCTGGCGATATGGGGGGTCGGAGTCATGGTCCTGTCCTCCCTGCTGGGTCTGGTTGTCGATGGGGTATTGTTCCACTGGCGGTATGGTCCCAGCTTTACCCTGGATACGGCAATGGAATGTGCGCTCATTTCGGTCATCTGCCTTATTCATGGCGTCATGGCGCTGGTGATAAAAGGGTTTGTCAGCTGGTACGAGGAGATCCATTTAAAGGAAAGTCTGCGCCGGAAGAACTACGAGATGGAACTGGCATTGCTCAAGTCGCAGCTGAATCCGCATTTCCTCTTCAATACGCTCAACAATATCGACGTGCTTATCCAAAAGGACGCGGACCGGGCTTCGCTGTATCTGAACCAGCTCTCCGATATCCTGCGGTTTATGCTGTATGAGACCCGGAGCGAACAGATCTCCATCCGCCAGGAGCTGGAGTATATCGATAAATATATCCAGCTGCAGAAAATAAGGACGGCGCATCCCGAATACATCCACTACGAGGTGAGCGGCGAAGCGGGCGAGCGGCTTGTAGAGCCGATGCTTTTTATCCCTTTTATCGAAAATGCGTTCAAGCACGCCGAGAAAAAGGTCGAGGATGCTATCCGGGTGGGGTTTACCTTTGATGAGGACAGGATCGTTTTCGTCTGTGAGAACAGATATCTGGCGGCGCCGGCCGGTGGTGAGGGGCTGGGCAATGAGCTTATCCGGCGTCGGCTGGCCCTGCTCTATCCGGGAAGGCACCGGCTGGACATCGATATTCAGGACAACACCTATAAAGCAACGCTCGAAATAAGACATGCGAATTGACTGTATCATAGTGGAGGACGAGCCGCTGGCGCAGGAGCGGATCCGGGGCTATCTGTCGAAGCTGCCTTATATGCATCTGCTGGGGGTATTCGACGGGGCTATCGAGGCGATGGCATTCCTGCAGCGTCATGCCGTGGACCTGGTATTCCTTGATATCAATCTGGGGGACTTCTCGGGCATTCAGCTGCTGGAATCGATGAAGATCAATAGCCAGGTGATACTCAGCACGGCCTATCACGAATATGCGCTTAGGGGATACGAGCTCAATGTTACCGACTACCTGCTGAAGCCCTACACCTTCGAACGCTGGCTGCAGGCTGTGGACAAGGTACAGGCGGGTCGGGGCCGGGTGGGGCAGCCCGTCGCGGAACGGCAATCTATTTTTGTAAAGAGTGAGTACCGGCTGGAGAGGGTACAGCTGGACGAGCTGCTATATATCGAGGGCATGCGTGACTATCGTCGGATATATATGCCCGGCAGGCAGATCATGACCCTGCAGACATTTGGGGAGCTTGAGCAGGCTATTCCGCCCGGAAGGGTATGCCGTATCCACAAATCTTATCTCGTGGCGCTGGACAAGATCGATTCGGTCGGTCGGGAGACGGTGCGGATAGGGCAGGCGGAGCTGCCGATATCGGATACTTACCGGAAGGCGTTCCTGGCGATAATTGGGAGATAGGACATGCTGCAATCGGTTGCAATTTTTTTCCCTATATTGGGGTATGAAATGCTTGTTTGCCCTAACGCTCCTCGTCGTCGCGTCCGCGACCTTTGCACAGGACGACGGTCACGGCGCCTTCGCCACCGGTGTCTACCGCAATCTTTTCCGCGAAAATGGCCACAGCGAGGCCGCGCTATCGGCTAAGATCGATGCGGCCTTTCAGCAGCTGTTCCACGGCGACAGCAGCCAGGCGGTCTATTTCCCCGCAGGCAGCAACGCCAACGGTCCCCTGGCCTATGTCAGCGACGTTCCTCATCATGATATCCGTAGCGAAGGGATGTCCTATGGTATGATGATCGCCGTTCAGCTGGACAAAAAGGCAGAGTTCGACGCGATCTGGAACTATGCCCTCACCTATATGTACATCAGCGACGAGGCCCATCCTTCGGCAGGGTATTTTTCCTGGTCTCTCAAGCGGGACGGGACGCCTAACGAAGAGACACCCGCCCCGGACGGGGAAGAATATTTTGTCATGTCGCTCTATTTTGCGGCGGGTCGCTGGGGCAGCGGATCGGGTATCTACAACTACCAGGCCTGGGCTGATAAGATACTGACAACGATGCGGCACCATCCGCTGAAGTCCGGTCCGACGAAGTTCGGCACCCGGACCATTGCTACGATGGTCAATGAGGACACTAAGATGATCCGGTTTGTGCCCGGGGTGGACCGTGGTGGATTTTCAGACCCTTCCTATCACCTGCCGGCTTTTTATGAGCTATGGGCGAGATGGGGTCCTGTAAAAGACCGCGCTTTCTGGGCGGCGGCTGCGGATACCAGCCGGTTGTATTTCCAGAGGGCGACGAGTCCAAAGACGGGTCTGGCGCCGGACTACGCCAATTTTGACGGGACTCCTTTCGTCTCGCCGCGCAACCACCGGTCGGCTAATTTCTCGTTTGATTCCTGGCGGACGGCCAGCAACTGGTCTGTGGACTACAGCTGGTGGCGAAAGTCGGAGGGCGAACGGGTCCTGAGCGACCGCATCCAGTCCTTTTTCGCCTCGCAGGGTATAGATGTCTACGGTTGCCAGTATACGCTGGACGGCGAAAAGCTGGACAGCCGGCACGCGAGCGGGCTCGTCGCCACCAATGCGGTGACGGGGCTTGCGGCGACGCGGCCGGGCAGCAAGGCGTTCGTCGAAGCGCTGTGGAACTCGCCCATTCCGCAGCAGTGGGTGGAGAGATACTATGACGGCCTTTTGTATATCATGAGCCTCCTGCACTGCGGAGGACGGTACAGGATCTATCCTCCCAGGGACGGGGGCGCATGGAATCACAAGCGCTGAGCGGTCGTGCTGACCTATGACGACGCCATCGACAACCATCTCGACAAGGTTATGCCCGAACTGGACAGCGCGGGTCTTACCGCGACCTTTTACCTGATCGGCTCTTCGCCAGCGGTAAGCCGCCGCATCGGCGACTGGCGTAAAGCTGCCGCAAAGGGCAACGAGCTGGGGAATCATTCCCTTTTCCATCCCTGTGACGGAAGCATGCCGGGCCGCAGCTGGGTGACCGCCGACAACGATCTTTCGCGGTATACGGTCCGCCGTGCCATCAACGAGATAAGGGCCAATAACGAGCTGCTTTCGGCTATCGACGGGAGGTCGGTGCGGACCTTTGCCTTTCCCTGCGGCGACCTGCGCATCGGGGATACGCTTTTTTATGATTCGCTGAAGAATGATTTCGCCGCCGCTCGGGGAACGAACTCCGGCTTTGAAACCGCTGAACGCATCGATCTTTCGAATATCCGCTGCTATGGCTTCAATGGGCAGAACGCCGACTATATGATCGGGCTGGTGAAGCAGGCAATGGACTCCGGCGCTTTGGTCGTCTTTCTTTTTCACGGTGTAGGCGGAGGCCACAATATCAATGTTGCGCTGGAGGACCACCGGCGGCTGATCGGTTATCTCAAAGAGCACGAAAAGGACATCTGGGTGGCTCCGATGGTGGACGTCGCCGAATATATACGCGGACAGCGGGTGTATCGCTAGCGGACAGTTGTACGCGCTGGATTTTGCGCAATTTTTTGGTTCTCAGGAGCTCAGGAAAGGGGCATCTTCTTCGCGGTGGAATAGGCATAATTCACTGCCATGCTGAAAAACTATCTCAGAATGACCTGGCGAAACCTGAAAAAGGACCGCCAGTTCACGCTACTCAATCTGCTCGGGCTTTCCGTAGGTCTTGCCTGTACGTTACTCATCGGGCTGTGGGTCTTCGACGAGCTGCACGTGAACAAATACAATGAAAAGGACGACCGGCTCTACCAGGTAATGTCCAATTTCAAGACGGCTGCGGGTGTCTATACCTCGACACACACTGCGGGCATCCTCGCCCCGGCGCTAAAGAAGGAGCTGCCCGAGGTAGAATCCGCGGTGACCGTTTTCCCCGCGTCATGGTTCACATCGAAAGCGGCGGTTAAAGTGGGGGACCGGCAGCTGAAGGCCGACGGGCAGTACGTTAGCAGGGATTATTTTGATGTCTTCACCTGCCCGTGGATCGATGGGGACAGGAATAAATTGTTCGAAGACAAACATTCTGTGGCGGTCTCCGATGTCATGGCAAAAAAGCTCTTCGGCACAACGGAAGGTATTATCGGAAAGACGATCAAGTGGGATCAGGGTGAGCTCAGCGGTGACTTCGTCATTACAGGGGTATACAAGGACAACCCGCCCAATGCCACCGAGCGGTTCGATCTTATCTTCAATTTCGACTGGGTGAAGGAAAAAAGAGAGGGGTTGCAGAACTGGTACAACAACGATCCCAGCACGTATATCGTGGTAAAAAATGGCGCAGATATCCATTCTTTGAACGACAAGGTCCGCGGCTTTCTGCGGGGAAGGGCCGGGGACGAGCCGCCCGCTCTTTTCCTGGCCAAATTCAGCGACCGATATCTGCACGACCATTTTGAGAATGGAGTACAGACGGGTGGAAGGATCGTCTATGTCCGGCTATTCTCCATGGTGGCAATCTTTATTCTCCTTATCGCGTGTATCAACTTTATGAACCTTTCCACTGCCAGGGCGGCTTACCGCGCAAAGGAAGTGGGTATTAAAAAAGTGGTGGGAGCAGGTCGCCGGACGCTTGTGCTGCAATACCTGGGTGAGTCGGTGACGCTGAGCTTTATTGCGTTTGCGCTGGCCCTGATCCTGGTTCGGTCATTGTTACCGACTTTTAACGGGATCACGGGCAAAAGCCTGCATATGCCTGCGGATGCCAGCGTTCTGCTGGCTATGACCGGCGTGGCATTTGCGACGGGTTTGCTGGCTGGCAGCTATCCGGCTTTCTACCTGTCTTCGTTTGCACCGGTGGTGGTATTGAAGGGGAAGCTGCGTACATCAATTAGCGAGCTCTGGACCCGGAAAGGGCTCGTCGTCTTTCAATTCACGCTATCGGTGATATTCATTGCAGCGGTATTCATCGTCTACGGGCAGGTAAGCTATATCCGGTCGAAAGACCTGGGTTATAGCAGGGAGAACGTGCTGCATTTTGAATTTCATCCGGCGGTTGACTCGACAATGCAGCAGACCGGTCTGGCTTTCATAAATGAGGTTTCAGCTATTCCCGGGGTAGTCAGCGCCTCCAGCTACTATCATACGCTGACGGGTGAGCATGGCGCTATCAGCGATTTTCAGTGGCCGGGCAGACCAGCCGGTGGCGAGAAGATAGAGTTCGCCAATCTGGAGGTGGGCTATAATTTCCTGCAGACGGTCGGCATCCGGCTGAAGGAAGGCCGATATGTCTCTCCCGACGTAAAAGCCAACGACGAGATCATCTTCAACGAGGCCGCCATCCGGGCAATGGGATTAAAGGACCCGGTCGGGAAGACCATCCGGTTCTGGGGACATGACCGGAAGATCGTCGGGGTCGCGAAGGACTTTAATTTCGAGTCGTTATATCAAAATGTCAAGCCCTGCTTCTTCTGGGTGCATCCATTTACAGGCAACGTGATCGTCAGGGTCCGGGGGGGCAGCGAGATGGCGGCTATTGGCGCCATTAAAGCGCTGTACGCAAAATTCAGCCCCGGGATGGCCTTCGAATGGCGGTGGCTCGACCAGGACTACCAGCAGCTGTACGCTTCTGAACAAAATATTGGGTTACTGTCGCGCTATTTTGCGGGGCTGGCTATCCTCATTTCCTGTCTGGGACTTTTTGGGCTGGCGGCATTTACCGCTCAGCGAAGGAAGAAAGAGCTGGGGATCCGAAAGGTCGTCGGGGCATCCGTCCTGCAGCTGGCCTATTTGCTGTCGCGGGAGTTCGTTTCCCTGGTGTTGCTTGCCATTGTCATAGCCTTTCCCCTGGTCTATCTCGGCATGCACAGGTGGCTGGACAGCTTTGCCTACCGGACAACTATACATGCAGGTGTCTTTCTGCTGACGGCATTTGCCGCGCTTATGATCACTGTGCTGACAGTCGGCTATCAGGCGCTGAAGGCCGCGTCCATGAATCCTGTTCAAACGCTAAGAAACGAATAAATCTTTCCGATGTTAAAGAACTATATCAAGATCGCCTGGCGGAATATACTTCGGCATAAGGTGTATGCCGGCATCAACGTTTTTGGTCTTGGGCTGGGCATGACCTGCTGTCTTTTCATCTTTCTCTGGGTGCAGGATGAAAAGAGCGTGGACAATTTTTACGGGAATGAGAGGACCCTGTATACTGTCTATACCAGGTCTACCGCCGACGGTCATGTAGAGGGCAGCTACAATACTCCGATCTCGTACAATCGTCAAAAGGATATCCGGGAATTTGCGCTGGAGGAGACGGCGGGATCGGTGCCGGCGGTTCGGAATACCGTCTACTATGCTACCGGATACGAGCTGCCCTGGGGGCATCCGGAGACGCTGCAGGTCGGTGACAAGGTCATCAAATTTGACGGCGCGCGGGCCAGCGGCGGGTTTTTTAGCATCTTCGGCTTTCCCTTGCTGGAAGGCCGGGCTGCCACGGCGCTGCCGGGCATCTACAGTGTAGCCATTTCCCGGAAAGTGGCGGAGTCGTTGTTTGGAAGCGCGCACGCGGCCATGGGCAGGCCGGTCCGCTATGAGAATAAAATGGACCTGGTCGTGTCGGCCGTTTTCGAGAACCTGCCGGAGCGGTGCTCTTTTCATTGTGATTTTCTGCTGTCGTGGGAGGCGCAGAAGAGCCGTCTGCTGGAATGGGCCAGCCATGGTTTCCGCACTTATATGGAGCTGGCGCCGGGGGCGGATCCCGGGACGGCGGAAACGGCCATCAACAGCTATATGGCTACGCGGCTGGCCCCGGCCGACAGGGCCGTGCTCAGGGTGGGACTACAGCGCATGGGGGACCAGTATCTTTACAACGTTTTTGTCAATGGCCGTCCCGTCGCGGGTCGTATCGAGTATGTCCGCATCTTCAGCAGCGTAGCCCTATTTATCCTGCTGATCGCCTGCGTTAATTTTATGAACCTGGCAACGGCGAGGTCGGTCCGGCGGGCGAAAGAGATCGGCCTGCGGAAGGTGGTGGGTTCGACGCGGATCCATTTGATAGGGCAGTTCATCGGCGAGTCGCTGGTCTTCTCATTCCTGGCGATGGTGCTGTCGTTGGTTTTGCTGGTGCTGCTGCTGCCGGCCTTCAATGAATTTACGGCGAAGCATATCCGCTTTCCGCTGGCGCAGCCCGGATTCTGGCTCACGCTGCTTGGGGTCATGCTGGTTACCGGGCTGGTGGCAGGCAGCTACCCGGCACTATATCTTTCGTCGTTGCGGCCGGTGAGGGTATTGAAGGGCGTGGTCAGATATACGCAAAGCTCTATTCTTTTCCGGAAAGGGCTGACGGTCTTCCAGTTCGTGCTATCGCTGTTCCTGCTGATCGCGACGATCGTGATCACCCGGCAGACCAATTATGTGGAGACGACTGATCTGGGCTACAACCGGGAGAATATCATCTATGTGCGGATCGAGGGGGAGCTATCCAACGCAAAGGGATATGCGCTTTTTAAGCAGCGGCTGCTGGCTTCGCCCGGAGTTGCGGTGGTCGACCGCAGCAGCGAAACGCCGCATTCCATGAATTTCCTGGTGACGGACGATGAGATCACGTGGGAGGGGAAGGGTAACAATTCCAGGGTCGGGGTAAACCCTTCTTCGGTCGGTTTTGACTTTGTCCGTCTGCTCGGTCTGACGATCGTGGAAGGGCGCAATTTTTCCCCGCAAAACCCGACGGACTCTTCGGATGCTTTCCTGGTCAATGAGACCGGGGCGCGGGAAATGGGGCTGAAGAGCCCCATCGGAAAATGGGTCCAGGCCTGGCAGAAGAAGGGGCATATCATCGGCGTAATAAAAGACTTTCACACCAATTCGCTTCGCGATCCCATCGTCCCGATATTGCTCGACGTAAAAGAATACGAATATTTCGGCGTGATCATGATCAAAACGCTTCCGGGTCAGACGCGGCGGGCGCTGGCCGGCATCGAAAAGGTCTACAGGGACATCAATCCAAAATTTGCGTTCGACTACCAGTTCGTGGACGAAGAATACCAGAGAATGTACGAGATCGAGCTCCTTATGACCCGGCTGTCGCTGCTGTTCGCGTCCCTGGCCATCCTGATATCCTGTCTGGGGTTGCTTGGGCTGGTTATGTTCGCGGCTGAACAACGGACAAAGGAGATCGGTATCCGCAAGGTGCTCGGCGCCTCGCTGGGGCAGATCGTCACGCTTTTCTCCTCTGACTTCCTATGGCTGATCGGTATCGCCTTCCTGATCGCGGGGCCGCTGGGCTGGTATGCGATGAATGCCTGGCTGAGCGATTTTGCCTACCGGATCGACCTGTCCTGGTGGATATTCGTGCTGGCAGGGCTGATGGTCACGGGTGTAGCGCTGGCCACGATCGGCTATCAGGCGATCAGGGCGGGTCTGGCCAACCCGGTAACCAGCCTTCGCTCGGAATAGGCTGCTGGCTGGCACCGCATTTGCATATTGTGGAATTGCAAATGTGTCGTATCTTAATAAGGATATTGCCGGTCAAAAAGCACTTTATTGAAGCTACATCTACTTTTATTCGTTGCCCTCTTTTCTTCCTCTGCCGCTGCCTATTCCCAATATTTCTTTACAGGGGAGGTCAGGGATGTCCACGGCGATAGGCTCCCGAACGTCGCTGTCCTGGTCCAGTCCACCGGTACGCTCTATAAGACCGGTCTCGAGGGGAATTTCGAGATCAGCTCGCGCAGCAGCGAAGATTCCCTGCTTTTTGCCATGCCAGGCTATGAACCCTTTCGGACGGCCATCCGGTCGGCGGATTTTGTACAGATCACGCTGAAGATGCGGGTGCTTGCGCCGTCCCGGAAAGGGCGGCTTTTGTCGGCCAGCTCCGGAGCAAGCGTCTCTTTCCCTGCGGACATTGACGGGATGTCCTATTCCATGATCCGTCGTTTTCTCGACATGGGGAGGCCGGTTCCGGCGGAAGCGGTAAAGGTCGAGGAGCTGCTCAACTATTTTAACCTGTATTATGAAGAGCCGGAGGGATCGGCGTTGTTCCATTGCACTTCGGGGCTGATGTCCTGTCCCTGGAACGGTTCGCACCGGCTGCTGTACCTGAATACCTGTGCCCGTATCAGCGACCGGCAGGGGGCTCCGCCGGCCAACCTTGTCTATCTTATCGATGCGTCGGGGTCTATGGACATGCCGCGCAAGCTATCCCTGGTCCGATCCGGTTTTCCTCTGCTGATAAAGAATCTCAGGGATAACGACAAAGTATCCGTCGTGGTGTTCGGCAGCAGGGTGGGGGTCGCGGCTGCAGGCGTATCCGGCGCGAACAAGGGGCAGCTGCTGTCCATCATCGAAGGGCTGAGGCCCGATGGCCCTTCCCCTGGCTTGGAAGGCCTCAAGCTGGCCTACCAGGTGGCGCAGCAACAGATGATACAGGGAGGCAATAACAAGGTTGTTCTGATCACTGATGGAGATATCAGCAATGGGGGCTCCAGCCGACAGGAGCTGGGAGAGATGATCGATCAACAGGCGCAGGCGGGGATACGGCTATCCTGTCTGGGTGTAGGCGTGGACAGCGTCCGCAACTCTGAGCTGCCGTGGATGGCGGCGACCGGGCACGGCAATTTTGCGGCGATCGAAGAGACGGAAGACGCCGAAAGGGTCTTGCTGAACGAGCTTGGCCCCAATTTCTGCACGGTGGCGGACAGCGTATGTATTACCGCCGGTTTTGATACCAGCCTGGTGAAGGAGTACCGCCTGATCGGATTTGAAAGAACGGCATCGATGGATAGCGCGGCCAGGCTGCTGGGCGGGAAGGTCGCTTCCGGTCATTCGCTGGTGGCGCTTTTCGAGCTGGTTCCCAAAAAAGATTCCGCAGACATAAAATATATAGCGGATATAAGCATCGGCTATTGCCTCCCCGGCAAAAAAGGTGCGTTGAAAATGGACTACAATTGTCCCAATCAGTTGACTACCTTTGAGCGGGCTTCGGTTGAACAACGAAAAGCCGCCTGTATTGCGCTGTTTGGAATGAAGCTTAAAGATGCCGGCTATGCATCCGGTATATCCTGGGCGGATATCGAAAAAATGGCGAAGAAGAATTTCTCGGTGAACAACGTGCTGGACAGGAATTATCTGAGCCTGGTGGCCGAAGCGCGAAGAGTTTATGAACACACCAAATAGACCCACCATGTCAATCTCTCACGCTCACAAGGCTGCTGCCTTCAAATCCCTTCATGAGCGTCCGGGGATCTTTGTCGTTCCCAATCCCTGGGACGCTGGTTCGGCTAAGATGCTGGCCAGTCTTGGTTTTGAAGCGCTGGCTACGACCAGCGGGGGGCTCGCTTATTCGCTCGGTAAGCCAGATGGACTTGCCAGAGTTACCCGTGAAGAGACACTGGCCAACGTAGCAGCCATCGTGAATGCGACCGCTCTGCCGGTATCTGCGGATCTGGAAAACGGTTTTGGGGATGAGCCGGCGGCTTGTGCAGAGACAATATTGCTTGCAGCCCGAACAGGACTTTGCGGCGGTTCTATCGAAGATGCTACGGGCAATCCGGAATCTCCCATCTATCCGTTGGATCTGGCCGTCCGGCGCGTTGAAGCTGCGGTTAAGGCGGCCCGCAGTCTGTCGGTCCCATTCGTGCTTACAGCGCGTGCCGAGAATCTGATCAGGGGCAGGATCGATCTTGCTGACACGATCCGCCGTATCCAGGCCTATGCCGAAGCCGGCGCCGACGTGCTTTTTGCCCCGGGAGTGAAGACAACGGAAGATATCACGGCGGTTGTGAAAGCTGTGGCGCCCAAACCTGTGAATGTGATCATGGGGCTTGCGGGAAGCCGGCTTTCGCTGAAGGACCTGGAGGCGCTTGGCGTCAAAAGGGTGAGTCTCGGGTCGTCGCTGGTACGTGCTGCCTATGGGGCATTTCTGCATGCTGCAGAAGAGGTCCGGCAGAAGGGAACCTTTACGTTTGCAGAAGACACCGTGTCGTATACGGCGTTCAATGCTATGTTGGGTGGTTAGGGGGCTGCATGAATTGTCAAAAAACCTGTATGAACTGTTCGGGGTCAAGCCCGGTCTGCCTTATCTTGGCCGCTAAATCCGTGGCAATTGCGCATTCTGCTCTATAGCCTGCTTTTCCTCTGTATTATCACTGGTCGGCTCTCTGCCCAGCAGCAGTATCTTTTTACGCGGCTGGGCATTCCGGATGGGCTGGCGTCCAATTCTGTGATGTCCCTGCAACAGGATAAAAAAGGCTATATCTGGATCGGGACGAGCAACGGCCTGCAGCGCTATGATGGGTACCGGATGCAGCTGTTCCAGCACCGGCTGAACGACCCGCGGTCGCTGCCCAATAACGTTGTACAACAGCTGCTGCTGGATAAGAACAACAGGCTTTGGATCCGCTCGGCCTTCAACAGGGTGGGTTATATGGACCTGTCCGACCTGCAGTACCACGAAATTCCCACCATCATCTCTGAGGACGACCGGAATAAGGGTAAGGGGCGTCTTTATATCGACAATGCAGGACATATCATGCTGTTCCTCTTCAACAGGGCCGTTCTCACCTTTGACGAAAAGATCAGGGCCTTTCATCCGGGGGGAAGGCCTTTCCCGATGCCGCCGGGCTGGAAAGCAATTGCCTTTTTCCAGGATAGCACCGGCAATTGCTGGATGGGCTCCGATTCAGGGCTCGTCAAATACAATCCCGTCTCACAGACCCTTTCTTACCGTGGACACAACGAGGACAACGACGTCGTCATCTCCCATTTTGGAAAGTACACCAATATCGGGTTTCCCTATCTGGACCGAAGCGGCCGTTTCTGGGTGATGTACTGGCCATTGGGTGGCTGGGGCGCCAACTATTTCAGCCTGGATACCAGGACAGGCAGGGAACATAACTGGAACCCGTCCGTAGGACACGAGCTGCAGGGAAGGTATAATGAACTGAACCAGATCGCCGAGTCCAGCGATGGCACAGTAGTGCTGGCGGGAGTCAACATGCTGTTGGTCCTTCGGCCGGGGAGCGAGGCCTTCGAGCTGGTTCGCCCGAATGCAAGCGGGGAGTTCAGCCTGTATTATGACGTCGTGCAACAATGGATCGAAGACAAAGAGCATAATATCTGGCTGGCCACCGACAGGGGGCTCTACTGGTTCAACCCCGGCCTCCAGCATTGTCACGCCGTTGCCAACAGGATGCCAGGCAAGGACAGCGTATATACTTCGGAGGTGACCGGGAGCCGGCAGCTGCTCAACGGGGACATTGTCGTCAGTACCTGGGGAGACGGCTTGTTTGCCTATGACAGCCTTTTCCGGCCGGTGAGGCGGTGGTATATCGAGAACCTTCAACTGCATAACGACCGGCAGCACCAGGCCTGGTGTGTCATCCAGCGGCCCAACGGGGATATCTGGAGCGGCCATCAGCACGGGTGGCTGTTCATCTCCCACTGGGCAACCCACAAGACCGAAGAGCTGGTTTTGCCGATCTTCAAGCACAGTACGATCCGCCAGATGATCCAGGACAGGGTCGGCAATATCTGGCTGGGGACGCATCGGGGTGATCTTATCCGATGGGAATCAAAGTCGGGGGTATACTCACTCATGACTTCCCTGAACAGCCCGGTCCAGAGATTGTACCTGGACCATAGCGGACAGATATGGGCCTGTACCGAAGAGGACGGCGTCTTTCATGTGCGGCCGGAAGACGGGGCTATCCTCGCTCATTATAAGGCTACCGATAAGGAGGGGCGGAGGCTGAGCGGTGTGGGGGCTGCCGATATCGTCCAGTATTCTGACAGCCTTTATATCATCGCCACGCACAACCTCGACATTCTGAACGTCCATACCGGACTGATCCGCAGCGACACGAGCATTCACGGCGCGCTGTTCAGCGGCGCCACCAATGTGCTCCTGGACAGGAAGGGCTATGTATGGATAACGAACTCCGAGGGGCTTCACAAGCTGAATTTTCCCAAGCAGTCGGCAACGACCTTTTATGAGATGGATGGTGTCGGCAGCAACGCATTCAATATGGGGTCGTCGGTCGAGTTAAAGGATGGCCGGGTCGCAATCGGTACGACGCACGACGTGCTCGTGTTCCAGCCCTCACAGTTCAGAAATTCAGAGTCAGCGCCGAACGACGTGGAGATCACCAGCATCTCCGTGCAGAACCAGCCTTTGTCCGTCGACTCCATCGAAAAGCTGCAGCAGCTGGAGCTGCCTTTTGGCGAGAATTCATTGAGGATATCATTGTCAACGCTTGCCTATCAGGATATCGGCGAGATCATGTACAAGCTGGAAGGTCTGGATAAGGACTGGCTCGAGAACCGGTCAAGTGAGGCAGTATACAATTATCTTCCGCCCGGCCACTATGTTTTTAAAGCGCATGGCACAAATGCTGAAAAACTCTTCAGTCCGCATATGCGCGAATTGTCGATACACGTGCGGGGCCCCTTCTGGCGGACCTGGTGGTTCTTCTGCTTCGTCCTGCTGGCGGGCGCCGCCCTTCTCTATGTGCTGGACAGGCAGCGGATGCAGCGGAAGGCTGCGCTGGAGAGTATGCGCAGCGACATCTCCGGGAACCTGCACGAGGAGGTCAACAAGGCGCTGCAAAATATCAATGTCCTCAGCGAGATCGCCAGGATCAAGGCGGAGAAGAACCCGGAACAGGCCATCAACTACATCAATGAGATCCATCACAAGAGCCACAATATGATCATCGCGATGGACGATATGCTATGGGCCATCGATCCCGTCAACGACAATATGGAGAAGGCCATCGCCAGGATGCGGGAGTTCGCCGCCGCGCTGAACCACCGGCATGGCGTCCGGATAAGGCTGCAGGCCGACGACGGGGTGGAGCGACTGCACCCGGATATGAATATCCGACACGAGCTGCTGCTGATCTACAAGCTGGTGCTGCGGGTGCTGGTGGAAGAAGCGAATGCGCAGGACACGCTGGTCCAGCTTGCGCAGGACCACGGCATGCTGAACCTGAGCGTTTATTCGAAGGGCATACACATCGATCACCGCAGCGGCCGGTCGATCCGCCTGATGGAGGAAGCCCGCAGCCGGGCCTCGGCGATCCGGGGCGCCCTCGACCTGCATGCTGATGAGAAGGGCACAGCCGTTCTCTTTATTTGCCCATCCACTTTTTAAAGTCGGTCACTTTTTCCCGGCTGACCAGCGCCTCTTTTTCTACTGCGGGGCGGAGGGTCAGGATGAGGCGGTTGCCGAAATATTCCTCGATCTTATCGATACAGCCCGCGGATACGTAAAAGGCGCGGCTGATGCGGAAGAACGGCCTGGGGTCGATCATATCTTCCAGCTCGTCCATCGTATAGTCGACGACGAACTTCCGGTTGTCGGTTGTTTTGAAAAAGTTCAGCCGGCCGTCGCTGAAGAAATAGGCGATCTCGCCGATCTCGATGCTGACCAGCTTTTGGCCGTGCTTGACGAGGAACCGCTGCCGGTATTCTTTGGGCTCCAGCTGACGCCGCAATTCCTTTAGCAGGACGTCGAGACGGGCTTCCCCTTCCGGAGTCTCTTTGGTCGAGTAGCGCAGCTTCATCTGGTGGTATTTGTCGAGGGCGAGCTGTAGCTCTTCTTTTTGCACGGGCTTGAGCAGGTAGTCGATGCTGTTGACCTTGAAGGCTTTTAGCGCGTATTCGTCGTAGGAGGTCGTGAAGATGACGGGGCTGGTGACGTCGATCAGCTTGAATATCTCAAAGCTCTGCCCGTCGGCCAGCTCGATGTCCATCAGGATCAGGTCGGGCGCGGGGTTTTGCTGCAGCCATTCGACGGTGCTTTTTATGCTGTCGGTAACGCCGGCCACCACGGCAGAGTCCTGTATCGACAGCAGCGTCTTTTGTATCTTTTTTACGGCGAGGTCTTCGTCTTCTACGATCAGTATATTCATAGCATTAGTATTTTAATTGTTGTTCCAGATCAACGGCAGCACGACCATAAAATTCTTTTCGCCTTCCACGATCTGGAACCCTTCCTCTTTCAGCAGCCGGTATTTGGCCTCGATGTTGCGGAGTCCGATGCGGGTGGATGCGACGGCCAGCGCCTTTCGCTGGAGATTATTGTTGACGACAAGCCGGTTGCCGGCCGTTGTAAAAATATCCATGACCAGGGGCTGTTGTCTCGAGACGATGTTGTGCTTGACGGCATTCTCCACCAGCAGCTGCAGGCTGAGGGAGGGCAGCTGGTAGGGGTAATAGCGCCGGTCGATGTCCATGTTCAGCTGGAGTCCTTCCCCGTATCTCGTCCGCAGCAGCTGGAAATACGACTGGATGAACCGGATCTCTTTTTCCACCGTGCTGACGCCACTCTCGTTGCTGCGCAGGAGGTACCGGTAGACCTTGCTGAGCTCGTCCAGGAACCGTTCTGCCTCTGTCCTGTCCTCTTCTATCAGCGACGAGAGCGTATTGAAACAGTTGAAGAGAAAGTGCGGGTTGATCTGTCCTTTCAGGTTCTCAAATTCGTGCTCCATGCTCATCTTTTCGAGGAGGGTCTTTTCCTGTACGCTCTCCCTGTATTTTTCCAGCAGGAACAGGACCTCCCAGAGGGTGTCGAAGAGCAGGTTGATCGAGAGGCCGATGAGATAGCCCCATTTCAGGTCGGCAATGCGCAGCTGATAACCCAGGATATGGCAGCGGTCGTATACCCAAAAGATCAGCAGGACGGATGGCGTCATGACCAAAGGGTTGGTCAGCGACTTAAAGAAAATGCGCTTACGGGTCTCCTTCAGCGTAGGGAACCGGTGGCGTATGCCGTGGTCATACTGAATATGGGCATACCAGGATACGATGCCGATACCATAGATCAGGGGCCAGCTGACCGCCCATACCCGCCAGTCGCTAATGAACCGTCCGGGATACAGGATGGCGTTATACGCCAGCACGATAAAGGGCATCGACGTCCAAAATCCTATTACCTGAGCTTTCCATGGCCGGTAGAGTTTCATGATGGCAGCGTGCTGTTTTCGATGAGGGGAATACAGACCGACCGGCAGGCCGGCGTCTCGTGTATGACTATTCCGGGACCGCCCAGCAGCCGGTATTTGCCGACCAGGTCGTCCAGTCCTTCTTCCTGGTCGGGGCCGTCGCCTGTGACGGGCTTCGGCTGTACCGTATTCGTGACCATGAGCGTGCCGTCCTGCAGGGTCCGGATGTCTATGCCCAGCGGCTCGGCCTTGCTGAAGGCGTTCCGGTAGATGATATTCTCCAGGACCACCAGGAGGCTCATCGGCGCTATCTTCTTTGCTTCGTCCTTTTTTTCGATGTATATCCCGAAGTCGAGGGCGGGGCCAAAACGGGTCTTGACCAGGTAGAGATACGCGTCGATGAACTTCAGCTCTTCGCCGAGGTCGACCAGCTGTTCTTCCGCGCCTTTCAGCAGATAGCGGTATACCCGTGTCAGCTCGTCGAGGAATTTCTCCGCCCCTTTTTCGTTCTCCTGGATCAGGCTGGAAAGGGTATTGAAACAGTTGAACAGAAAATGAGGATGCAGCTGCCGTCGCAGGCTCATCAGCCGGCTTTTCTGGTAGGCGCTCTGCAGCCGGTCCGTCTCCATCATGGCCGTCTTCCATTTCTCCCAGCCCAGCCCGGCTTCGTTGACAAAGGTCAGGATCGCGCTGGCGAGGCAGGCGAAGCCCGTCACCCACCATTCCATGCTGCGCTGGACGGAGCAGCCGCTCAGGGGCAGCGCCTCGTACAGCAGATATACGGCCTGGATGGTCAGCAGGTTCATGACACAGAACAGGGGTAACAGGATGCCGGCGCGCCTGAAGAGTTCGTGGTCGCCGGGAAAACGTCGCTTGACCAGCATGGCGGCCGTACCGAAGATCGAATAGATCACCGCGAAATACAGCAACGAGATGCCGAGTCTCGAGAAAAAGTCGCCGGCAGACGACAGGGTACAGTAGCCGAACAGCAGAAGGTTGATCAGGACAGTATAGGGCAGCATAAACCAGATGAAGATCATCGGCTCAATTTTGCTATACCGTCGTATCTGCATAGGTTAGTTAGGGTGGTCAAATTAATATAAAATATCCATTATTTCATCGCCGGGGGCATTCCTCCGGGAGGAATGGGCTGCGGCACGCTGTTGTTGACCGGTTTTGTCGTCTTCAGGAAAGCGTATATGGAACGCAGGTCTTCATAGGTCAATTTCCTGAAGTTCTGCCATGGCATTGGCGGCAGCAGTGGCCGGCCCTGTTCGAGGCCCTTCCATTTGCCTTCCCGGATACAGCGGATGAACTGTTCTTCGGTCCAGTTGCCGATACCGGTAGGGTCGGAGGTAATGTTTGCGGAGAAGGAGGTACCCCAGGGGCCTACTGCGGCCGTGAGGTCGCCACTGAAAAGCACCCATTTTTTGGCCGTGCCCGTGTCGAAGGCCGGCAGCGGCCGGCTGGCGGGATAGCCGGAAAATCGAAGGGCGGTATCGACCTCGGGACCCTGCGGTCCCATTTTCTTGGGGGAATGACAGTCGTCACAGCCGGCGGCATTGACCAGGTATTGTCCGCGTTTGACCAGCTGGACGGGGTCGGCGATGGGTGGAGTGAAGCCTTCAGAACTGGCCTCTCCGCAGGAGACGCCGATGACTACAGTGGCAAGGGTGAGGGTGGTCAGGATCCAGTATCGCTTATGCATATTCGGTTTCGTTTAAAAGCTGAAGAAATTGGTGTTTGTTCTTTTTGAGCCATGCTTCGAGGCTTTGCATCCCGGGGTTCATGCAATAGCTCTCCATCAGGTGCTGGCTGCGCCTGGGAATATAAAGCCGCTGGACCTCGAACATATTGGCCAGCTCTTCGGCGCCCGGGAAGCCGAGGCCTGAATAGACGTCGCGCTGGATATGGCTGTAGCGGATGGTCACACCCAGTACCCGGCTCATTATCGCCGCGTATTCTTTGCAGGTGCGGTCTTCGCCAACGACGCCGACGGTCCGGTGCAGGTATATCTCCGGGCAGGCGAATACCTGGGCTACGATCGGGCCGATGTCCTCTACGCTGGCCATGGCCAGGCGGGTGTCGCCCTGCGGGAAACCGAAATAATAATTGCCGTCCTCGCGCCGCTGTGGCGGGAAGAAGGAAAAGAAATTCTCGTAATAGAAGGCGATGTGCACAAAGCTGGCAGGCAGGTCGAGCGACCGGGCGTAGTTCTCGAGCGCGGCCTTGATGTCGCAGTGGGGTACGGGGAATTGTCCGCCGCTCAACTCGAGATAAGGTGGCAGGCCGCTGTAGACGAAGTGGGAGATGCCGGAGTCCCCGACTGCGTCAATGAGGTTCTTTCCCTGCTGGAACTCTTTTTCGTAGTGTTCCCAGAAATTGGTGAGGCCGAAGACGCCATAGCATCCTTTCATTGCTGCCAGCAGGCTGTCTTTGTCGTTGAGGTCGCCTTCCGCGAGCTCTGCGCCGGCTTTTTGGAGTTCTATCGCTTTGTCTGAGCTTGCGTTGCGCGTCAGACAGCGTACGGTGTAGCGCTTCGTGCTGAGCAGGGCGCGGGCTACGCTGCCTCCCTGGGCGCCCGTGGCGCCGGTGATAAGAATCGTGGGGTGTTGTTGCATAGTTCTTAGAGTTTGAGTTTTTGTTATTGCAGCTCCTGTATCCATTTTTCGGAGAAAGGTTTCGAGACGTCGTAGACTTGCTTTCCGGCGCGGTAGATCATCTTCCAGTCGTTGCTTTTGTACTGGTATTCCTGTTTGTCGAAGACCTGTTTGCCATTGCGTTCGTGGGTGGTGGCCGAGAAGTCGACGGTGGCGGCGATGGACAGGTATTTTTGGATACGGGCCCGTATGAAGAGCCTGGAGTCTTCGGGATACTGGTTCTCCCATTCTTTGGTGTATTTCTTATAGTCCTCGAGCTCTTTTTTGCGGCGGTCCAGCTGGCCCTGGTATAGCAGCTCTATCGTCTGACTGTTCGGGTTCTGGTAGTCCGCGAGGTTCTTCTTATGCATCTCCAGTATGGGCTGCATGACCTTTTTCATGTCGGCATTGCCGGTATTGATGGCGTTCTCCGTGCCGGCGATCAGCTTCTTTGTGTCGGCGATCTTGTCCTGGCGGATCTGTTCTTTGGGTCTTGTGACGTCCATGGGCTCGGAGGGTTTGGAGTCTTTGCGCATCCGGTCATAGGCGGCTTTGAAAACGGGACTGGCCAGGTATTGTTTGGTGTAGGCCAGGAGGTCGGCGGTGGCTTGTGCGCGGTCGCCTATGTTCTTTGCGGCTTTAAGGCCTTCGTAGTGAAAATAGCCGTCGAGGAAGCTTTTTTTGATCTTGTCGGCGCCGTCCTGCTGGGTGATGCCCAGCTGTTGCCAGATGCCTTCGGCAATGCGCGGGGCGGCGACGAAGGAAAAGAGGATACAGCTAACCAGCGTAAGGATCGCGGCGGCTGTTAGTCGAATGGTGTGTTTCATTTTATTTTTTGATTAGAGTTTGATGAATTCGACGCGTCTGTTCTGGGCACGGCCTTCTTTTGTCTTATTGTCGGCAATGGGTTCGGTCCCGCCTTTGCCTTCGGTGTCGATACGGGTTCCGTCAATCTGCCATTCGCTCACGAAGAAGTCCCTGACCGCGGCGGACCGTCGTTGGGAGAGCCCGAGATTAGCCGCGTCGTCTCCCTCGCTGCTGGTATGGCCGACGATCTTTATTCGGATCGACGGGTTCTCTTTGAGCACTGCGGCGAGCTCTTTCAGCACGCCGTATGATTCGGGGCGGATCGTGGCGCTATTGAGGTCGAAGACGATGCCGTTGGTGGAGAATTTCCCTTCTTCGATGATCTTATGGCGGGTATCGGGAAGGCCGGTGGCGATGCGGATATTGCCGATATAGACGCCATAGCTTTCTTCGGGATAGTTGGTGCTCCCTACCTCGAGCCGCAGCTGGTTCATGGTATCGGCGGCGGGAACGCCTTTGGGTATATCGAAAACTTTCAGCTCGTTGATCCAGCAGCGGTAGCGTTGTTTCTGAACCTGTATGGCGACGTGCATGGGTTGTCCGTACCAGTTCTGCAGCTGTCCGATGTTGACCAGGTCGCCTTTGAAGGTGGAGGCTTTTTCTTTGAACGCTTCGAATATTGCACGGGAGCCGTTGTTCTCGAAGGGGGCGATCGTTGCCCTGGCGGCGGCGAACTGCTGGTAGTCCTTTAGCAGGCTGTTGTCGTCGGCCGCCAGGTCGCGGCTGGCCACCAGGGAGACGAGAAATTGGGGGTACATCCAGCCGTTGTTCTTCAGCTGGAGGATGAGGTCGAACTCGACGGTATAGTCCTGGCCGAAGGTCTTCGTGTTGGCCGTCAGATAGGAAACCGATCTATGAAGGCGGAGCCAACGGCCGGTGTATTTGTCGAGGGTGACGACCTCGCCGGAGCCGGTGCTGTTCCAGCCAGAGGGCAGCTCGCCGGGGGCTTCGCGGGCAAAGTCTTCGGCATAGAGGACTTTTTCGCCGGGAATAAAATCGTATTTGGAGAAGCTGGACATCGTAGGGGTGGATGCTGCGGGATTTGGAGTGGACTGGGCATCGTTTTTTCCTTCGACCTTGTCGAGGGTCTTGTCCATCCCCTGGTCGACCCTGCGGTCGATGCGCTGGTTGATCTTATTCTTGGCCTTGTTGATCAGGCTGCCGAACTGACCAAAGCTCTGGCCTGCCAGCAGGAGGGTAAAAAGGAGTATAGGAGCTGCTTTGAACATGTTGGTGTTTTTATGTTGGTGCAAAATTGGGCTTTGGCGAGGGGCGGGGCAATGCCGGGGTGTATGAGCTGAAGTATTTGGAGAATGAAATGTATGACGGGTTCCGACCTTTCAATTCATGTGACGATAATGACGACTCATGCACCGGAGGGTTTTCCGCGGTCCGGATGGAGGGCATCTTTGCGGGACAAAACAAAAAACACCAACAAATGAAAAAGACTGTTTACATCTTCTTTTCTCTGCTCGTCCTGGCTTCGTGCAAGAAGCACAATGACGGCGAGAGCGTTTTCAAAGGACCGGATCAGCAATTCCAGGGCGGAAAGGCCTGGACCTGGCTGCAGACCGATAAGGACGGTCATCCGGAAATGCTGGCCATCGCCATCGACCAGGCGGCGCTGTCGACGCTGGACCCCGGCACGGATGAGTCGCATGCAGCGACAGATGAGCTGTCACTGAAGCTGCATCCAAAGGCGTCGGTCACGCCGTTCACACACGCCCTGCTTGAATGGAACCCCCACGGACACGAGCCGGCCGGCATCTATGACAAGCCCCATTTTGATTTCCATTTTTATATTCAGTCTGAGGCGGACAGGCTGGCTATTCCCCTGTATTCGCAGGATTCGTCGAAATTCCTGCTGTTCCCGGCCCTTGGATACCTGCCCGGGACCTATGTGCCGGTGCCCGGCGGAGTTCCGGAGATGGGGACGCACTGGGTCGACGTTACGACTCCGGAGCTGAACGGTCAGCCTTTTACCCAGACCTTCCTTTATGGATCCTATGACAGCAAGGTGACGTTCTATGAGCCGATGATCACGAAGGCCTTCCTGGATGCGAATGCGTCTTTTGAAAGGGCTATTCCCCAGCCGGTGAAATATAAGACGAGCGGTTATTATCCCACGACGATGCAGGTGAAGAAAGAGAGTGGGGTGCTGAATGTGATATTGAAAGGATTTGTTTACAGACAGGCTTCATAAAGTACAAATGCAGAGCTAATAGTTGCGGGGACCCTTTCCAGGGTCCCCTTTTCTTTTTCGGGGGGAAAAGGCTAAAATATGGGAAGGTTGTGTCGGCTAAAGTTTGTTGATTTGTCGTATGAGTATCAAAAGAAGAGATTTTATCCGTCTTTCCGGGCTGGCTGCAGCCGGAGTCAAAGGCCTGGGGGCCCGTGCGGGATCGTTGCGCGTCGTGACGTCTGTACTGGATGGCTTGCAACCGATGACGGGGGATGTGGTCCCCATCTCGGTCGAAGAGCGGCAGGCGCGAATTCAAAAGGCGCAGCGGCTGATGGTGGAGAATAAGATCGAGGCGTTGGTCCTGGACTCGGGAACGTCCATGGTCTATTTCACGGGTATTGGCTGGGGGCAGAGCGAGCGGCCGATGGTGGCCGTTATCCCGGCAAAGGGGGAGGTGAAATATGTGAGCCCTGCTTTTGAGGCCGAGCGGCTGCGCGAGCTGATAAAGATCGGCACCGAAGTACGGGTATGGGAAGAGCACGAGAGTCCGTATAGGGTTATCGCCGGGATATTGAAGGACTATGGCATCCGTACAGGGAATATCGGGATGGAAGAGCGGGTTCGTTTTTTCATCTTCGACGGCGTCCGGAAGGAGGCCCCGCAGCTCAGCTATGTCAGCGGCGATCCGGTGACGATGAACTGCCGGATGATCAAATCTCCCGCGGAGCTGGCCCTGATGCAGAAGGCCAATGATATTACCGTGGCGGCCTATAAGGCATCGATCGCCCTGCTGCACGAGGGGATGACGCCGGCGGATTTTTCGTCGATAGCGGCGGACGCCTTTTCCCGGCTTGGCGTCCGGGGCGACCTGAGCGCCAATTTTGGACCGGCCTCTGCCTATCCCCATGGCAGCATCCAGACCCAGCACCTTCAAAAGGGGGATGTCGTGATCATGGATGACGGCTGTAAGGTCCAGGGGTATTGCTCCGATATCAGCCGTACGGTCGTCTATGGCGCCCAGCCGACCAAACGGCAGCGGGAGATCTGGGACCTGGAGAAAAGGGCCCAGGCGGCAGGCTTTGCGGCGGCCAGGGTTGGCGTCCCCTGTGAGCAGGTAGACATCGCTGCCCGGAAAGTCATAACAGACGCGGGTTTTGGGCCCGGCTACAAGATACCCGGCCTGCCCCACCGGACGGGACATGGCATCGGTATGGACATCCATGAATGGGGGAATATGGTCCTGGGGAACAAGCAGCCCCTCCAGCCGGGGATGTGTTTCAGCGTCGAGCCCATGGTCGCTATTTATGGAGAGTTTGGGGTCCGGCTCGAGGACTGTGCCTATATGACCGAGGACGGCCCCCGCTGGTTCTCCCAGCCTAGCCCGGCTATTGACATGCCGTTCGCAGATTAGCCTTTGTTATATTGGAAAAAGTAGTAATTTAGGTTCACTAACCAATTAAATTCTAGTAATCATGGCAAAGACCTCGAAGAAAGCTGCTCCCAAAAAGGCAGCAAAGAAAGTCGCTAAGAAGGCTGCCCCCAAGAAGGCAGCGAAGAAAGCTGCTCCTAAAAAGGCTGCAAAGAAAGCTGCTCCTAAGAAAAAAAGGACGCCTAACGCAGCCTTTATGACGGCGCTCAATCCGAGCCCTGCATTGGCCGACGTTATCGGAAGCAAGCCTCTCCCCAGAACGGAGATCATCAAGAAGATCTGGGACTACATCAAGAAGAACAATCTCCAGGACAAGACCAACAAGCGCATGATCAATGCCGACGCCAAGCTGAAGGTATTGTTCGGTGGCAAGAGCCAGGTATCGATGTTCGATCTTGCCAAGATCGTTGGACAGAACGTAAAGTAGTAGCTGGTACCAGCGAACACTAATTGTGACCGGAGCAGGGAATTGTCAGGATTTCCGCCCCGGTTTTTTTATGCAATCCGTTGAAGTGGGGGTTGATAGCGGGTGGCCGGGATTCAGGTAATATTCAGTTCATATTTGATCGTTTACTTTGCCGGGCCAATTTCTAGCTAACTATGGAGAATGCTATTCAACATAAGGTGATGTCCTGGCTGCGGGATGACGAGGACGCGTTCAAAGCAATATTTACCTATTATTATCCACTGCTATACCGCTATGCCTACCGCTACCTGAAGAGCGAGGCGCTTTCGGAGGACATGACGATGGAAGTGCTTACGAAGATATGGGAGAAAAAGGCGCTGGTCAAAGACGCAGGCACCTTTGAGAATTACCTTTTTACTGCCGCCCGCAACCGGCTGATCAACCACTGGCAGCGTCGCGTTGAGCATCTGCTGTCGCTGGACAGGCTCGCTAACGGAGGGGCGATGGAAGAAGAGCCGATGGTCGTTCAGGACGAGATCATTTCGAAAGAGCTGGAGTCCGTCTACCATAGGAGCGTTTCCCTGCTGCCCGCCCAGCGGCGGCTTATCTTCCAGATGCACCGCAACGAACACCTGAGCTACAAAGAGATCGCCGGCCAGCTCAATATCTCTCCGCGCACGGTCGAAAATCAGATCGCAGCGGCTCTCAAACAGCTGCGCGTGGCAATGCTGCAATATCTTACCAGTATCATCCTTTAATATTTTATTAAGAAATTGTTACCGATAGGGGTAGAGAAACGAATCGGTGTATGCCGATATAGAAATTAGCATGATGACTCCAAAAGAGATCGACAAGAAAATAGTGCTTTCCTGGCTGCAGGGCGATCATTCCATCAACGACCTGCGCGTTCTGCAGGAATATCTTCACGATCGCGCCTACCGGGAGAGCCTGGATAAATTCCTCCAGGAGGAATGGGTGGCGCTGCGGGACGAGGCGCAGCCGCAGATGCCCGACCTGGACCTGCAATACGACCGTTGGCGCGCGCAGGCGACGCCGGTGCGTCCGATGCCGGCGAGAAGGTGGAGGTGGGTTGCCGCTGCTGCAGTGGTCGTCGTTCTGGGGGGAATGGCCTGGCTGCTGGGCAGGAAGGGTAGTTCCGGGAAAGAGGTCGCGTGGACGGTATTTCAAACGGTGGCAGGTGAAAGAAGGACCCTGTATCTGCCTGACAGCTCTCTTGTCTACCTGGGCGCGGCCAGCACCATAAAGTATGACGCGGGATACAATAGCAGTGACCGGAATATACTTCTGGATGGAGAAGGCTATTTCGTGGTGCGGCATGGCGGTCGTCAACCTTTGACGGTTGTCACGGGCGATCTGTCTACCGTAGATATCGGTACCGAGTTCGATATCCGTCACTATAGCGGCGATGTAGCGGTGGCCGTCGGGAAGGGCAGGGTAGAAGTGCATATCGGAAAAGGCGGGGCTGTCACCTCTCTGGAGAAGGGACAGCGGCTGCAATACGATGCTGTTTCTGCGAAGGTCACTACCGACAGCCTGCCGGATGCGTCGTTTGTGGGAGCCTGGCGGAAAGGAGTGCTCAGCTGGCGCAAGCGTCCGCTGAAAGAGGTCACCGACGAGCTGCAGCGGTATTATGGCGTCATCATTCACTATACCGATCCGGCGCAGGAAAATATCCTGATCACAACAGTACTGGACAACCGAAGCATCAGTGAAGCTCTCGATATTATTACCGTCACGGCCGGTGTTCGTCACTATACGCGACAGGGTAATACGATCACCTTCCAATAATAAAAAAGTATGAAAAAGGCGGCATTCCTTTTCTCGTTCTTACTCTCGGGATATTCCTGCCTGTATGCGCAGGATCCGTCCCGGCGGGTGGACGTGCATTTCCGGCATGCTACGCTGCAGCAGGCTTTTGCCGAGCTGGAAAAGCAATTCGGCCTCAATTTCTCCTACAACGAGACCAATATTCGTCTTTATAGCCGGGATATAAATTTTGCGTTAAAGGACGCCACGGCAAGGCAGGTCCTGGACAGAATATTCTCCGGGAGTCCGCTGGTCTGGTCGCTGAGGGGCACTCTTGTGGTGCTTTCTGCTGATCCCGGCTACAAAAAGCCGGTCGCGTCGCGTGCCTCTGCCGAGGTCCTTTCCGGGATACTTTCGGATGCGGAGACGACAGAGCCGGTCGGCGGAGCTACTATCAGGGTTGGCGATCGCAGCGTCCTGACGGACGAGGATGGCCGTTACCGGCTGGCGATACCCGCCGGCACCTATACGGTAACCGTCAGCCATATGACCTATGGGGCACGCGAGGTCAGTGACCTGGAGGTGTCGGCTTCTTCGCCGACCGTGCTCAATATGGCGCTGCACAAGAGTGGTTCTTCCCTGAACGAAGTGGTCGTGGTCGGCTATGGCAAACAGTCACGAAGGCTGCTGAGCAGCAGCATCGGCACGGTGCAGAGCAGCGAGTTCAATCAGGGTAATTTCAGCAATCCCGCTCAGCTGCTGCAGGGCAAGGTCGCCGGTCTGACCATCAGCCGCAGCGGAGACCCCAATGGCGCGCCGACGATCATCCTTCGCGGTCCGTCGACCCTGCGCAGCGGTGTGGCGCAGGAGCCTTTTTATGTCATCGACGGTGTGCCGGGCGCCGACGTTCGGCTGGTTTCGCCGGATGATATCGCCGCGATCGACGTCCTGAAGGACGCTTCGGCCACTGCCATTTACGGGACCCGCGCCTCGAATGGCGTGATCATGATCACTACGAAGAAGGGCAGGCAGGCGGAGGCGCTGATCGGCTATGACGGATATGTGTCGGCGGAAACCGTTGCGCGCAAAATAAAGATGATGGACGCCGGCCGGCTAAAAGACTTCCTGAGGCGGAACAGCCTGGCGCTGGACCCTTCCGATGACCAGGGCGCCAATACCGACTGGCAGAAAGCCGTCACGCAGACGGCCGTTTCGCAGAATCACCACGTCTCTCTCAGCGGAGGCGCCAGCAATACGTCCTATAATGCCGCCGTCAACTATATCGACAGCAAGGGTATCTTAAAGAATACGGCGATGAACCGCCTGATCGGCCGGATCAATGTCGAGCAGCGGACCTTCAGCAATCACCTTAAGGTAGGCGTCTCGGTCGGGACATCAGCCACCAATTCCGACCTGTTGCCTGACCAGAACATCATCCTCTACAATATGCTGCGGTACCTCCCTACCGTGCCGGTCAGGATGGCCGACGGCAGCTATACGGAAAATCTCCAGCGGGTGCAGTACTACAACCCTGTATCGCTGCAGAATAACGCCTGGCAGCAGGTAAAGAACAGGATCATGACCCTCAACGGAACTGCGCGGGTGATCCTGCCGCTGGGCTTTAAATACGACCTTAGCCTTACCTCCCAGACCGAGCAGGACGACAGCAGCACCTATTATACCAGCAAGTACACGCTCAAGACAGGCCTCAACGGTCAGGCGTATCGCTCGTCCTACCGGAGCACCCGGAAGATGGTGGAAACCTTTTTGACCTTCGACCGTAGTATCGGCAGCCACACGATCAATGCGCTGGGGGGATACAGCTGGCAGGAAGACGTCACCGGAGACGGCTTTCAGGCCAGCAACCAGAACTTTCCCACGGATGACCTGGGGTACACGAATATCGGGCTGGGGAGCCCCACCGGCAACTATCGTAACGACTGGGGAACGGACAAATACCAGAAGCTAAGGCTGATATCCTTCTATGCCCGCGCCAAGTACGATCTCAAGCACCGGTACCTGCTGCAGGCTTCGCTGCGCAGGGACGCTTCTTCGGCTTTTGGCGCGAACCATCGCTGGGGTACTTTCCCCTCTGCCTCCTTTGCCTGGCGCATGATCGACGAGCGTTTTATGCAACACCAGTCGCTGTTCAGCGACCTGAAATGGCGGATCAGCTATGGCGTGACCGGTAACTCGCTTGGCTTTGACCCGCTGATCTCCAGGGTGAGGTATAGTTCAACAGGTCCGTTCTATTACAACGGCTCCTTTGTCAACGGTATCGGGCCGGCGCAAAACTCCAATCCCGATCTCAAATGGGAGAAGACGGCCATGTTCAATACGGGTGTCGATCTCTCGCTGTTCAAGGGACGGCTGACCGCCAGCGTGGAATACTACTACAAAAAGACCAGCGACCTGATCTGGTACTACCCGGTATCCACTATCCAGTATTTCGTCAGCACCTTCACGGCCAATGTAGGCTCTATTTCCAACAATGGCTTTGAGCTGACGCTGGAGGCTACGCCGGTGCAGTCGGCCAATTTCAAATGGGTAAGCTCCTTCAACATCTCTCACAACGATAACAGGCTGGTCTCTCTTTCCGATAATGTGTTCAAGCTGGATTCGATATTCGAGGCCGCGCCGGATGGTCAGGGCCAGACGGGATCCAACGTCCAGATCCTGAAATCGGGGTTTCCGGTGGGACAGTTCTTTACGTTCAAATATGCCGGAAAGAATGCGCAGGGTGTGAGCCAGTTCTATGACAAGACCGGGAAGATAACGACGGCGCCCAGGAATTTCACCGATTACTACTATTCTGGCAATGCACAGCCGAAGGTGCAGGTCGGCTGGGGGAACAGCTTTAACTACAAGCGGTTCGATCTGAATATATTTCTCCGGAGCTCGCTGGGCGCCAGGATCATGAATGCGACCCTGGCCGACCTGAACCGCCCGGACGAGGTCACCAACTACAACCTGCCGGTCTTTTCTTCGCAGGAGTCGTCGAAGGATATCAGCGCTTATATCTATTCCGACCGTTATGTCGAAAGTGCGTCCTATCTGCGGCTGGATAATGTGACGCTGGGCTACTCCTTCCCGTCCTTTTTCAGGGGGATGCGTTCGATGCGGGTATATGTGTCCGGTAATAATTTAGCCGTCATTACGGGGTATCGCGGCATTGATCCGGAAGTCCCGCTGGGAGGGCTTACTCCTGGTGTCGACAACAAAGACTACTATCCCCGTACCCGCGCATACCTTCTGGGTCTGAATGTAAGTTTCTAATCAATCGATATGAAAAAGAGCTTTATATATCTGTATCTTACTTGCGTCCTGTTGCTGCTGGCGGGTTCCTGCACGAAAACGGACGTTCCCGTAGAAAGCGAGCTGACGCCCCAGAACTTCCCGAAGACCGATCAGGAATATATTCTCGCAGCGGGTCCGGCATACACCAATTTTCGGGGCAGCTTTTGTCAGTCTTACTGGCAGGCTCAGACCCTGAGCACCGACGAGGCTATCCTTCCGAGCCGTGCGGGCGGCTGGTACGATGGAGGACGCTATCAGCAGATGCACTATCACAGCTGGACCCCGGACAATCCTATCGTGTCGGATACCTGGTCCTGGGGATTTGGGACGATCAGCACCTGTAACCAGATACTGTCGCTGTTTGCGACGGCTGCTTCCAGTCCGTCCAAGGCGCAGATCGTGGCGGAGATAAAGACGCTCAGGGCTGTGCTATTCTTCTTCATGATGGACCTTTATGGCAATATCCCGGTGGCTACGACATTTGGCGACACGGCCAGGCCCAGGCAGCAGACGAGACAGCAGGTGTTCAGCCTGATCGAGCGCGAGGTAAAGGACGCCCTGCCTTCGCTGAGCCGCGCTACGGACGCTACCGTCTACGGTCGCCCCAACGTATATACGGCCTATGCTCTGCTGGCCAAGCTCTACCTGAATGCCGAAGTATATACGGGAAAACCAAGGTATGACGACGCCGTCATGGCCTGCGACAGCATTATCCAGTCGGGAAAATATACCCTGGCCGACGACTATGCGAAGATGTTCTACCCAGACAACGGCCCGGAGACAAAGGAATTCATCTTTGCCATCCCTTATGACCACGCCAGCGCACAGGGGGACCAGTTCTCCTGGTATTCCCTGCACCCTGCTTTACAGGCCAAATACGGCCTCTCTTACCGGCTGAGCAACCCCGTGAGCACGATCCCTTCCTACTATGCACAGTTCGACGACCCCAACGATGTCCGGACCCCCCTGTGGCTGGCCGGTAAACAGTATGATCTCAGCGGCAATCCCATCATCATACATACGACCAAAGTAGGACTGGACAATACCTACACCGGCGCCGACGGCAGCGCCCCGGTAGACTACCAGCTGAACTTTACCCCGGATGTGACTTTGCGGGATATCGCCCGGTTCGAGGTCGGAGGCGACGAGCTGGGCAAGGCCAAGGGCATCCGGAACATCAAGTACTATCCGGACGTGACCGCCACCGACCGCAACCAGAGCAATGATGTGCCCGTTTTCCGTTATGCCGATGTGCTGCTGATGAAGGCGGAGGCTTTGCTGAGGGGAGCGGCGGGCACCTATGGTGAGACAACACTGTCACTGGTCAACCAGCTGCGCAGCAAGCGAAGGGCGGCTATCCTTGGCTCCGTCGACCTGTCTGCGCTGCTGAAGGAAAGGGCGCTTGAGATGAACTGGGAGACCTGGCGGCGGAATGACCTCATCCGGTTTGGCCGATTCGAGGACAGCTGGGGATACAAGACAGATGCAGACGTAAATAAACGTATATTCCCAATACCTTCGGGGGAAAGGATACTAAACCCGGCGCTGGTTCAGAATCCCGGATACTAGCTTGACTAGTATTCGTCCGACAGGCCAAAAGACGGCTTGCGGTACATCCACTGTCCGGCGGTGAAGTCCGGGAACTCTACCGTCTGGTTGCCTAATTCGATCGACTGTTCGCTGAGGGGTGTTATGGCGCTCCAGGCTGCGGCGTCGTATACGTCCATCGGTGTCGGGGTGTGCCTTTTGATGGATTCTATGAATGCGTGCAGCACGAAGAAGTCCATTCCCCCATGGCCGGCGCCTTCTGCGGAGGAGCTCCAGCGTTTCCATAACGGGTGGTCGTATTTGTCCAGCCAGACCCTGGCGTCGTCCCAGGCGTCGTCCTTCGACTGACCGGCGACGTGAATGCCTTTTGCAACGTCCATCCAGAGGCCGCCGGTCCCCTGGACACGGAAGCCCAGCGAATAGGGACGGGGCAGGCTGGTGTCGTGTTGCAGCAGGATGGTCTCGCCATTCGCGCAGTTGATGGAAGTGGTGACGACATCGCCTAATTTGAATGTGACTTTGGCGCTCGGGTTTTCCGGCCCGCATTTTTTGACCACGTAGTCGTGCAGGCCGCGGGCCTTGGAAGAGAATGAGCAGAGGTTGACGAAGCGGTTGCCGCGATTGATATTGATATAGTGGGCCAGCGGGCCGACACCGTGCGTGGGATAGAGGTCGCCGTTGCGATGGACGGAGTGTTCTGTCCGCCAGCGGGCTTCCGAAAAGGCCTTCTCGCCGAATTCGCAATCGCCGCTGAATTTCACGTCTCTCAGATTGTGCTGGTACCCGCCCTGAAGGTGAACGAGCTCACCGAACAGTCCCTGCTGGACCATATTCAGCACGGCCATCACGTCGCGGCGATAGCAGACGTTCTCCAGCATCATGACGTGGGCGTTTTTGCTCTCCGCCGTTCTGACGACATCCCAGTGGTCTTCCAGCGTGATTCCCAGGACCACTTCCGTGCCGACATATTTGATGCCGGCGTCGAGGGCGCCGATGATCATGGGCTTGTGCCATTCCCAGGGCGTGGCGATGATGACCCCGTCGAGCTGTTCGTTGTGCAGGAGGTCCTTCCATGCATAGGGGCTGCCGGTGTATATCTTCGGCATTTTCTGGCCGCTCTTGTCGATCATCTTTTTCGTCCTGTCGAGCATGCCGTTGTCTACGTCGCAGATGGCCTGGAGGCTGACGTCGTCTCTTTTCAGCAGGAGGCTCAGATGGCTTTGCCCGCGAAGGCCGGTCCCGATGATGGCCAGCCGGACTTTTTCCTTCTGGCTGCGGGCGAATAATTGGGCGGAGGGGGCGGTGGCAAGCGCCAGGGCGGCGAGGCCGCTATTGCGAAGAAACTCTTTTCTGTTCATGAAAATAAAGATAATAGAGCCGGGGATAAAAAACTAACGCAATCGAATGCGCAAATTCTGCCTATTTTTATAAAAAATTTGGATATGCGAAGCCTTACCCTCTCATTTTTTGCCATTCTCTTCTTTGCCGGCAGCGGTCTGGCCCAGACGCTAAAGGACAGCGCTTCGATCATGCAGGTCCGCAAGGAGCCGAGGCATCACGACGTGGTGGACAACCAGTGGGTGAGGATACTTGACGTGCACCTGCCTCCGGGAGATACGACATTTTACCATAAGCATACGACCCCGTCCGTATTCCTGGTGCTTGGCAATACAAAGACTGGTAGCCAGACGCTGATAGAGCCCCGGCACAGGACCTTTGACAAGGAAGGCATCTGGTTCGAAGATTTTACCGATACGCCGCGGATACACCGGGTATGGAATGCCGACAAGGTCCCTTTTCACACGATCGATATCGAACTACCGCACAAGCCTTCCGCCGGATTTAAGGGAGTGGATATCCCTTCTGCAGAACTCCTTTTCGATGCAAAGCCGGTGCGCGCCTATCGCGTGAATGTGGCCGGTGGAGGGAATATTAAATTGAATGCGCTGCCCTGTCCTGTCGTTGTGATCGGATTATTGGGGACTGACGCGCGCGGAAAGGTCAATAATAAATTATTCAGCGGGAAGGGTAGCTATATCTTCGTCCCTTCCGGCGAGACGCTGCGCATTGAAAATATCGGGAAGACCGAGGCGAAGTTTGCCGTCTTCGAGATAAAATAGACTGCTAGCTCTGCATGCCCGCGATCTCTTCGAAGTCGTCCGCTAATTTGCTGCTCAGCCGCTCGAAGAGGGGGAACAGCCGCATATACACTTCGTGGTTGTTCTTGTCCGGCCAAAACATCCCGGGTACGTCGATGCCCCGCGTCGCCTCTTCGAGGCTTTGATACATGCCCATTTCGGTGGCGGCGACGAGAAAGGCGCCGAGGCCGATGCTGTCCGAATTATTTTTTACGTGCACCGGCTTGTTGAACATATCGGCGATCAGCTGCGCCCAGAAGGGATAGGCTGCAAAGCTCCCGTTGATGGACAGCGTGTGGATGGCCCGGTGCTCTTCGAGGGTCCTGCCGATGCTGTATATCTCGAACAGGATGCCTTCGATAGTGGCGCGGATAAAGTGTTGCTGACGGTGCTGCATATTCAATCCAAAATATACGCCCCTCGCATTGGCGTTCCAGATAGGGGCTCTTTCTCCGAGCAGATACGGTAAGAAGATAAGTCCGTCACTGCCTGCGGGTATCTTTGAGGCTTCCTGGATCAGTCCTTCCATTGCCTCTTCGAGGTCGAAGGCTTTGCGGAACGAGCCGAACTCGCGCGTAAACCATTCGAAGATGACGCCTCCGTTGTTGGTGGGCCCGCCCGAGACGTAGTAGTCCCGTGTGAGGACATAGTTGAAGAGTCGTTGCTTCTCGTCGATCAGGACGTCTTTGCCTACTACGCGTACTGCCCCGCTCTGTTCAACCGTGATCGTCGCCTTCCCTTCGCCCCATACGCCTGCGCCTAAGGTCGCGAGGCAGCCGTCGCTGGCTCCCGCGATGATCCGGGTGCTGGCATCCAGTCCAAGCGAAGCCTGGTATTCCGACCGCAGCCGCAAGGATGAATGGAACACCGGCACCAGCTCGGGCAGCTGGCTGGCGAGTATGCCCGCATAGTCGAGGGCTGCGTCCTCCCACCGAAAGGAATGGATATTAAACAGGCCTGTGGCGGAGGCGAGGCTGTAGTCGATGATCGTCTCTCCTGTCAGCTGCTGGATGATATAGCTTTTCAGGGAGAGGAAGCGCGCCGTCAGGTGGAACCGGTGTTTGTCCTCGTTCTTCATCCAGGTGATCTTTATCAGCGGGGACATTGGGTGGATGGGAGTGCCAGTCGCGTCGTAGATGGTCTTGCCTTCGGGTGAGCTCCTCAGCTGCCGGGCCTCCTTTTTGCCGCGGTTGTCAGACCAGGTGATGGCGTTGCCGAGGGGGTTCCCCTTCTTGTCGACCGGCAGCACGCTGTGCATGGCGGCGCTCATACAGATGGCGCTTACCCGGTAGCCTGACGGATGGATCCTTTCGTTCAGCAGATTCTTCAGGACATACAGGACCGTGATAAAGATCTGTTCGGGATCCTGTTCGCTCTGGTCCGGCTCCCGGTGAAAAGTCGGGTAGGAGCCTTTCATGGAGCCGATGAAAATGCCTTGCAGGTCAAAGGCGAAGATCCGTACGGCGCCTGTACCGAGGTCGATGGTCAGTATGCAGTCCAGCCTGTTCATGGTAAGTCGGTATTGTCCTTTCGAAACTGGCTCGGCGTATAGCCGGTGAGCTTCTTAAAGGTGGTGGAGAAATGTTGTGAGGAGTAGAAGCCGGTATCCAGGGCTATATCGGTCAGATTGGTTTCCGTCTGCTTGAGGAGCTTGATGGCTTCCGAGATTCGGATATTGATCAGATAGTTCAGCGGTGAAAATCCGGTATATGTTTTTACTTTTTCTGTAAATGCGGTGGTGCCCAGGCCGACCAGGGCGGCCATCTCTTCCACGGCCCACTGGTGGGAGAGGTTTTTTCGCAGCTCCTGTTCGAGCTTCATAAAAGAGCCGGAGAAGTCCCGCTGCGAATGGCTTTGGCGGATCAGCTGCCGGGCGGTGAGGATCAGCAGCGCGTCTATCAGCTGATTGGTCCTTGTCTGGTAGCCTATCTCCTGCAGGTGCAGCTCCTGCGCCAGCTGCTGGAACAGCTTGCCCGTCTCCTTCATAGACGTAGCGACGGGGACATTGTTCAGCAGGAGTATCTTCCGTATCGACCGGCTTTCGGTCGGTGACAGGCCGCTGAATGGACCTAAGGTAGTGTCTGCTGTTCCGATGTCGAGGGATATCCAGCCATAGCTGCCGATGTCGAGCGTACCGCGCGGGCTGCCAAAGGGCTGTCCCGGCAGCACCAGGGCGAGGTCGGCCGGATAGAGGATGTAGGGACGATCGTCGATGAGCCAGTCGTAGCGACCATCCCATATATAATAGATGCTGAAGGAATTGCTTTTTTCGACCGGGAGGGAAGTAAGACGGATGGTCTGGATCTTTTTCACCCCGAACTCGAGGATGTGCGGAAAAAGGTCCAGCTCTTTTGAGAATCCTTTTTGTAAGAGAAACGGGTTCAAGCAATCCGGCTTTAAATGTAATATATAGCATTCTCCATGTATAAAATTCACCGGTGGATTTTATTGGAAGTTTTTTTATCTGGAATTTATCTTCTTTGTGTAATCTGACGATTTGCTAACTCCAAACAATTGCCATTATGAAAAGAATTGCACTGGCTTTCTGGCCTGCCCTCCTTTTTATTACCATTAACACCATGGCGCAAACCAGGTCCGGCACCGTGACCGACGCGGCCGGCAAGCCTATTGTCGCTGCTACGGTACAGGTGAAGGGCGGGAAAGCGGCGGTTACGACCGATTCGCTCGGGCATTTTCACATCAATGCGGCGACGGGCGCCACGCTGGTCATCAGCTCTGTAGGCTTTGCCCTGCAGGAGGTCGCCGTGAATGACCGGGCCACCTTCGACGTCGCCCTTGCCGCCGACGCGCGCAACCTCAATGAAGTGCTGGTCACTGCCCTTGGTATCCGGCGAGAGGCCCGGCGGCTTGGCTATGCGGCGACCAGCGTCAACACCGAACAGCTGACGAGCAACCGCACCACGAACTTCGGCAACAGCCTCGAAGGAAAGGTAGCGGGTCTGAATGTCTCTCCCCCCGCTGGCGGGCCGGGTGGCTCTACCAAGATCCGCATCCGCGGGCAGTCTTCCTTCAAGGGCGACAATTCCCCTCTTATCGTCGTCAACGGTATTCCAATCAACAACACCAGCATCTCTGCGGGTTTCTCCGGTGGCAATGGTACGGGTAATCCGACGGGCGGTTCCTCCGACCAGGGCGACGGTCTGCAGAGCATCAACCAGGATGATATCGAGTCTATGACCATACTGAAGGGAGCGGCAGCCGCCGCGCTCTACGGTTTTCGGGCGAAGGACGGGGCGATCATCATCACTACCCGCACGGGAACGCGCAGCAGCGCCCTGGGCGTGGAGGTCAGCTCGCATTTTCAGGCTGATCGGGCGCTGGACTATACGGATTTTCAGTATGACTATGGTCAGGGTGAGAACAATATCCGGCCACAGAGCGTCAGCGACGCGCAGAGCTCCGGTGTCTTTTCCTTCGGCGAGAAGTTCGACGGAAAGCCTACTCCGCAGTTCGACGGAACGACGAAGCCCTATGTCGCCTACAAGAACCGGATCAAGGATTTTTACCGGACCGGCGCCAATTATACCAATACGGTCGCGCTTTCCGGGGGCAGCGACAAGGGCTATTTCCGGCTGTCCTTCTCCAATACGGACGCGAACGCCATCATGCCCAATTCCGACTATCACAAGAAGATCGTGAATCTGGGTTTGAACTATAAGTTCACGCCAAGGTTCAGTCTTCAGCTGAATGCGAACTATTCCAATGAATACAACCACAATCCGCCGCAGATCGGCATCCAGGACATGGACGCCAATACGACGATCTACACGCTTGCCAACAGCATCGACGTGGCCTGGCTGAAAGCGACTTATAAGGATGCCAACGGCAACGAGCAGCCGCTCGCCAGGTTTACGAACCGGAATAACCCATATTGGGTGACGCTGCAGCGTTTTGAGCACGTGCGCCGCGACCGTATCATCGGCAATGCGGCGTTGCGCTATCAGCTGACCGACTGGCTCTATGTCCAGGGACGTTTTGGCCAGGACTACTATACGCGGCCCTACGACTATGACCGGCCGACCGGAACGCGAAGCATTGGCGCGGCGGCCAGTGGCTTTAATGGCTACTATTACCAGGACGAGACGACCTTTCGCGAACGGAATATGGACTTCCTTGTCGGAGGAAAGCATAATTTTGGCAGGTTTGGTATCGACGTGACCCTGGGTGGCAACCAGATGGAGCAGGTCTATACTAACTTAGGTGCCTCTGTCACCAATTTCTATGTACGCGATCTCTATACGATCGGCAATGGACAGACCAAGAATCCCTTTTATAACTATACCAAGAAGGAGGTCAACTCGCTGTACGGCGCGGCCGAACTATCGTTCGACAACTACCTGTTCCTGAACCTCACCGCGCGCAACGACTGGTTCTCCACGCTGAACCCCAGGTCCAACAACTATCTCTATCCTTCTGCGAGCCTCAGCTTTGTCTGGAGCGAGCTGTTGGGGAACCATCTGCCCTCGTGGCTGAACTACGGCAAGCTGCGCGCCGCCTATGCCGAGGTCGGAGGGGATACTGACCCATATACGAACGCCCTGTACTATTTTGTCAACGCTAACCAGTTCACCACGCCGACGGGTAGCTTTGCGCTGGGGAATATACCCAGCAATGTAAGTCCCAATCCCGATCTCAAGCCGCTGAAGGTAAAGGAGGCGGAACTGGGACTCGAGTTCAGGCTATTCAACAACCGGCTCAGCTTTGACGGAGCGGTGTACAATAAGAACACCTTTGACGAGATACTCAACGTCAGCACCTCCAATGCCAGCGGATACAGCGGCACCAAGGTGAACCTGGGTCATCTGCGCAACCGGGGTGTCGAGCTGTTGCTGACGGGTATGCCTGTGAGGTCAGGGAACTTCAGCTGGGAGACCGGTATCAACGCCAGCTACAACGAGAGCAAGGTCTTATCCCTTGCTGGGGGACAGCAGCGTTTCGACGTAGGCTCGGGGGAATACTTCGGTACCGTGTCACACGAGGTCGGGATGCCGCTGGCATCGTTGCGCGGGTATGACTACAAGCGGGACGTAAAGGGGAATATCATCACCAGCGGGGGGCTATTTTTACAAGGCAGTCTCAAGACCTTTGGCAGCGCAATTCCCAAATGGACCGGAGGGTGGCAGAATACGTTGACCCTGGGCCGTTGGAAGCTCTTCGCGCAGGTCGACTTCAAGGCGGGGGCCAAGATGCTCTCCAATTCCAACCTAAACTTCTTACGCGAAGGCTTGTCCAGGGCTTCGCTTGTCGGCAGGGAGGGCGGTGTCGTCTTCAAGGGCGTCAACCAGGACGGCTCGGCCAATTCGACGAGCGTGAATGCCGAGACCTTCTATACACAATACCGGTCGACGGCTATCGCTACGCCGTTCGTGTACGACGCCAGCTTTATCCGCTGGCGGTCGCTATCGCTCGCCTATGACCTTTCGCCCTTTGTCAAAAAGACCTTTATCCGTCAGCTCACCGTCAGCGGTAATATCTACAATGTGCTCATGATAAAGAAATACGTGGACAATCTCGACCCCGAGGCGCAGGTCTCGGCCTCGGACAACGTGCCGGGTATCGAGGCGCATACGCTGCCGACGACCCGCAGCTATGGGCTCAACCTGAATTTCAAATTTTAAACATCGCCTAAAAAATAATTTATGGTACGAATGTTTTCGATCCGATACTTTTCTTTGTTGCTGCTGCTGGCTGGTTTGGGCGCCTGCGACAAGAACTTCGTGGATGTGAATACCAATCCGACGCAGCCCGGCTCGCTCGATCCTGCCTATCTCTTTGCGACGTCCGAGGTGAACGCTGCGATACCGGTCTTCTACTATCACCTGCCGCTTGCCCAGCAGGTCGTTCATCCTTTCACCGGGGTCGCCGAAGGTGGCAATCACAATGTCGAGTACGACAACAATGCCAGCACCGCTTTCGATCTTCTCTTCCAGGGGACGGGGAATGGCGCGACGGTTACGGGCACCACTACCGCGGTCAACGGTCCGGTGGCTTTACTGGCCGACGTCATCAACCAGACGAAGGCGAATGCCGCCAGGAGCAATCTCTATAATATGGCGCGCATCATGAGAGCTTATGTGTTCATGATCCTGGTGGATACTTATGGCGACGTACCCTACTCCCAGGCGGGACAGGGATATCTTCAAAAGCTGAGCCTGCCCAAATACGACAATCAGCAGGATATCTATACGGATATTATCAACGAGCTGACCCAGGCCGTCGGAGCGCTGGATGCGGGGAAGGCCACCGAGGCGAACGACGTCATCTACAAGGGGAATATCGCCCAGTGGAAGAAGTTCGGCAATTCGCTGCTGGTGCGCATAGGGATGCGCTATAGTAAACTGGACGCTGCGAAGGCCCAGCAGATCGTCGCGGCGGCCTACACCGCCGGGGTTATGCAGTCGAATGCCGACAATGCAGTCGTATTCTTCAGCAGCACTTTTAACAGTCCCACGGGCGGTTGGTTCCAGGGGACGGAGAAGGCCAACGTATACCTGGCCAAGCCATTCGTGGACTCGCTGCAGCGGACGCACGACCCTCGCCTGGGCGTTATCGCCGTTAAGTATAATAACCCCGGAGGCGCGCTGGGCCCCAACGGCACGGGCTCCGAGGATACCGCCGTCGCCGACCAGGTCGGGATGCCGATGGGGTACAATGAAGCGACGATCAGCACCGCGCCCAATTTCCCGGGCAAGGCGGTCACGGGCTGGAAGTATTCCCAGCTGAACCGCCGGACGGTGGCGCGTATAGACATTCCGGAATTCTTCGTCACTTATGGGCAGACGCAGCTATTGCTGGCAGAGGCCGCGCAGCGGGGATGGATAGCCACGAATCCTGCCACGCTTTATGCGGCCGGCGTTCGGGCGCATATGGACCAGCTGGCGAAATACGATGCGTCTGCTACGATACCGTCTGCGGCGGAAGATGCGTGGCTGGCCGCCAATCCTTTCGACCCGGGCAATGCGTTGCAGCAGATAAACACGCAGTACTGGATCGCCTCCTTCCTCAATGGGACGGAAGCCTGGGCCAATTTCAGGCGCAGCGGGTATCCGTCACTGGCGCCCAATCCCTATCCCGGCGCCGATCCAGCGGTAAAGGGGGCGTTTGTTCACCGGCTGCAGTATCCGTTGCGGGAAGCTTCTGTGAATACGGACAACTACAACGCCGCGGTCAGCCATATGGGAGGGGACAATATGGCGATTCACGTTTTTTGGGATAAATAACCGACGAATGACCTATTACATGGGAGTTGATATCGGCACTACGTCCGCGAAGGCGGTTGCGTTCAGCAGGGAGGGGGTGCCTATTCTGAAGCGGTCGGTATCGTATCCGATGTTGCATACCCATCCCGACCGGAGCGAGCAGGACCCTGAGCAGATACTCCGGGCGGTATGCCGGAGCATCAACGAGGTAGTGGGAGACCTTTCGCCCGCGCGGCCGGAGATGGTGGCTTTCAGCTCGGCTATGCATAGTCTGCTGGCGGTCGACGAAGGACTCTGTCCGTTGACGCCCTGTATCATCTATGCGGACAACCGGGCGGCTTCCATTGCCGAAGAGCTGTCCGGCAACGGTATCGGTCAGCGCTTTTATACGGCTACGGGCGTACCCATCCATGCAATGACCCCGTTGTGCAAGCTGATCTGGCTGCGAAGGGAGGAACCCGGGGTGTTCGACCGCGCCGCGGCCTTTATCGGCATAAAAGAATACGTATTCGGCCGGCTTTTTGGCCAGCGGCCCGTCGACAGCAGCATCGCGTCGGCTACGGGTCTGCTCAACAGCGAGACACTGGATTGGGATGAAGACATCCTGAGACATATTTCAGTTGACCGTTCAAAACTGGCCCGGGTGGTTTCGCCCAGGCATACTATCACTTATGAACCCGGAGGGGGAGATGGGGGCCATTCCTTGTCTCTTCCCGCCGGGGTACCTATTGTCATCGGCTGCAGCGACGGGGCCGCCGCCAATCTGGCTACGGGCGCGTGTGGGGGGCATGTCATGGCTGTCACCATCGGTACCAGCGGCGCGGCGAGGATGATCCTTTCGGGGACCGGCGTGGACAAGGAAATGCGGACCTTCCGTTATCACGTAAAGGACAACGACTATATCAGCGGGGGAGCCACCAACAACGGGGCTGTGGTGCTGCAATGGCTTAAAGAGACGCTGCTGCAGACAGAAGAGAACTTCGGCCGGCTTTTCCAGCTGGCGGCAACTGTGGCACCGGGCTCTGATGATCTGGTCTTTATTCCGTATATTTTAGGCGAGAGAGCGCCGGTCTGGAACTCGAGGGCCAGGGGGCTCTATTTCGGGCTGGATATCCGCCATACGAAGGCGCATCTGGTCCGGGCGGCGATGGAAGGGGTCGTCTATGCCGTCTATAGCATCGGCCGGATACTGGCGGAGCAGAACACGGTCACCGAGCTGCACGCCACCGGTGGCTTTGCGCGGAGCCCGCTGTGGGTCCAGATGCTGGCGGACGTATTCAACGTGAAGGTGCTGACCTTTGGCGAGGAGGAGATCGCGGCGCTGGGGGCCGTGGCCATCGGGATGGAGGCGATGGGGCTGGTCCCTGCCTTTCAGCGGGAAGCGCTGGCCGTCTATCACCCGGATGCCGAAAATCACCTGGTGTATCGCGAGAGAGTAGAGAAGTTTGGGCGGTTATACGAGAGCGTTAAAAAAGAGTTTTAAATACGGAAATCATGATCCAAAAATTGTTATTGCCTCTACTGCTTATTGCCTGTCTTTATGTCTCTGCCCAGCGGGTCGGCACTTCGCCGGAAACTCTAAAAGCGCTGACCCCGGCCTGGAAGGGCGAGCGTTCGCCGGACGGGCGTCCGAAGGTCTCGGATAACCTGCTCGAGCGACTGAAGAAGCTCTCGCTGGAAGACGTCTGGGGCGTGCTGCGCAACCATGGCTACCAAAACCAGTATGAAGGCGACTGGCACGTCATCCATCCCGACAGCGGGAGCATGACCGGCCGCGTCGTCACGGCCCAATACATGCCCCTGCGTCCCGATCTGGCGGCGGTCATCAAAGAGCAGGGCAAGGCCGAAGGACGCAACCAGCAGGGCGGCACCAATTCCTGGCCTATCGACGTGCTCACGGAAGGGGACGTCTATGTCGCCGACAGCTATCTGAAGATGGCGGACGGGACGCTGATCGGGGACAATTTAGGCAACGCCATCTATTCCCGGTCGCACCGCGGGGTCATCTTTTATGGCAGCGTCCGCGATGAGGCAGGGCTCAGCGAGATCAATGGCTTTAACGGCTGGGTAAAAGGAGTGGATCCTTCCTATATCCAGCAGATGATGCTGACGGCCATCAATACGCCTATCCGTATTGGAAGGGCGATCGTGATGCCGGGGGACGCGGTCCTTGCCAACCGGTATGGCGTCGTCTTTATACCGGCGCAGCTGCTCGATACGGTGGTCATTACGTCCGAGTTTATCGAGCTGCGGGATGAATTTGGACACCAGCGTCTCCGCGAGAAGAAATACCTGGCCGGGCAGATAGATTCCCAGTGGAGCGACGAGATAAAAAAAGATTTTTTGCACTGGCTGGACGAGCATCCGGACAAGCTGCCGATGAGCAGGAAGGAGCTGGATGACTATATGAAGAGCAGGACCTGGTAAGATCGCTTATTCTATTTAAAAAACAGTAAACATATGAATCCATCAAAAAAATTCCTGGAGCGATTCGGGCTGGAAGAGCCTGCCCCTGAAGAAAAGGTCGGGACCGGCGGCCGCCGAAGCTTTATTAAGAGATCGGCGCTCGGCGGCCTCTCGCTGAGCGGGCTTCTCTTTGCCGGTATCGAAGATACCTTTGCGCACAGCGCCTCGAATGTCAACCGCTATTCGAGTCCGTCGGACCTCAAGATCACCGACATGCGCTACGCCACCGCCATTAACACCACGGGTCGCTGCACGATCATCCGTATCGATACCAACCAGGGTATCTACGGGCTGGGGGAGGTGCGTGACGGCGCGGACTGGCGTTATGCGCTGTTCCTGAAAAGCCGCATCGTGGGGATGAATCCCTGCAGCGTGGAAATGTTGTTCAAGCGGATAAAGCAGTTCGGTTTTCACGGCCGCCAGGGCGGGGGTGTGTGTGCCGTCGAGATGGCGCTCTGGGACCTGGCGGGCAAGGCGTATAATGTTCCCTGCTATCAGCTGCTGGGAGGCAAATACCGGGACAAAGTCCGGCTCTATGCCGACACGCCGGAAGAGGAGGACCCACAGGTATTTACAGCAAAGCTGAAGGATAGACTGGAAGGGAAGGGCTTTACCTTTCTGAAGATGGACCTGGGTATCGAGATGATCCGGAAAATACCGGGCACGATCGTCAACTCCAACTACTGGGACGTCCAGCGCCAGTGGAATATGGCGCCGATGACCTATGGTGCGACGAAGCATCCCTTCACCCAGATACAGGTCACAGATAAAGGAATTGAGGAGATGGCCAAGTACGTGGCGCAGGTGAGGGACGTCATCGGCTATGACGTGCCGCTGGCCTCGGATCACTATGGTCACTTCGACATGAACAATGCGATCCGGCTCGGGCGGGGACTGGAGAAATACCGGCTGGCCTGGCTGGAAGACCTTATTCCCTGGCAGTATACTGACGAGTGGAAGGAGATCACCCGCAGCATCGAGACGCCTACCAATACGGGTGAGGACATCTATCTCAAAGAAGAATTCATCAAATTGATCGATAATCACGCCACAGACCTGGTCCATCCCGACCTGGCCACTTCGGGTGGTCTGCTGGAGACCAAGAAGATCGGGGACTATGCCGAGGAGAAGGGGGTGGCGATGGCGATGCATTTTGCGGGTCTGCCCGTCAGCTTTATGGCTAATGTGCACTGTGCTGCCGCGACGCAGAACTTTGTGGCGCTGGAGCACCATTCGCTGGACCTTCCGTACTGGACCGATTTTGCCCGGACGAAGGATGGGAGGCCGCTGTTCGAAAAGGGATTTGCCAGCGTTCCGGATACGCCGGGCCTGGGGGTCGAATTGAACGATGAAATGCTGAAAAAGCATCTTGATCCGGAAAATAAGAACTATTTTGGACCTACCCCGGAATGGGACAATGTGAGGTCCTGGGACCGGCTGTGGAGCTAAAATTGTTTGTCTATGCGAAGAAGCGTGTTTTTTAAGAGATACGGCTTTACCCTGATGATACTTGTCGTGGTGACCGTCGCCATGTGTTATCCGCAGTATTTTGTGAGCGTGGGCGGCTTCAAGCTGTCGGGGCTGATCGTGCCGCTGCTGCAGGTCATCATGTTCGGGATGGGGACCGAATTAAGCCTGAAGGATTTCGCGCAGGTGCTGCGTATGCCCAGGGGCGTTATCATCGGCGTCATTTGTCACTATAGCATCATGCCGCTGGTGGGCTTTGGGCTGGCGCGGTTGTTCGGTTTCCCGCCGGAGATCGCTGCCGGTATCATCCTGGTGGGCTGCTGTCCCAGCGGGCTTGCTTCCAATGTCATGTCCTTTCTTGCCAGGGCGAACCTGGCCCTGTCTGTCAGCGTTACGACGGTGTCGACGCTGCTGGCGCCCTTTCTGACGCCGCTGCTGATGCGGCTGCTGGCCGGCAGCTTTATCGAGGTGCACTGGCAGGCGATGGTCTGGGATATCATGAAGATGGTCATCTTTCCGGTGGTGGCGGGGCTGCTTTTCCACTATCTTGTCAGGGGGCGGTTCAAGGGCCTGGATAAGGCTATGCCGATCGTCTCTATGGCAGGTATTGGCATTATCATCGTGGTGATCACGGCGGCGGGCAGGGACAGCCTGCTCAAGGTTGGCGCGCTGCTGATAGTAGCTACGCTGCTGCACAATACGGCTGGTTATTTCCTGGGTTACTGGTCGGGGAGGCTGTTCGGCTTTCCGGAGAAGGACTGCCGGACGATCGCCCTGGAGGTGGGGATGCAGAATGCGGGTATGGCTTCGGGGCTCGCCCTGGGGATGGGAAAGCTGGCGACGGTGGGACTTGCGCCGGCCGTGTTTGGGCCGATGATGAATACGACGGGGTCGTCGCTGGCGAGCTGGTGGCATAATCGGCTGCCGGCGGGTGAAGAGGCACCGCCCGCGGTTAACTCCCGTGCCGAAAGTCCTTCACCTTCTCATTAATATAGAGCAGGATATCTTCATTGGAGGCGTTCCGGCAGAATTTGTACGTAGGGCGATAGCGGGACATAAATGTTTGCAGCGAATCGCCGGTGAGGCCGGTGATCCTGGCGACATAGGCCCGGGGATAACGGAAGTCGATATAGTAGTCGATCTCTTCCTGTCGGAGCCTCCGTCTCAGCCTTCTTCTTTGCGTCTCTCTGGCGGAGAAATAGTCGACCGGGCTTACGATGATGCCAAATCCATGTTCGGGTGTTTCGCTGCCGATCAATCTCCGGCGGTGAGTAGGATAGACCCAGGCATATTCTTCCTTTCTCTTCGTGGAATCCTTTCTGTAATTGTCCGCGTCGTCGACCTGTACGGCGGGCAGCTCGACCAGGTTGGGTGTCATTGCAACGAGATAGCCGTCTTTCTCCTGGAACATCCAGGCGCTGACGAAGGCGGTATCGGGCTGATAGCCTGCAGAGGTAAAGACGATGGTATCGCCGGGTCTGGCGGGGATCCGGTAGTTGCCGCCCTGGTCGGAGATGTTGGTCCTTTTCTGCGAGCGGTTGATGACGCTTACCGAGGGAAGGACCTCGCTAGTGGAACGTCGTTTTATCTTGCCGGTAAGCACCTGCTGGGCTACGTGGGTAACTGTCTGCTGTGCGGGGTGGGGAATTGCCTGTTGTGCCGGGTGGGGACGGGTCTGTTGTGCACCCGCGGTGAGGGAAAGCAGCAGCAGGAAGGAAAGGCTATAGACCGTTATGGGGGCAGTCATAAACCAAGATAAAGTTATTGGTCGACAACAGCTTTATCCTGGTTTGAAAAACTTTGTTAAAGAACTTAGAGCACCAGTCCCCATTCGGCCAGTTTTTGGCGGGTCTGTCCAACGTTCTTGTTGCTGTGTGTAATGCCGCGGAGGCCGAGGCTTTCGGCGACCTGCACGAACATATTGCGGTCGTCGATATAGACGACGTTCTCGCGGGGCACCTGGGCGATGTCGAGGGCGACCTTCCAGATATCGACGTCCGGCTTGCGGAAATGGACAAAGCAGGAAGAGATGAAGAAGTCCACGAATTCGTACAGCTTGAAGGCGCGGATGCGGTGTTCGTTGAGCTCGCGGCCTTCGTTGTTGACGACGGCGATCCGCAGGCCGTACTTGGCCTTCAGCGACCTGACGAGGTCGATCATCTCGGGATAGGCCTGGGACTGGTCGTACATAAAGGCGCGGAAATCTTCGATGGTAAAGGGGCGGGGTTCGTAGAATACAGCCCTCTTCAGGTATTCGTCCAGGTTGAGCTTGCCGGCCTCATAGGTATCGAAGGTCATGCGGTGTCTGTCGTTCAGTTCGTCCAGGTCCAGGTTGAATTTCTTTGCTGCTGCCTCTCTCGACTTCCTGTCCCAGCCATTGGTGAGCATAACGCCTCCGATATCCAGGAACAGCGCCGTGACGGGCGCAGGTTTCGCATTCGTTGCCATTGCTAGTGATTTTTAATTTACTGCAATGTAGGGAGAAAATCGAAGTTTCCAGTGTCGGGAGGATGACGCGTAGATTAACGATGATCCGTACACAAGCGGCGATGATTTTGACAAGCCCCGGGTATTGTCTCCCAGGCAGGGAATATCTATCTTGGGGAAAATTAACTTCTTATGGCAGCTCTTTCTACCTTAGGCATCATCCATACGGCGATATCTCTTGTTGCTGTTGGTTCGGGGATCGTCTCCCTGGTACGCACCGGGGACATTTCTCTCAGGAATGGCGTCGGCAGGACCTATGTCATAACGACTATCCTTACCTGTCTTACGGGCTTTGGCATCTTTCATCATGGTGGTTTTGGAAAGCCGCATGAGCTTGGGATCATCACCCTGGTGGTTCTGGGGCTAGCCTGGCTTGCAGGGAGAAGGAAATTTGGCAGGGTCTCGCCCTACGTTGAAACGGTCCTATATTCCATGACCTTTTTCTTCCATCTGGTCCCCGGCGTTACCGAGACGACGACCCGCCTGCCGGTCAGCGCACCGCTGGCTTCGGGCCCGGACGACCCGCTGGTGCAAAAGCTGGTGGGTATCTGCTTTTTGTTGTTTCTTGTCGGCGCAACGCTGCAGGTAATACGGCTTAGGGGCAGAATATCCAAAAGAGGTGTTGCGGCTTAGGATGCCAGCCGGGACTGGTGGAGGTATCTTTTGTCGTGGCTGTAGATAAAGAGGCAGCTGCCGTCGCGGATCGCGTCGATGATCGAGCTGTCCACTTCTTCGGGTATGGCCGGGCACCCTTCGCTGCGACCGAGAAAACCCCATTGGCGGATATGGTCTTCGCTTACGTAGCCGGCGGGGTGCATGATGATGGCCCGGCTGAAGACGTTGTCATTCCATCCTTTTTCCATTCCTTCAAGCCGCATGGAGTAGCCGTGCTGTCCTATGAAGGCAGAGCCGGTGAGATAAAATCCCAGGCTGCTCATCAGGCTGTTGCGCCGGTTGGAAAAGCGGGTGGCCATCAGCCCGCCGGAATTTCGTCCGTGGGCGACGAGCGAGCTGAACAGGAGCTTGCCGTTATAGGTATCCACGATGAAGAGTCTTTTCTGCGTGGAGGGCAGTGTAAAGTCGATAATGGACAGGACGCCCGGATTGGGTATAGAGCCCGCCTCTACCAGGTTGAGGAACCCGGTGATGGCTTTATGGTATGCCTGGGCGCTCAGACCGAGGTCTGCGAGCTGCAGGCTGTCGTACAAAAGATTGAGCCGGGACGAATCGGCAAAAGAGAACGCGCGTCTGGCTGAATTGGATATTCTGGAATTGGCAACGGCTACTTTGTTGGATACGGAGTTGGCTAAGGAACGCTTTTCTGCGGGCAAAAAACTGAAAAATGAGAGGGCTACGGCAAAGCAAATGGGTACTGTCAGAAATTTACCGGCCCGGCGCATCCTTTTCTTCATCACGGGTAAGTATTGTTGGTTTTTAGAATAAATATTGGTCCTGCAAAGGTATCCCGATATTGGGAAAAATATCTCCGGTTTTTTTGTTTGTTAAGGAATTTTAACAGAACTACCGGGTGAAAATTAAAGGTTTTACCTAGGAACGTTGCTTACTTAGATATACGTTCGACGGGAAGACCCGCTGGCGGAACAAAAGAAAGAAGATACTTTTATAACGATACCAACGGTTTGTCGATGAATCAAAGAATTATTTTTCTTTTTGCTCTATTGGTAGTCTGTCCTGTGACGACGGTTTTGGCCAACGGTTCGGGCGCGTCTGCAACGGGGGAGTTATATCTGCGGGAGGCGATGCTGCGGTATCAGCATTCTCCGCAGGCGGATACGATCCTTTCAAGGTACAGGAGGGCCATCTCCGGTGTCAATGCAATGCGATCGCAGGAGGTCGCCCGGCTGGTCTCGGGCTATGATAGCGTGCGACAGTGGTCAGATATTAATTATAACGACACGGCGCGTGGCTTCTGGTCGCCCCTGGCACACCTGGACAGGATCAGGACGCTCGCGCTGGAGTGGTCGGACCCGCGGTCCGGCCATTTTCATGATAAGGACATCTGGCGGGTGATCAACGGCGCGTTGGATAACTGGCTCGAAAAGCGCTATCACAACAGCAACTGGTGGCACAATGAGATTGGCGTCCCACAGCTGATGAGGGATATCCTGGTAGTATTGCACGACACGCTCAGCGCTGCCCGTCTGAGCGGTGCGTTGCAGGTATTGGGGCAGTACCGGCTGCAGCCGCCCGGCAATGGAGCCAACCTGGTATGGAGCGCCGATCTGGGTCTCCACTACGGTGTGCTGACGGGCGATGACAGCCTGATCAGGGTATGCGCCGACCGGCTGATAGGCGAGGTCCACACTACGACCGGGGATGGCATCCAGTCCGACTACAGTTACCACCAGCACCTGGCCCGGCTTCAGATGTATCAGTACGGGGCGGCCTATCTGGAGCAGAACGCCCGTCTGGCCTGGCAGCTGAAGGGTACGCCCTGGGCCTATCCGGAAGACAGGGTCCGGTTGCTGACCAGCTTTGTGCTGGAGGGATGGCAGTGGATGTGCAGGGGCGTCAATACGGTGCCCGGCACCATCGACCGGTCGGTCAGCCGCATCGGCGCGCTGCATGCGGCCGATCTGCGCGGTACGATACCCTATCTCTGCGAGCTGGATCCCTCGAGAGCTGCCGCTTTGCGGGCCCTGGCTGCCCGTCAGGATGGCGGCGGTCAGCCGCTGGAGGGCTTCCGGTACTATCCCCGTTCGGATTTTTCGGTCTACCAGAACCGTCAGTTCGGATTCTTCCTTAAAACGATGTCGGACAGGACGCTTCCATCCGAGTCGATCAACAGCGAAAACCTGAAGGGTCACTGGCTCAATGCCGGCGATGCTTATACGATCGGCAACGGGAATGAATACTTCAACCTGATGCCGGTATGGGACTGGGAGCACCTGCCGGGTGTGACGGGCTCTGCTGCTGCTGTTGGCCGCGGCGGAAAGCTGGTCCGCCATGCCTTTACGGGTAGCGTTTCCGACGGGCAGAGCGGAGTGACGGTTATGGACTATCAGCTGGGCGAGGCCTTGACGGCCCGGAAGTTCTGGGCCTGTCACGATGGCGTCGTCGTCTGTCTTATCGGTGATCTACGGTCCGAAGCTGCGGCGTATACAACTATCGATCAGTGCCGGTGGCGGGGTGATATTGTCGCCGACGGCCATGTTATGGCGGAGGGTGCGGATACGCTGAATGCCGCGAGGTGGATACAGCATGACGGCAAGGCCTGTATCTTTTTGCGGCCGTCGAAGGTGGTCATTCGGGCTGGTTCGTCCAGTGGATCGTGGCAATCGATAAATGCGTCTTCGCCCGATGCGCCGGTAACAGAACGAATATACATGCCCGTTATCTTGCATTCACCAGGGACCGACTCCTGCGGATATGTGATGACTGCCTGTGCCGGGGCCGGTCAGGCGCGGCGGCTGGCGCGGCGGCCGTCGTGGACGGTTATTAGGAATGGCGGCGATTGCCAGGCGGTTCGGTTCGGGGATGGACTGGCGGTCTGCGCTTTTTATGCCGGAGGGTCTCTGGCGCTGGACAAGGATAGGACGGTGACCGTCGACCAGCCCTGTCTCCTTATGGTGGAAAAGGATGCGCTGTATATCAGCGATCCTTCTCAGAAGGGGATGACGGTGACGGTAAGTCTGAGCGGTAAGGCGTATGCGGTTCAGGTGCCGGCCGATGGTACGACGGTGATTTCCCGCTATCTTTAGGGGATGAAGGTATATCTTCTTTTTACTGCGCTACTTTGCGCGGTGGCGGGTATTGCTGCCGCTCAGGGAAAGGTGGTCGATACGGTGGTTTGCAAGGCTGATCCCACGCAATCCTATGCGCTCTATGTTCCGGCAAAGGCGGGTGTCCTGCCCATTATCTATTTTTTCGATCCTCATGGCAGCGGCGCGTTTCCGCTGAACAAATACCGGCTGCTCGCGGACAGGTATGGGTTTATCCTGGTTGGCAGCAACAACTCAAAGAATGGCAATGACTGGTCGACCACCGAAAAGATATGGCAAACCCTGGCTGCGGATACGAAGGGCCGGCTTACCATCGACGCGAAAAGGGTGTACACCTGCGGCTTCTCCGGCGGGGCCAAGGTCGCGAGCTTTGTAGCCATTCAGCACCCGGGGATAAGGGGTGTTATAGCGGGTGGGGCGGGGCTGCCGGACGGGGTAGGGGCCGATAATTTTGACTTCAGCCTGACGGCCATTGCCGGCGAAGGAGATATGAACCTGACCGAGCTGGTGGGCGTCAGCGGCGAGCTGGACAAGACCCGTACCCGGCACAGGCTGCTGCTGTTTGCCGGCAAGCACGAGTGGGCGCCCGAGAGCACGATGAACCTGGCATTTGCCGGGCTGCAGCTGGACGCCATGGCGAAGGGCGTGCTGGTGAAAGAGCCGGCATTTGTCGACCAGTACGTGAAAAAAAGCAAGGCCCGGTTAGCCGCTGATATGAACGCAGGAGATCTTTTGCGGGCCGAACGGGAGTGTGCGGTATCTGCAAGTTGTCTGGAAGGTGTGGACAAGGAGGCGGACTGGTTCCGTCAACAGCGGATGTCCATCGGCGGCAGTCCGAAATACAAGCAGCAACAACAGCAGGAGCAGGCGCTTCTCGCGCAGGAGGAGAGCACCAAGGCGGGCTATATGCAGCATTTTCAGCAGATGGATGCGCGCTATTGGGATGGCGTCATCGCAGACCTGAAGACGAAAGGCTCGGGGGCTGGCGCGCAGGCCGCCATGTATCAGCGTCTGGAGGCCTGGCTGTCACTGGCATTTTATTCGATGAGCAGCCGTTGCATCAACGCCAATGTCAACGACCAGGGCAGGTACTATGTCGACCTGTACAAGAAGGTTGACCCCACGAACAGCGAGGCCTGGTATTTTTCGGCGGTACTCGATGCGCGGGCCGGACAGCAGCAGGCGGCGTTTGGCGAGCTCGAAAAGGCGGCCGCGCTGGGCTTTGACGACGGCAGACGTATGCATCAGCAACCGGAGTTCAGGCAGATGGACCTTTCCAGGCTGAAATTGCGTGGGCGATCCGGGAAATGAGTTGATTTCCATGGCATGTGTGAGAGCGTTCGTCGGGCTAATTTGACTTTCGTCGGGCAAAACCGAACCCCGGTCGAATAAGTTTCCAATCCTAACATATCTTTTACATATTTGTATCAGCAAGAGAAAATAACCGTCCAATGTCCGAAGAAAACCTCCAATGTCCTTGAAAATCAAGTAGAACCAAAGTCCAATTCCGAAAGCTAGAAAGTCCAGTTCATCCGTGAGAGACCATGTCCAGAAATCCTAAAAAACCATCCAAGTCCAAGATCCGAAAACCAAGTATCCAAGATCCTAAGAACCGTGTGTCCAAATCCTGAAAAACATTTTATCCAACCCCTTGAAAATCAGTCAGTCCTTAAATCCCGATCTCCAAATGAAACACTGAATTTGGTAAAAGAACCCTAAAGATGATCGATGGCCCTGACAAAAAGATTGCCGCTGCGAATTCGTAGCGGCTTTTTTCTTTTCCGGTATATTGTGGCCTCGCTTTGTGCGGATACAAACCGGACGGCGCCTGACAACATATGCGAATAGTAATACTGGATGGATATACCCTGAATCCCGGAGACCTGTCCTGGGAATGGCTGGAGGAGTTCGGAGAGGTTGTTAACTACGACAGAACGGCCCTGGAAGACATCCCGCGGCGGCTGGAAGGCGCGGATGCGGTCCTGACCAATAAAGTTCCGCTTAGCGCCGCGGTCCTTCGCCGGGCGCCTTCGCTGAGATACATCGGCGTGACCGCGACGGGCTACAATATCATCGACGTAGAGGCGGCCAGGGCCCAGGGTATCGTGGTTTCAAATGCTCCGGCCTACGGCACGGCCTCGGTGGTGCAGCTGACCTTTGCGCTCCTGCTGGAGCTCTGTCTTCGTGTTCAGCTGCACAGTGATTCTGTGCATGCCGGCAAATGGAGCCGTTGTCCGGATTTCTCCTATAGCGTTACTCCGCTGTTGGGATTATCCGGAAAGACCATGGGTATCATCGGTTATGGGGATATCGGCAGGAAAGTGGGGGATGTAGCTTCTGCATTTGGCATGCGGGTGTTGACGGTCCGGCGGCCTTCGAACGCTGCCAGCGCGCCCCGTGCCGGTTTTGAGCTGGTGTCGCAGGACGAGCTGCTGGCCGCTTCGGATGTGATAAGCCTCCATTGCCCCCTCACTCCCGAGACAAAAGGGATCATCAACCGGATCACGCTCGAGCGGATGAATCAGTCCGCTTTTTTGATCAATACGTCGAGGGGTGCGCTTGTCGTCGAGGAAGACCTGGCGATGGCGCTTGACGCGGGATGGATCGCCGGCGCGGGTCTCGACGTGCTCTCACAGGAGCCGCCACCGATCGATAATCCGCTGTTGAAAGCAAAGAATTGCATCATCACGCCGCATATCGCCTGGGCTACCCGGGAGGCCAGATTCCGGCTGATGGAGATCTCGCGTATGAATCTGCTGGCGTTCGTTAAGGGCAGGCCGGAGAATGTGGTCAGCTGACGCAGCGGGCAGGATAATTGCATTGGTATTGTTTTAAAACGATCCACTATGCAGAAATCCAAAAAACCCGAAGATAAAAAAGTAAGAGGGGAGAAAACGCCTTCCAATAACGATGGCGCCCCGGTGAATCCTGTCAATATCACTACCGAAACGCCGACCTCGCGTACGGGTGGTGGTCCGATGAAGGAGGATAAGAATACCAGAGCGGCAGGTGGCAACAAGCCGCGACCGGAAAGTGGAGATAAAGAAGATAGTATGGGCAGCGGCAAGCGACAGGACGATCAATAGAATTTTGAAGGCCCCTCCATCGGAGGGGTTTCGTTTGTACTGCGTTAAAAAAATTTGCCACTAGGGCTGTCCGCTTCCGCCGGCGGAGCCGTATATCTGTCCATTGGCGTAGCTCCCGCTGTTGGCGGCCAGCTGTACGTAGATGGATGCCAGCTCTGCAGGCTGTCCGGGTCTTCCTAACGGTGTCTGGGCACCGAACTGTCGCAGCTTTTCCTGTGTCGCTCCGCCGCTGACCTGCAGCGGTGTCCAGATGGGGCCCGGTGCTACGCCATTGACCCGGATACCTTTTGGGCCGAGCTGTTTGGCGAGCGACTTTACATAGTTCATGGTAGCCGCTTTTGTCTGCGCGTAGTCATAAAGATCGGCGGAAGGGTCATAGGCCTGCTCTGAAGTTGTGCCAATAATAACGGATCCTGGCTGGAGATGGGGGAGCGCTGCTTTGATGATCCAGAATGGAGCGTAGATATTCGTCTTCATCGTCGCGTCAAAATCTTCTGTGGTGATATCGAGGATCGATTTGTGTGCTTGCTGACGTCCGGCGTTGCTGACTATGATGTCGAGGCCGCCCAGTGCTTCCACGGTCTTTGCGACCAGCTGCTGGCAAAAAGCCTCATCGCGAAGGTCGCCCGGTATTCCCACACCTTTGCGTCCTGCTTCCTTGATCAGGGCCAACACTTCTTTCGCGTCCGGCTCTTCGGTAGGATAGTAGTTGATGACGACGTCTGCGCCTTCACGGGCATAGGCAATGGCTGCGGCCCGCCCCATTCCGGAGTCTCCGCCTGTGATCAGCGCCTTGCGGCCGGCTAGCCGTCCTGATCCTTTGTACGTCTTCTCGCCGTGGTCGGGGCGGGGATCCATGAGGCCGGCCAGACCCGGCCAGGGCTGTGATTGTCCGTTGAACGGCGGTTTGGGATATTTGTCAACGGGGTTCTCGAGCGGTGCGCCGTCGGCCAGAGAAGGTGAGGAGACCGGAGCACCGAATGCAGGAGTGGCTGCAACTGCCGCAATGCCGACACCGAGCCCACTGATGGCTTTGCGGCGGGATATCTTGTTTGAAGTATCCATATGATAAGATTTTTTGACAAAAAACTTCAATTCCTGTGCCTTGAAATTTTGGCTGGTATAAATTTTGATAAGCTGGGGAGTTTTATACCTTTGCAACGCTAATCGAATAAACATGAAAAATCACCTGACTCTAATCGGCGCGGCCGCTATCTTATTTGCTTCTTCCTGTAAAAGTGGTCTGGTCACGATGTCCAATGGCTGTTATAACCTGATCAGCCAGGGACAGACAGAAAACAAATCCGGCAACTACTCCGCTGCTCTCGACGATTTCAACAAGGTCCTTCAGAAATGTGATGCCTACGATGCCAAAGAAAAAGGCTATGCCGGGAAGGCTGCTGCGCTCAATGGTCTTGGTCAGTACAGCGACGCGCTGGATGCAGCCAATAAGGGGCTTGCCATCAACAAGTCGAGCCTCGACAATCTTTTCGAGAGGGCCAATGCCGAGCTGGGGCTTGGCCGTGGCGCGGATGCCAAAGCCGATCTGAATACCATCAACGGTCTTACCGGCAAGAACCAGAACGTCGCTCAGCGGGCTACCATCTATTCCAAGATGGCGGAGATCGATATGCGGCAGCAGCAGTACGACCAGGCCCTTCAGAATATACAGCAGGCCATCGCGCTGGACAGGAGCAATCTCCACTTTTACATGCAGCGGGGCGATATCAACGTCGCGGCCGGCAACTATACCACTGCGATCGCCAACTATGATGAAGCCATAGCCAATGGTAAGAACGACGCCGAAGCCTGGAAGGCAAAGACCACCACTGTTGTCCGGATGTTCCAGAATAAATACAGGACCGATGATGCCGGCGCGCTGGCGAAGAAGATCGGCAGCGCCGACCGTCAGACGCTGTGCAGCAGCATCAGCTCAGCCAAACAGCACGGCGTTCAGGATATGGGCATCGACCTCGTACAGGCCTCTATTTGTAAATAGTCATATATTTTTAAAAGCTAACTATGAAGCACAGAATCAGTCAAGTCACTTTTTCGCTGGTCGTTATCGCAATGCTGCTGACCAACTGTAAGAGCATGAACAAAACCCAGAAAGGAACCGCCATCGGGGCTGCAGCAGGAGGCGTTGCCGGGGCGCTCATCGGCAAGGGCTCGATATGGGGCACGCTTGCCGGCGCTGCCGTAGGTGGAACAGCGGGTTACCTGATCGGTCACCATATGGACAAACAAGCGCAGGAGATCAAACAGGCTGTACCCGACGCCAAGGTGGAAAGGGTAGGAGAAGGGATCGACATGACCTTCAACTCGGGTCTGCTGTTCCAGATCAACTCCAGCGTGCTCAGCGAGGCTGCAAAAGTCAACCTTGCCAAGGTCGCCAACGTCTTTGTAAAATATCCTGAGACCAATATCCTGATCGAAGGTCATACGGATAATACCGGTTCGCCCGAATACAATATGGAACTGTCGAAGAAGCGCGCCTATGCGGTCAGTGACTACCTGGCGAGCAAGGGGGTAACGACCAGCCGGATGGATATCAAATGGTATGGTGAAACGCAGCCCAAATATCCAAATGACAACGAGTCCAACAGGGCGTTGAACCGCCGCGTCGAACTCGCTATCACTGCTAACGACCAGATGAAACAAAAGGCGCAGCAGGGTTCTCTGAATTAATATTCGGGCCCCGTCCGCCGGAATTTAGGTCCCGGCCGATAGATTCGTAACACAATCAGCTAGCTATGAAGATACTGGTTACAGGCAGCGCGGGGCATTTGGGGGAAGCGATGATGCTGACCCTGCAAGCGTCGGGTCACGAGGTCATCGGCGTGGATATCTTGTCCTCCCGTCTCACGACGCATTCCGGCACGATCACCGACAGGGCCTTTGTCAGGCGCTGTATGAAGGGGGTGACGACCGTATACCATGCCGCGACCTTACACAAGCCGCACGTGGCGACCCATGAGGAGCAGCAATTCGTCGATACTAATATTACGGGAACGCTTACCCTCTTACAGGAGGCCGTAAGCGCGGGGGTGGAAAGCTTTATTTTTACGAGCACCACCAGCGTTTTTGGGGACGCGCTGATACCGCCGGCCGGCCAGCCTGCGGCCTGGATCACGGAAGACGTGGTGCCCGAGCCCAAGAATATCTATGGTGTCACCAAAGCGGCGGCCGAAGACCTCTGCCAGCTGTATCACAGGAATCATCACCTGCCTTGTATCGTGCTGCGCACGTCCCGGTTCTTTCCCGAAGAGGATGATCTTCCGGCCGCGCGGGAGGCTTATGCCGATGCCAATCTGAAGGCCAATGAGTACCTGTATCGCCGGGTGGATATAGAAGACGCCGTCGGGGCGCACCTGCTTGCCGCGCGGCGGGCGCGCGATATCGGCTTTGGAAAATATATTATCAGCGCCACTACGCCCTTCCTCCCCGGCGATCTGGCGACTTTACGCGGAGACGCGTCGTCGGTGATCGATCGGCTATATCCCGACTGCAAGGCTCTATATGACCGTCAGGGATGGAAACTGCCGCCCGGTCTCGACCGCGTCTATGTCAACGAACGTGCGCGTCTGGCCCTGGGCTGGCAGCCCAAATATGATTTTGGCTATGTGCTGGGGTGCCTGGAGAGGGGAGAGGAATTCCGTAGTCCGCTGGCCAGGGCCGTGGGGGCGAAGGGGTATCATGCGAGCCTTACGGCTCCTGCAAAAGCCCAAACTGTCTGAAATGATGGGTAAAATGTTTGCTGTGCCATATCCGCCACTCGGGGCCGGTCATCGGGCCGAAGCCTCCATGGACGGAGGTGGCAGCGGGGTCCTGGAAATAGACGTCAAAGTCTGACAGCTCCTGCATCAGCTGGGTGATCGCGGTGGAGATGTTTGGGTATCGGAAGCCCACGGGCGGGGGATCGAGGACGATGTTCTTTGGTATCTGCGCATCTGTATAGACGCCGATCTGTTTGGCTTTTTCTGCTTCTTCGGGGGGCCGGTCGCAGGTACCGGTCTTTTTGCCGTTGGTGTATTCTACCTGCTCTACCAGGTGTTCGACCATATGCTGGGCGGTGAAGCTGCCCCATAGTGGCCGCGTCTCCGGTTGGAGAAGAAGCAGCAGGCTGTGCACCTGCTGCCTGTCGGATATATCTATTGTAAAAGCCATGGGTTAGAGCTGACGGATCTTTATGTTCCTCCATTCGCTGGATCCGGGGTGCTGCTGCAGCGCGATCCGGCCCTTGGCGACCTTGGCAAAATCGGCGAAGGCCTTGCCGGCAAATTTGCTGTGGGCTACCATATTATTCCATTCGTCGCTGCCGATCTGGCCGTCGAAGGTCTGGATACCATTGAGCCAGAACGTGAGGTGACCCTTGTTCTGGATCAGGCGGACCTGGTTCCATTCCCCGACCGGGTGAGGCTTGCTGACGGTCGAATCACCGGACATATCGTAGAGACAGCCGGCCAGATGGTTCTGTTTTTTATTGTCGCTGGCGTCCTTGTTGTCCAACACCTGCATTTCAGGACCGGTCAGATAGGTAGCGTTGTATTTTGGATTTTCCTGGACGTCGAAGATGATGCCGCTGTTGCTGCCTTTGGATACCTTCCATTCCAGGTTGAGCTCAAAGTTCTCGTATTCTTCGTTGGTGACGATGTCTCCGCCGCCGCTGGAGGGCTGTGAAGGATCGAATACAAGGGCTCCGTCCCTTACCTGCCATTTGGAGCCAACCGTATCTCTCAGATAGGTGTGCCAGCCCTTGGTGGTCTTGCCGTCGAACAGCAATTTCCAGCCTTCTTTCTTTTCTTTTTTGGTAAGCGTATTGGGTTCCTGGGCCATGGTGAACAGACCGGTCAGGACGATGACGGTAAAAAGCAACGCTTTTTTCATTGATTCAGAATTTTGGGCCCAATTTATAGGAATTTGTACTGCTAAAACTTGCTAAGTAAAAACGAAGGGAAGATGGGGGGTAAAAAAGAAAAAACCTCCAGATTTCTTGGAGGTTTTTCAAAGACAATTGAATTTAGGTTTTCAATGGGTTAGAAAATATGAACTGGTTTTTCTGGATACGTAGTTGTTCATTGGTATTGGATATAACAAATGTAGTATCGGGAGCCTTCACCGGCAAGAGAAAAAGCCCTTTTGGGAGCTAGGAAATATACGAGGGATTTTATCGGCTCAGCCGCTCTGCTGAAAGCCCGTTCCGGGGAACTGCGCGGCAAAAGCGGTGGTTACCGGGGCCGGTATTTCCGGGGCTTGCATGCCGGTAGTAAAGGTCAGGACGAGAAGTATTTGAGCAAGCATATTTTGAAGGTATTCCCGGGATAAAGGTAGCCCTAAAATTAATGAATTAGTGGATGGTAAGAGCAATAAAGCCCGGCACCCCCCGTTAGACAAACCGGCCACTCTCCATTTAACCGTCCCCGACATCGCGTTCTACGCAAACGCGTAAAGTGTTCCTTAGACCATCCTGTGTTTTTAAAGTAATATCAATTGTCCTTCATGATGAAAAGGTTCGGATGCTTGCTGCTTTCGGCGCTGGCTGTGCTATCGTTGACCGCTAATGCGCAGCCCAGGCAGCTAAAGTTCATTCGTATCGGATCAGAGGCCGGTCTCTCGCAGAGCAATGTGATAACGGTGTTGCAGGACCGGCGGGGTTTTATGTGGTTTGGCACCTGGGATGGGCTCAACCGGTATGATGGCTATAAGATGAGCGTCTACCGGAATGATCCGAACGACAGCGGCTCGCTGTCGGATAACCATATCCTGCAGCTGTTGGAAGATTCGGACGGAAATATCTGGATCGCTACTGCGGACGGGGGACTCAACAGGTACGACCGGGGAAGAGACCGGTTTGTTCATTACAGGAGCAATGCCCGTGATGCAGGCAGCATTTCCGATAACTCGATCACCAGTCTCTGGCAGGATTCCGAAGGCTATCTGTGGGTAGGAACGAGATTCGGAGGGCTGAACAGACTGGATCTACATACCGGTAAGTTCACCCGATATGGCTGTCGGCCGGGGGATGACAGTAGTCTTAGCGATAGCACGGTAACAAAGATAATGGAAGACAGCCGCCGGCGGTTGTGGGTTGGTACGGAGCATGGTGGTCTGAACCTGCTCGACAGGTCTACCGGTAAGTTTTCGCACTGGAAGCACGACGAGAAAAATAAAGCATCGCTGTCCAATAACCATATCACCTGTCTGTATGAGGACCGCTGGCACCGGCTTTGGATCGGGACCCGCGGAGGGGGAGTGGACCTGATGGATCCAGCTGGTCTGTGCTCTCATTTTCGTAACGAGCCGGACAACCCGAACAGCCTTCCCCGGAATCTTATCCTATGCATGGCGGCAGGAGAGGGCGACGAGCTTTGGATCGGAACCGAGAATGGGGGGCTTAGCATTCTTAACATAAGAGACGGCCACTTCGTCAACTATACGCATGACGACCTCGACAACACCAGTCTCAGCAATAATTCCATCTATTCCGTCTACAAGGACCCGCAGGCCAATATGTGGGTGGGCACCTATAGCGGCGGGGTCAATCTCTATAACAAAAAGGCCAATCGGTTCCCTGTCTACCGGCACAGCAGCTCGGTCAACAGCCCGGGAGACAACAATATCCTCGGCTTTCTCGAAGACCGTCATGGGAATGTCTGGATAGGAACGGACGGCGGGGGTGTCGATATGTTCGATCCGCGGACGGAGACCTTTCTCCATTATCGGCACGACCCCGGAGACAAGAACAGCGTTTGCAGCAATTTTATCCCGGCGATGACGATCGACCACAACGACAATATCTGGATGGGCAGCGTGGGTGATGGCATTACAATATATGACCCTGTGCGCATGACCAGCCGCCAGGTAAAAAAAGGCTACCGGGGTCTGAGCGCGAACAATATCGCGACGATGCTGTGCGACAGGGACAATGATATCTGGATAGGCAGCTGGGACGGAGGCCTCGATTGTTATCAGTCGGCGACCGGGAAGTTCCTGACGCCTGATCAATTTGGCGCGGGGCTTAACTGGCCTTCGCTCGTGGTCTGCATGCTGCAGGACAGCAAAGGCTATCTATGGTTCGGAACCTATGACAAGGGCCTCTACCGTTATGATAAAAAGGAGAGGGCTCTGGTCTGTTTTTCACACGACCCCACGGCCGGTAGTCTGAGCAATAATACGATCCACTGCCTGTTCGAAGACAGGGAAGGAAATATATGGGTCGGCACCAAATCGGGGCTGAACCGGTTCGATCCGCGGACCAACCGCTACACAGTCTTCTCCAGCCACAACGGTCTTCCCGACGATCATATCATGGGCATCCTCGAAGACAACAAAGGGTTTTTGTGGATCAGCACCAACAATGGACTGTGCAAATTCCATCCGCAGTCGGGAGAGCTGGCCAATTTCACGGTGACGGATGGTCTCCAGTCCAATGAATTCAAGTCGCACTCCTGCCTCAGAAGCTCGACCGGCGGCCTGTACTTTGGCGGCGTCAATGGTTTCAATGCTTTTTCCCCCGACAGCATACGTCCCGATCCCTTCCAGCCCAACCTGGTCTTTACCAATTTTCTCATTTTCAACAGGGCCGTCCCCATCTCCACCGATGCGGACGTCACGCCGCTGCAAACTGCGATCACCGAAGCCCGGGAGATCACCCTTTCGTATGATCAGTCGGTCATCTCGTTCGAATTCGCTTCTCTCAACTATGCCTGGCAGCAAAAACAACAATATTCCTACAAATTGGTCGGTTTTGACAAGGCCTGGAACAATATCGGCACCAGCCGTCAGGCTACTTATACCAATCTGAGCCCGGGGAAATATGTGCTCATGATCCGCTGTAAGGACAATTCGGGTAAATGGTCCAGCCGGACGACCGAGCTGAAGCTGACCATCCTGCCTCCCTACTGGATGACCTGGTGGTTCCGGATACTGGTCGCGGTCGTCGTGGTGGGAGCGATAGTGCTGCTTGTATGGTTCCGCATCCGGACGATCAAGCGCCAGCAACTGTTGCTCGAGCAGCAGGTGGGAGAGCGTACGCTATTGCTGGAAAGGGCCAAGGCGGACGCGGAGAAGGCCAACCAGGCCAAAAGTATTTTTCTCGCGACGATGAGCCATGAGATACGGACGCCTATGAACGGGGTCATCGGGATGGCCGACCTTCTCGTTGGTACACCGCTGAACGAAGACCAGAGGGGCTATGTCGAGATCATTCGCACCAGCGGGGAAAGCCTGCTGAATGTCATCAACGATATACTGGATTTCTCCAAGATCGAATCCGGCAATCTCCAGCTGGAAATGCGCGAGCTTGACCTGCGCACCTGTGTGGAGGAGGTCCTCGATATATTCGCGGGAAAGGCTGCCAAAGAAGAAGTGGACCTCCTCTATCAGATCGACGCCGGCGTACCGGCGCGGATCGTTGGGGACAGGCTGCGGCTAAGGCAGGTGCTGCTGAACCTGGTAGGCAATGCCGTCAAGTTCACTCACCATGGGGAGGTCTTTGTTCTTATTCAGAAAGAGGGGGACCTGCTGCGATTCACGGTGAGGGATACGGGCATCGGTATCATGCCCGAACAGGTGGATAAGCTGTTCCGCGCCTTTTCGCAGGTGGATGCCTCTACCACCCGGAAATATGGGGGCTCAGGGCTTGGACTGGCCATCTGCAAAAAGCTGGTGGAAGCGATGGGCGGAGATATTGTCGTGTCCAGCCGACCGGGACAGGGGAGCAGCTTCTCGTTTACCATCGAGGCGCAGGCGGGCGCGGAGCCTGCGGATGCACATGATCATAAGCGGCAGGAAGGCGCGGACGGGCAACAGGTGCTGATCGTCGACGATAGTCAGACCAGCCGTCAAATACTTAAGGGTCTGCTGGAGCAGTGGGGGCTGGTCGCCCTGGTCGCTGCATCGGGGAAAGAGGCATTGCGTCTCCTGGATGAGAATCCTGCCATTGCCCTCCTGATTACGAATATGCGAATGCCCGATATGGACGGGGTTGAGCTGGCCCGGGCTGTCAGCCGGCGGCATTCGCGGCTGCAGATGATCCTGCTCAGCTCGATCGGCGATGACCACTACAAACGATATCCGGGATTATTTGCGGCCTCGCTGACAAAGCCGGTCAAGCAGCAGCTGCTGTATTCGCGGGTCTTTGACGCCTTGCGTCTGCCGCTGCGGGCGACTGTCAATGGGGTGGTCGACCACGGTGCCGAAAAGGAGAAGCCGGCGTTTGCCGTTTCCTATCCGTGGAAGATACTGCTGGCTGAAGACGATCCGATCAACCAGCTCGTCGCCACGGCCGTGCTGCAGAGACTGGGCTACCAGGCCGATCTTGTCACCAATGGGCAGGAGGCTGCGGAAATGTGGAAGAACAATGGTCACGACCTGATCCTCATGGATGTCCAGATGCCCGGAACAGACGGGATGGAGGCCACCCGGATGATCCGTGAGACGGAGGGCCGGCAGCCGGTGATCATTGCGCTGACGGCGAATGCCCTCCATGGAGACCGGGAGGACTGCCTGCAGGCGGGCATGGATGACTATATCTGCAAGCCATTCGAGCTGCAAGAGCTGTTGGCGCTATTGCAGAAATGGTCTGCCCGAAAGCAGCAGAGCTATCACTGATAGGGGGGAGGCGGCGCCGTTATTTCTTTAAAGCCGAGCAGCTTTCTCAGATTCTGGGCGGAATCAAGGTGCTTGTGCAGCATCGGCAGGCTGCTATTGGCAAATGCCGATACCTCCGGAACGCCCTTCTTTGCCTGTCGTTCAAATTCGTCGATATCCTGTTGGTGATCGCTGACCATCCTTGCGATATAGGCTTTGTCGAAGTCTTTTCCCGATCTTTTTTGCAGGTCCGTTATCATCTTCTGCTGGCTGGTGGATATCGTAACGGGCAGGGTAACGTGCAGGGAGTCGGCTACGGCTTTCAGCCTTACTCCCTGGTCGCTGTGGTCTCTGACCATCATCGCGCCGTACGCCTTTATATCCTTGTTGCTGGAATGGGTCTGGGCGACGCTGCCCAGCTGTACTTCCGCGAGGCCCCCGCTGTAGGCGTTGACGAGAAAGTCCGCGGCTTCTTTTGATACCATGATCTTACTGGAGTCCGGCGGTGTTTCCCTCTTCTTTTGGCTGTCGACCTTCGCCTCATTGGCGGCTTTAGCGTCTTTTACGCTATCGCTGCCTCCGCTGCCGCCACAGGCTGAGAACGCCAGGGCCAGTGCCAGGCCGGGAATGTATATAGATAGGTTCTTCATGGCTGCTTTTTGTGCAAGGTTTGCAAAACTTGTGCCCCCGGATGGTCAATTATCCTTATTTTTATGCTGATCCTTTCCCTGATGGAGCTTCCAATTTTCTATGGGCAGCCACTTAACCCCCATTTTACCTTTTTTATGAACCCTAAGCTCCTTGTCGCTGCTTTCGCGTTATTTCTTTTCTCCTTTCGTTCGTTTGCTCAATCTTTCAATACCCAGGATTCACTGGCGCTGGTGGACCTTTATAATGCTACCAACGGGCCGGGCTGGGTCAACCATACGAACTGGCTTACCAGCAAACCGGTATATACCTGGTATGGGGTAGCCACACAGGATTCCGTGCGGGTGAGTTTTCAATATATCGCACTCCCCGCAGGCTGACCTGCCGCTGACGTACGCCGGGAATACCCTGTCCATCGATGCCGGCGGGGACTTGTCCCATAACACTTATACCTGGTACAAAGACGGGGCTGTTGTCGCCACAAAGACCGGCGACCCCACGTATACGATGACGGGTGGGGGTGATTACAGCGTCGCAGTCAACAATAGCAATGTTCAAGAGGTGACCTTATACAGTATCCAGAATACAACTATGCAGGATTCACTGGCGCTGATCGACCTCTATAACAGTACTGGCGGAAACAACTGGCTGAACAATACCGGCTGGGCGACCGCTGCTCCGGTATCGACGTGGTACGGTATAACCACAAGGTTTGGCAGGGTCGCTGAGATCAATCTGCCCTACAACAGGCTGACGGGGAATTTGCCTGCGTCTCTCGGTACGCTTCAATCCCTCACGATACTGGACCTTTCCGACAGGCAATTGACCGGTATTATACCGGCATCCATCGGGAACCTTGCCAGTCTTCGCAGCCTGAACCTTTCAGCCTGCCAGTTCAGCGGGAACATTCCATCCTCACTGGGAGGGCTAAGCGCACTGGAATACCTTGGACTGGCTAATGATCAGCTGACCGGGAACATACCCCCGGAGCTAGGAAATTTGAGCAAAGTAAATAATATTTACTTATCGGGGAACCAGCTATCCGACACCATTCCTGCAGCGCTCGGCAACTGCACCGGTCTGCAGGAGCTCAATCTGGATAACAACCAGCTCAGCGGTACTATTCCTTCCAGCCTCTCGAGGCTCAAAAAGATGTATAACCTCCAGCTTCACGACAATCACATAAGCGGTCATATCCCCGACTCTATCTGTTATCTTCCGCAGCTGGCGCATCTTGGGCTTAGCAATAATATGTTGACCGGCACTATCCCCGATTCCCTGGGCAGGGACTCCAGCCTGATCGACATACGTCTGGATAATAACAACCTCTCCGGAAGTATAAAAGCCGACTTCTCGACTCACTACGTAGACTCCCTCATTGTCTCTGGCAACCGGTATACATTCTCAGTGTTACCCATAAAGTTCAAAGCCGGCTTCCGTGTCCGTTACGCTCCGCAGCAGGCTATTCCGCTCACCCGGACCCAGAGCACCTTATCGGTATCGGCGGGCGGTAATACGGCTAACAGCACGTTTACCCTGTTCAGGAACGGAACACTTGTTGCCACACAAACCGGCGACTCGGCATTCAGGGTTACCGGTCCGGGAAACTACGATATCGTCGCCACCAATACGGACGTCCCGCTGCTGACGCTATATTCTGATACATTGAGACTGGTGCTGGTCCTGCCGGACTCCTCAATAAGCATGACACAATCAGTAAGCGGCGCCGGTCCTGCCGATCTCAACACGGATATTTTTCGATTCATCACCATTACTCCCTCCGCGGGCATCAACGGCTTGAGTGGCGCAGTCACTGCCGGCGTCACGATCGACAATTCGATCCAGACCTACAACGGTGCGCCTTATGTCAGCCGGCATTATGATATTACCCCCGCGGTGAACCCGACGACCGCTGAGGCCACGGTCACCCTGTATTACACCCAGGCCGATTTCGACCAATACAATACCTATATTACCACCCACAACCCGGGACTGCCCTTATTGCCTACGAACGGCATTGACAACGGAAATGTGGTCATCACGCAGTATCATGGCTCCTTTACCGGAACATCTGCCCCGGGCAACTACAGCCAGGGCTCTCAACAGATCATTCCTTCGGTCGCCTGGGATGCCTCGAATGGCTGGTGGGCGGTGAGCTTCCCTGTCAGCGGTTTCAGCGGGTTTTATCTGAGGACGGTAGCCAGTCCGTTGCCGTTGACCCTGTTGAACTTTGCCGCTGTCCCCCAGGTCGCGGTCAATCTGCTGAACTGGCAAACTGCCGACGAGACGGGAACCAGCCGGTTTGTTGTACAGCGCAGCGGCAACGGGGGTGGATTTAAAGCCATCGGGACCATTGCTGCAGCCGGCCAGCCGGGGACCAATAGCTATTCCTTCACCGATGCGCAACGGCTGACCGGGGACAATTTTTACCGGCTTCAAATGGTGGACCTGGATGGGAAATTCACCTATAGCCCGGTTGTTGTGGTCAGGTCCGGGGGGACGGCTGGTTTGACGGCCTATCCCAATCCGGCCAAGGATATGACCAGCCTTCTTTTCGGCTCGGCTGGCGGGGGCGCCTACAGTGTTATGGTCTACGACGGTGCGGGCAGGTGTATGGACAGGATCCCGGGGACGGCTGTGCCCGGCGCCAACAGGCTGGACATTGACATGGGCAGGTATGCCGCTGGTATCTATACGCTTATCATAGTGGACAAGGAGGGGAGAAGGATGATCAAAATAAGGAAAGACTAGGTCCCGGTTGGCGGAGGGAGCCGACCGATGGGTAAGTACTGGTGAAATCGACAAAGATTCTGGTGGAGATTTGTCGGATGAAAAATGTATTGGTTGGGCTGCTGCTGGCCGCTACGGCCGCGGGATGTCACAAAAATGGAATGGACGGTCCGACGCCTCCCGCTCAGAAGGGGTGGGTCGTGACGACGGTCGCGGGCGATGGTTCGGAAGGGTCTGCAGATGGCCCGGTCAAGCTGGCGAAGTTTCATGCGCCGATCGACGTCGCCGTCGCACCGGACGGGACGATCTATGTCGCCGACTATCTCAGCCACCGCATCCGGAAAATAGCCAACGGGCAGGTGTCGACGCTGGCTGGCAGCGACAACAGCGGCATTGTCGACGGGAATGGGGGGCTCGCGCGTTTTAAGAACCCATACCGGCTTGCGGTCGACCCCAATGGCAACTGTTATGTGCTCGACGAGGTTGACGCTCGTATCCGGAAAATAACGCCTGCGGGTGAAGTGACTACCTATGCGGGTTTGGCGCAGCCGGGATTTATGGACGGCCCGGCGGCAAGCGCCCAGTTCCTGATCAATGCCGGAGGGCTGGCTGCGGACAAAGCCGGTAACGTATATCTGGGTGACACGTTCAACGAGCGGATCCGGGCGATCAGTCCGTCCGGCCAGGTGACGACCATTGCGGGCAACGGGGTAGAAGGGTTTATCAACGGGGGAGCGAAAACGGCGGAATTCCGCTATGTCACGTCGGTGGCCTGCGATGGGCAGGGCAATCTTTATGTCGCGGATGCGGGCAATTTCTATGTGCGCCAGATCACCCCGGTAGGCCTGGTAGCCGTTATGGCGGGCAGCGGCGTCAGGGGCTATGTTGACGGGGTTTCGATCCAGGTTCAGTTCGACCAGATGGACGATATGGTTGTCGACAGTAAGGGCAACGTGTTTCTGATCGATGACAACAGTATCCGGAAGGTCACTCCGCAGGGGGTGGTCTCGACTATTGCAGGTGCGGAAGCGGGCTTCGCAGACGGTAGTGGCGCTACCGCCAGGTTCAGGGAGCCCGGAGGGCTGGGTATCGACGCGCAGGACAATATCTACGTGGCCGATATCAACAATAACAGGATCCGGAAGATAAGCTTTCACTAATGTCAACAATAAAAAATGTCCTGGCAGTGCTTGCCAGGACATTGTATTTTAGGGACTTATTACCTTAAAGGGGGAAAGCCTTTTCGTGGTATTTCCAGGTCGTCTTGTCTGTAACTCTTACCTGGATCGTACCGTTGGAGGTAAGCTCGACGTTGTTAAGGTCATAAAATCCCGACTGGCAGTCGGTAGGAATGCTCAGCCCATCTACCTTCACCTGTGCGGGGATCTCGGCGCCGTCTCCCTCGTTGAGGATCTCCAGCACTTCGATGGTTTGCATGGGGCAGAAATACAGCACTGCTGCGCCATGGTTCATGTCCATACGGACGGGTGACAGATTAGCTTTAACGGTCCCGCCATGGGATAGCTTTTCTTCTTTCATCCGGGTTTGCAGGACGTGGGGTTGGGAGAATGAGGTGACCGTTACCGGCGTTGATTCGTTTTGCATACACCAAAAATTTTTTGAATGATAAAATTTCCGGGGACATCCATGGCGCACAATAAAACCTGGCAATTGTAGAATCAGACTAACAAAAATAGACAGTTTCCGGAAGAGAACTTCTCTATGAGTAGAACATGCAATACATGGGCCGGGTTCATTAAAAGTGAATTTTTTCGATTTTTTAATTTGTACTTTTTTTTGTAAATTCTCTAGGTGTACAGGCGCCGCAGCGGCCGACTTTGGTCACGCAGGGCGAATAGTATGCCCTGGGGCACTAGTGCGGGAAGCTGATCTGGTAGATCCTTGGCCACAGCTTGCCCGTTACGTAGACCCTGTCAGACTTTGGGTCGTAGGCAATGCCGTTGAGGACGTCGGCGTTGGAGTATCTTTGTTTGGCGTCGTCGACCAGCGGCTGGAGATCGAGCTTTCCTACTATTTTGCCGGTGGAAGGTTCGATCTTGACGATATAGTTCTCTTCCCAGACATTGGCGTAGATATATCCCTTTATATATTCCAGCTCATTGAGGCTGTCGCGTGGTGTGCCGTTCAGCGTCACCTGCAGCTGGCGGATGGGGCGGAAGTCTTCCGGGTTGACAAAAGTGAGCTTGTCCGTGCCATCGCTCATGATCAGGGCCGTGTCGTTCGTCGTCAGGCTCCAGCCTTCTTTGTTGGCAAATTTGAACTGACCTTCGGGTTTGAATGTTCCGGCATCATATACAAATGCTACATGGTTCTCATATGTCAGCTGGTAGAGCCTGTTCTTTATAAAGGAGATGCCTTCTCCGAAGTATGTTTTTTTGTCGAGCTCGATCTTGTGGTCCATCTTACCGGTAAGGGTATCGATCATCCCGACGAGCGAGCGCGCCCATCCCAGGTAGTTGGGAGAGCCGGTGCTCTCATAGAGCCGTCCATCGTGGACCAGGAAGCCTTCGGTAAAGAGGGTCGTGTCATGCGGGAACGTTTTTGTGACCGCAAAGCCGATGCTGGGCAAGGTGGGAGCCGGTGCGGCGATGGATTCGCTAGTGCTGGTATCGGAATGACAGGCAGAAAGGAGGCTGGCTGCGAGAAGAACCGGTAAGAGGTTGCGCATTTTAGCGGGTGGTTTGAGATGGCTCAAATATAGGGAGATTCTGTAATTTTAGTTCATGATCAAACTAAAACGATTGTGCTATACAAGGTCATTCCCGAATCGCACGCCCTGCGATGGCCGATGTCAATGGAGACGGGCATCCCGACCTGGTTACGGGCAAGTGATCCGGCCCCCCGGGGCGCTGGCATAATATTTCCGTCTGTATGGGAAAATTTAAACTTTATGCCAACAAAACAAGATCAAAATTCCCCAAGGGCTGCCCTCAATTCCAAACTGAGGGAATTCTTCCTCGACCAGCTGCAGGACATTTACTGGGCCGAGAAAAAGCTGGTAAAGACATTACCCAAATTATCTGAAGCGGCACATTCCGACGAGTTGCGCGCGGCTTTTGACAGCCACCTGACCGAGACGGAAGGGCATGTCAGCCGCGTCGAGCAGGTATTCGAGATCCTGGGTGAAAAAGCTGAAGCCAAAGAATGCCCGGCCATAAAGGGTATTGCCGAGGAAGGAGAAGACATCATCGACGAGACCGAAGACGACACGGCACAGCGTGACGTGGGGCTGATCTTCGCGGGGCAGAAGGCGGAGCACTACGAGATCGCGACCTATGGCGCACTGGTGCAGCTGGCAAAAGATATGGGTCAGAGCGAGATTGCCGATCTGCTCAGCCAGACGCTCGCCGAAGAAAAGAAGGCCGACGAAAAGCTGACCGAATTGGCTATGAATGGCATCAACCGGGAAGCTGCCCAGGAAGTGGCCGATTAAATTTATTGTTGGGGGGGTGGCGTGAACAGTACCATTCCCCCATTATTGCTTGCCAGCACCAGCCGGCGGCTGACACACTTCGCGTCCCTCCATTCCCCGCTGATATGGGTCAGGCTGCCAGTAGTACGAAATGCGGTATCGTAGGTGAACAGGGTCGGATCCATGGCGTCATACCGTCCTTCATATGGCTGTACGCCATAGAAGTTGCCGGCAGCAAGCCAGCGGTTGTTGGCCATCTCTGCAAAGCAAAACACCGGCGACAGCTGCAACTCCGCCGGCAATTCTGTCGGTATGAATCCACCCTTTTTGTCGTTGATAAAACAAACCGAGGCCAGGGTCTCGGCCCTTAGCCGCCTGCAGCCATCAAGCTGGCTGCCGAAGAGGTACTGCACCGTCCTCCCTGCGACCTCGTCATATCGCAGATGACTACGTTTAAGCGCCGGCAGCGCGAGCTCCAGCTGGTCCTTCCCCAAAAAAGGAAATTCTTCACCGTTGATAAAATAGGTCATCAGCTGCTCGATGGTGCCATTGCCGTCCAGGTCTTTTACGTACAGGTTCAACGGCCCGTCCTTACCGGCTGATAATTTGGAGTTCAACCCCCAGTTGCCGGCGAGTATGTCCGGCCACCCGTCCCCGTTGACGTCGGTGACTGCGACGGTCTGCCATAAGCCCGCGGCGCCCGCGGCTCTGCCCTCTTTGAGCACTCCCCGGTCGTTGTAAAAAATGCGTACACCCATCCATTCCCCGGCCACAACGAGGTCCTTCCAACCATCCTTATTGAGATCGGTAAAGACGGCCGAAGTCACCATCCCCGCATCGGAAAACAATACGGAAGACCGGAAATGTCCTTTGCCGTCATTGATCAACAGGTAGGATGGCTGCTCATTCAGCCCGTACTGTCGGGCGGTGGTCAGGGCTCCGACAAACAGGTCCATATGACCGTCGCCGTTGACATCGGCTGACGCGACACAGGATTTATTTATAGGTAAGGCAGGGATGCAATCCTTGCAATCCCTGAAATGTCCGTTGCCGTTGTTCAGGTAGAGATGGTCGGAAAGCGTGCTATCCCCGTCCGGCAGCTCGCCGCCGCCGCTGACCACGTACAGGTCGGGGTGACCGTCACCGTCGGCGTCGAAGAACAGGGCGTCGACCCCTTCACAATTACGATTGGCGTTGAAAACCACTGTGTCGGTCATCGAAAACTTTCCTGCGGGAGCCTGTATAAGCATGGCGCCTGCCTGTCCCTTTGCACCGCAGATGAAAAGATCATCCAATCCGTCGCCATTCACGTCGGCAACCGCCATCTTTGGCCCGCGCGTAGATTCCATGTGGGGGATCAGGTATTCTTGTTTGAAGTCGTTGTAACTGTTCTCGCGGTGGCGCCACGGGATGTCAGTGGATTGCCACTGCCCGCCCTTTTTCGAAAAGAGGGACCCGATGGTCGCATCTTTCTGTTCAACAACTACGGTGCTATCGGCGTTCAAATGGCGCAGCACCTGGCAACGCTGGTCCGGCCAGACGACGAGCACACTGTCGACAAAGGCTATATCGCCCAGGCCAAAGTGCAGCCTTGGCTCGGAAGAGGATTGAAAACCCCGCGTAAGCATGAGCTGCTGATACTGCATCCTGCCGCCAGAGAAAACATAGGCCTTTGCGCCGATGCCGAACCGGTTGAGCCCGGTACCCTTCAGCTGCAGTGACAGCCAGTGTCGCAGGGGCGCGTTGTTCTGCAGGATCACCGCCGGCGCATTGATGCAATTGATCACGAGGTCCAGGTTCCCGTCATTGTCGAGGTCCGCATACGCGGCCCCGTTGAAATATCCTTTGAGACCTGCAGTGCCCCAGGCGGCGCTTACGTCGGTAAACCGGGTCTTCCCGTCGCCTTTAAAAATGTAGGGATGCGAGGCGCCATCGGGCATCTTGTTGAGCATCGCGCGCTGAAATTCGTCGGGGCTTCCGTAGCGGGAAGCATCGGTCTGCCCGGCAAAGAACAGCACAAAGTCAAGGTCCAGCGGGCGCTTGACTATTCCGCTGGAAATAAAGAGGTCTTTGTTGCCGTCATTGTCCAGGTCGGCGAAAAGAGGACTCCAGCTCCAGTCGGTTGCCGATATTCCGGCGATAAGTCCCACGTCGCTGAAACTGGCGCCGTCGCCGTTGTTCTGTTGCAGGCAGTTGCGCGAATACTGGTTCTGGTAGCCGTTGTGCGTTATCTTCTGTTCATAGACGTCGAGGTGTTCGCCGTTGCCATAGGTCTTCAGGGTCTTTTCGTCACCCGGCAGCATATCGGCGGTTACGATATCCAGCTGACCGTCGTTGTTGAAGTCGGCGATATCGTTGCCCATGCTGTACCGGCTATAGTGCCGAAAGTGCGCGGCGCCGCATTCGGTAAATGTGCCGTCGCCGTTGTTGAGGTAATAAAAGTCGTTCTCGTGGAAATCGTTGCCCACATAAATGTCTTCCCATCCGTCATTGTTCAGGTCGCCTACGGCGACACCCAATCCATAGCAGAGGCTGCTGCGATATAAGCCAGCAGAGGCGCTGACGTCTGTGAACCGCCTTTGTGACGACGAAGAGGCTGACGGGTCGTTTCTGTACAGCCGTTCACCGGCGTTGGGGTCATAGCCGCGACGCTTGCTTGTGTCTGAAATATTCTGATTGGGATGCTGGGACTGGTTGAGGATGAAACAGTCCAGGTCGCCGTCGTGGTCATAGTCAAAAAATACGGCCTGTGTCGCAAAGCCAGAAAAGTCGAGCCCATATGCTTTCGCGCTTTCGGTGAAGGTGCCGTTGCCGTTGTTGATGAACAGCTCGTTCCTCCCCGTAAATCCCTGCATGTTGGCCACCGCGCAGACATAGATGTCCAGGAATCCGTCCCCGTTGACGTCGGCCATCGTAACGCCAGTACACCAGTCCGAAGTTCCGGCAACTCCTGCCGCAGCGGTCAGGTCCTCGAAGAGAAAATTCCCTTTGTTGAGATATAGCCTGTTGCGCCCTTTTCCGTTGGCGGTGAAATACAGGTCGGGCAGCCCGTCGTTGTTGACGTCTCCGATTGCGACCCCGGCGCCGTTGTAGTAATAGATATAGCTGAGGATGCCCAGTCCCGGCCGGTCGGGCAGCTCGTTGGCAAAATCGACGTGGGTCGACGAGGCCGGCAGGCTCTTCAGCATTGGACCATCGTCGGAATGACAGGACCACAGAAGAAGGCCCAGGCTGCAAAGTCTAACGAGCGTTCTTGCTGATACTGGTTGCCGTTCTAAAGACCGATTCGGGGTTGTCCTCATAATCCAGCAGTTTTTTATCGGCGGAATACAGGAATAGGGCCGGTGCTCTTATCGGATGAAACCGGCTGATAAACTCATTTTGGCTATCCGTCAGCCAGCTGGCCCGGAGCTGTGGGCAATAGCGATGGGCGAAGGCCGAAAGCCTGGCAAGGTCAGACACCGATACCATATAGATCGCGGCCTTGTTGAATGTGGCTGACGCCGCGTCCATGCTGCTCACCATCCGCTGGCAGTGTTCACAATCCGGATCGACAAGGACGAAAAGCGAAAGCCTGCCCGAAGGCAGGTTCGCATTGGTGACTTTACGGCCTCCGGCCGCGGTGAAACTGAATGACGGCAGCGTTTGCGCTGGCATCTGCGCCAGCAACAGCAACGCTATTATTTTGAGAGGTCCCATACTTTTAATTGACGGATAGTGGCGGTCCCGCCTTCTGCAAATGCCGAGCAGGCAGTAGCATTCTCGTCCGGGTAGATATAGCAGGTGAAGACCTTTTCCCCGTCTCCGACAAATATTTCGAGCGAAGACTTGTCCAGCAGCACCTGTAGCCGGACTTTGCCGGGTGTTCCGGACAGCTGCATTGTCTGTCTGGCCTGCTGAGCTCTGTCTACGTATACGGAATTGGTCGCCTTGTCGTAAGCGATCACGGCCCCGGAGCCTGCGATCCGGAGGCCGGTGACGGCAGCGGTTCCGGGGTCCAGGTCGATATCCAGCCAGTAAGCGTTGCCATGGCCCGCGTCGATCGCTGTCTCGCCGGAGACCTTCCGGTCTTTTATCTCGGTCAGTCTATCGGCCGGCAGTGCCTTTCTGCTGATCGCGGCCGGCTGCTGCAGGAGCCGATAGCCGTCTGCTGTCCTTTCGACGCTCATATCCCTTGAAATGCTCATCTGACCTGTCCACGGCGAGGTCTTCTGCTTGCCCGGGACCATCCAGCCGATGAGGACCTTCTGGTTGTCGGGCATATTATTCCAGGGGATTGCCGCATAAAGGCAATCCCCGTAGTCAACGGGCAGTATCTTGTCTGCAGCCGCGTCATTGACGAATTTTTTACCGTCGAAGTCCCCGATATAGTACTGCATGAAGACACCGCGCGGGCCACCCGCAGCAGAGTTCATCAGCATCCATTTTGTTTTTCCTGTCTGGCCTTTTACCGGGAGCTCGATCAGCGACGGGCATTCCCAGTAGGCGGAGGTATAGCCCTGCGGTCCGAACTCGCTGAGCAGGGTCCAGTGTTTCAGGTCGGGGGAGCCGTAAAAACGAACCTTGTGTTCGGCAGGCAGGGCGACCGTCATGATCCATTGCTTCGACGCAGAATGCCAGAAGACATTCGGATCACGGAAGTCATGCTTGTTCAGGTCGATGACCGGGTTGCCGGAATAGTTGGTATAAGTGCGTCCTCCGTCGTTGCTATAGGCTATATACTGCGATTCCTTTTTCAGATTGGGCTGATCGGCGGTATAGATCGCCACCAGGCAGCCGCCGTCCTTGCAGAAGCCGCTCGTGTTGTCCTTGTCCCAGACTGCCGAACCCGAAAATATCCAGGTCGTGTCTCCTTTTTCACGGTCGATCTTCTCGGGTATGGCGAGCGGCAGGTGCTGCCAGTGCAGCAGGTCGCGTGATGTGGCGTGTCCCCAGCTCATATGCCCCCATTTATTTTCGAAAGGGTTTTGCTGATTGTATAACAGGTATTCGCCGTTGAGATAAATGGGGCCGTTGGGGTCGTTCGTCCAGTTGGTCTCCGGTGTAAAATGATAGACCGGCCGCCATTGCGGCGTAGGCGTCTCTTCGGTCTGTGCCGTTGCCCGTTGGATCATACCCGCTATTGCCAGCAGCCCGAAAATTAAAATAGTTTGCTTCATGTCAGTATCCTTTATTTTGTTGGTACAAGCCATTGGTAAAGACGATCTGCTCTTGCGGGATCGGGAAATATTCGTGCTTACCCTTTGTGAATTGTGCATTCGCCAGGAAGGGATGCCGGACTTTTTCTACTGCAAAATAGTTGTTTAGCGTGACATCCGCGATGCCCCAGCGAACGAGGTCGAAGAACCGGTATCCTTCCATCGCAAATTCCAGCCGCCGCTCCCATTGCAGGGCCTTAAAGGCGGTCGCCTTGTCCCAGACGGGGATATTGACACCGGGCTGGTAGGTGCTGATCCTGTAATTGGATGGATTGGTCCCGTCTGCTCTTTTCACCAGCGGAGATACTTTGGCGGCCCTGGCTCTCACCTGGTTGATCAGCGGCAGGGCGGCCATTGGATTGCCCAGCTGGATCTGCGCCTCCGCCTGCATCAGCAGGACGTCGTCATAGCGGATGATGTCCATATTCACGGAAGTGCCATAGAAGGGACCCAGCTTCTTGAAGCAGGCGCAGGTGGCCAGCTGGAGCTCTTTCATCGTGCCGAATCCGCCATAGACGCCGGACAGCCGCTCCCAGCTATGCGCATACGGTATCGCCGCGTTGTACTTGAAGGGGTGGCCTGCGATCCCCACCGTGTGGTCGATCCTCGGGTCAACGCCATTGCTCCAGAAGTCGATGCTGTCTTTCATTTCCGTGCCGGGATCGTTGAAGTGGTCGAACTCAGGAAGACCATTGGCGTCGGTCTTGAAGGCGTTGACCAGGTTCTGGGAAGGAATATGAAAGGCGCAACAACCGTACTGGGGAGCTCCCGCGAAATAGTTGAGGCTTGTCGACATGCTCAGCCTGCCGCCGATCGCCGTCCCGTCATTGATCGAGTACTGGATGGCAAAGATCGATTCCGGGCCGTTGTCGTGACCGTCGAGGAAGTTGTAGGCATAGTCGGTATTCAGGCTATAAAGGCCCGAGTTGATGACGTCGTTGGTCAGGCTGACGACCTGGCTCATTTTTGCGGCGTCGATGCCGGTGACGTTGTGGTTGTCGTCCTGTGTATAAGCATGGAAGAGCAGCGCCTTGGCCAGGTAGGCTTTTGCCGACAGCTGGTTCGCCCGGCCGGGTTCTCCCGGCTGTGTTACCGGCAGGTCATTGATCGCCTCCTGGAAATCGGCTTCGATCTTTGTCCACAGCGAGTCGTTGCTCATGGTGTTGCCGATCTTTACGATATCGTCGTTGCTCGCCTTCTCGTCGATCCAGGGGATGTCACGGAACAGGACTTTCAACAGGAAGTACATGTGCCCCCGCAGGAAATGCATCTCGCCGATGCGCACCGTCCGTTTGGGGAACTGCGCATCCGTCAGGGCTTCCAGGGCCTTAAGGGCGGCGTTGCTGCGGGAGATGGCGGCGTAGGCCCTGATCCAGGCCCCGGGGAAGCCGAAGTCGCCGAATCCGTTGTTGTCAGGCGATACCAGGTAGAACTGCTCATACCGGTCGAGCTGGGCCTGGTCGCCGATGTCGCCGCCGCCTTTATATGCGTCGTCCGACCGGACGCTACCCCATTCCCAGTTGCTGGTGATGGGAGCATCCCACCAGTCATTGGCGATGCCGGCGTAGGCAGCCGTTGCGAGTCCGTCGACTGCCGCAGTAGTGGTAAGGTCGGTTACCGACAGCGCCCCCTGCGGCTTGTAGTCGAGATATTTTTTGCACCCGAAGCAGGATAGGATGACTATCACGATCAGGCTATAGCTCCATTTGATTTTCATATTGCTGTTTTAATGGTTAGAAATTGGCGTTGACGCCAACGGTGAACGAAGTCGGCACCGGCCAGGCGTTGAAAGAGGTCCGCTCGGGGTCCCTAGACGTCAGCTTGCCCGACTTGATGGCAAAGAGGTTCTGTCCCGACACGTACAGACGCAGACTCTCCATATATGCTTTTGCCGCGATGGCTTTCGGCAGGGTGTAGCCGATCATGGCATTCCGCAGCTTGAAATAGGCGCCGTTGACAAAATAATAATTGGAGGTCCTGCCTTCGTTGTTCAGGTTAAGGACGGTCAGCGCGGGGATGCTTGCATGCGTGTTCTGGGGAGTCCATGCGCTGAAGACGCCGGGGCCTGCATTTGTATTCGGGGCGATTGTCGTATTGAACGCTTTTGTCGGGTCGTAGTCCGTCACGGAGGCGACTCCTGATCCGAACAGCGAGACGTCAAAGCTCTTGTAGTCCACTGCGAGTCGCAATCCGAAGATCAGTCGAGGCAGGGTAGTGCCCAGCCAGGTCTGGTCGAGGACGTCGATCTTGCCATCACCATTGAGGTCGTCGTACCGGATCCGTCCCGGGGCGGCGCCCGGCTGTATCGCATGGGCGGTCACGTCCTGCTGGGTCTGGAAGAGTCCGTTTGCTTTATAGCCAAAGACCGAGTACTGCGAGTGACCGATAATGGAGTGATTCGGGTCCCCGGGATAGGCCGACCGGACGTCATCCGGCAGTTGAGTGATGACGTTGGAGAAATGGCTCATGTTGCCGGTGATGGTATAGTGCAGTTTGCCGGCGGTAGTTTTCTGATAGCTTAGCAGCAGTTCCCAACCCTTGTTGTTGATGCTGGCGCCGTTGAGCCATTGTTGCTGGCCCTCACCCACTGCTGCCGCAACGGGAGGCTGGATGAGGATATCGCTGGTGTTCCGGTTGAACCAGTCGAAGCTACCGGCAAGCGATTCGTTGAACAATCCGAAGTCGATGCCTAAGTTCGTCTCTTTTGTCTGTTCCCATTTCAGGTTGGGGTTTCCCCGCTGCACCTGGACAAAACCCGAAGGCAGGGTTCCGGTATTGACGCCGCCAAGGTCGTAGGCGGTACCGATATTGAGCCACTGCGGGTAGGTCGGGCTCGCAGTGCCATAGTTGGGCTGATATAGCGTATAGGCCGAGAGGTTGCCGATCGCCTGGTTGCCGACGACGCCATAGCCGCCCCTCAGCTTGAGGTTGGATATCCAGGTGATATTGCGGAAGAACTCCTCGTTGTTGATACGCCAGCCCAGCGTGAATGCCGGGAAGACGCCGTAGGGATTGTTCGTTCCGAACCGGGAAGACCCGTCGCGGCGGATGGTAAAGGAGGCCAGGTAACGGTCGCTGTATCCGTAGAACAGCTTGCCGAACTGCGACAGCAGCCGGTAGCCTGTCGCGGCGCCGCTGGTGGTTTGGGTGCCTGTTCCGGCGCCGAGCTGGAAGTAGTTGAGCTGCTGCAGCGCAAAATTGGTAACGGAGCCCCCGAAGACGGAATAGTCGTCGTGAACGGATTCGACACCACCAAGGAGGTTCAGCCGGTTCCTGCCGACCTCGAGGCTGTAGTTGACGGTGTTGGTCCAGGTGAAGGTGAACTCCTTGGCCTGCTGTAAGGTGAGGCTGTTAAAAGACTGCACGGGGCCTTCGTCTCCGATCTGGGAGATGAACCGGCCCAGGGAGTCGGCGTAATCAAATCCAAAGCTGGTCCGGATGACCAGTCGCTTGATGGGCTCCAGCTCGGCAAAAATGTTGCCATAGAGCTGCAGCCGGCTATTGGTGTTCCACCGGGCCAGGTACTGCATGTCCACCGGGTTGTTGCGGTCGGTATAGCCCGGACCGACCGGCCCGCCATAAGTGCCGTCGGTCTTGTACAGCGGGATCGTCGGCGCCAGGATGAGTGCCAGCGTAGGTGTCAGTGCGCCGCCAACGTCCTTTGTCGAGCCAACCTGCGAAGTCCTTGACAGCTGGAAGTTCTCGCCGATCCTGAAGCGTCCGTTGAAACCGCTGGTGTGTGAATTGATACGCGCGTTGTACCGTCGGAAATTGGTGAATTGCAGCAGACCGTTGTTGTCGAGATAGCCAAAATCCAGGAACAATCCGCTCCTGGCGTTGCCTGCCGCGATGCCGATATCATTGGACGTAAGCAGCGCGGTCTTGTAGAGCTCGTTCTGCCAGTTGGTATTGCCTACCGGCTCGAGCGAATCCCCGCCTACGAACGGCGCAATATTGACCTTGTTGAGCACCGGATTCGTATAGTCCTTGTTCCAGTCGAATGTATAGATCTGGCTGACCAGGTTGTTCGGGTCTGTGCCGTCATTGACAGCGGCGCGCCACAGCGCTTTGCCCCGGTCTTCCGAATTCAGCACCTTTTCCTGCCAGGGCCGTTCGGTCTGCCAGGTAGCGCTCGAGTTGAGCATGATCCGCAGCTTGTCTCCCGATCCGCCGTCTTTTGTGGTGACGATGATGACGCCATTGGACGCCCGAGATCCGTAGATGGACGATGCCGATGCGTCTTTCAGCACCTGGACCGACGCGATAGATCCGACGTTCAGATTGGAGAAATCCTCGTACCGTGTTGTCGGCACACCGTCGATGATGTACAATGGATTGGTGTTGCCCAGCGTATTGACACCCCGCACCAGGATGGTCGGCGGAGCGCCATTGTTACCGGATGGCGAACCGTCTGCGGCAATATACAATCCCGGAACCTGACCCTGTAAGGCGAGCATCGGGCTGGTGGCGGGTACGTCCTTGATCGCGGCCAGGTTCACCACCGAGACTGCGGCGGTGAGGTCGACCTTCTTTTCCGATTTGTAACCCGTTACGACTACCTGGTTGAGGTCGTTGATCCCTTCTATCATGGCGAGATCCAGTTCGGTTGTGCCCTGGCCGACCTTTACGGTCATGCTGTTCATGCCCACAAAGCTCAGGGTGAGCGTTTCGCCGGGCGCTGCGGCGATCGAGAATCGTCCGGTGGAGTCTGTGACTACCGATCTTGTCTTCGTAACTACCGTTACGCCCTGTAAGGGTTCCCTGGTGGAGCTCCTGACCACCCGTCCGGTTATGATCTTTTGCTGTGCATAGCCGGAGAACGCCAGCAGTAGCATAGAAAAGAAAAGCCATAATTTTCTCATAATTGTTGGTTGTTGATGATTGCATAAATGGATTGACGAGTGTATTCCGGGCACGGACCACTGAAGCTTGCGACCAGCGCTCCCATGGCGCTCGCAAATTCGAGGGCATCGGGAGGGCCGAGCCCCTGTAAAAGAGAATAGAGCAGACCGGCGAGGAAAGCGTCTCCGCTGCCGACGGTATCAGCGACCTCTACCGTAAAGCCGGGGTGTTCGTAAAAGGCGCCGTCGATGTTCAGCATCGAACCCTGGCTGCCCCTGGTAAGCACGATCGTAGGGATCTGGAACTGGTCCTGGAGCGCTTTGATCCGGTCGGTTTCGGAACGGTAGCCCGAGAACCATCCCGTCAGCAGCTCGAGCTCGTCGAGGTTGAGCTTTAGTATGTCGGCGCTGGTCAGCAATTTTTTCAGGACCGGCCTTGTATAGTGCGGGGGACGCAGGTTGATGTCGAGGACTTTGAACGGCGCGGCTTCCAGCAGGCGGTAGAGAATGCTGCGGCTGGCGCTGCTGCGGCTGGCCAGGCTGCCGAATACGAAATAGGAAGACGCGGTCAGCAGGGGAATGAACTGGTCGTCCCATTGTATATTGTCCCAGGCCACGTGTTTGATGATCTCGTAGTGGACCTCGTCGCCTTCGCCGGGAGATGCGGTGACCTTACCCGTGTCGAGCTCGAAGTCCATCTGAAAGAACTCCGTCGAGACGCCCTCCTTTTCCATCAGCTGGATCAGCCGTTTGCCATAGTTGTCCAGGCCGATCCTCGTGATCAGCGCCGGCTCCAGTCCGAGCTTCTTCAGGTGATAGGCGACATTCATCGGCGCTCCGCCGGGAACCGTTCCGTTGGGGAGTATATCCCACAGGATCTCGCCGTAACAGACGATTGGCTGTTTCTTTTCCATTAATGACATAGCAATCGATTATAATTGGGTCGACGCGCTGTATCCTAGTGCGCGGCGAGGGTATATTCTATTTGTTCCAGGGACTTTCCTTTTGTCTCCGGCATCATTCGCCATACGAACAGCAATTGCATACACATCATGATACAGAAGAACAGAAAGGTGTTGCCGCCTCCGGCTTTCTCGGCGAGCCAGGGAAATGAAAAGGCGATGATGGCCGCCATGATCCAGTGAGTGGCGCTTCCCAGCGTCTGTCCTTTCGCCCTTACCTGGTTGGGAAAGATCTCGGAGATGAACACCCAGATAACGGCGCCCTGTGAGAAAGCAAAGAAGCCGATATATATGAAAAGGAAGAGCGGTACCGCCCAGCCGTTGAAATGTTCTGCGTAGAAGGACCAGGCCACCATCGCCAGCGTTATGATCAGTCCGCCGGAACCGATGAGCATCAGCGTCCTTCGGCCGATGCGGTCGATGAAATTCATGGCAAGCAGGGTAAAGGCAAAGTTTACGGCTCCCAGCCCGGCTGTCGACAAAAGCGAGGAATTCTTCCCGAGTCCGGTCATCTCAAAAATGCGCGGGCTATAGTAGATAATAGCGTTGATGCCCGACACCTGGTTGAAGACGGCGAAAAGGATGGCGAGGGTTACTGGCGTCCGGTAACGGCGGGAGAACAACGCTTCTGCTCCCGGTTGGCTGCTATCGGCGTCCGCCGCCTGCTGGATGTTCCGGACTACTTCGTCGGCGCTTTTCGGGTCGATCACCATGAATATCTTTCTGGCTTCTTCGATCCTGCCCTTGTGCAGGATGAGCCAGCGGGGACTTTCGGGGATCCATCGCAGCAGGACGAGAAAAAGGGCCGAAGGAATGGCCTGTATACCCAGCATGAAGCGCCAGGAATGCTCACCTGTGCGTCCGATCAGGTAATTGGAAAGATAGGAGATAACGATCCCCAGAACGACATTGAACTGAAAGAGACCGACCAGCTTTCCCCGGCGCCTGGCGGGGGATATCTCGGAAATATAGATCGGTGCGGTGACAGAGGAGGCGCCTACGCCAAATCCTCCCAGGAACCGGAAGACGAGGAATGAATACCAGCTGGTGGAGGCCGCTGTCCCCAGCGAAGACAATAAATAAAGGAGGGCGATCATATACAGCGTCGCCTTACGGCCATACCGGTCGGTTGGTATGGCGCCGGTCAGGGCGCCGATAACGGTGCCGACAAGGGCGATCGATACGGTCAGACCGTGCTGCAGGGCAGACAGGCTCCAATAAGACTGAATGGATTGTTCCGCGCCGGATATTACGGCCGTATCGAAGCCGAACAGAAAACCTCCTAATGCGATGACAAGCGACCAGGCGAAGACATTTTTTCTCTGCATATGGCAATTAGTTACGGGGACAATATAGGGTCGGAGGCGGCCAGGAGGCTTTTGAAATCATTTCAGAGATTTACAGAAATGGCTGGCAGCGGGAAAAAAGCTGTAGATATTTGGTATTGAACGATTTATTGTCGTAAATTGATAGAGGGAACGAGTCCTCGTTTGTGATTTTGGAACAGAAGTTTTAGAAATTGTAACAGGGTCGTTCGCCGATTTTTCGCATAGGGTTGTCATTCCTAAAAAGAATGATACGGGTTTGAACTTTCCTTTTCCGTAAAACACCCAATTTTATCCGTATGATTGCCTTGCTAATTGCTTGCCGGAGATACTATGCCTTATTATTATTGGCGGGGGTTCTGATTTGCTCCTGCTCGTCCTCCAGCTCAGAGAAACACTATCGCATCGGTTTTGCCCAGTGTACCGGCACGGCTAACTGGAAAAGGGCTACCCGGGAAGCGATGGCCAGGGAGCTCTCCTTCCATCCCGGAACAGAGCTGGTCTACCGAAGCGCCAACGACAACAGTGACCTGCAGGTCCGGCAGATCAAGGACCTCCTCAATCAGAATATTGACATACTGCTCGTCTCGCCCAATGAGGCGAAACCGCTGACATCGGTCGTCGAAGAAGCCTACAACCGGGGGATCCCGGTCGTCGTTATTGACCGGAAGACATCGTCCGACCTGTACACCAGCTTCATCGGGATCAATAACTATGAGCTGGGGAAGATGGCAGGGGACTACGTAGCTCACTATGTTCACGATACGGCCAATATCATAGAAGCTATCGGGCTTCTGGGATCGACGCCCAGCGTCGAACGGCAGCGTGGTTTTGAGGACCGCATGCGGCAGAGCCCGCATATACATATAAAGGCGCGCGTCTATGGCAGCTGGCTGCAGGACAAGTCTACCGCTGCCTTTTTGAAGATAAAAGACCAGCTGGCGCCCACCGACGTCGTATGCGCCCAGAATGACCCGATGGCCCAGGGGGCTTATGAAGTTTACAAAAGCCTGGGTATGGAAAAGACGGCCCGCTTCTTCGGCATTGACGGGCTCCCCGGACCCGACGGCGGCATCCAGCTGGTGGCCGATGGCATACTCAGGGCTACTTTCCTTACGCCTACCGGCGGCGAGGAAGCGATAAAAACGGCCTTCGCCATTCTGGAGAAGCAACCCTACCACAAGGAGACCATCATGCCCACGGTCGTCATCGACTCTTCCAATGTCCGGATCATGAAGCAGCAGACCGACCGCATCAACGACCAGACCCACGACATTGAGAAGCAGTATGCCCTGCTGCAGGAACAGCGTCGCATCTATCGCAATCAGCGGAATTTGTTGTATATCGCGGTTACGGCCCTCGCCCTTACCCTTATTCTCGGGAGCATCGCTTTTTTTGCGCTGCGGAATAACCGGCGGATCAACAAGCGGCTGGCAGGGCAGAATGAGGAGATCCTGCTACAACGGAATCGGCTGATCGAAATGACGGCCCGGGCAAAAGAAGCTACCGAGGCGAAGTTCAATTTTTTTACCAATATCTCTCACGAGTTCAGGACGCCGCTGACGCTTATTCTCGGGCCGCTGGAAGACTCCCTCTCTTCCGCCAGGCTGCATTTTACCATACGCCATAACCTGGAGCTCGTCCAGAAGAATGCTTTGCGCCTCATGCGTCTCATCAACCAGCTGATGGATTTCCGGAAGATCGAGGAAAATAAGATGAAGCTCGTCGTATCAGAGAACAATATAACGGATTTCGTTACCGAGATCGCCGGCTTTTTCCACGAGATCGCCCGGCGGAAATCCATTACTTTTACCATCTCCAGCAAGGTGCGTGGCCTCCGCGTCTGGTTCGACGTCAATACCCTCGACAAGGTGATCCTGAACCTTCTGTCCAATGCGTTCAAATTTACCGGCGAGAATGGTACGATCAGTGTCTGTATCGACAAGGACGCTTCCGGGGAAAAAGTCCAGATTACCGTGCAGGATTCCGGTGTCGGTATGACCCCTGAAGAGGTGGAGCATGCCTTCGACCTTTTCTACCAGGGAAATAAGAAAGCCTTCAAAGGGACAGGGCTTGGGCTTTCGCTGACGAAGGAGATGATCCACCTTCACCATGGATCGATCACCGTACAAAGCGCGAAATGGAAGGGATCGACGTTTACTGTCACCCTCCCTATCAGCCGCGACCAGTTGGGCGATACGGCGGAGGCAGTAGCCGATGCGTCGTTGCAGCAGCCTACGCTTTCGCTTACGACCGATGATATCAAAATATATACTTCGGATATCCAGCCGGTGTCGCCCAATGAAGAAGTGGTCGTCTCACGCCATAAAGAGCACTCGCTGCTCGTCATCGAGGACAACGACGACCTGCGCGTATTCCTGAGGAACCGGCTGGGCAATAACTATGAGCTGCACGAGGCGGGGGATGCCGCGTCGGGGATCGCCAAGGCCTATGACGTCGTCCCCGACCTCATCATATCCGATATTATTCTGCCGGGTGAGGACGGCCTCTACGTCACCGAGCTGTTGAAGCAGGATCTCCGGACTTCGCATATTCCCATTATCCTGCTGACGGCCAAGGGGTCTATCGAGGACCAGATCAAGGGTATAAAGCTGCGGGCAGACGCATTCATCGTAAAGCCATTCAACCTGGAATACCTGGAAGAGACGATAAAGAACCTGCTCAACAGCCGGTCGGTGCTCCGGGAACACTATACCAGCGAACTGCCCCTGGAGGTCAGACCCAACAGCACCAGCCGCGTTACGAGGAAATTCATCAACGAATTTATCGCCATTGTAGAGAACAATATTCCCAATGAAGAGTTTTCGGTTGACGACATCTGCCGCGAGATCGGCATTTCCCGGGTTCAGCTTTACAGGAAGGTAAAGGCGCTGATGGGCTATAACGTCAATGACTATATCTCGACCGTCCGTCTGCAGAAAGCCAAGTTCCTGCTGGCGGATATGCAATATTCCATTTCTGAGGTCGCCTCGCGCGTCGGGTATTCTTCGCAGGCTTATTTTTCGACGGTGTTTAAATCGAAGTTCGCGCTGACACCCTCAGAGTACAGGGAGAAGAAGAGGGGTGGTCGAAGCTGATACTGTGTTCCCGTTGAATGCTTCAATAGAAAAATAATACGGTTGCCCGGCATTCAGGGACCTTATCGTGACCTGATCTTCGTCATACACCATATAGTTCTCGTATAGCCGGTTCCTGTCCGTGCCGAAATGAATACAGTAGCCCGTGACACCGGGTTCTTTCTTCCAGGTGAGGTGCACCGATGTCTGGTCCTCTGTGTCTCTTTTGGCGGTGAACGTCGCGGGTGCTTTTGGCGGCGCCTCATTGCTCCTGCCAAAGACGCGCAATCCGGAAATCGCAAAATTCCCCGACGGAACGGCGATATTCGTCACCCTTATATATCTTGTCTTGACGGCTTTGGGCAGCTGGATGTATTCGTGGGGCGCGTCTTTTTTGTTTTGGGACCTGTCAGCGAGCGCTGTCCAGGTCTTGTTGTCGTTGGAACATTCGAGCATGTATCGATAGGCCATACCGGGTTTGCGTCCGCTAATGGTTGTATTCTCGTCGGCAAAGTTCATCTGTAAGGCATGGATGGTGGCAGCGCTACCCAGGTCCACTGTTATAAATTCTCCTTTTTTCCCGCTGGCGGCGCTCCACCAGGTACGGATATTCTCGTCGACGGCGTCGGATGCGGGATGGTCAGGCAGGGACGATGAGACGGTTGCGGTCTTATGGAAGGACAGCAGCATCCAGCCCGGGAACAGCTGTTGGGGATCGGCTATCTTCTTTTGGGGAACGATCATCGGATAGTCGCCAAAGCCCGTATAGGCGCTCAGGTTCCTGTCGGCGTCCGCGATGACGGGGAAGAGGGCCAGTCTTCTTTCGAACATGTGATGGACGGAGATGGTGACGGTGCCGATATGCCAGTAGTTGCCGTATTTGTCCCGGAAGGTGCTGCCGTGTCCGGCGCCGCACGCGAAGCCCTCCGGCTTATAGGCGAAGGGATTGCTTTTAGCCGGGCTGAAAGGTCCCAGCGGATGGTCGGATACATAGACGGCGTCCGTATAGCTCTTGAACTGGGTGCCGGGGCAGGCGTATTGAAGATAGTACTTCCCGTTGATCTTGTTCATCCAGGAGCCTTCCATCCAGGGCGCGGCGGGCTTGTCGTTATAGTCCCCGGAGCGCTCCCATCCGAAGACCTGTGTGTTGCTATGGATGATATCGGCGGGCTTACCGATCGGGGTGAACGTTTTCATGTCCAGCTGGACGGCGTGCAGCGGCTGCCTGTCCGAACAGCCGTAATAAAAATACAGCCGATGGTCGTCGTCGAGGAAGAGCATCGGGTCGGTCTCGGAGAAGGGGAATTGGTCGGTGACGAGCTGCCAGCTGTCGCCTTGCTTCGGATCGCTGGTTTTGTAGATCGTGTGGATGTTGCTGGCGGTGAAGTAGAGCTCGTTGTCGATGACAACGGCCGTGGGCGCATATGGCTCCAGCGGCAATATTTTGCTGGGCACCAGGTCCCAGTGCTGCAGGTCCGTCGAGTGAAAGTATCCGCCGGACTTGGACGCAAAGAGATAATATTCTCCTTTATAAACGACCATCGATGGGTCTGCGGCTTCCCGGCGGGAAGGGGTATCGAGGCAATACCGGTAGCTGAGGTCGATAGGGTTGCAAATGGTCTGGATGGACTGGGCCGATGACCTGATCGATAAGGCGGCGGCCAGACAAAAAAATACAAGGCGCTTCATGCCAATAAAAATATCGATTTTTTGCATCTTCGTAGCATGAACACCCAATCTTTATCCTTGCAGGTCTCGCCTGCTATCGGTGCCGTTACGGCAGAATACGTGATCCCGGCTAAACCCATGTACATCATGACCCTCGCGCACGGGGCAGGTGCGGGGATGCAACATGCGTTTATGGCGGGTCTGGCGTCGTCGCTCGCAGAGACTGGGATCGCAACGCTGCGGTTCAATTTTCCATTTACCGAACACAAGAAGGGGAGACCGGACACGCCTGCCGTTGCGCATGCCACCATTGCAGCGGCCATTGCGCATGCGCGGGAGTCTTATCCGGCGCTGCCTCTCTATGCCGCCGGCAAATCCTTCGGAGGACGCATGACCTCCCAGTATCTCGCGGCCAACCCGGAAGTCAAAGTAAAGGGTATCGTCTTTTACGGTTTTCCGCTGCACCCTGCCGGCAAGCCTTCCGTCGAACGGGCCGAACATTTACACGATATAAAAACCCGGATGCTTTTTCTACAGGGCACAAAAGATGATCTGGCCGTTTGGGACCTGATCGAGCAGGTGTGTGCCTCGCTGCTGAAGGCCACGCTGGTAAAGATCGAGGGCGCCAACCATATGTTCAAGGCGGGGAAAAGGGACGTGATGGCGGAGCTGGTCCAGGCGACGAAGAGCTGGGTGCGGTAGACCTTATTTTTTTATCTCGTACACAAAATTCAGCTTGGGCGCCTCGCCATAATAGGCTACGGTCTCCTCGCCGATCTTTGTGGCTCCCAGCCGGGTAACGGCGATCTGCGAACGAAGATTAGTTGCTCCGACATTCAAGAGTATCCTGTCGGCAAATTGAAAGATATAGTCCATCATCAGGCGTTTGACCGTGGGATTGAGTCCCGTTCCCCAGTACTTTGTGGCGTAGAAGGTGTAGCCGATCACGATGCTTTTGTCATCGCTGCTGAAGTTATAAAATCGCGTGCTTCCCGCAATTTCGCCGGTCTTTTTGTCGATGATCTTGAAAGCGCCCTTGCTTTCCATCGCCCCTTCGAAGAATTTTTTGAATACCTCGCGCTGCCAGCGATCCTTATTGGGATGCTGCTCCCAGATCTTTGGGTCCGAAGCCACGGCATAAAGGTTTTCGAAGTCCTCGTCGCAGAGGGGTGTCACCAGGACTCTTTCGTTCTCCAGGATGGGCTGCAGGTCTATTTCCATGCCATAAAGTTAGTTTTCATCTGGCTGAGGCGGGTAGTCCAAATCTGAGATAGCAGGTAGTCCAACGGCCGTATTGTCGGGTAAAATGTCTGAATGACGCTTAAAGTGATGCCACCGGGTTATTCTGTCAGGAATATTTTAATATGCTTATTGATAATCAATTGTCTATGGATTGGGTGAGAATTGGGACCGCATTTTGTGGCCTATAGGAAAAAGGGAGTGAAAATGCCAGAAACCTGGAACAAACGGGAGCGCGAACGGAACAAGCGGGAGAAGAAGAAACAGAAGATGGAGAAAAAGGAAGAGCGGAAGCATAACAAAGGTCACCACGACTGGACCGATATGCTGGCCTATGTCGACGAGAACGGGAATCTTTCTTCGAAGCCTGTCGACCGCTGATCGCTCGCGCTAACCAACACAAGATAGGCCCGCCACTACGGCGGGCTTATTTTTTAGCCGATGGTGTCAATAACCTCGTAGTTCTTTCTGTTTGCAAAACGGTTGAACAGGATACGCCAGACCCTTGGGTGCAACATGAGCCCTTCATTCTTCATCAATACCGCTTCCTGCTTCCTGAGTTTGATCAGGAGGGAGGAAAGATACTCGTCAGAGGCACCCGCCTGGACGGAAATCAGGAAATTTCTCGATTCCAGCAGTATCGACGACTTCAGATCCAGCTGAGGAAAAGTTTCGATGATCATTTTAAGGTCTTACAACTGGCTTCATTTCCACAAAAACTACACCAAAGGGAAGGCCGCGATATGTGGAATTATTTGCCCAGCGTCTGCAAAGGAATTTTCCCTGGACCGGGTTTTGCTTCTGAGGAGGACCCGGAATGATTTTTGGTTGCTATGATGAGTGATTATGGAAAAAGTCCTTGTCCAACTTTCTGCTTCCGCTCTACGGAACCTCCTCATACAGGAGACCCGCGCATTCATCGAATGCCTGGACAACGGCACTCCCGAGGAATTGCATGCACGAAAGCTGCGTTTACAGGAGATCCACGAAGTACTTGACCAGAAGGAACGTAAAGAAATGGAACCCATCGCATGGGGCAGACATTCGTCCAGGCCCGATCAGCAAACACCTTCGGAATAATTCTTACCTCATATTGATGGCGGTGATGCTCATGTGTGTGAGTATTAGTCAATAGCCGCCTCAAACTTCATGCCTTCGGTCGTATATTTACCGGGTGAACTAAAATTGTAAACGATCAAGCCATGTACTTTACCAGCCTGCCCGACCATACTGATCCTGCATTCGATGAGCGGCTGCATTTCAGCAGGTTCAGGCGGCAGAACATCGTTTTCGATGCCATTTCCTTCAGGAGCTTTTGCGACAGGCACATCGGCTGTCTGTCCATCAAAAGGGTTTTGGGTGGAGAGGAGCGGTACGGTGTAGATCGCCGGCAGCTGGTGCTGAGACCGGGCCGGTTCCTGATACTGAATGACAACCAGGAGTATTCCTGCAGGATCGATACGGCGGGCGAAGTGCGGGTACAGTCTGTTTTTTTCAGCACGGCATTTGTCGGTGCTGTCTTTCGGGATAACCTGTATCGAGAAGAAGCGCTGCTGGATGATCCCTTCAACTTTCAAAAACGGCCCCTGGAATTCTATCAGGCGATACACGACACCGATCCGGGGCTGGAGGCCGCTTTCCAGGGACTCGTGTCTGCGCTGAACAGACAGGGCTATGTCCAGCCCATGGTAGACGAGCGGCTGGTGTTCATCCTTTCCCATCTGATCCGCCGGCATAAGACCGAAGCCAACGATACCGACAGGGTAGGGGCTCTGAAAGCAGCCACGAGGAATGAGATCCATCGGCGGTTGTGCATTGCCAAAGATCATTTGCATTCTATTTTTACGGAAAGCCTGGATCTGGAAGAGCTCGGTCAGGTCTCCCATCTGTCCACACCCCAGCTGGTAAGGCAATTCAAGGCTGTCTTCCACACAACGCCTTATCAATATCTCGTCAGGCTACGGCTGCAGCACGCGGCCGGCCTCTTAAGGAATTCTGCCCTCCCGGTGCATGAGATCACGTGGAGATGCGGTTTTGAGAATGTCAGCGCTTTTTGCCGGGCATTCAGGGCGGCATACGGCGCCGCTCCCCTGCAGTTCAGATCGATGTGCTGATCAAAATTGAGCATTTCGGCACATATCCGGTCCTTCGCGAAAATTATATTTGTCTCCATAGGCGATATAATTTTCCTGTTATCAAATCAAAAGATCTTATGCCAAACAAATGGGTCAATGCGGCTTCCGCCAGGCCGGGCCGCAGCCTCGACATTATCTGCGTCACTGTTGCGCTGCTGCTGATGGTGCATTCCGTCTACCGCGTGGTCGCCGGCGATGTAGCCGGATTCGGCGGGTATTTAGGTTCCATCGGGTTCCCGTTAGGGGTCCCTCTGGCCTGGTTTATCACCGTTGGTACGTTCGCGTGCAGCGTTGCCCTGATCGTGCGCCGGCTGGTGGTGTGGGCCTGTCTCGGTCATATGGTCGTGCTTGTCATGGGAATCGTGCTGGATCATGCGCACGACGGCTGGTTTGTTGTGGGTGGCGGCAGGAATGGAGTGGAATACAGCCTGCTGCTGATCGTGTGTCTTTTCGCGGTGCTCCGGTCCTACTGGCCGGTGAAGGAGGTGTGAACGGTTGCTATTTCTTTTTCCGGGCGCGGTATGCTGTCGGCACCACATTGAATTCCGATTTAAAATTCTGGGCAAAGTATTTGGGGTCGTTGAATCCGACGGAATAGGCTATCTCGGCGACGGTCAGCTGGCTTTTTTCGAGGAGCTCGGCGGCCCTCTTCAGCCGGACGTGCCGAATGAATTCGACGGGGGTCTTGCCGGTGAGCATCAGCATGCGCTTATAAAAGGTGCTTCGGCTGGTATGGAAGGGCTGGCCGAGCTCTGCAACGGAGAATTCGGGATTGTCGAGATTCTTTTCGATCAGATCGAGGACATTCTGTAAGAAAGTTTCGTCCTCCGAAACGGGCTGCACCGGTGTCGGGGCCACTTCGAGCTGGCGCTGATAGGTCTTTCTCACGACCTCGTTATGGGCGAGGATATTCCTGATCTTCGACAGGAGAATTTCGAAGTTGAAGGGTTTGGCGATATAATCGGTCGCTCCTGTACCCAGACTCTCGAGCTCTATGCGTTCGCCCGCGAGCGCGGTGAGCAGGATCACGGGTATCTGGCGGGTCCTTTCATCCGACCTGATCTTTTTACAGAGGTCGATGCCGTTCATCTGCGGCATGCTGATATCGCTGACGACCAGGTCGGGGTGGAGCGAGAGCGTCTTGCGCCAGCCCTGGCGGCCATCGGTGGCCTCGTGTATGGTGTAGAGATGTTTGAGGTTGTCTTTTAAGTAAAAGCGGAAGTCTTCGTTGTCTTCGACCAGCAGGACCAGCGGCTTTTTGCCGTCGCGGGCGGGTGGGGCAGGCCCGGGGTCAGTGGACACAGCGGCGGCATCGGGGTACGCGCGAACAGGATCGAGACGATCGATGAGAGCATCGGGGGAGGCGGTGATCGGGGTGTCAGAGCACCCGGGCACCGGGTGTTCGGCGGCTGCCAGCTCTTTATAGGGGATGCTCACGGTGAAGCAGCTGCCCCGATTGAGCTCGCTCTCAACGGTAATAGCGCCGTTGTGCATTTTTACAAACTCCATCGTGATCGCCAGGCCGATGCCGCTGCCCTGGTTGAGGATGGTGTCGGGGACCTCGGTCTGGAAGAAGCGTTCGAATATCCTCGTCTGCATTTCGGGGGCGATGCCGATACCGGTGTCCTTTATTTTTATTTGCAGCTCGCTATTGTCTGTAGTCACCTCTACGGTGACGGTGCCGCTTTCGGGAGTGAATTTGAAGGCGTTGGACAGGAGGTTGAAGAGGATGCGTTCTAGCTTGTCGTGGTCAAAGCTGGTGTAGAGCGTCTCTTTATCGGAGTGGTAGTGGAATGTAATATTTTTTTTTTCTGCGAGGTCGATGAAGGAGAAGGAGGTGTCTTTTATGAACTGAAGAATATTTCCCTGTCTCGCGTGTAGCCTCAATTCGTTGACCTCTAATTTTCTGAAGTCCAGCAGCTGATTGACGAGATGGAGGAGGCGGCGGGCGTTGCGCTGCGTGATCTCATATTTTTTGGTGGCTTCGGGATATTGTGCCAATATCAGTGACAACGGCGTACGCAGCTCGTGGCTCATGTTGGTGAAGAAGCGGATCTTCATCCGGTCCATTTCGTGCATGCGGCGGGCCTCCTGTCGTTCGTGCTCCAGCGCGAAGCGCATCCGGGCCCGCTGAATGATCATCCTTCGTGCGAAGTAGAGCAGGGCCGCTGTAAGCAGGGCATAGATGATATAGGCGAGCGGCGTTCTCCACCAGGGGGGAAGGACGGTGATCATCAGAGATGCTTCCTTGTCATTCCAGGTACCGTCCTCGTCGGAGGCCTTTACGTGAAATATATAGCTGCCGGCGTCAAGGTTGGTGAATGTGGCCTTGCGCGTGCCTGCGTCGGTGATCAGCCAGTTCTTGTCAAACCCTTCCAGCTTGTACATGTACCGGCTCCTGGGGTTGTCGACAAAGTCCAGGGACGCAAATCCGATCGAGAATACTTTTTCTCCATAGCGGAGGGTGATCTCCCTTGTTTCTGAAAGCGCCTTTTCGAGGACGATATGACCGCTTACGGGCTTGCCCGGCCGAACCTGCTGGTCGAAGAGCTCCAGGTCCCCCAGCACTATCGGTGCGTCGTTCCGAGTATCAATGAGGTTGTCGGGGTTGAAGAGATTGAATCCGTTGGGGCCACCAATAAGGATCGATCCGTCGCGGGCAGTAAGTCCCGCTCTTTCGTTGAACTCTCTCCCCTGCAGGCCGTCCTGTTCGTGATAGTTCTTGCAGCGGATGCTGTATCTGCCGGCGTTGCGCGAGAGGACGATCCGGGAAATGCCATTGGCGGTGGTGACCCAGATGTTGTGCTGCCGGTCTTCATGGATGCTGCGGATGGTATTGTCGGGCAGGCCGTCTTCGACGCGGAAGGACTGAAATCTGTTGCTGCCGGGATCGTACAGGTCGAGTCCTTCCCGGGTGCCGGCCCACATATGGTGCTGGCTGTCTCCGAAGAGGGTGGTGACATTGTCGCTGCTGAGCAGGTTGTCGGCGCTGGAGAGGTGGACGAAGCGGCCGGTCTTTTTTTGGAGTATGTCTATCCCATAGCCGGTAGCTATCCAAAGATCCTGTTGATCATCCTCGGTGATCGACGAGACATAATTGTTGGAGATCGTACCCGGGACGCTCATATTATAATGTATGAACCGTCTTTTCTTCCGGTCGAGGCGCTCCATGCCTCCGGCGAGCGTGCCTATCCACAGCTGTCCTTCGGAGTCTTCGTATACACACATCACGCGGTCGTCGGAAAGGCTGGACGAATCTTTCGGGTCGTGCCGGAAGTGCGTGAAGGTCCTGCCGTCGTAGCAGTCCAGTCCGCCGAAATAAGTACCGATCCAAAGCCGGTTGCCGCGGCCGGCCAGCAGCCCGACGATGATGTTGTTCCCGAGGCTGGCAGGGTCGTTTGGATTATGCAGGTATTGACGGAACCGGCTGTGTCTGCGGTCAAAGGCCATGAGGCCCCCGCCGTTGCTGCCTATCCAGATGGTGCCTGCCGAGTCTTCGGCAAAGGCGTTGACGTCGTCAAAGCTGAGGCTGGCCGGGTTCTGCGGATCGTGCCGGTATTGCGGGAACTGCATCCGGTTCTGGTGGTAATAGCTTACTCCGTTCTTAAAGGTACCCACCCAGATAACTCCGGTGCTGTCGCTGTACAGGGCGCTGAGGCTGTTGTCGGCAATGCCCTTGGGGTCGTCCACGACGTGCCGGACGTATCTGACGGAAAAATTTCTTTTGTCTACTATATTGATGCCGCCGTGGTCTGTCGCCAGCCAGATAAGTCCCTTTTCGTCCTGCAGGACATTGTCTATGAGGTTGCTGTTGAGGTGGGCGCCGGGGGTTTCCTGGGAAAGATGCCTGAGTTCGCCGGTCGGCGGACAATAGTAAAATACGCCCTTCAGGAGCCCATTGTTAGTGTAGAGCCAGAGGTCGTTCTGCCGGTCGATGTAGAGGCCACAGGAAGAGAGGGAGCCGCCAATGCTATTCTTAAAGGAGGTCGTTCGCAGCACGGACCGGTTGGTATGGCCGTCAATTTTTTCCAGGAGGCCGCTGCTATAGACGATCCAGCAATTGCCGTCCCCGTCGGCGCGGGCTGTGTTGATGGTGGCGGTGGTATGAGGTATGTGGACGATATTGCCGTCGGAGAGGTAGTGGTAGACGCCGCCGTCCTGGTATACGAACCAGTAGTCGTTGGTGCCTTTGGCGATGGTAAGGAGGCGGTAGGTGGGTAGCGAAAGGCGATTCAGGTAAGCGGCGAAGTTCTGGTCGAAGCAGTCTTTGTCGAAGTCGAAGATGTTGAATCGGCCTGCCCTGATCTCCACCCATAGCCGGCGGCCGGGGCCTTCGAATATCTGTTCTGTATAATTATCTACTATCGTCGTGGTATCCCGCTGGTCGTGCCTGAAGTGACGGAACTGATATCCGTCATAGCGGTCGAGCCCTGCCACGGTCCCGAACCACATATATCCCCGGCTGTCCTTATATATACTGGTAATATGATTATTGATCAGGCCATTTGTAAAGTCCAGGTGGGAGAAGACATAGTCGCTGGTCTGCGCATAAGGCTTCAATACGGCCAGGCCGCACATTATCGACAGAAAGATATTTTTCTTCATAAGCCTCAGCTGGTTACGCAAGCAATTATCGATGACAAAGATAGGCGGAATTAAACATTTGACCCCCCTTTTTGAACGATTTCAGTCCCCTCAGGGATGCCCTAAGGTCATAATTTTATTCCGTAACTAAACGAATTGCTTAGTATGAAAAAAATGAGATCGCTCCACAAGCTTTTGTGGTCCGTTATGATCTGGCTGCTGACCTCTCTCTCTGTCTCAGCCCAGCAGGACCGCACTCCAATCACAGGCAAGATCATCTCCAGTGCCCTCGGGACTCCGCTGGCGAATGCTACCATTACCGTCAAAGGGACAAACAATGCGGTGGTTTCCAACGACAACGGAGAATTTACCATTACGGCTTCGCCAAATTCGATGCTGGTGATCAGCCTGATCGGCTATGCGCCAAGGGAAGTGAAGGCCAGCAGCGCGAGGACCCGAAGCATCTCGCTGGCGGAAGACTACAATCACCTGCAGGACGTCGTGGTGGTAGGCTATGGTAAAATGAAAAAGACCGATCTGAGCTCTTCGCAGGTGACGGTCACGTCCGAGGAGCTGCACCGGACGGTAAATGCCACGGTCGAGCAGGCGTTACAGGGTAAGGCGGCCAATGTTTATGTGGCTTCGAGCAATGCCCAGCCGGGCGCGGCCCCCAGCGTGGTCATCCGGGGTGTCAGCTCACTGAGCCAGGGAACGCAGCCTTTGTGGGTGATCGACGGGGTCCAGATCAAGCCGGCCGATCCGCAGGGTGGCGCGGCGGGATCTTACAATGCTCCGGGGGCGTATGCGAGTCCGCTGGCAGGTCTGAATCCGGAAGATATCGAGACGGTGAATATCTTACAGGGGCCTTCGGCGACCGCCATCTTCGGCGCAGCGGGAGGCAACGGTGTGATCATGATCACGACCAAACACGGCCGGGCTGGTGAATCCAAGGTATCGTTCAATACGCTGCTCACCCAGCAGCAGCTGCCGGACTTTGCGCCCGTGATGAAGCTGCCCGAGTATGCCCGTTTCCGGAACGAGCTGCAGAAGGCCGGAGGGAGCACCTCGGAAGCGGATTTTGGCGATCCGTCCATACTGGGTCCCGGGTCCAACTGGCAGGCGGCCCTTTTCAGGAAGACGCTGCTGCAGCAGCACCAGCTGTCGCTGAGCGGTGGCAGCGACAAGACGACCTATTATATTTCGGGGGAATATTTCAACCAGGAAGGTATCGCGCAGGGCTCGGGCTTCAACCGGGGATCGGTGCGGATCAACGTGGACAACAATACGCGCAAGTGGCTGAAGGTCGGCGTCAACCTGAGTGCCAATCTGACCAAGGAGAGGATCGTAACTTCCAATAATTCCTTGATCGAGAGCGCCATCGATATCAGCCCGGCCATCGCCATCAAGAACTCCGACGGCACCTGGGGCGGGCCGGCTCCCGGCACGCCATACGCCAACAATTTCGTCAACCCCATAGCGCTGGCGAACCTCAACACCAACTACAACAAGGGACTCGGGGCCCTGGGCGGGATCTATGCAGACGTCACTCTCATAAAGGGTCTGGTATGGCATACAGAGGCCAACGGCAGCTACAACTATCTGACAAACTATCAATTCAATCCCACCTATGTCTTCGGCGCGACGATAAAGGCGATCGCTACTGGCTCCAAGCAGGTGACGTCCAATTATTGGTGGAATGTCCACACGCGTGTGCAGTATGATACAAAGATCGGAAAGCACGCGATCTCGGCAATGGCAGGGCATGAAGCTTCTGCCAGTGAATATGAAACGCTGTATGCGTTCAAGGACGGTTTTGTCAACAACACCGTGCAGACCCTGAATGCCGGGGCGTCAGATAATACGCAGAGCAATAACAGCACGATGAGCAGTTCTTCGAAGGAGTCGTACTTCGGGCGGCTGATGTATATCTATGACAATAAATATATCGCGCAGGGCACCTACCGGTATGACGGCAGCTCGGCGTTCGGACTGGACAATCGGTGGGGTGGATTCCCCGCCGTCAGCCTGGCCTGGAAGATATCCGAAGAGCCGTTCATGCGGAGTATCCCCAATCTGAATGACCTCAAGCTGCGGGCCGAATACGGCTGGTCGGGCAACTCGGGCAGCAACGGGCTGGCGCAGTATGCGGTGCTGACCTCTTATCCGACCGCGTTCGGAACGGGCTTTCTGCCGTCCAATTTCCCGAACCCGATGCTCCAGTGGGAAGTGGACAAGACGACCAACCTGGGATTTGACCTGCATATGTTCAACAGCCGGCTGGAAGTCATCGCGGATGCCTATATCAAGGATATCACCAAGCTGCTGACCTATTCTTCCTATCCGACCTACCAGGGCGGCGGGACCGGCAACGGTGGTCTTGCCTGGCCGGAAACGAATGTCGGCAGCATGCGTAACAAAGGTATCGGGATAACCGTGAATACGGTCAACTATTCGGACCGCCATCTGACCTGGAAGACCGGGATCAATTTCTCGATCGACCGCAACAAGGTGACCTCACTGTCCAATCCGATAACGGCCATCTATACCAGCAATACGAACAGCCAGCAGGCGCAGTTCAGCACGAAGGTTGGCCAGCCGGTAGGCATGATCACGGGATATATCGCCGACGGGCTGTTCCAGGATTATAAGGATATCACGACACACGCGAACCAGACCTCCAACTCCAAAGTGACGGTAGACCCCAGCACGGGCACCTGGGTAGGCGACATCAAGTTCAGGGACGTGAATGGCGACGGCGTCATCGACCAGAAGGACCGCATAGTCCTAGGCAACCCCTGGCCGAAGTATACGTTCGGGTTCAACAACTTCGTCAGCTACAAGAATTTCGACCTCAACATCTTTATCACAGGATCGGTAGGGAATGATATCGTCAACCTCCAGAAGTATCAGAACACGCTCCCCGGCAGCAAGGGCGCATTCGAGAACTACTATGAGTCGGTCTCCAATTTTGCACGGCCGACCAGCTATAATGTAGCAGACGCGCTGGTGGCGAGCCTGACCAACCCCAATACGCGGGTGCCGCGGGTATATACGAGCACAGCGAATGGCAATGAAAGGCTGAGCCAGTGGAACGTCGAGAGCGGTACCTACGTGCGGATGAAGAATATCTCGCTGGGCTATAATTTCCCTGTGCGGTGGGTCAGCCATCTGGCCATGCGGGGGCTGAGGGTGGCGGTGAACGCACAAAATCTGTTCACCATCACCAAGTATACGGGCTTCGATCCGGAGATCGGTCCCTTCAACTACTACAACAGCGGAAATCCTATTATCATCAATGGTCTGGACAACGGGCGGTACCCCAATGTCAGGATGTATTCCGTCAATGTACTGGCTGATTTTTAACACTTAAAGCAAGTCGATAATGAAACCTATCATAAGATATTCGCTATTTTTTGTCGTGGCCGCTGTGGCATACAGCTGCAAGAAAGACTTTCTGACCCGGCCTCCGCAGGATTCAACGACGTCGGGGAATTTTTATACTACAGATGCGGAGGTGATGGCCGGTACGGCGCCATTGTACGGGATCGTCTGGTTCGACTACAATGACAAGGCATTTTTAAGTTTTGGGGAGGCGCACGGGGGGAATCTCAACTGTGACGACGCGGACCGCAAGGGGTATATTTCGTTCTCTGTGCCGCAGACCGATGATATTCTGCCGACCGGGTACGAAGCATTCTGGAAGGTGGTAGCGCAGAGCAACCTGGTGATGAACAATATTTCGAGCGCGAAGACCACGGCGAGCGAAAGCACCAAACAGATGGCGATCGCAGAGTGCAGGTTTATGCGCGGGCTGGCTTATCTCTACCTGGCGAGCAACTGGGGCCCCGTGCCTATTCTTTATAACAATGTCACGCAGCTAACGGACAGCTCGATCCGCAGGAATGATCTGGCGAGCGTGTGGAAGCTGATCGTGATGGATTTTGCGTATGGTGCCGCGCACCTGCCTTCGACGCCTTATCAGCAGGGCCGTCTCACCAAATGGGCTGCGGAGGGCATGCTGGCGAGGGCCTATCTGTACCGGTCGGGTCTTGGCAAGGCCGAGGGGTCGAGGTCGCAGAGTGACCTGGACAGCGCCAGATACTACGCAGGGGACGTGGTCAATAACAGCGGGGCGAGCCTTTTGCCCAGCTACTACAATCTGTTCACGCACGCCTATAACAGCACGGCGTTTGCCAATCCCAATCCTGAGGCGTTGTTCTCGCTGCTATGGATGCCGTCTTCCTCGCCCTGGGGGATCAATAATACATTCCAGGCCTATGTGGCTTTCGGCTCGAGCATTACGCAAACCAGCGACGGATGGGGCGGAGCCTTTGGGGCGTCTTCCAGTCTCCTTAAGTACTATGCGGCGCACCCGGAAGATTCTATCAGGCGCAAGGCGACATTCATGATGCCGGGTGACAGCTATCCCGAGCTGAATGCGGCTGGAGGTGGCACCACCGTCCCGATCAGCAACTTCAATACGACGAATGACCATGCCTATATAAAGAAATATGTCATCGGGTCGCCGGCGGACAACAATGGCGGAACCACGATGGCGGCCTATGAGAATACATATCAGCTGCGGCTGGCGGAGGTCTATCTGACCTATGCAGAGGCGATACTGGGCAATTCCACTTCGACCTCGGATGCCACGGCGCTCAAATATTTTAATGCGGTGCGGACCCGTGCGGGAATTGCGAGCGCTTCGTCCATCACGTTCGACGATATCTTCCAGGAGAAAAAGATCGAGTTCGCCTTTGAAGGACTCGCCTGGTATGACTGGGTGCGCTGGTATTATTTTGCGCCGGCCAAGGCCCTGGCTTATTTCAGCTCGCAGGACAGGGGTCACTATAATATCAAGTACAACTCTCCGGGGAACTATACGCTCACGTTCACGGGTACTACTTATCCGGTGACGGATGCCACGGTCTATCTGCCATGGCCGGAAGCGGAGCTGACGATAGCGCCTAATATACTGGCGGCTCCTGTGGCGTTCGACTTTTCCAAACTACCAAACTATTAAACTATGCAAACGATATATAAAAGGGTTCTCTATTTCCTGTTGCTATTGGGTGGGATCATTCCTGTAGCGTGTAAAAAATCCGGGTCGGGCGCTCCTGTCATCACGCATGTACGGACCGTGGATTCGACGGCGAGGGACAGCTTCTTTGTAAAGGCGTATCCCGGGACGCTGATCGCGATACAGGGTTCGGGGTTTGACGGGCTGGAGCACGTCTATTTTAACGACTTTGACGCGCCGTTCAATTCTGCGCTGGTATCCAACAACTATATTCCGATAGTGATACCGGATAAAGCGCCCACGGCGCCGCCCTTGAACAGCGTGTCCAATACGATCAAGGTGGTGACCAGCCACGGTACGGCGACCTTTCAGTTCACCCTCGTGCTGACCCCGCCCGTGATCCTGGCTGTCAGCAATGAGAATGCGCCGGCAGGCAGTACGCTGGTCATAAGGGGATATAATTTCTATGGCATCTCCAAGGTCATTTTCCCCGGCGGGATCAATGCGTCGACCTATAATGTGGACAGCTCGACACAGATCACCGTTACGGTGCCTCCGGGTATAACCGCGGGGGACAGCCTGCGCGTCGTCGGGACCTTTGGCACGGCCAGCTCGCCGTTTGTCTATGACAACTGGATGTCGCCGACTACGGGCTTTCTGGCCAATTTTGAAGGGACAACCGATATGTGGAACCCCCCGACCAACAACCCTTATTATGGATGGTCGCAGAATCAGTGGGTAGGGACTTTTGTAACGGATCCCACGAAGTTTCCCGGAGGCACCGGGAATTGTGTGGAGATCAATCCTGCGAACGACAAGCCCAAGGGGGATAATTCCTGGTGGCAGGACGCCAATTCTATCATTACGAACACGGCGACCTGGCCTTCGGGTCCGATCGGCAACTATGCGCTGAAGTTCGAAGTGTTTGTCAACAACTGGTCGGCGGGGTCGATATGGATCGGGACTACCTTCCCGAGCGACAACTGGGGTTACCTGGCTGAATTTGCACCCTGGAAGAAGATTTCCAGCGGAAAGTTATCCACGGGCACCTGGCTGACCGCTACCATTCCGCTGACGAGCTTCCTGTCTGCTACCAATAATGCATATACGAGCACGGGTACAGGCGCCGCCAGCATATCGGCTTTGCAGAAATCTCCCGGCAAGAACGGCGCGATCAATGACGGGCAGGGGATGCTGATGATCATGTATGCCAACGACGGCACGACGACTATCAAGGGCGGTACGTTTGCAATGGCGATCGATAATATAAGAATAGTAGCTATAAAATAAAACAGGGAAAATGAAGCTTTTTTTTCAGACCGGCCTTTTGATGACTATGGCTCTTTGGATATGTTCGGGATGTAGCAAGCATCGCGTTAACGGCGGGGCCGCATCCGGCCCCGGTATCGTGCTGACGGCCGCCGACTCGGTCTATTCGCCTGAGGACCCTGCCGTGCCTTCGAGTATTGGCTTTTTTGGGAGCGGCTGGCAGGAGCGGTCGTTTGCTGCAGTTGCGACTGCGGCAGGGACGCCGGCTACGGGGGTGATGACGGATACGCTGACGATCGATGCGAACAAGGTGCTGGTAAAGGTGCCGAACTATGTATTTGGAAACAACTCGAACCTATGGATGTCCCAGATCGTCGATCAGGGTTCCCTGATGGGCTATATCAAGGATCTTGCGCCTGGGATCATCCGTGCTCCGGCCGGCAGCGCCAGCGATATCTATTTCTGGAATGATACCACTGCGGCCCCGGCGGATGCCCCTGCCAGCCTGCTGGATGCGAGTGGCGCCCCTGCCGCGGCGGGATATTGGTTTGGAGGCAATACGGCCTCCTGGACGCTATCGCTCGGCAACTATTACAATATGCTGTCGCAGACTGGTTCGACGGGGATCATCACTGTCAATTATGGATATGCGCGATATGGGACGAGCTCCAATCCCGTAGCCACGGCGGCGCACCTGGCGGCGGATTGGGTAAGGCATGACAACGGCCGGACGAAGTTCTGGGAGATCGGGAACGAGTCCTATGGCAACTGGGAAGCGGGGTATCGCATCGATGTATCGCAGAATAAGGATGGACAGCCGGCCGTGATCACCGGCGCCCTGTATGGCCAGCACGTGAAGGTCTTCGTGGACTCTATGCGGGCGGCGGCGCAGCAGGTGGGCGCGACCATCTATATCGGGGCGACCCTGTATCAGCAGGCGCCGACTTCGGGGGACGACCCCGTTGTCCAGTCCTGGAACCAGGGTGTGCTGACGCAGGCGGGGAATGCGCCCGATTTTTATATCGTCCATGACTATTTTACGCCGTATGGGGCTAACAGTACGGCGGACGATATTTTGAGCACGGCGGCGACCGTACCTTCTGTTGATATGAGCTATATCCGACAGCAGGTGTCGGCGGCTGGGGTATCGATGAAGCCGGTGGCGCTGACGGAGTGGAATATCCGGGCAGAAGGGTCGAAGCAGGAAGTATCTTATATCGCGGGCATTCACGCGGCAAAGGCCCTGGGCGCTATCATTAAAAACCAGTTCGGTGAGGCGAGCCGCTGGGATCTGGCCAATGGCTGGGGGAAGAACGGAGATGACCAGGGGATGTTCAACAACGGTGATGAGCCCGGGGCGCCGAAGTGGAATCCGCGTCCGGCCTTTTATTACCTGTACTATTTTCAGCATTTTATGGGAGACCGGATGGTCTACGACACCCTGAAGGCGATCAATGGCGATCTGACCAGCTATTCGTCGACCTTTTCTTCCGGCCAGCTGGGGACGATCATCGTGAACTCCGGTACCTATAATCATAACGTTGCTATTGACCTGAGGCACTGGCCGACGGGTGCTAACTATTACTGGTATGTGCTGACGGGCGGGACGGACAATGGCAGCTTTTCGGGACAGGTGTATGTGAATGGAGCGGGGCCCTCTACGGCGACGGGCGGGCCGTTGAACTATTCTTCGCTGCCGGCGTATAAGGCCCCGGTCAGCGGTACGATCCGGCTGTCGGTGCCGGCGCGCAGCGTCGTCTACCTCGCGGTGGATAAGAAGCAGTAGGGTGTAATAAAAATTTTTCTCGTGACTACGAATAAGGTAGCGGTTGTCGTTGTTTACGTGGTGGCTCTGTTTTTGGAAGGCTGCGATTCGCGGCGGCCTGCGGGAATGCATTTTACTTTTTTGTCGCCGGCGGAGACGGGTATCCGGTTTGAGAATACGATAACAGAGAATGATTCCGTAAATCTGTTCTCTAACGAATATGCCTATATGGGTGGAGGCGTTGGCATCGGCGACTTCAACAGGGATGGGCTGCCGGATATCTTTTTTGCGGGCAGCCAGGTGAGCTCGAGGCTGTACATCAATAAAGGAGGGATGCGGTTCGATGACGTGACGGAGAGCGCTGGGGTCGGGACCCGGGTCTGGTGTACCGGTGTGAGCGTGGTCGATATCAACGGCGACGGCTGGCCGGATATCTATGTCTGTGTGGCGGGAAATGCGCCGGGTGCCCGGCGAAGGAATTTGTTGTTTGTGAATTTGGGAGGAATGAAGTTCAGGGAGGCGGCGGCGGAGTATGGGCTGGACGATTCGGCATATTCGACGCAGGCGGTGTTCTTCGATTATGATAAGGATGGGCGGCTGGATATGTTCCTGGAAAACCACCAGCTGTCGGCTGAGCGGGGAGAACGGCCCAACGATATCCGGCCGCGGGTGGCCAGCGCTGGTTCTCCTGCCGCAGACCGGCTGTATCACAATGAAGGGACGCCGAAAGGATCGGATCACCCGGTATTCAGGGACGTGACGGAGGCTGCCGGTATTGCCGACAACGGCTATGGGCTGGGAGTCGTGGTCAGCGACCTCAACAAGGATGGCTATCCCGATATCTATGTGGCCAATGACTATCTGGCCAATGACCTGCTATGGATGAACAACGGGGACGGTACCTTCAGTAACTGTATCGCCTCCGCGGTGCGGCACCAGAGCTATTCCAGCATGGGTACCGATGCTGCGGACTACAACAACGACGGGTGGCCCGATATCGTGAGCCTGGACATGCAGCCCCAGACGAGCGAGCGGAAGAAGACGATGTATTCTTTTCTAAACGACCAGCGGCACCAGCTGGAGAGGGACAACGGGTATGAGCCGGAGTATGTCCACAATATGCTGCAGCTGAACAACGGGGTGAGGAAGGTTGGGGGGAGGCCATTGCCTTTTTTCAGCGAAGTGGCGCAGCTGGCGGGAATGGCGGAGACAGACTGGAGCTGGAGCGTGCTCATGGCGGACTTTGACAATGACGGATGGAAGGATATGCATATTACGAACGGAATGGGGAGGGACCCGGTGAATGCAGATTTTCTGGAGTACCGGTATGCGCTCGCTCAGGGTGGGCGGGCACAGATAGGGGGAGGGTCCGGCGGCGGTCCGGCGGCTGAAATGAGGCCGTTGCCGATGCGAAATTATCTGTTCAGGAATAAGGGGGATATGACGATGGAGGATGTTTCGGTAGCGGCGGGGATAGAGCTGCCATCCGTTGCTAACGGCGCAGCCTATGTGGACCTGGATAATGACGGGGACCTGGATATAGTCACCAATAATATCAATCATCCGGCGGCGGTGATGAGGAACGACGGCGCTGGCGGCGCTCGTTATCTGACTGTCCGATTGCAAGGGGACTCGTTGAACCGGGATGGTTTCGGGGCTACGGTCTATGCCTATAGTAAAAATGGTATGCAGCTGATCGAGCAGTACCCCGTTCGCGGCTATCTCTCGTCGGTTGATGAACGCCTCCATTTTGGACTGGGACATGGGCTTGCCGATTCGCTGAGGGTGTTGTGGCCGGACGGAAGCTCGCAACTGGTCGGCGGCCCGCTGGCTGATACGATGATCACGGTGAAGAAATCCGGAAAAGTTGTGAACCGGGTTGGACAGGACGGAGGGGGAATGTTCGCCGACGCTACCGATGCCCTTTGCATCAACTATACCCACAAAGAAAAATTCTTCCTCGACTATGCTTTTCAGCCCCTGATCCCGCAGCAGTATTCGCAGGAAGGTCCCTTTATCAGCGTCGGGGATATGAATGGGGACGGACTGCAGGATCTTTTTATCGGAGGCGGGTTTGACCAGCCGGGCAGAATATTCCTGCAGCAGCCGGACGGGACATTTACGGGGAATGACCTGGTGCCCGGCGGCAAACACGAGGAGGACATGCAGAGCGCTCTGTTCGACGCGGATGGCGATGGGGACCTTGACCTGCTGGTCGTCAGCGGGAGCACAGAGTTCGACCTGAACTCGCCCTATTACCGGCCCCGGCTATACATCAACGATGGGAAGGGGAATTTCAGGCAGGACCTGACGGCATTCCCGGTAGATATCCGGACGCCGGGAAAGGCCGTCGCTGTCGGGGACTGGGACGGCGATGGGGACCCGGACGTTTTTATCGGCGGCCGGGTGTCACTGGGTACATATCCGCTGCCGGCGAGGAGCTATCTGCTGCGAAACGATCACGGAATATTTACGGACGTGTCGCATATGGTTTGTCCGGCGCTGGAGAGGCCGGGGCTGGTGAACGCAGCCGTATTTGCCGATGTGGATGGAGACGGGCGGACCGACCTTATTCTGGCCGGCGACTGGATGCCGGTACGGATATTCCGGAATACGGGGATGGGGATGATGGAAACGACGGATGAATATGGGTTGGGTGCGAGCCAGGGATTTTGGCGGAGCCTGTTGTTGACGGACGTCGACCATGATGGCCACATCGATATCGTGGCGGGGAATGCCGGGCTGAATAACCCTTTTCATATCTCCCCGCAGCAGCCGGCCCAGCTGGTGGCAAAAGACCTGGATGGGAATGGGATCATTGAGCCGATCTTTTGTTATTACATGAAGCATGATAATGGACAATACCAGCTGACGGCGGGTATTTCGAGGGATGAATGGGCCGTGCAGATGCCGTCGATCAAACGACGGTTCCCCGACAATGCCTCGTACGCGAAGGCCGGGATGAGCGATCTGCTGCCGGAGCCTACCGGTGACGGAGCGCTGGTGCTCTATTGCAGAGAAACCCGCAGCGGGTATTTCAGGAATACGGGAAAAGGGTTTGCGTTTTCGGCTTTTCCACTGGCAGCGCAGATCGCGCCGGTGAATGCGATCGCGGGTGTCGGGGACGCCGGATTTGCCCTGGCGGGGAATGAGTATCACATGCGGACGTCTGTGGGGGCCGAGGACGCTTCTTACGGATTGCTGTTGCAGGGGCTGACGCCTGTAGCCCCGGTGCGGTCGGGTCTTATTTTGGATGGAGATATCAGAGACATGAAATGGATATCGGTGGGCGGGGACAGTGTTTTGCTGGTAGCGGTTAATGACGGACCTATGAAGGCGTTCCGATTGTCAGCCCGGGGGGGCCGGGTTCGGGGTGGAGAAGAAATGAAATATTTTTCCAAAAGAGAATAGGGGTTCCCCCCTTCGAAGCCGTCTTATTTGTAAATGCCGGTATTTTGACCCCAACCTGTAGATTTGCCAGGCGACTGGCGCTTGTTTCAACTATTTGTGGCCTCGCTTTCTGCTCCCACGCCCAGCACAGGACGGTCAGCGGTACGGTTACCAACCCCTTCACCAAGGAAAAAGTATCCTTCGCCAGTGTCGTCTGGAAAAAGAGTCGGACGGGAACTATCACCGACAGCCTTGGACATTTTTCCCTTGCCTCCCCACTCACCGATGATACCCTCGTCATCAGCTATAGCGGATTCAAGATCCTGAACATTGCTATCGGGGGCCTTCATAAGGATACTTCTATGCCCAACCTTTATCTCTTTGAGGGACGGTTCTCAGACAGCGTCGTGGTGAGGTCCCGTTTTAACAAAGGCCTGCTGTGGTGGAAAAAGGTCGTAAAGAACCAGCCGCACAACGACCCCTATGCCTCGGGAGCCTATTCCTGTGAATTGTACAACAAATTGGAGGTAGATATCAACAATATCGACCGGGGTGCTTTCAACCGGCGGAAGCTGCTGAGACCTTTCGGCTTCATCCTGGACAATATCGACAGTGTATCGGAGAAAAGACCTTTTCTCCCCGTTTTTATGGCGGAAACCATTTCCGACTATTTTTACAGTGCCAGACCCTATCAGACGCGGGAAGAGATAAGGGCCGTCCAGACGAACGGCATCAGGAATGAAATGGTCCTGCATTTCATGGAAGAGCTTCACCAGAAAGTTGACGTCTATGAGCCGTACCTGCGGCTATTCGGCAAGGAGTTCATCAGCCCCATGGGGAGGCTGGGGGAGAATTACTATAACTACCGGGGGGCCGATACCCAGTACATCGCCGGCCAGCGCTACCTGCACCTTTTCTTTACCCCAAAGCAGCAGGGACAAAATACATTTTCGGGAGACTGCTGGATCCATAGCGGCTCCTGGGGGATCAAGCGGACCAATTTACAAATTTCCGAATACGCAGGCATCAACTACGTCCACCGGCTCGATATCATCCAGGAGTTCACGCAGAAAGGCGACAGCTCCTGGACGCTGGGCAAAGACAGGTTCATCGTGGAGCTGTCCCCCCTTAAAAAGGAAAAGCTGTCCCTTATCGCACGCCGGACAAATATGTACCGGAATATTCAATTCGACTCCACCGGTATTGTCGGCAAATTGCAAAACAATACCCGACAAGAGCAGGTAGTCGTTACCGATAGCGCTCTCCTTCGGGACCAGGCGTGGTGGGATGCGGAAAGGCATGAGGCGCTAAGCGCGAACGAACAGAAGGTGTACAAAATGATGGATACCCTGAAGAGCATGCCCCTTTTCCACAAGTACGTGAACACCGTCGAGCTGATCGTGGATGGGCGCAAAAAATTGGGCAAAGTAGAGATCGGCCCCTGGTACAGATGGGTCAGCGGAAATCAACGGGAGCGGCTGAGGTTGCGCTTCGACCTGGCTACTACGGAAAAGTTCAGCCAGTACCTTCGCCTGCACGGCTATCTCGCTTATGGCTTCCGCGATGCGGCCTTTAAAGGCGAGGCGGACGCCACCTACAGGCTCCCGGGTTCGGGGTATACTTTTCAAGGCTCCTACGTACACGACCTGGACAATGGCCGGGTGCGGTACAATGACGAAGATCCTACCACAGACAATCTGTTCAGCCAGCTGATCAGGAGACGGGGTGTCAAACAAAAATTCCTCCAGGTGGATGAAGTGAAAGCCTCCGTGATGAAAGAGTGGGAGAACAATTTCTCCACCCAGGTCAGCCTTAGCCGGTCCGCTTATGAGACCTTTCAGCCGCTTCCCCCCAAGACGCAGATCGGGTACAACCAGAAAGACTTGCTGAACACCGAGCTGGCGATAAGGCTTCGCTATGCTCCGGGTGAGAATAAAGTGACCACCTTCCGCAAGACCCACCGCTTCGCCGGCTCCAGCCCCGTTGTTGAAGCCCGCTATGGCCGCGGTCTCACCGGCTGGTTGGGAGGGAGATACCAATATGACAAGGTGTTCATGATGGTCTCGCAGAGTTGCCGCATTCCCCGCTGGGGCAAGGTCGACTACCGGGCCTATGGTGGCAGGATATTCAGCAATACGCCGCTGCCCTTCATGCTGCTGGAGCTGCACCCCGGCAATGAGATATACTACTATAGCAAACAGTCTTTCAATCTGATGAACCGCTTCGAGTATTTCAGCGACCGGTTCGCCGGCTTTACCATCGAGCATAACTTTGAAAAAAAGCTGCTCAACCTCGTTCCGTTTCTTCGCAGGCTCAATTTTCGCCAGTTTTGGAATGTCAAGACGGTATGGGGAGACCTGAATCCGGGTAACAGCAAGCTAAATACGATGGAGCTGGGGAATTATCACCTCCATTCCCTCGGCGGCAGACCCTATACCGAATTAGGGACCGGCCTCGACAATATCTTTAAATATTTCCGCGTCGACATGGTCTGGAGGTTTTCCCCCCGTCCCCACTATGGGGCGGATTTTGGTGTTTTCGGGAGCGCGCACGTGCAGTTTTGATGTTTACTGACTGTTAGTCTTTCCACTCTCTCAATTTTTTGGTTTCCACACAGAGCGATTTTTTGTCCGAGGTGGTTATTTGCACAAAAAATTAGCATAATTTATGCCAATTTATTTAGCTTTTTCGCTAAATTGTTTTTTTGACGCAGAGAAGATGCTCGAAAATAATTTATGCAAGAGCAACAAAACATAGAATTAAAGCAGTCCTGGCGGGATGAATATCTTAAATGGATATGCGGCTTTGCAAATGCGCAAGGCGGTAGGATATATATTGGTATGGATGATAGTGGCAAGGTTACTGGTGTAGACGATTATAAAAAGTTAATGGATGATATTCCCAATAAAGCTGTTAATCATTTAGGACTGGTTGTGGATGTGAATCTGCATAGGAGTGCAGGTAACCACTATGTCGAAATTGTAGTACCAGTCAGCAGTGTTCCAATTGCGTATCACGGAATCTATCATTATAGGAGTGGCAGTACTAAACAGGAATTGAAAGGTATCGCACTACAGAACTGGCTTTTAAAAAAGATCGGTAAGAAATGGGAGGATATGCCGGTTGAGGGCGCTTCCTTCAATGATGTTGATGAAGCCAGTATACAGACATTTATTTTCAAAGCTATTGGAAAAGACAGAATACCTGCATCTACTGCAAATAATGGCATAGAACTTCTTTTGAAGAATCTGGGCCTTTTAACCGGAGAGGGGCTGTTGACCAACGCTGCGATATTACTTTTTGGTAGGAGTCTGACAAAGGTTACTGTTACAGCGTGTTTCAAGATCGGTAAATTTGGCAACTCTAGTCATGACCTTTTGTTTCAGGATATTATCGAAACTAACATTTTTGACATGGCGGAGAAGGTGATGGAAACATTAAAAGCCAAGTACCTTGTTCGGCCAATATTCTATAATGGATTGGAAAGAATGGAACCTTTGGAATACCCTGAATCAGCATTGCGGGAGGCGATATTAAACGCTATTATTCACAAGGAATATTCCGGTACCTACACGTTTCTTCGTGTTTATGATGATCGCTTGCATATTTGGAACCCGGGTAGCTTACCTGAAGAATTGAATATTGAAGCCTTGAAAAAAGATCACTCGTCTTATCCCCGCAATCGCAATATTGCCAATGTATTTTTCAAGGCAGGATATATCGAATCTTGGGGAAGAGGAATGAATAAAATCATTGATGCATGTACTGAAGCTGGCTTGCCTGAACCATTGATCGAAGAAGAACAAGGGGGGTTCGGCATTACATTTTTGAAAGATATTTATACGAAAGAGCATTTATGGAAACAAGGCCTGGAAGCAAGACAGATTAATGCCCTGTTATATATTAAAGAGCATGGCAGTATTAGTAATACACAATATCAGCGGTTAACCAACGTGTCGAAGCGTACCGCAACACGGGATTTACAGGAATTAATGGCAAAGGGATTTATTCAAAAATCTGGCAAAACCGGAAAAGGAACTACGTATATTTTTCAAAAAAGAAAGGCAAAGGGGTCATAAAGGGGCCAAAGGGGTCATAAAGGGGCCAAAGGGGCCATAAAGGGGGCAAACGGGTCAGTGCGCGACCTCTCTTTTATTCCCCTTGAAATCAGTGACCACTATCTTTTTCACTTCCCCGCTTACCGGTATCTTCCGCGACGACTGCGAGAGATAGGTAGATCCGTAGTAAAATTCCATATGCCTGGTCCTCCCGTCGGTGTAGGTGATGTCGGCGGAGAAGTCCTGGGGCTGCAGGGTGACCCATGAAATGTCCGGTGAAGGGCCGGGCGCCAGGCTCAGCGCGACGACGCTGTCCTGGTTGCGGGTGGCGATCCAGATGTCGTCGTTATGGGCGGTGTGCAGGCGTGTGAGTCCTTTGGCGTCTCCCTTGACATAAAAGCCGCTGGCAGCCAGGGTCAGTGGCGTAAAGCCGCCTTTCCCATCGCCCTTAAGGCAGAGGCCCATGAAGGCGTCGTGGCGCCCGCTGTAGGGTTCCATGCCATAGTCGTTGCCGACCATCAGCAGGTCGAGGTTGCCGTCGCCATCGATGTCGGTGGCGTCCATACCGTAGACGGGCGCGATCTGCGCGTCGGCGGGAAGGGGATGAAGGCGAAAGGAGCCGTTGCCCAGGTTCTCGAGATAGCAGCTATTCATATCCGTGGCCTGGAGCATCAGCGCATTCTCTTTGTCTTTTGGTTTCCAGAGATCGTCCATGGTCGCCAGGCCATAGGATTTGTAGCTGGGATAGCGTTTGCGGATAGAGATCATCTGGCTGGCCATGTCGTCCCTTGCCGTCATCGGGAAGGGTTTACGAACACCGTCCTCTCCCTTCATATAGCAGAATACCATGGCGTCGAGCAGCCCATTGTCGTCGAGGTCCTTTGCATACAGGGTCATGGGCTCGGTGGGGCTGGCTTTGTAGTTGGAGTTCAGGCCCAGGTTGCCGGCGATGTAGTCGATGTCGCCGTCGTTGTCGAAGTCGCCTGCTGCCAGGCTGTTCCACCATCCTTTGTGGGTGGCGATGCCGGTCGCGTCGCCTATATTGACGAGACCCTTGCCCGTATTCTTCAGGAAGGTGGGGGCCATCCATTCGCCCGTCAGCACGAGATCGGGCTTGCCGTCGCCGTCGAAGTCGGACCAGAGCGCGTCGGTGATCATGCCGATCTGCTGCAACGCAGGACACCATCTGTTGGTCACGTCGAAGAAGGTGCCAGAATGATTCTCCAGCAAATACGATTGCGGTGGGGTGGGGTAGGCGCCGGATATCACACGCCCTCCTACGAAAAGGTCGAGGTCGCCGTCCCCGTCGAAATCGGCGGCCCTGACGCAGCTGCCGTTGGAGAGCATCCGGGGCAGGGCGTTGTAATTGGGAGTAAACCTGCCCTGGCCGTCATTGAAATAAAGTATGTCCTGGCTGGCGGGGCTGCCGGGCGCCAGCTCATAGCTGCCGCTGACGACATAGAGGTCGAGGTCCCCGTCGTTGTCCGCATCGAAGAGCAGCACGCCCATGTCCTCGCCGGGGTGGGCTTCGCCGACCGGCATCCGGGTCGAATCGATCGTGAACTTGCCGTTGGCGTCCTGCATGAAGAACATCCCTTTTTGTCCGGCGGCGCCACCGATGTAGAAGTCTTCATAGCCGTTGCCGTCCACGTCGCCTACGGCGATGCCGGGACCGTACTGGCTCAGCTTGTGGGGCAGGGCGGGCTGGATATTATAGTCGATGACGTCTTTCTCCTGCGGCTTATAGCGAATGCCGTAGTCGGAGGCGACGTTCCTGAACAGCGGCGACCCCGCGTGATAGTCGAAAGGGGCGATGGTGCCTGCGGCATCCTTGTGATCAACTGTGATCGGCCGGTCAACGGGGACATCGGTCAGCAGCTGTGTCCTGCCGTCCGGCCAGCGGACGCGTATCGAGTCGATATGCGATACCGCGCCCAGTCCGAAATGCGCGCGATAGTCGTCGGTAGACATATAGCCGCGGGTGGGCTGGTGTTCGTAATACTGCTGGTGGCCGTGGGCATAGTAGACGCGGAGAGAGGCGCCGATGCCATCACGGTTCATTCCTTCGCCGTCAAACGCCACGCTCAGCCAGTGGCTTTTCGCCGGGTGTCCCGGCGAGTTCAGGGTATTCTCGTAGACGAATGCGACGTCGTTGATATTGTTGATCACGAGGTCGAGGTCTCCGTCATTGTCCAGGTCGGCGTAGGCGCCTCCATTGGAGAAGCTGGGATGGGTAAGGCCCCATTCAGCGCTGGTGTTCACAAATTGAAAACCTCCATTGTTCCTAAATCCATATCCTGGCAGCTTCACGATGGGAAGGGAGTCGACCATTTTAAGGTTGTAGTGCCCATATCCGCCCTGGCCGTTGTTGTAGGCGACGTAGTCGAGGTCCGTCACATCGCGGGGAAGACCGTTGGTGACCACGAGGTCGCGATAGCCGTCGTTGTCGAAGTCGGCGGCCAGCGGACACCAGCTCCAGTCCGTCTCGTAGATGCCAGCCATGAAACCTACCTCGCTGAAGACGGGGTGTCCTTCCGGCGACATGCCCCTGTTGAGCTGCAGGACGTTGCGTACATACTGGTGCGTATAGCCGAAGCGCTGGCTGTTGTAGTAGTTGTAGTATTCGTTGCCGGCGAGCATTCTCTTTTTCCGGAGGTTGTTCTCGGGTAGCATTTCCAGGGAGATGATGTCGGGGAGCCCGTCGTTATTGATATCCACGACGTCCGTGCCCATGGCGTTCCAGCCCGTGTGGTGAAAATATTCTCCCAGCCGGTCGGTGAAGCTGCCGTCGTGGTTGTTGATATAGAGCAGGTCGTTGGAGACGAAGTCGTTGCTGACATAGACGTCGGGCCAGCCGTCCCCGTTGAAATCGGAGATGCAGGCTGCGTGTCCCCATCCTTCGATCAGGATGCCCGCTTCTTTGGTGACGTTGGTGAAAGTCCCGTTGCCGTTGTTACGGTAAAGCCGGTCGTTGTCGAGCGCGCTGCCGTCTGTGAGCTTTGGCCTGAAACGGATAGGAGTCCTGGGGTCGTTGATCTGGTTGGTCACGACATAGAGGTCGAGGTCCCCGTCGTGGTCGTAGTCAAAGAAAACTCCCTGGGTGCTAAAGCCGGTGTCTGCAATCCCATATGCAACGGCGGACTCTTTAAATGTTGGAATGCCGTCCTTTCCGAGGCCCTGGTTAATGTAAAGGAGGTTGGTGCGCAGGCGTGGGTCTTTGCGGAAGGAGGTGGAGACATAGATGTCCAGCCAGCCGTCTCCATTGATGTCGATCACAGAGACGCCGGTGCACCATCTGCCTTCTCCGGTGACACCAGCCTTTTCGGTAACGTCCTCGAATTTCAGCCCGCCTTTATTGAGGTATAGCTTGCTGGATACCATATTTCCGGACAGGAAGACGTCCTGGAGGCCGTCGTGGTTGAAGTCTCCGATGCCCACTCCGCCGCCATTATAGATATTAGCCTGGTTAAGGATATTCAACGAGTCGCTCTCGAAGATCCGGTTCTCGAATTTGATGCCCGTCCGGGAGGGTGGAAGCAGCTGGAAAAGCGTTCTTGACTGCGGAAGAGCTTGCTGGAATGTAAAAAACAATGCAAAAGAGGAGAGGAGTGGACGGAATTTCATATGGCGCTGCTTCGTTAAGGTCATGCAATTTAAAAAAATAGGGAGGTGTGTAATTTTTTATAGAGAGATTGAAACAAATCGCATAGAAAATGATCGAAATTGGACAGAAATGCATTTTTATATCGGGTAAGTTGCCGGCAGAAGAATGTAAACGTTTATGATGAGGGTAATTTTTGGGCTGTGCATTTTTTTGAGGGGTATTGTGGTGTATGGGCAGGAGCCCGTTGTCAGGGCCGGTGATCCCCGGCTGATCCATGGATGTATCAAAGAAGTTACCGGTGTCATGGTGCGGGATATTTTTTCTCCCCCTGTTGCCAGCCGCATCTACGCGTACGTGACCGTAGCGGGTTACGAAGCGGCCCGTCCGGGCAATCCGTCCTATCCGAGTCTTGCAGGAAAGCTGCACGGCCTGGATGCCGTTCCGGCGCCGGCGGCGGGCAAACAATATGATTTTTCAGTAGCGGCGGCCGAGGCGATCCTGACCGTAGGTCGCGCGATGGTCATTTCGGAAGCGGCGGTGCAGGCGTACGAGGCGAAGCTGTTTACAGGGATGAAGCTGTCTAAGGACGTCTATTCGAACTCGATCGCTTATGGGAAAGAAGTGGCGGCGCATATTCTTGCCTGGGCTTCAAAGGACAGGTACAAAGAGACGCGGGCGCTGGCCAAATATGACCCCGGTAATGAGGACTGGCAGTGGAAGCCGACCCCGCCTGCCTATATGAAGGCCGTTGAGCCGCACTGGAGCGAGATGCGGACCTTTGTGATCGATTCCGCGCGGCAGTTCATCCCACATCCGCCGACGCCTTTCTCGCACGAGAAGGGCAGTCCGTTCTATGCCGACGCGATGGAAGTCTACGAAGCGGGCCTTAATCTGACCGAAGAGCAGCGGGTGATCGCCAATTTCTGGGACTGCAATCCTTTCAAGATGAACGTCAACGGTCATTTGATGTTCGCCACCAAGAAGATCTCGCCGGGCGGACACTGGATCAATATCACGGCGGTCGCCTGTGAGAAGGCGAAGGCCGGCGTGGTAAAGAGTCTGCAGGCATATGCCTGGACGTCGGTGGTGATAGCAGACGCCTTTATCAGCTGCTGGGATGAGAAGTACAGGAGCAAGGCGATAAGGCCGGAAACTTATATCAACCAGTATATCAGCCAGGACTGGATGCCTTTGCTGCAGACGCCGCCTTTTCCGGAGTATACGAGCGGGCACAGCGTGGTTTCGGCTTGTGCGGCTGTGGTGCTTGGCAAGCTGTTTGGGGATAAGTTCGGATTTACCGACTCTACGGAGGTTGAGTTTGGGCTGCCGCCGAGGTCGTTTGCCTCCTTCCGGGCGGCGGCGGAAGAGGCGGCCGTCAGCCGATTTTACGGGGGCATACATTTTAAGCCCGCCATCAGGTTTGGACTGGATGAGGGGGATAAAATCGGAGAGTTTGTGGCCCGTAGAATGCCCTAGCGCTGCTGCTCCTGCTGCCTGGAATTCATGTATTCGGTGGGTGTCATGTTGAACTGCTTCTGGAAGTTGCGCGCAAAATTGCTCTGCGAGCTGAAGCCCACCATATCCGAGATCTCATATATCCGGTGCTCGCCGGCGGCGAGCAGCTCGGCAGCCCTTTTGAGGCGGGAGATATTGATCAGCTCGATGGGCGACAGGTCGGACAGGGCCTTTATTTTCCTGTAGAGGGTGATGCGGCTCATCGTCATGATCTTCGCCAGCTTTTCCACGTCGAGGTCCGGGTCGTCTAAATTCTTCATGATCGTGTTGTGCAGTGTCGAGAGGAATTTTTCGTCGCTGCGGGTGTGCGCCATTGTCTTGATATGCACCAGCGGTGAAATGGCGAAGAATTCGCGGACCATGTTGCGGTTCTTCAACAGGCTGGATATCTGTGCGAGCAGATGCTCTTTGGAGAATGGCTTTTCGATGTAGGCGTCTGCCCCCAGCTCGAGCCCTTCTACCTTGGCCTGTATGGTGTTCTTTGCAGTCAGCAGGATGACGGGGACGTGGGAGTGATCCAGCGTGGATTTGATGGTCCTGCAGAGCTCGAATCCGTCCATTTCGGGCATCATGACGTCGCTGACTACCAGCTGTATGGCGTTGTCTTCGAGGATCTTCAGGGCTTCTTTTCCGTTGGTGGCTTTCAGGATGGTGTAGCGGCTGCTGAGGATGCGTTCGAGGAAGTCCAGTATCTCTTCTTCATCATCAACAAGCAAGATCAAGGGTGACATAAGCGTTCGTTTATAGGTTAGAATGCAGCTCCAGCACAAATTTATTCATGCCGGGCCAATTATCATCCAAAAAAAGCTGACCCTTGTGCAGCAGGACGAGCGATCGGGCAAGCGCGAGGCCGATGCCGGTGCCTTTCTGTTTGTTGGTCTCTTTGAGTCTGTAAAAAGGCTCGAATATACGTTCTTTCATCTCTGCAGGAATAAGGGGCCCGTCGTTGGCTATTTCGATAATGATATCCGCGTCTTTGGCGCTGCCGGACGAGAGGCGAACGAATATCTGGCGCTGGCCGTATTTTACCGCATTGCTGAACAGGTTGCTGAATATTTTCTTGAGCGCCTCTTCGTCGGCCATCGCATAGACGTCTGCCGGCGGATAGTCGAAGCTGAATTCGAGGTTCTTCTTTTTGGCCATCGATTGAAAAGAGAGCCAGGTCTCCTGCATTACGGCCGTGATATTGACCCGGGAGAAGTCGATGCTGAAGCCCTTTGTCTCTGTCTGCCGGAAATCGAGGATTTGATTAACCAGGGCGATCAGCCTACTGGTATTTCTGTCCATGGTCAGCACGTCCTCCTTTATTTCGGGCAGCACGTCAATTTTTTCGATGAGGTTCTCCGCCGGGCCTTTTATCAGGGTCAGCGGCGTGCGGATCTCGTGGGCGACGTTGGTGAAAAAATCGATCTTGGCCTCGTATATCTCCTTTTCTTTCTTTATTTCTGTCCGGCGGTGGTAGCTGCGGACGATGTAGCGGATGAGGAGGATGACCAGTAGCGCATAGACCAGGTAGGCCCAGGTGGTGGCCCAATACGGTGGGAGGACGACTACGGCTAGCTCTTTTACGGTGCGGCTCCAGTGTCCGCCGACGGCTGCTTTCAGTCTGAATTTATAGTGTCCGGGGGCGAGCTTGGTAAAATATACCTTTCTATTGGTGGGAAGATGGGTCCAGTCCTTGTCCAGGCCCTTCATGATATAGCTGTACTCTGTCCTGTCCGGCGAGCCATAGCTGAGCGCTGCGAAGTCGATGCTGAAGGAAGACTGGTCGTGTGGGAGTATTATCTCGTCCGTATAGAGGATCGATCGCTTCAGGATCGAGCTGTCCGGGCCGGTCTTCAGCTCTACATTGTCCACCTGGAAACCCGTGATATAGATGGACGGTTCGAAGTCGGGGTTGACAAAGTCGTTGGGCTGGAAGGTGATCATCCCGCGAACGCTGCCGAAATAGAGCTTTCCGTTCTTGTCCTTGAATCCGGAATTGTAGTTGAACTGGTCGTTGAGCAGGCCGTTGCCCCTGGTATAGACCCTTACGGCGTTGTCCGACTTGCGAATATTTACCAGTCCTTTGGAAGTGGTTACCCAGTAGTCGTTGTTGTTGTCCTGGACGACCCGGAAGACGAAATTGCTGGGCAGGCCACTGGCGGTCGTGAGCGACGAGAAGGTCTTTCTGTCAGGCCCCAGCCTGCACAGTCCCGTGCCTTCGGTGGAGAACCATATATTATGGTCGTTGTCTTCCATGATGGCATTGACGTCGCGGGAGGCAAGGCCCTTTCCCGGGGCGGCGCTTCCGTCCATATGTCCTGTGCGGCCTGTTCTGGGGTCGAGAAAGTAGACGCCGCTGCCGTGGGTCCCCATCCAGAGGACGCCTTCGTGGTCTTCCAGGATGATGGCGATGAAGGCATACGGAATGCCGGGAAGGGGAGTAAAGTCACCGGTCTGTTCGTTGTACCAGTAGGCTCCGGCCGCGGTTCCCATCGCGATCCTTCCGTAGGATGTCCGGATGAGGGTCAATACGAAATTGCTTTTGAGGTCATGGGGGCCGGGGCCCGACATATAGTGGCGGATGACCTTGCCGGTCCTTATATCCATGACGTCGAGTCCGTGCTCGAAGGTGCCGACCCATAGGCGGTTGCCATCGGCGAGCAAGCCGTGAATATTGGTATAGGCGATGTCGGTTGAGGAACCGGAGGGCAGGTAGTGCGTGATGGCGCCGGTCCAGCTGTCCAGCTTGTTCAGTCCCGCGTCCTCGGTGCCGATCCATATATTATTGTAGTCGTCCTGGCAAATCTCGCGCACGGAGCTGCCGCTGATGGACGCAACGGAATTGTCCGGATAATATTTTTCAAAGAAGGCGTGCTGTTTGGAGTAATAGTTGACTCCGCCGAAGAACGTGCCGGCCCAGACGCCGCCCTCGGAATCTTTACAAAGCGAATAGACGGCGTTGTCGGAAAGGGAGTACGGGTCGAGGAATTTCTTTTTAAGATTGATCGTCCGGCCGGACATTATGTCGAGGATGAAGATGCCCGATTCGGTGGCGATCCAGAACTCGTTGGGAGAATATTGTAGTATATCTCTTGCATAGATGGTAGACCTGCCGGGATTATAAGTCAATATGTCCTTATAGTCTCCTTTGCCGATGTCGAAGCATTTCAGTCCCTGGTCGTTGGTGGCGATGAGGAGCCTGTTGTTGCCTGCATACCGTATGCGCTGGGCTTCGCGGGAATTTGGCCTCGGGGAGTGGGAAAAGATATCGTAGGGGGTGAAGTCATTGGCGCCTTCGTTGTACCTCCAGATATGGCCGTTGTTATCGGTGAACCAGATATCGCCTTTCTCTGTCTTGCAGATGCAGTCGGCGTGGAAGTATTTCGACTCGGGAAAATGCGTCAGCTGGTGTGTGCTCAGGTTATATCTGTAGACGTTATTGTGCGAAAGGAACCAGAGATTACCCTTATCGTCGGTCTGTATATAGTTGATCTCCGCCAGTGAGTCGATCATGCGCACCATCTGCTCGCGCTCATAGTCAAATCGGAAAAGCCCGTTCTGCCCTCCTGCATAGAGGGCGCCTTTGTTATCGCAGAAAAGGCAGTAGACGAAGTCGCTGCCGATTGCGTTGTTGCCGATGAGGGAAAAAAGTTTAAAATGATAGCCGTCAAAACGGTTGAGTCCCTCTTTGGTGCCAAACCAGAGAAACCCGTTCTTGTCCTGTGTAGTGCAGTATACCGTACTGTTGGAGAGGCCGTTCTCCACCTGGAAGTGCCGGAAATAATACGGCTGTGCGTATGTCCTGAACAGGAAGACGGTGAGCAAGAGTGTTAATATGGCAGTCGTTCTATAATGTAACATTTTGAAAAGAAAATGATACGGAGTGAATCAGGCTCGTCGCACATAACTTCTACTTTCGATAAAGTATCGATAATGGATAAAATTAGTCATTTGGACTGAGATCCATGTAAACGTTTGCACCATTTCTTTAACCAACAATTAATTGCTGTATGGAAAAAAAAGGAAGGTTTTTGTTTTGCTGTTTCCTTCTTGCACTTTTTTCGATCCCCGCATTTTCACAGACAAAGCCTAAGATCACCGTCAGCGGTACGGTGAAAGACAGCACCGGAAAGGGTGTTCCCCAGGTAACGATTACGGAAACCGGTACCAATAACGGTGCTTTTACCGATGGCAACGGTAAGTTCACCATAAAGGTGGCCGGCGAGAATTCTGTACTGACTTTCAGCTATGTAGGCTATACCACGCAACAGATGGTGGTAGGCAACTCCTCAACGATGAATATCTCGCTGGTACGTAACCAGGCCGACCTCTCGGACGTGGTGGTCGTAGGTTATGGCACCAGGCGTAAGGAGTCCATTACCGCGGCGATCGCTACAGTGACTTCCAAGGATATCGAGCGGGTACACGGCGGTAGCACGGTCAGCACTTCGCTGGCGGGCAAGCTGCCGGGTGTAACGTTCCGTCAGGCTGAGGGCCGTCCGGGGGCGAGCGCCAGCATCCAGATCCGCAACTTCGGCCCTGCGCTGTATGTAATCGATGGCATTCAGCAGGACGAGGGGCAGTTCAACAACCTCTCGCCAAATGACGTGGAAAGCATCACCGTTCTGAAGGATGCTTCTGCCGCCATATACGGGGTCAGGGCGGGCAACGGCGTCGTGGTCGTGACCACCAAGAAAGGAACGGCTGGCAGGAACAATATCAACCTGGACGCCTACACCGGCTACCAGAGCTTTTTCAGGTTCCCCAAGGTGCTCAACAACACCTACGACTACCTATATTATAAGGCGGACGCGGAGATGAACACCTATGGCAGCACCAGCACCACGCAGGCGATACTGGACGAGGCAAAGAAAGGCCAGGGACAATACAGGAGCTTCGACTGGAGGAAATACGTAATGGGCAACAATGGTGCGCCGCTGAACTCGGTCAACGTCAATATCAACGGTGGCAGCGACAAGGTTCAATATTATGTGTCCGGTACGAACCTTTATCAAAATTCCGTACTGGGAAGCCAATACAATTTCAATCGTACGAATATCCAGTCCAATGTGACGGCCAAGCTGTCCAGTGGGCTGAAAGTCGGTTTTGACATCAATGGCCGCGTAGAGACCCGGCAGAACCCGGGTGTTCCGGGCGGCGACGACTATTTCCTCGCGCGTCTGGCCGTTCTGAGGAATACGCCGATGGAAAGGCCTTACGCTAATGACAATCCGCTGTACCTTAACGACCTCGGGCCGCACCTCGAGTCGAACTATGCGTTTTTAAATAATCAGCTGTCCGGCCACCTGCGCAGCGACTGGCGCGTCATCCAGACGAATTTCCATATCGACTACGACATCCCCGGTATAAAGGGTTTGTCGGTTAGGGCGCTGGGCTCTTATTATTTTGCGGACTACCTGGAGAACAACCAGGAATACACCTACAAGGCGTATACCTATATCGATAGCAACAATACCTACAAGGTGACAGGCGGCAGCACCAACCCCTGGCGCGATCGCGAGCAGATCAAGAATGTCAATACCGACATCCAGCTGCAGGCTAACTATACGAACACGTTCGGGAAGCACACGATCGGAGCTACACTGGTGGCGGAGAGGATCAACAACCACCACCTGCGCAACTGGCTGCACGCTTCTCCACAGTCCAACTACCTTCCGCTGGTGACCTTTGCGATCATGGACCGGTACGAGGACGCTGACCAGACGCAGACCCGATCGGGTTATATCGGGCGTTTTACGTACAGCTATGGCAACAAGTATTTCTTTGAAGCTTCCGCGAGACGGGATGCGTCCTACCTGTTCGCTCCGGGCTATCGGGTCGGTTATTTCCCGGGCTTCTCGGCGGGCTGGAAGGTCACGGAAGAGCCCTGGTTCAAGGCGCTGCTGAATGACAATTATACGGTATTGTCGGACCTGAAGCTGAGGGGTTCTTATGGTATACTTGGCGACGACAGGAAGCTCAACGGCACAGACCCCATCCTGCCTGATTTTACCTATCTCTCCGGCTATAACTATGGTACCGACAACGCCGGCAACCTGCTGACGCCTGCCATCCTGAATGGCAATACGGTGACGGCCAGCCGCGACAGGGGTGCTCCTTATACTACGGTCTCCTGGATGAAGGATAAGGTCACAGACGTTGGTACTGACTTTGGCTTTCTCAACGGCCGGTTGACCGGTAGCTTCGACTGGTTCTACCGCAAGCGTACGGGCATTCCTGGTGGAAAGAACGACGTCGTGGTACCGCTGGAGCTTGGCTATGGCCTGCCCTCTTATAACGTTGGATCGGACGCTCAATATGGTGAGGAGGGGTCGCTGACCTACAATACCAGGATACGCGAGCTGGGCTTTAGCATCACGGGTAATATGAGCTTTACAAAGAACAGGTGGCTCCATGATTACAACCCGACGTTCCAGAACTCGCTGGACCAGTATGTGACGTCAAGAGAGAACAGGTATACTAATAGCGGCTGGGGCCTCATCTGTATCGGTCAGTTCAAATCACAGGAGCAGATCAACAGCTATAAAGTGGATCTCGACGGACAGGGCAACAAGACCCTGTTGCCCGGCGACCTGATCTACGCGGACCTCAACGGGGATGGCAAGGTCAGTACCGATCCCAATGATAGATCGGATCAGCGCCCCATCGGATATGGCTACGGAACTCAGCCGGAGGTCAACTTTGGTCTTAGCATCGCCGCCAACTACAAAGGCTTTGATTTTCATGCCGACTTCTCGGGGGCAACAGGCTACACCTGGTATCAGAACTGGGAGCAGCGCTGGGCATTCCAGAACAACGGTAATCTGAACGCTATATTTAAGGACAGATGGCACCGGCAGAATATCTTCGACCTGAACAGTCCCTGGGTACCGGGTAAGTATCCGGCGAACAGGTACAATGTCGGGACGTCGCACAGCGACTATGCCGTACAGTCGACATTCTGGATGCACAACATTACTTCGTTCAGGGCCAGGACGATCGAGCTGGGCTATTCCTTCCCTCAGTCGATCCTGAAGCGGGCAAAAATATACAAAGCGAGGATCTATGCGAACGTGTACAACGCGTTCTCGATAGACAATCTGGCGAAGTATAACCTCGACCCCGAGACGATCGACGACAACGGGCTGCAGTTCCCGCAGAACCGGGTGATCAACATTGGTATCAATCTTTCCTTATAAATTCTTTAGGAGAAGAAAAAAATATTAGAATGAAAAAGCTATTATCGATTGCAACGATCGTGGCCGTGGTTCTTGGAATGGCGGGCTGTAAGAAGGACAGTGATTTTCTTAATGTACAGCCGACCACCTTCCTTACGACAGACCAGGTGTTTTCCGATCCCAACCTGGCGCTGACCGTGCTGGCCGACCTTTACAACAGACAGGAGGATATATCGAGTCTTGACGGCAACAGCAATGATCCGGGATGGAGGTCTTTTGCCGACTTTAGCGAAAGTTTCCCGTCGGAGAACGGCAGCTCTTATATCGTCCAGCGCACGGGATGGCCTTACAGCCAGTGGTCCATCGACTGGTCGACGGCCTATACCTATATCCGGGAGGTTAACCTCTTCCTCGAGCGGGACAGCGCCAGCACGCAGCTGGCCGATGCGGACAGGAAAAGGTTTTATGCCGAAGGACGTTTTCTCCGGGCGATGTATTATTTCGAGCTGGTCAAACGATACGGCGGCGTACCCCTGATCCTCCATTCGCTGACCCTGCCGTCGAAGGACATCACTACAATACAGTTTGCCCGCGCCAGGGAGTCCGATATTTATGATTTCGTCATCGGCGAGGCCGAGGCGATCAAGGGTGATCTGCCGGCAGATCCGGCTACCAAGTCGAGGGCAAGCCGGGCTGCTGCCGTAGCCATGGAATGCCGCGCAGCGCTGTACGCAGCGTCGATCGCCAAATACGGCGCTACTACTCCGGCGGTATCGCTGCCGGGCGGTGAGGTCGGTATTCCTGCGTCGAAGGCCAACGACTACTATACCAGGGCGCTGAATGCCGCAAAGGAGATCATCGCGGGCACTGACGGAACCTATGGCCTGTACAACAATGGGGGTAATCTTTCCGACAACTACGCCAATCTTTTCATTGACAAGGCGAGCGCAGAATCCATCTATTTTGAAGACTTCAAGACGGGTGGTAAGGTGCACTCATTCACGACGAACGACCAGCCTTATTCGCTGTCGGATGAGGGTGGCGACGCCGGCCGTCTGGACCCTTCGCTCAATCTCGTAGAACAATATGAAAAACTGGACAATACATTCGCTCCTCTTGCAACGGTAGATGGAACCAATAATCCCATCTATTACACCAATCTGCAGGACATCTTCGCGGGAAGGGACGCCCGTCTCGCCGGCACGGTGCTGCTGCCGGACGGCCTCTACAAAGGCAAGAAGGTAGACATTTGGGCGGGTTATGTGCTGGGCGACGGCTCGATCGTCACGAGTGACGAGGCCGGCCATACCAAGGCTTTGCCGGGCACCACGACTCCCGTACAGGTCGTGGGTACAGATGGGCCGGTCAACGGGCTCGAGCTGAGGACGCAGTCGGGTTTTTATATCCGCAAGTACATCGATCCCGCCGTCGGCTCGGGCAGAAGAGGCCAGGGCAGCACGGTGGCGTTTATCCGCTATCGCTATGCTGAAGTGCTGCTGAACGCCGCGGAAGCGTCTTTCGAGCTGGGTCATCCTGACGATGCTGCAACTTATATGAACCAGGTGCGTGCACGCGCCGGACTGACCACGCCGCTGGCAGCATCGGATATCACGTTCGACCGTATCGTTCACGAGCGCAGGATCGAACTGGCCTTCGAAGGTCATATCCTGTTCGATATGAAACGCTGGAGACTGGCCCACAAGGTATGGGACGGTACGCCGACGAGCGTGACGGACATCAAGACGAACTTAGGCGTCGCCGGAACGCATAGTACGCAGCCCTGGGGACTCTGGCCCTACAAGGTCTACAATCCCGGCGATCCTACCACCAACGGCAAGTGGATCTTCAGGGAGACGAGACCTGCGCTGGCTACGGGGTACAACAAGTTCCTGTTCGGTAACTACTATTCTCAAATTTCAAATGACGCGATTGCCGCCAATCCCAAGCTGATCCGGCAGCCCAATCAATAAAAAAATCGACACATGAAACCTTCAATATATCTTTTTGGTGTTTTGGCCCTTGCCGCGGTCGCGGGCTGCAAGAAAGACAACTATCCGGCTCCCGGCGACATGCTGACCGGGCACCTCTTGTACAAGACGGACACGATACAGGTAGAAAGGAACCAGGTGCCGTTTCAAATTTATCAATACGGTTTTGGAAAGGTAGGGCCGGTCAGCTCGACCTTTTCGCAGGACGGTACTCTTTCCGCGGTATTGTTCGACGGAACCTACAAGATCATCGTTCCCAACGGCCAGGGACCTTTTATGTGGAAGCAGACGGCCGGGGGAAACCCGGATACGGTGAACGTCACCCTTAAAGGAAATCAGAACATTGATCTGCAGGTAACGCCCTATTACATGATACGGAATGCGAATATCACGATCAGCGGTAGTACTGCGTCCGCGACCTGTAAGCTGGAGAAGATCATCACAGACGCCAATGCAAAGGACGTCGAAAGGGTAAGCCTCTATATTAACAAAGACCAGTTCGTGTCGGGTGGAGACAATATCGCCAAAAAGGACCTGGCCGCCGCCGATATAACGGATATGAATAATATTTCGCTGAGCGTGGCCGTCCCTACGATGACCCCGACGCAGAATTACGTTTACGCACGTATCGGGCTCAAGATCGCGGGGCTGGAGGATATGATCTTTTCGCCACTGCAGAAGATATCTTTTTAAAACTGGCAGTTCGTTTTGGTATATTTGATAGTGGGGCGGGATTCCCCGCCCCTTTTTATTAAAAATTTAGGTGTGAAGAAATTAGGCATCCTTCTTTTGTCTTTTTGTTTTTTAGTGGCTTCGCGAGCGCAGGTAAAGAACCGGGCGCCTTTGCTGGAAGGTAAATTCATCAAGCTGCCCGTCACGGCGTTCAGGCCTGGTGGCTGGTTGCGCAGGCAGCTGGAGCTGCAGCGCGAAGGACTTACAGGGCATCTGGGTGAGATCAGCATCTGGCTCGCAAAAAAAGACAATGCCTGGCTGGCGAAGGACGGCAAAGGAAAATACGGATGGGAGGAGCTGCCTTACTGGCTGAAGGGATATGCGAACATCGGCTATATGCTCCGTGACTCCGCGATGATCAGGGAGTCGTTGTTCTGGATCAATACCATACTGAAGGATCAACGGGCGGACGGAGATTTTGGCCCGGCGGTGGAGCGAAATGGTAACCGTGACCTGTGGACGAATATGCCGATGCTATGGTGTCTGCAGTCCTACTATGAATATTCGCATGATCCGCGCGTCTTGAGATTCATGAGCAGGTATTTCAAATGGGAGCTGTCGATACCGGACGAACACTTCCTCGAGGACTACTGGGAGAAGAGCAGGGGAGGGGATAATATGCTTAGCGTCTATTGGCTGTACAACCGGACCGGGGAGCCCTGGCTGCTGGACCTCGCCACGAAGATCGACAGGAATACGGCGGACTGGCGTCAGCAGAATAATTTGCCCAACTGGCATAACGTGAATGTCGCACAGTGTTTCCGGGAGCCGGCGACCTACTATTTACAAAGCCATAAGAAAGCCGACCTGGACGCGACCTATAACGATTTTGCGTTGATCAGGACCCTCTACGGGCAGGTGCCGGGCGGTATGTTCGGTGCGGACGAGAACGCGAGGAAGGGATATGATGACCCACGGCAGGCGGTAGAGACCTGCGGCATGGTCGAACAGATGACCTCGGACGAATTCCTGCTGCAGATGACCGGCGACGTAAAGTGGGCGGAGAACTGCGAGGACGTCGCCTTCAATACTTTCCCGGCGGCATTCATGCCGGACTACAGGAGTCTCCGCTATCTCACGGCTCCGAATATGGTCGTCAGCGACAGCCGGAATCACGCGCCCGGTATTGCCAACGAGGGACCTTTCCTGATGATGAACCCGTTCAGCAGCCGTTGCTGCCAGCACAACCATGCGGCCGGATGGGTATATTATGCGGAGAACGCCTGGATGGCGACGCCGGACGATGGACTGGCCGCGCAGCTGTATGTGGAGGGGGTAGTGACTGCAAAGGTCTCCGCAGGACAGACGGTGTCTATAGAAGAGAAGACCCACTATCCTTTTGACGAGAATATTGAATTTACGATAAAGACGAAGGGCACTTCTACGAATTTTCCGCTGTATCTGCGTATTCCCGCGTGGTGTAATGGTGCAAGAGTGGAAGTGAACGGCAAGGAGGTGCAAATGGCTGAAAAGGAAGGATATTTAAAGACCGCGCGTACATGGTACAACGGAGACCGGGTCCGGCTCGTGCTGCCGATGTCGCTGAAGCTGACCACCTGGGAAAAAAATAAGAACAGCGTCAGCGTCAATTACGGGCCGTTGGGGTTTAGCTTAAAGATAGAGGAGACCGCGCAGCGGAAGGACAGCAGGACTACCGCCCAGGGTGACGCGGGATGGCAGGCGACGGCGGACGCGGGCAAGTGGCCGGCGTACGAGATACTGCCTGCTTCGGATTGGAATTATGGTTTGGAACTGGATTCTTCGTCGTTCGAGGTGGAAAGGAGGGCGTGGCCGGCCGATAATAATCCTTTCACCAATGCGGCCGCGCCGATTATTTTGAAAGCGAAGGGAAGGAAGATCGATTCGTGGACAATAGACCAATATGGACTCTGTGGATTGTTGCCTCAGAGCCCGGTCGCTACGAGCGAGCCGCTGAAAGAGCTGACGCTGGTGCCGATGGGTGGGGCGAGGTTGAGGATATCGTCGTTCCCCGTGGTGGGAGGCGCGACTACGTTTACCAACCCATTGCTGCCCTCGGGGCCCGATCCGTACAGCTGTTATAAAGACGGGTATTACTACTATACGCATACGATGGGAAACCGCCTGGACCTTTGGAAGACGAAGGATATTACGGACCTGCGGCACGCCGAACACAAGACCATCTATACGCCTCCTGCCGGGACGGAATGGTCGCGTGATCTGTGGGCGCCCGAGGTCATGTTCCTGGACGGGAAATGGTATGCCTATTATGCCGCGGATGGCGGCAACAACAAGGGTCACCGGCTATATGTTCTGGAGAACGACTCTCCCGATCCGATGACCGGCGAGTGGGTATTCAAAGGTAAGATAACCGATGCCACCGACAAGTGGGCCATAGACGGGGACGTCTTCCGGTACAAGGACCGGCTGTATATGGTCTGGTCGGGATGGGAAGGCGACGAGAATGGAGAGCAGGACATTTATATCGCAAGGATGAAGGACCCGCTGACCATCGAGAGCCAGCGCGTGAAGATCGGAAGTCCCGAGTATGGCTGGGAGATGATCGGGGATATCAAAAACCCGAAGAACGATCCGCCTCATATCAATGTCAATGAAGGGCCGCAGGGGCTGGTACATGGCGACGACCTTTTCGTCATCTATTCCGCCAGCGCCTGCTGGACGGATAATTATGCGCTGGGAATGCTGCGCTATACGGGTAAGGGAGATATTCTCGACCCCAAAGCCTGGAAGAAATCCGACAGTGCAGTGTTCAGGCAATCGCCGGCCAACGGCATCTACGCAACGGGCCATAATTCCTTTTTCCTGTCCCCTGACGGGAAGGAGAACTGGATACTTTATCACGCGAACAGCAAGCCCGGTCAGGGTTGTGGGAATACGCGGGCGCCCAGGGCGCAGCGATTCACCTGGAATGAGAACGGCGAGCCGGTATTTGGCGAGCCTGTGAAGGATAATATTCCAATAACAAAATACAAATGACTCGGATGAAAAAAACAAGCATTCTGGCGGCCGCGATAGGATTGGCCTTTGCGGCGAAGGCCCAGGAGTTCCGTGCCCCGGCTTATCCTCTTATTATGCATGATCCTTATTTCAGCATCTGGTCGACTACCGACCGGCTCACGGCCTCGCCTACCAAACATTGGACCGGTACTGACCAGCCGCTGCTGGGTATCGTGAAGGTGGACGGGCTGTTCTATCGGTTTTTGGGAGCGGAGAACGTAGGTTATCGGACGGTGCTGCCGGCGGCAGACGAGAAGACCTATGAAATGGCTTATACGGAGTCGGCCCCGGCGGCGGGATGGAATGAGCTGAGCTTTAACGACGGCGACTGGAAAAGGGGCAAGGCTCCTTTCAGCGACAATGAAAGCGCGGCCGGTACGGTTTGGAGATCGAAGGAGCTTTGGGCGCGCAGGACCATCACGATCACGGGCAGCAGGTCGCAGCCTCTATTCCTGAAGCTGCAGCACGACGACAATGTAGAGGTCTATCTCAACGGGACGCAAATTTACCAGCACAAGGGGTGGACAGGCAAGTATGTCTATATTCCGATGGAGAAGACCGCATTGAAGACCGGCAGCAATGTGCTGGCCATTCATATCGCGAATACTGCCGGCGGGGCCTGGCTCGACGCAGGCATTGTAGAAAAGGAAGTTGCGCCCGCCGCGGGTGCGGTGCAGGAAGCCGATCAGAGATCGGTGACCGTCGAGGCTACACAGACAAAGTATGCGTTCTCCTGTGGAAAGGTGGACCTTTCGCTGACCTTTACGTCGCCATTGCTGCCGAACGACCTGGATCAGCTGTCGAGACCGGTTTCCTATGTCGCCACGAGCGTCCGGGCCAACGACGGCAAGTCGCATGCCGTACAGGTATATTTTGGCGCGTCCACGGATATAGCGGTCAATACTCCGGCGCAGCCTGTAAAGGCGGATAAATATGCTGTCGAAGGACTCTCGATCCTCAAGGCCGGTACTGTCGACCAGCCGGTGTTGAAGAAGAAAGGAGATGATCTAAGGATCGACTGGGGCTATATGTATGTGGCAGCTGCTGGTAAGAATATCGTTCAGTCGATCACGAAGGACGTGTCGGCTGCCAGCCTTTTTGCGGGTACGGCCGCCGGTGCCTCGACGGAAGGCAGGCATCTCTGGCTGAATACCGTCGCCAGCCTGGGATCAGTCAACGGCACTGCGAAAGAGCAGGTATTCCTTGTCGGATACGACGATATCTATGCTATACAATATTTTCACCAGGACCTCCGCGCCTGGTGGAGGGATAAGCCGGGAGCCAGCATCGAGAAAGAGCTGTCGGCTGCCTCGTCTACCTATGCAGATGTGATGAAGAAATGCGCGGCCTTTAACCAGCAGGTGCACTCCGACGCGGTAAAGGCGGGAGGCGAGAAATATGCGCAGCTTTGCGAGCTGGCCTATCGCCAGAGTGTGGCGGCGCACAAATTATTGAAGAGTCCCCAGGGCGAGATACTTTTTCTTTCCAAGGAGAACTTTTCCAATGGCTCGATCAATACGGTCGACGTCACCTATCCATCAGCGCCCTTGTTCCTTGCTTATAATCCGGACTTGCTGAAGGGGATGCTTAACGGCATCTTCTTCTTCAGCGAGAGCGGAAAATGGACCAAGCCCTATTCCGCGCATGACGTGGGGACCTATCCCCTGGCCAACGGCCAGACCTATGGCGAGGATATGCCCGTCGAGGAATCCGGCAATATGGTCATTCTCACCGCGGCTATCGGAAAGGCGGAAGGCAACGCGGACTACGCAAAAAAACACTGGAAGACGTTGAGCGTCTGGGCCGGATACCTGGCAAAGGAGGGCTTTGACCCGGCTAATCAGCTGTGTACCGACGATTTTGCCGGCCATCTGGCGCGGAACGCCAATCTCTCTATCAAGGCCATCGTCGCGCTGGGTGGATATGCTCAACTGGCGGCTCAGCTGGGTGAAAAAGACACGGCGGAGAAGTATCATGCCATGGCGAAAGAAATGGCCACCAAATGGATGGGTATGGCGGATGACGGCGACCACTATTCGCTGACCTTTGGCGGTAAAGGCACCTGGAGCCAGAAATACAATATGGTTTGGGATAAGCTGCTTGGTATGGGACTGTTTCCCCAGTCGGTATATGACAAAGAGGTCGCGTACTACCTGAAGAAGCAGAACAAATACGGTCTGCCGCTCGACAGCCGTAAAGGCTACACCAAGTCGGACTGGATCATGTGGACAGCGACCCTGGCCGGCAATAAGCACGACTTCGAAGCGCTTACCGACCCGGTCTATAAGTATGCCAATGAGACTCCGACGCGTGTTCCGCTGAGTGACTGGCACCAGACAGAGGACGCGAGGCAGGTAGGTTTCCAGGCCCGCAGCGTGGTCGGAGGTTATTTCATAAAAGTATTAGAGGACAAGCTAAAAAGATAGTGTATGAAAAAAGTTATGATCTTAGGCGTACTCGTGATGCTCGTTATAGGAAACTCGTTTGGTCAGGGAAAAGTCTGGTCTGCGGAGAAGGCCAATGCCTGGTATAGCCAGCACAAATGGCTGACGGGCGCGAACTATATTCCCGCCAATGCGATCAATCAGCTGGAGATGTGGCAGGCCGGGACCTTTGACCCCGCGACCATCGACAAAGAGCTGGGCTGGGCAGAGGGCATCGGGTTCAATACCATGCGCGTGTTCCTGCACTCGCTGGCCTGGAGGCAGGACCCGGACGGCTTTAAGAAGCGTATGGATAAATTCTTGTCTATCGCCGACAAGCACCATATCCAGCCTTTGTTCGTCTTCTTCGACGACTGCTGGAACAAAGAGCCCAAAGCAGGAGTGCAGCCGACTCCAAAGCCCGGCGTACACAACTCCGGCTGGATGCAGGACCCCGGTCAGCCCGCTTCCACGGACCCGGCGAATTTCCCCGGGCTGGAAAAATACGTCAAGGACGTGCTCACGGCGTTTGCGCATGACCGACGGATACTGCTGTGGGACCTGTACAACGAGCCGGGCAACAGCGGGAAGAAGGATTCGTCCCTGGCGTTGCTCACGAAAGTCTTTGAATGGGCGAGGGCGGTGAATCCCGACCAGCCCGTGAGCGCGGGGCTTTGGGACTGGTCGCTGGAGAAGCTGAATGCCTTCCAGCTGAACAATTCGGACGTGATCACCTATCATGACTATGAAGAGCTGCCGATGCACCGCAGGGTGGTCGAGCTCCTCAAGGCCAACGGCAAGCCGCTGATCTGTACGGAATATATGGCCCGCACGCGGAACAGCCGCTTTTCGACGATACTTCCCATGCTGAAAAAGGAGAATGTGGCGGCTATCAACTGGGGATTTGTCGACGGGAAGACCAATACCATCTATGCATGGGATACCCCTTTGCCTGACGGAAGTCAGCCTGTCGAATGGTTCCATGATATCTTCCACAAGGATGGAACCCCTTACCGGCAGGATGAGGTGAACCTGATAAAAAAGTTAAACGGGGTGAACTAACCCATGAGCGGCCATATCGCCAAGGTAACTATTCTAGACATTGCGCGGGAGCTGAATATAACTGCGGCGACGGTTTCACGCGCATTGAATGATCACCCCGGTATACGCGAGTCCACCAAGAAGGCGGTGCGGGAGACCGCGACCCGGCTTAACTACAAGCACAACAAGATAGCTTCTTCATTGCGGCTTGGCAGATCCAGCATTATCGGGGTGATCATCCCGTCGGCGGAGATCAATTTCTTCGGCTCTGTCGTTCACGGCATCGAGAAGGTTGCAGCCGAGAACAACTATACCGTGCTGATCTACCAGTCGAATGAGCTCTACGAGCACGAGAAGAAGGGTGTTCAAACCTTTCTGCAGTCGAGGGTAGATGGGGTGCTGGCGTCAATCAGCAAGGAAACGATCAACCTCGACCACTACTCGGAGATCCGCAACAGGGGGATACCGCTTGTCCTCTTTGACCGGACTGACCCCCGGCTGGGGGTAGCCTCGGTAGAGGTCGATGACTTTGCCGGCGCTTTTCAGGCGACGAGCCATTTGATCGATGAGGGGTGCCGCCGTGTTGCGCATATTGCGGGACAGCAGCACGTAAATATTTTCAATCTCCGGCTGAAAGGCTATGTAGAGGCCCTCAACGTTCATAATATCCCCCTCAATGACGACCTTATCGTCCACGGCAAGGTCAGCATCGATTCAGGCCGGGAGTGCATGAGCCAGCTGCTGTCGAGGCCGGTGGTGCCCGACGCGGTCTTCGCCGTGGAGGATTTTACTGCGCTCGGCGCGATACAGGCGATCAAGGCTGCGGGACTCCGGATCCCGGAGGATATCGCGATCATCGGTTTTGCCAATGAGGCCTTCGGCGAGTATATCACGCCGTCGCTGTCGACGGTCAATCAGCAGACGGTCGCCATGGGCGAGGAGGCAGCGAGGCTGCTTTTCGAGGGGCTGCGGGGCGGGGTGCAGCCGCGGCGGCTCGTGCTAAAGCCGCAGGTGATTTGTCGGGGGTCGAGCAGGAGGACCTAGGCTGCGGACATGCTTAAAACAAATTCTGCCCCCGCGCTAATTCCAGCCTTATAGGTCACCCTGCATCCGATGGCTTTTGCAAGGTCCCTGATAATGTGAAGACCCAGGCCTGTCCTTGCGCCGCTGGGGGCGGATTCATCGTATAAAGCCCTCAGCTGTTCGTCACTGGCGCCGGGGCCGTTGTCTGAAATGGAGAAGAACAGTTGGCCCGCTTCGCGCCAGGCTTTCCATTCGATGAGTCCATCGGTCTTCTGCCTCAGCGCCCTCATGGCATTCGCCGTCAGATTATACATGATCGTCTGCAGGTAGTCCGCGTCGGTTCGGAGGTCCAGATCGTCCGGAGCGGAACAGCTGATAGCGACGTGTCCTGTATCCGAAAAATTTTTGCGCAGCCAGGTGAAAAGCTGGCTTACCTGTACCACGGTGATCGCGGGTTTGAACTGTTCCATCTGGCTCTTGCTCCAGAGCAGCATATTCTCCATGGTCTCGAGCAGACCCTGAACCGAAGCTCCGATCTTGTCTTCATGGGCTTCCTTTTCGTCCTTCGTCAAGGCGTGCGGGTCGATCTTCTGGAGGGTGAGAAAATTGACCAAGTTGGCGATAGGACCGCGCAGATCGTGGCTGAGGATCCCGAAGAATTTCATCTTCAGTTGATTGGCATCATCCAGCTGCCTGTTCAATTCGCTGAGCTCTTTATTCTTCTGCTTTCGGATGGCACTGACCCGAAAGAAAAGCAAGCCGATGGCGCTGACCAGCAAAAGACCGCCTACCAGCAGGTAAACATTCTTTTTTTGTTCGGCAACCTGTCGTCGTTGGTTCTCGATCTCCCGGTTCTTCTTGTCCATTTCATTCCGGCTCTCGAGAGCGGCTATCTTATTCTTATTCTCCTGGGAGAAAATGGAGTCATTGATCGCATGGTACAGGATATTATCCTCATAGGCTTCCTTGTAATGACGCTTCGCCGCCTGTACTCCGGCCATCAGTTGAAGCCCATCCGCAAATTCAGCCCTGTCGCTGGTCTCCTGGCTCTTTTCGAGCAGCTTGTTCAGATATCGTTCCGCATAGTCGAGGAACTGGATTTTCGTGGGATCTGATCTGTACCCTTCAAAATAGGCCTGACCGAGGTCATGCCAGTTGATGCGTGACTCAAAGGACGCCGGACTGAGGCTGTCGAAGATGTGCCGGGCATCCAGCAGAAGACGGATCTTGTCACCGGGCATTTTTTGGAGCATCGCCAGATCGGATATCACAAATGCCTCGTATAAGACAAAGTTGTTGCGCTTGCATGTCTCGATCGCCTGACGATAGTTGATCTCAGCCGCAGCGGTATCTCCTGCACCCGACTCTGCCAGAGCCAAAATGTAATATCCTTTATACAGGTGATAGGGCGCATGGGCGATCTCCGCCTCCTTGCAGGTCTGAATGGCAAGGCTTTCCGCCTTTTTATAGTCCCGCTGATTGCAGGCCGCTGCAGACAGATCCGTACCCAGCATGGCGAGCCGCTGATGGTCATTGATCTCTTTGGCAATGTCCCAGGCCTTATAGAAGAACTCGGATGAACGTACGAAATCCGACTGGTAGTCATAGACCAGGCCTATATTCGTATAACAGTCTATGATCAGCGGTTTGGCATTCATTTTCCGGGCCATCTCAAGGCTTTCCTCTCCATATTTCATAGCAAGCGCGTAATTCCCCGTGTCCGTCAGCTTTTCGACCATTTTCAGGTTTAGAGCAATCAGATCCGGCTTCCGGCCGAGGGATCGCGCCAGCGCTATTCCCTTCCTGCAGTAAATAAAAAAACTGTCTTGCCTGATAGAATAAAATGCATTGCATAGTCCTTTAACGGCTTGAAGTCTTTCGCCGTCTTGCTTTGCATTGGCTTCCACCTTCAATAGGGAATCGACTGGACCCCTGGTGTGCTGGGGAAAAATACGGGTCGAAATGAGCAGCAGCGTAAAAAAGGGTAATAGGCGTATCATACGGTTAGTTGATGATGAAAAGAGAGAGAGCTGCTTAGCGACCGAGCTCATTCAGGGAGTCCTTATAGGTTCTTCCCACCGGCAGCATTGTGCCCTGTACCTGCACTTCATCTGCGCCGATACGGGTGATATAGTGCTTCTGTACGGCAAAGCTGCGGTGGATCCGTACAAACCGGCAGAAGCTCTCCTCTTTCAGGAGGCTGCTGATAGGCGTCAGCACGGTATATTTCTTCGTCAGCGTGATGATGCCGGTGTAGTTGTTCAGCGCTTCCAGGTAGAGCACGTCCTCCATCCGGAGCTTGATGCGCTGGTGTCCTTCCTTGATAAAGAGTACATTGCCACCGAGCGCATGACTGAACTGCTCGCTCCGCCGCCGCAGCTGCATGTACTCTTCCACGCGGCTCATGGTACGCGCAAAACGGTCAGCTGAAAAGGGCTTCAGGAGGAAATCCAGGGCCGCCAGGTCGAAGGCCTCCAGCGCATAGTCGGGAAAGGCTGTTATGAAAATGCAGGCGGGGATATCCATCAGCTGCTCCCGCAGCCTGATCCCATTCATGCCCGGCATGTCAATGTCCAGGAACAATACATCAGGCTGCCGCTCAGCCGCGGCCGCCAGGGCAGTTCCTGCCGCCGGGAAGTCGCCGATGCATTCCATAAAAGGATACTGGCGCAAAAATGCCAGCACGGTGAGGCAATCGATGCGATCATCATCCACCACCATGCAACGGACTTTGTCCAACATAACAGTGCTTCTTTTTTGGGGGTTTAAGGACAATATAATGATAAAAACCCATATTTCATTGCCGGAGGAGGCGGCTGAGGTGATTCACCAATTTATATTGTCGTTTGCCCATTTACACTTTTCACAGGATCTCTGTTGGAGTAGGTTTGTTCCGGCAAATACAAAACCAGCCAGAAATGAAAACATCCCGACAGCTACTGCAACTGCTCCTGCTCTTTCTATTGGCAGGCTGTGGTAAAACCAACCCCCCGCCGCCACCTCCGCCACCGCCGCCTCCGCCCGGTATCACCGCCATTTCTCCTACTACGGGAAGCGTGGGTACCTCCGTTACGATAACGGGTGTCAATTTCAGCACTACCGCCTCGGACAATACGGTTAAATTCAACGGAACATCCGCCAGTGTCACCAGTGCCAGCGCCAGCTCGCTCGTTGTCGTTGCTCCCGCCGGCGGCACCACCGGAGCCATAACCGTCAGCACCGCGGCAGGCACCGCAACCGGCCCAACCTTCACCTATACCGCCGCGCCGGTCACGGCGGCGGACGTCTACATTGTAGGAACGTCTATTACCGGGCTTTCCTGGTGGAAGAATGGTGTGAAGACCGATCTTCCTACCGAATGCGTCGCAGTAAGAGGCATATTCGTTGCCGGTTCCGATGTCTACGTTGCCGGAGCGGACAATAATAATGTCCCCAAATATTGGAAGAACGGCATTGGGGTCAGCCTGCCCATGACCGTCGGCAACAACGGGGGCATAGCCAGCTCGGTCTATGTCTCCGGCACGGATGTGTACGTCGCCGGCTGGGACATGAACAACGGCTCCTATGCCGTTCCCAAATGCTGGAAGAACGGAGTCGCGCTTCCCATGACCTTCAGCGTGATCGGCTATGCGCACTCCGTATTTGTAGACGGCAGCGATGTCTATGTAGCGGGTGCCCAGAGTCCGGCCACCGGTAATTCCTACGCCACGCTTTGGAAGAATGGATCTCCGACCGCCCTGACAGACGGGTCGAACGTGGCTGAAGCCACCGGCGTAGTCGTTGTGGGCGGCGCATCTTATGTATCTGCCGCCAATCAGGGGACGCCCCAGGTCTACTGGAAGAATGGGACTGCCGTGCCCTTGTCCACTCCCGGCACATTCGGCTGCTCCCAGTATGGCATCTTTATCTCTCCGGCCGGTGACGTATACCTGGCCGGCATCTACCAGGGTCTGGCCAAATACTGGAAGAATGGGACCATGGTCGACCTGACCACTACCACGGCCGGCAACGGCGTCTCCGAATCGGCCATCTCCATCACGGGCAGCGGCACCGATATCTATATCGCCGGCAACGCCTGGGGCCAGGGAGTAGGCTACTGGAAGAACGGTGTATTCACATCGATCAGCGGAGCCAGCCAGGTCAACGGCATTTTTGTCAAATAACAAACACCGATCATGAAAAAGATAGTTCACCTGATCATCCTCACAATCACCCTTACCCAGTCAGCCAATGCACAGAATGTAGGCATCGGCACCACCGCCCCCTTCGATAGGCTGACGGTCCAGACCGGCAGCTTCAACTATGGCGTCTCCCACACCGATGGAGATATCATAGTCGGAACCTTTGTCGGTAGCGGCTATGGCTGGCTGGGGACAAGAAGCTTTCACCCGCTGGCCTTCTATACTGGTGGGGGCTCACCTCAGATGACCATCCAGACCAACGGCAACGTGGGTATCGGCAATGTAGCCGCCGTCAACAGGCTGCAGATAGGTAGCACTCCGGCCTTCAGCGGTAACGACCTGGCTATCGGCAACGGCGCCCAGGGGATGTCCTTCTTCCAGTCGACGGGGGCCTCTACCTGGTACTCCAACGTCAACTTCGCGCTTATGCCCAATGGCAGCGCCGGCGACGTCGGCATAGGAACCCAGTCCCCTGTCAACAGGCTGCAGATCGGCAGTGTAGGCGCTTCCGGTTTTACCGGCAACCATATCGCTTTCGGCAACGGTACCCAGGCTTCCGGGATCGCCCAGACCGCCACCGCCGCACAATGGTATTCCACTACCAGTATCGTGCTGATGCCGAACGGCAATGGTCATGGCCGCGTGGGGATCAATACAGCGACCCCCGCCTATCCCCTGGACGTGGAAGATTTTGTTCAGCCTGGTACGACAGGCTATTCGTATTTCAAATCCGACCTTACAGGGAGCAATCCTAAAGTGAGTACCGGCTATTGCGTTCCCTGTATCCCCAACGTGTCGATCTACGCGGCACAGAATGTCTTTGCCCAGGAGTTCGACGCCTATTCCGACGCCCGTATAAAAGATATCGTCGGCGTCAGCAATTCTGCAAAGGATTATGAGAAACTAAATTCGATAAAGGTCATGGATTACACCTTGAAAGACAAAGTGACGAACGGGAACAAGCCCTTTAAAAAAGTCATAGCCCAGCAGGTGGAGACAGTCTACCCGCAGGTGGTATCAAAACACGTGGATTTTATCCCCAATGTATACCAGGAAGCCGCCACCATCACAAGGACCGATAAAGGCTTGCTCCTGCAATTCGACAGCCCGCACCATATCAGCAAGCAGGCAACCAAACTAAAAATACTGGTTAAAGGTGATAGTAGAATGAACGGGTACGATATCCTATCCATTCCATCAGACAACGAAGTGCTGATCGATGCCCCCGAATTGAACGCCAAAAAGGTTTTTGCTTATGGTGAGCAGGTGGACGATTTCCGAACGGTGGATTATGAGGGCCTAACCACGCTGAATATTTCCGCCACACAGGAATTGAGTAAAATAGTGCGGCGGCAGCAGGCAGCGATCCGCGACCAGAACAAAAAGATAGCTGCTCTAAGCAAAAAGCTCGAAGGACTGATAAAGGCCCATCAAAAGTTAAACTAAGCGCCATGCACCCAGGATATAGATGGCTACTACTATTACTGACCATCCCCGTCTTCGCGCGCAGCCAGTTCTACGTACAGAACGGCGCCTCGATAACCATGACCGGTAATGCCACCATCGCCCTGCAGGACATCGACCTGGTCGTTGATGGCAGCATCAGTCAGCAGTCCGGTGACGGCATCTGGACCTTTATCGGCGTGGGCGACAATTTCATATCCGGCAGCAGCAGCCCTCTTTTCGACCAGCTGCAAATCGCAAAAACGGGTTCCGCCAGGATCATCCTCCTCCAGAATATCAATTTCGTCGGCGGCATCTGGTTTGGTTCCGGGATGATAGACCTGAGAACCAAACATATCCTCCTCCAGCCCGGCGCGACGCTCAACAATGAGAGCGAAACCAGTCATATGATCGGCGCCAACGACGGATATATAGAAACTACCGCTATCCTGAACGCCCCTGTTGCCGTTAATCCCGGTAACTTAGGCGCCGTGATCAGCTCAGGCCAGAACCTCGGAGCAACGGTCGTCCGGCGCGGTCATAGCTCGCAAACAAATTCTATCCTCCGGTACTATGATATCCTGCCTGCCAACGACATTGCGATAGACGCCACCCTGCGAATAAATTACCTCGACGCCGAGCTCAACGGCCTCGATGAGAACGCTCTTGTGCTTTGGAAAAGTACTGATTCGATACGCTGGACCAATATAGGCTACACCAGCAGGGACGCCACGGCCAACTATGTTGAAGCCTCGGGCATTTCCGACCTCTCGCGATGGACATTGTCTACCCTGATCAACCCCCTGCCGGTCAGGATCATCTCCTTCAGGGTCGAATGCTTCGACGGATCTGCGCGTATAGCCTGGACGACGGCGCAGGAGCAGAACAGCAGCCGCTTCGACGTGCAAGCCAGCAGCGACGGCATTCAATGGCAGACCATCGGGCATCTTGCGGCCGCGGGCAACAGCACCGGGGAAAAAGCCTACTCTTACACGGACGGCAATCCAGCGAACGGCACGACGTTCTACCGCGTCGTGGAGCTCGACATCGATGGATCGGCAACCTACAGCGCCACCGCCTCCGCCAGCTGCGGTATCGCCGGCAACGATGCCACCGTCATCCCCAACCCGGTCAGGGATATCTGCCGGATAATGCTGAATGCCCCTGGAGCATCGCAGATGAAAATAGAAGTATACAACGCCGCCGGCGCAAGGATACATACGCAGATCGTCACCGTGAACGCGGGCAACAACAGCATCGGCGTCGATATGAAACCATTGTCCCCCGGACTCTATTTTCTGCACCTTCAATGGGACAACGGACAACGAACAAAGATCATTAAGATCGTAAAGGAATAGTGCTGTCCAGATCACCCCCCTGGAATGTCCATAGAGGACCCGGAAAAATTGCCGTTTAAGCAGGAGCTTTGTTATATAAAATATCAAAGCTATGGCAGAGATCATCCATAAGCTGGTTATAAAGACCAGTCCCGAAAAAGTTTACGAGGCAATTACCACACAGCGCGGTCTGGAATCCTGGTGGTGCAGGAATACGGTTGCCAGACCGGAAGTTGGATTCACTAATGTATTCACGTTCGGAAAGGACGTCAGCGAATTTGAGGTGTCCAGGCTCTCTCCCGGTAAAAATGTCGAATGGAAGGGCATTAGGTCTGTCGACGAATGGGTCGGCACGACGATCTCTTTCGATCTGGCGGAAAAGAACGGAAATACCGTTCTACGGTTTACCCACGGCGACTGGAGGGAGGTGACCGACCTCTATGCAGAGTGCAACTATCACTGGGCGCTGTTTATGAAGAGCCTGAAGACACATTGTGAGATCGGGATAGGTACCCCTTCATGATACAATAACTTAAAAACAATAATTATGATCCGGGAAGAAAAAAAGACCCTGACGACACAGGAAGTAGCCGATCGTTTCCATGAGCTGGCTCAACAGGAAAAATGGTTTGAGATACAGGACGAACTTTTTGCCGCCAACGTCAGAAGCGTGGAGCCCGAACATTCCAGGTACCTCGGTTATGCCGAAGGCAAGGTGCCCGTCTATAACAAGGGTATGGAGTTCGTCAAACGCATTCAGGGCGTACATGAAATGTATACCTCTGCGCCTATTGTCAGCGGGAATCATTTTGTGGTAGGAAGGACGATGGATATAACGGTTCAGCCCCACGGCAGGATCAGGATCGAAGAGCTGATGGTGTATGAGGTAAAGGACGGACAGATCGTGCTGGAGCAATTCTTTTATTGACTTGACTACTACGCAGAAAGGGCTTTTCAACCCGCTTCATAAATGGAGCGGGTTTTTTTTGCGTTTGCGGGAAAGTGTTAATATCGGCTCAATTGTGGTTAAGATTAAAGATATGTGCTATATATTCGCCTGATATTTTTGAGAAAATTACTGCTTATGTCTATATCATGGAATGGCGTATATCCTGCGCTGACGACCAATTTTACGGCTTATGACGAGCTCGACCTGCCATTATTCAACAAGAATTTACAGTTCCAGATCGAGTCGGGTGTCGACGGCGTAGTCCTCGGCGGCTCTTTGGGAGAGGCGAGTACGCTGACGCTGGACGAAAAAGAACGGCTGGTCAGGTCTGCGGTCGAAACAGCCGGAGGGCGGGTGCCGGTGATATTGAATATTGCGGAGGGTTCTACCCGGGAGGCGATCCGCCAGGCAAAGCTGGCGAAAGAATGGGGGGCGGAGGGGCTCATGTTGCTGCCGCCGATGCGATACAAGGCCGATGACCGGGAGACGGTGGAATATTTCAAGGCCGTGGCCCGGGCGACGGATCTCCCGATAATGGTGTACAACAATCCCGTCGAATATCGGATAGAGGTGACGCTGGCGATGTTCGATCAGCTGATGGAATGCGAGAATATCCAGGCGGTCAAGGAGTCTACGCGGGATGTGACCAACGTAACACGGATGATCAATGCGTTTGGGGACAGGTTCAAGATACTTTGCGGGGTAGACACGATCGCGGTGGAGGAAATGCTGCTGGGCTCCACGGGATGGATCGCGGGACTGGTTTGCGCCTTTCCGGCGGAGACCGTGGCGATCTACCGGATGGTGAAGGCGGGGCAGATCGCGGAGGCGACCCGTATCTACCGGTGGTTCATGCCGCTGCTGGAATTCGATATCCGGCCCAAGCTGGTCCAGTATATCAAGCTGACCGAAGAGCGGGCAGGAGTGGGAAGCGAGCACGTACGGGCTCCGCGACTTGTCCTCATCGGGAAGGAAAGGGAGGCAGCCTTGAAGATCATCGATACCGCGCTCGCGAACAGACCCGAATTGGGAGATTATCTTTCGCTGTAGACAAAAATTATCAAATGGAAAAGCCGGGCGACGTTATTGTCCGGCTTTTTTGTTAAAAAAGTATACATTTTAAATAGAATTTCGAATATTTATCTTCGTCCAACTTTTTAGCTTTGGTAGCATAAGAAATTTTATCCTCTAAAAAAGACTGATCTCAAACGAATTGCTGGTAATGGCCAGATGGACGTCCTGCGCCATGACGAGCACGGTAATGCTTTGTCTCCGTATGAAAGGAAACTGCTTTTAAAACAAACCAAAACTTAACAACTTATGCGTGTTAGAATTCTCTACATGTTATTCCTTTTTGGGATGATCGGGCGTCTGGCAGCCGCTCCTGCAGAGACCATCCATGGAAGGGTAGTCGACCAGCTGACCGGAAAGCCACTAGCCGGCGTCTCAGTGTCCATCAAAGGGAAAAGGGGTGGGGTTACGACCAACGAGGATGGCTGGTTTACGATCAATATTCCTGCTTCGAGCGCCGTTCTTCAATTTTCTTCCGTTGGGTATGTTTCCGCTGAACAGTCGGTGAGCGCGGGGTCTTCCAATATAACCATATCGCTTGCCCAGGACCAGAAGGGAATGAGCGAGGTCGTGGTGACCGCGCTGGGTATCCAGCGGCAGGCCAAATCACTGACCTATTCGGCCCAGAGGATCGGCGGTGACCAGGTCAACGAGATCCGGGATGCCAGCTTTGCCAATACATTGTCGGGGAAGGTAGCCGGTCTGACGGTGACGCCTACTTCCAATGGTCCCGGCGGGGCCACGCGCATCGTCCTGCGGGGGAACAGGAGCATCCAGGGGACGAACAACGCCCTGATCGTCGTGGACGGGGTCGCGATCGACAACCAGACGATCTCGGGTGAAGTAAAGGACGAGGCCGGCTCGGCTAATTTCGGTCAGAGCGGCAGTGACGGACTGTCCAATATCAACCCCGACGATATCGAGTCCATGACGGTATTGAAGGGTGCGGCCGGCGCCGCGCTGTATGGCAGCCGGGCCGCCAATGGCGTTATCATCATCACGACCAAAAAAGGAAAGACGGGGAAGATGACCGTTGCGCTGAACTCCGGGCTTCAGGCCGACAACGCGTTCAGCATCCCGAAGATGCAGACCGCGTACAGCCAGGGCGTCGGCGGCGTATATGGCACCAACGTGCTGACCAGCTGGGGCGCAAAGGCCACAGGTCAGCAGGTGACCGACTGGCGTGGACAGAGCGCGTCGCTGCATACTTATTCCGGAAGCAATGTCAAGGATTTCTACCGGACGGGGGTGACCACCAACAATGCGATCTCTCTGACCTCGGGTTCCGAAAAGATATCGAGCTATCTGTCCTACGCCAACAATAATGTCAACGGTATCGCACCGGGCAACCGGCTGATGCGGAATACCTTCAACGGCCGTTTTGACGTCAATATCACCGACCGGCTGTCGGCGGACGCCAAGGTCACCTATATTGTACAGGATATCTACAACAAGCCGGGTATCGGCAGCGATGGTCTGCTGGCGGCTAACGTCTACAGCATTCCTTCGAGCGTCAATCAAAATGACCTGAAGGTCTACAGGACCGTGGACGTGACCGGGATCGAGACTCCGACCTTCTGGTCGTCCAAGCCCGACCCTGTGATCATGAACCCCTACTGGACGGTGAACAACACCCACCATGACGAGAACAGGTCGCGAATACTGGGGCTGGTGTCGCTGAAGTACAAACTGACCGACTGGCTGAATATCCAGGGTCGTGTCAGCAGCGACAGCTACAACGAGTTCAATACCCAGAAATACGCCAACAACACGGCCAACTATGCTCGCCAGCCGGGCGGGTACTATTCCGAAGAGAACAACTTCGTATACGAGCGCAACTATGACGTCCTGATCAACGGGAACAACAATATCACCCGTGACCTGAAGGTGACCTACAATATCGGCAGCAGCCTGCTCGATCGCGGGTCGAGACACCGGGTGACCATCGCGGACGGACTGGCGTTCACCAACAAGTTCGACCTTACCTATGCGTCGACGTTGAAAGAGACGGTGTCGACGGTGAAGCGTGAGCTGCAGTCGGTCTATGGCACGGCCCAATTCTCCTATAAGGACTTCCTGTTCCTGGATGCGACGGCCAGAAATGACTGGTCGAGCACTATCCCGGAGCCCTATAGCTATTTCTATCCCTCCGTCGGTCTGACGGCCGTGCTTTCCGAAATGGTCAAGCTGCCGGATTGGGTGAGCCTTGCGCGGGTGCGTGGTTCGCTGACCAGGGTGGGCAACGACCCCGATCCCTATCTGCTGGCCCAGACCTACCGGTTCATCCCCGGCGGTTTTGGCGGATATATCGCCAGCCAGACGAGCGCGGCCATTCCGGGTCTGCAGCCTGAGCTGACGACAGCCTTTGAGACGGGTACCGAATGGCGTTTCTTCGGCGACAGACTGGGTATCGACCTCACTTACTACCGGACGAATTCGAAGAACCAGCTGTTGTCCGTGAGCACCGCGGCCTCTTCCGGCTTCTCCAGCCAGTATATCAATGCGGGGAATATCCAGAACTCCGGGGTGGAGATCGTATTGAACGCGCAGCCTGTAAAGACGCGTGACTTCGCCTGGAATCTGACGCTGAACTATGCCCTCAACAAGAACAGGGTCGTCTCTGTCGCTCCCGGCCTGGCATATACCTATCTCGGATCTGCCGATCTCGTAAGAACGGTCCAGCCCAGGGTTGCGCAAGGTGGTTCCTATGGCGATCTGTATGGCGCGAAATGGGCGACGCTGAAGGGGCAGCACCTGCTCGGGGCCAACGGCCTGCCGACCTGGACGACCGATTACCAGAGCGTGGGTAATTTCAATCCCAACTATACCATCGGCTTTAGCAATACATTCTCCTACAAGGGCTGGTCTTTGGGCGTACTGGTCGACGGGAAATTTGGCGGGGTGATAGCGAGCGGTACGGCGGCCGAGCTGGCGTACAACGGACTGTCTGAGGTAACCTCGAAATACCGGGAGGACGCGGGGCTGATACTGCCCGGCATTCATGCCGACGGCTCGTCGAACAGCACGGGCGTGAAGGCAGAAGATTTCTGGAAGAGCGTCAGCCAGGGGGCTTCCAGCAATGCCGAGTTCTTTACGTTCGACGCCACCAATGTAAGACTGCGGGAGGTATCGCTGGGGTACGACTTCAGGAAGCTGCCGGCCTTTATCAAGTCGGCCAAGCTCAGCTTTGTAGCGCGCAACCTCCTCTTCCTGTACAGGGGCAAGTCTATCCTCGATCTGCCGGGCATCGGGAAGCGTAAATTGGATATCGATCCCGAGGCCAGCTATGGCAACAGCAATTTCCAGGGGGTGGAGAACTACAGCCTGCCTACTACGAGAAGCCTGGGTCTGAACCTGAAACTTTCATTCTAAAAATCGTCGACAATGAATAGGTCAATCAATCGATACATCAGTGCGGGCATTTCCTTTCTTGCTCTTACCGCCGGGCTCAATTCCTGCACGAAGAAATATGCGGAGATGAACACCAATCCTTCGGCCATATCCGCGATCACCGCGGCGCAGTATCCGCAGATGTTTGCGTATGCGCAGCAGTCCGTGACCCTGAGTCCCGATAATTTCGAGATCGGAGAAGGCGCGGTCGCCGACGTGTATGCTCAGTATTTTGGTCAGCTGGCCGGTTTCAACACCGACCGGTATGGCATCCAGCAGACCTGGCTGCCCGCCGCCTGGAACCCGGCCTATGTATCCGCGGCGCCGCAGCTGCTGACCATCCTGGCCGGCACCGAGAAGAATACCGCGATGAATGCCGTCGCCAATATCTGGTGGGTCTGGACCTTTCACCGGATAACCGACTATTTCGGGCCGGTGCCTTATAGCCAGGCGGGCAGCGGAGTGCGTTATCCTAAGTACGACCGGCAGGACTCGATCTATCTTGATTTCTTCAAGCGACTGGACGCGGCGGTGACTGTGCTCAACGGTCACAAGGGCGAGAAGCCGTTCGGGACCTTCGACCTGGTCTACAACAAGCAAAGCGATCCTGTATCGGCGTGGATCAAATTCGCCAATACGCTGCGGCTCCGGCTGGCGCTGCGTATATCGGCGATCAATCCGGCGCTGGCCAGGACGCAGGCTGAGGCGGCGGTGACGGGCGGGGTGATGACGGATATCAGCACCGATGCCTATATGCAGAAGACCAATGCGACCTACAACGAAGAAAATGCCCTGTCCGTCATCTCGGGATGGGAGGACGTCGGGATGAGCGCTACGATGGCGTCCATCCAAAAGGGTTACAACGACCCCCGGATGCCGATCTTCTGGCAGCCGGCAACGCAGTCCGGCGCCTACAATGGCCTGCGCAACGGCCTGAGCGACGCCGAGAAGGGAAATATCGATGGCAATTCCTCTACCAATGTATCGCATACGGGTACCCGCTGGTGTACGTATTCCGGGGGCAACTGGAGGGCGGTCTACACCACACCGCAGGACCTGATGCACGCCGCGGAGGCGTATTTCCTCCGGGCGGAAGGGGCCCTGAACGGCTGGAACATGGGGGACAACGCTCAAAATCTGTATGAAACGGGTATCAAGACCTCCATGGCGCAGTGGGGGATCGCCGATGCCACCGTCATCAACACCTATGTAAAGAATACGGCTACGCCCGTAGCGCCCGGCGACGGGATGAATTCGGGTCCGGTGAACAACTACCCGGTGTTATGGAGCAGCGATCCGACGATGCAGCGGGCGCAGGTGGCGCAGCAGAAATGGCTGGCGCTCTGGCCCGACGGGATGGAAGGCTGGGCGGAGTACCGGAGGACGGACCTGCCGAAACTCTACCCGGTGCTGCACAGCGACAACGCAGACGTGCCGGTGGGCACGACCATCAAGCGGATGCCTTTCCTGCAGGCAGAGAAGCTGGTCAATGCAGACCAGGTGGCGGCAGCAGTGACCCTGCTCGGCGGCCCGGACAATGCGGCGACCCGGCTTTGGTGGGATGTGCAGTAATTATGGGTTATATTTAAAGAAAAAGGATGTTGAAGGCAAGTCTGGTTGCGGTTCTTATAATGCTGACGGCGACGGTGGGGGCACAGCCCGTGCTCCTGCCGAAGCCTCAGCACATGCAGGTTGGTAAGGGAAGCCTGGCCCTCCCGCGGCTAAAGGTGGTGGTCCCGTCCGGGGCTAGTGAAGAAGAAAGGTTCGCTCTGGGGCAGGTGCCAGGCGGTGCTGGCGACGTGCCGTTCAGCTATGTGCTTACGGGAAAAGGGAATAAGGAATACTATCAATTATCGGTAAAGGCTTCGGGGGTGAAGGTGGTGGCGCATAGCGCAGCCGGACTTTACTATGCGGTGCAGACCCTGCGGCAGCTGGGACCGGTGGCACCCGAGGTGGAGATAGAGGACCAGCCGGCAATGGCATATAGAGGCGTGATGATGGACTTCGCGCACGGTGCGTTGTTGACGGTGGATGAGATCAAGCGCCAGATAGACTTTTTATCCAGGTGGAAGGTCAACCAGTACTATTTCTACAACGAGGTGAGCATGGAGATGAAGGGCTACGAATCGCTGAATATCGGGGCGGCCTATACGCAGCAGCAGATAAAGGAGATTATTGCCTATGGCCGGCTGCGGCAGATGGACGTGGTACCGTTCGTCGCTTTCTACGGCCATTTGCACGACCTGCTGAAAAGGGAGAAATATGCTTCGTTGGGGATCGGCAACTATGGGGAGGAACTGGATCCGCGTAACCCAAAGGTGCAGGAAGTATTGGAAGACTGGATCGGACAATACGCGAAGCTATTCACGTGTCCGTTCGTGCACGTAGGATTCGACGAGACATGGGAGACCAACCGTATCTCGCAGGAGGTGGATGGCAGCGTGCATTCCGAGCAGCTATGGCTGCAACATCTGGACTTTGTACAAAAGGAATGGAAAAAATACGGCAAGACGGTGTTGGCGTGGACAGACATGAATAACTACTATCCGGACATTATGTCCAAATTTCCCGCGGAGGCGATCCCGGTGATCTGGGAATATTCTCCGGACACGGCAGCGATCGGTCGTTATCTACGTCCGGTGTTGAAGGAGGGGCGTTCGTTCTTCATACAAAATGCGGTATCCGGCTGGGGCCATATCTATCCTTCGGCCGGCTATACCTATGACAATATGGACCTGACGCTGAAGGCGGGGATGGACCATAGGGCGATGGGGTATATTACCTCCGTATGGACGGATGCGGTAGAGCCCTTTATCCGGCCGTCCTGGCTGTTCATGGCCTATGGCTGCATCGGGGCCTGGCAGGGCGTCGCGCCCGAAAGGCGGAATTTTATGGATCGTTATTGCGGGATCGTCTATCCGCGGATGGCAGGCAAGATGAAGGCGGCGCTGGATTCGCTGGCGGCGTCGATCGGGACGCTGACTGAGGTGCTGGGGAAGAATACGTCTAACCTTCCGGGTGGAACGATCATCGAGTCCTGGTCGAACCCTTTTTCATCTTATTACCTGAACAATTCCCGCCGGCACTTGAAAGAATTACGGGCGGTGCGGCGGCAGAGCGAGGAGGCCGAGACGCAGCTGGTGCTGGCGCTGGCCAAAGCAGGACATGAGGACAGCCTTTTTATCCGGAGTCTGCTCGTGTCCGCGCAGCTGGTGCACTATACCGCGAGCCGGTTCCTGTGGGCGGTCGTGATCTGCGACAGATGGAACGAGGCCATGCTGGGAAAGAAGAAGAATGATTTTGTCTATTACGATATCGGCTATATCTGTCACGGCTATATACAGGACATGATGGACGAAGGCGGCGAGCTGAAGGATACCTATGCGGCGGCATGGCTTTCCGAGAGTCAGCCCTACCGGCTGAATACGATGCTGGGCAGGTGGAACGTGGAGTATGGCCTGTGGCAGAAGCTGCTGCTGAAGATGCTGGACTTCCGGATACAGCACGACCCATCCTATGTAGCGACGGCATCATTTGAAGAGATCTTTAATCCAAATTTCTAAGCGCCATGGAAATCATCTTTCCTAAAGACGGGGATATGCTGCATGCCGGGGACGGCGTGGTGGACGGTCACAGGCTGAGGGTGAAAGTGGTAGTGGAGGCTGCGCCCGGCAGTTCTGTCAGCATCGGAGGCGTCAGGGCGATAGAGGAGGAGGGCCGGTATGTAGCCGGCATCGTGCTGAGCGGGTATGACAATACCATCGAGGCCAGGGATGAGACGACGGGAGAAGAAAAAAGCGTGCGCATCTACTGGCTGCCGAAGTTTGCCGGCGGCTATCGTCTGTCCATCGACGATAATATCTGGTTCCTCCGGGACATCCATCAGCACGAAGGCGTATACAAGAGTATCTTCGACAACCCGTACCTGGCTTTTTTACGAGGCGTACACGACGGATATGGGACGAAGGTCCATATCAATCTTTTTTACGAGACCGACGGGTTCAACCTGTCACAGCTGAGCAATGCATTTGCGGCCGAATGGAAGGCGCAGGCATCCTGGCTGCGGCTTTCCTTTCATGCGCGGGGCGAATTTCCCGACAAGCCCTACCAGGCGGCCGGCTATGACGCAGTGCGGCGGGATGGCGGGCTGGTGATGAACGAGATCCGACGTTTTGCCGGCCCCGAGCTGATGGGGCCGGTGACGACGCTGCACTGGGGAGAGGCGACGGTAGAGGGGTCGAAGGCATTGCGTGACCTGGGGTACAAGGGGCAGCTGGGGTATTTCAATGTGGATGATGAGCTTCCGGCCGTCTCGTATTACCTGGACGTCGAGCAGCGGAGACATATCAAACGACGGTTTATCTGGAAAGACAACAAGGAAGATATCGTCTTCATCCGGAGCAGCATCGTGATCGACAAGACCGGGCTGGCGGATATCCGGCCGCAGCTGGACGCGTATCGCGATAAAGGAGGACTGCCACCGTATGTGGACCTCCTCGTGCACGAGCAGTACTACTACCCCGACTATTTTAACTATCAGCCCGATTTCAGGGAGAGGATACTGACGGCGGTTGGTTGGGCCGCGAACAACGGATATCAGCCTAAGTTTTTAGAAGAATGCATTTTTTAAGATATGGGAAACAGCAGAAGAAATTTTTTACAGAAGACGGCGCTCGGGGTCGGCGCGTATTTCCTGCCGGCTTATGCCAGCAGCCATGAGGACCTCGACAGGATACAGGAGCAGGCACAACGGCAGCTGACGGGACCGCGGTTCAATATGAGCGGGTATGCGGCGCCGGCGCTGGACGTCGTGCGGGTGGGTTTTATCGGAATTGGCAACAGGGGGTTTGGCGCGGTCGAGCGGATGACGCGGATAGAAGGCGTAAAGATAAATGCGCTGTGCGACCTGCGACCCGGGCAGGTGGAGAAGGCGAGGCAGCTGGTATCATCCGCAGGTCACAAACCCGCCTTGTATTCCGGTGGTCCCGACGTCTGGAAAAAGCTGGCGGAAAGGGACGACCTGGACCTCGTGTATATACTGACGCCCTGGGCGTGGCATACGCCGATGGCAGTGTTCTCTATGGAGCACGGCAAGCACGTCTGCGTGGAAGTCCCGGCAGCAAAGACCATCGAGGAGGCCTGGCAGCTGGTGTCGACTTCCGAGCGGACGAAGAAGCACTGCATGATGGTCGAGAACTGCTGCTATGATGCTTCCGAGCTGCTGACGCTCAGCATGGCGCGGCAGGGCTTCTTTGGCGAGATCGTGCACTGCGAGGGCGGATATATCCACAACCTGCAGGAATTGATGTTCTCCAAAGAGCATTTCTACCAGATGTGGGAGCTCGAAGAGGCATCAAAAAGAGTGGGGAACCTTTATCCGACGCACGGCCTGGGTCCATTGTGTCAGCTGTTGAACATCAACCGTGGCGACAAAATGGAGTACCTGGTTTCCATGTCGTCGAATGATTTTATAACAGGGCCGCTGGCGAAGAAGCTGGCCGCTAGCGATACATTCTATACGCCATACGCCGGCCGGAAATACAACGGCACGATGAATACGAGCACGATCCGGACATCGAAAGGGAAGACGATCCTTGTCCAGTTCGATGTAAGCTCGCCGAGACCCTATTCGCGGATACAGCTGGTCAGCGGGACGAAAGCAGCGGGGTTGAAGTACCCGGAACCGGCACGCTATGCTACGGGTCATGAGTGGCTGAAGCCCGAAGAGTACAAGGCGCTGGAAGAAAAATATATGCCGCCGTTATTGAAGAAGATCGGCGCCCTGGCGAAGGGTATCGGGGATCACGGAGGGATGGATTTCATCATGGACTGGAGGACCATCGACTGCCTGCGCAACGGCTTGCCGCTGGACCAGAATGTTTATGACGCGGCGTTGTGGAGCTCGGTGGCGCCGCTGAGCGTCTGGTCGGTAGCGAATCGGAGCGGCTCGATCGTAGTGCCTGACTTTACCGGTGGCAACTGGACGACGAACGTGCCAGTTGATATATCGATGGAGAAAGGAGGGACGACGAAGGTGCTGGGGACGGGCGGCAGTGCCGTTCTGGGGGGAGTGGTGGCGGAGGCTGGCCGCCGGGTGGGGATCATCGGGCTGGACACCTCGCACAGCACGGCTTTTACAGAGGCCCTCAACGGGACAATGCCGGACCCGGCGTTCGAGGGCTATAAGATCGTGGCGGCCTATCCGCGCGGGAGCGAGGACATCCAGAGCAGTGTCGAGCGGATACCGGCATACACGGAAGAGGTAAAGAAGCACGGCGTAGAGATCGTAGGATCGATAGCAGAGCTCCTTCAAAAGGTGGATGTAGTGCTGCTCGAGACCAACGACGGGCGCCCGCACCTCGAACAGGCGCTGGAAGTAATAAAGGCGGGAAAACCTTTGTTCGTGGACAAGCCCGTCGCGGGAACGCTGGCGGAAGTGGTGGCTGTTTATGCCGCGGCCAGAAAATATAAAGTGCCCCTCTTTTCCGCCAGCTCGTTGCGATATATGAATGGGATGACGGACATAAGGGCCGGCGTCACGGTTGGCAGGGTGCTGGGGGCCGATGCATTCAGTCCTGCGCCGCTGGAGCCGCACCATCCGGACTTTTTCTGGTATGGCATACACGGCGTGGAAACGCTGATAACGCTGATGGGCGCCGGGTGTTCCTGGGTATCGCGGGTGAGCACGGAGGGTACGGATGTGGTGACGGGTGTCTGGGGAGACGGTCGCATCGGGACTTTCCGCGGGACCCGGACGGGGGAGCACGAGTATGGCGGGACGGTATTTGGAGAGAAGGGCGTCGCGAAGGTCGGGCCGTATTCGGGTTATGAGGCGCTGCTGCGCGAGATCGCGAAATTCTTTAAGACGGGTATTTCGCCGGTCAGCGAGGAGGAAACTTTGTCGGTATATGCCTTTATGGAAGCCGCGGACGAGAGCAAGCGAAGAGGCGGTGCGCGTGTAGAGCTAAAGGCCACATTGGAAAAGGCTTTAAATCAAGGAACATGAAAAATAAAAATTTTGGGCGAAGAGACTTTATAAGGGCGACGGGGCTTGCGGCCGCGGGCACGATGCTGGGGCCAACGATGCTGAGGGCTGGTGTGAGGGCGCAGCTGCCGGCCGTGCTGGGCGGGACTCCGGTCAGGACAAAGGAGTGGCCGGCCTGGCCCATATGGAACAGGGAGACAGACGAGCCGCTGGTGGTGGATGACCTGCGCAGCGGGGTGTGGTCGAGGGCGTCGCTGGTGACGAGGTTTGAGAAAGAGTGGGGGGATTTTGTGGGGACGCGGCGGTGTTTGTCGGTGGTCAATGGAACCAATGCGCTAATTACGTCGTTGCTGCAGCTGGGTATCGGCGGCGGGGATGAAGTGATCGTGCCTCCGTATACTTTCATTGCCACAGTGGCTGCGGTACTGGCGACCGGAGCGATGCCGGTCTTTGTCGATACGGATGTGGCGACCTGGCAGATCGATCCGAATAAGATCGAAGCAAAAATTACCTCCCAGACGAGGGCTATAGTGCCAGTACATATCCTGGGTTTGCCGGCGGATATGGTGAAGATCATGGCCATTGCGAAAAAGCACGGGCTGGTCGTCATCGAGGATGCCTGTCAGGCTCACGGGGCGGAGATCGGCGGACGCAAGGTGGGGAGCTTTGGAGACGCCGGCTGTTTTAGTTTTCAAAATTCCAAGAACCTGGCGATCGGAGAGGGGGGAGCGATAACGGGCAATGACGATGCTTTTATGGATAAATGCTATTCCTATCACAACTATGGGAATCCCTATGGTTCGGTGGTGGGGCAGGTCAACGCGGGAACGCTGATAGCCGGGAACAAGCTGCGGCTGACGGAGTACCAGGCCGCCATCGGAATTGGTCAGTTAAGGCGGCTGGCGGGTGAGACGGAGCTGCGCAATTCCAATGCGGCCTATCTGCGCGAGCGGATCAGCAAGATACCCGGTGTGATCCCGTATACTTTGACGGAGAACGTAACGAAGGCAGCATTTCATCTCTTTCCCTTCCGCTATGACAGGAATGGCTTCAAAGGGTTGTCCCGCGCGGCCTTTCTTAAAGCGCTGAATGCAGAGGGGATCCCCTGTTCCGAGGGATATGCTCCATTGAACAAGATGCCCTATCTGCAGAATGCTTTCGAGTCCAAGAACTATAAGAAAATGTATACGGCGTCAGAATTGGATATCCATGCCTTTAATGAAAGGAATAACTGTCCGTTGAATGACAAGCTGTGTAATGAAGAGGCGGTATGGTTCTACCAATCCATGCTGCTGGGCACCAGGGCGGATATGGATGATATTGTCAATGCGATCCAAAAGATTCACGATAACGCGGATAAATTAAAAGCATGAAAATTTTTTTGACAATGATCGTTATGGGTACAGTGGCCGCGGTGGTGGGGCAGGGACCGAAGCTGACGGCGAAGACGTATAATTCCGGGTTTTCGATCGCACATGATACGTATAATGCTATCGATGTGGCGAGTGATGGCAATGTCTATTATGTGCTGAGCTCACAGTCCATCGACACGGGCGGGCAGATGTACTCTTTTAACCCGCGGACGGGGAAGATCAGGCATTGCGGTGATCTGACAGAAGCCTGCGGGGAGAAGGGATTGAAGACGATCTCGCAGGGGAAGAGTCATGTTCATTTTGTAGAATCGAAGGGGAAACTATATTTTGGTACGCACGTCGGCTATTACAGCATGGTGGATGGGATGGAGAAAATGGGGATACCGCCGGTGGGGTACAAAGAATATCCGGGAGGGCATATCCTGTCCTATGACCTGAAGACAGGAAAATTCGAAGACCTGGCGATCGCGCCGCATAAGGAAGGTATCCTCACGCTGAATATGGATACGGCGCGCGGGCTGATCTACTGTATCAGCTGGCCGACGGGATATGTATTCCGGTATGACCTGGCGAAGAAAGAGCTGAAGGAGATCGGTCCGTTGTCGGGCGAGGGAGAGAATGGGGCCGGTAAGAATTTCAGGACCTTGTGCCGCTCGATGGCGATCGATCCGGGTGAAGGGTCGGTATATGCGACGACTTCCGAGGGGACGATCTACCGGCTAAGGGTCGGGTCCGATAAGCTGGAGGCATTGGAGGAGGATATGAAGAAAGACTATTTCGGGCTGTATGATCCGACCTCGGCCGGGCATATGGGATACAACTGGCGCCAGACCGTTTGGTACCCGGGTAGTAAAACGATATACGGCGTACACGGGAATTCCGGATACCTCTTCCAGTTCGATCCGCGGGCGCAGCGGGTGAATGTGATCGACCGTATCACGTCCGAGCCGTCGAAGCGCAGCGGGATGTTCGACGAATTCAGCTATGGCTATCTGGGCTTCACGCTGGGTCCGGACAAGCATACCCTGTACTATCTGACCGGCGGGCCGGTTTATGTCGATGGTCACAGGGTCAAGGGGAAAAGCAGCACGGCGATGGGGGAGGCGAAGGGCCTGGAAGACCTGCACCTGGTGACCTATGATATCGCCACGGGTAAGTATAAGGATCATGGGGCGATCTTTTATGGGGATGGTCAGCGGCCATTGTATGTAAATTCGATAGCGGTGGCGAAGGATGGTACGGTATATACGCTGGCGAGGATCACCGAAAATGGCAAGACCCGAACCGACCTCGTGCAGGTGGCGCCGGTAAAATTATAAGTATGAAATGGACCCTTGGTGTTTTGCTGGTTTTGGGTTTTAGCGCGCATGCGCAGCTGGTCGCGGGTACGGGCAGGATAAAGATCACGCCCGAGCTGCCGATGTGGCTGTCAGGTTATGCGGGACGCGAGAAGCCGGCGACGGAGGTGCTGCAGGACCTATGGGCCAAGGCGCTGGTATTGGAAGATGGCGCTGGCAACCGGGTGGTGATCGTGACGACCGATCTGCTGGGGCTTTCGCACCAGGTGTCGGCGGACGTGGCGCGGAAAGTGGATAGTCTGTATGGGATCAGGCGGGAACAGCTGCTGCTGAACTCTTCGCATACGCATTCGGGTCCGATGGTATGGCCCTGTGTGGATATGATCTTCGACTTTACGCTTGACGAGCAGCGGCGGGTGTCGCAATACTCGCAGCAGCTGACGGCCGACATTGTGAAGGTGATCGGGATGGCCATGGCGGATCGCGCGCCGGCGAAGCTGTATTCGGGTCGCGGGTCGGCTGGCTTTGCGATCAACCGGAGGAATAAGATCCACCCGGATGGGCCCGTCGATCACGATGTGCCGGTAGTGAAGGTAGTGCGGCCCGGCGGGAATACGTCGGCGATCCTGTTCGGATATGCCTGTCATAACACCACGCTGGTCGACAATAATTTTTTGATCAACGGGGACTATGCGGGCTTTGCACAGGCCGCCCTGGAGGAGGAGAATCCGGGGACGACCTGTATGTTCCTGATGGGCTGCGGGGGGGATCAGAATCCCGATCCGCGTGGAACGGTGGAGCTGGCTCAACAGCATGGCCGCGAGCTGGCCGATGCGGTGAATGCGGTGTTGAAGGGTTCGGCGATGCGGCCGGTGCGGGCCCCCATCCGGACGGCGTATACGACGGTGAGGCTGCCGTATCGCTCGTTCGACGTAGCAGAGTACGAAAAGGAGATCGTCGGGGATGATAAATTCTTACAAAGAAGGGCCAGGCTGATGCTGTCGGCCTATAACAGGGGTTTTACGCCGGATCACCTCGTGTACCCGGTGCAGGCGGTGCGGTTCGGCACCGATCTATGCGTACTGGCGCTAAGCGGGGAGACGGTGGTAGACTATGACCTGAAGGCAAAGAAATTGTTCGCGGGCGAGAATCTCTATGTGGCGGGATATTCCAGCGAGGTGATGTGCTATATCCCGTCGCTGCGGCTGTTGAAGGAGGGCGGGTACGAGCCCGACGAAAGCATGATCTACTATGGGTTCCCGGGGCCATTCGCCAATAGCGTCGAAGATAGCGTGACCACTGCGATCCGGCGGGTAATGAAAAAAGTTGGAGCGAAATGACAAGGAATATCGCCACCATCGGAGTACTGTTCTTTGTGTTCGGGTTTATCACCTGGGTGAACGCGATCCTGATCCCGTATTTCAAGATCGCATGCGAGCTGAATAATTTCCAGTCCTACCTGGTGGCTTTTGCCTTTTATATCTCGTACCTGGTCGTGTCGCTGCCAGCGGCCTACCTGTTACGAAAGATCGGTTTTAAGAAGGGGATGATGCTGGGGTTCTGGATCATGTCGCTGGGGGCTTTTATTTTCGTCGGGGCGGCATTTAGCAGGGCCTATGCGGGCTTTCTGACGGGGCTGTTCGCGATAGGCGGGGGACTGGCCATCTTACAGACGGCTGCCAATCCCTATATCACGGTGCTGGGACCCAGGGATCGGGCGGCCCAGCGGATCAGCATCATGGGCGTATGTAATAAGGTGGCGGGGATACTGGCGCCGTTGCTGTTTGCAGCGGTGATACTGCGACCCACCGATGGCCTGCTTTTCAAGAGCCTGCCGATGATGGGGGAAGTAGAGCGTGGGGCGGCGCTCGACGAGCTGATCCGGCGGGTGATCGTACCGTATATCTGTGTCGGAGTGGTACTGTTCGGGCTGGGCTGGCTCGTGCGGTATTCTTCGTTACCCGAGATCGGGACGGAGGAGGCGGTGGAGGGAAAGAGCAGTCTGTTGCAGTTCCCGCACCTGGTGTTGGGGGCGCTGGCGATCTTCTTACACGTGGGTACCCAGGTGCTCGCGATCGACACCATCATCGGGTATGCGGGGTCGATGAATATCCCGCTGGTGGAGGCAAAGCTGTTTCCGTCCTATACGCTGACGGCGACGATAGCGGGATATCTGGCGGGCATCCTATGTATTCCAAGGTTTATCAGCCAGGCAAAGGCATTTTTAATTTGTACGCTTTTGGGTATCGGGCTTTCGCTGCTGGTCGTGCTGAGCAGGGTAGACCATTCGATCTGGTTCCTGGTCTTGCTGGGCCTGGCTAATTCTTTGATCTGGGCCGGCATCTGGCCGCTGGCGCTGGACAATCTCGGGCGGTTTACCAAGGCCGGCGCTTCGCTGCTGGTGATGGGGCTCTGCGGGAATGCGATACTGCCGCTGGTATATGGCTGGCTGGCCGACCGCAACGGACTGCAGCAGGCCTATTGGGTCTTGCTGCCCTGCTATTGTTATTTATTTTTTTACGCCAGCTATGGTCACAGGATAAGGAACTGGGCTATATTTAAATAAATGAATGGACTTCGTATCATAAATGGAAAGGTTATCACGCCCCAAGGCATCGTGGCGGGAGGGGAGGTCTTTTTGAGAGATGGGAAGATCGTTGGGTCGGGTTCGCCGGGCGATAAGGTGATCGATGCTGCGGGCTGCTATGTATCTCCCGGATTTATCGATATCCATGTGCACGGTGGCGGGGGGTATGATTTTATGGATGGGGATGCCGCCGCGTTCATTGGTGTCGCGGAGACGCATGTTCGGTATGGGACGACGGCGATGCTGCCGACGACGCTGACGGGTTCGGCGGAAGAGCTGCTCCATATCCTGGATGTCTACGAGCGGGTGGCTCCGCAAAACACGCGCGGCGCGCAGTTCCTGGGGATGCATCTTGAAGGTCCCTATTTCGCGATGAACCAGCGGGGAGCGCAGGACCCGCGCTATATCCGCAACCCTGATCCTGCCGAGTACATGGAGATACTTCGGCGCGCGCATCTCGTCAGGCGATGGAGCGCGGCGCCCGAGCTGCCGGGTGCGCTGGAGTTTGCGCGGTACGCGAGGGAGAAAGGCGTGCTGGTTTCCTGGGCTCATACGGATGCCATTTACGAACAGGTGGTGGAGGGATGGAACAACGGGTATTCGCTGGCGACCCATCTCTATTCGGCGATGACGGGCGTGACGAGGCGGAATGCGTTCCGTTACGCAGGCGCGGTCGAGGCGGCCTTCCTGATCGACGACATGGATGTCGAGATCATCGCAGACGGGGTTCACCTTCCGGGGCCGTTGCTACACCTGGTCTATAAGATCAAGGGAGCCGCGAGGACGGCGCTGATCACCGACGCCATGCGGGCGGCAGGGATGCCGGAGGGCGCGAGCGTGCTGGGGAATATCCATCACGGGCTCAACGTGATCGTGGAAGACGGCGTGGCGAAGCTGCCGGACAGGTCAGCGTTTGCGGGGAGTGTTGCGACAGCGGACCGGCTGGTTAGGACGATGGTGCAGACGGCGGGTGTATCGCTGATCGAAGCGATACGAATGATAACGGCCACGCCGGCGACAATACTGGGTCTGGCGCGAAGCAAGGGGGCTATCCTGCCGGGTTATGACGCCGACCTGGTCATCTTTGACGAAGACATAAAGGTCCGTGCGACCATTGTAAACGGCCAACTACTTTATGCAGACAAAAATATATAAGACGAGGGCGGAAATGGGTTCTGCGGCTGCGGTCGCAGTGAGCAGCCGTATAGGGCAGCTCCTGGAGGAGCAGGCCACGGTCAATATGATATTTGCAGCGGCTCCCTCACAGAACGAGTTCATTGCGGCTTTGCTGCAGGCGCCCGTGGAATGGTCACGGGTCCGCGCGTTCCATATGGATGAATATATCGGCCTTCGGCCGGATGCAGTACAGGGTTTTGGCAATTTTCTGCGGCAGCGGCTGTTTGACAAGGCGCCTTTTCTCTCGGTGGACTATATCGATGGGAATGCCGCCGATCTGGGAGGGGAATGCGTCCGGTATTCGCGGCTGTTGCAGCGCTATCCGGCGGATATCGTCTGCATGGGTATCGGGGAGAACGGGCATATTGCCTTCAATGACCCGCCGGTGGCCGATTTTACCGATCCCTTCCTCGTGAAGGTCGTCGAGCTGGACGGGGCTTGCCGGCGGCAGCAGGTCAACGATGGGTGTTTTGACTCGCTGTGGGAGGTGCCGATACATGCGATCACCCTGACGGTGCCGGCGCTGATGGCGGGTCGATATGTATACTGTATGGTGCCGGGGAGGCTAAAGGCCGGCGCCGTATATAACACGGTGAAGCAGCCGATCGCCGAGGCCTATCCGTCGACGATACTGCGGCAGCATGCGCAGGCGGAGCTATTCCTGGATGCCGACAGCGCTATAAAACTGGAAGAATGAAATATTGGTTGATTATCCGGCTGATCACGCTGGACCCGGGACATTTTCATGCGGCACTGGTACAGAAGTACGGCTATCCCGGTGTCGATACGACCGTGCACGTATATGCGCCGGAGGGGCAGGAGCTGAGGGCGCATCTGGCGCTGATCGATAAATACAATAGCCGTGGCGATGACCCGACGCACTGGAAGGAGGTGGTATATGCAGGGACCGATTTCCTGTCGCGGATGTTCCGTGAAAGAGCCGGGAATGTGGTCGTGCTGGCAGGGAATAACAAGAGAAAGATCGACTATATCGAACAGTCGGTGGATTCGGGGTTTAATGTTCTTTCCGATAAGCCGATGGTCATCGAGGGGCGCGATCTTCCGCGACTGGAGCGGGCTTTTGCGACGGCGCAAAAAAAAGGGACGGTGCTGTACGATATCATGACCGAGCGGTACCAGATCACCACCATACTGCAGCGGCGGCTGTCGATGGAGACGGCGGTATTCGGGGTGCTCGTGAAAGGGACGGTGGATCATCCCGCGGTGACGAAGGAGAGTGTGCATCATTTTTTCAAGTCGGTATCGGGCAAGCCGCTGATAAGGCCGTCCTGGTATTTTGACGTGACACAGGAAGGCGAGGGGATCGTCGACGTTACGACACACCTGGTGGACCTCGTCCAGTGGGAGTGCTTTCCGGAGGTGGCGCTGGACTATCACAAGGATATCCGGATGCTGGCGGCGAGGCGGTGGCCGACTGTGCTAAGCCCGGCTCAGTACGGCAAGGTGACGGGGACGGTGGTCGACTCTTCGCTGAGCGTTTATGCCAACGGGGTGATGGACTATACGATAAAGGGTGTGCATGCGCGGGTGTCGGTCCAGTGGGATTTCGAGGCGCCGCCCGGGGGCGGGGACACGCATTTTTCCGTGATGCGGGGGACGCTGGCCAGCCTGGTGATCCGGCAGGATTCGGCGCATGGGTATAAGCCGGTGTTGTCGGTCGAGCCGCTACGCGCGACTGCGGAATACGAGCATGTGTTAAGGCGCGTGATCGACGGCTTGCAGTCGGAATACCCGGGGCTTTCGTTGCTGAAGACGGCGGCCGGCTGGGAGGTGGAGGTTCCGGCGAAGTTTCAGCTCGATCACGAGGCGACGTTCGCGGAAGTGACGAAGAAGTACCTGGGGTTTGTGAAGAATGGAAATATGCCCGGGTGGGAAGTGCCGAACATGCTGGCGAAGTATTATACGACGACAAAAGCGCTGGAGTTGGCGAGACAGGCGCGTTAAAAAAGTATACAAAGCTGACGGGTAAATATAGTTATGGGTAGGGGTTAACGGCTAATTTTAAATCATGAATATGCTATATGCATCACAGGATTATAAAAGCATTTCGGCGAGTGCCGCAGAGCGCGTGGTCATACTCCCGCTGGGTGCTATAGAGCAGCATGGGCCGCACCTGGCGGTTTCGACGGATACGGATATCGTCACGATGGTGGCGATGGGCGCGGAAGAGCGGCTGGGCGAGCTGCTGGTGCTTTGTCCGGCGCTGTCGTTTGGCTCGAGTCATCATCATTTATCCTTTGGGGGTACACTTAGCCTGTCGCCGACGCTGTATACACAGGTGATAGTCGACCTGGTGGGGTCTTTGTTACAAAATGGGTTCAAAAGGATCGTGCTGCTCAACGGGCACGGCGGAAATATCACACCGGTCAGGCAGGCACTGGCGGTGCTGAATGCGGACAACGCACTGTCGCGGGAAGCGAATATCGTTCTGGCAACCTATTGGGAGCTGGCGGGCGCCGCATTTGCGGGAGAGGCACCGATGGAGAGCCCGGCGCTTAGTCATGCCTGCGAATACGAGACGAGCCTGATGCTGCATCTATTCCCGTCAAAGGTCTTTATGGATAGGGTCGAAAGGGCGAATCGGCCGGCCAGCAATGGATATACGGGCTGGGAGGATGACGAGCCCTATCGGGGGGTGACGATATTCAAAGGGACGGAATATATCTCCGGTAATGGCAGCAGCGGGGAGCCGCAGCTGGCGACGGCGGAGAAGGGGGCACATTTATACGAGAAGGCGGTGGGCGCGCTGGTGAAATTCGTCGAGTCTTTTGCGCGGTGGCCTTTTTTGCAGCCGATCGGTCAGAACGACGGACCCCGGCGAATTTCGGCAGGAACACCCTCAGGGGCTTACTCGTCCGGCGTGGTCCAGGACGGACTCCTGTTCGTCAGCGGCCAGGGCGCCATCGATCCGGTGAGCGGCGAAGTCGTTCGTGGGACGATCGAGGAAGAGACCCGGCTGACGCTGGAGAACGTACAGCGGGTCATAGAGGCAGCGGGCGGCACGATCCGCGACATCGTCAAATGCACGGTCCACCTTAGCGATATCAATGATTTCGACCGGTACAACAAGACATATGCTGAATTTTTTGGGGGTTCATTTCCCGCGAGAACGACGGTGCAGTCCGTATTAGGAGACGGTCTAAAGGTCGAGATCGATGCCGTGGCCGTCATAAAGAGATAAAATTATGAGCAATAAGATACCAATAGGGACGGTTGGACTGGGTTTGATGGGCAGCAGCATCGCAACCTGTATCCTGGCGGCCGGACATACCGTCACGTCGCTGGTCAAGACCCTGGACCAGGCGGAGGAAGCGCGCCAGCGGATACTGGGATACCTGGAGGAATTGGAGGAAGAGGGGATGTTGCTCTCCGGGAATCCGAAAGAGGTGCTGGAAAGACTGACCGTTACGGACGACGTGGCCCTGTTGAAAGACCATGAAGTGGTGATCGAGTCGATCATCGAGAGCGTGGAGGAAAAGAGATCGGTCTACCGGCGACTGGAGACCGTGCTTTCGCCGACGGCGATCATCGGAAGCAATACGTCGGCCATACCCGTGACCGTTCTGCAGGAAGGCTTGCAGCATCCTGAGCGGGTGTTGGGAATACACTGGGCCGAGCCCGCGCATATTACGCGGTTTATGGAGGTGATCTGCGGAGACCAGTCTGAATTGCGGTTCGCGGAGACGATCGTTAGCCTGGCAGGATCCTGGGGCAAGGAGCCCTCTTTGCTGAGAAAGGATATACGCGGGTTTATCACCAACCGCATCATGTATGCGATGCTTCGGGAGGCGTTCCATCTCGTGGAGAAGGGGTATGCGACGGTAGAAGACGTAGACAGGAGCCTGAGGAACGATCTCGGCTACTGGATAACGTTTGCGGGTCCGTTCCGCTTTATGGACCTGACCGGTATCCCGGCCTATCGGACGGTGATGAAGGACCTGTTCCCCGACCTGGATAATTCAACCACCACGCCGGCGCTGATGGAAAAGCTGGTCGCAGACGGGGCGCTTGGTGTCAGCAATGCGCAAGGGTTCTATCCGTATACGTCGGAAAGCGCGGAACACTGGGAGAAGACATTTATCGAGTTCAGCTACGATATCCGGAAGCTGGCGGAAAAATATGGAAGAAAGATATGAAATCGAGCATACAATTGATCAGGGCGACGGAGGTGGTTGTGCCTGCCCGGCCGGGGAGTCTTAACTCAGAGAATGTACTGGACACAGATGCCGCTTTCGCTCGACGGCATCTGACCGGGGGCAGCTGGACGGAATTCGCCAACCAGCCGAAGTGGATCGTGGAGATCGTATTGGAGAATGGATCTGTGGGTATCGGAGAGACGTACCGGAGCGCATCGAAGGAGCTGGTTCAGGAGGCGATGGACCGGCTGGTGGGCAGAGATGTTTTGAAATTGAACTGGAGAGTCCTGCCGATCGAAGACCAGCGGATCTATGAGGCGTTCGAGACGGCGATACTGGACCTGGCGGGTCAGCTGCTGGGAGCGCCCATCCATCAGCTGCTGGGCGGCGCTTTTCGCTCGGAGGTCGACTGCAATGGATGGACGGGCAGGCGAACGCCGGAGGACGCCGCGCAGAAGGCTTTCGAGGCGATGGAAAAGGGTCACAAGGTCTTTAAGTTCAAGTGTTCGGACGAAGACCCGGTGCGGCTATGGACCACGGAGATCCGCAAACGTTGCGGAGACGGGATAAAGATAATCCTGGACCCCAATCAGCGGTGGAATGACGTAGAGACCACGATGCGATTAATGGAAGGGGTCGACAAGGGCATCATGCTGGGTCTGGAGGATCCGATCAGGCATGCGGATGTGGAAGGGTATAAATTCCTTAAGACAAGACTTGGGATCCCGATGTACCGGCATATCTCGCTGCCGTATACACAGGATATAAAAGATATCATAAAGTTCGTCCGGGCAGATGCTACGGATGGCTATAACTTCAACGGGGGCGCCTATAATTGTCTGCTGCTGGCGGAGATCGCGCAGCTGGAAGGGAAAGCCTGCTGGCGGGGATCGGAAGTGGACCTGGGTATCTCGGAAACGATGGGACTGCATATCGCCGCGGCGAGCGCGAGCTGTACGATCCCCTCGGATATTTTCGGAGAGCTGGTGCGGGTAGATGATCTGATCGTTGCGGGCATTGAATTTCGTGGCGGGTCGGCGGTGGTGCCAACAGCGCCGGGACTGGGAGTGCAGCTGGACCAGGCGGCGCTTCGCCAATATGCGACAGGACAGCAGCTGGAAGCAACCGTTTAAATATACTAACACGCTTATGAAGAAAGGACTGATAGCCTGGGTGACCCTGGTATTTTGCAATTTGATCTGGTCATTCCATTTTACGAGCATCAAGCTGACGCAGGACCAGGTGGGACCTTATTTTACAGTTTGGGCGCCGATGCTGCTGGCGACGATATTCCTTTTGCCATTTGCGATAAGGGATTTCAAGAAAGGCCGCAAACGGATAAAGGACGTTCTGGTCTTTGTCCAGCTGGGTGCCCTGGGCGCCTTTCCGTCACAGGTCTTTATGACCTATGGGACGCAGCTGTCGCTCGCGAGCAATGCAGCTATTCTCGTGCTGGCCCTGCCGGTCATTACGGCGGTCTTTGCTTTTCTGATCCTGAAGGAGAGGATGAACGGCCTGCGCTGGGCGAGCTTCGCCATCGCGATCCTTGGTGTTATCCTGTGCAGCACCGACGATATCCGGCAGATGGACCTGGGCTCCAGGTATGCGGTCGGGAATCTGCTGATCTTTCTGGCGATCGTAGGGAATGCCTATTACAATGTGGGCTGTAAGAAGGTCGCGGAACGTTTTACAGAGATGGAGATGGTCTTTTATACCTATCTGGTGCTCGTGGTCATGCTGACGCCGATGGTCCTTTACTATGAGCCGGGTATGTTCGCGAAGGTGCCGCATTTTACGACCAGGACCTGGCTGGGTATGACATCGCTGACGCTCTTCCATAATTTCCTGTCGATGCTGCTGTTCTTCTGGGTGCTGAAATCCCTCGACGCCACGCAGGTGGCGCTATCCAACTATATGGTGTCGTTCCTCGGGCTGCCGATATCGGCCTTCGTACTGGGGGAGCGGCTGAGCCTCCAGTCGGTGATCGGCGGGTTGCTGGTGCTGGTGGCGACGCTGATCCTGACCATCGTGGATCACCGTACATATCGAAATACTCTAAAATTAAATACATAGACTATGACCGAAAATGAATTATTTGGCGTGGTGCCGATCATTCCGACGCCATTCACGGAAGACGAAGAGATCGACGAGGCTGCCTTGCGCCGGCTCATCGACTTTGCGATAGCGGGCGGGATAAAGGCGGCTTGTCTGCCGGCGTACGCGAGTGAGTTCTATAAATTATCGGACGACGAGAAGCTTAGGGTGGTTAAGATCGCCGTCGGCCACGCGGCGGGGCGGATAAAGATCGTGGCGCAGTCCAACAGTCCTTCCTTAAAGATAGCCATCCGCCTGGCGCAGGCGAATGTAAAGGCTGGCGCGGACGTGATCTCGCTGGCCGTGCCGAGGATATTTGGTCTGCCGGAGGAGTCGATCCGCGAATATTTGTCGGGCTTCCTTTCTTCTATACCCAGTACGCCGGTGCTTGTGCAGGACTTTAACCCTGGCGGATCGTCGATCAGCGTCGGGTTTATTAAGCAGCTCATGGAAAAGCATTCCAATTTTAAATACCTCAAGCTGGAAGAGCCGCTTTGCGCGCCCAAATTCGAAGAGATCATCAAGACAACGGCCGGGAAGGTAGGCCTTTTTGAAGGCTGGGGCGGCCTGTATATGCTCGAGCTGACGCCCCTGGGTATCGCGGGTGTCATGCCAGGGCTGGCCGTGTCGGATATCCTGCAGAAAGTGTTTGTGTTAAGGAGGGAGGGCAGGAACGACGAGGCGTTCGATCTTTTTGAGAAGGTCATGCCGCAGATATTCTTCTCGCTGCAGAATATGGAGCTGTTTCATTATGCGGAGAAAGAGCTGCTGATCGCGAGGGGAGTGCTGACCAATAGTGTCGCGCGAAAAGCGGCCTATATACCTGATCCATCGAGCGTGAAATATATAAAAGAGCTGAATCAACGGGTGGTAAACCTGGTCAAATCACTAAAATAAACTGGTTTAAAAATGGAAGACTTTAACGGGCAGGTCGCCATCGTTACGGGGGCCGCGTCGGGTATCGGTCTGGCGATCGCCCACAAGCTGCTGGTGAAAGGTGCGCGGGTGATCCTGTTCGATCTGAATAGCGAGGGGATGCATGCGGAGTTCGATACCTATGGTGATCGGGCGGTTCCGGTGTCGATCGATGTCAGTGACCAGGCGCTGGTCGAACGGACCGTAAAGGATATTGCGGGTCGTTTCGTTAAGATCGACATCCTGGTCAACTGCGCAGGCATCACGGGGCTGACGAATATGTTCAGCCATGAGGTGGATAGCGCCGATCTGCACAAGGTGTTCGAGGTGAACTTCATGAGCAGCTTCTACACGTCCAGGGCGGTGCTCCCGCATATGATCGACAAGGGATATGGGAGGATACTGCATATCGCCTCGATCTCTGGGAAAGAGGGAAATGTGGGGATGCTGGCCTATTCCGCATCCAAAGCTGCAGTGATCTGTATGGCCAAGGTCCAGGGGAAGGAATATGCAGAACGTGGGATCACGGTCAATGCGCTGGCGCCGGCGGTCATCCGGACGCCATTGGTGGACAATATGCCCGAGATGCAGGTCCGGTATATGACGGACAAGATCCCGATGAAACGCTGCGGGACCCTGGAGGAAGCGGCGAATATCGCCGCCTATATCGTCTCGCCTTACAATAGTTTCTCAACCGGGTTTACGTTCGATCTTTCGGGCGGGAGGGCGACCTATTGAGATCATTTTCTATCTTTGGGAATGACCGATTCTCTCGTGGCGCGGCTGGAGCAGTATTTTCCGGCGGCGCGTCTTAAGACAAGGCTGATCGACAGGCATGCATATTCTTCCGATGCGAGCTTTTATACCCTGGTGCCGAGGGCTATCGTTTTTCCTGAGACGGTGGAGGAAATTAACCTGTTATTCCGGCTTGCGGCGGATCTTGGGACTTCGCTGACCTTCCGGACCGGAGGGACGAGCCTCTCCGGACAGTCGGTGACGGACGGCATCCTGGTGGATGTCTCGAAGCACTGGCCGCTCGTTCGGGTTGAGGACGGTGGCCTCCGGGTCCGGGTCCAGCCGGGGGTGACGGGGGCGGTGGTGAATCATGTCCTCCGGAGCTATGGCCGTAAGATCGGTCCTGATCCGGCAAGTATCAATGCCGCGATGATCGGGGGCATCCTTTCCAACAACTCCAGCGGTATGTGCTGCGGGGTGGTGGACAATTCCTATCATACACTATTGCATGTGCGCTTCGTGCTGGCCGACGGGTCCGTGTTCGACACGGAGGTCCCTGGCGACTACGCACGTTTTGAGCAGTCGCGCCCCGATCTTTTTGCGGGTATTGCGGCGTTGAGACGCAGGGTGATGGAGGATGCATCGCTGGTGGCGCGGATAAAAGAAAAATACAAGATCAAGAATACCGTGGGGTATGGGATCAATGCGTTCGTGGACTATGAACATCCTTTGGATATCCTGGCGCATCTGCTGATCGGGGCCGAGGGGACGCTGGGATTTATTGCGGAGGCGGTGCTGCGGACCATTCCGGACAAGCCGCTGAAGAGCGCGGCATTGCTGTTCTTCGATTCGCCTCGCAGCGCCTGTGATGCGGTGCCGGCGTTGAGGGATACTGGCGCCGAGGCGCTGGAGTTCATGGACCGGGCGGCGTTGCGTTCGATCGAGCATCTGGCGATCGCTCCGTCCTTCCTGCGCGAACTGCCCGAGGGGGCGTCCTGTCTGCTTTGTGAGTACCAGGCGGAGACCCTGCCTGCGCTCGAAGAAAAGCTTATGCAGGCGAGAAATTGCGTTAGAACACTCCCTTTGGTCAGGATCGCGGAATTTACTTCCGATGAAAAGGTTCGCGGCGACTACTGGAAATTGCGGAAAGGGATGTATCCTTCTGTGGCGGCCGTGCGGGATAAGGGGACTTCGGTAATGCTCGAGGACGTAGCGGTGCCGCTGGATCGTCTTGGAGAGGCCATCGTGGCGCTGCAGGAATTGTTTCAACGCTTTTCTTATCATAACGCGATCGTTTTTGGGCACGCAAAAGACGGGAACCTTCACTTTGTTGTTTCGCAGGCCGTGGGGACGGAGGAGGAGATCAGGTTCTTTGGCGAGTTCAATGATGCGCTGGCTGAATTGGTGATCGTTCGTTTTGGCGGCGCGCTCAAGGCCGAGCACGGGACGGGAAGACAGATAGCGCCATACGTGGAGGCGGAGTGGGGGCCGGCGGCGTATGCGGTGATGAAAGAGCTGAAGGCCCTGGTGGACCCTTTCGGGATCGTCAATCCCGGCGTGATCCTGAGTGCGGGCAAGGACAGTCACTTGCAGCACCTGAAGTCGCTGCCCGTGGTGGAGGAAGAGGTCGACAAATGCGTGGAGTGCGGATACTGCGAAGGCAGCTGTCCGAGCCGGAATTTTACGCTGACGCCGAGGCAGCGCATCGTGCTGAGGCGGTCGCTGGCGAGGCTGAGGGCTGCGGGTGAGTCTGCCATGTATGACGAGATATTAAAGGATTATCAATTCGACGGGATGGATACCTGCGCGGTAGACGGGATGTGTGCGACCAATTGTCCGGTCGATATCAATACGGGAGAGCTGATCAAGCGGTTGCGGCGCGAGAATCATTCGTCTTCTGCGAACAGGACGGCGTTGCGGGTGGCGAAGTCGTTTGCATTTGTCGAGCGGATGGTGAAGGTTGGCTTACGGGTAGGTGGTGTGCTCGGGCCTGCGGCGATGAACCGGCTGACAGGTGCGGTGCGTCGTGTCGTGCCGGATTTTCCGTTGTGGACCCGCGAGCTGACGGGGCCGGTGAGGGTGCCCGCAGCCGCTGGAACGGGGGCCGTCTATTTTCCCACCTGCATCACGCGAATGATGGGGAAGGACGTATCGGCGCGTGACACGATCGTGGACGTTTTTTTAAGGGTCGCTCGTCGGGCTGGGGTGGAGCTGTTCATACCGCCTTCGATGACCGGTGTCTGCTGCGGGCAGGCTTTCTCGTCCAAGGGATTTGCAGCGGCGTATAAATGGAAGGTGAATGAGACCATCGAAAAGGTCTGGGAATGGACGCGGGAAGGGGCCATTCCGGTGGTGCTGGATATCAGCTCGTGCAGTCATTTGCTGCATACCAGCCGGCCTTACCTGACGGTGGAGAACCAGGCGAGGTTCGACAAGCTGCGGATACTGGACAGCCTGGAATTTGCGGTGGATGTACTGGCGCCGCGGCTGAAGATTCAAAAGAAGGCCGGGAAGGCGGTCTTTCATCCCGTGTGTTCGCTGCACAAGATGGGTACGTATAAAAAATTGGAGCAGCTGGGGGCGCTGACCGTCGCGGAACCAGTGATCCCTTTTTCCGCGGGATGCTGCGGCATGGCGGGTGACCGGGGATTTTATTATCCTGGACTGACGGCTGCGGCGGGCAGGGAGGAAGGGGCTGAGGCCGCGGCGGCGGATGGATGCGGGTATTATTCGACGGGTAAGACCTGTGAGATGGCGTTGTCGGCTGTTTCGGGCAAGGAGTATCGGTCGATATTGTACCTGTTGGACGAAGTTAGCGCGGGTTAGACCTGGAATTGGCCCGGGTGCCGGGCCGCTTAGACCTGGCTGCCGGTGAGAAATCGTCCCTTGTATTCTTTCGGGATAAGACCCGTGTGCTTTTTGAAGTGGCGATAGAAATTTGACAGGTTCTCAAACCCGCTCTGATAGCATACCTCGGAAATATTGTGGTTGCCTTCCATCAGCAGGCGGCAGGCGTTGCTGATGCGGATCTCCGTGACATAGTTGGAGAACGTCTTCCGGGTATGGTGTTTGAAATAGCGGGAGAAGGAGGCGATGCTCATATTCAGTCGCTCCGCGATCTCCTCTATGTATATTTCCTTCTTGTAGTTCTTCAGGATGAACTGGAAGACCGTGTCGATCTTATCCGTGTCGTTGGTGTTGTTGGCGGTGAAGGTACGGGACAGGATGGGTTCGAGGTCTTTGCTGGTCGAGAGGAAGACGAGGATCTCCATTAGCCGGATCAGCCGGTTGGCGGGCGGGATCGACTCCATCTCTTTCAATTTCCCTTTCACATATTTATTGGCCTTGCCGAGGATCTCGAGTCCGAGGGACGACCGGTCGAGGAGCCGGCGGACGAGCTTCATTTCCGGCAGCCCGAAAAAGCTGTCGCCGAGGAAGTCGTCGGTGAAATGGATAAAGCTCGAGCGGGCCACGAGGCCTTTGTTCTGGTAGTATTCCTCCGTATTCCGGTATAGGTGCGGGATATTGGGGCCGATCAGCATGAGGTCGCTTTCCTTGATGAAGTTGACCTTGTCGCCGATAAAACGGGTCCCTTCGGTCCTGTCGATCAGTACGAGCTCGTATTCCTTGTGAAAATGCCAGGCCTTGTCAAAATAATTACATTCCCAATTAATATAAATAAAGGAAGAGTCCGGAGATAATGGAAGTTTGTGTAGCTGGGGCCTCATGCTGCAGAATCGATTGGTTAGAGCCTGATCAGCAATATATGGATTTCCCCGGACTCCGCCGAAATTTATTACTTCCTTTCCAGCCGGCCGATATCGAGAACGATGCGGGCAAAGAGGAATCGACCGTTAAATCCGAACTGGTTGGCGCCAAATAACAGGCGGCCTCTGTTGGAAGCATCCCGGGCTGAACTGTATCCTCCCGGCGCCTTGTTCGCCCCCGCTATAGGGTTGTCATGCACTGTTGACAGGGCATTGCGCGGGTCGACGAACACCCTGTCGGGATAGACGTCGAATACATTATTTCCACCGATGGATAAGGTTACGCCGGGACCTGACTTATAGGAAATTACTACATCCGTCGTCAGTTTTGCCCTGAACACCTGGTCCGTTCCCAGGCCAATGTCATTGAAGTAGGCGCCGTTGGTGGGGTTTATCAGTCCCGGATCGATATTGTTGAGGAACTGCACCTTGCCAAATCGAACGGCGCGTACGAGGAGATCCCACCGGCGTATGTTATAGGAAGCTGTGAGATTGATCTTATTCTGCGGCTGACCGGTTTCGATACGTCCTTTTTGCTGGCGGTCGAATAAGGTAGCCACGAGGTCATTGGCAGGATTCGCGGTCTTATTGTTAAGGCTGGGATTATACCTTGGATCATCGATCACAGAATTGCTATGCAGCTGGCCTACTACGGAATTCTTATTGAAATTGGCTGCCAGCAGAATGGTGGCATTGCCGCCGCCCAGCCGGAATTTCTCCGTTATCACCGCGTCGATACCCTTGGTTTCCGTATTGATCGCATTGGTCCAGAATTGAAGCGACGAAGTGGACGGGTCGACGTTGTTCGCCTTCAAAATAGTATCCACCAGGGGATTGCTCCTGTTGAAGGCTGTGGACAATACGATCCTGTCCTTGATCGAGATGAAATAGCCGTCTACTGTCACTGTCAGACCGGGAGCGATCCTGCCGACGACACCCAGGGTATAGCTGACAGATGTTTCCGGCTTCAGCTCTTTGACGCCAAAGGCATTTCGCACGATCGGATTTTGATTGTTGGCGGTAAGGGAGTTCTGGGGTTGACCGCCGACGAACTGTGTCGACGTATTCTGGAAATAGCGCTGATGCAGCGATGGGGCACGGAACCCGTTGCTCACCGAAGCCCTGACGGAAAATTGGGACGACAATTCATAGCGGGCGCTTAGCTTGCCGCTTACATTGCTATAGCTGAACCCCTGTTCGGCGTAGTCTTCGTAACGTCCGGCGCCATCTACCAGCAGCTTGCCGAGGGTGAGCTCAAGATCGCCGTATGCCGCGTAAATATTCCGGCTGGCCCTGACCGCGTCGACGTTCTTAAAGCCGGGGAAGACCTGTGATCCGGACGCTGCCACCACCGTGCCAAAGCTGGTCCATTTGGTGGTCCCGGGGTAGGGAGGGATCGAATCCACTGTAGCGATCCTGTTCCCATTGATATAGGAATTGGGCTCACCCGAAGAGATCTGAAAGGCTTCATGACGAAGCTCCCCGCCAAATGCAACGTTAAGGGATGTCCCGGCCTTATAGTCGTAACGGCGGCTGATATCCAGGTTCACCGTATTTTGTAAAAAGGATAGCTCACCGGCATAGAACTTTGTCTGGGGCTGATCGTTTGCCGGCAAGGATGCATTGCCGGAGTTCTGCACTTCATAACGAACGGTATTCCGACCGGCCATATTGCTTATATCGACATTCCAGCCGCCTGCCCGGATCGTAAAACCCGTCAGCAGGTTCCAGTCGATGATCCTGGGAGCTATCTGCGGCAAAAAGCCATTGTAATAAAAACGTTCGCCATTCGCGAGCACCGGCTCCTGGCTAATGGCGTTCGGGTTTCTGCTAAAGCCGCTGGCTACCCCATCGCGTTTGTTGATGCCCGCCGTAAGATAAAAGTCGATATGGGAGCCCAGCCGAGCGCCGCCGTTGAGATAGGTGGAAAGATTCTGTTCGTAAGAATTGCCGGCGACGATATTGTGCCGGCTGTATCCTTGTTTTCTCACGACGTCCGCATCCAGGTCCATCAGGTATCTTCTATAGCTGGCGTCAGTGACGGTAGCGCCATAGGGATTGCTGGGGAAGGCGCCATTGTTCCCCAGGTAGACCAGGGGAATATTGTCGTCGCCGCTGCGATTGGTGCTATACCTGCGCGAGAACTGACCGCTGACATTCAGGTAGGTTCCATTGGTTTTGGCAAAACCGCCGCTGAAGTCTACCTGCTGGTTGACCCCATCATACATATGTATGCCGCCCTTGTAAGGCAGGGTGGTGATGTTCTGCCCGAGCATGCCGGACATGGTGAAGCCATTGTAATTCTTCTTCAATACCACGTTGATGACCCCTGCGATGGCATCCGATCCATACTGGGCTGCCGCTCCGTCGCGCAATATCTCGACCCGCTCGATCGCAGCAGCAGGAATGGCATTCAGGTCCGTTCCTACGGATCCCCTTCCCACCGTGTTGTTGATATTTACCAGGGCGGAAGTATGCAGACGCCGCCCATTCAGCAGAACAAGGGTCTGGTCTGGACCCAGACCGCGCAGACCCGCAGGATCGATATGGTCTGTGCCGTCCGATATGGTCTGGCGGGCCGATTGAAAGGAGGGAACGGTATAAGTGAGCATCTGTGACAGATCAGTCTGCGCAAATGGCTTGATCTCTTTTGTGCTGACGACGTCCACCGCAACGGTGGTGGAAAGCTTGGACCTCACGCCACCCCGCGAACCCAGAATGACGACCCCCTCCAGGTCCTGTATCTTCATTGTATCATTCACTGACGGTTTGCGAGTGGTTTTGTCTACGACGGTCTGTGCCTGCAACTGCTCAATGAATAGCAGGAGCAACAGCCATGAAAATAAAAATTTCATAGTTCTAGTAAAAGTTGTTTAAATGCGATTGTTGGCCCGAAAATTAGATTCAGGAAATTTATATATCGACGGGCGTTTCCCTGCGGGGCCTGCTTTCTCCCCATCGGACCGCGTTTGCAAGGGGCTGCATACAATAAAAAAGAGCGCTGATTTCAGTAGGGTCCTCTTAGCCCAAAAAAAAACGCCCCGGCTATACCGAGGCGCACTAAACAGTCCATTACCATTAAACCTTATCCTTTAGAATAAAGATAAATACTTCCTCTTAAAAAAGGGAAAACGGACCCTAAAAAAGGAAGAAATTTCCCTGACCGGAATTGACTGCAAAATAATTGCAGTCCGATTGGTTAAAAGCGATTTTATTCGTTATCTGCAATCGTAAATATAGCTGTCTGACGGATACCCCCGGTCATTATAATGGTAGGTCATGCTGTAGGAGGTGCTGGATGGGTTCCCTTGTTGCAGCGCATACTTTATGGTCAGCGGATTATTGGGGCTTAGCGCTGTAATTATGGCCTGCCAGTTGGTATTGGAGGCGACGCCCCAGTCGTTCTGGACGAACTTCCAGTATCTCAGCGACGCTGTGAAAGGGGAAGGCTTGCTGTCATAAGTGACGTTGATGGCGGTCCAGGCGGTGGAGTCATGCCAGAAATAGCTGGTGGACGGGTCGTTGACGTTGTATTTCCCCTCCCGGTAGACGTCTGTTTGTTTGAGCCGGATGGCATTGTCGTTGTCGTCATAGGAAATATCGAGCACAATATTGGAAAGTTGCCGGGCATAAACATAGCGCACGTCTCCTGAATTGATGGTCCGGGCTATATAGGTTGCCCTGATCAGTCTTTTTTTCCCGTCGTACTGGAAATAGTATAGGGTATCGGGTCCAAGGGTATTGATCGTCCCGTTAGTATTCGTCTGCTTTTCTTCTTTTGTCATCCAGGCCGGCGTTCCGTCGTACAAATTACCGGTGCCGCCAAGGAAGATGTCCGTCTCTTCGAGCGTGGCCCCGCCCTGGGTATAGCTGGAATGGGTCTTGCTCTTGTCGATCGATTGGGTAAAAGGGCCAAAACCGGCTGTTCCGAAGTCGTACTTCCTGGATGTCATTTCCCTGGAATCATCATACGTAAACATTTGCGTCGTGCCGAAATAGCTGGGGCAGCTGGTTACCACGCAGGCCTTAGTCGTGGAAGGAAGCTTGTGCTTGTGACAGCTGACCGCGGTCAGGCTGGCGAATAAGATCAAATGGATATTTTTCATAAAAAGTAAAACTATATCGTTTTCCTATCGGCTGCTGAAGCGTTGATCCGGTGGCGGGTTTGGGTTAGCCATTGCCAGCGGCTCAGTCGTTTCCGCCAACGGCTCAACGCTTTTTTTCGGGATGAGGGGACATCGTATCTTGGAGATAGGCGATCGATGGCAGACGAGTGACCCAAATATTTGTACATTTAAGAATGTTCCGCTCTCTTTTTTTGGTTTTTTTACAGGGCCTGATGGCCGGAGGGCTGTCCGTCGAAGCTCAGTCGACCAGGGCAGCCCCTTTTCATGGCTCTTTTGTGGCGCGGAATATTGACGTGGTCAATGGACTGACGAGCAACAACGTCCTCTCCATCGCACAGGATAAGAAAGGTTTTGTCTGGATCGGGACCGATAAAGGCATGCAACGGTATGACGGACTGAGATTCGTCACCTGTAGTGCTCCGGGTACCGCACCGAACTCGCTGGACGTTCCGGCTATTTATCCGGATGACGCGCAGGGCAGGATACTTTATCGCCGGGCAGACGACAGCCTTTGGCAGTGGGATCCCCTTCGCCATACCGCGGCGCCCGTAGCGACGCCCACGGTTTCTTTGAAAGAGCTGGTCTACACCGACCAGCAGGGCAGGCGCCTGACCATCCGTCAGGTCTGGAAGGACGGAGACGCGCCGCAGAAGAACGGATTGGTCCTGGTCCATGAGGAGGGCGGGGACCGGGACAAACCGGGCACATATCTGGTCGATAGCGCCCGGGGCCTGGCCTGGCTGCTCATCCGCGGCGGGGGCTTCCAGCTGCTGGACGAGGTCCGGCGGACAACGCTGCCTGCCCCCCTGCCCGTCGACCCCATCACCATCCATTCGATCTTCACCGACAGGAATGACAACCTTTGGCTGATCAGCTGGTCGAGGGAATTTTACCGGTATGAGCTGAAAACCCGCAAGCTTCATGCTTATTCGCTAGCCAATATTCTGACACAGGAAGGGAATGACAGCACGCTCCCGGTATGGATATCCTCGGTATTGCACGACAACCACGGCGTGCTGTGGCTGGCGACCGGCCAGGCAGGTCTGTTGCAGTACGATCAGGCGAGTGATTCCTTTCTGTATATCCTGCGACAGTCCGGCAATAACCTTGGGCTGCAGTATACGGACCAGATAAATACCATGTTCCAGGACAAGGAGGAAAATATCTGGCTGGGTACCGATAAGGGGATCAGTATAATTCATCCCTACCGGCAGTATTTTTCCGTTCTCTCCAACCAGGAGGCGGCTACGCCCTCGAAGATCGTCAGCGACATCATACCAGTTCAGCTGATAAAAGATCAGCTTTGGGTCGGCTCCTGGGGTGGCGGGATAAAGGTCTACGATACGGCCTGGAGACTTCGCAAGCATTTCTTTTTCCCAGGCAAGTATGACGAGAACATGGTCTGGTGTTTTCTTGAAAAGGACGATGGCACTGTCTGGGCGGGCTGTCAGTCGGGGGTGATCCATATTATCGACGAGCATGGAAGGCTGGTCCGGACGATGCGGCCGCCGGAATTGGAGCATCACACGGTAAAGTGCATGACAGACGATGGACGGGGGAATATCCTGATAGGACTCCAAAACGGCTGGATCGTCGTATATGATAAGGCAACAGGCCGTTTTTTAAGCCATGTACAGGACAGCTCTTTTCGTCGTGCACCGGTGGAGCATCTTTATATGGCAAAAGACGGCATATGCTGGACGAGCACCAACCGGGGCCTCGCCGCTTTTGACACCCGCGCCCGTCGCTACACGGCGCTTTACCGGCCGGCAGCTGTCGACGTCCGCTGCTGGGGAGTTTGCCCGTACAGGGATTCCTTGCTCATTGTCGGCACCGAGAACGCCGGGATGTATTACTTCAATGTTCGGACGAAGGCCTTTACCCGGATAAACGTCAACAATGAGCAGCAGAACTGGTCCGCCCATGCGATAAAGGTAGACGGCTCGGGAAAGATCTGGTTTACCGACGATCACGCCATCTGCTGCTATGATCCGCAGAGCGGCAATTTTTTTGCCAGCCAGCCGGAAAGGGGATTGCTGAACAGCTCTTTTCAGGGCCAGGAATTCCTTGCCGCTCCCGATGGAAAATGGATGGCGTCGACGGGCACAGAGGTAGTAGCTTTTTACGAACAGAATCTTCTTGCACGGTGGCAGGCCGCCCCAAAGGTCGCTATCACGGGTTTCCGGGTCTTTTCGCATCCACTCTTCATCGATTCCCTGTTGCAGGAGAAGCAGCCGGTTCGGCTGGCGGCAGGGCAAAACTTCCTTGACATCGAGTTCTCCAGTCTTCAGTATGCTGGCATCGAACAGGCCAAATTCTTGTATAAGCTGGAGGGCGTGGATCGGGGCTGGGTGACAGGAGGGGCGCAGGGCGTCGCCAGCTATACTGATCTGGCGCCCGGAAAATATACTTTCAGGGTCCGGACGGAAAGCTCCTCCGGCGAACAGGAAATGGCGGTTATGCAGATCCAGATAGCGGCCCCTTTCTGGGAAACCTGGTGGTTTGAGGCAATTGTTCTGGCCGCGGCTGCTGTGGTCATTTTTCTTCTGCTGCGCTGGCGCGAAAAGGGGTTAAGGCACAAGGAGGGCCTCAAGCAGCAGGTAGCCGAGACCGAGATGATGGCCCTGAGGGCGCAGATGAACCCGCATTTTATATTCAACTGCATCAATAGTATAGACGCGCTCATTCAAAGCAACGACAAGTATCACGCCACGGTATACCTCAATAAATTCGCCCGGCTCATCCGCAATGTTCTTGAGACCAGCAAACAAAAGACCATTCCGCTGCGGCGCGATATGGAGTCGCTGCAGCTGTATATAGACCTTGAGCAGTTCAGGGATGACAGGTTCGTGTGCGAGATGATCCTCGACGACGAGCTGCTGGAGGAGGATTGCCGCGTGCCGCCGCTGATCATCCAGCCCTATGTGGAAAACGCGATCGTGCATGGGCTCCGCGGCCGGGAAGACGGGCAGGGCAGGCTGCTTATCCGGGTCACCAAAGAAGACGAACACCTGGTCTTTCTCATCGAGGACAACGGGGTAGGGAGGACGGCCGCGTTAAAAAAGAACGGTCACCGCTCATTCGGCATGGAGATGAGCCGTGAAAGGGTCAACCTGTTCAATGGGGAGGACTATTTTCCGGTCGTTATAACCGATCTTTTTGAGTCTGGAAAGCCGGCAGGGACCCGGGTACAGGTCTCTCTAAAAATCAACTGATGATGAACGCAATTATTATCGACGATGAATCGAAGGGGCGTCTCGCTCTTCGGGAAAAACTGAGGAACTATTGTCCGGGGATCATGCTGGTAGGGGAGGCCGAGGATGGTGAGGCCGGCCTGGCGTTGATCGAACAAAGCCAGCCGGATATCGTCTTTCTGGATATACAGATGCCCAGGATGGATGGTTTTGAGATGCTGCAGCAGCTGCGGCGAAAATCGTTCCATCTCATTTTTACTACAGCGTATGACCAGTATGCGATAAAGGCTATCCGGTTTGCCGCCTTCGACTATCTGCTGAAGCCGGTGGATATCGAAGAGCTGCGGGCTGCGGTGGAAAAGATCGAGCAGGAAGGAAGGATCGAAAACGCGGGTCAGCGCCTCGAAGTATTGTCGCATAACCTCCGGGCAAACCTCGACAAGATCGCCATCCCATCCATCGACGGGCTGCTCTTTTTTGATCTCAAGGATATCATCCGGATCGAAGCCCAGAGCAACTACAGCGTTTTTCATTTTGTCAACAGAGGAAGCCTTACCGTAAGCAAGACCCTGAAGGAATTCGAAGAGCTGCTGCCCGCCGACAGGTTCTATCGTCCGCATAATTCCCACATCGTGAACCTGCAATATATCAAACGATACATTAAGGGCGACGGCGGCCAGATCGAAATGCAAAATGGTTCGGTCGTCGACGTCAGCCGAAAGAAGAAGGAGCTGTTTTTGCGTCTAATGGGGTTAGCGTGAGATGGCCGGGCTGGAAGATTGCAGCATCAATCGGAGGTTACCATAAACTGCCTGATAAAAAAGATCGATCTGGGCTTGTCGTACAACCGTATTACGTAAACGCCCTGTGCAGTAAACGCCCCAATATCTATCTTTTCGACCTGCCACTTCCTATCGACAGCAACTGACCAGCTTTTTATATTGCGTCCTGCAAGGTCCTGTATCTGTACCTCATAGGTTCCCTTCTCAAAATTGGTAAGGGACATATTCAAATAGCCTTCCGTCACCGGGGTGGGGTATATGGAAAAGATCCTTCCGGGATTTGCCAATGAGGTTTTTGAGATATCCCCGAAAAGGCGCCTTGCCCCGGCAGCCTGCCCTAAAAGATTGCTGTTGGCCAGGTCGCTTGCGGGAACAACCGATCCGATGGCCGAAACCCTGGTCGCCTTCAGACTTTTTATGTCGACCTTGTAATAGGCATTGTCCCGGCTTTCCGTTGCACAGCTGACAATCAGGTCTCCATCATCGTCAACAGCGGCACCATTGGATGTAAATCCGGCGGGTAAGCCAGCGATCATTCCCCGGTAGGTTGCTATTCTGGTAGCCGGATCAATAGAAAAAACGTGATTGAATGCTGTCACAAGGGTCAGCTCTCCTGTCACTGCACTAACCATATCTCCTCCGGTGGAAGTGCAAAGACTATGAATGGAGACGGTCTTGTTTCCGGGGTTGTCCATCACTTCTCCCAGGTCTGTGATCTCTATATTCTCACCCGTCGTAAACCGCACCAGGTGATCCCCGTCATTCGACAAGGAGTAGCCGAAGCCATCGGCGCTAATAACCATTCGGGTGATCTGACCGGGAACGTCGAAAATGCCTCTACAGACGCCGAATTCGTGACCAGTGACATAATTAAAAGTAGGCAGCTTACTTCCTGAGAGGTCGATATAACGAAGCTGATTGATCCCGAGCGGGGTATAGAACAGGCGATTATGTACCTGGTCATAGGCGGCCGCGGCAACGCTGGTAGCCATGGGTAACAAGGATGTGTCCTTTTGCAGGACATCGTCGCCATTGCGGATTATCCGGCCGACTTTAGTCCCGCTGATCTGGTAGAGCTGGCCTTCTTCGTAAAGCGACCGAACTGTTTGACCGGTATGCAGGTCGACCAATTGGACGGTTGTTCCGGTGAGTGAACCGGGTTTGCTATAGGTGAAGGCGTAGGCGAGGTTTTGGCCTGCGGACGGTAGGTAAGATAATAAATAGATTGAAATGGGTAATAGGGACTTTCTCATAACTAGCTGTTTTGTAAGCTTGTTATAAATTACTAATATTTTTTATGATTAACAAATAAAAGATACCGGCGTGCGACCTGGCGTCTACAATCTGGTGTGGAGCGACGGCACGCAGTCTTCCTATCAGTCGGTGATGATCATGAAATAGATCTTCCAGGGAACTCTTTGAGTTTCTTTCGGAAGACCCGCCCATTCTCCTTGCTGTCACTCACGGCCCAGACAGCCATGGCGTACAGTACGGTTTTGAGCCTTTGCCCGGACGGCGTAAGCGCATACGTGACGTGCGGGGGGACGACCTGCATCGCTTTCCTTGCGATCAGTCCGTCTGTCTCCAGCTGTTTGAGCTGCTGGATCAGCACTTTTTCTGTAATTGCGGGAACAGATCGCCGGAGCTCGCCGTAGCGCTTCTCTCCGGACAACAGGTTGAACAAAATGATCGGCTTCCAGTAACCGCCGATCTTCTCCATCACATGCGTGATCGGGCATTCGACAAAAGCCAGTTTTTTATTGGCCTGGATCGTAGAGCTTTCTTTAATGGTTGACATCGTTACATACTTTAGGGTAAGTACTTGTACAAAAGTAAGTACTATTCTAGTTTTGTCAGCACAAAAAACAAGTACGATGAAAATGACCATTACAGGCTCGCTGGGCAATATAGGCAGGAGCCTCGCTACGCAGCTGATCGCAAAGGGACACCAGCTGACCGTCATCAGCCATACCCCCGATCGCGCAGCATCCATCCGCGCCCTTGGCGCGAATCCCGCCATCGGTTCGATAGAGGACGCTGACTTTCTGGCCAGCGCTTTTGAGGGCGCGGATGCCGTGTTTTTGATGATCCCGCCTCGTTTTGATGCGGTCGACACCCGCGGCTATATGCGATCAGTGGCTAACGCCTACGCAAACGCGCTCACGCGGGCAGGGGTCCGCTATGTCGTCAACCTGAGCAGCATTGGTGCACATATCTCCGACGGCCCCGGCCCAACCGGAACGAACTTTTTGATCGAGGAGCAGCTGAACGGGCTGCCCGGTGTCAATGTCCTTCACCTGCGTCCGGGGCTGTTCTACACGAATTTCTACGGAAGCATCCCCGTCATCCGGCACCAGGGAGTTCTTGGCAATAATTTTGACGCTGCAACTCCCATGCTCATGACAGACCCCCGCGACATTGCGGAAGAAGCAGCCAGTGCAATGGACCGCCTCGATTTTTCAGGAGTTTCCGTTTGCTATGTCGTCAGCGATGAGAAGAATGGCGGCGAGGTCGCCGGACTGCTGGGCCAGGCGATCGGTCGACCTGGCTTGCCGTGGATCAAGCTCGCCGATGAGGACCTGCTGGCCGGCCTTGTCGCTGGCGGAATGAGCCAGGACGCCGCCCAGGTCTATGTGGTGGGCATTGGCGCCGGACTCCGCGACCAGATCCTTTTTGACGACTACCGGCAACGCCGGCATCGGGTCGTGGGGAATATCCGCTTCGAAGATTTCGCGCATGAGTTTGCTGCGGCATATGCGCTGCCCGGCTAGCTTATTCTTTCCCTACCAGCAAGCGTCGGGTCCTAACTGCCTGGGCGCTGAAATAGCCCAGGCAGCCCCCGGCGATATTGGACGTCGGATTGGCGGGGGAAGCGCTTCTTCCGGACCCGTCGGCGTTCCGTTCGAGGGCAAACCAATACTTGAAGGCGGCCGAGTCTATGTTGATCATATCGATCCGTACCGAATCGCCTGTCTTAATGTCCCGTTGAGGATCGTCTGTGTCGTTATTGAAATCCAGCTGGTCCCTGATCTTTAGCCCGTCCGTAAATTCGTCGTCGCCGAGAAAATTGGTCTTTTCCTGGTGGCCATTGACATATTGCACCCAGCGATAATAGTTGGGAATGCCGGCAGGATCCGTAAATACAACGGTAGCATACCTTTTGTCGGTGAGGGTCCCGTTGCTGACGTAAATGCTGTCTATCCCCACGACGGGATTCGGCATGGTAGAAGTGGCCGTGTAGCTGACGCCATCGAGAACGACTTTCATGCTGTAGGTGTTGCCGGGCACACCCGTCAGCGCGCTGGTCGTATAGACTCCCTGGCTCGTCTCCGTCAGCGGATAGCTGGACCCGTTATTTTCGATCGTAATGCTGGCCCCGCTGACCCCGACGAAGCTGTTATTGGCGCTGAAATCCCTGGTCTGCGTGATGGAGACCCTGACGCCGCCCGGCTGATCGGTGACCACCCCTTCGATCACATATTTGGTGGCACTGGAGTCCAGGTGTACGCTGATCACCTTCTGGCAGGCGGAGAATAGCAGGGCGATGGTCATTGATAAGATGATATGCTGTATACGATGCATAAAGTTTAGAATTTGAAATTATAAGATATGGAGGGTACAAAGCTGAACAACGAAGTCTGTACCGCCTCGGTGATATTGGGATCGGTCTTGCCCTGCCGGAAATTGATCTGGTAGGCATTTTTCCGGCCATAGGCATTGTACACGCCAAAGACCAGCTCGCTTGAAAAGCGCTTCGTCTTCTTCAGCTGGTCGGTGAAGCTAAAGTCCAGCCGGTGATAGTTGGGCATCCGGTAGGCATTCCGATTGGTATAGTAGAAGTATACGTCCCCGCCGACCGTATACTTCCCATTGGGGAAAGTGACGGCATCGCCAGTATAGAACACCCAGTCGGCTGAAAAGCTCCATTTCTTGTTGATCTCGTAGACGCCTACAATTGCGATATCGTGGGTCCTGTCCTGCCGGGCATTGTACCAGCGGTTATTGTTAATCCCATCGATCTGCAGTTCCGTCTTGGAGAGGGTATAGCTGATCCAGCCCGTGAGCCGGCCGGTCCTTTTCTTCAAAAGCAATTCCATCCCATACGCCCTGCCCCGGCCAAAGAGCAGGTCGGATTCAATGGGATGGTTGGTGAAGATATTTGCACCATTGCGATAGTCGATCTGGTTCTGCATGGTCTTGTAGTAGGTCTCCAACGTAAGCTCATATTTGTCCTCAGCCAGATTCTTATAATACCCGATGGCCCACTGGTCGGCGATCTCGGGCTTGATGACATTGGTATTCGCTACCCATTTGTCCGTCGGGGAGTTGGTCGTGCTATTGGAAATAAGGTGAAGATTCTGTGTATTGCGGACATAGGATGCCTTGATAGATGTGGTGGGGTTCAACTGATAGCTGGCTGCGATCCGGGGTTCCGGATTGACATATGTTTTCACCACCTGGCCACTTCGGTAGTGCAGCGTATCGGTGATCTGGCCATTGGCGTTGAAATTATAGTAATCCCCCTTCCCGAGGACGGAAAATGCCGAGACCCGCAGTCCATACGTGAGGCTCAGGCGGTCGCTTGCTTTCCAGGTGTCGCTGGCGTAGGCGGCATTTTCCATCGAATACCGGCGCTGCAGCGCAATGGAATTGATGCCGGGATCATTGCCGAGAGCGATGATCTCCCCGGGGCGGATGGTGTGAAATATAGCATCGAGCCCGATGCTTACGGTGTGTTTCTGGCTCGCATACCATTGCAGGGCTTCTTTCAGATTCCAGTCACGTATCTGGGAAAAGATGTCGAAATTGTCCCCATTCTGGTCAATGTGGATCTTATAGTCATAATTGCTATAGATAAGAGAAGTATTGGAGAACAGGCGGGTATTGAACAGATGGTTCCACCGTAAGGTGGCCGTGGTATTGCCCCAGTTGATGCCGACTGTACTAGCCTGGCCAAGAACGTCCCTTCCAAAATAGCCTGAAAGATACAGCCGGTCCTTGTCCCCGAAAATATAATTGGCTTTCGCGTTAAGGTCATAAAAATAGAGCCGGCTCCTGTTGACGTTGGAGTCGGGGGAGAGTTTCAGGAAAAGATCGGCATAGGTCCGCCGGCCGGAGACAAGAAAAGATGACTTATCCTGTTGGATGGGCCCCTCGGCCGTAAGCCGCGAAGAGATGAGCCCAATGCCGCCATTGACGTGGTAGTCTTTGTTGTTCCCATCATTCATCTTCACGTCGACCACGGAAGAAAGCCTCCCGCCGTACTGGGCAGGCATGCCACCTTTATAGACGTCGATATTCTTAATGGCGTCTGAATTGAAGGTAGAGAAGAATCCCAGGAGGTGGGAAGGGTTATATACAACTGCCTCGTCCAAAAGGATCAGGTTCTGGTCGGCAGCTCCGCCGCGGACATAAAAGCCGCTGTTCCCGTCACCGGCGGATTTGATGCCTGGCAGGAGCTGGATGGTCTTGAGGATATCCTTTTCACCAAAGATTACCGGTATCTTGTTCGCCTCCCGTATGTTGAGCTTTTCCAGGCCCATCTGGGGGCTCTGGAGGCTGCGACCGCCCGAAGAGGCTGTGACGGTCACCTGCTGAAGGTCCTTGGCTTCTTCATCGAGCCTGACATTTTCCACGAGATCGCCCGTCAGCGTAAAGGCTATGGTCCGGGGCCCGTATCCCACGGCGCTTACTGTCATCCGGTAGGAGCCGTCGGATGGAAGGGTCAGGGAATAGAATCCATACTCATTGGTCACGGTGCCGGTCATGGTGGTCGAGGTACCCGTGGAGCGCTCTTCGATACGGATCGTTGCGCCCAGGATCGTCTCGCCGGTCCCGGCCGACCGGACAGTGCCGCTGACGGTGTACTTTGCCGGCGGCTTGGATCTGACCGGTGTCGCGTCGCCGGCGTCCGCATTGTTCGACGCCGATCTCTTCAGGATGATGTTTATTCCCACCTGTTTGTATTGCAGGTTCCTCCGCTTGAAAAGGATCTGCAATGTCTTTGCTACGGACTGGTTCTTTACCGCCAGCGTGATGTCCTGCTGTTGCTCTACGTCTTCTGCCCGGGCGAGGAATTTAAAAGGGGTCCGGGATTCGATCTCCCGGAGCGCTTCCCGCATGGTAGCATGATCCAGCTGTAGGGTGATCTTTACATCCTCCAGTCGCTGACCATAGCCTGGTGAGGCCGATAGGGATGCCGTCAGTGTAAGTAGTCCTGCCATTAAGAACGATACGCGCATAATAAAAGATTGGTAAGGACAAGTATTTTGCCCAGTCATGCCAAATTGCATAGCTTTGTTTGGTTTTATTCTGTAAAACTTAGATTTAGCCGCGACCGGCTGCCACCGGTTGCGGCTTTTTATATTCGGACTTAATTACAGCCATTCCCTGAGATGGTGACCGTATGGTGTGCTGCATCCTCCTGGAAGCCCAGATCGGTCGTCTCCTTCAGCGCCGCCAGCATTTGTTGCAGCGAGATGGTATTCTCAAAATTGAGGTAGTATCTGCAACGGCTTATCGCCGGGTTTGTAAAAGAAAATTGAACATTGTACCACCTGCCAAGGCTGGCGGCGATCTCCTCCATGGTCTGCCCCGAAAATTGCAGCTTTCCCTGCTGCCATCCGAGTACCTGGCTGGTGTCGACGCTAACCGTGGTGGAGATGCCGGTCCGGGTATCCACCTGTAATTGCCGGGCTGCGGTGAGCACGTCGAGCACGCGGGCGCTGTCCCGTACCCTTACCTTGCCGCTGATGACGGAAATGGAAGCCTGCCGTTCGCCCGAAAAGGATTTTACGTCGAATCGGGTGCCCAATACAGTAGTGGTCAACGATCCGGCGTGTACAATGAAGGAATGTTCACGGTCTTCCGCTACGTCAAAATAGCCCTCTCCTTCCAGGTATACTTCCCTCGGCGCATTATGCCCTTTGCCGAGATCCGGGGAATACCGGATGGTGCTGGCCGCATTCAGCCACACTTCGCTGCTGTCAGGAAGACGGACAGCCCGGATCTTACCGGAAGGATTTCTCAGCTCGACCAATGCAGGCGTCCCGGGAAGACCCGGATATTGGCGGGCTATCCAGATGAAAGAAAATATAATGGCCAGACAGGCTGCAACCTGCCAGGGGCCCAGGCGGAATATTCGCCTGCGGGCGCCGTTGCGGTCAGAGGAAGCGTCTATCGGGATCACCAGCGGGTCTGCGACCGGCGTCGCCCTGATCTGTGTCTGCAATCGCATCAGCATCCGCTGCTGCAGATGGTCCTGCTCTTCGGGTTCTTCCGTGTGCCACTCGACGGTCGTTATCTCCGCGGAGTGATACCAATCCAGCAGCTCCTGCAGCTCTTCGGGACTTATCGTGCCAAAAGCATATTTATCGATGAGCTCGTCCAGTCTATCCTGGTTCATAGATACGTCATTTGAACATATAGTACACTTTGGGGACCTGTATCCCTAAACCAGGAGGGAACTTTTTTTTCAGGAGAGGAAAGAATGCAGGAAAACGGACATTTTACGGATGGAGTCCCGGATGGTTTTTAGCGCCTTGGTCATATGATATTCAACGGATTTGGGGGACAGATCCATTTTGCCGGCGATCTCTTTTATCGAAAGCTCTTCTTCCCGGCTGTAGACAAATACCAGCCGGGCCTTTTCGGGCAGCTGCTCTACGACGCCCCTTAGCCATTCGTCCATAAACAGGGCATCCAGCTGCTGTTCGGTGTCGTTATGCGCCGCGGTTGCGGCTTCATCCGATAGCTGTCCGCTGAGGACCTGGTTCCTTTTTTTGTTGCGGGCCATGGCCTTGAAGACCGCAAATTTGACGGCGGTCCCGAGATAGGCGGGAAGGGAGCCGATCTCCAGGCTGGCCCGCCGGAGCCAAAGCCCCATCAATACATCATTGACGATCTCTTCAGCGGCCTCTTTCGACCGTGTATAATAATAACCGGTGGCAACCAGCCGTTGCCAGTACCGGTTGTAGATCTCCGTAAAAGCGTCTTCCCGGCCATCTCTGAGTAGAAGGAGCAGGTCGTTGTCGTTCGTGTTGGACAGGATAGCCATTTGCTAAAATATGCTGCAAAATATGACTATATTTAGATATGCAAACCCCGAACCTGTCCTGACTCAGACCCTCCTGGCCGGTCCTACTGCAAAATATAGTTATAAGGATACAGCAGCGTCTTCCAGCTCTTCCCTCCGTCCACCGTCTCATACAATCGCTGTTGCCCATATGCCAACCCGTGCTGTTCATTCTCGAAGAATATCCTCGTAACATTGCTGAATGTTGCGTCAAAATGCGATACATAGTTCCAGCTGGCCCCGCCGTCTGTACTTTTTTCCAGGCCTCCATCGGCAAGGCCATATATCAGCGAAGAGCTGGCAAAGCTCACATCAGCCAGATACAATGACGCTGGCGCCGTTTTCCAGGTAGCGCCATTGTCCGCCGAAAAATAAGCGCCGGGTACGGAATAAACAGCTACCTGACCGGTTGCGCTCATCCGCAAGCTGCCCAGGTTCCTGGAATCGATAAGGACCGGCTTGCTCCAGGATACACCGCTGTCGGAGGTCCTGGATATATAAGTGCCGCCGCCGCTGAGGAGCACAAATCCTGTCTTCGCATTCGTAAATTGCATGGCGAGCGGCATAAAATTGTCCTGGATGCTGGACACCAAAGTTGCCGTCTTTGCCGTGACATCGATCTTATACAATTGCCGGGTATTGCCGTTGGCATAGGTTTGCTGAACGTACAAGCCCAGCACTTCCTGATCATCCACAGGGCTCAATCCAAAGAACCCGCTGGAATAAAAGCCGGCGCCAGGCAGGGCGGGATTAAAAGCCGGCGCGAACGAAGTCCAGGTATTGCCATAGTCGGTGGAAAAATTGACCACCGGCTTCAACGCCTGTCCCGATGCATACGCAGATCTGCTGTCATTAAAACTATAGGGAGTCGTGGCCGTCTGCGAAGAAATAGCATGCAGCTCGAAATCCACGAAATCATTGGCCGTCCTGAAAGCGTTATTATATGTTAAGCCATGAATGCTGTCTACGCCGTCCAGCCTCACGTATAAAAGGCTGTTGCCTTTGATGATGGCTTTGGTGGCCGGGTTGACCACCGGCGTCACCTGCACCTGGTCGATGAGAAGGACGTTTTTTTTGCCGCAGCCACATAGGGCGGCCAGATATAAAATGTAAATGCTATATTTTTTCATGGGATTGTTGTTTAAGACCGGGAATGATGTTTAAAGTTGAACGTAAGCCCGAGCCCTATATTCACCGAGCTGCAATTGATCTTCGTAGTCGCCGGAAGGGCATATCCATCAGCCACCAGCTGATTTCTGAGGTCGTTATTGACCTTTAAGGAAGGATTGAAATATTCATAGTCGAATCTCAGATACCAACGCGAAGACCGGACGAACATGATCCCTGCATTATAAGAAAGGTCATGCCCGGATAAATAGCTGTCGGTCTCTCCTATAGTCGTGGTATTGGTGCCGGGGTCATAGCCATAGTACTTGGAAAAATAATTGGAGCACCAGCTGTAATCGATCCTCATCAGCGGAAAAAATGCCCACTTCCGGTATTCAGCCGCCTTGTATTGGAATTCGAGGCCCGCCCTTCCAGTCGTAAATCTCTCCGATACACTATTATCGCTGCCGGCGCCCTTCATATAAACCTTGAATCCCCCATTAGGCACGATCCAAAGTTTTTTGCCGGGTAGCGCCGCCACTTTAAATCCCAGCGACATTTCCCCGCCGGTGTAAAAAACCTTATTCAGCTGTGATGACGTAGGTACAACCAGGCCGCCGCCAAGATCGATGCCAAACTGGCTCTGCGCCCGGGACAATAAATGAGGGAATACAAGTAAACAGAGGCATAGTAGCCTTAAGGGAAAGGGGTTTTTCATTGAATTAGTCTTTTGGATCTACAACGACAAAGATAGTCGGATAGTCTGTTTTTCAAAGCTGCGGCTACACATATAAGTGTTTATTTTTCAGCCTGTCGTACAACAACTAGCAGGTTAGATCAATACTATTTTCCAAAAAATTCTTTTCGCAGCTATTGACAATTCAAAATTTTCAACCTAAACTTGTCCGGTCATACTTCCCGCCCTATTTAACTCCAATGGTTATGTTCTAATCTCGCTCTGACTCGTAGCAGATCCCGGTCATGGATCTTCCTAACTGTTTAAAGAAACCTCAACGTGAGAAAACTTTACCTATGGGTGCTGCTATTTGTGCCCCTGAGCCTCTATTGCCAAAGCGAAACAGTCTCTTCTGCCGGAACGCATGCCGGTGCTGCTTTCTTCACCGGTACGATCACCGATCTTCCTTCCAGATTTCTGGACAAGCTGGGATCTAAAGCGCGAAGCCTGGATGAACAAATCTCCCGCCAGACACGGAAGTATCTCGATCACCTCACCAAAGTGGAACAACGCCTTCAACAAAAGCTGGGCGCGATCGACCCCAAAAGTAATGCACTCTTTGCCTACTCAGGCGGAAAATATGCCGGGCTGCTTGCAAAGATGCGCAGTGAAACGGGTTCCGCCACGACGGTATTGCAGGGACCCTATCTGCCGCATGCCGACTCGGTACGTGTGAGCCTTGAATTCCTGCAACAACATCCTGAATCCTTTTCCTCGGCCCAGGCGACGGCCATGCAGCAACAGCTGCCTGGCGTCTCGGGGCAATGGCAACAGCTGCAATCGAAGCTGGCGGATGCCGGAGAGATCCGGCAATTCCTGAGCGACAGAAAACAAGCCATCCAACAGTATCTGAGCCGCATGAGCGATCTGCCCTCGGCGATAACGAAGGAATATCAGAATTATAATCAGTCGGTCTACTATTACTCAACTCAACTGCAACAATACCGGACGTTGCTGGATCAGCCCGATCAGCTGCAACAAAAGGCATTGGCGGCATTGAACCGGGCGCCCGGCTTTGGAGACTTCGTGAAGAAAAATAATCAGCTGGCGATGTTGTTCGGCGGCGTCGCGACGGGTACTGCAAAAGCTATCGCCGGTTTGCAAACAAGAGATGCAGTGCAGGAGATGATCAAAGCAAAAACCGGCAAGAGCGGCGTACCGGCGCAGGAAGGGTCGGGCATCGCTTCACAGCTGAATGCTGCGGGTCTTGGATTGTCCGCCTTGCAGGACCGGGTCGCCAGATTGGGCGATGCGGGCAAGGACATGGAAGATCCCAACTTCAACCCCAACTGCCAGAAGACAAAGTCGTTCTGGGGCCGGCTGGAATATGGCCTCAACCTGCAAACCCAGCCTTCCAGCAGCTGGTACCCTACCACGACCAACCTGGGAATCACTCTCGGCTACCGGATTTCAGACAACAACACCGTGGGGATCGGCGCCAGCGCACTGATCGGCTGGGGCACCGATATCGGACATGTACGGGTCACCGGTAGCGGGCTGGGGCTCCGGTCGTATGCAGACATCCATCTCAAAAAAACATTCTACCTCTCCGGTGGTCTTGAATATAACTATCAGCCCGTCTTCGCCAACCTTCGACAGTTGCCCGGCATCCATAACTGGCGGCAGAGCGGACTGATCGGGGTGAGCAAGATCGTCGCGGTAAAGAGCCGGGTTTTCAGCAAAACAAAACTCCAATTGTTGTGGGATATGCTTAGTTATAGCCAGACCCCGCAGACCGCACCGATAAAATTCCGGGTCGGGTATTCCTTCTGATAATTTAACGACAAAGCAGTTATGAAACCAAGTGTATTTCTGTCTGTGACGGCAGTCGTCCTCCTGCTGTCCTGCTCCGCCGGGTTGATGGCCCAGCAACCCTTTAACTTCGTGGCAAGCCCGATGCTTTCACAAAGCAGCCGTGCCAATGCCAATCTCAGCCATTTTACCGGCAAGCTGGGGATATCAGTACCTATCTACTCCTACAAGAGCACTTCCTCAAACCTGTCGCTGGACATCGCGTTGAACTATAGCGGCGGCGCCCTCAATGTCCTGCAAAACGCGTCTTCGGTGGGCTCGGGCTGGCAGCTTTCGGCGGGAGGAAGCATTTTCCGATCGATCAACGGTCTGCCCGACGACCGGTACAATTCGCAAACGTTGGGTTATTTCTATGGCTCCGGCTATATTCCCGACAATCCCTGTTGCATCAATTATCAGGCGCCGGGCAAATACGATGATCCCGTCAACAAAACGCACCTGGATGCGGAGGCGGATGACTATTACTTTGATATGAACGGCAGGGCGGGCAAGCTCGCGATCCCACAGGATATCATCAATACGGGCAGCCTTAACGCCATTCAGACCATTCCCCAGTCCACCATTCGAACCTATTTCTCCCAGGGCGCCATGCCGGCCAATACTACTACCTCTATCAGCGAGTTCATCATGAACGATGAGACCGGCGTCGAATATCATTTCGGAGCGGTTGAGACGATGCAGAAGAAAATACCTACCCTCCACAGCGACGGCGGCAACAATTATCACTATACCTATGCCTGGAGCAATGAGTACTACGCGACGGCCTGGCGGATAACAAAGATGATCGACCGGAATACTGGTGATGAAATAGATTTCAACTATACTTCCTACAATGTCAGCTATGCGGTTCCCGATTATCCCACCACCTACACCAACCTGGGCAACCAGAGCTATAGCATCTATGATGACGGTCAGGATATGTACAAGGGTACGGCCCAGCGGCTCACGTCGATCCAATTCAAGAATGGCGAGCAGGTGAACTTTATCTACGATGGTTCACCACGGCTTGATTATGTCTCCGACGAGGCCCTGCTGCAAATCCAGGTGACGAGCCCTATTGCCGGTCACCAGACGACGTATAACCTGAAACAGTCCTTCCTGATGGAGCAGAATGACGGCGGCGGCGCCTTTGAGACCATCGAAGTACCCTATGGTGTCATCGGTGCAGGTGGCGGCGGGGATCGGCTGACCACCTGGTTCCTTCTCAAGAGCGTCACCCAGCTCTCTTCCGACGGCGCCTCCGAAATGCCGATCGCCAGCTTTGGATACAACCGGCTGCTGGGTGTCTATAGCGGCAGCAAGATCCCCACGCGTTTTTCGGGCGGCCAGTCCGATCTATGGGGCGATGCTTCGCCGGGCACTCAGTTTGGCATGATGGACACCGTATTCAACGTCAACGGCGGGTATACCTACTACCAGTTCGAGTCCAACGACGATCTGCTGAGCGACGGCGTCACTACCGGGATGCCGGGGGGCTGGCGGGTGAAGAGCGTGACCCGATATGACGGGATCAACCACAACAACGATGTCGTCACCAGCTATACCTATCAGACGGCGGCCGGCAAGTCCTCGGGCTTTACGACCACGCCGCCTCCGAATTATTACCAGAACGCACTTTTGAACAACAGCGGCGGATCGGACAATTATGCTGTTACGATGACGGCCACCAGCGGGATGGTGCCGCCAACGATGATCCAGGGCGGCCCGGTAGGATATGGGCGGGTCGTGGAATCGACGCCTGGCTTTGGCAGCACGGTCTATGAATTCACTACCACCGCCGACTATGCGCCGCTGTACACCACCCTGAACTATCCCTTTGCCAATAAGCCCATGCTGGCGGACTGGGCCTATGGCCTGCCCAAGATGACCACTACGTTCGACCAAAACGGCAACATGGTCCGTTCGCTGGAGAACGACTATAATGTCGCTATCAATACCCTGTCGACGCCCAATTTCCGAAGTATGAAAATGGCGTACCGGACGGAGGCGACGGGTTATGTCTTCGGCAGCCAGACCTGCGCCCAAACGGCATCGACCTTCAATTTTACCTACGAGTTCTACTATCCCGTCACCGGCATCGCCCAGCTGACGCAGACCATCGCCAAGGACTATCCGCCCAATGGCAAAAGCCTTGTCAATACCACTCAATACACCTATGACCCGACATATTTTGTCGTAACGAGGACGACCAGTTATGACTCGAAGGGTCAGAAGATCGAAAGCATTCCCTTTTATCTATTCCAGACCACGAATACGGGTGGTGCACCCTATGGTTATGCCAACGCCTACAACCTGCTGAGCTCGCCTTATGGTAATATCACGATCCTGACCAGGACTGACGGCAGCAAATACATTACCAGCTACGGGAAGCTGAACTACCAGGTCGTCAACAGCGTGCTGAAGCCCTGGCAAAGTTTTTCGGCTAAGCTGGCGGCGCCGGTTTCCATCGATCCTTCCAAGAATACCTATACTCCGGATGAGAACTATGGCGTCGCCACTTCCTCCCTTACCCTCGACCAGTCCTACGATCAGTACGACGGCAGCGGCAACCTCGTACAGGCCAGCGATCCAACGCATAACAAGATATCGTCGGCCGTATGGGATTATAAGGTCAACAAACAAATCGCCCAGTGTAACACGGGGTTCAATACCATCGATTATACTTCTTTCGAGAACAACCAGACGGGCAACTGGGTCATCGCTTCCGGCTCCGTCGGCTCCGGCGGCGTCACGGGCGTCTCTGCTTTCACGGGTACGCTGCAGAAGAACCAGGGCCTACCTGGCAACTATATTCTGACTTTGTGGAATAGCAGCGGGACGTCTATTTCCGTCAACGGGTCATCCGGCACCGTCCTGCTTTCGCGCGGCGGGTACGATCTGCGGACCTGGACCCTTTCCGGCGTTTCGTCCATCACGATCACCGGGACCAATATCGACGAACTCCGGTTGTATCCGCAAGGGGCTCAGATGGCTACTTGTACCTACAGTCCATTGGTCGGTATTACCAGCGCCTGTGATGTGAATAACAGGATCACCTATTACGAATACGATGGATTCAACCGTCTGAAGGATGTGCGCGATCAGGACGGGAATATCATCCGTACGGTAGAATATCATTATAAAGGCCACTAGGCTTCTAAATCGGACAACTGCATTATATGCTGCAAAAAAAAATCGCCCAGGCGCTTGTCGCCCTTTTCATGCTGGTCGGGGCAACCGGCTATGGACAGGTTACCCTCAGCGGGACATCCAAGGTGGATGGCGGCACGACCGGCTGCTATTCGGCCACGACACCCTGTACCACCGGTATCGGCGTCTGCTGGTCCACATGGGGGACTGTCCAACAGTATGACTGTGGCGGCGGCGGCCCCGCGGCCATGCCCGCGGCTTCACCGGCGAGCAAGAAGCTTTCGGCCCAGGTCGTGCCGAATTCCGGACCCGGAGGCGGCAATTGCAGCCAGCCCAATTATATAAGCATCCTCTGGCCCACCGTGACCAGTCTCACGTCGACGACTGTGCGGGCAACGGATAATTGCGGACGATTTTCCACGATGACTGTTACCGTCGTTCCGCCCATTGCCAATAATGTCACGATCAGCCCCTCTTCCGAGAATGTTGCCTGCGGATCCTCACCGGGTGCGCTGACATGCAGTCAGCCCACGGGTGGCGACAACAACTATTCTTATATTTGGCAGTCCTCCAACACCGGTGTCAGTGACGACTGGACCACGGTGTCCTCCACGAGCGGCCGAACCTATCAGCCACCGGTGAACCCAGCCATCTACTACCGGGTGCTCGTCAGGTCCTTCGATTATGAGGTCGTGTCTTCTACGACCACGATCACTACCGTCGGTCCGCCTTTTACCGCCGGGACCATTTCCAATACCTCACAGACGATCATCAAGGGTACGGCCGCCCAGGACATAAATTGTTCTCCGGCGACGGGCGTCGTATGCTCGGGTTCGCCCAGCTATACCTCTGTCTGGAAGGTAAGCCAGGACGGGCAGTTGTTCGCCTCCACGGGGATCACGACACAAAATTTTTCGCCGGGCGTACTCTCTGATGACAGATGGTATTTCCGCCAGGACACCTATGTTCAATGGATCGGGACCCGGCAGCTTGTGACCGTTGTCAACAGTAACGTCGCCAAAGTTACGACGATCCCGCCGCTGGCCCCCGGACAGATATGGACCTCTCCCTACGGCGTCAATATCGGCAGCACCGCCTATATCAGCGACGCGCAGCATCCCTCGGGCGGGATATGCAACTCATATTCCTATACGTGGTATCAGAGTTCAGATGGAACCAATTTCACCCCGATATCCGGCGCGGGCAGTGACGATTACATGACCCCGCCGCTCAATGCACCGATGTGGTACCGGCGGGACGTCACTTGCGGAAATACCCTGTCGTCCAACGTCATCGAGGTAACGGTCCACCAGCCGCTGAATCCCGGAACGCTGACGCCCGGTTATCTCACCATCGCGTCCGGGTCGAGTCCGGGTGTATTGACGGCCAGCCCCGCGCAGGGTGGCGGCTGCAGCGGAAGCTATGTATATGACTGGCAATGGAGCCAGGACAATGCCGACTGGCACAGTTCGGGCGTGAGCACGCTTAACTATAACCCCGGTCCCGTCTATGTCAATACCTGGTATAGACGGGTCGTCAAATGCGGGACGGAGTCGCCTGCCACCAATACCTGTCTGGTCACCATCGGAACGTCCGACGGGACGACCCTCAGTTATCTGCGGACTCGGGAGATACTCAAGCCTGGCGTGGATATTCTTGCCACTGCGAACGCCCTTACCAGTCCCAATGACGTCCATCAGACGACCCAGTATTTCGACGGGATGGGCAAACTCATCGAGACCGTCCAGATGAAGGCCTCACCGGCGCAGAAAGACGTCGTCAGCTTCAATATCTATGACGGGATGTGGCGGGAAGCCGTTCAATTCAAGGACTATACTTCGCCCACGGCCGATGGCAACTACAAGGCCACCCCGGTCTCCGAACAGCAAAACTTTTTCGGCACGCAATTCCCCAATGAGCAAGACTTTTTTTATGGCCGGGTGAACTATGAGGCGTCCCCGCTGGGTAAGATCACGGCCAGCTATAGCCCGGGTCTGAGCTGGGTGGGTTCGAACAGGGGCGTGACCAGCCAGTATCTGGGCAACAGCGCCGCTGAGGGCGTCATCAACTGGACCATCGCCTCCGCACCAGGCAGCATCCCGGTGAATTCCGGCACCTATGGTGACGGCAAGCTGGCCGTGCTGGTCACTACTGACGAGAATGGAAAGGCGATCATGAGCTACACCGATCTCAACGGCCAGGTTCTGCTGAAGAAAGTACAGGTGTCGGATAATCCGGGAGTCGATCATACCGGCTGGAAGTGTACCTACTATGTCTATGACGACATGCACCGGATCCGTTTTGAGATCACGGCCATGGCCCTCCAACAATATCTCGGCGGGACCTCGCTGTCCTCCGTGGCCGATGCGCTTTGTTTCCGGTACGAGTACGACGCCCGCGGCCGGATGATCGTAAAAAAATCACCCGGTCAGGCGGAGACCTGGATGGTCTACGATGCGGCCGACCGGACGGTCCTCACACAGGACGGTCACCAGCGGCAAAGCAACCAATGGATGTACTCCAAATACGACAAGTGGAACCGGGTAGTGGTAACGGGTCTGTATACGGACAATACGAACACGTCCCAGTCGGCGATGCAGTCGGCACTCAACAGCCAGAACCTGGGTCTGTACGAAACTTATAACAACGCCTCCTATCCGGAATACTCGCTGACTAACACCTTCCCCGTCATCACCGATCCCAATACAGTGCTGACCTATACCTATTACGACGATTATTCCTGGACGGGTTGGTATGGTCCGGCTTATGGAGCGAAGAACAACGGCTTCGACGGCCAGTTCAGTGTGGTGAACAATAGCAACTACCCCTATCCGCAGGGATTGCAGCAAAGTGTGACAACCCTCGGGAAGGTCACGGGCGTTTGGGCGCATGTTGGTTCCGTGCCCGGTCTTGGAATAGTGACCAGCACCTTCTTCGACGATCATGGCCGCACGCTGCAAACCGTCCGGAACAATATCTCGGGCGGCGTCGACTATATCACCAATCAATTCGGTTTTACAGGCCGGGTCCTGCAGAGCGTCGAGCAGCAGCAAAAAGCCGGCAACAACCCACAGACCCATACGGTGAATACCCTGCTTGCCTATGATCATGAGGGGCGTCTGCTGACCACGTCGAGGTCATTGTCCAGCGTGATCAACGGCCAACCGGTGAGCCGGCCCATGCAGACGATCTTCTCCAACACGTATGACGAAGCAGGCGAACTGAAAACGCGGACGCTTGGCAATAATCTCGAGACACAGACCTTCGACTATACCGTCCGGGGCTGGCTCAAGGGCGTAAACCGTGATTATGTTAACGGTGGCGGAGCAGGCAACCATTTCGGTTTCGAATTGGCATACGACGACGCCACAGGTGCGAGCGGAGCCGGCTTCGGTCATCCCAACTATACCGGCAATGTTGGCGGCGTAGTATGGAAAAGCGCGGGAGACGGAGTAGCCAGGAAATTCGATTTCAGTTACGACAACCTGAACCAGCTGGCCGGCGCCTCCTTCCAGCAGAATTCCGGGGGCCCGGGCGGAAGTTGGGATGCCAGTACTCTCGACTTCTCAGTCAACAGCATCGGCTATGATCTCAACGGGAATCTCGGCCAGCTCAGCCAAAAGGGTTGGAAACAGGGTGTTGTCACGACCATTGATAATCTTCAGTACAATTACCCCAATAACACGATCGGCAATGTCTCCAATCAGCTGCAGAACGTAGTCGATGGCGCGAACGATGCCAATAGTTTGTTGGGCGATTTTCATTATTCCGGGACCGCCAAGTCGGCAAGCGCGACCGACTTCTTATACGATCCCGCAGGGAACCTCGTGACCGACAATAACAAGGGGCTGACCCTTTCATATGACTACCAGAACATGCCAATGCATGTCGCCATCGGCTCGAAAGGCACCATCGACTATCTGTATGACGCGGGCGGCTCGAAAATAAAGAAGATCGTGACCGATAACAGCGTTGCGGGTAAGACGGTTGTCATTACCACCACCTATATCGGCGGCATGGAGTATTCCAGCCGGCAGACCAGCCCCGCCGATCCGAATAACCCTGATTACACCGATGTGCCGCAACAGATGACCACCACCGAGGGTCGCGTGCGGTTTGTCAATTCCGACGGCTTTACTGTGACTGGCACGGCCGGCGATTATTTCCTTCGGGATAACCTGGGTAATGTGCGGATGGTGTTGACCGACGAGCAACAGGTGGATATCTATCCCGCCGCGACGTTGGAAGGGACCGGGCAGTCCACCGATCCGATCGCGGTCGAAGCGAATTATTACAGCATCAATCCCGGGCAGGTCGTGTTGAACTCCGCCGCCACTGGCATACAGGCCTATCAAAACAACAATGGGGTCAATAACAACAACCCCAATTGCAGCAATACTTCACCGATCAAACAAACCGATCTCAGTCAGAAGATCTACCGGATGAATGAGGCGAACACCTCAAAGACCGGTCTGGGCTTTACCCTAAAGGTGATGAGTGGCGACCGCCTCGACATCTATGGTAAATCCTATTATAGCCAGCTGAATTCCGGAGGGCAGCCGGTGAACGTCTCCATGGCGGCAACTGACATCATCTCCGGTTTGCTGGGGACGCCCAACAGCCCGGCGGCAGGTCATATTTCGACCGCGACGATGTCCGGGAATACGAATGGAGTGGTGTCGCCGCTGAACGGCTTTATCTCCGCCCATGACAACACCGGGGCCGAGTCGACGCCGCGGGCCTATATCAACTATGTGTTCTTTGACGAACAATTCAACTTCGCCGGCAGCGGAACCAGTCAGGTCGGTGGGGCGAATGCCGTCAAGGATCATTCCACCGATGCGTCGATGCAGGGCATCGCTGTACCGAAGAATGGGTATGTTTATGTCTTTGTGAGCAACGAGAGCCCGGTGGACGTCTATTTCGATAACCTGCAGGTGATACTCACCCATGGACGGCTACTCGAAGAGACGCATTACTATCCAACTGGTCTGGCGATCGCTGCCCTCAGCAGCAAGGCTTATAACAAACCCGCCAACCGATATAAGTACCAGGGTAAGGAACTGAACAACCAGGAGATGGCCGATGGTTCGGGGCTTGACCTGTATGATTTTGGAGCCCGCAATTACGATCCGCAGCTTGGGCGTTGGACCAATCCCGATCCCGCCAACCAGTATGGCAGCCCCTATATGGCGATGGGGAACAACTGGGCTAATAAAAAGGATCCGAACGGACAATGGGCGCTCGTGGATGACCTTGTTGCCGGTGTCGTTGGAGGACTCGTCAATCTGGGTTCGCAACTGCTCTCGGGTCAAGTGACGAGTTTTGGTCAGGCGCTGGGATATTTCGGTTCTGGTTTTGCGGGAGGCGTTGCCTTTGAATATGGAGGCCCGGTAGCGGCAGGCGCCGTAACGGGCTTTGGTAATGCACTGGTGGGCGGCAAGTCCGTGGGCGAGGCCTTCCAGCAGGCGGCAGTTGGTGCGTTGAGCAGTATTGTTGCCGGTCCTTTAAACCAGGCGCTCGGTCCGGTGGTCGGTACTTTCACACGCGGTCTGGGACCCACGATCTCGCGGATCGCGAATAACCTGATCGTCAACGGGATCTCCGGAGGGTTGATCGGTGGCGGTTTGAATGCCATGCAAGGTGGAAGCTTTTCACAGGGCTTTAACCAGGGCTTTATCACCGGCTTCTCCGGCGCCGCGGTAAGCATGGGCGCGGGCGCCGCGATCGATGCCATGCGATCGGGCAGGAATAGCGGCGGCGGTGGCGGCGGAGGAGGGAATCCGGACGAAGGCGGAAATCCATTTGCCGGGGAGCCCTCGGATGTGCTGCCGTCGATGAGGCGGGCGGATCCCAATTCGGTCGGGCTGGCCAAGACGACGGAAGACGAATCGCCCAACGACAACCCGTGGCCCGAGCATCCACCCCGTCAGCCGGAATGGTCCATTCCGGGCAACGGGCCCAGGGGCTTCGCCATCGAGAATATCACGGTGAGTAAATTCTATTCGGGTTGGGAACATACGCCGCAAAAAGCCATCATCGATGTTTATGACGCGACCAGCCAAACCAGTGTGCAGATCAAAAGCACTATCAACCCCAACCTCAATCTCACCAGAGCCATCAACCGGCTGGCGGATCTGGACCTTCCGGCAGGGTCGATAAGGGTGATGCATGTTGTCACCCCGCCCGATCTGATCATCCGCAACTGGAACCAAATCGTCATCCAATGTAATCAGGTCGGCGTTATTCCTTATCTTACGCATCACTAAATAAGTCCGATGGATTATTCTATCACGTTCCCTGTTAATACCTTTGCCGACAGCGCCGCGGCGCTCGCCTTTGTTCGACCTTTTCTCCATATACCCTTCGAATCGATCACGTCGACCCGGGCTTATGCTGACGGTCTCGAGCCCTTCGATCCGGAGGAGGCGCTGCAGCGACTGGGGGAGAAGCAGGATACGATGTTTCGTATTACGAGCGAGACCAGTGAAACGGCCGAGGACCGGAACAGCGTAGTCTTTAACAATCGCCGGGACGAGAAGGTGGCACATTTTATGTTGCGGTTCGAAAATCGGAGCGATGTGGATCTCGACGCGCTGGTCCGGGCTGCGGGAGAGAAGGGGATGACCTTCGCCTATGCCTATGACTTCTGGAAAGCTTATTGGCAAAGCGTGGAGGTGATCAATACCTATCAGGTGGCGAAGAAGCCCTATGACCATCTGAAAAAGAAGATCAATCCAAAAATGCCCCCCTTTCTGCGGGAAAGTATCGATATCTCGGACAACCCGGGTCATCAGCAGCTGACTTTCTCCATGAAATTGATGGCCGCACCGGAAATGTGGTTTGGCCCCGGTTGCTGGGAATATTTCGACCGCCAGCGGGTGGCCTCCTTTCCGGATGCGCAGGTCATCGAATGGATCACACCGGAGATCCTACACGTCAGGCTCTTCGATGCCGGAACGCCGGATTATGAGGCGGCGAATATCCTTCGCCTGCAGCAGCAGTTTCGCCAATGGTCCCGAATGGACGAGGTGGAGGCATTGCTCCAGGCTAAATTGAAAAATTAATCCATTAATGGCGACGTTAATTGAAGACATAAAAACGTACAGCGACTGGATCGTAAAGGCTTTTAAGGTCGATCAACTGGATCTGGATTATTCCCTGGAGAGTTTTCGGCTCATCGATGATTTTTTCGACCGCCATTCTGTAAATGGGGTGGCGAAGCCTAACGGAAGACTCTCAAAGGATCGGGGCCCGATCTTGTTTGCGATCGGAGCCTATGTCGGGGAGACGATCGTCCGGCATTTTCCAGGCGCCGTTTGGATAACCAATGACCACGATCCGATGGGGGAGGCCAATGTGGAATTGAAGCTTCCTAATGGGACGACGATCTGGCCCATGCAGCGGGTGATCAAGCGGTTTCAAAATGGACCGCAAGATGGGATCTATGCATATGGAACCGTAGTCTTACACGGTGCGTGACCGGGGCTACCGTGTTCAAGTGCCCGATATCCTCTTCAAATATATTGCATTGTCGCGCTCCCACACGCACAGAATGAGATGGTAATCGCTTAGTTTTTGATGATCATACCCTGTTCGGGAACCCATTTGTCGTATTCGATCAGATCGGCAACCGTTCTTGCGAACTCCCTTCCCTTTAATCTTTCCACCAGGTGCAATGCCCCGTCGATGCCGGCCGAAACCCCGGCCGTAGTGATCACCTTTCCATTGTCCACGAATCGCACATTATGCAGGACGGTTGTTGATGGCGACGCTTTTGCCAGCCCATCGATCGCCGTATGGTAGGTCGTGGCGGTCAAATTGTCCAGCACGCCTGCCTTCGCCAGGATAAATGCTCCCGTGCAGACTGAAAGGGTATAGGCGGATGATCTGCTCCTGGTTCGAACCCAGCTGAGAAGGGCGGTGTCGCTGGTAGATGCCCTGGTCTCGCCGCCAAAAAAGGCTATCACATCAGCAGGAGGGGCGTCCTCGATCGTATAATTGGCAACGGCATTCAAAATTCCCTGGGCCTTGATGCTGCTTTTGTTCCGGGATACTGTGAACACCTTGAACCCCGCGGCGTCGAACACTTCCATAGGCCCTGCAAAGTCCAGGACCTCGACGCCATCCTGCAGGTAAAAACAGACCGTTACCGATTGTTGAGGGACCAGTAAATATTTCCTTATCCTTTCCCGCATTGCCGTCAGCGATATCTTCTCCAGGGGCATGGAACAATAAGGACAGGTACCGGGCTCTGAATGTCGGATGGTATCGCAGGGAAGATGACAGGGCGAACAGGCATAGACAAACGAATCTGTTTTGGAAGCCGGCTGGGCAAAAGTGGTACGCCCGGCGAATAAAAGGAAGAGAATGCAGATGCTGATCCTGGGCATGGTCGTCAATTTATATTTTATTTAAAATTTTTTCAGGGCTTTATCCCTTTGCCGGCTTTTCGTTTTGTATCCTGCGTAATTGCCGGGCGCTCTTATATCCTATCTGACCGGCAAGCGCGTCATTTTTTAAATGGGCGCCTGGCTTTATTGTTCTCAGTTTTTCCAGCCGTAAGGCCCGGGTATATTGATTAATGGTCAGCCCTGTCACTTTTTTGAAGACGCGGGCGAGATTCCTTGCGCTCATGTTTGCGAGGGATGCAAGCTCTGCAATGGTGCGTTTTTTATCCAGGTTTTCGATCAGCCAATCCTGCACGGCATGGATGGCGGCATGCAGGTGGTTCCGATGGTCGAGGTAGACATTTTGCTGGGTTTGACCGCCGTTTCTTCGGTGATAGACAAGCAGCTCCCGGCAAACCTTATTGGTAAAGAGGGGCCCATAATGTTCTTCCACGATGGAAAGGGCCAGGTCGACCCCCGCGGTAACGCCCGCACTGGTATATAGCCGGTTCTCCTTTGTGAATAAGATATTGTCGACGATCCGGAGCCCGGGATAGGAATTTTTCAATTCCGCGATACGCTTCCAGTGGGTCGTGCATTGTTTGCCATCCAGCAGCCCTGTTGCGGCAAGTATAAAAGCGCCCGTACATACCGTGCAGATATTTACGCCCGCCTGGTAATTTTTTGCCAGCCAGTTAAAAAAACGCTGTTCTCCTTTTAACGTTTTAGAGCGCAGATAGGACATATCGGCGCCGGGTATAAAAATAATGTCGTCTTCCCGCAATATGGTTTTGTGAAAGGGCTGTAACGCGGGAAAGGGCAGGCCAGCCGCACCGATGGTATCCCTGCCGAGTGAAAAATAGACGAGCTCATATTGCGCGCCATAGCAATTAGCCTCATAGAAAACCTGCACGGGTCCGCACAGGTCAAGTACCTGAACTTTATCCGGAACAAAAAACGCGATCTTTCTTTTGACATCCATTCCAAAGCCTTTTCGAAGCCAAAGGTACTGTGACCGAAATTCCTGGCGAAGGACAAGATGTGGACATTTTGGGACATGCCGGCGGAGGTGCCGAATCTGGCGTATGGCGGGAATGAGATTGGGTTGGACGGGAAGTACAGTGGGAGCATGAAAAAGCCTTCAGGTGAACAAACGTGAAGGCTTTTGTATAGATGGAGGTCTAACAGGTCGGGGCCAAAAAGGCTCAATTGGCGTGGCTGAGAACTTGTTGTTCTCTCATCTTAAGACCTTTCTGCAGGTCGTCCGCGTTCATTACGGGACAGAAGTCGACTTTGGCATTGAGTTCGGTGAAGAAAGGTTCAGCTATAACGGGCATTTCGGAGGGGTCTTTCATATCAAAGACCATAAAGCATGCCCTGCAACCGTCTATCGTGTGAAAATAGCTGGCTTCCGGCCGGAGCCTGTCCATCGTCGATTGGAGGATGGCAGGAAGGGAACCCTCTTTGATTGACTTGTTGGAGGCGGCTACATCGAACACAATCCTTAATAGTGTACGCATGGTTAAGCGTTTTGGTGTTATAGAATAGAGACTGTCTGCTGGCGCGCGGGACGGATCAGTGGGAATGGAAGACCCAAAGGAGGATAATGTCCGATAAATTGGATATTAAAGATACGATGTATATACTATCGTTAAAAATCGGAAAAGATTTCCTTGGAAAACGTTAGTTTTCAAAGGGATAGATAACTGTTTTTGAAAATATTTTACGTTGCTGAAGCCAACTTCGAATGCCGTCTCATTGATGCTTTGATCGGTGTGAATGAAGAGTTCCGCGGCTTTTCCGAAATAGTCATCCGCACCCGGCTCGATCGCTGTAGGTTCGGGACGAAAGAATCTACGCAATCGTTCCCGGTGGAAAATAATGTATTATCTTCGGCGACCATCTATTTATATCTTACAACTAAATAATTTGAATCTTGGCAAACAATCAATTTGACGCAATCGTCATCGGCTCTGGGATCAGCGGGGGAGTAGCTGCAAAGGAATTAACCGAAAAAGGACTGAAGGTGCTGATGCTCGAGCGGGGCATGAATATCGAGCATATCAAAGACTATACGGAGGCCAATAAGGAGGCCTGGGATTCCCCGCACCGGGGTGACCGCACGCAGCAGATGATCAACGACTATCCTGTGCTTAAGAGGGATTACCCGTTGAATGAACGGAATCTGTCCTGGTGGGCCAGCGACAAGGATTCGCCTTATACGGAGGTGAAGCGTTTCGATTGGTTCCGGGGTTATCATGTCGGAGGCCGGAGCCTGCTGTGGGGGCGTCAAACCTACCGCTGGAGCGATATGTATTTTTCTGAAAATGCGAAGGACGGCATCGCCGTTGACTGGCCGGTTCGTTATAAGGACATCGAGCCCTGGTACGACCATGTCGAAAAATATGTAGGGGTCAGCGGTTCGAAAGAAGGGCTGCCTGAATTGCCGGATAGCCAGTTCCTGCCGCCGATGGAGATGACCTGCGTGGAAAAGGACCTGTCTGAAAGGCTGAAGGGGCTTTACAAGGGGCACCGCAAGATGATCATCGGCCGTTGCGCGCATGCCACTGTTCCGTTGGATGGAAGGCAGTGCCAGTACCGGGATAAATGCTGGTTTGGCTGTCCGTTCGGGGGGTATTTCAGCACCCAGTCCGTGACGTTGCCGGCTGCGATGAAGACCGGGAATTTAACGCTGCGGCCCTGGTCCATTGTTACGAAGATCATCTATGACAAGGATAAGAAGCGGGCTACGGGTGTGGAGGTGCTGGATGCCGAGACCATGAAGACCTACGAATATACGGCGAAGGTAATTTTTCTGAATGCTTCGACGCTGAACAGCGCGTGGATACTGATGAACTCCGCCACTGACGTATGGCCGGACGGGCTGGGCAGCAGCAGCGGCGAGCTCGGGCATAACCTGATGGACCACCACCTGGGTGTCTGGGCCGGAGGAACGGTAGACGGGTATCTCGACAAATATGTATATGGACGGCGGGCTAATGGGATATACATTCCCCGTTATCGTAACTTTTTTGGGGATAAGCGCGACTATCTGCGCGGGTTTGGTTACCAGGGCGGGGCCGGCCGGGACCGTGGTGCGGAGATTGCCGAGTTCACAATTGGTAAGGACCTTAAGGAAGCGCTTTGCGAGCCCGGCAAATGGAATTTCAGTGTCGGCGGCTTCGGGGAGATACTTCCATATCACGAGAACAAGGTTACCCTTGACAAGAGCAGGAAAGACAAGTGGGGGCTGAATGTTCTATCTATTGATTGTGAGCTCAAGGACAACGAGCTGAAGATGCGCAAGGATATGCTGAATGACGCCAGGGAGATGCTGGAGGCCATGGGGGTCAGGAACGTCCATGGAGACGACGGCAATCCCTATCCCGGACGCGGCATTCACGAAATGGGGACCGCCAGGATGGGAGCGAGCCCGAAAACTTCTGTGCTGAATAAATGGAACCAGGTGTGGGATGCGCCGAATGTATATGTCACGGATGGATCGTTTATGACTTCGGCGGCGTGTCAGAATCCGTCGCTGACGTATATGGCGTTTACCGCCAGGGCGGCTGACCATGCGGTTAATGAGCTGAAGCAACGGAATTTGTGACCTTAAGGTCGCTGACGGGGCGCTGTCCCAGTCTCCTCCCCCCGACGCCGCAGCTGGCGTGGGCGTCATAGTCATGGTAGCGGGTGTTGGGTCCGGCCCGTACCTGCCAAGGCTATGTAGCGAGCGTATTGCTGATATAATTGCCCGCGATTTTTTTATTGAACCACAAACCAGGTATAGCTTTCCGGTGCGATCGAGAAATGGAAGGCGATGCTTCGGTCCTCATAGCCAGTGGCGACGCTCTGGTCGACGGCTCGCCGTACATCCTCGTCGGTCTTGCTGATCAGGTGCATGAAGATGGGGTTCTCCGTCGTCCAGGGGGCAACGGTCCGGTACATCCGCCGGATCATCAGGCCCCTCCGCTGTCTGTCATAACTGTCCATCAACAGCTCGTGTGTGCGGACCGAGCTGAACTTTTCTCCAGGTTGCAAGATGATGCCGGGCGCTTTCTCCGGATATACCTCGAGGAGACAGGGTGTCTGAAAATCATAATTCACCTGGGATGTGTAGGACGAGTCGGTCTTCCAGTGCGTGGTCTGGTCGCTGATGTCATAGCGCATGGCGTTGTTGAACGCGTAATTGGTCTCCACGTAAATGCCGTGCTGTTTTTTGATCTCTTCGGGTTTTCCGACTACGGCACTTTCTTCTTCCACCAGGCCCAGCACCTCATTGGTCACCCTGTCGATCCTGATCGGACGCTGTCCGGCATTCTCCAGCGAAACCCATTTTACGATCAGCGGGATACCCTCATAAAGCTCGTAATGGACCATTACACGAAGGTCTTTAAGGGATGGCAGGGGCGAGGCATACTCGAACGATATGGTCTTGCCCCTTGCCGGCGGGGTCTCGGGGGCCCAGGCTCTCCGCCGCCATTTCAAAAAAGGGGCCAGCTCGGCGATGGAATAGCGTACGAATCGAAAGCATTCTTTCCCGGTAGTCATGCTGTCTACCCAGTCGGAGAGGAGATATGCGTTATCCTGCTGTCCTTCCAGACCGCCGACATCGTATGTTTTTCCATCCAGGACCAGTCTCGCCTCGGGCTTCACCGCACGGAGCAACTGCTGGCCGTTGGACAGGTTGACATAATCGGTGCAGGCGACGTTGGGTGTGAGCCGTAAGACCCTTCGCAGAAGCCCGTTGTCGAGGATGACGTCTTTCCCTTTTTGGTATATTGCGGCCTTGTGTTGAACAGGGGTCACCAGCCAGTCGGTATCCGGCAGAACGCGGGAATCATAAGACTGGCTTTGCGCGGGAAGTACACTTGTCAGACAGGAAAATACGAACAAAATAAAGGTTCTCATGTGTTTCCAATTGTCTTCCATCACTTTTTGATGAACTTGAATTGTTCGATCCTGTCAGTGTGTTTAATTTGCAAGATATACATTCCAGCCGGTAAGGAGGCTACATTGATCACCATATGACCGGGCCCTTTTCCAAAATTCTTTACTATGTTGTAAACGGGTTTGCCGGTCATATCATAGATGAGAATAACTGCATTGGCTGTTGCCGGGGAAGAGAGATCGATGTTCAGGATGCCGTCTGTGACCGGGTTCGGATAAAGTTTGACGACGGCTGGGGCATCGTTCTGCAGCTGAGCCGGGGGGATGGCTGCCGACGTCGTTGTTTTGCCTGCTCCGGCAGGTGGCGCAATTTGAACAAACCGCCATTTCTGGGCTGGTGTGATATTGGAGCTCCAGACCTGTACTTTGGTACCGTCGGCTGAGCTGGCTCCGTTGACGTCCAGGTTGGAGCCGGGGGCGCAGGCGGGGCTAAGGTTGTAATATCTGCCGTTGGCGGGTGTGATCTTCCATTTTTGGGCGCTGGTGCCGTTGCTGTCCCATATCTGCACCCGGGTACCGTTGGCTGATCCGGCGGCGGCAACGTCCAGGGCTTTGCCCGGTGCATTGGCAGGCCGCAAATTATAGTATCCGTTGCCCGCGCTGGTGATCACCCACTGCTGGGCTGCGGTGGAGTTCGAATGGTATAGCTGCACGGGCGTACCATTGCTGGTTCCTGCCCCCTGCACGTCCAGCACGCTGGTATCATTTATGGCGGAGACCAGCTTGTAGGTGCCGCCTGTAATGCTACCGGAATTGGCCGAGGCCGCGTTCTTCCAAAAGAACAGGTCTGCTTTGCCTCCGTCCAGCGTATCTGCAAAGGAATATTGTGTCCCGCTGACCCGGGTAAGGTTCACCATTTCCACCAGGCCATCATTTCGCCTCACCCGGTATAATGTGTCGACAGGATTGCTCTTGAAATCGATGTTCAGGGCAATCCTTTGTTTTGCATAGATCGCGCGGCCCTGGATGGTATCCTGCGATATTCCGGGTGAGCCCAGGGGGTTGCAGCATCCGTTGGGTTTATCAAGGCCGTTCATGACCATGAAATACCGCGTGTCCATTCCAGGTACGGGGGCCATTGTGATGCCGGGGGTATTATTGAGGCCCGCAACGGGATTGTAGTAGCCAATGGTCACGTCGCCTTTTAATCCGCTGTTGGTGCCGCTCACGAGGTTGGTGATCGCAATGCCTTTGATATAGGGATCAGCCAAAGAATCCCATGCCGTGATACCATGTGGGTCATTGCCGGCAACAGCGCCTCCAGATAAATTTTGACCTGGCAAGATGCGCAAATCGGTGGAGCGCAATCGGGACAGGTGTGGTGATAGATTCCTGATCTCATTGTTCAGGTTTGCATAGAACCAGTATTGCGGGGTCAGGCTGCCATCGGTGCGAACGAAGAAATCCTGGTTCCCGACCCCTACGTACCGGAAAATATTCAGCCATTTGGCGCCCATGACCAGGTAGGAATATACTCCGATATTCAATTCAGACTCGGATGGATAATAATTGTACTTTCCACAACAGCCGCCCGCAAACCCCTGTATATATGCGCCATAGTTGATTGGCGATTTCCCTGATCCGTCGATGCCTGCCAGCGCATCGTTCCGGTAGCCCTGGAAATCTCCCATGATCACCGACCAGGAATTACCGGGATAGGCGCCGGTAACCATACCCCAGAAATAATAATAGTCCTTGCTTATCAGGTCCGGCTGTGCCGTGGCGATATAGGATCTCAATTGACCATCGGACCATTCCCACATGGATTGATTGTTGTGGACAATAACGTTGGGATATTTGCTTTTTGCAATATCATACCAGGCCTTTAGATTACTCACCAGTGTCGGGTTGTATCCCTCCTCGTCCCCGATACAAATGCTGGTTAGGTTGTTCACACCTGCCAGCTGTAAAGAATTTAAGAACCCATTGGACTTTTCAAAGCTACTGGGAGCTCTGACGCGATCGACATTGGTATTGACAGTAAATTCATACGGGCCGGCGGCCATGCTCCAACGAGAATCGGGGTTTTCCAGGGCAATATGATAATTGTACTCCGGTCGCCCATAATAGGTAGGGATCAAGCCGATATCCGACAGCTCAGACCCCGTGGGATAATGCATAATTCCCGGTTGAGTGTACCAGCTGTTACCTGTTTGTATCATCGTTGATAGCAGGGTTCCGGAGCCAAACGGCGTATCGGATACAAAGAGGTAAAATCCTTTGTTGCGCTGCGGGAAACTATCCGTACGGTTCCAGATACGAATGGAATCGATGGTTGCTTCACTGCCCAGGTCTACCTGCCACCATGGTTCGATGGCAACATTGCCGGCAGCTGTTTGGGTGACTGAGCCATTGGCGAAATTGCCATCCACGTTGCCATCGACGGCGAGATCGCTAAGCCCGTTGGTGGCGTTGTTATCGGATGATTGCTGGGTGATCCGACCCAGTGCAAGGTTCCTCCCCTCGCTGAACACTTCCACCTCCGCGAGGCTGATCGGGTCCGTATGCGGCAGCTGGATGCGGATATAACGCCCGCTACTGTTAATGGGAACTACTAAGGTACGGGGTAAGGGATAGTCTTCATCCGACCCATCGGTTTTCATCCAGCTTCCAAACAATATACCCTTCTGAACAAATAGTTGATCAGTCCGGGACATTGATTGTGCGTAACTGCCAGGGAACCGGAAGACAAAAAATAGCAAAAACAGGAGAAGCAGTCTTCTTTTCTTGATTGAAAGGATAAGGTTTTTTTTCATGATCGGTGTTTTTTTAGGTGAACATAATAGCTGGTTTGTTGTGCTTGTGAAAGATAATAATTTAGATGACGTGCCGGGAACGCGCGCATTTGTTGGAGACAGGTCGAGTGCTATGCAAACGTTTGCGCCATTTTTTATTGATTTCCTCTCTGGCCGGGATGGTGCGTATCTATATCATCTATGCCTAACTGCTGGTGCAGTGCGCCTGCGCTGTATCAAAAGCGAATTCCCAATGTAAGCAGGAATTGCCGGTTATAGATCTTCCATTGTTGCTGTACGCGGGTGTCTTCCATTACGGGGACGAAGCCGCGACGCCATCCGGCGCCTAAAAAAATGCCATTTTTAAATTCATAGTCGAGACCGGCGGCTATGCCCAGGTCTAATTTCTGGCGATAATTGCCCGGGGAAGTGCCGTTGCCAAAAATGCTCTTATCGGCGTAGAGGTGTCCACTTGCGTCCAGGCGCTGAATGCTGGCGGACATGAGCAGGCTGATGTAGGGGCCGGCGTATAGTCTTAGTCTTTTAAATGTAATCGTGGGGCTTGCGGGTTGGATCGTCAGGTAAAAGCTCCGGAACTTGCTATCGAACTGACGGCCCGAAGCGCTATCCAGTAGTTTCAACGACGCGCCGGCATGCGAGACAGCCAGTTCGGAATTGAGGCCAAAATGGAGACCTATCCTGGTATAGACATTGACAGCTGCAAAAAAGCCGGTGAGTGATCGTGTTTGATTAGCCGTTGAGAGCAAATGAAGATCGTCTCCCTTTAGGGAACTTACCTGGGAGCCGGTCCTGAAGCCGAAACTCACCCGTCTGTTCTCCTCCGGGAATAGCCTGGAACTGGTGTCGCGCTGGGCGGATAAGGTGGAAATAAGCATCAGGCTTGCCAGGAGCAGTAAGAAATGTTTCATATTTTATTTTTTATCAGAGCTGTATGTCCCAAATGCCAGCGGCGCGTTCTAATTCGACGAGGGATATTGCCCAGGCCGTAGACGACTCTGAGTAGTTGAGTTTTATTTCATTGTAGGTGCGAAGGGCGTTCAACACCTCCAGAAGGCTGGTTTCTCCGGCCCGGTAGGCGAAGACCTTTCCTTCCAGCGTTGTTTTTGCTTCTTGCAGAAGCCCTGAATCGAACTGCCGGACCTGTTGTTTGGCTCCGAGGAAACTGTAATAGGCAGCGGTGACTTCTGCCTCTACCTGTATGCCGGTCTGTTTGGACCTGGTATCGGCCTGGAGGCTGGCGTAATGAGCAGAGAGGAGCTCCGCCTTGTATTTACCGGAAAACTTCAGGGGAATCGTGACGCCCGCCGAGATCACATTGGTAGAAGGGGTGGGGGATACCTGGTTAAGTACGGCACCGTTGCTGGTAACACCCATATTCAGACCTAAATCGATAACGCGATTGGCGCGGGCCAGCCGGATCATGCTTTGGGCGAGGTCCTGGTTCCTGGCGGCAGCCTTCATGTCCGGCCTGTTGAGTACGGCGGTATGGATGAGCTCCTTTAGATCGAAAGCCCTGTCTATTTTAAAAGGCTTGTCTTCGGGATAGTAGGTAGTATCCGAGGACTTGCCAAGCAGCGTTTGCAGGTTGACAATAGCCGACCTCCAATTCGCCTCGGCCTTGTATACCTCGTTGAGCAGGATTCCTGCTTCCAGCCGACTTTGGCGTGCGTCGATCTCTTTTATTTCTCCCATTTTGTAGCGGATACTATCGGCTCTGGCCAGCAGGCTCATATTGTTATAGGAGTCCGTGGTTGCTTTCAATAATTCCTGCTGCAGCGCGGCCTGCAGATAGGCAATGGTAGCATCGGCCCTGAGGTTGCGATAGAAATTTTCTACCAGGAGACCCGTTAGCCCCAGCTGGTTGGTCGCCAGCTCTTTTCTTGCCTGCCGTTTACCGCCCAGCTCAAGCAGCCAACTGACAGAAGTGCTTACCCCATAGCCCATTTTCATTCTTCTTTGACCGTTGTCTACCCAGCTAACGGACAGAGAAGGATCCGGAAATACTTTGGCAGCTTCCACTGCGGCCGTGGCGAGATCGATATTGAATTTCTCCGCTGCGTAGGACAGGTTGTTGCTGCTCACCATCGACAGGAACTGTAGGTGGCTGATGGATCTTCGACGGAAGGATGTATCCGCCTGGGCATTGGCGTGATTCGAAAAGATCGGGAGGGCAATTATGAGGGCTACAATTTTGGCCTTTATCCCCCATTTTCTCTCTACCAGGTAGTACAGCGCGGGCAAAGCGAACAAGGTGATCACGGTGGCGGCTAACAGGCCATATACGATAACTGTTGCCAGCGGTCGTTGCACATCAGACCCGATGCCGGTTGCCAGGGAGGCCGGAAGCAAGCCCAGGATGGCCACGGTAGCGGTCATCAATACCGGTCTGAATCTTCCTACCGCTCCCCTGATAATGGCCTTTTGGAGGTTGAAGCCCTGCTTCCTCCAGTCATTTATGCTGGATATCATGATCACGCCGTTTTGAATGGCGACGCCAAACAGGGCAATGAATCCTACCGCCGAAGACACATTGAGGGTCATCCCTCTTATATTAAGCGCCGCCAGTCCTCCAAACAGGGCCAGGGGAACAACGCTTATGATCAAGGCTGCATACCTGAATTTTCCGAATGCGCCGAATAAGAGGAGGAACATGGCGGCCAGCGTGAGCGGGATGACGATGGCGAGCCTTGCAAAGGCCCGTTGCTGGTTCTCAAATTGTCCGCCCCATACTACGGCGAACTGCGAATGGTCGTATTGAATATCTTTTTCGATCCTGGATCGCGCTTCCTCCAGGAAAGAAGAAAGGTCGCGTCCCCGCAGGTTTAATTTTACGGTCAGGTGCCGTCTGTTCATCTCCCGGGTGATGATGCTTTCACCGGTGCTGGTCGTGACAGTAGCCACCTGGGACAAAGGTATCCTGGCACCGGACTGGGAGGAGAGCTGGAGGGCTGCAATCTTCTCGGGCGTATCCCGGGCGTCCTCCTTATAGCGACAGATAATGTCATACACCTTATTTCCCTGGAACAGCTGTGAGATCGTCTTCCCTCCGATGGCGACCTCGATCAGTCCGGTGACATCGCCGATGTTCAGTCCATACCGCGCCAGCGCCTCCCTGTCTATTTTGATCTGTAGCTGTGGTAATGGAGGTTCCTGGTCTATCGACAGATCGGCAGCCCCGGGAACGGACCTGAGCAGGTTCAGGACCTGTTCGGCCAGCTTCCTGGTTTGAAGAAAATCTTCTCCATAGACTTTTACCACCAGCTCGCTGTGTGCACCGGATATCATATCCTGTACATTATCGATCATGGGCTGACTGAACCCTACCGTATAACCGGGCATCGTAGCATATTCCCTGGCCAATTCCCCGATGAGCATCGATTTGGTCTTTCCTCCCGGCCAGCTGGCATAGGGCTTTAGGCCCACAAAGCATTCGAAATGGGAGGCCGACCAGGGGTCAGTGCCATCGTCATTGCGCCCAGCGTGCACCATCATGAACGACACCTCGTCGTGTTTTATGGTCCGCTGCCGCAGGCTGTCGCTCATCTCCATGGATTTATGGATCGATATGCCGGGCGGCAGCTGTACCTGTAGCCAGATCGACCCTTCGTCGAGGGTGGGAAGAAAATCTTTACCTACCGTGATGAAAAGCACAACGGCTCCGGTAAAGATGCACGCCAGGGGGATCAGGATCAGTCTGGGCTTGCGCATGATCTTCTCTATGCGGGTCTCGTATAGGAGCGTCATTTTTTCCAGCCATTTATTATGGTGGAGCTTCCCTGGTTTTCTATATACCATATAAGCCAGGCCAGGTATCAGGACAATTGCCGCCAGGAGCGCCCCTACCAGGGCGTAGCTCACGGTGAAGGCCATGGGCGTAAAAAGTTTTCTCTCCACCCTTTCAAATGCAAAGAGGGGAAGATAGGCGGTGATGATGATGATAGTGGCAAACAATACCGGTTTGGCCACCAGCGCTACTTTTTCGGCTATCGACAGCTGCTGGAGCTCTTCTGCAGGATCGTCCTCTCTTTTCTTCAGGATGGTCTCCATCATGACGATGGCGCCATCCACAATGATCCCGAAATCAATAGCGCCCAGTGAAAGAAGGTTGGCAGGTATGTCGGTAAAATACATCAGGATGAAGGCGATGAGCAGCGCGACGGGGATCGTGATGGCCACCAACAGGGCGCCCCGCCAGTTGCCTAAAAAGACGATCAGCACCACTATTACGAGCCCCATGCCTTCCAGCAAGGTATGCGATACAGTATGAAGCGTTGTGTCTACCAGTTCCGTTCGGTCCATGTAGGGACGGATGGTTACGCCTTTGGGCAGCGTGTGCTGATTGAGGTCATCGATAGCGGTATGGATGTCTTTTAAGACGGCGGAGGGGTTCTCGCCTCTGAGGAGCTGCACGACCCCTTCGATGCTTTCGGAATGATCGACCTGCTTATCCGTAAACCCGAGGACGCCTTTTCTTTCCAAAGAGCCGTATTTGAGCTCTCCAAGGTCCTTCAGGTATACCGGCACGCCGCCGACGGTCGTTACTACGATATCGCCTAGTCCTTCCAGTGTCTTCACCAATCCGATGCCGCGTACGACATATCCCATATCTCCCTGGTTAAGCAGACTGCCTCCCGCGTTGGCATTATTGTTCAGGATGGCGGACTGGATATCCCCCAGCGAGATTTTGTACTGTTCCAGTCGTCTAGGCTGTAGTTCGATCTGGAACTGGGTAAGTATACCTCCAAAGTTCGTTACGTTGGTAACGCCTGCTACCTGCTTGATACGGGGGATAATGACCCAGTTCTGGAGGTCCGTGAGTGCCCGCAGATCGTAGGCGTCGCTTTCCAAGATATACCTGTACACTTCACCGATGGGAGAGGTCAGCGGGTCGAGCCCGGGTTTGGCATTATAGGGCAGGTTGAGGGAGCCCAGCCGTTCGGTCACCCTTTGCCTGGCCCAGTAATTGTCCCGTTTGTCTTCAAATACCAGGGTGACAATAGAAAGCCCGAAGGTACTCTTGCTGCGCATGACCTTCATGCCGGGTGTCGCGTTGAGCGCTCTTTCCACAGGGATCGTGATCTGCTGTTCCATTTCTTCGGCTGCCAGGCCCGGTACCTGGGTGATCACCTGGGCGCTGACGTCTGCAATGTCCGGATATGCTTCTATGGACAGTTGCTGCCAGCAATAATAACCAAAGCCTGCGATCAGGATAAAAAAGATCAGTAGAAGCCAGCGCTTCTTTATAGCCGTTAGGATCAGTGTTGTCATACTTATATTTTAACCTAGCCTGGTTGCGCTTTATTTTAAGCTGGAGAGTAAATAAGCCCCATCGCTTATGATAACATCATTGTTAATAAGGCCTTTTGAAACGTAGATCTGCCCCGAGCCGGAGCTTTGGGTCTCCACCGGCTGGCGGATATATTCCCCGGGCCTGAGCTGCTTGAATACGAAGCGGGTGTTGCTTTGTTGCAAGACGGCCTGTTCCGGGATCGCGATGGAATGGACCGGCTTGTTCATAAAATCAACGGTTACATACATGCCTGGCTTTAGCAAGGCATGTTTATTGTCACATTGGACCAGGACCTGGACGCTTCTCGTCTGTTCGTCAAGGGTATTGCTCACGTGATAGATCCTGCCGGCCAGCCGGTATCCAGGAAGGGCGTCCAGGCGTATGGAGCAGTTCTGTAGGGACTGTAGCATGCCCAGCTGTTTTTCCTTTATCTGCCCAGCTACCCAGACCCTCGAGAGGTCAGCGACCACGGCGATACTGGCGGCGTCATTGTGAATGTATTGCCCGGCGACTGCCTTGTTCTCTATGACCTCCCCGTGAATGGGCGATCGGACAACAAGCGGCTGGCCCAATATCAACCGATCGGGATCGGCCTTGTACAGCAGGATGCCCTGCAGCGCGTTTTCGTATTCCTTCTTCTCTACATTGTAAGCGGATTGTGCCTCTTCCAGGTCTTTTGCCACACCGACGCCATGCGCGAGGAGGTTCTTCTGCCTGGCCAGTTTCTTTTCGGCAAGCGCAAGCTGTTCTTTTTCCTGGAAAAATGTCTTCTGGGCTACCAGGAACTCCGAAGAATTTATTTCGAAGAGCGGGGTCCCGGGGTTGACTTTCATGCCGAGGGTGATGAACGAGCGTAAAAGGCGCCCGGCAAAAGGAGACGCTATCTCCGCATATTGATTAGGGATGGCCCGGATAATGCCGGCTACCGCCAGGTCTGGGCGGTATTCCGCCTGTTTTGCGGTGTCTGTTCTTAATTTAACAGACAGTGGGGTTGGGCTGTTGATCCGAAGCGTATCGCCATGGAAGGAATAGCCATCTTCTATCGTCGGTTTTTGATGGGGGGAGCAGGATGCCAGGAGGCAGATCCAGATGAAAAGAGCGACAATTGGTTTAATCCGTACATGATTATTGTTCAATGGTCGGATAGAACCTCGCTGTTCGTCCCGCTGTGTGTTAAAATTTTTGATGCTCGGTTTCATTTGTTGTTTTATAGTACTCCCGAAAGACTTGGGAGGGGGATAATTTCCCTATTGGGTCGCGGCAGAATGTCGTTAAATTCGAGTTAAAGCGAGGGGAAGGGCCAGCAGGTCAGAGGATAAATAACTTGGACGAGCAATAGATGTGCATGCATCGCTTCACCATTTTGATATCCCAGGATCAGGAGTGCATTGTTGTTAAATTAAGCAAACGTTTGCGCAGCTTTAGGGGCCTGAATTTCGTTATTTTCGGAATGGAGTCGAGCACTTCCGTAACTGCTGCAAATGGATACTACCAAAACGAACGAACTGCTGCGGCGAATTGTCGAAGAGGGCGATATGGCTGCGTTCTCGTCCCTGTACTCAGAAATTCACAGGAGCCTGTATGATTTTGCGCTTGCCATAGTCAAGCGGCGGGAGGCGGCCGAGGAGATCACAGCGGATGTCTTTATCCGGCTGTGGGAACGTAGAAATGCGGTACGGGACGCTGCGATCCGCAGCTGCCGGCTCTATCTCTTTACGTGTATAAAGAACGCGTCGCTGAACTATCTCCGGGATCACCGGCGGGAGGCCTTTTTCGGCCTGGAGCAGGTGTCTGTCTCCGAGTGGAGACTGGAGGCCAGTCCCGAAGAGCTGATGATCACCGCCGAGATGGCCGGCCGGCTGAACAGGGCCGTGGGCGAGCTCCCGGCCAAATGCGGCCTGATCTTCCGACTGGTGAAGGAGGAAGGGTTGAGCTACAAGGAAGTGGCACAGCTGCTGGACCTATCAGTAAAGACAGTAGAGAATCAGATTGGTATTGCCCTTAAAAAGATACGGGAGGCCATCAGTTTTAAGATACCCGCCCCGGTCGCCTGATCCCCTGGATCAAAGCTGCACAATGCGCTTCCTTCCTTTGGAATCGATGATGTCCAGGCGTGCCATCTGTTGGTTGATCTGGATGGCTCTCGCAGACTGGGACAGATAGCCGGAGCCGTAGTTGAATTCCCATCTGGCTTTGCTGCCATCCCTGTAGGTTATTTCCGCGTAGGCGTCCAGGGGCCCGGCGTAGAATGTTCTGCCTCCCGGCTGCCGGGGTGACAGCACCTGCAGACTATCAGAATTGGCGGCCGCAAGGATGATCGCCTGGCCGTGGCTGTCGTATAGGCTCACCAGGCTTTTCATATCTCCGGGCAGGAACAGGCCGCTGCGGGTTGCCGGGATGGGGTCGAAATGGCCTTTGCCGTCGCCCTTAAGCAGCAAGCCCAGGGAAGCATCCATCCAACCGTAGATCGATTCGCTGGAATGAGAATTGCCGCAGACGAGCAGGTCCATTTTTCCGTCGCTGTCGACGTCCATCGCCAGGATCCCGTTGATAGCCGATAATTGGGCAGCGGCAGGCAAAGGGGCAATGTCGAACTGCCCATTCCCCTTATTGATGAGCACGGCGCTTTCAAAAAGGTCGGCGCGGTAGTGCGCCGCACCCGTCAATTCCTCCTCCGTAAAGACCTGGTCCAGCCGGGCATCGCCATAGGACGCGTAGTTGAAATATTTCTTTTTTAGCGAAGGGATCACGCGAAAGAGATCGTCCCTGGAATGAAACGGATATCGTTGTTTGGCGCCGGAGCCGTCGGCCATATAGCAGGACATAACGGGCTGCGCTCTTGCGCTGCCGTTGAACTTATTATAGAACAGCTCCACCGGCTGGCCCTTCCCGGGTCTGTAGTCGACGTTGCTGCCCATATTCCCTACTATATAGTCCATGTCCCCGTCATTGTCGATGTCGACCGGATAGATGCTGTTCCACCACCCATTGACCGCATCAAGCCCGGTATGAGCAGTGACGTCTTCGAATTTCCCCTTGTTATTCCTTAAGAATACCGGGTGCATCCATTCCCCCACGACAATAAGATCGACCCAGCCGTCATTATCAAAATCGCTCCATACCGCCGACGTGACCATTCCTATATTCATCAATGCGGGCGCCGCATTGGCCGTTATATCGACGAACCTGCCTTTTTCATTTTTGAATAAATAACTGCGCGGGGGGAGGGGATAGGAGCCTGGTGTGATTCTCCCTCCCCTGAACAGATCGATATCGCCATCTTTGTCGAAGTCTGCGCCGATGATGCAGCTGCCGCTGGATCCGGTGGCCGGCAAGGAGGACGGGCTCCTGGTGAAATTGCCCCTGCCGTCGTTGAGGTATAGCCGGTCCTGGTAGGCGCCAGGGATATTTTTAAACTCATTGCCTCCGCTGACTACGTACAGGTCGGCGTCGCCGTCGTTATCCGCGTCGAAGAACAGCGAACCCATATCTTCATATTTTGCATCCTGCCCGTTGATCTTTTTTTCCACAAAGGTCCCTGAGGCGGTCTGTGTAAATAATGAGCCTGCATTTCCCGCTGAGCCACCAATGAAAAAATCGGCGCCATTTTTATTATCGGCATCTCCGACGGCTATGCCGGGACCCATCTTTGAATATAGCCTGGGCAGCAATAATTCGTCATTGAGGTCATTGTATGCATTTTCCACCTGCCTGTAATGAATGGCATACCGGTCGCCGGCCTTTAAAAAGAGGGGTGGATCGGTAGCCTTTTCCGTCTGCGAAGGGCGGGACGCGGCATAGCTGATGGCTATCCGCCGGTTCGCCGCAATATTTCTTATGATCCGCCCCCGCCCATCTGGCCAGCTGACCCTGATCGAATCGGCCACCTGGCGCCGGCCCATCCCGATGCATAGCGGACCTGCCATACTGGATAAATAGCCTCTTACGGGCATATAATAGGCATAAAAGCTGTCGTTGCCGCAGTAGAGAACGATGCCTGTCCCGATGGCATTGATATTCTTCTCACTGCCTTTCAGCGATACTTCGAGGTAGTTGTTCTTTTTCTTGTCCTTGTTGGCGTTGTTCTCATAGAGATAGGCCTCTTCGTTGATATTGCTGGTGACCAGATCCAGGTCTCCGTCATTGTCCAGGTCGGCATAGGCTGCGCCGTTGGAATAAGAAGCGTTTTTGAGCCCCCATGCCTCTGTCCTGTCGTCGAAGGCCAGGTTCCCGTTGTTCCTGAAGATATAGTTGGATACATGAATGCCATTTAGTTGCCCCAGCAGCTGTCTTGTCCGTTCGATCTTGTTTTCTGCTGTCCCAAATGTATTATTGTCGGCATTGTAGCTGAGGAAATCCAGGTCGGTGATATTTTTTACAAATCCGTTGGTGACATAGCAGTCCCGTAGGCCGTCATTGTCGAAATCACCCAGCAGGACGCTCCAGCTCCAGTCCGTGGCATTCACGCCGGCCATTTGAGCGATGTCGGAAAAATAGAGCGTCCCAGCGGTGTCCGTCCCCTGGTTCAGCTGGAGGGTGTTGCGCATGTATTCGTCCACGTAGCCGGCCTTTTGACGGGCGAGGAAACTCTCATAGTCCGCCCGGGCGATCATGGTCTTTCTGCGCCGATTGTTTTGCGGCAGCATGTCCAGGACCATAATGTCGGGTCTCCCGTCGTTGTTGATATCCGCGATATCCACGCCCATGCCATTATAGGTCTGGTGGCGCATGCTCTGGCGGGCGCATTCCTTAAAGGTCTTGTTCTTTTGATTGATCAGCAGCTGGTCGTTCGGCATGAAGTCATTGGCCACGTATACGTCGGGCCATCCGTCGCCGTTGAGATCGTCGACGGCCAGTCCCAGCCCATAGCCTTCTTCGGTGATCCCGGCCTTTGCCGAAACGTCTTTATAGATGGGATGTCCTGCCGAGTCCCCGACATTCTCATACAGGTGGTCTACGGTCCTGCCTCTTGTCACCGGATAGGCGGCTGGATTGATAAATGTCTTTTCCACTCCGTCCACATCGTTGGTCAACAGATACATATCGAGGTCGCCGTCCCGGTCGTAGTCAAAAAAGGCAGACTGGACACAGAAAGAGGTATCCGCGAGTCCATAGTCGGCCGCCTCCTCCTTAAAGGATATCTGCCCATGGGCTGCGCCCTGGTTGATGAATAACAGATTGTGGTGTTTGCCCATCCGGGCGGGACCTGCCACATTCAGGTAGATGTCCATCCATCCGTCATTGTTGATGTCCACTACGGAAACTCCCATTATCCAGTCGTGCGTCGTCAGCCCGGCAGCCGCCGTGATATCCTCAAAATGCAGCTGTCCTTTGTTGAGATACAGCTTTGAAGACACCATGTTTCCTGTAAAAAAGATATCCTGCAGGCTGTCGTTATTGAAGTCGGCAATACCCACGCCTCCGCCATTATAACAATAATAATAGCTGAGAACGTTGACCGAGTCATTCTCCGTGATAGTATTAGAAAAGCTGATGCCGGTGCTGCCGGAAGGTAAGCTGGTAAAAAGGGGATGGTCGCCCTGTCGACAGGCCGAAAGCAGGGCGACCAGGAGTGCCGGATAAAAATATCGGAGTGTCTTTTTCAATTCAGTAGCAGTTCGACAACGGGTATCTCATAGCCAGGCTTTTTTTCAGGAAGTCTAAGTGCAATATCGTTGCCATCTTCCTTCATCTGTAGTTCGGAATGATCGTGGAGGAACTGGGCGTACCTCACCAGCCCTTTGTATCCTTGCAGTGTCAGGACACCCGTAGCAGGATAATCGAACAGGTGTACATACAATTTTTTTGTGGCGGCATTGTAGGTAAGCTTTTCGCCTGGTGGGCAACGGAAGGCGTCCGGCGCATAGGTGCAGCTGTAGATCGACTGGCTGTTGGCATACATCCATTGTGAAAGACTATCCAGAGCGTTGGTGGCGCGATAGTCAAATTCGCCGCGGGCGGTAGGCCCCACGTTCAGGATCAGGTTGCCGCCATTGCCGGCGGAAGTGATCAGCAGATCGAGCAATTGCCGGTGTGTTTTCCAGCTGTGTTCATCCCTGTAATACCCCCAGGAGCCGGAAAAGGTCTGACAGGTTTCCCAGGTCTTGCCCTTGTATTTCTCCAGCTCTTTTGTGCTGACCTGTTCGGGTGTGACGAAATCGGCGCCGTCGGTGTAGTCGTTCAGGTCAAGCCGGTTATCTACGATGATCCCGGGCTGTAGCTTTCGGATCTGCTTGAGGAGGTCCACCGAGCCCCAGTCCTCCCTGCCTTTTCCGTACTTGCCCGGATAGGAGAAGTCCAGCCATAGAATATCGACCTGGCCGTAGTTGGTCAGCAATTCGGTCACCTGGTTGTATAGGTATTTGCGGTATTTGGCCATATCCCGGCCTTTATTTAGTCTTGCATAGGCGGTGTCGCTGTTGGCCGCCGGCCTTAGCGGATGCATTTCGTCTATGGGAAAATCGGGATGGTGCCAGTCTATCAGGGAATAATAAAACCCGATCTTTATGCCTTCGGCTCTGAAAGCATCCACATATTCCCTGACCAGGTCGCGCTTCGCGGTGGTATTGGTCGATTTATAGTCCGTGTATTTGCTGTCGAACAGGCAAAATCCCTCGTGGTGCTTGGTGGTCAGCACGGCATATTTCATGCCTGCGGCCCGGGCGGCCTTCGCCCATTTTTTGGCGTCGAAATGGTCGGGATCGAAGTTGTCGAAATATTTCTGGTAGTGTTCGTTGTCGATGCGTTCGTTGTGCTTTACCCATTCGTGCCTGGCGGGCAGTGCGTATAGGCCCCAATGAATGAACATGCCGAACCGATCGTCTGTCCACCACTGCATGCGGCGGGATCTTTGTTCGGGCGTTTCGGAGCCAATGGAAAGTTTGCTCTGGGCGATGCCCGGAAGGGAGACGCAATGAAGTGCAAAGAGAAGCAAGAAATGAAAAAGTAGTTTCTTCATATTAATAGCCATTATTTTGTTTGATCTTCGGATTTGCGTCGATATCATTTTGCGGAATGGGCAGATACTCGTGCTTTCCTTTGACGAATTTGCCGCCGCTGTTGGAGCGGTATTCGGGATGGCCGGTGAATACGTCGTCTATTATCCCCCACCTTAGCAGGTCAAAGACCCGGTCGCCTTCGAACGATAGTTCGAGGACGCGCTCTCTTCGGACGGCGGCGCGGAAATTGTCCTTGCTTAAGCCGGGTGTGATGGCCGGGACATTTGCCCTGGCTCTTACCCTATTGATCGCCGCATAGGCGTCCGCATCAGGGCCCACGGCCTCATTCTCGGCTTCTGCATACATCAACAGCACATCGGCCAGCCGGATCATCCTGCGGTTGTTATTGGCATATCCCCAGCTGCCGGGGGTAAGGGAGCTTGTCCTGTCATAGTTGAGGTATTTACGGATCCATACCTTATTAAGGTTATCGCCATTGAGGGCGGTCTGGAAGGTTTGCTGATAGACCATGGCGCCCGGATAGTTCCACAGCAGTGTGGCATAAGCCCTGGGGTCGATCTTGTTGTCGATGGTCTTTTGTTCCATGAACAGGTCGAAAACCCATTGATTTACGGTAGTGGTGCCCTGGCTGGTGAAGCCGACGGGTGCGATGTCCGGCTCCCAGGCCTGTCCCCTGATGGGGTTGGCTGTTCCGCTGGTGCCCCAGTTGCCGGTGGGGGTGCTTTGGTACTGCAGCTCCCATATCGACTCGGCATTGTTATTGCCCGACTCGAGGAAATTGTCCTGGTAATTCGGCACGAGCTGGTACAGGGCTGGCTTATCAATGATCTTTTTAAATTCTGTAGCGGCATTGGCCCAGTCCTGTGTGAAAAGATAGGCCTTACCCAGCAGGGCGGTTGCTGCACCCCAGGTAGCGCGGCCAATGTCCTTTGCGGCCACTGTTGCGGGCAGGCGGCTTTGGGCATCTTTGCAATCCGCTATGATGGCGGCCCATACGTCCTGCTGTGGGGCCTGTTGGATATAGAGGTCACTGACTTCAGCGATGGGTTTTGTGATCAGAGGAATGTGCCCCCACATGTTCACAAGGTAAAAATGTGCCAGCGCCCGCAGAAAAAAGGCTTCTCCCAGTATCCGTTGTTTCTCGTCGGCGTCCATCGAAATATTGGGGACATAATAAAGGACTGCGTTGGTGCGTGCTACGATGGCGTTGAGCTCACCCCAGCCTTCGCCGACCCTTCCATCGGTGGGTATCGCGAGGAAGGTCCCTACGTCTTGGACCCCTGTACTGGGAAATGGGTTGACGTCGTCGCCGCGCTGAATGGTCAGGATAGCGCCGAGCATCCTGCCCCAGCCCTGTATGCTGGTGAGCGGCCCATAGCAGGCTACCAGTCCTTTTTCAGCGTCGGCAGAAGTCTTCCAAAAGGAAGTTACCGGCAGCGCGTTCGGGTTGGATATATCCAGATTTTTGCTGCTGCACTTTGCCAATAAGATAAGAATGCCTGTCAAAACGACGAAAGAAAGTAAATAGCCCGGAATTGCCGGTCTCGAAAATATTTTTTTCATAAAGCAAGTTTTAGAATGTTAAATCGATGCCTGCGCTGATCATTCTGGCCTGCGGGTAGGCCTGGACATCGACGCCGACATTGAACAGGTTGTTAAGACTGCTGAGCCCTACGGTGGGATCATAACTGCGCCCTACTTCGGGATCATATCCTTTATACCGGGTCAGGGTCAGCAGGTTCTGGGCGCTGATATACAAGCGTGCGGTGCTGATCTTAAGTCGTGTGGCCAGCGACGCCGGCAGGTTGTACCCAATGCTGAGATTTTTTAGCCTCAGGTAGGAGCCGTCCTCGACATAATAGGAAGAAGGCCTTTTATTATTTGCAGGGTCGATGAAGGAGGCCCTTGCGAGGCCGGTGTTCGGGTGCTGGGGCGTCCAGGCATTGAGGACGTCGGTGACTTTTCCGCTGCCATAGTCGAAGGTGTATTGCCACGCCCGTTTGGCATCCCAAAGTTTATTGTCGGACACGCCCTGCCAGAACATATTGACGTCGAACCGCCTGTAGCTTGCGCTAAACGTTATGCCGTAGTCGAATTTTGGGAAAGGGCTACCCAGCCAGCCCGGTGTTTTGCTGAACCTGAAATCGCCCGGCCGGGCGTCGGTGCGCCCGTCTTTCTGGACCTCGTCGGCAGTCTGGTAGACCCCCAATACCTGGTATCCCCAGTAGCTGCCGATCGGCTGGCCCACGTCGGTCTTCGTGGCCGGCTGGCTTTCCTGCGTGTAATAGCCGCCGATGATCGGGCTGACGCCGTCGCCCAGCGCCGTCACCTTATTTTTGATGGTCGTGAATACGCCCGTTATGGCGTATTTAAATCCGCCTGCCGACGCGGGTTGGTGGTTATAAGTGACGGAAAGCTCGAAGCCCTTATTGCTGACGGAAGCGGCATTCTTTGTAAGGCTGCTGCCTGCGCCTCCGTAAGAGGGGATCGGTATGCTGGCGAGGATATCATATGAACGCCGGTCGAAATAATCGGCGGTGACCAGGATCCTGTTATTCAGCAAACCGATATCGGCTCCGATGTCCTTTGTACGGGAGGACTCCCATTTTATATCGGGATTGGAAAAATTAGTCAGTCCTACGCCGTTCTGAACGCCGCCCGCGAAATAATAGCCGGTGTTGATGTTCAGCGTAGAGGTGGTAATATAGTTGTCGATATTCTGGGAGCCGAGGGTTCCATAGCTGGCCCTGAGCTTCAGGTCATTTACGATGTCATTCTTCGGGAAGAAGCTTTCTTCGGTCGGTCTCCAGCCGAGGGAAAAGGATGGGTAGTTGCCATAAGTATTGGTGGGGTACAGGAATTTCGAAGAGCCATCCCGCCTGATGGTGGCCGTTACGAGGTATTTTGACTGGTAGCTATAGCTTAGTCTTCCTAAGATGGACTGAAGCGCGGCCTCCTGCAGGTTGCCATTGGCTAGCCTGTTGGAAGCGGCGTCCACAACTCTCAGGAGGGGCGAAGCATAGGTGTCGGCCGTTGCACCTACGCTGCGGGCATTGCTTTTTTGAGCCGTATATCCGGCAAGCAGCTCTATACGATGATCACCGAAAGACCGGCTGTAATTGAGCGTATGTTCTACCAGCGTGGTGAGGCTGCGGGTAAAGCTTTCATTCAGGGTTGACTGGTCCTGGCTGGCTTCCTGCGATGTGCTCATGAAAAAGGCAGGTGAATAGTCATAAGAGTGGTATACGGAATAGTCCAGCCCGAGGTTCATTTTATATTTCAGGCCTTTGATGATCTCGAACTCGAGGCCCAGGTTACCGAATGCCTGGTCCGTAGTGTAGAGGTTGTCGTCCAGGAGCGCCCGGCCATACCAGTTGATGATCCTGTTGACGCCTGCGGCGGCTGGTTCCAGGCCGGCAAAACCGCCTAATTTAGTGCTGTCATATACCGGCATGATCGGCAATTCTCCTCTTTCCCTTCCAAAATAAGTATTGGGATTGTTGATGGACCGGGATACGGCCAGTGCTTCGATCAGCCTGAACTTTCCTTTTGTAAAAGAGGAATTGGCCCTCAGGGCATAGCGTTTATACCGGGAGTCCACCACGATGCCTTTTTGATCGAAGTATTCTCCCGAAAGATAGAACCTGGCATATTGGCCGCCTCCTGAAAGGCTCATGTTATAGTCTGCCAGGGGCGCCCTACCCAGGGATAAGGATTGCCAGTCGGTATTGATATTGGGATTGAACTGGCTATCGTTGAGCGGGCCGCGGGGTGTTCCGTCATTATCGTGTGCCTGGTTATTCCAGTCAGCATATTGCCGGGCATTGAGGAACTTAAGTTTGTGGGCTGGGCTTTGCGAACCGTATTTGGCGCCAAAACTGATCTTTACGTCGCCGCTGGCGCCGCTCTTTGTAGTAACCAGTACGACCCCATTGGCAGCACGGCTGCCATAGATGGCGGCTGCAGATGCGTCTTTCAATACATCGATGGAGGCGATATCGGCAGGATTTATGGAGGCCATGGAAGAGGCGATCATGCCGTCGATGACATACAGGGGCTGGTCATTGCCAAAGGTTCCCGAGCCTCTTATCACCACGGCCGGCGCCTGTCCGGGTGCGCCACCGCTGTTCTGCACCACGACACCGGCGGCTTTACCCTGCAGCAAGGAGGATGCATCTGCCGCGGTCACGTTTTTCAGGTCATCCCCTTTGACACTGGCGACGGCGCCGGTGATATCCCTTTTCCTGGCGGAGCCATACCCGATGACCACCATATCGTTGAGGGAGGAAGGTTTTATTTTTAATTCGATGCTGATCGGCTTTCCTGCTGTTGCCTTGAACGTATACTCCTGGAATCCGACATAGCTTACAACGATCATTTGGTTGGGCTCTGCGCTGATCTCGAAGGCGCCCGACTCATTGGTGGTGGTAACGGCGCCGGTCCCTTTCACTGCAACCGTGGCGCCCTGCAATGGCTGCCTCGTCTCACCGTTGATGACCGTACCCGATATGGTGATGGGTGGGGGAGGGTCCTGCGCGTAATTGGCGGGGGGCGCTGTCCGCCGGCTCAGCACGACGGTCTTTTTCTCAATGACAAAGTCGATGGGCAGGCCTTTCAGGGTCTGCCGGACGGCTTCTTCCATGTTGGCATTTTTCAGCTCTACGCTCACCGGGCCGGCTTCGCGGACCAGGTTGTAGTTGTAAAAGAACACGTACCCCGTCTGCTGCTTGATGGCGGTAAGAGCCGTTTCAAGCGACACGTCCTTCAGGCGTAGCGTTACTTTTTGGGAGTAGCCGTTCGCAGACAGCTGGAGGCAAAAGGCGAGCTGGATGACAATTAAAAATCGCATGATCCTAAGCAGTTTGGCAAATGGAGGATGGGTAAAATTCCATTGGCAAGTAATGGGATTTTGCATAACTTGTAAAAGTTTTGGTTTACATTAAGCTAATCGTTTTTTGTAAGCTTCATTTCAAGCCGTTTCGGGGGCTACCGGAACGGTTTGTTTTTTTTTGATCTTTGTTTATTATGGCATTAGTACGAGTGTTTTATTTTTGATCTTGATATGGATGCCGGCGGTTGCGAGGAGTTTTACTACTTGTGAAAGATCCAGGTCACGTTCCATTTCACCGCCGTATAGTAATGGCGGTAGAGGACCCTCATACTGGACGTCCACGTCATACCAACGGGCCAGCTGGTTCATCATCGACGGTATGTCGGATCTGTCGAAGTCAAATAAGCCATTCTTCCACGCTATTACTGCGGCCGTGTTGACCTGTTCTACGCGAATGCCGCCGTCTTTACCTGACAGGGCCTGGTCGCCGGGCTTTAGCAGTTGCCGTGCTTTGCCGCTGACGACCTCGACGGCCCCTTCCAGCAGGGTCATACGGGTGTATCTCTCCTCTTTATAGTTATTTACATTGAAGTGGGTGCCCAGGACCTTTATTTCCATCCCGTCCCCGGCGTTTACAATAAAAGGCTTGCTGGCATTGTTCGCCACTTCGAGGTAAGCTTCTCCCCGGATCTCGACCTTGCGGGTTTTTTTATCGAAGCAGACGGGGTATTTGATATAGGAGGCTGCATTGAGCCAGACTTTGGTGCCGTCGGGAAGGGTCAGCTGGAATTGTCCTCCCCGGGGTGTGCTGAGGATATTGAAGAGGGGTTCGGCGTTGGTGTTGTTATTGTCATTGCCGGGGCGGTAGAGGATGCGGCCGTCTCCTTGTTTGAGGACGTTGGCTTGTCCTTGCCTGGCGATCGTCCCTGTTGTTGTGCTGTCGAGTGAGATCTGTGTGCCATCGGCCAGCTGCAGGACAGCGCGGTTGGCGCCCGGGCGGATATCTGCTGATGGCGGCGGTTGTTCCTTCTCTTTGGTTGTAAGAGCCAGGCTGTTGTTCCCGGCTTTTTTTCTTACCAGGAGGACGGTGGGGATCAGGGCTGCGATGATACAGGCTGCCGCTGCGTATTTTAGGAACCGCATGCGGCGGACGGGCTTGCGGAGGGTTTGGTCGCCGGGGAGCGGTTTGATGCTCGTTGGGGTCGTTCCGGCATCGGTTTGCAGTATATTGTCGACCAGGGCGTTCCACCTGTCCGGAGACAGGTCGGTTATGCCGGACCCGGCATTGCCAAGCCGCGCCTCAATCTCCTGAAGTACAGGACCGTAATCCGTACTTTTCAAAGCTGCTATCAGCTCGTCGTACTCCGCCGGTGTGGCCGATCCGATGAATACCTTGTCTATGAGGGTTTTGATCCTGGTGCTCGGTTGCAATTAAGTCGCTTTAAAAGTTGATAAATAGGAAAAGAAGATGGTGCATTGGGGGCTGTCCCGGTAGCCAGACCCATAACTGGCGACAAAGTACCAATGGTAATAAAAATAAATTAATACAGGTATGCCAGCGCGACGGAGGCTACGAAATGTCCCTTTGTCTCCAGGAAATGCCTGATGGACTTTAGGGCCAGTCCGAGCGTGTTCTTTATCGTCTGGGGGGAGAGGTCAAGCCTGTCGCTGATCTCTGCGATCATCAGTCCCTGTTCCCGGCTGAGCTGATAGATCTTTTTTTGCTGGGGGGGCAATTGTGCAACGGCCTGGGCGATTGTTTGTTTTAGATTGCGTAGGTCCACGGCTTGCTGGGTATGGTCCTCGTTTTCGGTGACCTTTATTTTTTCCAGGCTCCGTTGATGGATGGCCCGGTCGCGCAGGTAGGTAAAAGCGCGATTATAAGCGATGCGAAGGATCCAGGACTGCCATTGTTGTATTTTGTGCAATTGGTCCCGGTGGAGCCACACGCGTAAAAATGTTTCCTGGATAATATCTTCCACGACCGTTCGGTTTGGCAAAAGCCTGGAGAGACGGGCGTTGATCTGGGGGGCGAATTCCAGGAACAGTTGCCGAAATGCCAGCTCGTCGCCGGTGGCAATCTTTAATAGCAGTAATTCGTTAGCAGGTACTTCAAGACTGAACATAGGTTATGCAATCGTCGTCGTGGCTGCTCACAAGGTAAAATAATAATTATTGATTTTGTCATTTGGCGAATAAAAAACATAGAGGTTAAAATTGAAGAAGAAAATGGTAATTATGAAGCTACAGGGGACAAAATTTATTTTTATATCTTTTGGGGGGTATGCGGAGAAATTCGTGTCGTTTATGGTGGTGCGTGGCTGCGGCCCGGACGATTGTTCCATTAAACCACATATCATGAAACGACTTATCCACCTAACGATCCTGCTGTCAGCAGGTATGCTCGCCAGCTATCTTTCCAGTGCACAACAAGCCTCCTGTCCCGCCTGGGGTCCTTATATCGAAGGGCAAAATATGGGTGTTGCCGGAAATAGCGAAGTGATGTACTCCGAAGTGATGGCGGACAACGGCTGCGTGCAGCCCACCACTTACTATTCCACCCTGAATTTTAACCTGGGACCCCGGGGCGGCTACGGGGGCATTCAATACAGCGCAGCGGACCACCGGAACAATATTTTTTCACTCTGGGACATACAGGATACCACCGTTCCGCAATGCTATGCGGAATATGCCGTCCCCGGTATGAACATTTCAGGGTTCGGCGGTGAAGGGACGGGTCTTCATTCGGATTATTTAATGAACTGGACCCCCGGTGTGTGGTATGCTACCGTCATCCGGCGATGGTCCCTCGGCGACGGCCGGACAAGGATCGGGTTCTTTATGTACGACTTCGGTGCAGGAAAATGGACGCATTACATCACGATGGTCACGCCGGAGAACAATGCTTATCTCCAGGGCAATAAGGTCGGCGGCTTTCTCGAGAACTGGAATTCGGCCGCCAGCATGGCCACCAGGTGTGGTTACTACCGGAACTTCTGGATCATGAATGCCGACAATGTCTGGTCCAAGCCGACGGTCTACGTCGCATCGGCAGGAACAGGTTCCTGGGGGGCGGAGGCGGCCTTCAACAACACGGCGGTCAAGGTGACCAGCTGTGGAACTACGCCGGGGCCCACGGGCAATCCGCAGTTTACGCTCAGCCAGCCGGGAACCAAACCAGCTATAGCGGTGACGGCGGATGTGCTGGGGCTTGGCGCAACTTATAGCAATAACAGCGTGATCGTGAGCTGGACGACGGATGCGACCAAAAGTCCGCAGCTGTCGTATACGATCAGTGTTTATGACAACGGCAATCTCACCGGGACGCCCGTGGCTACCAGGACCGTGATTCGGCCGGAGAAAAGGGCTGACACGGTTGCGTTGTCTTCGACGTTGCCTTCAGGGACGTATTATGTCGCCATCCAGGTGAACGACATCTTTAATCAGCAGTCGGTCCTGCGGTCGGCATCCTTCACGAGGACTTCCGGCGGTACGACCTGGTATAAAATAAGGAATGTATACAGCAATAAGTATTTGGGCATCGAGAACAGCAGCACGGCCAATCTCGCCTATATCGTTCAATACGCCAATAGTACGAGCAATAACCTTCAGTGGAAGCTCAATTCCGTGAACAATGCCACGGTGCTGATCAATCGCAACAGCAGCAAGGCGATCGATATCGCCAATTCCGACCAGACCTCCGGTGTGAACCCCATCCAGTACACAGAGAACGACTATGTCAACCAGCAATGGAACCTGGTGCCCGCAGGCAGCAACACCTATCTTATTCAGAGCAATCTGTCGAACCACTATGTGCTGGATGATCCGGGGAGCAGCACGGCGGACGGGGCGCGGATGATCATATATGCGGCCAATGGGAGTACGGGCTCGGCTAACCAGCAGTGGGTACTGGAGCCGGTGAGCGGCGGCGGTTTGGCAGCCGGGACTACGACGGCCAAAGAGGTGGAAGGTACGGCGAAAGGCTTCCGGCTTTCCCCTAACCCGGCCAATGAGACCTTACAGGTCACGGGCCTTGGCAGCCAGCATGGTGCGGTGCTATTGATCATCCGGGATGCAGCGGGCCGGGCTGTCAGGAAGATCAGGACCGGTAATGCTTCCATTAGTATTTCACTGGCGGGATTGCAAAAAGGAACTTACTCAATAGAGCAGAATGGCGTCGCTAAACAATTTGTAAAGCAATAACCCTTTGAAGGACCATTTGGCGCTCCGGAACCCAGGAGCGCTTTTTTTATGAGAATTTGTATGGGTGTTTTGGGGGTAGCCGGAGAAATCCGTGTCGTTTATTGTAAAGGATCACCAGCCTCATAGCTGTACAAATCATGGAACAGGAGCAACTATGGATATTATTGGGAAAGAAGCTGGCGGGCATTGCGACGGCGGAGGAGCTGCAGGAATTGCAACGATTGCTGCTGGCCAGCGGGGAGGATGCCTCTGCGGTGGAGATCATCGAACGGATGTGGGTCAGCAGAAAGAAGGAGAAGGAGTCCTGCGATGGTGATGCCTTTCATGAGGGTGATGCCATCCGGCAGCGGATCGATAGGGCGCTGGCCAATCCGGTAGAGGAGGCGCGGCCCAGGCGGGCGAGGCCATGGCTTATCGGGGTGGCGGTGGCCGGCATAGCGGTGGCAGTCTTTTTAGTTTTTTTTGGGAAGTCTGGCGGGGGGAATGCCAGGGAGGAGGCGATGCAGGTGGTCTTCACTCCGAAACGGTCGCATTCTAACCTGCGGTTCCCCGACGGGACGGTTGTGGTCCTGAACGAGAACAGTCGCATCTCCTACAATGAAGATTTCGGAAAGACCAGGCGGGAGATCATTTTGGAGGGGGAAGCCTATTTCGACGTGGCCAGGAACCCGGCGGTCCCGCTGGTCATCCACGCCCGGAATGTGGATATAAAGGTACTGGGGACCTCTTTTAACGTGAAGGCCTATCTGTCGGATAGGTGTATCGAGGCTTCCCTGATCAGCGGTGCAGTAGAGCTGAGCTCGAAGCTCGCGAAGGGGCGGAAGATCTTATTGCGGCCCAATGAGAAGATCACCGTTGCGGCGCAAGAGGGATCGGCCGCGGCGCAAGAGCGAGTGATCGCAGGACAAGATGGAGGCGGCGCGGGCCGGGAGGGAATCATCGCGGGGCAAGGGGGGATGAAGGCAAAGGACAGCGTCGATGCTCCCGCTGAAGATACCTTGTCTTATCGGCTGCAACCGCTGCAAGCCGAACGGACGAGCAAGCTCATTCCTGAAATAGCGTGGATGTACCGGAAGCTGGTGTTTAACCAGGAGCCCTTCGGATCGGTGGCGGAGAAGATGGAGAGATGGTATGGTGTCAGCTTCTATTTCGAGGATGACGACCTTAAAAAAGAAGTGTTCACGGGGTCATTCAGCAAAGAGACACTGGAAGAAGCATTGAAGGCGCTGCAGTTCAGCTATCGATTCAGCTATATCATCAAGAAAAAAGAAGTATTTATAAAGAGGGGCAGCCCTATCTGATCATTTAATTGCTAACATTTAAAAACTAACGCCTATAGATAAAATAAGGAGTACGATACAACCTGCATATATAAAAAAGGAGATGCGCGAACATCCCCTTTGTAGATGTAAATAAGAAGACCTTAGAATTGGAGCTCCGGGGTCTTCCCATTGTTCACCATCATGAGATAAAGGTATGCCATATTTTGTTTTACCAAAACTATTTCGTGCACCACGGGGTACACGAAGACAATTCCTGCTTATTATGAAACTTCTGAGCTTTTTCCTGACGGTCGCCTGTATCCAGGCCTATGCTGTGGGATCCGCCCAGGAAAAAGTTTCCATCGAATGCAAAGACATTTCCCTCAAACAGGCGCTGGCCATTCTGGAATCCAAAACCTCTTACCGGTTCCTCTACCACGACAGCAGTTTTACCCCTGTTGCCGATATCAGCCTGAAGGTACACGACAAGCCGGTCCTGAACGTTGTCGATCTGCTGATCGCCGGAACAGCCCTGCACTACCGGGTGCTGGAGAATAACCTGGTCGTATTCGGAGAAGGGAGTTATCAGGCCCGCGACAGTATAGTGAAGGGCAGGGTGCTCGATGAGAACGGTCAGCCGTTGTCCGGGGTATCCGTTCACGAGACGGGGGGGAAAGGAGGCACCATGACGAATGACAAGGGAGAGTTTTCGCTGCGTGTGAGGGACATCGACGGGGGCATCGAGTTCAGCTCGGTGGGCTATGCTTCTCAAAGGGTCAGGATCGGCAAGCGGCTGGTGCTGGATGTGCGTCTGAAGGCGGAGGATAAAAGCATGCAGGACGTCGTAGTGGTTGGGTCGCAGGAACAGAGCAGGAGGACGACAACGGCTGCGGTCTCGTCTGTCAGCGGCAAGGTGATCGAGAACATGCCGGCCCCATCCGTCGACGCTGTGCTGCAGGGCAGGGTGGCGGGGCTGAATGTCCAGGTCTCTTCGGGAGAGCCTGGTGTTGCGCCGACCGTTGTCGTCAGAGGGAATACGAAGGTCAGTACCAAGATCGGGGATGCGAACGTTGCACAGGCGAGGGCCCTGAGCGGTCCGCTGTATGTCATCGACGGTATCCCTGTCAACCCTGACGACATCGCCAACAGCATCGATGCGACCGGCACCAACTACCTGGCGGGGATCAATATCAATGACATCGAGAATGTTGACGTGCAAAAAGATGCGGCTGCCACGGCGGCCTGGGGGTCCAGGGGCGCCAATGGCGTCATATACATCAAGACCAGGAGGGGAAGCTCGTCCAAGCCGGAATTCCGCGTGAATGTATATGGAGGGATCACGCAACAGCCGCCCTTGCTGAGGACGGCGACGGGTGCGGCGGAGCGTACACAGAAGATGACCATTATCAACCAGTATGCCACGCCGGGACAGCTGGCGACTCTCCCCCAGCTGCTGACCGACAGCCTGAACCCTTATTATAACAATGCCACGGACTGGCAGGGGCTGTTCTATCGCAATGGCGCTGTCAGGAATGCCGACCTGACCATGTCGGCCGCCAGCGCGAACGTCAGCTACCGGATAAGCGGCAATTATTACAATGAGAAGGGCATTATCGAAGCCTTTGGATATACGCGCTATGCACTGCGGGGCAATTTTGATTTTAAGATCAATTCGAAGCTCAATAGCCAGTTCATTATATCGATGTCAAAAGGCGACCGTCAGCGGGGCAGGAAGTATGGTGGCAACAGCGACGACAATACGCCGGTCAGCGGGTCTGCTCAGCCTTCGTCTTTTTTCCGGCTGACGGCCTTCGACTCGGCTAATTTTTCGGGGTTGTATAGCAAGCTGCGCAACAAGAACGTCAATGATCTGTATTCCGCATCCCTGACCATCAATTACCAGGTGCTCCCTTTCCTTCGCTATACCGCTCTGGGGGCCGCGAATGTCAGCAGCTCCAACCGGGATTATTTCCAGCCGTCGAATATCGACCAGGTGGCGGCGCTTACGGGCGCAACGGCTCAGCCTTCTGTTGCGGAGTCGGACAAGGGAAGCTATTCTACCTATTTCGTGTCCAATACACTCAACTTTTTCAAGAATTTTTCCACGGCGAGGGGACATAGTCATCATCTGGCAGTGACGGTCTCGCAGCAATTCAACTCGGATGTGGTCAACGGCAATTATGTAAAGGGTACCAATCTGCCTTCGAATGATGTACAGGTCGTCAATGGTGTCCCGCAGGCTAGCCTGTCCGGCTCGTCCTATTATTCTGCGGACGGGCTGCTGTCTATTGTGGGGCAGGCCCAGTATGACTTTGACGGCAAATACCTTTTATATGGTTCATACAGGGGGGATGCGTCATCGCGGTTCGGCAACGATACCAAGTGGGGTTATTTTCCTGCCGCCGGAGTGGGGTGGGTGGTATCCGACGAGCATTTTATGGACGGCATAAAGAAATATGTGAATTTCCTGAAGATACGCGCCAGCTATGGTCTGGCCGGTTCGCAGTCGTCCGATTTCTATGCGCCCTACAATTCCTATACGATCCCCGGGACTTATAATGGAGCGCCCTCCATCCAGCCAAGCTATTCCAACGGGTTGACAAAAGACAATCTCACCTGGACGAAGACGGTGCAGAAAGACCTCGGGGTGGAATTGCAGTTCATGGACGGCAGGATCGCCCTTATATCGGACTTCTATGACAAGACGTCGAAGGATGACTATTATAATTTCCAGCTGCCTTTCTATACGGGCTTCCAGAGCATTGAGTTCAATGCACACGATCTCTGGGTAAGCAATAAAGGGGCGGATATCACCCTGAGCACGCACAATCTGTCCAGGAAGAGCCCTTTGCAGTGGAACATGCAGCTGACCTTTTCTTATAATAAGAACGCCATCGCGAAGCTTCCCAACAATAACCGGACCTTTACCGTGGGTGACAACTATGGTGTGACCAGGATCTTTGCCGTTGGCCAGCCGATCTATGAAATGTTCCAGCTGAAATATATGGGTGTATACAACAAGCAGAGTGATATTCCCTTCAATCCGCTGACGGGTAATTCCCTTACTTATTTCAAAGGGAACCACCAGGTGGTAGCCGGCGACCCGATATGGCTGGATGTGAACAAGATCGGGGACGTCTGGACGGATGAGAATAATGGCGCGCAATACGGCGACCGGATCCCGACGGGGAATCCCAATCCTAAATTCACCGGCGGCTGGGTCAATGATCTGACGTATAAGAATTTTTCGCTCAGCATCGTCAGCGTCTTTACCTGGAAGCGGGATGTGATCAATACGTTCTTCCAGCAGCAGATCAGTACGATCGTAGGGGGATATAACAGCAGTATCAATAATTTCGCCTCGAACAGGCTTCCGGATCTGAGCAAGCTCAATTACTGGACGCCCCAGGCGGCCAAGACGGCCGGGTACAAAGCTAGTTTCCCGTCCATAAACCCTTTCGGCGCCAGCTATTTTCAATTCATTCCGCTTTCCAGCATGTTCAACGAGGATGGCAGCTATTTTAAGGTGAAGACGGTCGTGCTCAGCTATCAGCTGCCCCGGTCGCTGATCAATAAGATGAAGATAGGAAGGGCCCGGGTGTATTGTATCATGGACAATTTTCTCACGTTCAAGAAGGGAACCATGCCTGATCCGGAATCCGTAGATCAGCTGGGCGTCTACACGGGCGGTCTTTATCCCCTGCCAAAGAAATTCACGCTGGGCATGGATGTGCAATTTTAATTCAAAATGAATCGTATGCTTATTTACAAATACAGGATATTCTTCCTTCTTCTTCTGCCGGCCGCATTGGGGTCCTGCAGGAAATACCTCTATGAGGCGCCGATCGGGTCGACGTATGGCGACATATTCTGGACCTCGCAGACGTCAGTGGAACAGGCGACGACGGCCATGTATGGACAGCTGCGCAGCTGTATAATGAACAGCAGCGCCCATTTCATTGACGGCGACCTTGCGGCGGGGACATTCCTTCCGAATCACAAGCAATGGAACCTGGTTAGCATAAAAGCGTCCAGCAGTCCCCCTTTCAACTTTTCTTCGGTGCCCTACTACGAGGGCGTGCTGCAGAGTCCGGCCAGGTTCTATCAGCTGATCGCCCAGGCGAACCTGATACTCCAAAGGGTGCCTGTTATGGCTTCCTCGGCCTTTGCTGCGGAAGCCGTTCGCAAAAGCTATGTTGCCGAGGCTCTTTTCGTCCGTGCGTATACCTATTTTTATATGATCCGTATCTGGGGCGACCCCGTATACGTGACGCGTACGTATGACAATGTGGACTACGGAAATATTCCCCCGCTGGCCCGCACGCCGGAGGCGGCGGTACTGGACAGCTGTCTTCGTGACCTGAAGACGGCTGCTGCGGCGCTATCTTTTAGCGGGGGGGATCCGACCAGGTCGATCAGGGCCAACAGGGGTAGTGTCTATTCGGTGATCGCGCATATCTATGCCTGGAAGCACCAGTATGACAGCGCTCACGCCTATTGCGCGCAGGTGATTACCAATGCGGGGTATGGCCTGGAGCCGATGAATAGCTATACGAACATTTGGAATGGACAATCCTCCCGCGAGAGCATCTTCGAATTGCCCATGACCTATAATTACAGCGACCCCAATTTCTCTTTGCAGAATGACTGGGCCGAAGCGCAATTCTCTTTCTTCGGGACGTTTCTAAAAGGACCGATCACAGACAATCTGAACAGCGTTTGTTGGATAGCCCCGCAGGGCGGGGTGCTGGACAATATTTTTGATACGGCAGATGCCAGGTATCGTACCATATTCCAGTCTGTGCCTGCCTCGGGGGGAGACGAGGCGGGGCATATGCTGGTGAAATATGTCAATTTCCTTTACCAACAGCCGGGTAGCAAGACGCTGCCCTATATCAATAACGACCTTGTGCTGTTGCGGCTGGCGGATATCTATTTGCTGGATGCCGAAGCCCTGGCAAATATGGGGGACCTGGGCGGGGCTGCGGCTGACCTGGCCATGACAGAGAACAGGGCGGGTATCTCTTCGTATCTGAAGCCTGCCAATCAATACGATATGCTTGACGAAGTCGTTGCCGAGCGAGGCCGTGAGCTGGTAGGAGAAGGGCAATGGTTCTATGACCTGATCCGGACGGAGTCCACGCAGGGCTGGCTGGAATTCGTGGGATATCCGAGCGCCAGGCTGACGGCTGCTAATAAAGGCTATTACTGGCCGCTGGATATGACGTCGCTGTTCCCGCAGGACAACCTGCTGGTGCAGAATCCCTGGTGGGCTACGCATAAATAGTTGTTAAATCAAAAATATTGCACGAATGAAAAATGCATTTACAGGAAGGCTGTTCGTCCTGTTGCTGATGGCAGGCGCCTGGTGTGCCTGCAAGAAGGATTATATCGTGGGCGGCTCGCCGCAGAATGCGGATGCGCATAAGAATATCACGACCTATGACCTATTGAAAAGCAACCCGCTGTATGATACGCTGGTACAGCTGATCGATAGTGCGGGGCTAAAGGACAGGCTGAACCAGCAGGGAACGACTTTTTTCGCCGCTTCGGACTATTCTATCTTCAGCTATCTCAACCAGAGGACGATCCGGCTGCAAAACGTCGATCCCTCCGCGAAATTTGCCCTGGACTCCCTGTTCTATTACCTGCGCAACAATATCAACGGAACGAGAGATTCCCTGCTCATGTACTTCATCCCTCAATCGCTGTCGTATAGTTCTCTTACGAATACGGGCGCTTTTTACCCGACGGAGTTGGCGGGTGACACGGTGATCGTGTCGTATGAATACACCAAGGATGGGGATTTGGGATACAATTCTCTTGTTTCGGGCGTGCCGCAGGTGGTATATTTCACTCAGCTGTGGAAGCCCTATGCCCTCAGCGACGCTAACCCTGCTGGTAAGATTACCCCTGATATCGGTGTGCATACGCTTTGCACCAGCTCGGGCATCGTCACGAAGACGGGGATGGTCGATGCGCTGAGCAATTCGCATACTTTATTCTTTTACGGAACCCGATAAATAAAAAAGATCTATGAGGAAAATTATAGTGTTCCTTCTGGTGGCTTGCCTGGCCGCCTGTACGAAATATGGCGATGGATTTATCAGTCCTTATGTCCAATATGCGGTGAGCCAGCTGGTCGTCGTGAGAGGAAGAACCACCTCTTCCTACTCGCTGATAACCGATGGGTCCAGCATTCCCATGCACGTGAAATGGCTGCATATCTATGATTCGACCGGGAAAATAGTCGATGACCTGTTCACCAAAGAATATCCGGTGGCTGTCTGGACGTCAGCCTACAATAGTCTGACGGATGTCACTTACGGAAGCATCATAGCCAAGCAGACCATCGCGAAGATGCCGCCCATCCAGGTGAATGAAACCAATGGCACCATTACGGCGAACAGCGCCACGCTCAATCTCCCGCTGGGAACGTATAGCATGGACCTCTCCGTATCCAACAGCGCCGGCGCCGAAGTATTGAAGAAGATCGTGACGATCGTCATTGCCGACGGAAAGCCGCTCGAGACGGCGCCGGAGCAGGGGGCGTTCAGCAATTCGCTGGCGCTGGCGGGCAATGCCGCCGCAGCAAAGTCGATCTTCAACGGGCAGAATAATCCCTATGATCTCGTGACGGTAAGGCGCTTTGCAGACACGCCCAATACGATCATTCTTAAGGTGATGGACAGGAATGGGGTGTCCTTCAATCCACGGACGGGCGAACTGACCAAACGTCCGAATACGGGGTTGAATCCTAATCCTCCTTTTCTGCAGAACCTGCAGGACTATGCGCCGGACACCTACCAGGTATCCGATTCGGCTATCGCCATTAAATTTCCGCTGGTGCCCTTTCCTATTGCTTCCCTGGGTAACGGCTTTAATATGTATTATAATATCCTTTCACAGTATATGCATATCGACAGCACCGCTTCCTGGTCGAGCAATGCTGCGGGCGCCTATTACCAGGGGCCAGGTGACAGCCATTATCTCGGCAGCTACCTGGACGGCCGGTATAATTATTATTTAAGGATACCCATGCGGGTGCAGGTGCCGGGCGCATACGAGATTGCTATTAAAATTTTAAATACGACACACCGATGAATACCCTTCTTTATTGTTTGCTCCTAAGTTTTCTTTCCCCGGGCAGTGCCTGTGACCGGGACAGCTCGCACAATGTCAGCATACCTTTATCGGGAAGCGCCTATGCGCAGCCGGGTGGAGGTACAAAGGTCTATTTTCTTGCCGCGCGCGGGGGGCGGCTTCGAGTACAGCTGCGGACCCGGTGGTCGCATGCGTCGGCCATCGTCGTACAACTGGATGGAAGTGCGAAGGACACGACCGTGCGGTTGCACGGCGCTGGCGGTTTTGCCGCGGTCGATGCCGGCTGTTTTGAGATAGGTGCGGCCGGCTATCATTTCATCTCCCTGAGGCCAGCGGACGGGAGCCGGTCTTTGCCGGCTATTACGGATATGATCCTGTCGGGAGAGGGAGCCGAGGGCGCTCTCTGCAATAACAGTCAATACAGGGGGGCGCCTTCCACGCATCTCACGTATCCAGTGCCCGGTGACAGCGCGGCGGCGTGGTTTTACAGCGAGGTATCCGTTCCGGAAGAAGCCGACCATAGTCCTAACGCCTATTATGAGACGAATGGGTTCTCGGGAGGCTATATGGGTATTCAGCTGAACTCTGCTAAGGAGCGCCGGGTTATTTTCTCCGTATGGAGCAATTACAAGACGGATGATCCTAAGGAGATACCCGCCGAGTATGCAGTGAAGCTGCTCCGGAAAGGGAAAGGTGTTTTTACTGGGGACTTCGGCAATGAAGGTTCAGGCGGGCACAGTCATCTTGTTTTTATGTGGAAGCCCGGGGTGATCTATAAATTGCTGGTAGGGGCGAAACCGGCGGGGGATCATACGATCTATACGGCCTGGTATTATGCGCCGGAGAACAGAGAATGGCGGCTGGTCGCTCAGTGGGACAAGGCGAAGACGGGCGGTAGGCTGCTATCGGGGCTGTATTCCTTTGTGGAGAATTTTGGGGACAATGGCGAAGACTATTTTACGGCGCGGTATGGCAATCAATGGATCTGTACTCCTTCCGGTACCTGGATCGAATTGCCCAGGGCGCGGTTCTCGACGACGGCTGACCGGGTGAAGCATCCCCGGTATGACTATGGGGCCGGCGTAACGCCGATGAAGGCTGCGGGGAAGGAGCAGGACTGGTTCTATATGTTCAGCGGCGGTTTTCGGGAGGTGAATAATCTGGCTCCCGGCGGCTATGTATCGCGTACTCCGGGAGGCGTCCCGCCGGCGATCGATCTGGCGGCGCTGCCGGATAAATAAAAAATAAATATGAAAAGGTCTTTTTTTCTTTTTTTGGTCCTATTGAATGCGATATGCTCATTTGGTCAGGGAGAGGCTTCGCCGTCGGCGTTCACTATTGGCGAGGAAAGTTTCTTATTAAATGGCCGGCCCTTTGTGATCCGGTGCGGGGAAATGCATTTTGCACGTATCCCGAGGGAATACTGGCAACACCGGCTAAGGATGGCCAAAGCCATGGGGTTGAATGCAGTCTGTGCCTACCTTTTCTGGAACGTGCATGAGCCCCAGCCCGGACGGTTCAATTGGTCGGGGGCAGCGGATGCGGCGGAGTTTTGCAGGCTGGCGAAGCAGGAAGGGTTGTATGTGATCCTCCGTCCCGGTCCTTACTCGTGCGCCGAGTGGGAGCTTGGCGGCTTGCCCTGGTGGCTGCTGGAAAAAAAGGATATCAAATTGCGCACCCGGGACCCCCATTTCCTGGATCGCTGTGGCATCTACCTGGACCAGGTGGGAAAGGTATTGGGGCCCTTGCAGCTGTCCCATGGCGGACCGATCATAATGGTGCAGATCGAAAACGAATATGGTTCCTACGGCAGTGACCGGGAATATATCGGCGCTCTCCGCGACATGCTGGTGCATGCGGGCTTCGAGGTGCCTTTATTCACCTGTGACGGCGATGTGCAGCTGAAGGCGGATGTGCGCCCCGATATCTTCAGCGTGGTGAATTTTGGCGACAACCCGGAGGGGTCTTTTAAGGCATTGCGGGAAATAAGGAGCAAGGGACCGCTGATGTGCGGGGAATTTTATCCTGGATGGTTTGACTCCTGGGGGACCCGGCATCATACGGGACCGATAAATAATGTGGTCAGGGATATTGCCTATATGCTGGACCATAAAGCGTCCTTCAGCATTTATATGGCCCATGGCGGGACATCGTTTGGGCAATGCTCCGGCGCGAATTGCCCGCCTTATTTGCCGCAGACCTCCAGCTATGACTATGATGCCCCTATCAGCGAGGCAGGCTGGGACACGGAAAAATTCTACGCGCTGCGCAAGCTGTTTTCAGGCCATCTGCAGGAGGGCGAAACGCTGCCCGCCGTGCCAGCGCGTAACCCGGTGATAAAGATATCCCCCTTCACGACTACGGAAATAGCGCCGGTGTTCGCTAACCTGCCCAGACCTGTTCGTGATGAGCACGTGCGCAATATGGAAGAATACGAGGAAGGGTATGGGGCGATCCTCTACCGGACGAAATTGCCGGGAGGTGCTCCTGCGACTCTGCATATCAACGAGGTCCATGACTATGCATGGGTGTATATAGATGGAAAGAAGATAGCAACGCTGGACCGCAGGAAAAATGAGAATAGCTGCGCGGTTCCGGCCACGGAGAAAGGAGCGGTATTGGACATTCTGATCGAGGCCATGGGGCGGGTGAATTATGGTGGGGCGATACATGACCGCAAGGGCATTACAGGCAAGGTACTGTTGAGTAGCGGCGGTGGCAAGGAAGAGGAGCTCATGGGATGGCAGGTCTACCCGATACCGCTGAGCAACGATGGGGCTCCTTCCTATCTGAAGTTCCGCCCCGGCCAGACGACGATGCCTGCATTTCACAGGGGGAGTTTCCAGTTGGACAGCACCGGCGATACGTTCCTCGATGTGAGCAGTTGGGGTAAGGGATTGGTATGGGTGAATGGGCATTGCCTGGGAAGGTTCTGGAATATCGGTCCGACACAGACCATGTATCTGCCGGGCCCGTGGTTGAAGAAAGGGAAGAATGAAGTGATTGTCCTCGACTATTTTGGTCCCGTAAAGAACAGCCTGCAGGGTTTGGAATTGCCCGTGCTCGATAGCCTTAGGAAGAAGTCCAGCTTGTAAAATGTATAAAGTCATACTATGATAAAAAACCTTATCCTGGGCTTACTCTGCCTGGGAGCGATGCAGCTGATCAGTATCCGGGTATGCGCCCAGGCCGCCCGGGAAGAAGAAAATGAAGAAGCGGGCCAGGAGTTTAAGAACACGCGCTGGTTTAAATTGATGCAGCGGCCCAACGCGGACTATTTCGGCATCAAAAAGAAGTTTGACCGGTATATGCAGCGGCACCCCTCGGGCGATGGCCCTGTAGAGACCGGGGAGGAGTGGTTCAGACGAAATATTTATTACCTCGACGCGAAGGGTAGGGTACAGGGTGTGCCGGCGTTCGACTACCTGCACATGCGCCGGGGCTTTTTCCCCGCTGGCGGCGCTACGGACACCATGGCCGGGGACTGGCATATGACGGGTCCGCGCAACCTGGTCCTGCCCGGCGATAATACCAGGGGCGGCTTCTCTTATTGTGTCCGGATGGACCCTGTCAATACGCAAAAGATGTTCATCAGCTTTGAGACGGGTGGGCTTTGGGTTTCCTCGGACGGCGGGGCGGTATGGCATCTGACCGACGGTAATATGCCGGACAACCATTATTTCGATATCAGGGTTTGCGCCGCGAATTCGAACGTAGTGTATGCGATCTCGCAGTCTGCGGTGATCAAGTCTGTGGACGGTGGCTATACCTGGGCGGTGACGGGGATGAACAGTTCTGCGGCCGGCTTCACTTCCGGTCAGGGATATGACCTGGCGGTGTCACCTTCCAGTCCCGATGTTGTCGTGGCGCGCTGGGGGAATAGCCTGTACCGGACGACGGATGGAGGTATCACATGGGCCTCAGTATTAGGATCATTAAATAGTATTTATACCGATGGCTATCTCAACAACACGGGAGGCTTGCTGGAATGGAGCAACAATGATCCCGGCAGGGTCTTTTTGATCGACGCAGCCCTGGGTGGGCCGACGGCAACCGTCTATTCGTCTTCCGACCAGGGCGGCAGCTTTTCTTCCCTGGCGACGATCACGCTGCCGGCGGACATCCCCAAGCGGGACCTGCGGGTGTTCAGGGTCGTGACGGCGACGGATCAGCCGTCTGTAGTGTTTGCTCTTTTAAACTCGGGCTGGGGTTATTTGCAGCTGTATGGGGTTGATGTCGGCACTGCAGCGGTGACGCTCGTCCGAAAGAATATGGTCAACAACAGCGGCTGCGATGCATTTGCCATGGACAGCAAGAATTCCAATAACATCGTATACGGCACCTATGGAGAAACCGTTGTTCATTATTCGAGGAATAACGGGCAAAGTTTTACGGCTTCCGGCAATATGCACTATGATATCCGGTCGATACATATCGTGGGAGGCAAGGTGATGGTTGGCAATGACGGGGAGACGGTGGTCTCGACGGATAGCGGCGCTACGTTCTCCAATGTGACATCGGGAATTTCCAATATCGAGCTCTGGGGTTTTGGGTCTTCTTTTAGATCCGATATACTTGCGGCGGGCTGCAACCACGGCCCGTTGATGATCCGGGACTATGCGGCGCCTGGCGGCTGGTATCGGGTCCTTGGCGCAGACCAGCAGAATACAGACGTCAATCCACTGGACAGTGTCCATATTATTTCCCGGGGCTATGACGCTTATTTCGTTACCCGGACGGGCATCGGGACCTTTACTTCCGGCTCTGCGCAGGTGGACCCGGGCAGGGAAGATTGGTTCAATAACTTAAGTTACCATCCCAATCTATACAATACGATCCAGAGTCATACGGCCGGCAACTTCCCTCAGCCCTACCAGGCCAATCCCACGGGTGCACGGCTCACCTGGAGGAATTCCCTGCTGCGGAGCGATGACAATGGTCTGACCATCAGCTATCTCGTCCACACGTTCAGCGACCGGCTGATGAGCGAGAAGATATGCATGCGGGATACCAACCGCATCTATTGTATCGTGTCCCCGTCCAATAATCATTTGTGGAAGACCGCTGATGGGGGTGTGACATGGGCGGAGATCACGCCTGGCAGTTCGGTCACAGGAGCGGGGGTCCGGAACATCAGCGATGTGGCGGTGAGCGATGTGAACCCGGATGAGATCTGGGTGACCTATTCGGGGGTGCAGAACACCTGTAAGGTGCTGCATTCGACGGATGGGGGCGTGACTTATTCCAACCTGACGACGGCTGTTCTGGGCCTGGATCCCCTGCGGAAAATAGTGTTTCAACGCGGCACCAACGGCGGCGTCTATGTAGGCAACCGGTCGGGTGTTTTTTACCGGAACAATTCGATGAGCGACTGGCAGGTAGTAGGGAGCGGCTTGCCGATGCTCGAGGTGCGCAATATGTTCATCAATTATTTCAAGGGTAAATTGCTGATCGGCACCAGCCGCGGCGCCTGGGATCATGATCTGTACGAGCATTCGGCGACCATGGCGCAGATATCCGCCAGCACGCGGACGCCGGACTGCCAGTACCCGACGGTGCAATTCCGGGACTTTAGCGTCGTGAGCAACGGCGGCAGCGGGGCCAGCTATTACTGGCAGTTCCCCGGCGGCAGTCCGTCGACGTCTACGTCCGAGACGCCGATGGTGAGCTATCTCGGCGCGGTGGCAGGGGGTCATGACGTAACGCTGACGGTTACCGATCAATATGGGACCAATACCCAGACTCTGTCTAATTTTATCAATTACAACCCGGCCCATTGCTGTGCCAGCCTCGCGCCGGGCTGGTCTGCCGAAGACATCGGGAGTCCTGCTATCGCCGGGAGCACCTGCTACCAGGCAGACCTGCGTCGGTTTACGGTGCAGGCGTCCGGCGCCGATGTCTGGGACAATGCGGATCATTTCCGGCTGAACGACACGGTATTGAACGGCAACGGGCAGATCGTTGCGAGGGTCACCCGTCTGAGCGGCCCCAGCTCATGGGCCAAGGCCGGGATGATGATCCGGGAGACGACCGACAGCGGCAGCAGACAGGCGTTTGTCATGGTGACTCCCGGCAATGGGGTCAATATGCACTACAGGACCGCTACGGGAGGCGTTACGAGCAATACCCAGGCTGTGGGCGCGGCGTCCGCCATCGCCCCCTATTGGGTAAAGCTGGTGCGCAGCGGCAATATGTATACGGGCTATTGTTCACCGGATGGTGTCACCTGGACGATCGTCGACAGCGTTAACATAACGATGGGCGGCCATTTGAGGATCGGTCTGGCCGTGACCAGTCATGATAACAGCCAGCTGACGACGGCGGTGTTCGACAGTGTCCGGCTGTCGTTTGCCTGTCCGGCATTTACTGCCCAGCCGGCGTCTATGATCACCTGTATCGACAGTATCGCCAGATTTAGCTGTGCGGTCACAGGCGGTGGAAATATCTATCAATGGCAGACTAATACCGGCAATGGATGGCTTACGGAAGCCGATGGCAACTGGGCCGATGGGGCGGTGAGCGGGTCCACTACGCCGACCCTGGCCAAGACGGTGAATGCCTCCACGCAGAATGGCCGGCAATGGCGCCTGCAGGTGAGCAAGGGCGTTTGCCCTACGATCTTTTCCAATCCTGCGACGCTGACCGTCGGCGGCGCCGCCATCACTTCGCAGCCTGTATCGGCCACAGTGAGCATCGGCAGCAACGCTAGTTTTAGCGCCACGGTCACGGGCAATGGAAATATCTATCAATGGGAAAGCAACAAGGGCAGCGGCTGGTTTACGGAAGCGGACGGCAACTGGTCCGATGGGGCAGTGAGCGGGTCGACTACGCCGACGCTGGTGAAGACGGTGAATGCGTCCACGCAGAATGGCCGGCAGTGGCGGCTGAAGGTGACCAACGGCAATTGCAGCAATCTGGTCTCTGATGTGGTTACGCTGACCATTGCGGGTGGGGCTGCGAGTGCGGGCGGCACCCGGGCTGGTTCGGCGGCGGGTTTGGAAGAGATTTCCGTGTATCCCAACCCGGCGAATAGTGCCCTGACTGTGGCAGGGATGAAGAAGGGGACGAAGGTGGCTATTTACAACGGCGCAGGCCAGCGGATCTATTCGGCGACAAGTACTGGGACGAAGGAAACTATCAGCATTGGTAAATGGACGAATGGGTTATATGTGGTGAAGGTCACGGGGACGGATGGGGGAATGCAGACTTTTGAAGTGATTAAGAATTAAAATTGATGACCATTCGCTGCGTAACTCCGGAATTGAGGAATAGTTTTTCTATCCCGGTCAATAAGCCCATCATTAGTTGCTCATCTTCGATATCACCCTCCACCCATTCTACGCCTGGCAGGAGAATGAACTTTGACCGGCTCCGGGATAAGGCACGTACAGGGACCTCCGAAAGCGCATGCAGCACCTGGATGCCCACCTTGCCGATGGCGCCCAATACCGCTATCGGGATCTGTTGCATTTTCTCATTCATATGTCCTCTTTTTTAAGAATGGATATAATTTCATTTCTCAGGTCATCATTTAGTTGAGGATGCCTATTGTCCGATTGGACCACTTTGTAGAATTGTTTGACGGACAGGGAGGCTACCACCGATGCCCCCATTCTGAGCAATACATCCCGTGTGTGACGAAGGGCGTTGTCGCCACCTTCACCAGGTGAGGCGTTGAACAGGATCACTTTCTTACCGGTAAGAACCTTATAGTGTCGGTCAATCCGCGACAACCAGTCCAAAATATTTTTGAAATAGGCCGTGTAAGAACCGTTGTGCTCCGGCACGGAAATGATAAGAACGTTATGATCGTCGATCAGCTGTTGCAATGCCCTGGCGTCGTCCGGTATTCCCTGTGCTTCTTCCTGTATGGAATAAACGGGAAAAGACAGATCGGTCAGCCGGATCACGGTATGATCCTGATACGACAACAAACCGGCAATCAGCTCTATAAGCAAATGATTGATGGACTTATCGTGATTACTTCCTGCAAACATCAGTATTTTATTCATATATTTAGTCGGCTAACTATTGTGATAAAAAAAACTTCTTTCAGCAATTATTTAAATTGCCATTGATCTTTTTGGCAATCTGGATAAAGGTCTTCGTTTCTGCCGCGGAAAGATCTTGTCTTAGTTGCATTTCGATATCCTTCCAAACCTGCGAAAGTTGCTGCATCAGTTGGCTTCCTTGCCTGGTCAGGTAAATTCGTGAAGTACGTCCGTCTGTTTCATCTTTGTCTTTTCTGACCAGTTCGCTCCTGGCCATGCGCTCTACCATGTTGAAGAGGGTGGCGTGCTGGATACCCATTTTCTCTACCAGCTCGCTCATCGTCTGTCCATCGGTTACAGAAAGGTGGTACAGCAGGCCATCCTGACCGGGGAAAAGGTCCAGCGTGGCCAGTCTTGCCGCCAAAAAATTCCTATGCGCTTTGCACAAAGCGATCAATTCCTTTCCAAGAGAATCCACCGGTAATAGTTTATTCTCAAAGATAGGTGAATTTAATTAGTCGACTAAATAAAATTTAAAAAAAGTGCATGAAAATATTGTCGATCTGGCGGGACAATTCCCGATTGCGCTGTGAAAAGCCCGCGGGGTGGATCAGCGGATGAACAGGCCTTATTGCAGTTCTTCGAACTGGCCGGTCTGCCTGTTCTTTCGAACGTTGTCCCAGGTGAAATATCGGCCGTTCATGGCGACGTAGACGCCGTGGGGGAGGGTTTGAGCGAAGGCCAGAGCGCCGCCCAGGTTGAAGAATCCGTCGGAACTGCCAAATTTATACGGGATCATTGCGCCTGTGAGGACGATGGTCTTGTCCTTTACTTTTTCGGCGAGGACACGGGCAGTGACGGACATGGTGTCGGTGCCGTGGGTGATGATGATCTTGTCTTCCTGTGAAGCGCGGCACTGGTGGGCGATGAGCTCGCGGTCTTCATCCGTCATATTGAGGCTGTCGATCATCATGAGGGTCCGTACTGTCACGTCGAGGGTGCAGCGGGCGCGATTGAGCATTTCGGCCAGGTGGGTTTCCTTGAAGAAGAGTTCGCCTGTGAGCTCGTTGTATTCCTTGTCGAAGGTACCGCCTGTGACGAATATACGGATGGCGATCATGGGGGTGATTTTTGGGCGAAGATAAGCAAACGTAGTATAGTGGGTTCGGCCTATTCATAGGCAGTAGGTATGAAATATGGCAGAAAACGAAAAATTAAGCCAAATAATGTGGTTCAAAACGAAAAATTTATACAATTTTCGTTTATGTGAACATCCTTGCAAAGATGGTATCTCCCTTTATAAGCTCTTGAATTTCTAAATTTATAGATCGCGGCGTTGTCGGCATTGAAAATCCTTATGGCGTCATCGGTGGAAAGAAATACAAGAGGACATTGGGAGATATCCGCCTGTATCTGAATTACCCTCAAAAATGACAGGTTCTTACTATAGCCATTTCGTGGGTAGATGATCCGGGGTAATGAATCATTGACATGGGTAAGATCCAAAATAGAGATGCTGATACATATATCAGAACAAAAGAATGCCAATTGTTGCGCGGTGTGCAGTGATATGAGCGCACTTAGTTGGCCGGGGGAGAATCGTTCATCATCTTTTCGATCATGCTTATAAGTTGTGCCCCACTTCCAGAATTGAGTAATATTTTGCCTTCCTTGTCCAATAATATCTGAAAAGAACCAGCCTTCATAATGGCCAGGGAAATGGTTAGCGGGTAGGACAGGTTTAAGGGAAGAGACAATATTGGCAGATTCTGATTTCATTGGACACAACATTACATAATTTTTTTGCCGTCTCTTATTATGTTATCTTTGTGCACCTTCACACTTACTTTCCAACCTTCACTTTTGAAATAAAACATTCCTTTTTGCGCCAGGGTATTTCCTACGTGCATGAATTACTTACTTTTAATGGGAGTTTATGAAACCGAAGTATGATTTACTCTGGAAGAGTATTATCGAGGATGTGATGGCAGACCTCTTGCTATTCGTTGACCCGGAAATTGGGAAAGAGCTGAATTTGGACCGCGGTTTTGAATTTCTCGATAAAGAACTCGTTGAAGTGTACCCCGAGGCCGAGCAGTCGAATTCCCGGGTTGTCGATAAATTGGTAAAGGTATTCCTGCAAGATGGCAGCGAACGCTGGATACTGCTCCATGTGGAAGTGCAGAGAAATAAAGGCAAAGAATTCCCTGCACGCATGTTTGAATATTTTGTGCGGTTACACAGGCGGGGCCAGCCCGTCGCTGCAATTGCCGTGTTGACGGGTGTGGACGGCAAAGAAAGGATGGGCGTATACGAAGAGCGCTGTCTGTGGACATGCGTGCGATATGAGTACAAGACTTTACGTATTGCCGACTACACGGATGACGAATTGGCGGCCAGTATGAATCCGTTTGCCGCGGTGATGCTGGTGGCAAAGGAAGCGCTTTTGCAGGTGCGGGGTACCGATGAAGAAAAGGACAGTGCATTACTTGAACAAAAGATGCTGATGGTCAGGCTATTGAACGAAAAAGCGGCGATTTTCGGAGAGCAGAAGCTAAAAGCCATTAAGTACTTTCTTTATAACTATGTGGTCTTTAAAAATCCAGAAACTAATCGTAAATTTATCGAGGCAAGTGACAAAGAATTTGATAAAACTAGTATTACTATGGGTATCGTTGAACAAATGCACAAGATAGAGCGTCAGGAAGGGGTCCAGGAGGGCCTGGAAAAAGCAGTACAAAAACTGTTGATCAAGTCGGAATTTTCCCCCGAACAGATCGCTCAGTTGATGGATGTTCCTGTGACTTTAGTGAAGAAAATAAAGACTGAGTTGGGTATAAAATAGTCAGGGTCATAAAATTGAAGACCGGGCTGAAGAAAAATTAATTGCGACTAAGAGATATTTAAACCGTCGGGCGATTCCCGGCGGTTTTGTATTTTATGACCTCCGCAAAAAGCTGCGCGTGGCGGTTTTGATCGAGGTATAGCATTTCGGGTTAGGCGTGATGCTTTCGATTGCAAAGCGGGCGAAGCAGCTATTACACTTTGAGAAACACCCGTTGGCGGTAAAGATACCAGAGGATCAACCATAAGGCGCCAAAGCTGGCTGCTGCCTTGATCAGATCGGCCAGGTCGCCGGGAAGCAAATGCCCGATATGCCCAAATACACGGCCGCCCAGGACATTGCCGATGTTCCAGATATGGGAGAGCAGGTAGGCGGCGATGGCGTTCGCCCCGATGACGACGAAGAAGTAACTCCATTTTTTCCATCCGCGCACGTCGATGATCCAATAGAACAAGGCCAGGAGCAGCAGACAGAGACCGCCGGACAGCAGGACGAATGACCCCGTCCACAGGTGCTTGATGATGGGGTGAAAAGGCGCCCATGCGAATGCCAGGCCAATGGCTATCGCACCGCTGCCAGCCAGCAAGCGGGTTTTGCGGAAGTCCGTCATGTTCTTGTTGCGGAGGCAGCGTCCCGCGAATACACCCATCATCGTCGTGACACCGAAGTTCAGGCTGCCCAGTATCCATACATAAGGCGTGCCGTCCTGGTGGGAGCGCAGGATAAACTTATCAAGCCAGATGCCGATATTGCCGTCGGGAGAGTAGTCGCCCGGTCTTCCGCCGGGGGCGGCCACGCTTGCAAATATTATCCATGTCACCAGCAGGAGAAGGATCGAGATGACCCACTGAGCCACGGTGGTACAATACATGCACAGCACCATGGCGATAAGATAGCCGGCCGCGATAGCCTGGAGGGTGTTGCTGTAATATTCCCATGCCGCCGGATCCCAGGAGAAAAGATTCCCCTGCACGGCCATTCCAAAGATCCACAGCAGGGCTACGCGTTTGAGGAGATGCCCCCACAGTCGGAAAAAGGATGGGTCCTTCGCCAACCGGCTTGCAAGGGAGAATGGCAAAGAGACTCCGGCGAGGAACATAAAAAGGGGCATGATCAGGTCATAGAAATGAAAGCCTGTCCAGTCGACGTGCTCGAGCTGAGCTCCCACAAATCCGGAAGGTCCCCCGACCCATTTGGTGAAGGAGAGGACGACGCTCTCTCCGCCGATGATCCACAACATGTCAAATCCGCGGAGCGCGTCAATGGACATCAGGCGCTCTTTTTTTGGGGCTGCGGTTGAGACGGGGGCGTTTTGATGCATAGTTGCCTTTATATGTTGCATAGGTCAAATTGGTTTAGGAAGTGGATGGCTGCGACAGTTGTGCGGTCCCGTAGATGCCGCGTTGGTCTTTGGTCTGATGAGAAAGGTAGTGGAATATTTTTATCCGTGGATTGCGCAAACGTTTGCTTCATTTTTATTTGTCAAATGAGCAGTAGCCCGGCACGCGTGATAATACCCGAGAGTGGAAAAAAAATTGGCCGTCCGAATAGACATTCGGACGGCATCCATTGTAGGAAGAACCCTTAAACCTCTCGATGAAGCCTATTGATGGGGCATGAGCTGCAAGCCCAGCTTGGTATCTCCCGTACCCCTGACCAATCCATGGAGATATAGTGAAAATGTTTTCCCCTTTTCGAGTTTCATCGACGGAACATCCAGGATGACCATGGACGCGGCGCCAGACTTTGCCCTTACCTTGATCCGATAGTCACCGGCCTTGATCTGGCTGAATGCGCCACTTGGCGCTTTGGTGCCGGCATAGGGGTTCGCGCCGGCGAGTCGTATACTGTCCTTGCCTGCGATTATATCTACATCCACGGCTGCCAGCTGCGGTGCCAGGTGGAGGAAACGAATATTGCACTTGCCAGTTGCCGGAGAAGAGAACGCATCCGGTATCAGTAAGTATTTTACTTTTTTTGCTGCGTCAAGCGTATCGTAGACAAACATCGTGTATTTGTATTTGTCGTCCAGCCGATGTACCCCATTTGCTATCACGGCCCCATTGGCCAACGCCTGTATCCTGACGCTATCTTTTGACTTAACGGGGAGATAGCCAGCCGGTTTATCCAGGTATTTGATCTTGGCAGGCATTTTGGTGGTGTCTATTTTTACATCGATCTCTGCCGTCCGGGGAGATGCGTGTACGACTTCGATATAGGAAGTCTTCATGACTGGGGGAGGAGGTGGCGGCGGTGGCGCGGGATCGTCTTTGTGTTTTTTGCAGCCGCCCAAAATGGATGCAGTCAAAGCTACCGCTGCTGTCGCGGCGAAGAGAAATTTTTCGAATCTCATAGATTGTTGATTTTTTGTCAATTTGATTTTGATAGTGGGAATTGCCCGTTCAGAAATTTCCTCATGTTCAGATAATATCCAAAAGAGAGGGATATCGTCCGATTGTATAAACCTGCTCCGCCGTTATGGTCGAGAATATTTCTCAGGCCATGGTCGTATTGCAGGCTTACGGTATACCGGTCGTGTATCTCCACGCTGCAGTGAAAAGAAAGCCCATAGTCCAGCCTGTTGTAATAGTTCATATTCGAGCCGTCCCCGGGATACAGGGCGCCGTAAGAGTGATTGTTCATTCTGTCCACCTTAAATACCTGCGATGGCGAATTGATCCTGCATGCGGCATAGGAGCCGGCTCCAATCACCAGGCTGGTCATGAGCGATAACGCAAAGCGCTGGACGAACAGGACAGGCGATTGCAGATAGCTGAGTCCCAGCGGACGAGTCGCGCCGGTGTAACCCGGGCCGCCAGCGACAAAGCGGCTGCCCCAGCGGGTGAGGACCAGGCCGCAACGGAACGCACAATTACCGCCGCGTTTCAATGGGATATCCCCGTACATTCCCAGCGTATAGCCTGCGAGGATATTCCCGGATATGGATTCATTTCCGACACAGCCTGCCGCCCTTGCGGCCGTGGCGCCCGCTGTGACCTGCAGCAGCTGGCTAAAGGACAGCAGCGGTATTGCGCTCAGGAGTAATATGGCCGGTAGTCTTGTCATGTCGCTGTATACAAAACAGGATCCGGCTGAAAACTCCTATGCCCGCGGAAAATTTTTTAATAAAGATGTTGTTCAAAAGCTGAGGGTGTAAGACAGGTACCAGGTGAAATTAAAAAGATTGTTCGGCGCCGGCGTGACGCTATATAGCCCGTCATTCAGCGACCATATATCCGGAAGGGTCTTGCGGCTCGACAGGAATACGTCGTAAAAGCCTGCCGATATTTTGTGCTGGAGAAAGCGATGGGTATTGAAGCGGAAATTCGTATTCAGGTTAATGCGGTGATAGCTGGGATCCCGCATGATCCGGTAGGAGGTGGTGTCCAGTATTGCGGGGTCCTGGTATGGGGTACCGCCATCATCGCCAGTAGTATATTGGGGAGAGACGCCGGGCGGCAGCAGCAGGCAGTCGCCCGTATTGAAATGCCAGACGAGTCCCAGGTCCCAGTGCGGGGATGGCCGGTAATTGACGGTCACATTCAGGATGTGCCGCCTGTCATAGCGGAAAGGATATTTCTCTCCATCGTTGAGATCGGCAAACTGCCGCCAGCTCTTCGAGAGCGTATAGGCCAGCTGGTAGTCCCATTTCCGGGAATTCTTTGTCGCCAGCACTTCTATCCCATAACCCGAACCTTTTCCCGAGAGGATTTCCTGCTCCCATGTGTCTTCATCGTTAAAGATATTCCCGTTGTCGGTGAAATTCGTCACGTTGTACATTCTTTTGTAATAGGCCTCTGTGGTGATATGGAGGTTCCTTTTGAAGTGAATGCTATACCCAAGATCGAACTGATGGCTTTCGACGGGACGCAGCAGGCCGGTGCTCGGGACCCAGAACTGGCTGTTCACACCGAGGAAGGGACTGAACACCTGGTGCAGGTATTGTGTCATCTGGGACCAGGAGAAGAACAGCTGTTGCCGGCTGGTGATCCTATAGGCGGTAAAGAACCTCGGCTGGAGAGAATTGTAGGTGTAATTTCTGAACGAGTAAGAGCTGAAATACACGCCGGGTCTGATCAGCCAGTCCCTTGTCAGCCTGATCTCGCTCTCGCCATACAGGGCAAGCTCTCTGAATGTCAGCGGCCGCATGGGTTTGTAATAGTCGATCTCCTGCTGGAGGTCCGGGGAAATGCTGGAATTGAAAGGATGAATGACGGTATGGGTATATTTCCCTCCCAGCCTCAGCTGCAGCGCCGTCGAGGGGATGATCTCAGCCTGTGTCCTGGCTTCACACTGGCTGATAGAGGCATAGTTATTAAATGCTTTTGTGCCGGTGATGTCCCCGGTGGAGTCGTCATAAAGGTTGAATTTCATACCCGCCATGTTCCTGTAATTGCTGAAATTGATCGCGGAATTGAGGAACGCTTTGGGGCCGAACACGTGATTCCAGTTGACGGTCGCTAGCCTGTTGCCCCAGACCTGCAGGTTCTGATATGTCGACTGTTTGAGGTCCAGCCGGTCCTTTCCCAGGTAACCGCTGATCATTATCTTGTCATTCGGGTTGAAGAGATGGGTGATCTTGAAATGGGCGTCATAAAAACGGATATTGTAATTGTCATCCAGCGTATTGAGCACGGGTTTGCTCCAGTTGTGCCGGAAGGAAGCCATCATAGCCGTTCGCCCTTTTTGGATCGGCCCTTCGATGGTAAATGCCCCGGACAGCAGGCCGGCATTGGCCTGCCCGCTCCACCGGTCCATATTGCCGTCCTTCGTATTCACTTCCGTGATGGAAGAGACGCCGTCCCCGCCAAAGCTGGCGGGGAAATCGCTTTTGAACTGCCGGATAGACTTTACGGAGGTGTTATTGGCGATGGATATTTCTCCCAGCAGGTGGCTGGGATTGAAGACCCGGTTGCCGTCCAGCATGAATACGCTTTGATCCGGGTCTCCTCCTCTCACCAGCAGCCCGCCCGTCGTCTCCCGCGATTCGATATTTCCCGGCAGCAGGTACAGCGACCTGACCGGATCGCTCTCTCCCAGGATATTGTTATAGGCCTCTGCCTGGTCCTTATTTATCCTGGCGCCGCCGTCCCTGCGAAGGACGTTGGCCGCATCGACCGTGACCTCGGGCAGCGTCACCGGCCTTAGCGTAAGGTTCATTCTTTCCGGCTGCCCAATGACTACGTCCAGTATCCTGGAAATATAGCCTGCATACGACACCTGCAGGGTATGTCTTCCCTCCGGGAGGTTCAGGCTATAGTACCCATAAAGGTTTGACTGGCATATGGGCCCGTCGGGCAGTTCTCGGATGACGGCAAACGGTAGCGGTTCCAGGCGTTGTTCCTCCTGAACAAATCCATACAGGGAATGGTGCGGGATCAGCGCCCCTTGAGGAAGGACAACGGGAGCGGCCGCGATCAGCAGCTTGTCATTCTTCTCTACTACCGTAACCCGCTGGCCTGTCAGCACCCGTTGCAAGGCTTGCGCCAGGGTGGTTTCGCCTTCGGGAATGGAGATCGTGCTTTCGGATAGGAAATGGGAAGAGAATTCGATGACGACACCGCTGCGACGCGAAAGATCTGCCAGGAGCGTCGACACTGTTCCGCTCGAAGCAGGACACCAGAACTTTTGTCTCAAGAGGCGGCTTTGCGCCTGTATGCAATGCGGTAAGGCCAAAGAAAACAGAAAAAGAGCGCACAACACGACAATCCGCCTACTCCGGTGAGGGAATGAGCGGATAGGAGGATTGGGACCAGCAATAATCCTGTCGTGCGGGTGGGATGTTATATGGTTTTTCTTTTCAGCTATATGCTTATTATGGTTGATAGATGATAATCGTTGTGCCCTTCTTTTCGTATTGCAAACCCGTGACCGTACTTATTTCTCCCAGACATTGTTCCAGCGACTGGTCGGTGAATTCGCTGTTGATCGGGTACGTGCGGGCTTTCGGGACCAGCGAATCGGCCAGCTGGACAGATACGCCGTAATGGTCCGAGAGATCTGCCGCGACCTCGTCGAGCGGGGTTTGCCGGAATACCAGGCGGCCGGTCTGCCAGGATAGATAGTTGGGGCTGGAAACCGATCTTTTTTCGAGTCCCTTTTCTGAAAGAATGGCTTCCTGTGTCCCGGCAAGGATACAATTCCGGTCCGGTTGACCCTTGTCCGAAAAACGGACGCTGCCGGTTGTCACGATGATCCGGTCTGAAAGGGATGTGGCGTTTATCAGGAAAGACGTCCCTAACACCTCTGTTATTGATCGGCCGGTCCCGATGCGGAAAGGCCGGTTCTTTTCGGAACGAATGTCGAAGAATGCCTCACCGGTGAGCGTCACTCTCCTTTCTGGGCCTTCGAAAGTGTCCGGGTATTGCAAGGTGGCTCCGTTTCGCAAGGCAACAGTCGATCCGTCCGGCAAGGTAATTTTTTTATTTCCTCCTGCGGCGACAATAGATGTCCAATCTGCCGTATCGTACCTGAAGATCGTTCTGCAAAATATTCTCGCTCCCACCAGCGCGAGGGCTCCGATCGTTGCTGCAACGATCGCATTTCTGTGGGCCACCACTATACGGGCCCACAGCCCTCTTCCCTTCCTGGCTATCCGGCTTTCCATCGCCTGCCAGGCCACCGATGAATCAAATTCCGGCTGGGCGAGGGCGTCGCCCGAGTCGGACCAAAGCCGCATCAGGCGGGTGTACTCTTCCTCGTGATCCGGATGAAGGCTGCGCCAGATATCCAGGAGGATCTTTTCCTCCGGGTTTTCTCTGCCCAGGAAATGGTTTTCCAGGGCCCCTATTATATGTTCTGGTAGCTCTATCATTTTAATACATATTGACGCTCTTTGCAAGATTTCTCAACACCTTCATCGCCTTCCATAGCTGGTTTTCAACGGTCTTAGCCGATATTCCCAGTGCTGTAGCCACCTCCTGTCCGCTCAGCCGGCCCATCCGGGAGAGCAAAAAGACTTCTTTGCATTTGGGCGGCAGCTGGTCAATAAGCTCCGCCAGCCGTGCCTTGTATTCAATTCGATGGTCTGTCTCAGTCGCCACATCCATCCATTGATGCGAGGAGTTCTCCTTCATATTGTCCGTCAGCGCGTAGACAGGCGTGCGCTTCTCGCGTCTAAGATAGGTGATGCAATTGTTGCGGACCGCCGTAAAAAGATAGTACCGTATGCCATTGCCATACGCTTCCAGCAAGGTCCTGTTCTTTTCCCAGATGCGGGTAAAGATGTCCTGCACTATATCTTCACACGCGTCTTTGTCCTTCACGAAGGTGAATGCGTACTGGCATAGCGGCGCATACAGCTCCTCGAATACAATTCTGAACTTGCTATCCAGTCCAGCCCCATCGATAGGGTCAGATATATCCCTTTTTGTTGCCATCAAATTACCCATAAAACAGCAAACCCCTGAATTCCCCTATGGCGAGCTTTTCTTTTTGACATTTTTTTGGCGATTTGAGTGGGCTGTCTCATTTGCGGCAGAAAAGTAACTGGTTTGGGGTCATATTATACCGATTGCAAAACGAACACGCAGCATCTGGCATTTCTGCTTATATAAATAAGGAGGATGGCCAGCAGGGCTCCGAGCAGAAAATAGAGCAGCATCTTCCAACGGGATGGGGCGTTCGAACGGGACATGGGTCATCATTTTAGATGACCTTAAAACAGGAGATCCCGTATTTCCCCTATTGATCGGCAGGTTTTAATTTGCGGTTAACGATGACCTCCCCACTTTATAGCCGAATGTAGAATAATAGAAAATAAAGAGATAACAGGGCAGCATGCAAATAAAGAAGGCGAGGCTGTTTCCGACGGCGGCATTTTCTTTCAACGCGCCATATACCGGTGGTATCAGACCGCCACCAATGATGCCCATGATGAGCAGGCCGGAGCCTTTTTTGGTGAATCTGCCCAGGCCGCCGATGGCCAGGGGCCAGATAGCAGGCCACATCAGGGCATTGGCCAGGCCGAGCAGCGCGACAAAGCTGATGGAGACATAGCCTTTGGTCAGCAGCGCGCAGGTGGTGAAAGCAAGACCCGCTATCGCGGAGATCCTGAGGCCTTGCTGCTGTGAAAGATATTTGGGTATAGTGAATATGCCCGTTATATAGCCCGCCAGCATGGCCATCATCGTACAGGTGGTGAAATATCTGGTCGTGTCCAGGCTCATGCCCATGGCGCGGCCATACATCCCGATGGCGTCGCCGGCCATTACCTCCGCCCCGACATACAGGAACAGGCAAATAGCCCCCAGCACAAGGTGGGGAAACTGGAAGATGCTGGTCCGGGCGGTTGTTTCCGCCGGGACGCCGTCTTCGCCGTCCAGCTCGATCTCCGGAAGAGAGCTTCTTTTTATTGTCCAGGAGAGGGCCGCCAGCACCAGCGCCATGATGATATAGGGTAAAATGACTTTCGATCCCATTGCATCGAGCAGCTGCTCTTTTTCGGCCACCGTGGCTGCAGCCTTGATGCGAAGCTCCTGCTGACCAGCGCCTTTCAGCACGATGGCGCCGAGGACCAGCGGGCTGATGGCTCCGGCCACTTTATTGCAGACGCCCAGGATGCTTATACGCTTTGCCGCGCTTTCGATTGGGCCGAGGACCGTGGCGTATGGATTGGAGGCCGTTTGCAGCAAAGTAAGGCCTCCTCCCTGGACGAATAATCCCACGAGGAACAGGGGAAAGCTCCTGGACCAGGCCGCGGGAATGAAGATCAGGGAGCCCAGCGCCATGACGAGAAGTCCGAGCGCCATGCCGTTCTTGAAACCGGTCTTTTGGAGGATATAGGAGGAAGGCATCCCCAGGAAGAAATAGGACATATAAAATGCGGATGTCACGAGAAAGGCCTGCATATCGCTGGTCAGCTCGCAGGTGAGTTTCAGGAAGGGGATCAGGATACTGTTGAGCCAGGTGACAAAACCGAAGATAAAGAACAGGACACCGATGATGACGATGGCGCTGGAGCCGCGACGGCTGGCGGTTGCACTGGTGGTCAGGGATTGATTCATGCTTGTAAATTGCTTGAGTGGACAAAATACAGAAAAGCGAGGGTCATCCCCAGGACAAACGATTGCGCAATTTAGGCTGAAGAAATAAAAAAGGCCTGATCCCGATATTATGATTCGATGGGCGCACGGTGTCGACGGTGGTCCATGTATTGAACCGGCCAAGGCTGTCCGCATAGTAGTTCGTCATCGGCCGGCCGACAACGGCGGACACCCTGTTATATGCCAGTGGACGGCGGCCGATGCTTGTATCCGTCAGAACAACGGAATGGAGGCCGGATGTGACCCGCATATAAGATATCAAGGATGGTGACAAACTGGGATATTGATAGAGGTGGAAAAGATTGCTAGACTAATGGAATTAGTTTGGCAATCCCATGCCTGGGAAGATTATCTCTATTGGCAGCAAACGGACAAGAAGGTGCTTTTAAAGATGAACGAGCTGATTAAGGATTGCCTGAGAAATCCCTTTAAAAGCATCGGAAAGCCGGAACTTTTGAAGGGCCAGTACAAGGGATTTTGGAGCCGTCGAATTACAGATGAGCATATATTGGTTTATGCGGTAAAGGATAAACAACTGCATATTCTGCAATGCAGGTTTCACTAGATGCCTAGGTTACTGATCTGCAATAAGGGAGGAATCATTTATTGGTGGTTCCCGGCGAAACCGGGTGCTCCTGGTGTCTGTTTTTTTGGGCAGTATTAAGGAGTGAGATGATGCTGTCCCTTCTTTCCTTCTTCCAGGCCAGGTATTCGTTGCTGAGTCGTCCGAAAAGGGTGTCAGAAGCCGGCAGTTGATTTATTGACACTAACTGAAATTGCCTTTTGTCCCACTGTATCTTCGATATGCATCTGTTTGTATCGCTTCCAAGGTGATAGACATAATAAATGACCTTGATGGTGTCTTTTGGTCGCAGGTGGTCGGGCACCGTGTCAGTAGCCAGCCAGCCGTGAAAATGTACCTGGCTGATCCGGGGGAATGACTGCAGCAACACTTGGAACCCGTCGACAATTTCTTTGTTCCCCTCCTCTTCTGCCTTCTCAAGCATTATTCTGCCATTGACGTCATAGCCATACCGCTGCGCGTCCCGCCAGTTGCTCATGTGAATATAACCGAGTCCCAATAGGAAAAGGATAAAACTGAGATTCAGCCCAAAAAGATAAAAGGATCGAATCCATTTGACGTGCTGGATGATCATGTACCCGAACCAGCCGATGACGAGGCCCATGAGCAGTACCCCAGCAGGCGCCAGGTAGAACCAAACGGTTCTAAATACTTCGGTAGGTGGATCGGTGAATAAGTAAATGTGTGCCACAAGGGCAACCAAGCCGAACACGTATAAGACACCTGCTCTTTTGGCTGGTTTCATAGATTGCATTATCTGTTCATATGGAAACGATTATTCCATCCTCTTGTTGCAAGAACCTCAAGGTTACTTTTGATTTTGCCGCTGCCTGTTTATTCGCATTTTGTCAGGAATTTTGTTTGGGCGTCACTGATAGCCAACTGGTTGTATGTTTCGGCAAACGGCGGATGGAAACCGGTTGCTAAATTTACCCGATTGTTTAATAAATTCCCTTCTCGCTGTAAGAATCCAGACAATTTAGCGGACCAATTCCAAAACAACATCAACGTGACGGAAAAAGAACGACGGGAGATACTGGAAGAATGGCTAAAGCAGTATAAAGGCCTTATCTTTAAGGTAGTCCGGGCATATACGGTAGTCGATTACGACGATCTTTTCCAGGAGATCATGATCCAGGTATGGAATTCCATTCCCGTATTCCGGCACGAGGCTTCCGTTACAACCTGGCTGTACCGTATCGCCCTTAATACTGCGATCAAATGGACTAAAAAAGAAAAAAGACATGATGGCGTCGAAAAGCTGGATAACGTACAGCATCTCCTGCAAGAAAGTAAAACACCGATAGACGAACGGCTGACCTGGCTATATGGAGAAATATACAAACTCGATAAGATCGACCGGTCCATCACTCTTTTGCTTCTCGAAGGATTTAGCTATAAAGAGATGTCCAACATACTGGGTATTAGCGAGTCAAATGTCGGCGTCAAGATCAATCGAATCAAAAAACATCTTATTTCCAGATCAAAAAATTATGACAACCATGGAGTTCGATGAAGTAAAAAAAATATGGGATGCGCAAAATAACCAGCCCCTCTATGCTATCGACGAAAAGACGCTGCACAACCGCATTCGATCAAGAATGAACGCAGTACGGCACGTGACCAATATCAGTGATTGGGTCCTGATCGTGATATATATCGGCACCGTCGGCAGACTGCTTTACCGCAATCCATTCAAACCGGGAGTAAATACATTTATCTATCTTGAGGCAGTCTGGATACTTGCCACTGTTGTCTATTTTCTGGTAATCCACCTCCGCAGGATAAAGGCCGGCCGGCAATTCGACCGCTCCATCCATGGGGATCTGGATCATGCTATTTCCCTTGCCAGTTATCAGGTGCGCCTGTCTGAGGTGATCCGCTGGAATTTATTTCCCTTGGGAGCAATTTTGATACTAAGTGGCTGGGAAAGCGGAAAATTGTTGCGGGTGAGCGTTGTGATACTGGTTTCGTATACTCTTGCCTTTTATGTTATCAGCATAGGGCTGCGTCTAAGCAAAAGGAGAAAACGTGAGCTAAGATCATTAAAAGAAAAGCTGGAGGGTGGGAATTAAAATCTCGATGATCGTCGGTACGTGGTTCAACCGACAACGTATTATCAAAAGACGATATGAATAAAATATTAAACTCAAAATGTTAAATGGATACTTCTTTTTACCTGGACAAGTTTCAAAAGGCTGCAGACAAGCTTGACAAAGGGCTTCTTGCTAAAAAGAAAATTGAAAGTGCAGTCGTCTTGTATGGGAAAAACTGCGTTGTTTTGAAATTATACAAAAGAGCATGGGCGAACCAATTTCAAGACCCATTGACTTCTGAATCACGAATTTTCTTTTCTGTATGGATAAGCGATTCATCTATTAAAGAACAAAAACTTTTATACAATATACATGCACTTAAGCTGAGACAGCTCAAAGGTTATTCCATACAAAGCAGAAAATTTGCAGGCATTTTTAGAGACAGTTTTAAGACATTTGAACATGCATGGAAAAATGTAAGCGTAGATTTTGGACCACAGACATTAATGGAAGGTTGGCAAAGTATAGACATGGAAAATTTCCAAAACGACATTTTAGAACTTGCCAATAATTTTTTGGAGATAGAACATTTGGTTGACGACACTATTGCTAACTTTAAGTAAACAAACTATACGAAGAAAGAATAGCCCAAGGATGCCCAAGGGCATTATATTTTGTTCGCAGCTACCGCAACATTGTATATCTTTCCATAACGACAAGAACCGACAATGGAAACAACATTTATAAGACCAGACAAACTTCTTTCTGCTTATATTGACAGATACTGGTTTTTTAACTCCACCCAAAGCAAAGTATGCACAATGCCGAAAATACCGCCGGGGGTAGGCATGGATTTATTTTTACACCATTGCGACCCGTTCGTTACTTTGGAATTTGGCAAAATGCAGCAATCACATATTATTTTTTCGGGCCAGAACTCTTGCCAGATTCTTCCCTCAGGAAATATAAATTTCATTGCTGTGCGGTTCAGAGCAGGGGCGTTTAAAAAGTTTACCGATATCCCGCTTCATGAATTATTGGACAGTAATGCTTCTGTCGAAGATATCTGGGGCATTTCGGGAAGGCAATTGTTTTCAAGAATAATAGGTCTGGAAAATAAAAATGCGATAGCTGATAAGCTTGACAACTATTTTTTAAAAAAATTGATACCTAACGATGCAAATACCATTGCCTGGGATTTTGTCATCGACAAATTTTACCGTGAATTTGACACGCTTGATATAAGCGGGCTGTCGAATTTTATGAATGTAAGTGTGAGGCATTTTAGAAGGAAATTTGCGGAGGAAACAGTCTTCTCGCCTAAGCAATTTCAGTTGCTTGCCCGTTTTCATGCAACCATAAAACAATTGTTGTTAAAAAAGGAGAAAAAGTACCTTTCTGCCGCACTTGGCAATGGATATTTCGACCAAACCCATTTTATCAAAGATTTTAAATCTTTAATGAATTGTACACCCACCAGGTATTTGCAGAATGAAAACTTTATGTCCCATTTTTACTATCCCAGCATAAGCAGGTAGAGTAGTTTTGCAAGAAAAACAAGCAATGGAAAATTTGCAAAACGATCAGCCTGGCATTTTAATAAAGCAAAATGCCTTTTACAAATCATCGTTAAATAAGGACCGCGAATTTATGGTCGACAATCTTCATGATGAATTCGTTTTTACAAGCCCCAGGGCAGTTGTGATGAACAAACAGTCTTTTATCAATGATTTTGTAAGTAATCCCGACGTGCATTTGGAAATATTCGAATCACTTGAAGAAAACATTCGTGTGGTTGGAACTACGGCGATTTCTACAGGAATTGTTCAGGCCAGGTTTCAGAAAAAAGATGTGTTTAAAGTAAGAGTTACTTTGATATTTGTATATAATGAGGACTGGAAGATTCTTGCATTTCAGGAGACTTTTATCCCATAAAATATAGATATAGAACGGACTCACACCATTGCAAATTCCGTTGTGTGTGAAAAACATGCAAAAAAGCCCGTTAACACAGTGTGTAGAGGCTGCCAGTGTTCGCATTCCAGACGATATCGGCGTGCACCATAACCCATCACTTTCCCACCGTCACCGCGTATTTGAGCGCATAGGTCCATGCAGTCGGGTCTGTCTCGGGCAACATCTTCGCCGGCCGCGGAGTCCATGTCTGGAAAACAAGATCGTCTACGGCCGTTGCGGGATTCCTGGTGATATCCTTGTAATGGCCCAAAGCCTGCTCGATCCATTGCTTGTCCGAAGACGCCTCCACGTCCCCATCAAAGACCACCCCGATCCGGATATGCCTGTCACGCAACCGTTGCACCAGCAGCTCCATCTGCGGCCGCCAGTCCGAATCCCACGACACATCCATATGCATAAAGGCCAGTTTCAACCCCGTCGCTTTTTGCAGCAGGTCGATAAAGGTGACGATATCAGCACCCAGATGCGGGTAGCGGCCGTTCACCGCATCGATCAACCCAATTTTCACATTCGGGAAATACCGCTGTAGGGTAGCGATCTTGACAGAGGCCCTGGCCACCAACTCCGGAAGGGGATACTGGCAGCAGCGACCCAATATCTTTTCAGTGGTCCATTTCTTTGCAATGGTCCCTTCTTTCTCATGGCCCCAGGTTACCGGTTCGTCCATGGCGATATAATCCAGCTGGCCGCCCAACTTTTGGATACGCTTGCATAAAGCATCGGCTGCCGCGGGACTCCCAAATCCCTCGATTCCCTTTCCACAGGTGTCCGATCCCGTTAAAACTCCAAACTCCACCGCCAGGGCGATATGTCTGCTTTTCAATCCTTCGATCATCGTTCGGAGCTGGTCGTCCGTTCCCCGAAGCATAAACGCCGTACCCACCTTGAACACATTCGTAGCCGCGGCCCCGGTCGACCAGGGTGCATCGGGTTTGAAAAGATCCATATAGTCCGGTGGATTCGTCGTATGCCGGTCGCTCTGAGCGACCGGGTCGACCCCACCCAGCCAAATTTGTTTCGAAGACCCAGCCTGTTCAGACCCCTGCCCGCTGGCGTCGGCCATCAGGAAACATCCCAGGATAAGAAAGAAAAAAGTCTGCTTCATAGTCCCCATTTAATAGTTTAATGAAATAGAAATAACTATTCAGTTAATCAAACGTCCCGCATGTCCAAGATACCATTTCAGATAGCCGGTCATCGTAGTAGCATCGGTTTCCGGAGTGATGCGTACTGGATGGGGGCTCCATGTTTGAATAACTACCTGGAGGGGTTTCTCAGGGATGGTACGCTCCCATGCAAGTACATTCGTCTTGGCGGACTGGATCCAATCTCCATCGGTATCGGGTGGATGACCGTTGATCGGGCCCGCATTGAAGATCATGCTATAGCCAATTCCTCTTGCCTGCAGCATTTTTATGAATAGAGGCATATCTATGCGCCAGTCCCTGTGACGAGCGTCCGGCGGTGCCCAGTGGATGTCGAACCGCACTGCTGCCGGTAGTTCGTGCATGCCTGCTTCATACAGATCCAGGAACCTGCTTAGTTCGCTTACGCCGCCTGCAAGGGCTTGTTCGGGCTCGGCGAGCACAAATTTAACATTCGGATAATAGGTGCGAACCATTTTCATATTGTCGATCACCGATGCGGCTACCTGCGCGATGGTAAACTGGCAGGAATTCTTCCCATCATAGTCATGACCGTAGAACAAGGGTTCGTCCATAACAACATAATCCAATTCGATCCCCCGCTTTTTCATCTCCCGGGGATAGACCGCATGCGTGCGCCCTGTTCCAAGTCCTTCTACACCGATGCCGCAGGCCTCACTGGTTACAAATCCCAGTGGCACCGCCAGTGACATATGGTGCTGCCTGATAAAACTTAACACTAGCTGGGTGACGGAGTCCGGCATCCGCAGAAACCAGGGCGCCCGGAGCTGTAGCACATCGACATGGGCACTACCTCTGGGCCAGGATTGAGGATCCGTAAAAAGCTGCATAAAATCCGGATGCGAAACGACGCCCTTGACATTGAGGTCGTCACCCGGGCTGAACCATATCTGCTGTGAAGAGGCGGGTATGGATAAGCTCAGGATCATCAAATCTATTATAGCGACCAGGATAAAGGTAAGAACGCGTTTCCTGATTTGCAGCGTATTAGACCTATTCATGCATTAAAGATGTCAAGATAATCCAAACGGAATTGTTACTTTACACGAGCTGCGACCGATACTTGATCAAAACAGGGAAAAACTTGATGTAACCGGCCAAAAGGGGAACAGGATCAGATAAAAGAAACAAAGCCACCTTTTCCGGTGGCTTTTTAATGCGACTTTCCTTCATTTCTTTGTTGTGCCATAATTGGATATCATTGATCCTCAAAAGAGGTATTTTACCATGAGTTTATCCGAACACCTAGTGTATCAAAAGCGGACGTCCGCCCTCTATTTTGCCAAATATATCATCTGACATACAAATACTTACGGGGTGGCAAGTTCTTTGTGGCACATTGACATCCTCCCACCAAAGCAACACACAGGTTCGCGGCCATCCTATTGACGACTGAATTAATTATATAGAGAAAAAACATGATAAAGAGTCTGTTTAAAACTGCTTATAGAAATCTTTTAAAAAATAAGGGGTTCACCGTCATAAATGTTTTAGGGCTCGCCCTTGGCCTGGCGACCTGCATGGTGATTGTTTTTTATGTATTTGATGAGTTAAGTTACGACCGGTATAACACCCAAGCCGACAGGATTTTCCGGTTAAATGAAGACGTGAACTTTGGCGGTAGCGTGAATTCCTACGCCATAACACCTGCACCCATGGCCGCAGCCTTAAAAAATGACTTTCCCGAAATCGAAGAAACAGTAAGATTCTGGAATAAGGGGGGCAATCGAGTAAAAAAGGACAATCAAAATATAAACGAAAGGATGGTATACGTCGACCCATCGATCTTTGGCGTGTTTACCCTCCCGATGATTAGCGGCAACCCTTCATCCGCTTTGACAGAACCGCACTCGGTGGTGATCACGGAGCGTATGGCCAGGAAATATTTTGCGGGAAGTTCCGCGACTTACCAGGATATTTTGGGTAAGACATTAACGATTAATGATAGCATACCTTTTAAAGTAACAGGGGTTATTAAAGATATGCCCCGGCAAAGCCATTTCAACTTCGATTTTTTCCTGTCAATGCCCAGTCTGGCGGCAAGTTTGGATAACAACCTTTTAAGCAACAACTTCAACACGTATATTTTGCTTAGGACGGGAGCCGATTATAAGAAGCTCGAAGCCAAATTTGCCGATTTTTTCAGCAAACGGGTTGGCCCCCAATTGGAAGGCGTGCTACATTTATCGGTCGATAAATTTGAAAAATCCGGCAATTATTTCCGGATGAGCCTTACCCCACTGAAAGATATACATCTTAGGTCAAGCCGGCAGGAAGAAATGGCCGCTAACGGCAATATACAGTATGTTTCTATTTTTTCAGCGATAGCCCTGTTCATCTTACTGATCGCCTGCATTAACTTCATGAACCTATCTACCGCGCGTTCATCCAAACGAGCGCGTGAGGTCGGAGTGCGTAAAGTATTGGGTTCTACGCGTAAAAACCTCATCGCTCAATTTTTAGCGGAGTCTACGATGATAACCTTCCTGGCGGGGGTGATAGCCTTGTTTTCGGCCTGGGCGTTCTTGCCATTCTTTAACCACATCTCCGGAAAGGAGCTAATGGTCACTCCCACGATAGTTGGATGGATCGTGCCCGTATTATTAGTGACAATTAGCGTGGTGGGGTGCGTTGCAGGTTCCTATCCGGCCCTTATTTTATCGGGCTTTCAACCCATTGATGTGCTCAAAGGGAAACTAACCGCTGGTTTTAAAGGAGGAAGCCTTCGACGATTCCTGGTAGTTTTCCAGTTTGCTATTTCTATTTTTTTGATCATCGGCACCTTAGTTATTTATAGCCAGTTAAAATATATCCAAAATAAGAACCTCGGTTACAACCGGGACCATGTATTAGTGGTAAATAACTTGTGGACGCTTCCAAATACTACCGCTAAAACATTGAAACAGCAGGTCGCGCAATTAAAAGGTGTTAAAAGCGTGGGCCTTTCGCAGGCGCTTCCTACCTGGAACTACGGAAGCACCAGGACCTTTTTCAAGGACAAGGTAATTGATCAAAAGAGGGCATTAGTGTCTAGAGACTGGGGAGTGGATGAGGATTATATCCCAACACTCGGTATAAAAATGGCTGCCGGCAGAAATTTTTCCAAGGATATGCTCACAGATTCGAGCGGTCTGGTCATCAATCAAGCGGCGGCTAATTTGCTTGGATATACCGACCCCTTGAACCAAACGCTTTATTTACCCCAGGATGCCCCGGGTAATCCCATGAAGGCCTACCATATTATCGGCGTCATGAAGAATTTCAATTTCCTCTCATTAAGAGAAAATGTAACCCCATTGACATTTTTGCAAAAGCAAAAAAGCAATGCGCTGAGCATACGTTTTGAGTCCTCCGATATTCCCTTACTGCTGTCACAGATTAAGGAAAAGTGGAAAGAAATATATCCCAACCAACCATTTGAATACTCTTTTTTGGAAGAAGATTTTAAGGCAAGCTATCTGACAGAACAACGGACAGGTACGATCTCTATAGCATTTACCGCGCTTGCCATTATTGTAGCCTGCCTCGGCCTGTTCGGCCTTGCAGCTTACGCCGCCGAACAACGTTCTAAAGAAATAGGCATTAGAAAGGTATTGGGAGCTAACGTAATGAACATTGTGGCCATGCTCTCGAGAGAATTTATCGTCCTGGTTCTTTTGTCAATTATTGTTGCTTCGCCGGTAGCTTGGTGGTTTATGCAGACCTGGTTTTTACAGGGATTCGTCTACCGGCAAAATATACAATGGTGGGTATTCGTTTGCGCCGGGCTAACAGCTATTCTGATTGCTTTTATAACAATAAGTTTTCAGTCAATAAAAGCTGCATTGAGCAATCCGGTCAGCAGTTTGAGAAGTGAATAAACTCCACCCGCTACCAAATAAACCAGCTCCGCACATACGTGCGGGGTGCTTGTGACCCAGGCGGGATTAGCTCCGGCCTACCGGCCGCCTCCGTGAATGGGCGATATTAACGGGTTCGCAATATTTTTGTAATTTTGGTTATATGGCTAATTCATCGGTACATCCTCCTTTGAGCAATGTTCAGGCTGAGTTGCTAAAGCTCTTTTCCGCAGAGATCCCGGAAAATCACCTGATGGAGCTGAAGAAAGTAATTGCCAAATTCCTGCTTGATAAGGCTAGGGATAAGGCCGATGCCATATGGGATGAGAAAGGATACTCTGACGAAAAATTACAGCAAATCCTCGACAAGAAGTAAATGCCTCTATCGCAAGACAAGATCGGTTTTTTTACACGATAGGGAATATCCATTGGGAATTCGGAATTGAGTTTCGACTTAATCTATTGAATTTAATGTGTTTAGCGAATTTCAGAGCCCCTGAATAGATTATTTTATTGTACGGATATTTTCCGTACATTTGTGACAGAAAATCAGTTGTCATGGAAACAAGTATTGCCAGATTTGATACGAGACTTCCCAAAGAGCAGAAAGAGTTTTTCGAATACGCAGCAAATTTGGGTGGCTATAGAACGTTAACGGAATTTGTTATTATGTCCGTACAGACTAAGGCTGATGAAATTGTTGAAAAGCATCGTTCCATTGTATCATCAAAAAGAGATCAGGAGGTCTTTTTTGAGGCAATCATGAACCCGCCCGCCCCCGGTAAAAGGCTTAGTGCGGCTGCCAGGAAATATAATAAATTGGCGAAGCAGAAATGAGCTTTATAACAGTACCCTTAGAATCCTCCCATAAAAAGGAAAATTTTAATTGCGGAAAACTATTGCTTGATGCATACTTGCATAAGCAGGCGAAACAAGATGTTAAAAGGAGGCTGTCTGCTTGTTTTATTCTCCCAGACGAAAATGAAATAAAAGGGTACTATACACTTTCTACTGCTGCCGTTGAAAGAAGACTGCTGCCGCAGGAAATTATCAAAAAACTACCTCCCTCCTACAGTGACTTGCCCGCAATATTGTTGGGCCGGCTAGCTGTTAGCAAAAACTACCAGGGCCAGGGATTAGGAGAACTGATTCTAATGGATGCTCTAAAAAGAAGCTATTTCATCTCAATGCAAGTCGGTTCGATGGCTGTAATTGTGGACCCATTGGACGAGGAAGCTGTAAAATTTTACGAGAAATACGATTTTATTTCACTTCCGGATAGCGGTAAAATGTTTTTACCGATGGCGACGATAGCCACTTTGTTTCCTGAGAATTAAGTCATTTTTCATCCCGAATGAACATAGCATTTAACAAGAGGTTTGAGCTCTTACTACGAGAATATGATTTACCAAATGATTTTTCATTTCAAATCGCTATTCCGGATTATGTTCAAGAAATTCTCAACGGTAAAATTCTGGTAACGGAAGATGGAACAACATTGGAGATAATAAGTAGAGGCCTCTACGAGGCAAAAGAAAAATGGGAAAATCAATCTATCATCGAGAACAACGAGAATCATTTTCACGTCGACTGGTATATTGAACCGCCAGATAATAAGAAGGCTTTTATGCTTGGCATTTAGACCCTCCTCTTGCTGGCAAACAAGTTTGAGGAACAACAGTTCCGTGGAATTCGATTTTGGTACCATTTTGAAACACCTGAGTTAACTAAACAATGGGCAATAGCTCATAATCTTCATAGTGGCGATGAAGAGGAATACTATATTAGCGACCGGCTAAGCTTTTACACACGAAGAGAAGGAGAAGAAATCATTTCGGTAAATCCTGAAGAGGATTCCTTTAATGCAATACTAATTATTGATATCTGAAATCTGGGGCAAATACGGCCGACCATCCAGGATTCAAACCAACAAATTCATGGCAATAAAATACTTAAGAAATTGCCTGAATTGGGTTCAGCGCAAATCGAACCAAAAAACCCGCTGTCAGAGCGGGTTTTAAAGCGTAGAGATAAAATCGTGACCCGGATTGGACAAATTTCAAACCACTTCATGGCCGATTTGAGGCTTGTTGCCGACCTAAGTGCCTGATAATCTGTTCTAATTACGGCTGTGCGGTTTAGAATTTGTTAAACAGATCATGGGGCCTGCACTGCCACTTAGTCAATAGTTGTACAGAAAACCTGAAAACGATATAAATTAGCTGTATTATACGATGGTAAGCTGAAGGCGCGCTGGCGCAAAAAAAGTCCAACTAGACACGTACCGCTTCGTTGCACGCCTGACTTTTATTGCCTTTTTGCTATTTTTGAAACTAACCCCCTTTCTATGAACCAGGAAGACCTCGAAAAACAATATGCCGCACTCTCCACGAACGAACTATTGGAAATAGTCGACCGGAAATTTGACTATACTGATCTCGCCGTAACCGTTGCACTCGCAGAAATCAGCAAGCGGGAAATATCGGAAGAGGCCCTGAAAGAATATAAAGATCTTCAAATTTCCAGGTTAAAAGAGTCTGTTCAAAAGATCATTATCGATGACCTCAAAGTAGGATATAAAATATTTTTCTTCTTTATCTGGTTCCCTTTATTGAATTTCCCACTAAAACAGAATTACAGAGACGGGAATTTTGTGCTTAAGCTCAGCCAAGCAAGATATTACTCTGGCCTTGGGTTTCTGCTCATGATGCTTACCGGGCTTGTTTCAGGTCTTTACGACCTTTCAAACTTGACGGCTTTGACGATTTGGTTCAGCAGCTTCCTACCCGCCTTTGCATTTGACGAATACTTCAATAGGCAAAGGCTCATACAAAGGTTGTTGACTCGCCATCGCAAAGAGGACTAGAGCAACGTAGGCTCGCGCGCTCCCAAACGAAAAAACCCCTCAGCAAAGCTGAGGGGTCGTCGTGACCCTGTCAGGATTCAAACCTGAAACCTTTTGATCCGTAGTCAAATGCTCTATTCAGTTGAGCTACAGGGCCCTTGGTGACTCGTTGACTTCCCCGTAAGGGGCTGCAAATATACGCGAAAATTATAAAAAGGAGCAAATCCTTTACAAAAAGTTTAGAATGAAATAATCGCAGGGCCGCGAAGACGGGGACAGATCCGGAAAGACGGCTACTCATAGATCTTCATCGCGGTCTTTTCCACCATCCCTTTTGGCAGGAGCCAGGCCATTGCCGCCCCTAATTTGTTGATAAACCCCGTGATAACCTCGGCCTTGCCGGACAGCATGGCCCTTATGGCTATACCCGCCACCGCGTCAGGGGACATATTGAATTTTTCGGCGGCTTTCATGCCTTTTTCGCCGAGCTGGGCGCGGTTGGGGAAGTCGGTGTCGGTTGCGCCGGGGCTCACCACCGTGACGGAGACGGGGCCGCGGGCCAGCTCCTGGTGGAGGCCGCGGCTAAAGGAAAGAACGAAGGCCTTGGTTGCGGCGTAGAGGCTCAGTTTGGGCACGGCCTGGTAGGCGGCCGAGCTGGCGATATTCATGATATACGCCCTATCCCGGGCCTGCAGATCGGGCAGAAAGAGCCTGGTGAGGCCGACGAGGGTCTGCATGTTGAGCTGCATCATATTCCAGTGTTCCGCGAGCGTATATTTTTCAAAGGGGCCGCTGAGGCCGTAGCCGGCATTGTTGACGAGGGCTTTTACTTTATAGCCTTTGGCGCGGCACCAGTCGTAGACGTTCTGCGGGGCGTCGGGGTGGGAGAGGTCGAGCGCGAGCCAGTCGGCAGTCACCCTGTAACGCGATGTGATCTCTCCCGCGGTTTGCGCCAGCAGGGGCTCGGAACGCGCGACCAATAATACATTGAACCCTTTTGAGGCCAGCTCGCCGGCGATGGCTCTGCCGATGCCTTTGGAGGCGCCAGTGATAAGTGCATATTCTTCCATGCGGCGAAGATAGTGAGGTTGGGGACGAAGATAAAAAAAAGGAGGCCGCGGGTTGCGCGGCCTCCAAAAATATCATATGGTCATGGGCTCAGTTAGTTCTGTACTCGCGACGCCAGGCGGTGGTAGAAAGGCGTCTTGCTGTTGGCATCCTTCGGCTGGTACTTGCCAGTGATGATGGGGACATACATTACGCGGCGGCGGCTGGCCTCGCCATACAGCGGGGACTGCTGCGCCCTGTGCCAGATGCGGCCGTCGTGCACGGTGAGGTCGCCGGGGTGGAGATCGAAACCGATCTCGCGACGGTCGGGATTATTGTCGATGAAGTATTTTTTGCCAAACAAAAGGCGGAGGATACCTTGCTTGTGGGTTCCCGGCAATACGCGCAGGCCGCCGTTCTCGAACGGGGTGTCGTCCAGGTGAATGCCGACGTTCAGCATCGGCATGATCTTCTGACCGAGGAAGAGGTCGCGGGGGCTGTCGGTGTGCCAGCCCATCTGCGTGAAATTGCTCTCCGGCATGCGGACGTAGTGATTGAGGATAAGCCCGTCCTTCTCGTTCTCGCTGATGCGTCCTTCGTAAGGGGCAAGCAGGGCGGTAAGCGCCTGAATGCGCGGATCCTGCAGCAGTTCGTGCAGGGGCTGGCTGTACAAAGAAAGAAAACACATCCTTTGGATCATCTTGTTGCCGTGCTCGTCCTTGCCAAATTTCAATGGAATGCCATTGACCTTGTCGCGGCCCTCATCCAGCCATTGTTTTTCAATCCTGTTCAGCTCAGATATGAATAATTGAACGGTCTCCGAATTCAGTACATTCTTATAGATGATCACGCCGTACTTGTCGAAAAAGTTGAATTGTTCTTCTGTTATCTTATCTCCGAGGACAAAATCGGGACATTCGAATTTTTTCATAAATGCTAGCTTTATTTGAGAAAAGGAAGGGTCACATCCCTTTCAGCTTCATAGCTTGTAAATATTGGGTTAATTAAATTTTAACAAATTGTGAATTCATTAAACATCAAATGTAAGAAAATTAGAATTTTCAATGTTATTTTGCCGCATTTTATCAACGAACATTAATAAATATAATACAACATTGCCCTTTTATTCGTTCAGAAAGCCACAATTTATCTATTTTCTTGGGCTTTGTTGCCTTATTTTTACCACCAAGGGCCTTAAAGCCCAAAATGACAGCCTCCACACGATCCCGGTGGAAAAACTGCCGCTGCCGATAAAAAGTCCGGCAAATATACGGCATGTTCTTGTTTTGCCAATTATTGCGCGCTCGATAGAGACAGGCTGGTCTTTTGGCATGGTCAGTGCAGCCACCTTTCACCTCAAAAGCCGGGACACGCTGACGCGGACCTCTAACGTACAGGCGCTGGCACTTTATACAACCCGCCGGCAGTTCGTAGTGGCGCTAAATGGTTCCATTTACTTTCCGGGAGAGCGGTTTATCCTGAACGAACAGTTCTCGTACAGCAGCTTCCCGGATAATTTCTGGGGCCTCGGCAAACACGCGGAAGACAGCAGCAAAGAATCTTATAAATATAAGCAGTACTACATTTATCTCCACCCGCAGCTGAGGGTCGGCCGCCGCTTTTTTCTGGGACTTGTGCATGAATATCAACGTGTTTTCGACGTAGAATATACCAGGGGAAAGCTATTTGACCTGGACGACGTGGCTGGCCGTTACGGCTATCATGTCTCGGGACTGGGTCTTAGCTTTACCTATGACACCCGCAACAACGCCTTCTCGCCCGACCAGGGCGTGATGCTCCAGTTCTGGTTTGATCACTTTGCCTCTTTTTTAGGGTCTGATTATCAATATACTAACTATGTTTTTGACCTCCGCCGCTATTTTCGGATCTACAGAGGGCAGGTGCTGGCGTTGCAGGCCTTTGGCAGCTTAAACTCCGGCGAGACGCCGCTGCGAAGCCTCGCCTACCTGGGCGGCGCCAGCAACCTGAGGGGCTACTATGCCGGACGTTTCCGGGACAAGAATGGGGCAATCCTCCAGGCCGAATACCGGGTGCCGCTGTTTTGGCGGCTGGGGGCAGTAGGCTTTGGTGGGATCGGCAATGTGGGGCCGCGTCTTGCGGACGTCAACCTGGACGACCTTAAATACTCTTTCGGTGGGGGACTTCGCGTCGCGCTCAACCGGTCTGAAAAGCTAAACCTCCGGCTGGACTATGGTATCGCGGCTGGGCATTCCAGCGGGTTTTATTTACAGATAGGGGAAGCCTTTTAATAAATATAACCATCAAACTCCCGGACGATCGTCTTGCGCGCCAGCTGCCAGGCAATCCAGGCAAACAAAAACCCGCCCAATACGTCCAGCGTGTAGTGTACGTGGTGTACCAGCAACAGCAGACCGACACAGACCGTCGCCAGCAGCGCCAGCTTTTTATCCGTTTTTCCGGGTATTGTAAAATAAAGAAGGAAGACTGTAGATGTATGACCCGAGAAGAAGAGGTCTTTTGTTACAAACTTATCGCCATAAAAAAAATTGCTCAGCGGGTCCTTTAGTGCGATCAGCCCCGCGGGGGGATCCAGCGGAACGAGGGTGATCGTGAGCGTCCGGAAGATGCTTAGAAATATATAGGCCCAGAGGAATGTGATGAACATCGCCGGTGTCTGCGCCGCCCGGAATGTAGCCAGCAGGGTGATGGACCAGATGATGATGAAGAGCGCCAGCGATACATTATGGGGCGGGAGTAAACGTAACAGGGGATCGTTCAGCACGACCCCCTGTCTCAGCTCGATTGTCTGGAAAAATATCGGAAATAAGGAAAGAATACAGACGATAACCACCATTCCAGCCATCACTTTCCGACGAAAGGCAGGTTGCTGCCAGGCGCCGGCCCATTCTTCCTTGACAGTGATAAATGTTGTGTTCTGTGGCATGTGATGCCACAAATGTACATTTTTATATTCTTAACTCAAACTTAACGCGAAACCGACCCCTAAGGCCGCAGCGGAGCCGCGACCCCTAATAATGCCACCGGACGAAAGCTTCCATCGCCGCATACTTAGTCAACCCCAACTGCGCATATAAATCAGCGGTATTAGCGTTCCGGTCCTCGGCCCTTTGCCAGAATTCGCGGCTGTCGCTGCCCTGGAAGGGGACCATATCCTTTTGGGACTGGTGGATAAAGATGCCAAAACGTTTTTTCAGCACCTGGTCGGGACTCATCGGTATGGCCATTTCGATCTCGCTGATATCCCACTCCTGCCAGGCTCCCTTGTACAGCCAGAGCCAGCAGTCTTTCAGCCACTCGTCACCAGCTTCCTTGAGCCTTCTCAGCGACTCAAAAACGATATCCAGACATACTTTGTGTGTCCCGTGCGGGTCAGCCAGGTCGCCGGCGCAATAGATCTGCTGGGGCTTCAGCTTGCGCAGCAGCTCGATCGTCAGCTGAACGTCTTCCTCGCCCATCGGCTTTTTCTCGATCGTTCCCGTCTCATAAAAAGGCAGGTTCATATAGTGGATGTTCTCATCCTTTATGCCGACGTACCGGCAGGTGGCCTTGGCCTCGCCGCGGCGGATCAGCCCCTTGATGGCCCTGATCTCCGGCGTATCGATATCGCTGGTCTTTTTATTCTTCAGGTAAGCGGTAGCCTGTTGCAGTATCTGCGAAGACTTTTTGGTATCGATGCCCGAAAGAGCCTCAAAGCCTACTGCAAAATCCAGGTAACGGGTAACGAACTCATCTGTCACGGCAATATTTCCCGAGGTCTGATAGGCAACGTGAACATCGTGACCCTGGTCATGCAGCCGCATGAAGGTGCCGCCCATGGAGATGATGTCGTCGTCGGGGTGCGGAGAGAAGATCAGGCAGCGTTTGGGGTAGGGCTCTGACCGCTCGGGATGTGTTGGGATATGCGGACCGGGCTTGCCGCCGGGCCATCCCGTAATGCTGTCCCGCATCAAATAGAAGACCTGAAGATTAATTTCGTATGCATCGCCTTTTTCAACCAGCAGATCGCTCAGACCGCTGTCGTTGTAGTCGCCGTTCGTAAGGCTGAGGATGGGCTTCCCTAATTTGAGGGCCATATTGACGACGGCCTTGCGGATCATCTTGGGCGTCCACTCGATCTCGCCGGTGAGCCAGGGCGATTTGAAACGGGTCAGCTCGGAGGCGGCTACGTCGTCCAGAACGAAGGTCACGTCATTGTGCTGCTGCAGCAGGGAGGCCGGTATCTGTTCGGTGACATTGCTTTCCACTGCCTTCTGGATCACGGGAGCCTTTATCTGTCCCCAGGCCATCAGAACGATCCTTTTGGCCTTCATGATCGTGCTGATGCCCATCGTGATGGCCAGGCGCGGCACCTGCGAGATATTCTGGAACTCGTGCGAATTGGCGATGCGCGTAGAGTTGTCCAGCGGCACCAGGCGGGTATGCGAGTAGATGCTGGACCCGGGTTCGTTAAAACCGATATGCCCGTTGTTACCGATGCCGAGTATCTGCAGGTCGATACCACCGGCCTTCTCGATCATCTCCTCGTATTCGACGCAGTGTCTTTTGATGTCCTCTTTCTTCCACTGGCCATTGGGAATATGGCAGTTGGCAGGATCGATGTCGATCTTGCTGAAGAGCTGCTCTTTCATGAAGCGGTTGTAGCTCTGCAGCGCGTCGTTGTCGATAGGGTAGTACTCATCCAGGTTAAAGGTGATCACATTCTTAAAGCTGAGCTTTTCTTCCCGGTGCAGCCTCACCAGCTCGGCATACAACGATTTGGGGGATGAGCCCGTCGCGAGTCCCAAAACCGTCTTTTCGCCTTTTGCATCCTTTTCGCGGATCAGCGCTGCGATCTCTTTGCCAATATGACGGGAACCTTCTCCTAAAGAACCAAAGATCTTAACCGGAATTTTTTCGAATGAGTCTACCATGCTCATATATCAACTGTTTTGTTTGTTTTGTTGCTTTGCCACCGGCCGGGCCGGTATGCGCAGCGAAATTAATTGCAATTTCGCTTATTACCGGTGTCGGCAATTAAAAAATTGTAATCAAACGTTTGTGTGAAATTGCTAAAGAAAGAGCAAAAACAGCTCCATAGTACCTGCCAGAATTGTTTTCAGCGATTTGATCGCCTGGTACAACAAATTCCGCGCGACCTGGTAATTGATGTTCATGATCTCGCTGACCTCTTCATAGCTCAGGTTCTGATAGTATTTAAGATAGATGATCTCGCGCTGGCGATGCGAGAGCTTTTGCAGCGCTGCCAGCACCCGCCTCTGCTTCTCGGCGCTCTCCTGTTCGGCGATCAGCAGGGTCTCGTGGCTGAATTCGAAATTAACGTCGCTGTCGTACAGCGGCAGCAGCCTGCCCGTCTTGCGAAATGCCTTTAAGAGCTTGTATTTTAGTGCTTTAAGAAGGTATGCCTTCACGGAGAGGATGGAGGTGGTGGACTTGGCCTGCCAGACCTCGATGAACAATTCCTGGATGGTATCCTCCAGCAGCTCGCTATCCGCCGTGAATTTGCTGCCAAAACGGTACAGTAGCTCATAGTGTGACCGGAACAGCGCTGCAAATGCATCTCTGTCTCCCTTACGGAAGGCTTCCCAAAGCTTGATATCTTCAGCGGCAGAGCTCAATGGTAGAGGTTGAATGTCCATGAAAATAATGGATTCTTGGAAAAAACACTGAAAAAATGTAGTTTCGGCTCTTACCAAAAGGCCCGCATGGGCCTTGTCCGCAGGACAGACATAAGCTCATTGCCGGAGATGCGCTAGTTTTTGGGAAAGCGTATCTCCGGCAATATTATAATGATTGAGACGTATAATGAGCCGGAAGACCTTCTCGTAGACGAATCTTTTCTGGCGTGGCACTTCAAGCTGCCGGATGCCGAGCCGCAGAGATGGGAAAGCTGGATCAGCGGTCATCCGGACCGCGCCCGGCTGGTCCAGCAGGCTATCCTTCTTTTGGATACGACCCGTTTGAGCGAGAAGCCCCTGCCAATGCAACAGATTGCATCGGCGGAAGAACGGCTGTTGCAAGCTATTCCCAACGCGCATGATAAGACCTTGCCTGGTCGACGTCGCGGCCTGCTATTGGTCGCCAACCGGCGTCGCTGGATGGTCGCCGCTGCCGTCCTCGTCCTCCTTGGCGCCGGCCTGATCTATACGGGCGTCACGAGGTCGCGCGGCACTTCGATCTCTACGACTTTTGGCGAGGTCGCCAGCCGCCAGCTGCCCGATGGGACAGAGGTCATGCTGGATGCCAATAGCAGGATCCACTATGCAGGTGACTGGTCGGAGGGAAAGGACCGCGAGGTCTGGATGGACGGAGAGGCATTCTTCCACGTGCGCAAGACGCCGGAGCACAGCCGGTTTATCGTCCACCTCACCCATATGGACGTGATCGTCACCGGCACCCGGTTCAACGTCATCAACCGCCACGGAATAGAAAATATCCTTCTGGAAGAGGGCAAGGTCATCCTTCGCAATAAGAAAGGAGAGCAGCTGCCGCTGACCCCGGGGGAGTTCGTCAGCTTTAATGAAGACCTGTGGCAGAAGAAGACGGTGCAGCCCGATAGCCTCATGGCCTGGAAAGAGCAAAAGCTGGTCTTCAACGGTACGCCGCTCCGCGAGCTGGTGACACTCGTCAACGATCATTACGACGTGCACCTGCAGCTCGCCGACAGCAGCATTGCCGACTCGACGATATCCGCTATATTGCCCAATAACAACCTTGAAGTGCTTCTGCAGGCGCTCGATGCGACTGCGGAGTACCAGGTAACGAGAGACAACGGTAATATTATTATCAGCTCACGGCACTATAGTCGCTGATTGAATGACCAAAACAGCTGTAGCATGAGAAAAACAAGCCTTTGCGGACAATTGCTTGTCTTTTTTCTGGGCGTGCTGCTTCCTCTGTCTGCGCGCCTGCAAACGCCTCCCGCAGAAGCAGCCCGGCGGCCTCTGATCGATGTGCTCGTAGAGCTCAACAAGGTCAGGGGTGTTTATTTTCTTTTCTCGCGCCAGCCCCTTGGCCAGCAGTTGGTCACCCCTCCTCCCGTGCAGGCTTCCGGTCTTTCTACAGAAAAGCTGCTCACCCAGCTGCTGCGAAATACAGGACTATATTATAAAAAGGTGGCCGACCGGACCTTTGTCATCCTCGAAAAGCGCCCCGCCGGGTCCGCTGCCGCTGTCGACAGCCCGACCGTGACGCCGGTCAATGACCCGTTGGCAGCGGCGCCGGCGCCCGTCCGTCCCAACCGCGTATCGGGCAGGGTATTTACCGGCGACGGAAAGAACCTGCAGGGAGTGAGTGTAACGTTGCTGCATACACGAAAGGGAACTACGACGGACTACTCCGGGTCCTTCCAGCTGGAGGCTCAGAAAGAAGATACGCTGATCTTTTCGTTTGTCGGCTATCAGCTGAAAAGGCTGCCCGTCAGTCGTCTCAGCTCTGACGGGGTGCGGCTGGAGGCATCCGACCAGCCGCTGACAGAGGTACTGGTTACCGCGCTGGGTATCCAGAAGCAGCGGAGGTCGCTCGGCTTTTCAGCCGAGGAGCTGGACGGCTCTGTGTTCACGCAGTCCCGCGAGACCAACCTGGGGAACGCCCTCGTCGGCCAGGTAGCCGGTGTCAGCGTCGACCAGAACGCTACAGGGCCTTATGGCAGCAGCAGGGTCCTTATCCGGGGCAACGCCTCGCTCAGCGGAAACAATCAGCCCCTGTATGTCGTAGACGGCATTCCCTATGACAACGCAACCGTCGACTATGCAGGACAATTTGGCGGACTGGACCTTGGGGACGGTCTTTCCAATATCAATCCCGACAATATCGAGTCGGTCCTCATCCTGAAAAGCGTCGCGGCCTCGGCGCTCTATGGCTATCGCGGTGGCAACGGCGCCATTCTGATCCGGACAAAATCCGGTTCGAAGACGCGCGGATTTGGCGTCCAGGTCAACAACAACCTTACCTTCAATTCGGTGGTGGACGAGCGCGATCTTCAATATGTCTATGGCCAGGGACTTTCGGGAAAGAAGCCTTTCAACAGGAATATGGCGCTTGCCGCCCCTTATTATAGCTGGGGTGCCAGACTGGACGGCAGCGATGCGATCAATTATCTCGGCAACCACTATTCCTATAGTCCTGTAAGGGATAACTACCGCAGCTTCTTTCGCACCGGCGTCACCAACCAGAGCGCCGTTGCCTTTACCGGCGCCAATAATAAAGGCCATTTCCGGCTTGGCCTCTCGGACCTGCATCTGGGGACCATCGTACCCGGCTCATCGATGAAGCAGCAGGGTTTCAACCTCAATTCCACCTATTATGTGACCAACCGGCTGCAGATGGAGCTGACAGCGGACTACGTTTTTGAGCAGGTCGACAACAGGGCCAGCCTTTCCGACGACCCGGGAAATGTATTCGCCCCCCCTCTGTACCTCGCCAATAGTTTCGATATCCGATGGATGAAGAACCGTACTGTCCAGCCGGATGGCAGCGAATGGGTGCCCGGCAACGATCCTTATTTCGAGAATCCCTATTATATAGCCAACAACTACAGCAATGTCACCGACCGCACGCGTATCACCGGCGGTCTTACGTTGAAGTACAATCTGCTCGACTGGCTGTATCTGCAGGGACAGGTCAGCCGGGACGGCTATCAGCTGGACGTGACGAATATCGTTCCGTCGGGTGTGATCTACACCCGATTTGACGGCGTACACGGCGGCAATCTGACGCAGTATGAGGTCAACTACCACGAGCTGAACGCCAGCTTTATGATGGGTGTACACAAGCGGCTGGGCAGTGATCTCAGTTTTGACGCTAACTTAGGCACCAACCGGCAGGACAACAGCACGGCCATCCAGGGCATCGGGGCGGTGCCCGGCTCCTTCAATCGCGCCGCAGGCCCATTTCTTGCCGCCGACAACTACAATGCCAGCAATATCGTCAACAAGCCGTACAGCTCTTTCCTCCGGCGGTACCGGGTCAATTCGATCTATGGCAGCGCGGACCTTGGCTATAAGGACTGGTTATTCCTCAACCTGACGGCCAGGGACGACTGGTTCTCTACGCTCAATATCAATACCGATCGATACCTCTATCCCTCGGTCTCCGCCAGCTACATCCTCTCCGAGGCCTGGCGGCTTCCGTCCTGGGTCAGCCTGGCCAAGCTGCGGGCATCGTATGCCGGCTCCTCCAACGGAACAGAACCTTATCAGAATGTGCTGAACTACGGGATACGCAACTACTCGATCAACGGGCAGCCGCTGGGCTTTATCGCCTCGGGCGACCTTCCGCTGATCCCCAACGCCAGCTTGCGTCCTATCAGCATCGCCGAAAAAGAGGTCGGACTCGTCGGACAGTTCCTGAAAGATCGCCTGGGGTTCGATATCACGTATTACAACAAGGAGACGACCAACGATATCGTCAAGGTGACGATCAGCCCTACCTCGGGCTACTACCAGTATATAGCCAATATCGGCAGGATACGCAACCGGGGCCTCGAGATGCTGCTCACCGGCATTCCCGTAAAGACTCCGGCGTTTAGCTGGAAGACCAGCTTTAACCTTGCCGTCAACGACAACAAGGTCCTTTCTATCGGCGGTCTGCCGAGCATTGCTATCGGCGACGCCTACCCGCGCTGGGGCAGCGAGGTAAGCATCAGCAATGTAGTGGGTTTGCCCTATGGTCAGATCATGGGCTATGCCTATCGGCGGGACCCCAGGGGACGGATCATCTTTAGCGACGGCGTGGGCAATCCCGCTCCCGCAGGAGAGCCCGAGCCGAGCAATGGCGTGGTACCGCTGGGATCTACCGTCCCCAGGCAGACCGGCGGCCTGACCAACGAGCTGCACTACCGGGACTGGACGTTCACCACGCTCATCGACTTCAAATTTGGCGCGAAGATCTACTCGGGCACCAACCTGCTGCTCTACTATTACGGTCTTCACAAGAATACGCTCCAGGGCAGGGAAGGGGGGTATGTGGGGAAAGGGGTGCTTGACAACGGTCATGCCAATACGATCGAGGTGCCCGCGCAGCAGTACTTCCAGGACATCTCGGCGGGCGGCAGCGACCATATCGCCGAGGAGTTTGTCTACGACGCCAGCTTTATCAAATGGCGTTCCGCGTCTTTGACGTATACTTTTCCCTCCGCTATGCTGAAAAAGAAATTCATCACCGGCCTCAGCCTGTCGCTCGTAGGCCGCAATCTGGCGACGCTGATGAAAAGGGTTCCCAATATAGACCCGGAGTCGAGCATCAACAATACCAACGGACAGGGACTGGAGCTGTCGGGATATCCCCTGGTAAGGAGCTGGGGGTTTAATGTGAACTTTAAATTCTAACGATCAACATGAGAGCAAGCCATATCCTTATAATGATCTTCATGCTGTCGGCGACTGCCTGCCGGAAGGGATTTGTCGGGATCAATACCGATCCCAACCTGATCACTGGTTCGCAGATCAACTTCAACTATCTTTTTACCAATGCCGAGCTGATCACGTCCGGCAATTCGGAAGGGAATGGCTACGAGGACTGGCGGAACAACCTGATCTATTCCGCCTGCATGATCCAGCATTTGTCTTCAACAGTGGCTTACTGGGACGGGGACAAATATCTTTTTAACGGCACTTATAATTCTGCCTACTGGGACGAGAACTATCCCAACAGTGTCGCCTACATCACCGAGGTCATGCACCATGCACAGGGGGACAGCACGCTTTCCAATCTTTACCAGGAGTGCCGGATATTCAGGGCCTTTATGTTCCAGCGGATGACGGATATGTACGGCGACTGCCCCTATAGCCAGGCAGGGCAGGGTTATATCTCGGGGATCACGGCGCCGCGCTATGACCGTCAGCAGGACATCTATATGGATATCCTGCACGAGCTGCAGGATGCGGCCCGGGCCCTGGACCCGTCCAGGGGTAATACCATCGGCGCCGCCGACCTGCTATATAATGGTGCACCGGTGTCCTGGCGAAAATTTGCTTATTCGGAGATGCTGCGGGTCGCGATGAGGATGAGCAAGGTAGACCCCGCGAGCGCGGCGCAATGGGTGCAGACAGCGGTCAGCGGCGGCGTATTCCAGGACAACAGCGACAACGCGGTGCTGAAGCACCAGAATGTAGCCACTACTCCCGTGGTCAATGGCACCGGCCTTATCCTGCTCGGCAATGACCCCAATGGCTATCGGCTCAATATGACCTTCGTCAACTATCTGCGCAGAACGCAGGACCCGCGGCTGCCCTATCTGGCAACAGTATGCGCAAATCCGGCGCTTGCCGCGGACAAAGGCGATACGCTCGCGGCGCACCAGCTGGGACAGCCCGGCGGCTATGATCCCCCTGACAATGGCGGGGCCTATGACCTCACCCTTGCCCCCAACTGGCCCGGCGACCAGAACAAGTATTCTGTCGTCAACCGGTATACCTATGCGCGTCTGGACGCGCCTACTTTTTTCCTGACGGCCGGCGAGACGGGGCTCTTACTTGCCGAGGCAGCCCAGCGGGGGTGGATCAGCGGTGACCCTGCGGCCTACTACAGGACCGCGGTGCAGCAGGCGATGTCGCAGCTGGCGTCGCAGAACAATGCGGGACCGGGGGACGCCGTCATCGACGCCTGGCTCGCTGCACATCCTTATGATCCGGCCGAAGGCCTGCAGCTGATCAACGAACAATACTGGATAGCCGGGTTTATGGACGAGAACGAATGTTTCGCCAACTGGAGGCGTAGCGGCTATCCGAGACTGACGCCTGTAAATTATCCCGGCAATGTGACGGGAGGGACCATCCCCCGCCGGTTCACCTATCCCCAGAGCGAGGCTTCTTCCAACCCTGCCAATTATAATGAAGCCGTCGGCCGTCTCCCGGGCGGGGATAAAATGACCTCACGGGTCTGGTGGGACAAGTAAGCTCCTCGCCATCAGGACTTCGGGGCTTGCTAAAAAAAAATTAACAAAAAGGCATTACAGGGCGATTCTCCCGGGCACTTATTACCCGGAGAGGTATCCCATATGTCAAAGAACTACGTAGGAGTAGAAGACCTTTTAACGGATGAAAGCTTTCTGGCCTGGTATTTCCGGACGGACACCCGGTGTATCCGGCAGTGGGAGGAATGGATAGCGGCAGATCCGACGATCCGCGCCCGTGCCGGGCAGGCCGTAGATTTTTTGAGGTCGCTGCGTGTGGACGAAGAAAAGATGAGCGAAGGGCAGGTCACCCTTGCCGAAAGCAGGCTTCTGCACAAGATCCGCGAGGCGGAGAACAGGAGCATCCGGAGGATCGGCGGCTATCGCTGGTGGATGGCCGCTGCGGCCGTGCTCGTGATCGTCGCGGGGATCTATCTCATCCGGCCGCTGCTGGTCCGGCATCCTGCTGATGAATTGCATACTGCCTACGGCGAGGTAAGAGAAAGCCGTCTGCCCGACGGCTCCAGCGTGGTCGTCAATGCCGACAGCAGGCTGGTCTTTTCGCAGGGTTGGAAAGACGGGAAGGACCGGGAGGTCTGGCTCACGGGCGAGGCATTCTTTCACGTCGCAAAGACTCCGCTGAAAAGCCGTTTTATCGTTCACGTCAATCATTTCGATATTATCGTCACCGGCACACAGTTCAATGTCGTCAACCGGCAGGACAAAGCCAACGTCATGCTGAAAGAGGGCAGTGTCACGCTCCACACGGAGGAGGGCAGAGAGCTGAAGATGGTTCCGGGGGACTTCGTCGAATACAAGAGCAGCCTGGAAAAGAAAGCTGTGCGCAATGACAGCGTCCTGGCCTGGAAGGAACACAAGCTGATATTCGACGGCACTCCGCTACGCGAGCTTATCACGATCATCAGGGAAAATTATGGAGTGACTGTTACCACTTCCGACGAGGGGCTGGAAGAGAAGAAGCTCTATGGGATCATGCCCAATGACAACCTGGACGTGCTGCTACTGGCTCTGCAAAGCACCGGCGATTTTGAGATCATACACGAAGGCAATAAGATCCTGATCAAGGCACATCCATAAGAAATATTTACGGTCGTCTACGGCACATAATTTTCATTAATCAAACGCTGCAAAAAAAATGAGAAATTTGAATTGCAATTGGCGTATGGCCAGCTGTGTGCTGGGCATACTTCTCCTCTGTTCTTTTGCCGGTCGTTCCCAGAGTACCTATGCTTATTCGGGTAAAGGTCTGAAAGGAATACAGCAAACAGGCGGAGACAACAAGACCGAAGAGAGCGCCCCAAAAGAGGCCCTCTTCAAAGTACTGAAAGAGCTCAACCGGACAAGAGGGGTCTATTTCCTTTTTTCCGAACAGTCGCTGGGCAGCCGGCAGGTCAATACCCTTCCGAACAGCCAGGACAACATCGAAAAGATCCTGGGCGAGGTGCTGAAGAACACCGGACTCAAATTCAAAAAGGTCAACGAGAAGACCTTCGTGATCCTCGTTGCCGGCGGCAGCGGCACTTCTGCCGAGATGCGGCCGGTAGACTTCACACAGGCCTTTGCGCTGGCTCCGATGACCGATAATGTCATCGCCGTCAATCCGCAGGAGGCCATTACGGGAAAGGTCATGGCAGCAGACGGTTCGCCGATAGCAGGCGTCAGCGTCACGGTGAAAGGCTTCAAACGCGGGACCTCGACCAATGCCAATGGCGTATTCACCATCGATGCAAAGAAGGGTGATATCCTGATCCTTTCGTATATCGGCTACCAGACGAGAGAGGTGACGGTCAGCGATGACAACCTTCAGATAACGTTGCAGGCCGGCAACCAGCAGCTGAACGAAGTGGTCGTAACGGCTCTGGGTATCCAGCACAAGACGAAGGACCTCACGTATTCCACGCAGCGGCTGACGAACGCGGACCTCACGACCGTTAAGGACGCGAACTTTGTGAACAGCCTCTCCGGTAAGGTGGCAGGTGTGACCATCAACAGAAGCGCTTCCGGCGTAGGAGGCTCTGCACGCGTTATCCTGCGCGGTAATAAGTCTACCCGCGAGAACCAGCCTTTATATGTAATTGACGGTATCCCCCTGGCCAACTTCAGCCCGGCACAGCCGGCCGACGTCTGGGGACAGGCAGCGAATTCGGCCAATCCCGCTGCTCAATCGTCAGGTTCGGGCGGCAGGGACGGAGGCGACGGTATCTCAAACCTCAACCCCGACGACATCGAAAGCATTACTATTCTGAAGGGGGCCTCGGGTGCTGCGCTCTATGGCAGCGCCGCTGCTAATGGCGCCATCGTCATCACCACCAGGAGTGGTAAGGCAGGCAAGACGAGAATAGCAGCGTCCAGCGACCTGACGTTCGAGTCGGCCATGGCGAAGCCCGAGCTGCAATTCAAATACGGACAGACGGGTAAAGGCACCGACCCTAAATTCGATTCGACGACGATACCCGAGTTCGGCCCCGTTGTGAACGCAAAGGATAACACTAAAGACTTTTTCAAGACGGGTGTGACCTCGGTCAGCTCGGTCAGCCTGTCGGGAGGCACCGATAAGGCGCAGACCTATTTCTCCTACGGCTATACGGATAACAAGGGCATCCTGGAAACTTCCTCTTTCAAGAAGCACAATTTCAACTTCAGGGAGACCGCCAAATTCCTCAACGACCGGCTGATCGTTGACGCGAATCTCTCCTTCCTTACGCAGCAGGCCTACAACAGGCCCACTTCCGGCCTGTATGCCAACCCGCTGACTGGTTTGTACGAGTTCCCGCGAGGACTGGCCTGGGATTACTATAAGAACAACTATGCGTATCTCTCTCCGAGCCGCAACGTGATGGCCCAGAACTGGTTCGACCTCAATGTCGATAAGGGCCAGGGTGGGCAGGACGCAGAACAGAACCCCTACTGGTTGCTCCATATGACGCCACGCACCGACAAAAGGGACCGGGGCTTCGGCAATCTTACGCTGAAATATAAGTTTACGGACTGGCTCACGCTACAGGCCAGGGGTAATTTCGACAAGAGCGTCGACACCTACGATTCCCGGATGTATGCAGGCACCCAGTCAGTGCAGGCGGCCGCCAACGGCAGGTATACCTATGACCGCGCGATCAATACGCAGCTCTACGGGGACGTGATCCTTTCCGCGAACAAACAGCTGAGCACAGACTTCCACCTGCAGGCTAACCTTGGTTCGAGCATAACGGACACCAAACTGGACGATCAGTTCTTCGATACCGATCCCAATGACGGCTTTGGGGGTCTTTCCTATCCCAACAAGTTCGGCCTTAGCTACATCAATTCCAGCGCCCTGCAGCTGGTACCGACCAGCTGGCACAAGCAGCAGCAGGCGGTATTTGCCAGCGGTGAGCTGGGTTTTAAAGACTTTTTGTTCATCGACCTGACAGGCCGCAACGACTGGTCCTCCACTTTTGCCTTTACGCCTACTGCCGGGAAAGGATATTTCTACTATTCCGCAGGGGTAAATCTGGTATTATCGGATGCGTTGAGCCTCCCTGCGCCGATAAGCTTTGCCAAGGTCCGCTTTTCCTACGCCCGTGTAGGGAATGACGTTCCTTCCTATAGCACCAACACGCCGCAGTTCAACTACGATAACCGCCTCGGACCCCAGTTCAATACCAAGGTCCCATATCCGGGCACTTACCTGAAACCGGAAGACAATCGTTCGCTGGAGACAGGTATGGAATGGCGTTTCTTCAATGACCGCCTGGGAGTTGACCTCACCTACTACAAGAACAACAACTACCGGCAGTACATGGAGATCAGCGTGCCCGCCGGCACGGGTTCCAATATCTACTATCTGAACCTGGGCAATATTCAAAATTCCGGTATAGAGGCCACGGCCTTTGTGGTACCCATTTCCAGGAAGAGCCTGAAGTGGACGAGCACGGTCAACATCGCGTCCAACAAGAACCGGATCATCAAGCTTTCTGACGCCAAGATACCCGGAGCAATACCCGGCAATTCCTTTGTGCTCACCCAGGCAGGTGTGAATATGTATCAGTCGGAGATCAAAGAAGGCGGCTCCTGGGGAGATATCTATGGATACGCCTTCCAGCGCAATCCCAAGGACAACACGATCCTGGTCGACGAGACGGGTGCTCCTCAGAAGACCAACAACCCCAACAATTTTATTGGCAATCCCAACCCGAAGTTCACGCTGGGCTGGAACAACAGTTGGGACATTTCCCAATTCACGGTGAGCTTCCTGGTCGACGGACGTTTTGGCGGAAAGGTCATGAGCGTGACCCAGGCGGTTTTGGACGGCTTTGGCGATAGCAAGGCAAGCGCCGATGCGAGGGATGCCGGCGGGGTGAACATCAAGGCGACCAATACCAAGACCGGACAGGCCTGGCAGGGACTGTTGCCCGCATCGGTCTTCTATCCGGGGGTAGGTGGCAGGGCAGGCATCAGCGAATACTATATGTACGACGCAACCGCTGTCCGTCTGCGCGAGCTGGCTGTCGGCTATAAGGTACCAATGCACGTGAAAGGGATCACCGATATGCGGGTATCGCTGATCGGCAGGAACCTGTTCTTCTTCAGCAAGAAGGCGCCTTTTGACCCCGAGCTGTCGATGGCTACCAACAATGGATTACAGGGTGTCGAGACCTTTGCGATCCCCACTACCCGCAGCATAGGGGCCAGCGTCAAGCTTGGTTTCTGATTTTATCACTCATATGCACAAACAAATTATTATGAACTATATCTCACGTAAAAGAAAATGGCTGCCCCTGGTATCCCTGGCGGCTGTAGCAACTCTTTTATTGGGTAGCTGTACAAAAAAATTCGAACAGTACAATACCAACCCCAACGGCTTGTACACCAACGAGCTTTCGCCCGACTTCCACGTTGTCGGCGACCCGCTGAAACAGGCGCAGCTGAACATCTATGTTTCTACTCCGGCCTGGAATACCCAGCTGCAGCAGAACCTGATGGGTGACGTCTACTCAGGTTACATGAGCTCTCCGACTCCGTTCGCCAATAATATCAATAACCTCACCTATAGCCTGGTCGACGGATGGAATACTTTCCCCTGGGATGACGCCTATACCGGTGTTATGTCGCCTTTGAACTATCTTTTCAAAAGCGCCACCGCCAAAAACCTGGCCGGCTTCTTTGCCGTAGCCAAGATCGTCCGGGTGGAGGCTATGCACAGGGTGAGCGATATCTACGGACCGATCATCTACAAAAATTTCGGGATCATCAACGAGGACGGCAGCGTATCCTATGACGCACAAAAGGATGTCTATTATTCTTTCTTCGCCGACCTGGACTCTGCCATCAATATCCTGACGCCCTATGGGAAATTGAAGAGCGATTCGCTCGCCAATTATGACCTGGCATATGGTGGGTCCTATCTGGGCTGGCTCAAAATGGCCAATACGCTCAGGCTGCGGCTGGCCCTGCGTATCGTAAATGTCGACCCGACGAAAGCCCAGACCGAAGGCGAGAAAGCCCTGGCCAACCCGGCCGGACTGCTGACGACCAATGCCGACAATTTCAACATCGCCATCGGAACAACCAACCATCCGCTGAATGTCATGAATAACTCCTGGGGCGACTGCCGCTCGGGCGCACCGCTGGGTTCCTACCTCACGGGCTTCAATGATCCGAGAACCCCCAAATATATGGTGCCGGCTGCCGACTCTGCGGTCCTGGGACAATACGAAGGCATCCGGTCAGGGATCAATATCGATGCTAAAACGCGTTATGGCAACTATGCTGCCCCCGTCACTTTCCCCAGCTCTATACAGCTGATGGTTGCAGCGGAAGCCTGGTTCCTGAAAGCAGAAGCCGCGCTTCGCGGATGGGCCGGTGCAGGCAACGCCCAGACCGACTACGAGACGGGGATAAAGACATCCTTCGCCCAGTATGGTCTCGACGCGAGCGCGTATATCCTGGATGCTACCAGCTCGGCAGCTCCCTATATCGATCCAAAGGCGATAACTCCGGGCCAAAATGATATCCCTGCCGGATCACCCTGGCTCAGCACGATAAAGATAGCCTGGAGCAGCTCTACGACGTTGGCGGGCCACCTCGAACAGGTCATCACCCAGAAATGGCTGGCCATGTATCCCGACGGACAGGAAGCATGGACCGAATTCCGCCGGACAGGCTATCCCAGGCTGTTCCCCGTCGTCGTCAACAACAGCGGCGGAGCAATATCCACGACCGCCTTTATCCGCCGGATCAATTTCGCGCAGAGCGAAAGAAATACCAACCCTGCTGGTGTGGCGGGCGCAGTCCAGCTGCTGGGCGGCCCCGACAACGGCGGAACCCGTCTCTGGTGGGATCATCCATAAAGAATGTTTCACGACCATTCCATACTAAAAAAGGGCAGGACATGGGTTCTGCCCTTCCTTGCGCTGGTGCTCCTCGCCTGCGGCCCGGACAGGTCGCGGCTGTTTACCCGGCTCTCTGCCTCCCAGACCGGCATCGACTTTCGCAATATGCTGAAGGAGACGGACCCGGACTTCAACATCATGCAGTATCCCTATTTCTACAACGGGGGCGGCGTGGCGGTAGGGGATATCAACAACGACGGGCTGCCGGATATCTGCTTCACCGGCAATATGGTCAGGAACAGACTCTATCTTAACAAGGGGAATTTTCAATTTGAGGATATTACGGAGAAGGCTGGTGTGGCTTTGAAACAGGGCTGGTGCACCGGTATCACCATGGCCGACGTCAACGGCGACGGCCTGCTGGATATCTATATCTGCCGGTCGGGATTTCCTTCCGTCGACTACCGGCGAAACCTGCTGTTCATCAACAAAGGTAACCTCAGTTTCTCCGAGGAGGCCGCGGCCTATGGGCTCGACGACCCCGGATATTCTACCCAGGCCTCCTTCTTCGACTACGACAAGGACGGCGACCTGGATCTTTTTTTGATCAACCAGTCCGAGCCGAAATACTCGATGGGGCTGCAGGAACAGTCGCGCCTGCGGGGCCAGGCTGCCGATCCGATGTATGGCAACAAGCTCTACCGCAACGACGGAGGTCATTTTACCGACGTGACGGCTGCTGCGGGGATCCGGTCCAATGTCCTCACCTATAGCCTGGGTCTCAGCACGGCGGATATCGATATGGACGGCTGGCCCGATATCTATATCGCCAACGACTTCAACGAGCAGGACTATTGTTATATCAACAACCACGACGGAACCTTCACCGAGCGGCTGCGGGAGAAATTCGACCACGTCTCCCAGTACTCCATGGGCTGTGACGTGGCCGACTATAACAACGACGGCAAGCCCGACGTCTGCGTGCTGGATATGCTGCCGGAGAACAACCACGACCAGAAGATGCATATCGGCGCGGACAATTTTGACAAATATCAGCTGCTGTTCCAGCTGGGGCTCTACTATCAGTATATGAAGAACAGCCTCCAGAAGAACAATGGCGACGGAACGTTCAGCGAGATCGGTCAGCTCGCGGGCGTGGCCGCAACGGACTGGAGCTGGTCGCCGCTGTTCGCCGATCTTGACAACGACGGGCGCCGCGACCTGTTCATCTCCAACGGCTATAAGCGCGACAATACCAACCTGCAGTTCATCAAATACTCGATGGACGAGGCCCGCAGGATGAGCCAGGGCGGCCCGGCTGTTACCGTCGAGGACTATGTCTCCCGTATGTCGGGGATAACGATCGCGCCTTACCTGTACAGGAATATGGGGAACGACCGGTTCGAGAAGAAGAATTCCGAATGGGGGATCGACGAACCGGGGTTTGCTAACGGAGCTGTGTATGCTGACCTGGATAATGACGGGGACCTGGATATCGTTTTTAACTCATTGGATGATGACGCGGGTGTCTATCGCAATAATGGCGAGACCTTATTGAAGAATCATTATCTGCGGGTGCAGCTGATGGGGGAAGGGCTTAATCGTTTGGGCTATGGCGCAAAGGTCTTTGCCTATGGAGGCGGCCAGGTCTGGTATACGGAGCAGGATCCCGTTCGCGGCTATCAGTCGAGCGTTGATCCTGTCCTGCATATTGGGCTGGGTAGCCTTGGCCGGTTGGACTCGTTGCGGATCATCTGGCCGGACGATCGGGAGCAGGTGCTTGTGGGGGTGGGCGTTGACCGGTTGCTTCAGCTGCGGCAGGCTGCGGCCTCTCCAACCCGTCCGTTGTCTGCGCCTTCGCGAGCTGCTCTTTTGTCACCGGCTGCAGGCGCTATTTCGTATACACATCATCAGCCTGCTGTCAACGACTTCAACCGCCAGCATATGCTGACCCATTTCTATTCGCATACGGGTCCTTGTATGGCAAAAGGTGACGTCAATGGCGACGGGCTCGAAGATCTGTTTGCAGGTGATGCGCTTTTCTTTCAAACGCCTGACCATCGCTGGGTACGAGCGCCAATAGACATCGACTCAACCCGCGAGGCGTCCGATGCTATCTTTTTCGACGCCGACAGGGACGGTGACCTCGATCTATATATTACTTATGGTAATTACTCGGCTTCCGATAGCCCGGATCGGCTCTACCTCAATGATGGAAAGGGCCATTTTACGCTGCAGCGGCACGCATTGCTGGCTGGGGCGGCCGGCAGCAGCTGTGTCCGCTCGATCGATATCGACGGGGACGGCGACCTCGATCTTTTTGTAGGTGGACGCGAGATTCCCGGGAAGTACCCGTTGTATAGTCCGAGTCATATTTATATCAATGACGGTTCGGGCCGTTTTAGCGATGCGACGGCTGCATGGTGCGCCGATCTTAGCCGGCTGGGCATCGTCAACGACGCGGCATGGGTGGACGTGAATGGCGACGGTACTCCCGACCTCGTCGTGGCAGGGGAGTGGATGCCGGTAAAGGTCTTTCTCAACGACCGGCATAGGCTGACGGACGTCAGCGCGTCCTGGGTGGGCTTTCCGTCTTCGGGTTGGTGGAACAGGCTGCTGGTTTCCGACCTCAACGGTGACGGCCGGCCCGACATCGTCCTGGGCAACTATGGCTGGAATTCGCCGCTGAAGACTTCCGCCACCGAGCCGGTAAGGTTATACGCCGCCGACTTTGACGGCAATGGTATTATAGACCCTATTCTTACCTGTTATAATGATCACGCCGACTATCCTTTCATGCCGATGGACGACGTATTGAGGCAGGTGCCGTCGCTGAAGAAGAAGTTCTATGGGTACGAGACCTATGCCGCGGCAAAGGTTTCCGATGTTGTTCCCGCAGATAAAGCCATCCGGCCGCTGTCGGCTGCAACCTTTACTACCTGCTGGCTGGAGAATACCGGTCGCGGCTTTGTCTTCCACGAGCTGCCGGTCGAGGCTCAGTACGCGCCGGTCTATGCGATCGTTGCCGCGGACCTCAACGGGGATGGACATACCGACCTGGTGTTGTGCGGGAACCAGGAGAATAATCTGGTCCGTCTCGGTCGGGATGACGCCAATCATGGGGTGGTGTTATTGGGGGATGGCAAGGGTGGATTTACCTATGCGCCTCCGTCGGTTACGGGATTGACGGTTAGGGGAGAGGTTCGCAGCCTGCTGACGGTGGGTGGGTATTTGTTGGTGGGGGTGAATGGTAAAGAGCTCAGGGTATATCGGAAAAACCAATCACCCTGAGCCATGGCTTAAGATATCTTAAACGTCACCGCGTGCTCGCCGACAACTTTACCCTGCAGCGACTTCGGCACAGAGATCACCATCTTCTTCCCATCCATCTTCCATTTGAATTTTTGGCTGGACCCCAGCATCGTCACCTTGCTGCCTGTGGCGGGCGTGAACCGGTCGATCATAATCTCCCCGGGCAGCACTACGTCACGGCCTTCCGGCAGGAAAAAGGCATATACGGTCGAGCTGTCTTTCGACTGCGTCAGGTAGACGTCCCCGGAAGAGTAGGGACGTATGGGGTGGGTACCATAGATACCCTCGCTGTTGGTCTTCATCCAGGCGCCGATCTCTTTGAGGCGCAGATAGGCCGTATCGGCAAGATCACCTTCGGGGGAGGGACCGATGTTGAGCAGGAAGTTGCCGCCACGGGAGACGATCCTGACTAGCAGCTGCACCAGCTGGGTCGTCGACTTGTAGTGGTCGTTCGGTACGTAGGACCAGGAGTTACCCATCGTCATACAGGTCTCCCAGGGATCGTCCATGGGATGCTCGGGGACCTGCTGTTCGGGAGTGGTATAGTTCTCGTATTCTCCGGGGACGCTGCGGTCGACGACGATCAGGCCGGGCTGGTGGCTGCGGGCCATGGCGGCGATCTTCGGCATGTCGACGTCCTGGTCATAGCGGATGCCGCGCTGCCAGTCGATGGAGGGATTGACGGTGGACAGCGGCCGCACCCAGCCTCCGTCCAGCCAGAGCAGGTCCATGCGGCCATAGCCGGTCATCAGCTCTTCGATCTGCTTGTAGGTATAGTCCTTAAAGGCTTGCCAGCGCTGGGGATAGCGGGCTGGATCATAGTCGACGTTGCGGTCCCTGGGGGGAAAATAGGACCACCAGTAGTCGTTGCTGTGCCAGTCGGGTTTGGAGAAATAAGCGCCGATCATAAAGCCCTGCTGGCGGAATGTATCGAAGACCTCTTTCGCCACATTGCTACGCGGATTGGAAGAAAAGGGGCAGGCGGAAGATGTGATCTTGTAGTCCGTCTGCTTCGTATCGAACATACAAAAGCCGTCGTGGTGTTTTGTCGTGAAGACCACATATTTCATACCCGCATCCTTTGCCGCCGCGGCCCATTTGGAAGGATCGAAACGCACAGGGTTGAAGGTCTTTTGCAGGTCGGTATAGTGCTGAACGTAGTTGTTATAGCTGTCTGCATAAGGCCCATGGCGCTGGGTCCAGCCTTCGTCTTCGGGACAGATGCTCCAGCTCTCCACGACGCCCCACTGGCTGTAAGTGCCCCAATGCATCATAAGCCCGAATTTGTAGTCCTGCCACTGAGCCAGCTTTTGCTGAACCGCGGTGTCGGCCGGCTGGAACCAGATCTGGTAAGAATTGGCGTGCCACAGGGCATAGCGTTTGTACTGGGTGGCCAGCCGGTGCTGGAAATCCTTCCAGTTACGCGACCCCTTCGGACTCCACAGCACTTCAGACAGCGCGCTGAGGCGGGGGAAGAGCATATACTCCACCTTCGCCGGATTGGACATGTACTCGCTCCACAGATTGGCCTGCGCGCCGAGGACGTATTTGGCTTCGTCGTCCTTTAGCTCCGACGGGACCGGCTCGTATTTGTAAACTTTATCCAAAGGCAGGTAGCCGCCGATGGTCAGCGAGTCGTCATTTCGGGTCTGGGAGTGATCGAAGTAGACGTATTCGCCGGGCGTCATGATCACATTATGGTGCTGTTTGGCGGCCTCGATGCCGCCTTTCTCGCCGCGCCAGCTCATGATCGTAGCATTGGGGGCGATCCCGCCTTCCAGGATCTCATCCCAGCCGATGACCTGTTTGCCTTTCGAGTTGATGTATTTTTCGACGCGGGTGATAAAATAGCTTTGAAGTTCCTCTTCATTCTTTAATCCAAGGGCCTTCATCCGGGCCTGACATTTAGGACAGGCCTTCCAGCTATCCTTCGGACATTCGTCACCGCCAATATGTATATATTTCGAGGGGAAGAGCGGCATCACTTCGTCGAGCACGTCCTGCAGGAAGCTGAAGACACTGTCGTTGCCCGCACAGAAGACATCCTTATGGACGCCGAAATTGTGTGGCACCGAATATGGCCCGCCCGTGCAACCCAGGGAGGGATAGGACGCCAGGGCAGCGGTAGCATGCCCGGGCATTTCGACCTCGGGGATGATGGTGATATAGCGGTCGGCCGCATATTGCACTACTTCTTTTATCTGATCCTGCGTATAATAACCGCCATGCCGGATGCTGTCGTCGCCGGTGCCGGGGTGATGACCGATAATGGTGCCGCTTCGCCAGGCGCCGACCTCCGTAAGCCGGGGATATTTCTTTATCTCGATGCGCCAGCCCTGGTCTTCGGTCAGGTGCCAGTGGAAGTAGTTCAGCTTGTGAAGGGCCATGTAGTCGATGTACCGTTTGACAAAATCGACCGGGAAGAAATGGCGACCTACGTCGAGGTGGAGGCCACGATAGCTAAAACGAGGGAAGTCATATATATTGACGCTCGGGATCGCGAGGCCGGATGCATCGGGATGGATGACGAGACCGTGGGAAGACGTCGCGAAAGGCGCCACCGGCAGCAGCTGTATCAGCGTCTGCATTCCGTAAAAGCAACCTTCGTGGCTGCCCGCGGTGACTGTGATGTCTTCGTCGGATACGCGCAGGCTGTATTCACCGGGTTCGCCGTCATTGGCCTTGATCGTTGAAAAGTGGATGGCGCGGGTCGACGACGAGGACTGCACCGCCAGGTGGAATCCGTATATGCGCTGGAGGTAGTCGTTGAAGAAATCGACCGTCGGCTTATCGCCTGCATCGGCGACGATGACCGTGCCGGGGGTGATCATACAACTACCGCTGCCCCATTTGGTGCTTACAGGTTGGGGGATGATAGCGGGACGGTCCTGGGTGTGCGCGCTTGCTCCTATGAAAACCAGCAGGGCGAAAAGACGTAGGTGTTTGCTCATGCTCGAATATACGAACTATTGCAGCACCGGCAGCACGATCCCCGAAGGATGCGCCGCATCATGATAGATGCGGATCGTCGCCTTCTTAAAGTCCGACGCGTCGCAGGTCGGGATATTTACAAAGGTCTGCGGATTCAGGTCGACCAGCGGGAACCAGCTGCTTTGTACCTGGACCATGATCTGGTGTCCCTTCTTAAATGTATGGGCGATCTCGTTGAGATCAAAAGCGATCTCCGCCACTTTACCCGGCACCAACGGCTCCGGCTTTTCATAGCTGTTCCTGAATTTGCACCGGAAGACGTCGGCCCTCACCAGCTGCTGATAGCCGGCAGGATCGGGCAGGACGTCGATCAGCTTGACGATAAGGTCGGCGTCGCTGCCGGTGGATGCTAAAAAGATATCGGCTTTTAGCCGGCCGGTGACGGTGAGCGGCTGGTCCAGCGGGCCGGTTTGAAAGCTCAATACGTCGGGGCGCCGCGAGGCAAAACGCTGGTCAGTGATGATATACTGGTTGTCCCGTCCGCCGTGGACCCCGTCGATATAGGGGACTGGATTGGCCGGGTCGCTGACATACTCGTCATAGCCAGTGGCCGGGGCGCCGCCGGCGGTAAGTCCGCCATGAGGTTGCAACAGGTATTTCACGGGCTTTGCCTGTGCGGGCGGCCAGCTCGCGTATTCCTTCCACTGGTTAGAGCCCGTCTCGAAGACCGTGGCTTCCGCCAGGGGCGCGGAGGCGGAGTCTTTTAAATAGTGATTGAAGAAGCCCGATTCAATTTCATGATATCGATCGTTGACATTCACGCTGAAGTCCAGCGGGCCAAAACGATTCCATGTCCTCCCTCTCCAGGCGCCATGCGTCCATGGGCCCATGATAAGGTGGTTGTCGTTGCGGGATGTCTGCTTCTCGATGGCTTCGTAGGTGTGAAGGGCGCCGAACATGTCTTCCGCGTCGAACCAGCCGCCGACGACCAATACCGCCGGCCGGATGTTCTTCAGGTGCGTCCGGATATTCCGCGCCTGCCAGTAGCTGTCATAAGTGGAGTGTCCGAGGTACTCGTCCCATATCTTTCCCTTATGGTTGAAGTATTCCGGGTTATTCGTATTCTTGATCGGACCCAGGTTCAGAAAGAATTTATAGGCGTCGGAGATATCTGCCCGGAAAAGGTTGTGGTCGTATTGCTTAACGGGCTCGGGCCGCGGCACGTCAAAGAAATTGTCGAAGTCAAAATTGTCCAGCAGGAAAAAGGCGCCGTTGTGATTGGCATCGTCGCCGATGAACTCGTCGGTCACGGGCGCCTGCGGAGAGACGGCTTTTATGGCCGGATGTGCATCGGGCAGGGATGCCGAGGCATAAAAGCCGGGATAGGAAATTCCGTAGATGCCTACCCGCCCATTGTTGCCCTGCACGTTCTTCAGCAGCCAGTCGATGGTATCCCATGTATCGGAGCTTTCGTCGGTCTGTGTGCCGGTCTTCTTATCGATGGCCGGGGTCATCTCCTGGAAGTCGCCTTCGCTCATGAAGCGGCCGCGTACGTCCTGGTAGACGAAGATGAATTTTCCCTCCATCAGCCTGCGGCTCGGGCCGAGCGATCCGGGATAGAGCGTATCGCCATAAGGGCCCGCAGAATAAGGCGTCCTCTCCATCAGGAAGGGCCAGGGCCGGCTGTGGTCCTTCGGAATATAGATGGCGGTATAGAGGCGCTTCCCGTCCCGCATCGGAATATACGCTTCCCGTTTGTCATAGTTGTCCTTAACATAGTTGCGGGTCTGACAGCAGCACCACAGGGGGCTCAGGGCGGCAAAGAATAACAGGAACTTCATGACAGGTTTATTTTAACACCGGCAGGACGATCTTCGAAGGGTGCTCGCTGTCGTGGTACACGCGGATCGTCTCCTTCTGGAAATCGTCGTCATTTGCCGTATAGATATCTACAAATTTCTGGGGGTTGCGATCGACCAGCGGGAACCAGGAGCTCTGTATCTGGATCATCAGCCGATGGCCTTTCTTAAAAGTATGCGCCACGTCTGCTACCCTGAAGCTGACCGTTTCGACCTTTCCGGGTTTGAAGGGCGTTGGTCTTTCAAAGCTCTCCCTGAAACGGCCGCGCATGATCTCGCCGTGTACGAGCATCTGGTATCCGCCCATAGGGTACGACTTTGGCAGGTCGTGACCTCTTACCGGACCGGGCGTTTCCGGCTCGTAGCTGAAGTCGTCGGGGAATACGTCGATGATCTTGACCACGAAATCGGCATCGGTGCTGCTAAGGCTCACCTGCAGGTCGGCCGTGACGACGCCCGCGAGCGTGAGGTCCTCCGTCAGCGCCGGTGTTTGAAAAGACAGTACGTCGGGTCTCCGCGAAGCAAAGCGCTGGTCGTCGGTCATGTATTCCCGCGTGCGGTAAAAATGAACGTCTTCGGTGTATGGAACGGGGTGAGCGGGATCGCTGATGTATTCGGTATAGTCGCCTTTTTTTGCCGGCGCGCTCCAGGTCAGACCGCCGCCGGACTGAAGATAGACAGGCTGGTCCTGCACGTCCTGTGGCGGCCATTGCTGGAACTGCCGCCATTCGTTGGCGCCGCTGAAGAAGACGGTTGCCGTCGGCAGCCGGGGCTCAGCGCCTTTGCCTTTCAGGTAGTAATTGAAGAACGGCAGCTCGATATTGTTCTGGTACCAGAAGGAAGTGTTGGAACCGAACTGGACGTTGCCGAGATGGGTCCCGTCGTTGGAAGCCCACTGGCCGTGGTACCAGGGTCCCATTACCAGATGGCTGTTGGTCGAGGGGCTCTGCGACCGGATGGCCTTGAAAAGATTCCACGCGCCGTAGTTGTCTTCGGCGTCGAAGTTGCCGCCGACAACGAGCATGGCCGGCTTGATATCATACATGGCGAGGCGGGCATTGCGGGCCTTCCACCAGGCGTCCAGGTCAGGATGCTGATACAGCTCCTTCCAGAAGGCGATGGAGTCGCCGGTGAGCTTGAGAATATTTTTCAGCGCGCCGGTCTCGAGGTACCATTTGTAGTTGTCCTTTGTATAGTAGTCAAAGCCGGAGGGGCCGATGGTAGTTGGTTTGGGACGGGGCTTGCCAAAGGAGGAATAGAAGGCCCAGCCGTCCATCTGGAAAAAGGCGCCGTTGTGGTGGAAGTCGTCGCCCATGAACCAGTCCGTTACCGGCGCCTGGGGGCTGACGGCTTTGAGGGCCGGATGGGCGCTGGCCGCCGCCATGGTGGAATAAAAGCCGGGGTAGGAGATGCCGAACACGCCTACCTTACCGTTGTTGTGCGGAATATGTTTGACCATCCAGTCGATGGCGTCGTAGGTATCGCTGGCTTCGTCGACATCGGAGGGGGACTTCTTATCCTTTATGAAGGGACGGACGTCGACGAACTGCCCCTCGCTCATCCAGCGGCCGCGAACGTCCTGGGTGACCAGGATATATCCTCCCCGCATATAATAACGGAGATATCCAGCCGTAAAATTCCTCCATTTCTCCGTGCCATAGGGTGCGCAGGAATACGGTGTACGTGTCATCAGGATGGGATGCTGTTCCGTCGTATCTTTGGGAATGTAGATCGAGGTGAACAGGCGGATGCCGTCCCGCATGGGAATGTACTGTTCGATCTTGTAATAATTTTCTCTGATCCAGGCGCTATCCTGGCTGGTACCCTGGCTAAAGCCGGCCAGGACGCCAGCCGAAAAAAGCAGTGAAAAAAGAAGTTTTCTCATATTATCCGTTAATTTTATTGATTGAACCGGTGTCCAATTTAAACCAAAACTTGTATTTGTCATGTCCACTCGTAGAAAATTCCTTCATTCCGCTGCCCTCGGATCGTTCGGGTTGTTCCTAACTAAAAAATTAGCCGCAGAGCCGGAGCAAGTGTCCGTCACCGGTCGTCCCGTCGTCATTTCCACCTGGGATACCGGTCTGGCCGCCAACAAAGGAGCCTGGGAAGTGCTCAGCCGCAATGGTTCTGCGCTCGACGCGGTAGAGGCCGGGGTGCGCGTTACCGAGTCTTCGATCAACTGCTGCGTGGGGCTGGGCGCCAATCCCGACAGGGACGGGCACGTCACGCTGGATGCCAGCATCATGGACCATCAATGGAATTGCGGCAGCGTCGCCTTTCTCGAGCGGATCAAGCATCCGATATCCGTTGCACGCCGGGTGATGGAGAAAACGCCGCACGTGATGCTGGTAGGAGAGGGAGCGCAACAATTTGCCATAGCTGAAGGATTCCCGCTGGAGCCGGCTAAACTTTCCGACGACGCTAAAAAAGCGTATAAGGAATGGCTGAAGACCTCGGAATACAAGCCCGTTATTAATATCGAAAATAGCAAGAGTGGCCAGGGCAATCACGATACCATCGGAATGGTGGCGATGGACGCTGCGGGTAATTTGAGCGGCAGCTGCACCACCAGCGGGATGGCCTTCAAAATGCGCGGCCGGCTGGGAGACTCTCCCATCATCGGAGCGGGGCTCTTCGTCGACAATGAGGTCGGCGCCGTCACGGCAACCGGCCAGGGCGAGGACGTCATTCGTATCTGCGGCTCGCACAGCGTAGTGGAGTTCATGCGGCAGGGGCTTTCTCCGGAAAATGCCTGTAAGGCTGCCGTCGAGAAGATCGCCCGCATCAAAAAGGAAAAAGCAAAGGAGATACAGGTGGCCTTTATCGCTATCAACAAAAATGGAGAGGTGGGCGCCTACGCTCTTCAGAAAGGATTTAGCTACGCGATCAAGAACAATTCCGAAGAGAAAATGGTTGAAGTAAAAAGTTATTTCCCATGACAGACTATACGCTCGAAATATGTGCTTTTAATCTGAGCTCGGCCCTGATAGCCCAGCAGTCCGGTGCCGATCGCATCGAGCTCTGCGCCAGTCCGGAAGAAGGCGGCACCACTCCCTCTCCGGGGCTGATCCGGACGGCCCGCGAGCTGTTGCGTATTCAGCTGTATCCCATCATCCGCCCGAGGGGAGGAGACTTCCTGTATTCGGACGAGGAGTATCTGACGATGCTGCGCGACGTCGACTACTGCAAGCAGGCAGGCTGTAATGGGGTCGTCATCGGCCTGTTGAAGAAGGACGGCAGCATCGACAAAGAGCGTTGCGCGCGACTGGTGGAGGCGGCCTATCCGATGGGTGTTACGTTTCACCGTGCCTTTGACTGGGCCATTAATCCTTATGAGGCGCTGGAAGATATCATCAGCATCGGATGCGAGCGGATACTTACTTCGGGACAGCGCCCTACCGCAATGGAAGGAGCCGACCTGATCGATCAGCTGGTCAGGGCCGCCGACGAGCGTATCGTCATCATGCCCGGCTCAGGGGTCAGAGCCTCCAATATCGCCGCGCTGGCGGAGGCTACCGGCGCTTCGGAGTTCCACACGTCGGCCCGTCTCAAACAGGCCAGCGCCATGGACTTTGTCAATGCCGGCATGAAGGAAGAGCAGTCCTTTACGGAGGCCAGCGAGGAAGAGATCAAAAAAATAAAAGATTATCTTTCCTCGCTGGTGAAATAGCTTTATTGGAGCTTGGTGATCTTCAGCATATTCGTGGGCAGGTGTTCCTCAATTGGAAGGCTGCCTGTATTCACCACAACGTCCCCGGTCTTTATAAATCCTCTTTCCTTTAAGATGGCGTGCTGGTCGTGGATGATATTGTCCACACCTTCTTCTTCCGCGTAATAAAAAGCACGAACTCCCCAGCTAAGGCTCAACTGGTTGATCAGGCTTTTCTCCTTGGAGAAGATATACAGTGGAGACTTGGGGCGATAGCTCGAGAGGATGAAGGCGGTGTAGCCGCTCTGCGTCATGCCAACGAGGGCATCTGCGTTGGCGTCCCTGGCGAGCTTACAAGCGTTGTAGCAGATCGCGTCGCTGAGGTAGGAAGGGGAATGCGGCTGGGGCACCAGGTCTTCTTCCCTGTTATAGCGGTATTCGGTGCGTTCTACTTCCAGGATGATCTTGCGCATGGTCTCGACGACGAGCGCGGGGTGCTGACCGGTAGCGGTCTCGGCGCTGAGCATCACGGCGTCGGTGCCTTCCAGGACCGCATTGGCTACGTCGGTGATCTCGCTGCGGTTGGGCTTTACACGGTCGATCATGCTTTCCATCATCTGTGTGGCTACGATGACGGGCTTGGCGCGGTGGATACATTTCCGGATGATATCGCGCTGTGCCATGGGGACTTTCTCCACGGGCAGCTCTACGCCCAGATCACCGCGGGCAACCATTACCCCGTCGGATTCCAGAACGATATTGCGCAGGTCGTCCAGCGCGGACGGCATTTCGATCTTGGCGATGACCTTGGTCTGGCTTTTCCTTTCGGCCAGCCGGCGTTTGAGGTCGATGATGTCTTCCACCTTGCGGACAAAGGAAAGCGCTACCCAGTCGCACTCCTGCTCGATGATGAACTCGAGGTCCACCAGGTCCTTTTCGGTGAGCGCGGGCAGGGATATCTTGGTGTCGGGGAGGTTGACGCCTTTCTTTGGCAGCAGCACTCCGCCGTAGGTAACCGCAACTTTTACGTCGCCGTCGGGTGAAACGTTGACGACCACCACTTCTAACTTCCCATCGTCGATCAGGATCTTATTGCCTACGGCTACGTCGTGATGCAGATTGGGGTAGGAGACATAGATCTTATCCTTTGTGCCGACCACCTTTTCTTTCGAGGTGAAGGTCAGGATATCGCCGGGCGCGATGGGGAGGCCACCGTCCTTGATATCTCCGACGCGGAGCTTGGGGCCCTGGAGGTCGGCGAGAATGGAGATATTGTAGGGTTCGGTCACATTGATGTTCCGGATATGCTCGATGATCTTTGCTTTTCCTTCGTGGTCTCCGTGGGAGAAGTTCAGTCGGAAGACGTTGACACCGGCTTTTACCAGCTCGAGTAATTTATCGTAGGTGTCGCAGGCAGGTCCTACAGTGGCGACGATCTTGGTCTTGTGAAACGTGTGCTGGATACCTGCTTCCTTGTCCATATCCTGGTACAGGTATTTCGATAAATTCTTTGACATGTGTCGGTGGATTTTTTAGGATGTTATGTTTTGACAGTCGACTACTCTTAGGAGGCCAGTATTTTGACGATCTTCAGCCAGTCTTCGCTGATCCGCTGTTTGGCCTTTACGGCTTTTTCCAGCGGAGTATAGTGCATTTTGTTGTTGACGATGCCGATCATCACGTTGTGGCGTCCTTCGATAAGGGATTCTACGGCAGAATAGCCCATCCGGCTGGCGATAAGCCTGTCCATACAGGTCGGCGCACCTCCGCGTTGGATATGACCCAGCACGCAGACCCTCGTGTCGGCGGCGGGAACGCGTTCCTTGATGATCTTGGCCACGTCTTCGGCGCCTCTGTCGCCTTCGGCCACGACAATGATATTGACCAGCTTTTTCCGTCTTTCTTTTTCAAGGAGACCGTTGACCAGCTCTTCAATATCCGTTTTACGCTCGGGGATGAGGATGTTCTCCGCGCCGGTGGCGATGCCGCTGTGCAGGGCGATATAGCCGGCGTCCCGTCCCATTACCTCGATGATGAACAGGCGGTCGTGGGCGTCCGCGGTATCCCTGATCTTGTCGATGGCTTCGACGGCCGTATTAACTGCGGTGTCAAAGCCGATGGTGAAGTCCGTCCCCGCGATATCCTTGTCGATGGTACCGGGAAGACCTATACAGGGGATATCGAATTCCTGGCTGAGCTTGTGCGCGCCGCGAAAGCTGCCGTCCCCACCGATGATGACCAACCCGTTGATACCCAGTTTTTTCAGATTGTTATATGCTTTTTTGCGTCCCTCGTGCTCGAAGAATTCTTTGCAGCGGGCGGTCTTGAGGATCGTTCCACCGCGTTGAATAATATTTGCAACGCTCCGGGAGTGCATAGGGACAATATCGTTCTCGATCATACCACTATAGCCGCGCATGATGCCGAACACCTCCATTCCATTATAAATACCGGTACGGACCACTGCACGTATGGCAGCATTCATTCCCGGAGCATCGCCGCCGGAAGTGAGTACGCCAATTTTAGTGACTTTATTTTCCATCTGGGGTTCTGTTCTTAAGATTTGACGTTTAAAAAAGCTTTAGGTTTTAGTTGGATTCTTTGGAAATTATTTAACTTAATCCAATCGAAGTCCCAAAAGTAAGGAATTTGCGTGTAAACTATACGCAAATTGAACAAGCTTATTGTTTTAATCATAAAAGCCAAGCGCAAATCGATATATTATGGAATTTGGTAAACTACCCGATGTCGAAGCCATCGATTTTTCCCTGCCTGCAGATAACCCGGCGAATCATCGGCTCTGGCAACGACTGTCGGCGGAAGCCCGGCCAGCGGGCAGGCTCTACTTGGGCTGTACACAGTGGGGGCGCGCGGACTGGGTGGGAAAGCTATACCCAAAGGGGACAAAACAAAAGGATTTTCTGGCCTATTACGTCAAACAATTTAACTGCATCGAGCTGAACACGCTCTTTTATAGTCTTCAGCCCGGGCCGGTCATCGAGCGCTGGGCTGCGCTTGCCGCAGAAGACTTCCGGTTTTGTCCCAAACTGTCGGAGTCGATCAGTCACAAGCTGCAGCTGAAGAATGCGGCCCAGGAGACGGCCGCTTTTGTCGAGCTGCTGTCTGCTTTTGGCAAAAAATTAGGGACTTCGTTTCTGCAGCTGCCTGAGAGCTTTGCCCCCGATCGGAGGGCTACGCTGACGGAGTATATCCAACAACTGCCGGCTGATTTCCGGGTCTGTCTGGAATTGAGGCATAGAGATTGGTTCGGCGGCGCGGACGACGAGCTGTGGCAGGTACTGACCGAAAAAGGCGTCGGCACGGTGATCACCGACACGGCAGGAAGGAGAGATGTGCTGCATATGCGGCTGACGGCGCCGGTTGTCTTTATACGGTTTATCAGCAACAGCCTGCATGCTTCCAATCTGACCCGGATCGAGGAATGGGCTCACCGGATTAAAGAATGGCTGGATAAGGGAATGCAGGAGATCTACTTTATCGTACATAACCATGACGAATATTATGCACCTGACATCGCGCTGCATGCTGTAGAACGCTTTAATGCGATCTGCGGGACCACACTAAAGCCGCCAAAGCTCGTTGTAGAACCGCCGACGCTAACGCTATTTTAGGAGCCGCGGTCCCGCGGCTCAGCGCTTTTCCAAATGTATCTCCGCCATCATACACCTGGCGCTGCCGCCGCCGTTGGTCTCGATGACCGTCAGGGGCGCATGGAGGATGCGATTGAAAGCCGTGAGCCGGCTGATCTGCGCGGGGTCCAGCGAGGCATAGGCCTGTGACGACATGACCAGGAGCTTTTCTCCCTTGTCATTGTGGACCTGGAGCATATTGCCGGCGAACTGGTTCATCTGGTCGAGGCTGATCCTGACCAGCTCTTTCCCGCTGTGGCTGATGGTGGCGATAAAGCTGCGTTGCTCGGCGGCATCGGCTATGGCGTCCACGCAGGCCACGACATACCGGTCGGCGATGCACATCATGACATTGGTATGATAGATCGCCTGGCCTTTACCGTCCACTGCGGTGAATACCTCCGGCGTGTAGTCCATCTTTTCGCAGAAGTCTATTAGCACGGCCCTGTCGGTCCTGGGAGAGAGACAGGCATAGGCTATCTTCCCGTCCCGGTCCAGCACCATGCTGCCGGTGCCTTCCAGGAACAGGCCCTGCTGTTCGTAGCCGCTGAAGTCCAGGGTCGCGCGGATATCGAATTCCCGGGACAGCTGCTCCAGCACCCCCGGTTTTCGTTCGAGCCGGCGGTTGGGCGCATACATGGGATAGAGACATACCGTCCCTCCTTCATGAAATGAGACCCAGTTATTGGGAAAAATGGAATCGGGTGTATAGGGTGCGGGCGTGTCGTTGATAACGGTGACGTCCACGCCGTTCTCTCTCAGGAGCGCTACGAATCCTTCAAACTCCTGCAGCGCCTGCTGCTGGGCGTTACTGGTAGCGGCTGCCTGAAAGGCATTGCTGCCGGCCGTCTCGGAGTTGAAACTGAAGTTGACCGGGCGGATCATCAGGAGATGGGAGGTCGTTTGCATAGTTGTTAGCTTTTTAAAGCTCATCCCTGTGGAGCGGCATGCTCATGCAATGAAAACCGCCGCGTGCGCGGGACAGTTCTGCCGAGGGCATCAGGATCAATGTATTTTCGAGTTCGCCGGGATCGACGCGGTCCTCTTCCATTTCGCGGATGAGGTCTTCGGCGTGCACAACCGTGAAACCGTTGTCTTTGAAGGCTTCTACCGTCTTGTCGTTGCGATCGTAGCTGAGAACGACGCCTTCTTTCAGGGCCAGCAGGTTGCAGGAGTCCGTCCACTGCTCTCTTGCGTCGAATGGGAATTCGTTGTTCCCGGAGTAGATGAATTTTATCTTCTCGGTGCAATCGAGGTCGTTCCTCGAGATGTCGGTGAGCAGGTCTTCCAGGTTGTCGAAATATTCCGGGTTGCCGGGATCTTTTTTCCTGAACTGGATGATCCTGAGCTTGTCTTCCTTCTTGCTGTTCTCGAGTATCCGCTGTACCTCGTCGTCGTCCTCGTGCTTCATGGCCTTTTTGGAGAAAGTGCCCAGCAGGATCCAGACGTTGCGGCGTATCTGGGTGAAGATCGTGTCGATGTGCATATAGTCCCGCTTTTTCGGGATGCGGATGATGGTTATCTTCTTCACCACATTCTTGTCGAACAGGACCTTGATGGCCTGGTAGGCTGCTTCGGTAGACGTCCTTTCGCTGACGCCGATGAGCAGGTGATCTTTGCTGACAACCATCACGTCCCCGCCTTCCAGCGTCACTTTGCGGTCGTCGCCTTCCCGCGGCAACAGGAAATGGTGATGGGTATCGGCGAGCTCGATGATCCTGTCCTGGTAGTCGGAGAACAGCGGGTGATTGAAAAAGATATATTTCGCCAGCAGGGCCTCCCTCGTGCGGGCTTTTTTGGCAGGCTTGTTCAGCAGGACATAGTTGTTGATGACGATGCCGATGTCCCGCGTGAAGATGAAGTTCGGAATGGGGGCAAAGAGCATCTGATCTTCTGTCAGCGAGCCGCTGATAAAGGTCTTGGCGAGCTGGACGGCATCCAGCTGCTGCAGCTGCTGCTGGGTATCGTAAGAGCAGGCCTCGATTGCGCAGACCGATGCCACCAGCTTCATCTTGATGGATTCGTCGGTGAGGATCTCACTGAGCAGCCACTGCAGCTCAACGACATTTTCCGAGCGGAAGAACCGGTCATCTCCCGGCTTGTAAAAGGCCCTTTTGTTCTTTTCGTCGTCGATCTCTGCGAGACGGCCTTTGATGATCCCGGGGTCAAGAAAGTACAGCAGTATCTTGGTATAGAAATCGTATTCTTTCCTCCGGATAGTGTCCAGGTGAACAATGTCTTCGAAAAGCCAGTCCTGCGCTTTGGACGGGACCACCTTGCCCAGTCCGCTGTCGGGACTATGTACCAGAACGCGCCGGAGACGGCCAACCTCGGAAGATACGGCAATAGGATTCTTTGTCTTGAGCGAGTAAGTTCTTGACATATAATTGCAAGTTATGTTGTTTTGCCCACATGCACATTTTAATGTAGGTTTGAAAGAAAATTGCGGATGATACAAATTACCGATCAGGTGATCGACCTCATTAACGACCGGATCCAGCGAATGGACGAAGGACAGATCAGCAAGGTCTGGGATGCTTTCGCCAAAGACCAGCCGGCCGTAGTCGGGTATGTCCTGGGTGAAAGCCGCGAACTGCAGGAACCCGATGCAAGGGAGGACGTGGCCTATGTCCTGACCATTATTCTGCTGAGCTTCCGGGAGCTCAGCCCCGGCATCCCCGCCATCACTGAACCAGAATTCGAAAAGGCGTTCAACGAAGAGTTCGACGAAATGGAAGAAGTCTTCAACGACGGCTTCGACGAGAGTGACGCCATGGCCATCATGGATGCTTTCTGCCAGCCTGACCTCCTTCAATTTGCTGCCGCCACTATCTACAGCGAAGGCGGTGATGACGGCGAAGGCAGCAATTTCACCGAAGAGGAAGCCGGCCTTTTCATCGTTATTTTCAAAACGGTGATCGGACTCCTCCACAAGAAAGCCAGCGCCCTTCCCATATAAGCTACCTCCACAAAAAGACTTCCCTTTCTCCGCTTACACAAAAATACTAACAAATGTTAGTTTGTAAAGTGACTTTCTATTATTTTTGGGCCCGAACGGGGCATAGCTCCTAACACCATTAAATAGTCAGTCCATATGCAATTCCAGTTGTCCGAAGAACACATGATGATCCAAAAGGCTGCCCGGGACTTTGCCCGCAATGAATGCCTGCCGGGAGTCATAGAAAGGGATGAGCACCAGAAATTTCCAAAGGAACAGGTACTCAAATTGGCCGAGCTTGGCTTTATGGGCATGATGGTCGACCCGGCCTATGGCGGCTCGGGGATGGATACTATCAGCTATGTCCTGGCCATGGAAGAGATCAGCAAGATCGACGCCAGCGTCAGTGTTTGCATGAGCGTTAACAACAGCCTCGTATGCTGGGGACTGGAGGCATACGGCAACGAAGCGCAAAAGCAGAAATACCTCACCCCCCTGGCCCAGGGCCGCAAGGACGGGGAGCTCTATATCGGCGCCTTCCTGCTCAGCGAACCCGAGGCCGGCAGCGACGCCACGTCACAACGAACAACAGCCGAAGACAAAGGAGATCATTATCTTTTGAATGGTACCAAGAACTGGATCACCAACGGCAATTCCGCCTCGGTCTATCTTGTCATTGCCCAGACGGACGCGTCCAAAGGGCATAACGGCATCAATGTGATGATCGTCGAAAAGAGTTCTCCCGGGGTGGTCGTCGGCGCCAAGGAGAATAAATTAGGCATTCGCGGCAGCGATACCCACAGCATCCTGTTCAATGACGTGAAGGTACCGAAGGAGAATCGCATCGGCGAAGACGGTTTTGGCTTCAAGTTCGCCATGAAGGTGCTTTCCGGCGGTCGCATCGGCATCGCCTCCCAGGCGCTGGGCATTGCCAGCGGCGCCTACGAGCTGGCGCTCAACTATTCAAAACAGCGCAAGGCGTTCGGGAAGGAGATCATGAACCACCAGGCCATCCAGTTCAAATTGGCGGATATGGCTACCCGAATCGAAGCGGCCCGCCTGCTCTGTTTTCGCGCCGCCTGGGAAAAGGACCAGGGCATGGACTATGCGCTAAGCTCTTCGATGGCCAAGGTCTTCTCGTCTGAGACGGCGATGTGGACAGCTACCGAGGCCGTGCAGGTACACGGCGGATATGGCTTTGTAAAAGAATACCATGTAGAGCGGCTCATGCGGGACGCCAAGATCACCCAGATCTATGAAGGCACCAGCGAGGTACAGCGCATCGTGATCAGCCGGTCGATCCTGAAAGGGTAGGGCCAGCCGTTCGACCTATCCGTTAGATTCGGTGCTCGCCTTGTGCCGTTGGCCGTCGAGCTCTTTTCCGAAGCTATACGTGAAGTTGATCTTGAATACCCGGGTCTCGGGCTTTGTGATAGACTCCTGGAAGAACAACCCCTGCGAATACGTATCGACCCTGGTCTGCTGCGTATTGAAGACATCCGAGAGACTCAGCACCAGCGTCGCGGCATTATTCTTCAGCAGGTCCCGCTTGATCGCAATATCGAGGCCGCCGGAAGCCAGGACCTTGCCCTGCGCCACTACATTGGCTGCATTATAGTTGCCGGTGACCTGGAATGTATATAGCTTCAGCAACCGCATGTCCGAATTGAGCTTGGCAAACCAGCTGACCCCGGAATTGGACAATCCCTGCGAGAGATTATCGGCATTGATATCGGTACCGAACAAATTGAGATTGGTCGTTGCATTCCACCATTTTGTGACGGGCAGCCGGAAGATCAGCTCGGCGCCATAGGTGTTGATGCTGTTGCCATTCTCGAAGGTGCTCAGCAGGGTATCCCTCGACAGGGGTTTATTATAATTCATGATGGGATCCAGCGTATTTTTCACGTAGATCGTGCTGTTCATCGACAGGATACCAAATTTGTCGTTGTACGCCAGCTCGAACAGGTTGGTATTCTCCGGCCGGATGTCGGGATTGCCGGACTGGGGATTCTGCGGGTTCGAATAATTGGTCTGCGGCGTGATCTGCCACCACTGAGGCCGGTTGACGCGGCGCGAATAGTTGAGATGTACGTCCCCGTCCTCGCCGACCTTTTCGGTCAGATACAGGCTGGGATAGAGGCCGGTCTGGTGAAAGCCAAAGCCGGTGTTGACGTCCAGCAGCCGACCCGTATAGTCGTATCTCTCCAGCCGCAGTCCTGCCATATAGCTGAACTTTTTCCCTACCTGGTCGCTATAGCTGGCATAAGCTGCATAGGTGTTGTCGTTATACCTGTAGTTATAGCTGGCAGCCGGATCCTTTGTCCAGTTCTGCCCGACGGCATTCTGGAAATCATTATAGCTGTGATTGCCGTGCAGGGTCGCCTTGAGGCCGGTCTCGAATTTCGCCCTGTCGTCTTTCAACGGATCGGTATAGTCGGTCTGAAGGGTCAGGTTATGCGCGTCTCCCAGGCCGTCATACTGCTGTTGGCGGGGCGCGCCGGTCACTGTACCGCCCTTGTCGACATATTTCATATCGTATCGGCCGTCGTCGGTCCCGTGATAAGTTTCGAAGGCGGCGCTGGCCGTCAGCTTTTCCCCAGATCTGTCAAAAGAATGGGCATAGTCGAAATTGGAATGGGTGAAAACGAACCTGTCGCTGTTATAGGAAGTCCGCAACCCGGTAGAGTCCGTCCCGCCCGACGCATTGCGATAATCGGTCGACTGTGTGCCGGTGCTCGGGTGACTGCCAAAACCGACATTGCCGGAAATGCTGAAAGTATTGTGCGCGTCCATGAAATAGTCCGCTCCCGCCTTGAACATATGGAATGGCCCGGTCCTCTCGGAATAGCCATGCTGGATCGTGGTCGTCCGGCTCGCTACATCGCTGAGAGAGGTGGTCGTATTGGAGACATCGCGGTGGCCGTGCCCCATGAAGTTGAACGTCAGATTCCACTTCTTCTTGTACGCGTTAAGGTTGAGGAATTCATAGGTCTCGTGCAGGGTGCTCCACACGCCTGTGGCGGAACCATTGAAGCCGGGCCGGCGATTTTTTTTCAGGACAATATTGACGATCCCGTGATTCCCCTGGGCGTCGAACTTCGCCGATGGATTGGGCATGACCTCGATGCTTTGTATCTGGTCCGAGGGTATCTGGTCCAGGGTCAGCTGCGTACGCTTGCCGTCCAGCAGGATGGTCGGTGAGCCATTGCGAAGGCTGACATTCCCGGAGGCGTCGACGCTTAGCGTTGGGACCTGGCGTAGGGCGTCCTGGGCCGTCCCGCCTTTGCTGGCAAGGCTGCCCGTTACATTGAACACCCGCCGGTCGATCTCGGTGTGCAGCGGATTTCTTGTAGCGACTACTGTGACCGTCTGCATCTGCGCCGACGCGATCTTCAGCCGGATCGTGCCCATATCGACCGTGGCACCCGCCGCGCGCTGTCCGGCAGGAATAGCCTGCACGAAGGGCTGGTATCCTACCACGCTCACCCGTATCGACACCGCCGATGCCGGAATGCTGCCCACGATGAATGTTCCGTCCGGACGGCTGATCACCTGTTCGGCGCTCGAAGAATCCTTATGAAGCAGAGTGATCGTAGCTGCGTGAATGGGCTGCCTGGTCTGTCCGTCGACTATTTTTCCGGTGAGCCCGCCCTTGTTCTGTGCGAGACCGAATAAAGGCAAAAAAAGATAGAGAATGAGTTTGATTTTCTTCATGTGTGACAAGATCCACGGTTGAAAAGTCCACAAAATTAGTTCAATCTGTCCTGCTAAACCTGCTCAACAATACCGCTGGTGTAGGTATCTTCGCGTTAAACCTTTTTAACATGCCGATAAACAAGGAAGCTTATCTCAGAGTAAAGCGGGAGATCGGTGAAACAACGGTTCTGGTGGCTGTCTCTAAGACTAAACCCGTCGAAGACATTTTAGCGCTCTACGACGAAGGGCAGCGCGACTTTGGAGAGAACTATGTGCAGGAGCTGGTCGAAAAGCAGGCGCAGCTGCCTGCGGACATTCGCTGGCATTTTATCGGTCATCTCCAATCCAACAAGGTTAAGAATATTATTTCTTTCGTTCATTTGATCCATGGCGTGGACAGTCTCCGGCTGCTGAAAGAGATCAACAGGCAGGCTGCGAAAGCGGGCCGGATCGTCGACGTTCTTTTACAGGTGCATATAGCCGAAGAAGAGACAAAGTTCGGTCTGGATGCGGCCGAGCTGGACGAGGTGCTGGCGGCGGTGCGGTCCGATCCCGCCGAATGGGCGAATGTCCGCGTCAACGGGCTGATGGGGATGGCGTCTTTTTCGGAGGACAGGGACGCGGTCCGGGCGGAGTTCCATACGCTAAGGCAGCTGTTCGACGCGCATTTTACGGCCCTGACGGGGCCGGCTTCCAACATTCTCTCCATGGGTATGAGCGGGGACTATCAACTCGCTGTAGCAGAGGGAAGTACGATGGTGCGTATCGGCAGTCTGCTGTTTGGGAAAAGAGGCTGATGGCTTTGGCCGGCTGCGGAGGAATCCGTATTTTTACAGGTTTCAAGAATCAACTATGACGGAGATAAAAAAAGAAGAAGAAAAGTCCCTGAACTTCCTGGAAGAGATCGTGGAGGAGGACCTGTCTGCGGGCAGGTACAAGTCGATCCTGACCCGTTTTCCTCCGGAGCCGAATGGATATCTCCATATCGGTCATTCCAAGTCTATCGTCCTCAATTTCGGGCTGGCGCAGAAATACGGCGGAAAGACAAACCTCCGGTTTGACGACACCAATCCCGTAACGGAAGATACCGAATACGTGGAAAGCATCAAGGAGGACATCCGCTGGCTCGGTTTTGAGTGGGCGGACGAGCTCTATGCTTCCGACTATTTCGAACAGCTATACCAGTTCGCTGAAGACCTCATCGGCAAGGGGCTTGCCTATGTGGATGACAGCAGCTCGGAAGAGATCGCCCGGTTGAAAGGTACGCCCACCACTGTCGGTCAGGACAGCCCCTATCGCGACCGCAGCGTGGAGGAGAATCTCCGTCTCTTCAGGGATATGCGTGCAGGAAAATACAAGGACGGGGAGAAAGTGTTACGGGCGAAGGTCGACATGAGCTCGCCCAATATGCTGCTCCGGGACCCCATTATGTACCGGATCAAGCACGCGCACCACCACCGCACCGGCGATAAGTGGTGTATCTATCCGTTGTATGACTTCGCCCACGGACAGAGCGATTCCATCGAGAAGATCACGCATTCAGTGTGTACCCTGGAGTTCGTTCCGCATCGCCCCCTGTACGAATGGTTTATCGACAAGCTGGGGATATTCCCTTCGCACCAGTACGAGTTTGCGCGTCTGAATATGACCTATACAGTGATGAGCAAGCGCAAGCTGCTGCAGCTGGTCAACGAGGGATATGTCACCGGCTGGGACGACCCCCGCATGCCGACCATCTCCGGTCTTCGCCGCCGCGGCTATACGCCCGAGAGCATCCGCCATTTTGCGGAGAAGATCGGCGTGGCCAAACGGGATAACCTGATCGACGTCGCCCTGCTGGAGTTCTGTGTCCGGGACCACCTCAATAAGATCGCCCAGCGCCGGATGGTCGTCTTCGATCCTTTGAAGGTCGTGATCACCAACTACGAACAGGAAGAAGAATACCTGACCAGCGAAGACAACCCGGAAGATCCCGAGACGACCCACCGCCAGCTGCCTTTCAGCCGTGAGCTCTATATCGAGAATGAGGACTTTATGGAGAATCCGCCCAAGAAATTCTTCCGTCTGTCCCCCGGCCAGAAAGTAAGGCTGAAAAGCGCTTATATCATCCAGTGCGACGAAGTCGTCAAGGACGCGTCGGGGAAGGTCACAGAGCTGCGCTGTTCGTATATCCCCGGGACCAGGACCGGCGAGGCCCAGGCTAATATGAAGGTGCAGGCCACGATCCACTGGGTCAGCATAAAGCACGCCATCACGGCGGAAGTGCGGCTCTATGACCGGCTCTTCCGGGTGGAGGACCCCGCAAATGAAGAAGGTGATTTTAAGGAATATATCAACCCCGATTCGCTGCAGGTGCTGCCGGCAGTCTATGCCGAACCGTCGTTGAAGGAAGCGAAATTCAGCGACCACTATCAATTCCTCCGAAAGGGATATTTCTACCTGGACAAGGATAGTTCGGAAGAGAAGCTGGTCTTCAACCGGACGACGACGCTAAGGGACAACTGGGTGAAAGAACAGAAGAAGTCATGATAAATAAAAAGGAGGCTTTCGGCCTCCTTTTTTAATTCGGTTTATCGGTTGCTTCACCGTGTTTATCGGTTGCCCCCGCCACGCTGTGGCCGGTTGGCGGCATCCCAATCCTGGTATTTCTTGAACAGATCGGGTCCGAGAACTGCCTCGACCCTTTTGTTGGCGGCTTCGCGCATCGGCTGGATCTTGGCCATCTTGTCTTCACGGCTCATGGACTGATCCATGAAAATATCCCGCATCTTACCCTGCATATCCGACTGGATGGCCCTCATGGAATCCACCTGTACGGGAGTGAGCTTCAGGTCGTCTTTCATTTTTTGAAGCCGGGCCTCCATGCGCTGGCGCATGGCAGCTGTATCCATCATACGGCCGCCCTGGGCGAAAGTAGATGTGGCAGAGAAGAGCGCGATCAATAAAGCGGCGCAAGCGATCAAGTTTTTACTGGCATTCATGGTTAAAAAAGTTTAATAAGTTCATTAACGGATCCGGGGCCTTCCGGGCCCTTAGGATGTAGAACCAAATTTGTGCTAAAATCCCGTGCCAGGTCCGGGATTTACGTAGGCGGCAATCGGCCCTTTCTGTCGTCGGTCAATCCTTGCTTTTTTGGCGTGAATATTGTATTTTCCCTACCGCTTTCACCCTGCCGCAGAATCTGCCCGAAACACAATTGTTAATATAACTATCTGTCTTTCAAATATTGAGAGCAATTCTACCTAAAACTCTCATCATGCATCTGCTCCTGGTTAACCTATATGAGTTCGGGCTGTTCCTACGCATTCTTTTATGGATATCCGTACCGCTTATCGTTGTGACCCTACTGGTCACGATCTGGCTCCACTATCGTAGCCGCCGCAAGGATGGCGACGAGCTGCGGTTTTCTATGGAAGGAATGGATATCACCGCCGAACCCGCGGACCTGCTTGCCGCAATTCAGGGAAGACGCATGACGGTCGGTATAGAAGAGGCGGGAAGTTCCGAAGGCCCGACAGGCGGGGAGAAAAGAGAGGATGAGTTTAGCGAGCGCGAGCGGAACAGAATGTATAAGGGTATCCTGTGGATGAAGGAGAAATACGAGCAATACCGGGACCTTGCCGACCAGCGTATCGAACAGCTAAAGAACGAGCTGGTCAGGTCGGAGCAAAGGTATCAGGACCTGCTGGACCAGCGGATGGGTATTGGGACTCCGGACAGTGCTGGGCGTCCTGCGACTGACGGGGTGGGGCATGCAGCTGCCGGGAGTGATGACGATCCCTCGACTGACGGGGTTGAGCATCCCGCGGCAGGGAAAGTCGAGGATACTGCGCCTGCAGCGATAGCGCATCATTCCCCGGACGTGATGGACGACCGGGAACGCCTTTTGGAGGAAAAAGGTCGGCAGCTGAATGAAAAAGATCATCAGTTGGAGAGCAAAGACCGCCAGATCGAAGAGCTCCAGGAGCAGCTGCAGAGGCAATGGCAGCAGACAGAAGCGCTCGTGTCCAAACTACAGAACAGCAGTCAGCTGCTGCTCAAAATATCCCGGGAGCTGGACGGCTCAGTGCCGCCGGCAAACCAGCCTCAGCCTGATCCACAAGCCCAGGCTGAAGCCCAGCCGTCATAGCTGGAGGAATTCGAATAGTCAGGCCCGTTTTTAATCCACTGCCAGCTTGAATAAAATGGGTTGTACCTTGTAGGACCTGACGGCGTGACCGAACATGGTCTCCGGCTGCCAGCTGCCGCTGCTCATAGTAATGGCATGAATGGCCTCCTGCTGAAGGATACTGGGACCATCGAGAGCCTCCACGTTGGTGACCGTTCCATCTTTCTCGATCACGAACCTTACGCGTACACGACCTTCAACTTCGCTGGTCACCGCCTCATCGGGATAGGCCAAGGTCGAGGAAAGGAATTTCATCCATGCTGCAGTTCCCCCCTTATATTCCGCCGAAGGTCCGATGCCGCAAAATACATTCTCCGGATCATTCTGTGGTGGCGGCGGCGGTGGCGCCAGAGGAGTGCGGATTTCGGCTTTGCTGCATCCCGCGGCCATCAGCACAGCAAACAGGCAATAGCGCAGAGAGGACCTCATAAATGTAATTTCCTCATGAGACGCGACTGCCGCCAGATTCCATATCAGTTTATTTATACTCCCCAAACACCTCGCGCAGCGTATCGGCGATCTCGCCCAGGGTACAAAGGTGCTCCACCGCCTCCACTACCACAGGCATGATATTTTCCCCGGACGAAGCCTTGTCATTGAGGTCCTGGAGGATCCTGTCGACTTTTGCGGGGTCCCTTCTTTTCTTCAGCGAGTTGAGCTTTTCTATCTGCACCTGGCGGATGCTGTCGTTGATGCGGAAGACGGGGATCGACCCGGTCTCGGCCGTCTGGAAACTATTGACGCCGACGATGATCTGCTCTTTTGTCTCGACCCGCTGCTGGTATTGGTAGGCGCTGCGGGCGATCTCTTCCTGGATGAAACCCTGTTCGATCGCACTGACGCTGCCGCCTATTTCATCGATATGGTTGATCAGCTGCCAGGCGGCCTCTTCTACCTCGCTGGTCAGCGCCTCTACGTAGTAGCTGCCGGCCAGCGGGTCGGCGGTATCTGCGGCGCCGCTTTCGAAGGCGACGATCTGCTGTGTGCGCAGCGCGATGCGCGCGGCTTCCTCCGTCGGCAGGCTGAGGGCTTCGTCAAAGCCGTTGGTATGCAGGGACTGCGTGCCTCCGAGCACCGCGGCGAGGGTCTGTACGGTCACCCTGGTGATATTGTTATGGGGCTGCTGCGCAGTGAGCGTGCTGCCCCCTGTCTGCGTATGGAAACGCAGCATCATGGCTTTGGGATCGGTGGCGCCCAGTTCTTTCATCATCCTGGCCCACATCCGCCGGGCGGCCCTGAATTTGGCGACCTCCTCGAAGAGGTTGTTGTGCGCGTTGAAGAAGAAGGACAGCCGCTTGCCGAAAACGTTGATGTCGAGTCCTTTTTCCATCGCAGCCTTCACATAGGCCTTGCCGTTGCTGAGGGTGAAGGCTATCTCCTGGACGGCGGTGCTCCCTGCCTCGCGGATATGGTAGCCCGAAATGGAGATGGTGTTCCATTTGGGCAGCTCATGGCTGCACCATTCGAAGATATCGGTGATGATGCGCATGGAGGGCTTGGGCGGATAGATATAGGTCCCGCGCGCCGCATATTCCTTCAGGATATCGTTCTGGATGGTGCCGCTGATCTTCTTCAGGTCGGCGCCCTGTGACCTGGCCAGGGCGGTATAGAAAGCGAGGAGGATATAGCCCGTGGCGTTGATGGTCATGGAAGTGGAGACGTCTTCCAGCCGGATGCCCTTGAAAAGCGTCTGCATATCCTCGATGGAATCGATGGCTACGCCCGTCTTGCCGACCTCTCCTTCGGCGAGGGGATGGTCGCTGTCATAACCTATCTGGGTGGGAAGATCGAAGGCGACGCTGAGGCCCATGACGCCCTGCTTAAGCAGGTAGTGATAGCGGGCGTTGCTTTCTTCCGCTGTGCTGAAACCGGCATACTGCCGCATGGTCCACAGCTTTCCGCGATACATGTCGCGCTGGACGCCGCGGGTATAGGGAAATTCACCGGGCAGCTCTTCGGGTGTACCGGCCTTAGGCAGGTCGGCCGAGGTGTAGACTTCCCGTACTTCGATGCCGCTGTCGGTGATTATTTTTTTTTCTGGCATAGCAAGCGCGAAGCTACATCAATTTCTTCGCTTCATAGCTGAGCGCCTCGGAAACGACGTTCTGCAGGGAAGCCTTTGGATTCTCCACCAGCAGGTCAAGGATATGCTTGTTGAGATCGGCTCCGGTGGCATCGGGGGACAGGAAAGAGCCTATCTGGTTAACGATCAGCATATTTTGGTCCTTGAAATTCCGGACCGCGTCCCAGGCCTCGGGGCTTACGTACATCTGCTGAGTGACGTTGTGCTCGAACTCCTGGCGGATGCTCTGCACCAGCAGCAGCTGCATGTCGCGGGCGCTGAGCCCCGGTGTATTGACGCGCTGGATAAGATTGGGCAGCGATATGCGGTCGGTCAGCAGCAGCAGCCGTTCGTAGGCCTGCAACTGTAGCTGCCGGGAGGCGGCGCCGCCGTCTGAGGGCGGGTTCTGCTGCGCAAGCTTCAGCTCTTTACGCTGTTTTAAGAACAGAAATACGAGCGTGCCCGCCACGAGCAGCGCGAAGATAACGGCAATAAAAAGTAAGTTCGAGTCCATACCCAAATATAAACAAACGCGGCTTGGGCCGCGTTTATTTTATCTAAGCCCTATCATCTGTTCGCTGGTGCAGCGTATCCACCTTTCGGTACGCAATAAAAAAGATCACGGGGAAGATCAGCAGCGAGAAGATCGTTGCGCAGATCAACCCGCCAATGACTACCCGCGCCAGCGGCCGCGAGCTCTCCGAACCGATGCCGGTGGAGATAGCCGCGGGCAGCAGGCCGATGGTGGCCATCAGTGCCGTCATCATAACGGGTCTGATCAGCTCGTTCACCCCCAGCCGGATAGAAGTGTACAGCGGGCTTTCGCTATGTCTGATCTTCTCCAGGTTGTACTTGAAGGCCGTGATCAGCAGCACCCCTTCCAGGATACAGATACCGAACAGGGCGATAAAGCCGATGCCCGCCGAGATGCTGAAGTTGGTGCCCGTGAGCAGCAGGGCGAGAATACCCCCTACGACGGCCGTCGGCACATTCAAAAACACCAGACCGGCGTCCTTCAGGTTGCCGAACATCACGAATAGCAGCAGGAATATCAGCAGCAGGCTGATGGGGACGACCTGCGACAGCCTTTTCGAGGCGCGCTGCTGGTTCTCGAAGTCGCCTTGCCAGACCATGCTATAGCCTTTTTTCAGGTGGACCACCTGGTCGACCTTCTGTTGCGCCTCGGCGATGGTGCTGCCCATGTCACGGCCGCGTACCGAGAACTTGACGGCCGAATACCGCCGGTTATCGTCGTGGAAGATCAGGCAGGGCCCGGTCTTCTGGGTGATCGACGCGATCTCCCGGATGGGCACTTTCGAGCCGGTCTGGGTCGGTACCAGCAGGTTGCCGATATCGTCCTGTGTCGCGCGGTATTGCTCCGGGAACCGGATACGGATATCAAATTTCCGTATGCCTTCGTACAGCTGAGTGACCGCTTTACCGCCGATGGCCATCTCGATCACGGCGTTGGCGTCCGCCGTCTGTACGCCGTAGAGGGCCATCTTTTGCTGGTTGAGGTCGATGTCCAGCTCGGGCTGCCCGATGTTGCGAATGACTCCCAGGTCCTCGATACCCTGTACCTTCTTTAGTATCTGGTCGACCTTGTCGGCCTGCTCTTCCATATAGTCCAGGGAGTCTCCGTATATTTTGACACAGATAGATCCCTTTACACCGGACACGGCTTCTTCCACGTTGTCTGTGATCGGCTGGGAGAAGTTGAGGTCGGCGCCGGGTATGACCGACAGCGCCCTGGTCATGGTATCGATGAGCTCTTCTTTCGTGATCTTGGGGTTCCATTCTTCCTGTGGATAGAGCTGTACGCCAAATTCGTTGTTGTAGAAGCCGGCCACGTCCGTACCGTCATCGGGACGTCCTGTCTGCGACATGACCCGGCGTACCTGCGGGAATTTGATCATGATCGCCCGCATCTGGTCCGCCTTGGCGACCGAAGTGTCCAGCGAAATGGAGTAGGGCAGGGTAGCGCGCACCCAGATGGAGCCTTCGTTCAGCTCGGGAAGGAATTCGGAACCCAGGAATTTGAAACAATAGAAGCCGACCGCGATCCCGATAGTAGTAGTGATCAGCGCGATCCTGCGGTGCTTGAAAGTAAATCTGAAAGCGCCCATGACGGCGCCCGTGATAAAATGCACCACCGGGTTGTGCTTTTCCCTGACGTTCTTGCGAAGCAGCACGTTCACCATCACTGGCACCAGGGTCAGCGTAAAGATAAGGGCGCCCAACAAGGCAAAGCCCAGCGTATAGGCCAGCGGCGAGAAGAGCTTGCCCTCCACCTTCTGGAAAGAGAAGATGGGCAGCAGCGCGGTGATGATGATCAGCTTGGTGAAGAAGATAGCCTTCCCCAGCTCGGCGCCCCGTTTGCGGATCAGGCCCAGCTTGGAAAGGCGGTTGAAGCGCTCCATCCCCAGCTCGTGGGCCTTCTTATCCAATAATACGAACAGCCCTTCGACCATGACCACGGCTCCGTCGATGATGATCCCGAAGTCGATAGCGCCCAGCGACAGGAGGTTCGCGGACATGCCCATAAAGTCGAGACAGATAAAGGCGAACAGCAGCGACAGCGGGATGATGATGGATACGATCAGCGTGGTGCGCCAGTTGAACATGAACAGCGAGACGATCAGCGTCACCAGCAGGATACCCTCTACCAGGTTGTGCAATACGGTATGGGTAGCGTATTTGATCAGGTCTTCCCGGTTGTAGAAGGGCTTGATCTTGGTATCCGCAGGAAGGATGCGTTCGTTGAGGTTGGCGACCGCCGTTTTCAGGCCCTGAATGACATGGTCCGGGTTTTCGCCCTTGCGCATCAGCACGAGTCCTTCGACTGCATCCGGGTTGTTCTTATACTCGCGGGACCTGCCTGCCGAATCGATAGCGTCGGTACGGCCTACTTCTCCGAGACGCGGCAGATTGGATATCCTGACCTCTGCGACGTCCTTGACCAATACGGGGATGCCGTTATTGTCCTCGACGATGATGTTCCTGATCTCGTTGATATCGTTCAGCAGGCCGATGCCCCTTACGACATAGGCCTGTGAGTTCTTCTTGATGACGTCGCCGCCGATATTGATATTGCTCTTGCCCACGGCATTGTAGACATCGAGGGGAGTGATGCCAAGGTTATTGAGCACCTGGGGGTTGACCTGAATCTCATAGGTCTTGACCTCGCCGCCAAAACTGACGACGTCGGCAACGCCGGGAACGCTGCGCAGGTGACGGTCAACGACCCAGTCCTGCAGCGTCTTCAGCTCGCGTGTATCGCGGAAGTCGCTCTCCAGTGTATACCGGAACACCTCTCCGGTCGGGCCGGTAGGCGGCTGGACATCCGGGTCCACATTCTCGGGCAGGTCGGCGTTGTGCAGCAGGTTGTTGACCTGCTGACGGGCATAGGTATCCTGCACTCCGTCCTCAAAGATCAGCTTGACCACCGACAGGCCGAATATGGTAGTGCTGCGGAGACTGGTCTTCTTTTGCACCGGGTTCATCGCCAGCTCGATCGGAATGGTAACAAACTTTTCGACCTCTTCGGCGCTGCGGCCGGGCCATTGCGTAATGATAGTGATCTCGGTATTGGTTACATCAGGAAAAGCCTCGATAGGCATGTTCTTGAAAGTGATGATCCCATAAACTACCAGCAGGGCCGTTGCGAAGAAGATGAAATATTTGTTCTTAAGAGAGAAGGCCAGGATGCCTTTGAGCACTTTGTTCATCCGGTAAAATTATAGGCGGCAAGTTAATGAAAAGTTAAGCGGTAGTTAACTCAGCGCCCTGATTAACAAATTAATAGTAAAAAAAATGGAATTTCAGCTTATCCACTTCATTCCATTCCAATGCGGGTGCCGGCATCTTGAATGTGCGGTTGATTTTCAACAGGGTAGTTGAAAGGGGAGAGAGTCCGTCGACCCGGTACAGGTCGGTGTCAAAGGAAAGATAAAATTGTCGATAGCGTCGGAAATTGGGGATCGCCCGGCCATTGATCTCGGTCGGATTCCTTTCGGCGCCGATCATTCCTTCCGCCCCATACCCCGCGGAGACGTTCAGCCACTGTGGAAATCCGCTGGAGGCGGGAAGGAACGAGGCGATATTGAAGGACAGCCAGTAGCTCTGACCGTTGTAGTCTTTCAGCATGCGCTGGGGCAGATTGCTGCCAAGCTCCGCAGGATGATAGGACGGGAAGATCGTCCCGTGATAGGAATATTTGAGGCTGATCCGCTGCTGTCCCCACATGAGATACTGCCCCTCGTATAAAAGGCAACCGGCCAGGTTCGCCAGCATGTCTCCCTTTGAGAACCCCCATTTTTCGGAATGCCCGTCCAGGATCTCGATCATGGACATAAATGCGAGGGCCGTACCCGTGCCGATGAGCGCCGCCGTCCCGGGCTTGACCCCGCCCCAGTGCAGGATGTCGCCCTGGATGGCCGCGATATTATAGGCCGTGGTCGCGTGTCCTACCTTGTCGACGTTGAGCCACTCGCTGTTGTCGTTGAAGTAGTGGAATTTGCTATGGGCGAATTTTTTGTACCAGAGATAGTTGAGGCCGATAGTGACGGCCGTGCCGATGGCGGATTCAACGATGATCGTACCATTGACACGGCCGGGGTTATAAGTAGGTGACGGTTTAAAAAAGTTCTGCGCCGAAAGGGAAAAGCACAGGAAGAACAGGGCGCTCGAAAGGCAATATTTTTTCAATTGCATGCCGAAAGATAGGCAAAATATCTATTCGACAGCTCCCTGGTGCTTCCGGTCCACGTTGCGATAGGCCCAGGCAAATATCAGCGGAAATACCAGCAGCGAGAAGATCATCGCGCACAGTATCCCCCCAATGACTACACGCGCCAGGGGCCGGCTGCTTTCCGAGCCGATGCCATGGGAGATGGCCGCCGGCAGCAGACCGATGGCCGCCATCAGCGCCGTCATCATTACCGGTCTTATCCGCGAGCTGACCCCCAACTTGATCGCCGTGTACAGCGTATTGCTCTCGTTGCGCAGGTGCTCCAGGTTGTGCTTAAAAACGGTGATCAGCAACACCCCATCCTGTATACAGATGCCGAACAGCGCGATAAAGCCGATGCCCGCCGAGATGCTGAAGTTGGTCCCCGTCAGGTGGAGGGCGATCACGCCCCCTACGATCGCGAACGGAACGTTTAAGAAGACCAGCCCTGCGTCCTTCAGGTTGCCGAACATTACGAACAGCAGGATAAAGATCAGCAGCAGGCTGATGGGCACGACCTGCTCGAGCCGCAGGGTGGCGCGCTGCTGGTTCTCGAAGTCGCCCTGCCAGACCATGGTATAGCCCTTCTTCAGGCCGACCGCCTTGTTCACTTTCTCCTGCGCCTCGGCGATGGTGCTGCCCATATCCCGGCCGCGGACGGAGAACTTGAGGGCCGCATACCGTTCGTTGTCATCCCTGAAGATCAGGCAGGGGCCCGTCTTCTGGACGATGCTGGCGATCTCTCGCACGGGCACCTTCGACCCGTTGTGGCTGGGTACGAGCAGGTTGCCGATATCGTCTACTGTAGCGCGATAGGCTTCCGGATAGCGAAGGCGGATGTCGAACTGCTTGATCCCTTCATACAGCGAAGACGCTGCCTTCCCGCCGATGGCCATCTGGATGACGGCGTTGGCGTCGGCCGTAGCAACGCCGTACAGCGCCATCCGCCGCTGGTCGAGGTCGATATCGAGCTCGGGCTGGCCGATGTTCTTGATGACCCCCAGGTCCTCGATACCCCTCACGTGCTTCAGGATATCGTTGATCTCGGTCACTTTCCTTTCCATATAGTCGAGGCTGTCGCCGAAGACCTTGACGCAGATGGAGCCTTTTACGCCCGAGACGGCCTCCTCGATATTATCGCTGATCGGCTGGGAGAAGTTGAGGTCCACGCCGGGAAGGCCGGACAGCTTCTGGTGCATCTGGTCGACGAGCTCGTCCTTGGTGATATGTGGGTTCCATTCGTCTTCGGGATACAGGATGATGTCGAATTCGTTGTTGTAAAAGCCGGTCACGTCCGTGCCATCGTCAGGGCGTCCCGTCTGGGAGGCGACGGTCCTGACCTGCGGGAAGGTCATGAGGATGCTCCGCACCTGCCTTGCCGTCTGCACGCTCTCGTCCAGCGAGGCGCTGTAGGGCAGCTGGGCTCTCAGCCAGATGGCGCCCTCGTCCAGCTCGGGCAGGAATTCCGATCCGAGAAGCGTAAAGGCATAGAAGCCGCCGATGATGATCAGGAAGCTGACTGCGATGGTCGTCTTCTTGTGCTTCCAGTGGAACATAAAGCCTTTCACCATCATCCCCGTCAGGAAATGGACGAAGGGGTTGTGTTTCTCGTGGACATTCTTTCGGAGCAGGACGTTGATGAGCACCGGCACGAGCGTAAGCGTCGTGATCAGCGCGCCCAGCAGCGCGAACCCAAGCGTATAGGCAAGGGGAGAGAACAGCTTGCCTTCGACCTTCTGGAACGCGAAGATCGGCAGCAGACCCGTGATGATGATCAGCTTGGCGAAGAAGATGGCCTTGCCCAGCTGGGTCCCGTGCTTGCGGATCAGCCCCATCCTGGCCATTTTATTAAATCGTTCCATACCCACCTCGCGCGCCTGGTGGTCGAGGATCACGAACAGGCCTTCGACCATGACCACCGCACCGTCGATGATGATCCCGAAGTCTACCGCGCCCAGCGACAGGAGATTCGCCGACATGCCCATCAGGTGCAGACAGATAAAGGCGAAGAGCAGGGCCAGCGGGATGATGATGGATACGATCAGCGTAGTCCGCCAGTTGAACATGAATATCGAGACCAGCAGGGTCACCAGCAGGATGCCCTCTACCAGGTTGTGCAGCACGGTATGCGTCGCATAGTGGATGAGGTTCTCCCGGTCATAGTAGGCAACGATCTTCGTATCCTTCGGCAGGACAAGGTCGTTGAGCTTGTCGATCTTCTTCTTCACGGCCTGGACGACCTCCGTCGGGTTCATCCCTTTGCGCATGATGATGATGGCCTCGACGACGTCGTCCTGGTCTTCGACGGCAGTGTGGCCGGCTGAATCCACATGATCGGCGCGGCCTACGTGTCCGAGACGGGGCAGGTTGGATATCTCTACTTCGGCGACGTCCTTGACCAGCACCGGAACTTCGTTGATATTGGTGACGATGATATTGCGGATCTCGTTGATGTCGTTCAGCAGGCCGATGCCCCGCACCACATAGGCCTGGTTGTTACGAACGATAAAGTCGCCGCCGATATTGATATTGCTTTTCTGGACCGCGGAGAATACGTCCAGCGGCGTGATGTCCAGGTTGGAGAGCTTGCCCGGATCGACCTTGATCTCATAGGTCTTGACGCGGCCGCCAAAGCTGACGATATCGGCGACGCCCGGCACGGCCCGCAGCTGGCGGTCGATCACCCAGTCCTGCATGGTCTTGAGCTCGCGCTCGTCGCGGATGCTGCTCTTCAGCGTATAGCGGAATATCTCACCCGTAGGCCCCGTCGGAGGCTGCACCTGCGGCTGGATACCATCCGGTAGCGACACGTTGGCCAGCAGCGAATTGACCTGGAGACGAGCGTCTTTGTCTACGACCCCGTCTTCGAAGATCAGCTTCACATAGGAGAGTCCGAAGATGCTGGTCGAGCGGAGGGATATCTTCTGCTGCACGGGGTTCATCGCGATCTCGATGGGGATGGTGATGAACTTCTCGATCTCTTCCGCGCTACGGCCCGGCCACTGCGTGATAATGCTGATCTCTGTATTGGTGACGTCGGGAAAAGCCTCGATGGGCATGCTCCGGAATGTGAGTATACCGGACACCAGCAACAGCAGCGTACAGAAGAATATGAAGTAGCGGTTCTTTAAAGAGAACCCAATAATCGCCCTAAGAAGCTTATTCATCTTCCTTAAGTTTAAAGGTTTTTATAAAAAGATGTAGCCCCCGTCCGGAGAGACGGGTTTTCGTTAGATCAGCAAGCTTCTTAGGTCAGTCGGAGATGTATTAGAGAGTACTAGCTGTTTAGTGCATTATAAATAAGGATCGCCTGGGTAGTAATGACCTTGTCGCCATTGTTGACTCCCGAGGCCAGATAAGTTCTGTCACCAACGGTGTTGATCACCTGGACAGGCGTGATCTTTACGTCCGTTTTGCTATTGTATACGAGTACGTAGTACTGGCTGTGGTCGAAGATCAGGGCCTGGGACGGGATGCTCAGGCATTCTTTGTTCTCTTTGTCGGAGACGGTAATGCTGGCATACATCTCGGGTTTCAGCAGGTAGTCGGGATTGGGCAGCACTACCCTTACCTTCATGACCTTGCTGGAAGGATCGAGGACGTTCATGACCTTGTCGATCTTACCCTTGAACACTTTGCCGGGATAGGCGAGGGTAGTGACGTCGACGTTCTCGCCCTGCTTGATCAAAGAGATATTCGATTCGTACACATTCGCCTGTATCCAGACATCCTTGAGGTCGGAGATGGTGAACAGCGACGTACTGTTGTCGCTGCGGATAGCCATGTTGTTGATGGCCGATTTCTGAACGATAAAGCCGCTGATGGGGGCCTTTACGACGAATTCGCCCTGGGTGCTGCCGCCGTTGATCTTCAGGACCTGCTGGACGCGGTTGAGCTCGGATCTGGCCTGCTGTACCGTCACTTCTGCATTCAGCGAGTCGGTCATGGAGGCGAGTCCGCTCTTGTAGAGGTCCTTGGTCTTTTGCAGATTGGTCTCTGCCACGCGCAGATTGGACTGGGCGTTGATGAGGTCGTTGCCATATCCGGCCATTTCGGCGCTGCGGATGACCGCCAGCACCTGCCCGGCCTTGACGTAGTCGCCCAGAGCAACCTTGACGTCCTGGACGTTCCCGGTGACCAGCGCATTGACGGGGACGACGTGGTCTTCGTCGGAACCGACCTTACCGGTCAGCGTGATGGCATTGATCAGCTGGGAGGTCTTCACCGTATCTACCCGCAGGGTCTTCATAACGGTGTCGGGGATTGCGAATTTTTCTTTTTCTGCAGCCGGCTTGTTGGCCTCAGAGCTGCAGGACTGGAGCAGAACGCTTCCAACGAGGGCGAAGGAAAGCAGCGAACTGACAGATCTATAAATATTTTTCATAATTCTCGTGTTGTCTTTTGAACGGTGTGGTTTAGGTTAGGCTAGTTGAAGAAATTGGTTCCTGTATAATAATTGATGTCCTCGAACGCGCTGACCCGGTTGAACTGAATGGTATTCATCTGCAGCGTATTCTGCTTGTAGGAATCATAAAAGTCCAGGAATTCCAGCAGGCCGATATTCCTTTTCTGGTAGTTGCTGAGCACTTCGTGCAGCAGGCGCTGGAAGTCCTGGTAGAATCCCGGATCGATCGTCTTATAAAGTCTTTGCTGGGCAAAGGCTTTTTGCAGGGAGTTCGACACGTTCTCTTCGACCGTCGCCTGTGTGCTGCGCTGGCTGACCTGTGCACCGGCGATCTGCGCTTTTGCGGACTTGATATTACCCTGGTTGCGGTTGAAGAAGGGCAGGTCGATGGATGCTCCTACACCATAGTAATTGGTCAGGAAGCTGCCTGCTTCGTCATAGCCCAAAGAGAGGGACAGGTCCGGCACGGCCAGCGATCTCTGGTAGTTGTAGTTCAGCTGGCTGATCTTCGCATTCGAACGCGCGATCTGGAGATCAGTGCGATTATTGTATGCCGAGTCCATCAGCGTCGTCAGCGGGTACTGTGCCGGATCGAGCCTGCTCAGCTGGGCGGAGTCCACCTGCGGCTCGATAAAGAAATTCGGCTTTGCCTGCAGGACGAGTCGCAGCTCGCTTTCCGTATCGTTGATCTGGTTGATCAGGTCGGAGTACTCGCTCTGAAAGCTGTAGAGCTGGGCCTTGACACGGACGACCTCTTTTTCCGAGATATATCCTTTCCCCTGTTGCGCTGAGAAGGCCTGCACCACCTGGGCGAGGGCCTTTATCTCTTCGTCGTAGATCCTGGCCGACTGCTGCAGGTAATAGATCTGGTAGAAATCGGTCCGGAGGGTATATTTCAGCGTCCGCAGCAGGTCGAAGAACTGGTATTCGCTGAGGTGGACGTTCTCCTGGGAGAGCTTGATCTGCTTGTTCCGTTTGCCGGCCAGCAGGATCAGCTGGGAGAGACCTACGGTCGTCTCATCGTTGCGGCCGGTAGGGAAGAACTTGTTGAGCTCTCCTGAATAGAGCACATGGCTGATGCTGAAATTCGGATTGGGCCAAAGACGGGCCTGGATGACGAGGGCCTTGCTGGCGTCGATACTGTATCGCTGCGCCAGCAGCTGCAGATTGCTGTCCAGGAACATCTTCTCTGCCGAGGCTAGCGGCAGACGCAGGGTATCCTTCGGAGGTTGGGCCACGGCGAGCAAGCTGCTTAGACAAAATAAGGCAAAGAAGATCATCCACTTTTTCCGCATAGGTGTCGCTATTGAATTATGAGTGTGCAAATATCTTTTATTTAGATGTTAATCAGGGGTTAAGCCTTCTATGAACGCTTTTTTGCGCAATTTATTAAATATAAATTTCATTGCCTATATGATGCTCCCTGGTCGGACATACCGGTAAAGCACATATCAGGATCGGGACGCTCCCGGGATCCAATGGCAGAAATACAATAGAAGCTTAACGAATTGTCTGAAAGAATATGATCCGGCACGGACTATTCCTGCGGCGTGTTAAATCGGAAGCCAACGCCATGAATTGTTTCTAAATTGACTTGGGGGTCCGCTTTAAAGTATTTCCTCAGCTTCGTGATGAATACGTCCATGCTGCGTCCGAGGAAATAGTCGTCCTTGCCCCAGACGTTGAGCAGCACTTCTTCTCTTTTCAGGATCCGGTTGGAATGTTCACAAAGGAATTTCAGGAGGTCGGCTTCCTTCTGCGTCAGGTTGAAGGTATCCGGGCCGATGGTCAGCTTCAGGTCGGTATAGGAGAAGTTGAGCTGTCCGATGGTAAAGGTCTGGCTTTTTTCGGAGTGCATCTTCCGCGTCCTGCGCAGGAATACCTCCATCCGCATCAGCAGCTCCTGGATGCTGAATGGTTTGGTAATATAGTCGTCGGCGCCGCTCTGAAATCCCTTTATCTTATCTTCTTCCATTGACCTGGCCGTAAGGAAAAGGATGGGCACCATATCGCTCTGCTGTCTGATCTTCCGGGCTACCGCAAAGCCGTCCTTATTCGGCATCATGACGTCCAGCAGACAGATGCCAAACTCATTCTTGTCGAACTTATCGATGGCCGCCTGCCCGTCGGGGCAGAGCACTACCTCATAGCCTGCGTCGATCAAATTGTCCTTGATGACATATCCCAGCGAGAGATCATCTTCTGCCAATAGCACTTTCGTTTTTCCTGCTTGTTGCATAGACATTAGTTGAGGGGAATAAATAATCTGAATTCCGTACCGATGCCCGGAAGGCTGTTGACCTTGATCTTCCCCTTGTGGGCATCGATGATCCGTTTGACAAAATCGAGGCCCAGTCCGAACCCCTTTACGTTATGAATATCCCCGGTAGGGACCCGGTAGAATTTCTTGAAAATATTTTTGAGATATTGTTTTTCGATCCCCACGCCGTTGTCTTTTACGGAGATAAAGAACTCGTCTTCCAGCTGTCCGGTCTCCACGACGATATGGGGCTCTACCGAATATTTCAGGGCATTCTCCAGCAGGTTGACAACGGCGAGCTCGAGGTGGGCCTTGTCGGCCTGTACGCGGGTATTGCTTTCCTCTACCTTGACGTCTATCCGGGCCTTTTTCTGCTCGATCAGCGGCTGCACCTTGCCCAGGGCCTGCTCGATCAGCTGGTGGGCGTCGATATCCTCCTTCCGGATGGGCAGGTCCTTGCTTTCGATCGAGGCGGTACGTAGCAGCCGTTCTACCTGTCCCTGTAAGTGTTCAGTCTGGTTCTTGATGATATTTGCATAGCGCTGCAGGCGGTCGGGCTGCCGGGCGATGGAATCCTGTTCGAGCACGTCGGCCGCGATCTTCATTACGGCCAGCGGCGTCTTGAACTCGTGGGTAAAGTTATTGACAAAGTCCTTTTGTATCTCGGCCAGGAATTTCTGGCGATAAAAGTAGAACAGGCTCGCCGCCAGGCCGATGAGGGCAAGGAACAGGACGACCGTACTGACGATCCAGAAGTCCATCTGTTCCAGGATATATTCATGGCGGTGAGGGAAATACAGCAGGATATGGTCGGATCCGTCGTCGAATACGGGAAGTCCTCCGGCCACCGGCTTGACCCCTGCATACCGGGAGGCCGGCGCGGGTATGAATTCCTCGTAGACGTATCGTTTTTTAGCGGCATTATAGGCGCCCAATTTACAATCTGTCAGCACCCCGAAGTCCGCGAACTCGTCCTGTATATAGTAGACCAGGCTGTCCTTGGAGGGGATGGTATCCGCCTTGAAAAGGAAATAGTTGTCGTTGTTGTCCGGCTTATTGATCAGCTGCTGGAGGTTGGTGCCGGGCGCGTCGTTCATCTCCAGGTCCTCGAACAGGCCCCGGATGCTCTTTACTACATTGAGATTGAACTGCCTCTGCTCAAAAGAATAGACCTTCTTCAGCCAGTACAGCTGGACTGTCACCACGATGGCGGCCAGGAACGTGGCAGAAAGTACGATCCATTTTAAGGTCGATGAACGCATGGTTGCAAAATTGCTACGCTTTGGCCTTTGTACACCAGGAAAATGGTTAAGTACTGGTTAAACATAAATTTCCAGGCACAAATATCTTTTATCTTTCTAATGTACAACTAGTTGTTAATACAGCAATAACAAAAGATATTTTACGTTAAACGCCAGTATTTGAGAAATTCATCGTAGATTTTATCTGAATTAACACAAAAAAACACCCATTTATGAAGAAGTTATTTCTGATTGCCAGCCTTGTTCTTGCTTCCGCCGGTATAGGCTTTGCTCAGACGACGCCTGCGGCTCCTGCAAAGACTAAAACCGAAAAGACTGCCAAACCTGCAGCGGGTCCCACCAAGAAAGACGGAACCCCTGATATGCGCTACAAGGCCAACAAGGACGCTTCCAAGACCCCCGCTCAGCACACCAAAAAGGACGGTACTCCCGACATGCGTTACAAAGAGAACAAGGATAAGACAAAGAAGAGCTAAGGCGGCATCTTATTTGCATAATGGCCACTCAAAAATCATAGCATGAAAAAATTGGTCTCTCTCGTGGTCGTTCTGCTTGCGCTGACGACGATGTCGATGGCCCAGGCCCATCACTCGCAGACTCATCAGGGTCATCATAAAAAGAAACACGTCGTGCATCACAAGCACCACACGGTGCACCATCACAAAACAACGGTGCATCATTAAATAAAAAAACCGAAGCAAGCGCTTCGGTTTTTTTGTATGTCATTTTTTTTACTTTGATGTCGCGGTGGTCGTTTTCGTCTTTGCAACGCCGGTCTTTGCGGCTTCCTGTTCCACGCTAAGGGATCTGCCCTTGGCAAAGTCCACCAGGAAGGGAGCAGCCACGAAGATAGAAGAGTAGGTACCGGTGATCACACCGATCAGCATCGCGAAGGCGAAACCACGCGTCACTTCACCACCGACCAGGAAGAGGATCAGGATGGTCAGGAACACGGTGAGTGAGGTCATGATCGTACGGCTCAGCGTATCGTTGACCGACTTGTTGATGATCTCGCCATTGGTTGCGCCCTTCATCAGGTGGCTGTTCTCACGGATACGGTCGAATACGATGACGGTATCGTTCATGGAGAAGCCGATAACGGTCAGCACGGCTGCGATGAAGTGCTGGTCGATCTCCAGCGTAAAGGGCACCAGGTCCCGCAGGAAGGAGAACACCGCCAGCGTGACGAAGACGTCGTGCAGCAGGGCGATGATCGTACCCAGCGAATAGCGCCAGTCGCGGAATCGGATGAAGATATAGATAAAGATGATGATGATCGCGAAGACGGTTGCCTTTACGGCGCCGGCCTTCAGGTCATCGGAGATGGTCGGCTCGACCTTCTTGGTCTGCCCGAGGTATTTTGTCGAGACGAACTCCTTGTAGGTGACTCCCTGGGGCAGGAAGCTCTTCACGCCTTCAAAGGTGCTGGCGAGAACAGACGAGTCGATGTTATTGCCATTGCTCTTGATCAGGTAGTCGGTGGTGATCTCCAGCTGCTCGTTGCCGCCATAGGTCTTGATCTGCGGGGTTGTACCCGGCTGCACCTTTTCGAGCGACCCACGGATGGCTTCGACTTCCGTAGCTATCGGCTTGTGGAAGTTGATCACGTAGCTGCGGCCTCCGCTGAACTCGACGCCTTCCTTAAAGCCGTGGATCAGCGCTCCGACACCCAGCAGCAGCACGACGACAGAAATGCCGTAGGCCACTCTCCGGTATTCGATGAACTTGAATGCGGCATGCTTGAAGATGCGGCGGGAAAGGGGTGTGAAATAGTTGAAGTGCCGGTTCTTGTTGGTATAGAAGTCCGTGACCAGGCGGGATACCAGGATACCGCAGAACAGGGACAGGAGGATACCGAGGATCTGCGTGGTGGCAAAGCCCAGCACGGGACCCAGACCGAAGTAGAAGAGGATGATCGCGGTCAGCAGGGTAGTGACGTGCGCGTCGAGTACGGGCGCCAGGGACCGCCTGTAGCCATCCCTTACAGCCAGCGGGTAGGTCTTGCCGCGGCTGAGCTCTTCTTTTATACGTTCGAAGATAATTACGTTGGTGTCGACCGCCATACCGATGGTCAGTACGAGACCTGCGATACCGGGAGCGGTCAGGGTGGCGTGCAACGCGCTGAGTACGCCGATGGTGAACAGCAGGTTGAGGATAAGGGCGGTATTGGCCACCCAGCCGCCTGTGTTATAGTAGACGAGCATCAGGACGAAGATCACCAGGAAGGAGATCAGGAACGCCATTTCGCCGCCGTGGACCGCCGCGCCGCCGATGCTGGGGCCGACGGTATAATCCGATACGATCTTGGCAGGCGCGTCCAATTTACCTGACTTCAGGATATTGGCAAGGTCCTGCGCTTCCGTAATGCTCTGCTGCGAGTTGCGGCCCCTGCCCATCGTGATACGGGACTGGCCGCCGGTGATGGGCTCGTTGACGAACGGGGCGGAATAGACGATATCGTCGAGCACGATGGCGATGGGCTTGCCGGTATTCTTGGTAGTCATGTCCGCCCAGGCCTTGGAGCCCTGCTTGTTCATGCTCATCTCTACGATGACTTCGCTGGTATTGGGATCGAAATCCTGCGTGGCGTTCTCGATGGACTCGCCTTCGATCTTGGCCTTTTCCGTTCCCGGAATGGTCCGGATAGCGTATAGGTCGAGCACGGGCAGCGGCTTGCCGTTATCGTCCACGTTCTGCTTACCCCAGAGGAATTTCAGGTCCTGGGGGAAGCTGTTGCGGATGACGGGAATGCTGAGATAAGTATTGATCGTTCCGGTGTCGCTGATACGGGCGAGTGCGATCGCGGAAGGGAACTGCGTCTGGCCCTTGGAGTCCTGCTGCGGCTGCATGATCTGCATCAGGTGGAACAAGGGATTCTGGTTGGCCAGGCTCGCAGTCGTATCTTTTTTGGCGGTATCGATGCGTTTGCCGGCAGAATCGACCTTTGCAGTTGCGCTATCGGTCTTTACGCCGTTGAGGTAGTTCTGGAGTGCCTTGTCGGCGTTGATCAGCGAAGTCTGCAGCTCGCCAACATTATAGACTTCCCAGAACTGGAGGTTGGCGGTCGACTGCAGGTACTTGCGTACGCGCTCGGGATCGGTGGCGCCGGCCAGCTCGACGGAGATGATGCCGCGGTTCTCGTCCAGGCTGATGGAGGGCTGGGCCACACCGAACTGGTCGATACGTTTTTGCAGTACCTGGAAGGTCTGCTTCATAGCAGCGCTTGCCTGTTCGTGCAGATAGCTGACCACTGCGTCGTCGGAGGCGTCGTATTTTATTTTATTGCGGTTGCTGTTGGAGAAGAGGGGGGCCAGCTTTCCGGAAGGATTGATATTATGGTAAGCTTCTGCGAAGAGATCAATGAGATTGCCGGCACGGTAGGTCTTCATCTGCCGGGCCGAATCGAGGGCCTTGAGCAGGTAGGGGTCGCGGGAGTTATTGGCCAGGTTCTTGATCAGGCCGTCGAGCGCAACGTCAAGGGTTACACTGATACCGCCCTGGAGGTCGAGGCCGAGGAGCAGCTCGCTCTCTTTTGCTTTCTGATAGGAAGTCCCCCACCAGGTGATCTTGGTATCCTTGGTGCTGTCCAACAATTTTTTCTTTCTGGCGTTGAGCGCATCGTCGAGGGTATCCTGGTAAAGGTCCTGGGCTTCCTTGTTGCCGGGATATTTTTGGGCAGCGGTTTCAGGATACATCCGGTGTACCTGGGCCTTGGCTTTAGCATCCATCGCCGATTCGTGTTTGTTCACGAACCAGGTGAAGCTCAGCTGGTAGAGGGAGATGATGATCAATAAAGCAGCAAAAATACTTACCAGTGCTCTCATTGGAAGTTTCGTTTGTTATTTTTAGAGCGGCAAATATAGGTTTTAGAATTGATTTAAAGCCGCCGATCTTCTATTCCGGT